>Ga0066256_1000282_pt1 | contig 194490 bp, 160 predicted proteins | sample ThiBio_1000_biof_FD_87107 | JGI IMG/M metagenome (GOLD analysis project Ga0066256, IMG submission 87107) | Wastewater bioreactor microbial communities from Cape Town, South Africa - Thiocy_expt_1000_biof (version 2) | ecosystem: Engineered > Bioreactor > Thiocyanate-remediating >...
CGTTGCCATGGTGTGCACCTCGTCTCCCTGCCGGTCCAAAAGGTCGGCAGGTTAGGTCAGAACACCCTGGTCAATTTTCAGCGAGCAGAACCCTCGTTTTCTGGTCAATTTTCAACGGGCAGCAACAGCTGAGCGGATCGAGCGTCTTGCCCTTGCCGCGGCCCTTCTTCGGCATCTTCTTGCCGATGTGTTTCCACAGCTCACGGAACTTCGGCATCTCGCCGCCGGGGATATTGTCCGACACCGGCACGCGCGGCAGTTTGACGATGCCGCATTCGATCGCGTCCATCAGCGAGAAATCGCTCATCGTCCACGGGAACAAGGTGCCTTCGGCATAGCCGGAACCGCTGAGGAAGAACGGCGTGGCGGAAAGGTCGAGCACGCGGCTGAGGCCCAACTTGCGGTTGACCGCCTCGAGGCCCGAAATCCAGAGTCGTGCAGCCTCGTTGTTGTCTTGAGCTTCCCTCTTTTCGTCACCCTTGAGCTCTTCCTTGTCGTCCTCCGCAACTGGCTTTTCACGATAGCAGTGATGCGCTTCGTCGTTGATGACGAGGATGTTCTTCATGCCCATGAGATCTGGCATGACGCGCTGGATCATCTGGCCTTCCGTCTCCTGGGTGGCCAGTTCCTCTCCACCGCGACCCTGCAGCAACAAGCGGCCGCCCTTGGACAGCTCCATGCGCTCACGCAGCTTGAATGCGTGATAGTTGGTGATGACGATCTTGGCACGCTCCAGGTCGCCCATCATGTCGCTGGGGACAAGTTCGCGACTCGCGTAGTAGCTGTCGGGATCGTTCGGTTGCAGGACGCGCAGGCGATCGCGGATCGTGATGCCCGGCGCGACGATCAGGAAGCCGCGCGTGAAACGCTTGCTGCTTGGGTGACGCACCGCGTTGACGGTCTGCCACGCAATCAGCATGGCCATGACCGTGGTCTTGCCGGCACCCGTGGCGAGTTTGAGCGCCAGACGCATCAGTTCCGGGTTGGCATCGTTGTTCGCATTCGCAAAATGATCGAGGATGGTCTGCCCGGCCTTGCCGATCTGCGGGGCGACCTCGGTCAGCCAGATCGCCGTCTCGGCCGCCTCGACCTGACAGAAGAACGGGCGGATGTCTCCAAACGTGTGGTGGCGCCAATGCTGGAGGAGGCGCGCTGTTTCCGGCGTGACATGCCAGGCCGCCGGGTCGGGGATGCGTCGCCACTGGTCGACTTGCTGGCGCACCGCATTGATCGTTGCTGTGTGATCGTACTGTTGCGCTTCCGACGAAAGGCCCTTGCCCTCGTCGAACAGCAGCGACCCCTGATCACCTTGCCCCTTGCGCTTGCGCGGTTTCGGTATCGGCGTGATGAACTCGGCGCGACGCCTCGTCGGCAAAATCTGCTGGGTTGGCTGGCCATCCTCGTCCAGCTCCCAGTGGCTGGCGGGATACTCGTACGGCGAGTTGAGAATCGGCCGCTCGAAAAACTGGTTCTCCGTCATTTCCCCAGGAACCCCTGAAATTCCATACCGGCAAGACTACCAGTCTGGCGGAATGATTAACCGTTTATCCGCGGATCATTTTTGCCATTCCTGCCAACGATCCACTTCTCTGCGAACTGCTCGTCAGCGAAGTTGAACCCGACGCGTCGCACGCCCTGAGACCTCCATGTCCCATAACACACACTCGCCCCCAACGTGAGCGCGCCCATGTCTGCTTCTGTCGATTCGGTCGGTTCAACTTCGGGGCAGCAGGGATCTCGGGTTGCCCAGTTTTGCGGACACTCCAATCGCTGGGTCTGGCACGCTCCTCCGGCATTCCAGCTCGATCCGCCTTGTCTGCCCGAACCCGATCCCGAACAGGCCAGTCTGTTTTCGCCGGCGGGTGCGCCGATGGACGACTGGCTCGATGCGCTGGCGGTGCGCAAGCGCGTGGATGCGCTGCTGGCTGCGGCGCGGGTGCCGGGCAGTCATCGGCGTGGCTATGCGCAGCATCTGTGCGATGGCGCATTGATCGATCCGGGGCTGGTGCTCTGGCTCGGCACGCCGGGGCGGCTGCGGCGTTGGCGTGATCAGATCGACTCCCTGGGTGCGGAATCCGGTGCGTTGGTCGCAGTACGCGATCGTGCACGCGCCTTGCTGGATTACGCGATGGCGATGCGCAACTGGCCGCGGGCGGCCTTGCTGGCCCTGAAACGGCAACGGCCGTCGGGGCGTGCATTCGATGTGGCGATGTTTCCACCCTTGCCGCAGCGGCTCGGCGAATGGCGGCATGCCTTGCTGGCCGTCGCCATGCAGGCGCGCGCTCTGCTGTATGCGGCATTCGCTAATCCGACTCGCATCGAGCATGGCGTGGGTTACTGCGTCGTCGAGGTGCTCGGTGCGTTCCGCCTCAACTTCGACTGGCAACAGCGCTTCATCACCGTGTCGCAACGCCATGTTTCGGACTACGTGTGCGTGCGTTATGCGCAGGCGGATCTCCTCGCGCCGCTGCCTTCGGACGACTGGTGCCTGCCCTTCGCCTACCGCCTGCGCCAGGATCTGCGCACCGCGCTGGGATGGGCGTGGGCGCATGAGGATATCGAGAATCCTGCGTTCACCTGGCTGACCGAGGTGGTCAAGCAGATCGCGCGGCAATCGTGCCTGCTCGATCATGTGCGCGCGCATATCCGCGAGGCCTACCCGACCGATCGCCGCGTGCTGCACGATCTACGCACCTGCACGATCGGCCTGTGGCGCGGTCGGGGCGTGCGCAGTGGCCACTACATCTGGGCATGGCGACATGCCGACCTGCTGCGCCAGCGCGCCGAGGAAGCGCCACGACTGGCGCCGCTGTGGGGCCTCGCCGTGAGCCTGAAACTGATCGGAGTTCGCGATGATTTCCACATGTTGCGGCGACTGCTTGCCGAGAGCGGCGTGACCACGGCGGGATGGAAGCTGCTGTGTCGCGGCTCGCGTGCGGTGTATCGACCGTTCAACGGCATGGGCACCAATCCTGGCAATACCTGGGAAAATCTGATCGCCTACCTGCGCCTGCTGCAACGCGCACAGGCGACCGAGCCAATGCCGGCCTGCTTCGTGCGCGCCTTGTTTGCGCGGCACTGGTACGTGGAAACACTCGATGTGGCCGCATTGCCGCTTGGCCTGGTGCGCGGGGCGATTGCGCAAATTCGACGCACGCTGCCGCTCGGCGAACTGGATGCCTATCTCGAACACGAATTGACGCCGGTGCTCGGCTGGATCGCGCGCACGAAACCGGTCTTCGACAGCAATCAGCAGCGCGCGCCATGGCGCTGGTTTCATGCGCGCTACCTCGCCTGGTGCGAGAAGAAGCGCCAGACCGTGCACAAGGTCGATTGGGCGCACGGCATTGATGGCCTGCGCTGGCGCGGTTTCGATGTGGTGCCGCTGCGCGACAGCACGACGCTGTGGCAGGAGGGCGAGACCATGCGCACCTGCCTGCATACCTATGTCGAGGGCTGCGCCAGTCGCGCCTACATCATTTATTCGATACGCGCCGGCAATCGGCCGCGGCCGGTGGCGCATGTCGGCTTGCATCTGCTCGCCGATGGCACAGCCAAACTCGATCAGGTGAAAGGCTTTGCCAACTCGGCCGTGGAGCCGGCGCTGCTGGAGTTTGCCAAGCGCCTGGCGCGCTGCAGGCATGCCGAGTAAGGCATTGCTGAATCTTCGCTGCGGTTTGGCGATTCATTCAATGTTTCTTCACACAGCAGCAGGTCAGAGAGTTGCATGTGCGGCGCTCCATTGACGTCACGCAACCTGCCCTGCTTCGCAGGAGCAGGCTTCAGCCGCGATGCTTCTGGTTCTTCGGCGACGCCGGAAGATGGGGTTGCGGGGCCCGGGCAAATCGGGCGCGACGGGCTGCGCGATCATCCATTGCGGCCGTATCCGCTTCGTTCATCTGTCATCAGGGACACTCCAGCCCGGGATGATTGATGCGGAGATTGCCGATGAACGTGACAATCCTGTTTGGTGACCGCGAGAAGAAATCCTCGGTGGATCAGATTGCGCAGCGGGCGCGCGAGGCCGTGGACATGGTGCTTGCGCGCATCCGCGAAAAACATGGCACCACAGCCGCGAGCGGCCCGATCTGGCACAGCGTCGCGATGCAGATTTCCTGCCGCGAGGAAGCCGAATACCTGAGCCTGCTTTCGGCCATCGAAGGCAAATGCGCCGAGCGCCGCGTAGCCGTGATGGGCGTGCGTTGCGCGTGATGCGGCGCGATCCTCAGGGGCGATGACCGCCGCTGATGCGATCGTGATCGGCAAGATCCTGCCAGGTTTGCGTGGCCTCGAATCCGTGCTGCTCAAGCAGGTCGCGCACCGCAGCACCCTGGTCATAGCCATGTTCGAGCAGCAGCCAGCCCCCGCCGGCGAGATGGCGCGGGGCGGCGTCGATGATCTGCCGGATCGCATCGAGGCCATCGGCGCCTGAGGCGAGCGCCGCAGGCGGCTCGAAGCGCAGGTCGCCCTGCCCGAGGTGCGCATCGGCGGCGGCGATGTACGGCGGATTGGAGACAATCATGTCGAAGGTCCGCGAACCCAGCGCCGCGCACCAGTCACCCTCGGCAAACTCGACATTGTCGATGCCCAGCCGCTTTGCGTTGGCGGTGGCGACGGCCAGCGCGGCACGGCTGGCATCAGTGGCCAGCACGCGCGCATGCGGGCGATCACCGGCAATGGCCAGCGCGATGGCACCCGAGCCGGTGCCCAGGTCGGCAATACGGAATTCGACACCGAGCGGGATGCGGGCCAGCGCAAGTTCGACCAGCAGCTCGGTTTCGGCGCGCGGGATCAGCACGTCCGGCGTCACCAGCAGATCGAGTGTCCAGAAGCCGCGATGGCCGACCAGGTAAGCGATCGGCTCGCCACGCTGGCGCTCCTCCATCAGTTCATTATATTTATCAACTTCTGCTTGATCGGGAACGAAATCGGCGTGCGTGAACAGCCATGCGCGCTCGCGCTGCAGCACATGGCCGAGCAGGATCTCGGCCTCGTGCCGCGCTTCGACATCGCCACGTGCCGCCGCCGCGTGCAGCAATTCGCGAACGCTCGCCATCACTCCACCGGAGGCGGCGGTGCCGGTACATCGATCGCCACGGGCCGCTCGACCCGCCAGGGTCGCCAGTAGCCATCGCGCATCCACGCGGCAAAACCGATGCGCAACCAGCCGACCACGGCCCAGGCCAGCCACAGTGCCCAGAACAGCATGATCACGTTGTAAACCCACAGCGGCAGCGATATGACACTTGCCACCGGCAAGGCATCGCTGCTGCGATCGGCAAACCATTGCAGGTGGTTGGCCCACGAACCATTGCCGCGCACGACCATGTCCGGACTGCCAAGCAGGCCGTTGCGGATGCTCTCGAACAGGCAGACCAGGGCAATCACGGTCAACAGTGCCAGGCCAAGCTGGGTGAAGTTGAACTTCCAGTTGGCCTTGGGCGCGCTGCGTCCGCGCCAGTCGAGGGCAAACAACCAGCCCACGACCACCAGCAAGGCCAGCCACGAGAAGGTCGAGAAGCCAAGCACAAGCAACAGCCAGTGATGGAAGCGCAGCGGGCCCTTGTGCCAGCGCGACAGCAGCCAGGCCAGCACGATCGCCACCAGCAACTCGCCCCAGAAAAGCACGGCCGGGCCGACGGCCGGGCCGAATGCCGCGAGCAGCCAGCGGTCGCCGGGAAGACTGATGGCGAGACTGATGTTGGCTGCTGCCAGGCCGAGGGAAATTTCCGGCGTGGCGATGCGTGTGGTCATTTCCGCATTGTCGCGAAAGCGGATTTCATATCTCTGCGTACCCGGAACGATCGGCAGGCTCAGCTTTCCGTCGAGCGTGCGTGCGCCAATGCTCTGGCCATCACGACTGACACCGAGCAACTCGGCATCCCTGGGCAGGCTGATCATCTGCTCGCCGCCCTGGCTGGCGCGCAGGGAGAAGCCCAGCGTGTGTGTGCGCGCACGCAGGCCGAAATCGCTGGCCAGGGCGAGCGTATCGATCGCCCGCGTCGCGCCGTCCACGGCAACCGGCTTGCTCACGCGCAGGGTCAGCGTTTCGCCGGGCAAGGGATGGAATTCGAACTCGTGGTAGTCGTCGTCTGCACTTTGGTCGGTTGCCGCGCTTTCCGGCACGCCGCTGAACTCGACATGCCAGGTCGGACTGACAAGGATCTTCCAGACTTCGGCATGACTGCCGAGGTCGGGAGCGGTCAGGCTGAGCGTGTCGGCTTTTTCCAGCGTGCTGCTCCAACCCGCATGATCTTCGCCATCAGCGATGCCGAGGATCGCCTTGCCATCGCGCACCTTCAGGCCCGGCGTCGACACATGCTCGCCGGCGAGGGTTTGCAGATTGACCGTGAAGCCGCCTTCGCTCGGGGCGAGACGCTCGACATTGTTGTCGATGCCCCAGTCCAGATCGAGACTCAGCCTTCGCGTGACCCGCACATAGGGCGGGAAACGCTGCACGCTGGCGACGACACCCGAAGCATCGGCATTGGCACGTGCGCGCACCAGGGTCAGGGTTTCCGTCAGCAGGCGCTCATCGGCAATGCCGCTGGCTTGCCAGGCATCGCCGGAAAAATGCAGCTTCGCCGGCACCATCGGAAACGCCAGGGCAATGCGATCACCGCTGATCGTGTAGCTCAACACCAGCCGATGCACGCCGCGATCGACGGCGACGCGGGATTTGCCCGCACCGACGACGACGCCTTCGACAGCCGCGCCATCAAGGGTGATCGAACGTGTCGACAAGGCCTTTTCATCGACCGGTATCGGTACGGCGAGTCGGGTCAACGCATGTATTTCCAGCGCCACGACAAGATTGTCGCCAACCACGGAAATCTCCGCATTGGCAAGATTGGCACAAAGAGGCGCGCACTTCGGGGCTTCGGTGAGGCGCGCCTGCAGTTGCTGGAGCATGGAATCGGAGGGGTAGTCCGCTGCCTGCGCCGGCGTCACGCAGGACATGCTCGCAGCGAGCACGATCAGGCCAGCCAGTGCATTTGCCCTGCCCGCCTGCGCTCGCCATGGCGTGCCGCGCACGATCCACCAAAGCAGCGCGCCAAGTGCGGCGGCGAGGATCACCCGCAGCAGGCGCACCATCCATGGCGAGGCAATCACCAGGCGTACTTCCTGATCGGGCAGCACCGGTCCGCTCCAGCTCAGGTCATAGCGACTGCCGAGCTGCCAGCCGGGTTCGCCGCCACCGGTCTGCACGACGGTTGACTGGCTGTATTTGCTGATCACGTCGACCCTTCTGATGCGCGAGCCGGTGACGATGATCTTCTCCAGCCGCTCATCCCTCGATTGGGAATATGTGTCGGCTCCTGCTGTCTGCTCGGCAGGTGCCGGCGCTGGCGGCGGTGCCATCATCGGTGCGTTGGCCACCTTGATTCTTTCGTATGTCTCCCCGAACATGACGCCATCGGAAACCGGCGCGTCGAATCCAATTGTCCCGCCGCCGGACTCGAGCTGCGGATACAAGGCCAGACGCAACTGGTTTGCCGCAAACGGCACGGCGAAGACCAGCAGGAGGATGACCGCTGCCGCGCGCAACCAGCGCGCTGCCGTTGCCAGGCGACCATTCGGCAGGGCGCGTGCAACCAGGGCCAGCGCGAAGACCGCCAACAAGGTCCACAACGGTGCGCCACCTTCCTGATACCCCAGCAGCAGGAACACGAGGGTCGTTGCGCCGCCGATCCAGCCAAACAGGCGCGCGCCCAGCAGGACGATGATGGCAGCCAGGAATACATCGAGCAGGGTCCAGCGCGACATCCAGCTGCCGCTGGCCTTGTCGCTGCCGGGGGCGGCAAGCAATCGGTAACCGTAGGGCAGGTGCAAGGTGGTCGAGACCTGATCGAAGGTCTGCTGCCAGCCGCTGACCGGCAGCGAACCTCGTGCCGGTTCGATGCGCATGCCGGCGCTCAGGTTGACCAGGGGCGTACGCCATTCGACACCGCTCATGCCCGCCTCCGCCCCGCGGGTGATCAGCAAGGCACCGTCCTCGCCGTCGCTGCCGTCGGCATTGGCACGTTGCAAGGTGAACGGCGGCGCCAGATCGAAACGCCAGCCGCTCAGCATTTGCCCGTTGATGCGATCACGCGCAAACCAGCCTTCCCCGGAAAAATCCAGCCAGGCCTCGCGCTGCAGATTGAGGCGATTGCCAAGCGCATCGTCGAGGCCGCGCGTGCGCTGCTCGATGTCGAGGCTGTCGCCATCGTTCATCGCATAGGCCGGCAGGCCACTCCATTCGTTCGGCACATCGGCTTGGCGCGGATCGACCTGGATCGCGCCGCTGATGCTGGTCACGCGCAGCGCCGGCACCGACTCGTAGCTCCAGATTTCCTGTTTCGCCCAGTGTTCGGGAATGCGTGCGGTCAATTTGCTGATCGGCGCGAAAGCGCGTGCGGTCAGGGTGATGGTGTCGTCACCGGGCTGCACCTGCACATGCAGGCGACCCTCGTCGTCCAGGCGTACCGCCCAGCTTTCGCTGTCCAGGGCCAGCGGCACGAATCCTTCCGGCAAGGCCGGGCCGAACACTTCCTCGCGTGCCTGGCCGGAGGCGTAGATGCGCAGCTCGGTGGTCAATTCGCCGGGAATGTCATCGCGAAACATGCGGAACACGCGCAGCTCGACACTGTCGGCTTCAATTGCCGTGGCCGCGCCGCGACCGAGCGTGAGTTCATTGCCGGAACGCTGCAACGGTGCCACCGGTTTGCCATCGACCACCAGCGCGACCAGTGCCACCGAGGTCGGCACCTGCAAGGTCTGCGGGCGCTCGGACCAGGCCATGCGCGCGCGCAGTTCGTGCTCGCCCACGCCCAGCCAGACATTCGGTCCGCCACGATCGACCACCGGCAGCGCCTTGCCATCGACACTGACTTGCTGTGGCCAATGCTCCTGGCTGCCGGGCAAGGGCACCCAGCCCTCGACCTCGACATGCCACCGCTGGCTGATCGATGCGCCCTTTGCATCGGCGTCGATGCGCAACACGCCAGGCCAGGCGCAGATGAAGTCAGCCGGTGCCTGGCCCTGGTTGCCGGCCAGCAAGGGACAGGCGCGGAACTCCTGGTCCTTGAGCACCCAGCCCCGCCAGGCATCGAGATCAACCGGAATGGCCGGCGCGGCGGCATGGCCCAGGCCCGCAATCGTCATCGCCAGCAACAGGATCAGTCCACGCATGAGCAACTCCCTCCAGGCATGCAGCATTCTTGTGCAACGACAACGGTCGCTCGACGGGGTTGCCGGTTGTTGCGCGTGTCGCGCTCAGTGCGTGACCAGACGCCAGGCTTGTTCGAGACAGGCAAGGATGAAGCCGGTCAGGAAGAACAGATAGCTGTAGCGCAGGTAGCGGTACTTGTGATGCGAGAGGTAGGTGCCAAGCGAATAGATGTCGGCGGCCCAGGTCTTGTACGGCGTGCCGTCCGGCATCAGCACCTTGTTGATCTCGGCCAGGTAGCGCTCGCGTGGAAGCTCAGCGAAATGGCCGAAGAACAGGATGTTGAAATGCGCCGGCAGCGCGTCATCCTTGAGGCGGATCGGCCGGTATTTCGGCAACACGGCGAGGATGGCCAGGAGCAGCGCGACCAGGGTGAAACTTGCCAGGATCAGTACCGAAACGCGCAGCTCCGGATCGGTCAGGCGACCCAGCGAGAGGGTCAGCACGATCGAGGACACGGTGATGATGATGTTGGCCTTGGTATCGGCCATCGCCGACAACTGCACATGATGCTGCTGGGCCGTGCGCAGGACATTGTCGGCGGTGTTGCGTTCCGGAATCTGGGCGTAGGTCAGCGGCGGTCGCGGTTCGTCACTCATCGGGGGGAGTTCCGTGGCGGAGGCGGCAGTATCTTAACAGGCTGTTCAAATTCGCTCAGGCGAGTGCGAGACAAGGCGAAACGGGCCGAAAAAACGCAGTTCACATGCGGCAAATGAGCATTTTGAGGCTCGTTTTGCCGCCGGATCGTGCCGACCGAGTAGACTTTCAACAGCCTGTTGACCCGGACAATTGGACGTGCGGGGGTGTGGGCCGCGACGGGGAACCCAGGTTGTCCTCTGCATCCAAGCATTCGCCGTCACCTGCGGGACGAATCAACTGCAGGAAGGGCATTTTGGAATCACAAAAAAAGCGGCCTGCATTCCTCCCTGGAATGCAGGCCGTTCCCCCGCTGGATTCAGGCTGCGACGTCCACTTGTTCGCTGTCGACCGCATCCGCAGCACCCTTGGCTGCGGCGTCGGCTTGTTCGCTGGCCACCGCGACGGCGTGGATGACGGCGGCAATGCGTGCCGCGCTCTGGATCGTCAACACCGGGACCTCGTGCTTGCGCAGGGTCTTCTCGTGGGATTCAAGGCACATGCCGCAGCCGTTGATGGCCGACACGGCCAGCGAGGCCAGTTCGAAATCGACCTTCTCGCAGCCGGGATTGGCCATCACGTTCATGCGCAGGTTTGCACGCAGCTTGCCGTATTCGGCGTCGCCGACGAGGTGGTTGAAGCGGTAATAGATGTTGTTCATGCCCATGATCGCGGCGGCGGCGCGTGCCGCATTGGCCTCGGCCTCGCTCAGGGTTCCGGCAAAGTGCTGGTTCACGGCCGCGGTCAGCGGGGCGTGGCGCGAGGCGATCGCGCTGGCCAGGGCGATGATTCCAATCTGCCGGGCATTGAGGCCAGGCGCGCCGGTTTCGCTCAGCACCGAATCGAGGTTGAGGCGCAGGTCCTTGGCGTAGTCGGGCAAGCGCGTCTTCAGTTCATTGAGATTCATGCGTTTCTCCTGTGTGCATCGGCAGCCGCGATCGGCCGGCCGAGGTCGGATCAAGTCCTGGGTGTGAAAAAAGGGGGCGACGGGTTCGGGGAGGAACCCGCCGCCCGGGACGACGTCGAGGGGAGGGGAGGTACGACGCCGTCCTGACTGTCGGGTGACGGGTCGGCTTGGCCGCACCGCATCACCCTGGAGAACGTCCACCTGATGTAGGGATGGCTTTCCCGATCTCAAGTGCCGTGACAATTCGTCACGAAGGCGTTCCCGGCGATGGATCAGGCAGCCTTGAGCACGTCGTCGCCCTTGTTCCAGTTGCACGGGCAGAGTTCATCGGTCTGCAGGGCATCGAGAACGCGCAGGACTTCCTGCGGGTTGCGCCCGACGCTGCCGGCGGTGACGTAGGCAAACTGGATCACGCCTTCCGGATCCACCAGGAACGTCGCGCGCTTGGCCACGCCTTCTTCCTCATCGAGGATGCCAAGTGCCGTGGTCAGGCGCTTGGCCGTATCCGCCAGCATCGGGAACGGCAGGTCGTGGAGGTCCTTGTGATCCTTGCGCCAGGCCAGGTGCACGAACTCGCTGTCGGTGCTGGCCGCCAGCACCTGGGTGTCACGGTCGGCAAACTGGCTGTTCAGGTCGCCAAAGCCCTTGATCTCGGTCGGGCAGACAAAGGTGAAATCCTTCGGATAGAAGAACACCAGCAGCCACTTGCCGGCATAGGTCTTGTTGGTGATGTTGGCAAACGCCTTTTCCACGCTTTCGGTGGAAACGGTGGCCTTGAGATTGAATTCCGGGAACTTGTCGCCGACGGTCAGCATGGGAATCTCCTTGCGGGGTTGGGGAATCGAGGGACTGGCCAGGGCCAATCCATGACGGACATTCTGGCAGGAGGCTTTCAATCAATCCAATTGATTGTTACCATTCTTTCGATAGCCTGTGCCAATCAAAGAATGTCTCGATGAATCTTCGTGATCTCAAATATCTGGTCGCTCTCGCCGAGCACAAGCACTTTGGCCGCGCGGCCGAGGCGGCGTTTGTCAGCCAGCCGACCTTGTCGACGCAGATCATGAAGCTGGAGGACGAACTGGGCGTTGCCCTGGTCGAGCGCACGCCACGCAAGGTGCTGCTGACCGAGGTTGGCCGCGAGATCGTGCAGCGCGCGCGCGACGTGCTCAACGAGGTCGAGCAGATCCGCCTGATCGCGCGGCGCACGCTGGATCCGGAATCGGGCACGCTGCGACTGGGCATCTTCCCGACCCTGGGGCCTTACTTGCTGCCGCACGTCATCCCGCGGATCCGCGAGCGCTTTCCGCGCCTGGAACTGCTGCTGGTCGAGGAAAAGACCGAAGTCATCCTGCGCCAGCTGCGCGAGGGCCGCATCGACGCCGGCATCCTTGCCCTGCCCGTGCACGACCAGCAACTGCATGTCGAAAAGCTGTTCAATGAGCCCTTCGTGCTGGCGGTTCCGGAGGGCAATCCACTGGCCCGGCACCGCTCCATCAAGCTCGATGACCTGGCCGACCAGAATCTGCTCCTGCTCGAAGACGGCCACTGCCTGCGTGACCAGGCGCTCGAGGTGTGCCAATTGGCCGGTGCCGGCGAGAAAAGCGGGTTTCGCGCGACAAGTCTTGAGACACTAAGGCAGATGGTCGCCGCCAACGTCGGCATAACCCTGCTGCCGGTGCTGGCGGTGAAGCCGCCGGTGGCCCGCGTCGAGCAGGTGCGCCTGGTCGAATTTCTCGGGCGTCCGCCGGCCCGGCACATCGCCATGCTCTGGCGCAAGAGCTCGGCGATGCACGGTTTCCTTGGCGACTTTGCCGAATTGTTCCGACAATTGCCGGATGGCCTGCTCGATCCGGGAATCGACCCGGCCTGACCGCCTGTTCGCGCCAGCGCATGATGATTGAGCTTGCCCCCTCGATCAGCTAGCGTTGGCGCTCCATTTTTCACCAATCGCTTGACCATTCCAGGAACCAACGTGAACGACAACGCCCCCGCCATCGTGATTTCGAGTCTCGACCTCCAGCGCATCGAGGAACTCCTTGAGCAGCCGCCGCATCGAGACTCACCGGGCAGCGCATCCCTGCGCGCCGAGCTGGCGCGTGCAAATGTGCTGGATCCGGCGGAAATGCCGGGCGATGTGATCACCATGAATTCGGTGGCGACCTTTGTCGACGAGACCAGTGGCGAGTCGCGTGAAATCAGCCTGGTCTATCCGCGCGATGCCGATACGGCGGCGAACAAGATCTCGGTGCTGGCACCGGTCGGCAGCGCCATGCTCGGACTGCGCGTCGGCCAGTCGATCGACTGGAAGGTTCCGGGTGGGCGCAGCCTGCGCCTGCGCGTCACCGGCATCTCTTTCCAGCCCGAGGCCAGCGGCCAGTTCCACCGCTGAATCCGCCGAAAACCCATCGAGCGCGTCAATCGATCTGATCGAAGCAATCAATTTCCAGCAGGGTGGTCGCGGTGCTAGGGTTCCTGAATCGAGCCGCGACCACGGCCGATCCCATCTCCAGCCGCATGCCAAGAGGTGAACCACCATGAGCAATCTGAAAGGCTCGCGTACCGAAGAAAACCTGAAAGCCGCGTTTGCCGGCGAATCCCAGGCCAATCGCCGTTATCTGTATTTCGCGCAGAAGGCCGATGTCGAAGGCCACAACGATGTCGCGGCGGTGTTCCGCTCGACCGCCGAGGGCGAGACCGGCCATGCCCATGGCCATCTCGAATACCTCGAGAAGGTCGGCGATCCGGCGACCGGCCTGCCCTTCGGCGACACGGTCAGCAATCTGAAATCGGCAATTGCCGGTGAAACCCACGAGTACACGGACATGTATCCGGGCATGGCCAAGGCCGCGCGCGAGGAGGGTTTCGAGGAAATCGCCGACTGGTTCGAGACCCTGGCCAAGGCCGAGCGCTCGCACGCCAACCGCTTTACCCGGGCACTGGGTGAAGTCAACAGCTGATCGACCTGCCTGATCGCAACCCGCGGCAACGGGTTGCGATCGGCGCCATAGAGAACGCGCGTCTGGCCAACCGGCGCGCTCCCCGCAGCTTCGATGCGACTGCAAGGAATCCCATGGCCAACGAATCCGCAGGTCCGCGCGAAGGCAGCCTCGATGCACCGACGCGTCATCCGCTGGACTGGAAGAACCCCGAGTTCTACGACCAGGCCGCACTCGACAAGGAACTCGAACGCGTCTTCGACATCTGCCATGGCTGTCGTCGCTGCGTCAGCCTTTGCCACGCCTTCCCGACCCTCTTCGACCTCGTCGATGAATCGCCGACCATGGAAGTCGATGGCGTGGCCAAGGCGGATTACGCCAAGGTGGTCGATCATTGCTACCTGTGCGATCTGTGCTACCAGACAAAGTGCCCGTATGTTCCGCCGCATGAGTGGAACGTGGATTTTCCGCATCTGATGTTGCGCGCCAAGGCGGTAAGGCATCGCAATGGCGAAACCGGCATGGCGACAAAGCTGCTGTCCAGCACGACCACGGTTGGCAAGCTCGCCTCGATTCCGCTGGTGGTCAACGTGGTCAATGCGGCGAACCGGGCCAAGCCGACGCGCGTCCTGCTTGAAAAGGCCCTCGACGTCGATCGCGAGGCACGCGTACCCGAATACCACGCCGACAACGCACGCCGGCGCCTGCGTGATTTCGATGGCCGTGCCAACACGATCAGCGCCGCCGGACGCACGCGCGGCAAGGTCGCGCTGTTCGCGACGTGCTACTGCAATTACTCCTATCCACAGGCGGTCGAGGATCTTGCCGCGATCCTGCGCCACAACGGCATCGCCGTGAAACTCGTCGAGCGCGAAGTCTGCTGCGGCATGCCCAAGCTCGAGCATGGCGACCTGCAAACCGTCGCCCGCTACAAGGAGAAGAACATCCCGGTGCTCGCCGCAGCCGTGCGCGACGGTTGGGACATCACCGCGGCAATCCCCTCCTGCGTGCTGATGTTCCGCCAGGAACTGCCGCTGATGTTTCCCGATGACGAGGACGTGCAACTGGTCAAGCGCCATCTGTTCGATCCGTTCGAATACCTCTGGCAACGCCATCAGGCGGGCCTGCTCGATCTCGAATTTGCCAATCCGCTCGGCAAGATCGCCTATCACGCGCCCTGCCACCAGCGGGTGCAGAACATCGGTCCGAAAACCCGCGACGTGCTCAAGCTCGTCGCCGGCACCGAGATCGAAATTGTCGAACGCTGCTCGGGCCATGACGGCACCTATGGCGTGAAGAAAGCCAGCTATGCCATCTCGCGCAAGATCGCCAAGCCGGTCGAAACCCGGGTCAAGCAAGCGGAGGCCGCGCACTTCGCCAGTGATTGCCCGATGGCCGCCGCGCATATTGCGCACGGCATCGGCGACAACCCGCACGCGGAAAGTCCAATCTCGCTGTTGCGCCACGCCTACGGAATCTGACCATGCAGAAGCTGACCCGGGCCGACTTGTACCGCCTCGAAGACTATGCCACCGCGCGCCCCGCGTTCCGCGCGCAGGTCCTCGCCCACAAGCGCAACCGCAAGGTCGCGCTGGGTGCGCACATCAGCCTGCTGTTCGAGGATCGGCTGACCGTGCAGTACCAGATCCAGGAGATGCTGCGCATCGAGCGCATCTTCGAAGCCGCGCCGATCAACGAGGAACTCGATGCCTACAACCCGCTGATCCCGGACGGCAGCAACCTCAAGGCGACCATGCTCATCGAGTTTGACGATGTCGAGCGGCGCAAGCTCGAGCTGGAAAAGATGTTGCGCGTCGAGGACCAGCTCACGGCAACTGTCGCCGGCTATCCGCCGGTCAAGGCGATTGCCGACGAGGACATGGATCGCAGCAACGAAACCAAGACTTCAGCCGTGCATTTCCTGCGCTTCGAGTTCAGCCGCGAGATGATCGCCGCGCTGCGTGCCGGAGCCGCCTTGCACTTTGCCAGCACGCATCCGCATTGCCTCGAACAAACCGAAGTCACCGGCGAAACCCGTACCGCCCTGCTCGCCGATTTCGACTGACCACATCACGCGGCCGACGATGCGCGCCGCGGGATCGCCGCGGCAACGCGATCAAGCGCGGCCTGGATGTCGCCAAGCAGATCCGCCTGATCCTCGATGCCAACCGAAATACGCAACAGGCCATCGGCGATACCGGCGCGACGCCGTGCCTCGGCGGACATCGCGGCATGGGTCATGCCGGCCGGGTGGCAGATCAGGCTCTCCACGCCGCCGAGTGATTCGGCCAGGGTGAAATATTCGAGGTCCTCGACGAAAATCCGCGCCGCCGCTTCGCCACCTTCCAGCTCGAAACTGAGCATGGCGCCAAACCCGGATTGCTGGCGCCTGGCCAGGGCATGGCCCGGATGGCTCGGCAAGCCCGGGTAGTGCACCACGCGCGTGGCGACATGGCGATCGAGCAGATCGGCCAGGGCGCGTGCATTCGCCTCGTGCACGGTCAGGCGCGCCTTCAAGGTGCGCAGGCCGCGCAGGGTCAGGTAGCTGTCGAAGGGCGCACCGGCAACGCCCAGGCAGTTGCACCACCAGGCCAGCTTCTCGCCCAGCGCCGCATCGCGCCACAACACGGCACCGCCGACGACATCGGAATGGCCATTGATGTACTTGGTTGTCGAGTGCACGACGATGTCGGCATGGAAATCAAACGGTCGCTGCAGGATCGGCGAGAGAAAGGTGTTGTCGACCACTGCCAGCGCACCGACCGCATGCGCCGATTCGACAATGTGGCGGATATCGACAATGCGCAACAATGGATTCGACGGCGTCTCGATCCACACCAGCCTTGGCTTTTCGGCGAGCGCGGCAGCCAGTGCCAGTGGATCGTGGAAATCGACGAAGGCAACGCGATAAAGGCCACGGTTGGCCTGCGCGTCGAACAGGCGCCAGGTTCCGCCGTAGCAATCGTGCGGCGCAACCAGCAGGTCGCCGGGTTCGAGCAAGGCGGCGACGAGGGTGATCGCGGCCATGCCGGTTGCCGTGACCACGGCACCGGCAGCGCCTTCGAGATCGGCCAAGGCGCCGGCCAGCGTGTCGCGGGTCGGATTGCCCGAACGCGAGTAATCGTAGCGACGCTTCTCGCCGAAGCCGGCAAAGCTGAAATTGGTCGACAAGACCAGTGGCGGCATCACCGCGCCAAAGCTCGGATCACGATCGACGCCGGCGCGCACGGCACGGGTGGCGGGACTGGAGCTGCTCATGCGTTGATCTCCGTGGCAAGACTGGCTTCAAGGATGGCCGCAATCGCGCCCTCCTCCTTGATGAAGGCATCGTGGCCGTAGGCTGACGAGATCCTCGCCAGGCGGGCGTGGCTGCCGATGCGGCTGACGAAATCCTGCGCCAGGGAAACCGGCACGAGCAGATCCTCGTCGATGGCAACCACCGTGGTCCGTGCGCGGATCGCGGCAGGCTCGCACTGGTGATGATCGAGCGAGCGCGACAGGCAGAGGAAACTTGCCGCACTGAAGCAGGAAACAAAGCGCTCGCCATGCACGGCCAGCCAGCGCAGCACGCCGCTGGACGGATCGGACTCGCCGAAGCGGCACTCCAGTTCGGCCGGCGTGCGATAGCCGAGCACGGCCAGCTGCCGCGCCCGCGCCAGGGCACTGCGCCGATCCTGCGGCGTGCGCGCTGACTCGACCCCGGCGCGCTGCAAGGTGCGCAGCGCCAACGCCCACGGACTCGCCCGATGCGCGGCGCCAATCACGACCAGCCGCGCCAGGCGGCTGCCAAGCAGGCTGGCCAGGTGCTGGGCCACGCAACCGCCGTAGGAGGAGCCGACCACGGCATCGACCTGGGCGAGGCCAAGATGATTGAGCAGGAGCAGGATCGCATGTGCCTGATCGAGGCTGTCGACCGGCACGAATTCCTCGTCGTTGCGCGGACCGCTGGAAGCATCGGAACCGCCGATCCAGTCGATCGAGATCAGGCGCTGATGGCGCGGGTCCAGCGCCCGGCCCGGGCCACACTGCGCGGCCCACCAGCCAGCCAGGTCGCGACCGGCCGAAATGCCGCCAAGGACGATGACCACCGGCGCATGCTGCGTGCCCCAGGATTGCCAGGCCAATGCGCCATTGTCGAGTTTCAGGCCACAGGCCAGGCTGAATCCGCGCAACGGCAAGACGCCGCGCAAGGGTGAAGGACAAGCGTCCTCGACAAGCTGTTTGCTGATTGGTATCGCCGCCATGACGCCCTCTGCCGTTGCGTACAGGGAGCGGCGACGCTCCGCAGGGCGGAACGCAGCTCATCTCCCGGGATCATTCCCGCTGGAGTTGGCACCGTCAGCGCATGCTGTGGTTGCCTCGGCATCAAAGGGCCAGTCCCTCCGCCGATCTCGATGAACGACGCCGACTCTACACATCATGCAATTGGACGTCAAGACGTATGGACGTCTATTCGATTCCATCAATCGAAGACGATGACGGAATGCAGCGGCGCCGATTCGCGCCAGCGCGCGCGGCCACCTAGCGCGACAATCTCGACGAGCAGCGCGGCACCGACGATCTCCGCGCCGACCATGGAAAGCAGGCGGGTCGCGGCCTCCAGGGTCCCGCCGGTGGCCAGCACGTCATCGACGAGGAGGACGCGCTGGCCCGGACTGACGGCATCGGCATGCATCTCCAGGCGATCACTGCCGTATTCGAGTGCGTAGTCGGTGCCGATCGATTGCGCCGGCAACTTGCCCGGCTTGCGCAGCGGCACGAATCCACTGCCCAGCGCGATGGCCGCCGCCGCGCCAAAGATGAATCCGCGCGCCTCGATGCCGCAGACGCAGGAAACCTGCAGATCGCGGAACGGCCGTACCAGTTGCGTGATCGATTCGGCAAATGCCGCGCCATCACCCAGCAGCGGAGTCAGATCCTTGAAGCCGATTCCGGGCTTCGGGAAATCCGCCACGTCACGGATCCATTGACCGAGATTCATGCGCCTCCCCGACTTGCGCTTTATTGGGATGACATACCGGCTCAGGGTGTCGCCGCGCCGGGCAGGTCGAAAAACCGGCCATCGGAAGGATCCACCTCGGCGCTCAGCGCCTGGTCGATCTCCTCCACGATCGGCCGCGCGCGCTCGATGTCGATATCGGCAACCATGACGCTGACCAGGCCATTGACCGGCAATTCACCGGCCGCCCCGGTCAGGAAAGCGCCATTGACGAAGGCCATCACGCCCACGCTTTCCAGCGCCATCCTGACCAGGTTGGCATCGATGATGGAAGCGGCGCGATAGACGATGTGCATGTCGGCCAACCTTTGTACGGGACGCCCCATGGTACCCGCGAATGCGCCAGATCCTGAGCGCCACTCGAACCATTCCGCGCAAGGGCTTGAAAAATCAGCATGAAGTCGCGGTATGATCGGGCCGCTTTCGCTCGTCGGGGCGATACGGAAGCAACAAGGGGAAACACGCAGATCAGGAAGATCTGCGCATGGCGCCGAGGGACAGCCTTGTTGACAATCCGCAGGATTCCCGATTTGAATGACCAGGACATGATGGGCGATGCGTTCGCCGAGCGAATCCGCGAATGCGTGCTTGAGCTGCTGATCGCGCGCGGCCCTGGCCGCACGATTTGCGTCAGCGAAGCCGCACAGACGCTGGCAACCCGCAGCGGCTATCACTGGCACGACCTCATGCGCCCGGTCCGCACCATCTCCGCTCAACTGGCCGACTCGGGCACGATCGAAGCCCTGCAGCAGGAGGAGATCGTCGACATCCGGGTCGCCCGCGGCCCCGTGCGCCTGCGCCTGCGCGCCCTGCCCGGACAACGCAGCGCCCTGCCCGGACAACGCAGCGCCGAGGTGGGCTGAGCGCGGGATGACCAGCCGTCCGGCTGTTGAATGCCGCGATCCGGACATCGATTGCCGCAAGAGTGATTGATCCCGCGTTGGCGGAGTCCGCGCTTTTCCTGGCACCGCTCCCGGGACTATTGAGCACGTCCCGCTGCGGCGACGGCGTGGCACCTGCGATGGGGGGCATCCGGATGCGCATCAAGGTTTCGCGGAGGCTTCGAATGTGCGAGGAATGCGGGATGGCAAGGACAATGCGAATCCGGATCGAAACCGCGTGGTGACCGCTTGGCGCTTGCCCTTGCTGCGTTGGCTGCCGCTGCTGTTGCCGGCCCTGCTGGCGTTCGCCGCCCTGCTGCCGCTGTTGCAGGCCGGCTACGTCGCGGACGACTGGGCCATACTGGCGCTGGTGCGGCACGGCGCGACGCCGCTCGAGTATTACTTCGCCGATCACACCGCGACCTATTCCTATCGACCCAACGGCATGCTGGCCTGGTATCTGGTCGCCGCCGCCTTTGGCGATGCGGCGCTCCCGCAATACGTCGTGCAGATCGCCATCCACGCGCTGAACGCGGCCCTGCTTGCGCTATTGCTGCTGCGCCTCGGCTGCACGCGCTGGACGGCGCTGTTGATCGGCAGCGTGTTCGCCCTGCATCCAGCGGCGGTGGCGACGGCAGCCTGGTTGGCGGATCGCTTCGATCTGCTCGCCGTCAACGGCTGCCTGCTGCTCCTGCTCGCCGTGCACGCCTGGATTCGCCGGGGTTCGGCGTCCGCTGTGTGCGCCATTGCGCTGGCCGCGGCGTGGGCCATCGGGGCCAAGGAAACCGCCATCGTTGCGCTGCCGGTCACGCTGGCCTGGGTCCTGCTCGGACGACGTCCGCACAGGTTGATCCCCATGCTCGCGGCGACCTTGCCGTTCATTGCCGCACTCGGTCTGCGCTGGTGGACTTTCGGCGGCTCCGGTCTCGACAAGGTTGCGGGCGAACCACTGCAGCCGCTGCAACTCGTCTTCGGCATCGGCTACTGGCTGTGGCGATTGCCGGAGGCCCTGCTGCGCATGCCGCCGCTGGCGATGACGACACTGCTGGGTGAGGCAATCCTGCTGCTCCTCATCCTCGGCAACGCTCGCCAATGCCAGCGTGCCTTGGGGCATCGGCATACCAGTCGGGGTTTGAACGCCTGCCTGCTCTCGTTTGCGGGCGTGGCCCTGCTGCTGTTGCCGGCGCTGCCGCAGGCACCGGTCGCCGCACTGGTCCTGGGTGGCGGCGAACCGCTGGCGATCGCGGTCAATCACCGCTTTTACTACCTGGCCCTGATCGGCCTGGGTCTGTGCTTGGCGCCGATCCTGGACCGGCTCGCCGAGATTGGCTGGCGTCGGTCGCTTGTCGTCGCGACCGCGTTGCTGGCAATCGCGTGGCTGGTTGGTGACTGGCGTCATGCCACGCATCTGCGGCAGTCCAGCGCCGGCCCTGGCCGCATGCAACTGGTCGAAGCCATCGCCGATGCGGCGCGCGCGCACGCGACGAAGCCAGCTTGCCTGATCTACCTGGACGGCCTGCCGCCGGGGAATTCCGACGTGCAGGCCTACATCGACCTGGTGGCAAAAAGCCAACTCGATCGGGAAAGCGAGGCGATGTCCTGCATCGTGCTAGGCAATACGCGAAGCACCTTTGCCCTCGTCGCCGACACGGCGGAGTCAGCGCCCCTTGTCGCACGCATTCCCCTGCGCCAACTCGACGGTGCCCGCCTCGCGCCGCGACCGGTCATGAACGGTCGCCTGCGGGTCATCTTCCCTGACGCCATCAGCCCAGGGCAGATCGACGACTTGCCCAATTCCTGCCTGCTGCGCTGGAACGGCCACGCCTTCGACCCGAATTGCGCGCACGCGGCTCCCGCCGCGGCAACGCAGCGCCCAGGTGGACTGAACGCTGGATTCTGATCCGGAATGACCGGCCGTTCGGCTGCTGCATGCCGCGATCAAGGCATCGCTTGCCGCAAGAATGATTGATCCAGCGTCGGGGCGATTCCCTGCCTTTCGTTGACGACACTCCGGGGAATATTGACGCGCATGGACCTTACCCTATTGCACTTGGAGATAATGCTGCATTGCGGCGAAGAGCGCTGAAGGCGGATTGACGGGGGCACAGCCGTGCTGACTGACGGCAGGCCGGAGATGTCGAAGCGAGCCTGGCGTGTCATCGATGACCCTCGTTGCGGCCATCCTTCGACCTGCATCCCTGAAGTCCGGCGGCAGAGCGAGCCGGGTTCGCCGGGGCAAGAGCCAGGCAGCCCCGAATCCGGGAAACAGGAGCCGCCGACGTCACGCTGAGCCCCTTCGGGTTCGCGCTCCTCAATCCGGCGCCGGCAGGTCGAATCCGTTGCGATAGATGACGTCCCACGAGGGCACGGCAAACGGCGTGCCGAGGAAGCCGGGGCCCAGCGTGTCGCCGGAGAGCTCGCGCAACGGCGGGACATTGTAGGCGGCGTCTTCGTTGAAGACGATCACGCGATGGGTCGCCGTGGTGCTCTGTGATGTCCCGGTGCTGACCATGATGCGGCGTTCGTAGGGATCGTGGGCGATGCCGATGTAGTAGTGGCCGGCCGGTCGGTTGAGTCGCGACAGGCCGCCGGCAATCGTGTAGAGCGGCGTCGCGGCACCGCTGGCGTTGTCGGGGAAAACGGCTATGCGGCCGATGTAGCTCTGGTCGGCGAGGATTGTCGTGGCGAGCACGTAGAACAGATGCCTGCGCTGATCGTGGGCAATGCCGACTGCACCGGCGACGCCGTTGCCGGTGAGCATGCGCGTCGGCGCGACGTTGCCGTTGGATGTCCGCGCGTGGAAGACGATGCGGCGCGCGTTGGTGCCCGGCTCGGAGTCGCTGACGACATATTCGTCGGTATCGGGCAGGTAGATCAGGGAAGTGGGGTTTTTGAGTTGCGTCGTCGGATCGGCACCGCCGCCCCAGCCAATCGTGCGCAGCGCAGAGACCGTGTTGCCATTCGCGTTCAATGCATAGGTGGCGATGCAGCAATTGCTGGCGATGACGCCGAGTTCGCCGTGTGCGAACACCGGCGCATTCGCGCGCGTCTGCAACAGCGTCGGCGGGTTGATCACGCGCAGCGGAGCGACGTCGCCGGCGGCGAATGCCGGATAGACACGGATCGCCTGGCCGTTGAAGTCCGAGACGTAGAGCAGGCGCTCGTTCGGCTCGTAGGTCACCCACTGCGTGTCGGTGAGTCCGGTCGCCGGTCCGCCGACTTCAAAAGACGCGGCGCCGGTGCCGTCCACGGCTGGGCCAAAGATGCGGAACGGCACGCCGGTCTGTCCTGGACGGGAATAACCGCCGATGCCCATGTCGGCATTGGCGGGCAGGGCGAACACGAGGGTGGCGACGACGGCAGACAGCAGGCAGATGCGCATGATCGGTGAGGTTCTGGATTTGCCCGCTACTACGCGGATCGATGGCAGAAGCCTTAACAGCCTGTTGAAATGCTCCCGGACTCATTGCCCTGCTGCACTTGATTCGACGACAGCCAAATCATTTTCGTTCATCGCCGGCTTGCGACGGCCATTGGTGCCGCGCTTCTTGATCCGTATCGCCTGCGCGGGCCAAACGTGCCTGTCTCGGTAGATGGCCTTCCCACCGATTGGACAATCAAGGTTGAATGGTTTGCCGTCATCATCAGTATGAAATTCTGGTGAACGCGGCGGGATGCGCATCGGGACTTCCACGATTTCGTGTTTGCACGAATCCGGGGCCATGGACATTTTCCTTCTTGCTGCGCTGTCAGCCCGATTGTGGTGACGAAACGGTTGTCCCCACCGCTGGAATGGCAAACGTGCCAGGAACCCGCTGCGACTCCATTTCCTCCGGCGGCAGCCGCGGACTCGGATCAACTTGCCGATAGCGCGCAATCCACAAATACCGCTTGTTTCAATTGGGCTACTGCAGCAAGATCGGCGGGGTCCTTCTACAACTTCGTCAAGCCTCTCATGAAGTCCTCCGACAAGTTCCAGCGCATGGCATTGCGGCTCGCGGCAGGGAACCGCTTGCCCGCGCCAGCCAAGGTTTCCGGCGGGGGACCGGCATATCTGGTTGCGCACGCCTGCTTCGCCTGTCACAAGAGCTTCAAGCTCTTGCCCCGAGAGCAACCCGTGACATGCCCAAATTGTGGGGGCGAGTTGCATCAGATGGGTCAGTCCTTCAAGGCACCTGTCGCTCGCGATGCTGAGCAGTGGGCCAAGGTCGAGGCCTTGTACCGTGCGGGCTTTCGATTCTTCAGTTGCCGAAGTCACGAATGTCCACCGCTCCCAGCCAAGCTGTCCGAGGTTGAGCAGTTCATCCGTGAAAACCCTGGGCACCCGTTCCGGGTGCGCGGCACCTGACAATTCTTCAAGAGACTTAGACGCTCCCCCGGCTTGGCGGACACCCTGACCCGACTGTTCGTTAGCCCTCATCATGGCCAACCCCGGCTCCTGCACCCCGTATCGATGCAGCCGCGGGTTAAAGGCGACGGCCGTTCGCCTGCGTCAGCTCCCGGATGAATCGGAACACCCCCGACATTCCCGATTCCCTACTCCCCGCCCCCAGCAGTTAAACTTGCCGATTGACCCAGTACCGCCCGGTGCGGCTTTATCGGCATGACTGAAACGACCACCCCGACCAATTTCATCCGCCAGATCGTCATCGCCGATCAGGCCAGCGGCAAGCATGCCGGTATCGTGCAGACGCGTTTTCCGCCGGAGCCGAACGGCTACCTGCACCTTGGTCATGCCAAGAGCATCTGCCTGAATTTCGGCATTGCGCGTGATTTCGGCGGAACCTGCAACCTGCGTTTCGATGACACCAACCCCGCGCGCGAGGACATCGAGTATGTCGAGGCGATCCGCGAGGATGTGCGCTGGCTGGGCTTCGACTGGGCCGAGCAGCGGCATGCCTCGGATTATTTCGAGGTGTTCTATCGCTGCGCGATCAAGCTGATCGAGGACGGCAAGGCCTTCGTCTGTGATCTCAATGCCGACGAGGTGCGCGAATATCGCGGCACGCTGACCGAGCCTGGGCGCAATTCGCCGTTCCGCGAACGCTCGGTCGCCGAGAACCTCGACCTGTTCCGGCGCATGCGTGCCGGCGAGTTTGCCGATGGCGCGCGCACGCTGCGCGCGAAGATCGACATGGCCTCGGGCAACATCAACATGCGCGATCCGGCGATTTTCCGCATCCGCAAGACCAGCCACCAGAACACCGGCGATGCCTGGCCGATCTACCCGATGTACGACTACGCACACTGCATCTCCGACGCGGTCGAGGGCATCACGCATTCATTGTGCACGCTGGAATTCGAGGATCACCGACCGCTGTATGACTGGTGCCTCGACCAGATCGACCTGCCAGGCCATCCGCAGCTCGCCGAATCGATCGTCGCCGCCGGCCTGACCTACACGCCGCGCCGCCCGCAGCAGATCGAATTCGCCCGCGGCAACCTCGATTACACGGTGATGAGCAAACGCAAGCTCATGGCCCTGGTCCAGGATGGACTCGTCGATGGCTGGGACGATCCGCGCATGCCGACCCTGACCGGCGCGCGCCGGCGTGGATTCCCGGCAGCCGCCATCCGCCTGTTCTGGGAACGCGCCGGCATCAGCAAGCAGAACTCGGTCATTGAATACGGCGTGCTCGAAGGCTGCGTGCGCGAAGTGCTCGATGGCACGGCGCCGCGGCGCATGGGCGTGATCAATCCGCTGAAGCTGACCTTGATCAATCTGCCGACGGATCACGCCGAGACCCTGGATTTCCCGAACCACCCGAAGAATGACGCGTTCGGCCGCCGCAGCGTGCGTTTCTCGCCCGAGCTGTGGATCGAGCGTGATGATTTCCTCGAACAGCCGGTCAAGGGTTTCCATCGGCTGATGCCCGGCACCGAGGTGCGCCTGCGCGGCGCCGGCATCATCCGCTGCGAGGAAGTGATCAAGGACGCGGCCGGCAAGGTCATCGAGCTGCGTTGCTCGATCGATGCCGAGAGCCGTCCCGGCTGCGCCGGTGCCGAGCGCAAGGTCAAGGGCACGATCCACTGGGTCGATGCACGCACGGCCATTGCCGCCGAGGTGCGCTTGTACGACCGCCTGTTCAATGTCGCCGATCCGGATGACGACAGCGACGGCAAGACCTACCGCGATCACCTGAACCAGGAATCGCGCCGCGTCATCCAGGCCTGGCTTGAAGCCGACCTGGCCGAGGCCGGTGCCGAATCGACATGGCAGTTCGAGCGTCTCGGCTATTTCGTGGCCGACCGCCATGACCACTCATCGGCGCAGCCGGTGTTCAATCGTGTCGTCACCCTGCGCGACAACTGGACCAAGGCAGCCGGCCAGTGAGCAGGCTCGCTGCCATCGAACTGAGCTTGCCGGAGTGGATCGACGCCGAGATCGATTTCACGGCGCGCTACGCGGATGACGATGCACGCATGGCGCTCGCCATTGGCCTGGCCCGGCGCAATGTCGAGCTGGGCACGGGCGGCCCGTTTGGCGCAGCGATCCTGCGCAGCGATGGCGAACTGATCGCGGTGGGCGTCAATCGCGTCGTGCCACAGCAATGCTCGGTTGCGCATGCCGAGATGATGGCTTTCATGGGCGCGCAGAAGCGGCTCGGACGATTCCGCCTGAACGAGGATGGCGCACGCTACCTGCTTGCCACCAGCGCCCAGCCCTGCGCGATGTGCTACGGCGCGAGCTTCTGGGCGGGCATCGACGAACTCGTGATTGGCGCACGCGCCGAAGATGTGATGGAGCTCAGCGAGTTCGACGAAGGCCCCCTGCCCGCCGACTGGATCGGTGAACTCGAGCAACGCGGCATTGCCGTCCGTCGCGATGTGCAGCGCCAGCCGGCGCGGGCGATCTTCGAACTGTACCGTTCGCTGGCCGGGACAAGCTATTGAGCCACGGCGTCGCATCCACGCGGACAAACGAACCGGCATGAGCGCTTCCGGGCGCAGTGTCCTGGCCTACTGCCGGCCCGGCTTCGAAAGCGAATGCGCGCAGGAACTCGCCGCCAGGGATGCCGCGCTGGCGAGCGGAGGGTTTGCCCGAAGCACCCGTGACAGCGGCTTTGTCGAATTCGTCTTTCCCGATCCTGCCGCGCGCCAGCGCTTCACTGCGTCTGTGACCTTGCCCGAGCTGACCTTTGCCCGCCAATTGCTGTGCGTCCATGCACGCATCGATGGCTTGCCGCGTGAGGATCGCCTGGGCGTGCTGATGCCGGCGATCCGTGCAACGGGCCGACGCCATCGCGATGCCTGGATCGAGTCGCCGGACAACGATGCCGCGCGCGAACTCGCCGGACTGTGCCGATCGCTGAACAATGCGCTGATCGCGGCGATGAAACGCGAGTCGCTGCTCGACGCACACTCGCCCTCACGCCTGCATGTCTGCCTGATCGACGCGCAAACCGCCCTGATCGCCGAAGCCGACATTGCCACGGCATCGAGCTGGCCGGGCGGCATCCCGCGCCTGCGTTTTCCGTCCGCCGCGCCAAGCCGCTCGACCCTCAAACTCGAAGAAGCCTTGTTGACCCTGCTGGCTGCCGATGAACGCGAGCGCTGGCTGAAACCCGGCATGAGCGCAGTCGATCTCGGCGCGGCACCGGGTGGCTGGACCTGGCAACTGGTGCGTCGCTCGATCAGCGTCATCGCCGTCGACAACGGGCCGATGGATCAAGGCCTGCTCGATTCCGGCCTGGTCACCCATCTGCGTGCCGACGGATTCCGCTTCCAGCCGCAGAATCCGGTCGACTGGATGGTCTGCGACATGGTCGAGCAGCCGCGCAAGGTGGCCGCACGCATGGCCGAATGGCTGGCCGGCGGCTGGTGCCGCTTTGCCATCTTCAACCTCAAGTTGCCGATGAAGAAGCGCTACGACGAAGTCTGCCTGTGTCGCGCGCTCGTTCAGGAAACCGTGGCCGCGGCCGGCAAACGGATCGAATGGCGCGCCCGCCAGCTTTACCATGATCGCGAGGAGATCACCGTCTTTGCCCGGATCCTGTGATCGGCATGGATTCGGCTTCAGCGAGTTGCCGAAGCGCAAGTCGTGCAATACCAGCGTCAAGATGCATCACTAAAATTTCTGATTGGTTTCACCAAGAGCAGGGGAAAGTCATGTTTCGATTCACCAACATCCTGATTGCGGGCCTGTTGCTCGCAGCAGGCGCGACGAGCGCGCATGCCGGAGTCGTCATCAGCCAGGTCTACGGCGGCGGTGGCAACAGCGGCGCGACATACACCCACGATTTCATGGAATTGTTCAATGCCGGCAGCACGCCACAAAGCCTGAACGGTTGGGCGCTGCAGTATGCGTCGGCAAGCGGGTCGACCTGGCAAGTGACCAACTTGAGCAACGTCACCCTGCAACCTGGCCAGTATTACCTGGTACAGCAAGCGGCAGGAACCGGCGGCACAACGCCCTTGCCGACACCTGATGCGAGCGCAAGCGTTGCGATGCAAGGATCCAACGTCAAGGTTGCGCTGACCAGTTCGACTACGGCGCTGGCTACCGCCTGCCCAACGGGTCCCGCGGTCGTTGATTTTGTCGGCACCGGCACGGCGAATTGCCTGAATCCTGCGGGCGCCATGTCCAGCGTGAATGCCGCAATCCGCAAGACCGGCGGCTGCACCAACACTGGGGTGAACTCCGCCGATTTCGATATCGCCCCGGCGGCACCGCGGAATACTTCGAGCCCGACCGCGCAATGCGCCGGCGGCGGCACGCCGGCCATCAGCGTTGCCGATATCTCCCTGGCTGAAGGCGATGGCGCGACCACGCCATTCCAGTTCACCGTGCAATTGAGCGCGGCCGCACCGAGTGGCGGCATCACTTTCAACTACGCGACGGCCGATGGCACGGCACTGGCCGGCACCGACTACACCGCCGCCAGCGGCAGCGGTTCGATCGCCGAAGCGGGCACTTCCACCACCATCACCATCGACGTGCTTGGCAATACCACGCCGCAGTCCGATCGCAGCTTCAGCCTGAACCTGACCGCTGTCAGCGGCGCGCTGCCGGCCAGCCTGAGCGCAACCGCGACGATCGAGGACGACGATGTCGGCACCTTTGCCATCCACGACATCCAGGGCACGGGCGACAGCTCGCCGATTGTCGGTCAGCGCATCAACACGCTCGGCAATATCGTCACCGCGGTCGGCCCGGCCGGTTTCTTCATGCAGACGCCGGATGCCGCGGTCGATGCCTCGGCAATGACTTCGCAGGGCATCTATGTCTACACCGCCTCGGCACCGACGGTTTTCGTTGGCGACCGGGTCAGCCTGACCGCGAATGTCATTGAATACTTCGGCTTGACCGAGCTCAACGGCGTCAGCAACCTGGTCGTGCAGGACAGCGGCAATCCATTGCCGAGCGCGGTCACCTTCGATGCCGCGACACCCTCGCAGGATGTCCTCGCGCTGAGCTGCGGGACGACCAACTTCGAGTGCTTCGAGGGCATGCGCGTGCAGATCGACAACGGCATCGTCGCCCGCGCCAATCCCTACTTCGGCTCGGATCCGTATGCGCAGATTTTCGCTTCGGCATCCGGCACGCGCTCGCTGCGCACGCCGGGCCTGCTCTATCCGCTGGTACCAGGCGTCGACAACGCCGATGCCGGGCAGTTCAACGGCAATCCGCACATCTTCGAGATCGACACCGACGCCCTCGGTGCGGTGGCCCCGAACACGGCCATCACCGGCGGCAGCCGCTTCAGCGCAAGCGGCGTGGTGACCTACAATTTCGGCGACTACGAAGTCTGGCCGACCAGCTTCACGCTGACCGAAGCCAAGCCGATCCCGCGCCCGGTCAAGGCCGGCCAGCTCGGTGCCGAACTGCGCATCGGCAGCTTCAACATGCTGCGTTACTGCGACACGCTGGCCAACACCACGTTTGCCTGCGGCAATGGCGGCGAACCCGATCAGGCAGCCTTTGATCTCAAGGTCGCAAGGCTGTCGGACTATGTCGTCAACGTGCTGGAAACTCCCGACGTGCTCGGCGTGGTCGAAGTCGAGAATCTTGGCGTGCTGCAGATCCTCGCAAACCGCATCGCGGGCGATTCCAATGTCACCTATGCCGCCTACCTCGAGGAAGGCAACGACGGCGGCGGCATCGATGTCGGTTATCTGGTGCGCAGCGACCGCATCAGCAATGTGGTCGTCACCCAACTCGACGCGACGGAAACGTGGTTCGACCCGGACGACGGCCAACTCGACACCCTGCACGACCGGCCTTCGCTCAAGCTGGAAGGCACGTTCGATGGACAGGCGTTCGCGACCATCGTCGTGCATCCGAAATCGCGCAGTTGCGTCGACGCGCCTTCCGGGAGCAATTGCACACAGGCCGATGTCGACCGCAATCGCCTGAAGCGCTTCACCCAGGCCAAGTCGATTGCAGCCCGCGTGCAGGCCGAGCAGCTTGCCCAGCCGAATCGTCCGCTGCTGGTCATCGGTGATTTCAACGACTACCAGTTCAGCGACGGCTTCGTGAACATCACCGGACTGATCCAGGGCACCTACGACAACAACAAGAATGTGCTCGACCTGCCAGCAGGCAACATCGTCACGCCACCGCTGTGGAACGCGGTGACTTCGCTGCCGGCCAACGAACAGTATTCGTTCCTCTTCACCGAGCAGTTCGGCGCGATCCTCGGTTACACGCAAGCCAGTTCGTTCGACAAGGGGCGCGATGTGCCGATCATGCAGGTGCTCGACCACGCCCTGCTGAATGACGCGGCACGCACCTGGTTCGTCGATTTCGAATACGGTCGCGCCGACCTGGATGCGGCCAATGCCGACAGCAACGCCAGTACCACCGCAGTTGGCGTGTCCGACCACGACGGCCTGGTGGTGCGCCTGGCGACGGATCGCATCTTTGCCGACAGCTTCGGCGGCGATCAATGACCGCGTGACGCCTGTCCTGCGCACTTGGCAGGGCAGGCAAACACCAGCTTGCCGGAAAGCCGCGCCCTTGCGCGGCTTTTCTATGGCCATGGATGGACTGTATGCCTGCAACGCAGGACGACTGCACGGATGCAGGAGGTACGCATCCATGGATGGATGCGGCAGAACGGCGTCGGGAACGGCCGTCGAGAGCAACGCAGGAGCAGTTGCCGAGCAGTTGCAGGCGATGTGCTCAGTCGCCGGTCGCTTCGTAGAGTCGTTTGCGCGGTGCGCCGGTGATCGCGGCGGCCATGCGCGCGGCGCGGGCGGGGGCCATCTCCGCGCAAAGCAGGGCGAACACGCGACGCCCCTCGGCAAGGGTGGCGTCGGCTTCCTCGCCACTGGCTCCGGCGACAAGGATGACAAACTCGCCGCGTTGCTGATTGGGATCGGCGTCGATGCGCTCCACCAGTTCAATCAGTGATCCAGACAGGATGGTTTCAAACACCTTGGTCAGCTCGCGGGCGACCACGGCATGACGCTGCTCGCCGAACACCATCGCCATGTCGCGTACGGCTTCGAGGATGCGATGGCTCGATTCGTAGAAGATCAGCGTGCGCGATTCGGCCGCCAGTTGCTGCAGACGCTCACGCCGTGCCGACGCCTTTGCGGCGAGAAAGCCCTCGAAGACAAAGCGATCGCTGGGCAGGCCGGCCACCGACAGCGCCGCGATCGCCGCGCACGGTCCGGGCACCGGTGAAACGGTGATGCCGGCTTCACGAGCCGCGCGCACCAGGCGGAATCCGGGATCGCTGATCAACGGCGTGCCGGCATCCGAAACCAGGGCGACATCGCCACCCTGGCGCAAGCCCTCGATCAGCCGCGCAACCTGTTCGCGTTCGTTGTGCTCGTGCAAGGCGACGGTGGGCGCACGGCTGCCGATGCGCGCCAGCAGGGCACCGCTGTGCCGGGTATCCTCTGCGGCAATCAGGCCAACCGTGCCGAGGATCTCCGCGGCCCGCTTCGACAGATCGTCGAGATTGCCGATCGGTGTGGCGACGACCCAGAGTCGTCCCGGCTGCTCGTTCATGATGGTTTCCGCAAGGCTGTGGTGATCGAGAATAGCCGAGCGTGCCGGATCACGCGTCGATCCTCGCCGCAGGCCGGCGGACGGCTTCCCGGGCTATCATTCGGGGGTCGCCGCTGAAAATACCGCCCATGCCCTTTTCCGCACGCCTGTCCAACTGCCTGAAACTCCTGATCGTGTTGACCGCGCTGTCGCTCGGCGCCTGCATGAGCAGCGGCCCGATGACCCGCGCCGACACGCCGCAGGCCCGCCAGGCCGAACAACTGGCCAGCGAAGGCGATCTCGATGCCGCGGCAAGGCAGTTCCTGGCCCTGGCCGAAGACAGCAGCGGCGGTGCCAGTGCGCACTATCGCCTGCGCGCCGCGGAAGTGCTGCGCGAGAATGGCGATCTCGATGGTGCCGCGCGCGCGATCAAGGAAATCCGCCGCAATCGCCTGAGCGCGGATGAATCATTTCGCCTCGACCTGATCGATGCCGAGGTTTCGCTGGAGCGCGGCGATGCCGAGCGCGCTTCGCTGCTGCTGGCCACGAACGAGGATTCGATACCGGATCGACTTCGCCTGCGCTACAGCGAGCTGCGCGCACGCACGGCAAGCGCGCGCGGCGACCGTTTTGCCGCCGCCCGCATCCGCGCCACGCTCGATGCCGAACTGGACGGGCACGACCGCGACATCAACCGCGAGCAAATCATCGAATTGCTCGGCGCGCTCGACGATGCAACGCTGAAAGGCCGCGCCTATTCCCTGCGTCCGGATGATGCCTTGCTGCCGTGGATCGAGCAGTCCCTGAAGCTGCGCGGGCAGACCCTGCCGCGCGATGTGCCGCGACCGCAACGACCGGTCGGCACGCTGATCCCGAATGCGGACAACGACCTGCGCCGCGAGGGATTCCATGCGCCGCGCCAGGTGGCCCTGATCCTGCCCCTGAACGGACCGGTCGCCGGCGTTTCGCAATCGATACTCGACGGCTTCTTCGCCGCCTATTTTTCCGACGACAGCCGCGAGCGGCCGCAGTTGCGCACCTACGATGCCGGGAAATCGCCGGAAGATGCACTGGCCGCTTATGCACAGGCGGTCGGCGACGGTGCCGATTTCGTCGTTGGCCCGCTCTTGCGCGAAGCCGTCGGCGCCTTGTTCCGCCAGGCGTTGCCGGTGCGCGTGCTTGCCCTCAATCACCCGGATACCGGGGAAGTGCCTCCACATGGCAGTGCCGAATTCGGATTGTTGCCGGATGCGGAAGGTGCCCAGGCTGCCGAACGCATGCTCGGCCTCGGCATCACGCGCGCGGCCTTGATCGGCGCGCAGACCGATTGGGCGGAACGTGCCGGTCGCGCGTTTCGCGCGCAGTTTGAATCGCGTGGTGGATCGATCGTGGGCGAATCGCGCTTGCCGGAAAGTGCATTCAACTACAAATCGGAAATCCTGCAGGCGGCAAGCGCAATTGCCGACACCAGTAGCGGCGAGGGCAGCGCCCGCAGCGCCCCAGCCGATGCCGGGATCTTCATCAGCATGCGCCCGCAACAGGCGCGCCTGCTCGTCCCGCAGCTCAAGCTGGCCGGAATCAATGCGCCGGTGTTCGCCACCTCGCATGTCAATGCCGGTGAACTCAATGCGGCACTCGATCGCGATCTCAACGGCGTCGAGTTCTGCGATGCGACCTGGTTGTTTTCGCCAGTGCCGGCGCGCCCGGATCGCAATGCCATCGCCCGCGAGCTGGCCAGTGCCAACGGCGTCGGCGGCCGCCTGTTCGCCTTCGGCATGGATGCCTATGCCCTGCTGCCCTACATGGACTGGTTGCTTGCGCATCCGGAAACCTACCTGGATGGCGCCAGCGGACAACTCGCCGCCGACAGCTTTGGACGCATCCATCGCGTTCTGACCTGGGCGCGCTTTGTCGACGGCGTCACCCAGCCCGTGCAGGGCGCGCTTGATCCGCTGCCGATCCAGCAAGGCGGCGATTGATGCGCAGCACGGGTTCGCAGTTCGAGGATCTCGCCCTGGCCCATGTCCAGCGCGAGGGGCTGGTCCTGCTGGTGCGCAACTTCAACAGTCGCTTTGGCGAACTCGACCTGGTCCTGCGCGATCGCGACACGGTCGTCTTCCTGGAAGTGCGCTATCGGCGCTCGCAGGCCTTCGGCGGCGCGCTTGATTCGGTGGGCGCAAGCAAGCGTGATCGCCTCGGCAAGGCGGCCAGCCTGTTCCTGCAAGCCAACCCTGCGCTCGCCAACCATCCATGCCGGTTCGATGTCATGGCCATCAGCGGCAGCGCTGCCGCGCCGACATTCGACTGGCAACGCAATGCCTTCGATATCCAGTGAGGAAATCCTGATGCGCTTCCGCCTGCACCCCGTGCTGTTGATGCTCCTGCTGCTGCCCTTGCTGAATGGCTGCATCGCAGTCGTCGCCACAGGCGCGGTGGCAACCGGATCCTCCGTCCACGATCGCCGCGGCTTCGGCACCGTCGTCGACGACAAGCGCATCCAGATGGGTGCCTACGACACGATCAACAAGGACAAGGAACTCGTCCTCAAGAACCGCGTCATGATCGCGGTCTACAACGGAACCATGCTGTTGATGGGCGAAGTGCGCACGCCCGAACTCAAGCAACGCGCGCAAACCACGGTCACCGGCTTCGAAGGCGTGCAGCGCATCGTCAATGAAATCGAGATCATGGAACCGGAAGGATTCTGGACGCGGCGCAATGACAACAAGATCACCGCGCGCGTCAAGCTGGCCCTCGCCGATGCGACCAGCGTGCCCGGCTTCGATGCAACCCGGGTCAAGGTCAGCACGGCGCATCGGGTGGTCTATCTGATGGGCATCATCAGCCACGCCGAGGATGAAATCGTCACCGAGATCGCGCGCAACGTTCCCGGCGTCGAGCGCGTGGTCAAGGTGTTCGAGTATCGAGGGGAATGAGCATCGTGCCCTGCATCGACGCCCTTGCCGGCAGCACCGTCACGGAGCGGTGCCCGGCATGACGATCCGCCGCTGCGGGAATCCGCCACGTCTGGCAAAGCGGAAGATGCCAGACGCTGTCGATGCAGGCTCATGAACATGGCAGCCGCCATGCTCGATTCGCTGCAGGCGATATTCGCCGCCGACGCAGTGAGCGTGGAGGCCGCCGAGTGCGCGGTGTATGCCTATGACAACTCGCGGCGCGAGGCGATTCCGGACGCGGTGGTGTTTCCGACCACGCATGAGCAGGTCGTGGCCTTGGTTGCCTTGTGTCGCGGGCAAGGCATCGCCCTGACCGCACGCGGTCGCGGCACCAATACGACCGGCGCCAGCGTTCCAGTGAGCGGTGGCATCGTTGCCAGTTTCGAGCGCATGCAGCGCATCCTCGCCATCGATGTGGCCAATCGCCTGGCCGTGGTCGAACCCGGCGTGCTCAATGCCGATCTGCAGATCGCCTTGAAGCCGCACGGGTTTTTCTGGGCCCCCGATCCAACCTCGGCACCGTTCTGCTCGATCGCCGGCAACATCGCCTGCAATGCCGGCGGCCCGCGCGCGGTGAAATACGGAGCCACCCGCGACAATGTCCTCGCCCTGCGCGCGGTCAACGGCCGCGGCGAGGAATTCCGCTGCGGCAAGCCGACCAGCAAGGGCGCCACCGGCTATGACCTGACGCGCCTGCTGATCGGCTCCGAAGGCACCCTCGCCATCATCACCGAAGCGACCCTGAAGCTGACTCCGCTGGCATCGGACAAGCGCACACTGCGCGCGACCTATGTCGACATGGCCGCTGCCGCCGCCGCAGTCGCCCGCATCATGGCGCAACCGGTGACGCCTTGTGCACTCGAATACATGGACGACGAAGCCCTGCGCCTCGCCCGCAACCACGCCGGCGAATCCATCCCCGTCGCCGGTGCCATGCTGATCATCGAAGTCGATGGCGAAACCGATGCCCTGCCCTCGGCTGTCGCGGCGATCAGCCAGGCGGCCAGCGGCCCTGGCCTGATCGAACTGCACGCCGCCAACGATGCCGGCGAAGTCGCCAGGCTGTGGGCGGCACGCAAGGCGCTTTCGCCTGCCCTGCGCACGCTGGCCCCGAACAAGATCAACGAGGATGTCGTCGTCCCGGTCAGTTGCGTTCCCGATCTCATTGCCGGACTGAAGCGGATTTCCGCCAAGCATGGCATCCCTATCGTCACCTTCGGCCACGCCGGCAACGGCAACATCCACGTCAACCTGCTCTACCGTCCCGAGGATCCGCAGCAGGCGCGCAATGCGCCCGCCTGCCTGTCGGACGTGTTCGACCTGGTCTTCACCATGGATGGCACGCTCTCCGGCGAACACGGCATCGGCCTGGCCAAACGCGAATTCATGCCCCGCGCCATTGATCCGGTTTCCCTCGAATTGATGCGCCGCATAAAGACACAGTTCGATCCCGAAGGCATCCTGAATCCGGGCAAGCTGTTGCCGGATTGAGCGGTGTCCGGCGGCAAGCATGCCGGGGTTTTAGCACGTGCATGTGCAAGAGCAGGTTCCAGCCGCCCCGGAGACTCGTTCGGTCGAGGTGCATTCGATGCAACGTGACGGAAGGCATCGGGCCTGGAGGCATCTCGTGGGAAAAACCGTGCGCGCAGCCCCATGCAGGAAGCGGCTTCAGCCGTGTTGCTTCTTCCGGCGCCCTTACCTCAAACCGGAAAAAGCCAGCAGCAAGGCGAGCACGAGTGCCGCGTAGGCACCGGCCATCGCATCATCCAGCATGACCCCGAAGCCGCCCTTGACGCGGCGGTCCGCCCACGAGCAAGGCCAGGGTTTCCACACGTCGAACAGTCGAAAAAGGAAGAATCCGGCAATCATCCAGGGCCAAGGCGCCGGCCACAGCAGCAGCGGCAGCAAGGTGATCCACTGGCCGACGAATTCATCCCAGACAATCACGCCGGGATCACTGATGCGCAGGCGATCGATGACGATGGCGGATGCCCAGACGCCAATCAGGAAGGCCACGATGATGACGCCAAGCAGCCACGGCATCGGCAGTTCACGCAGAAACAGCCACGGCACCAAAGCTGCCGCCGATCCCGCCGTGCCGGGAGCGAACGGACTCAGGCCCGAGCCGAAACCGCTGGCGATCCAGCCGGCCGGGTGGCCGAGCACGGCGCGGCGCTGTCGTGCATCAAGTCTCATGCGAAGTGCTCCCAGCCCTTGCCTTGGATGTGCTTGCGATCACCATTCCGATCGAGCACATGCACGCCCGCTCCGGCAATCACGCGACCGATGCGGGAAACCCGGCAACCGGCCTTGGACATTGCTGCCTGCATCGCCGCGATCTGCGCCTCGGCGACAGTGAAGGCCAGTTCGTAATCATCGCCACCGTGCAATTGCAGGGCACGCGCGGTGTCGACATCGAAGCACTCGAACAAGGCAGTCGAACCCGGCAGGCCATCCTCCTCGATCTCGATGCCGACACCGCTGGCGCGAGCGACATGGCCGAGATCGGCAAGCAGGCCATCGGAGACATCGATGCAGGCATGGGCCAGGTCAAGCAAGGCAAGCCCGGCAGCGACGCGCGGCGAGGGGCGGTTGAGGCGCGCCATCAGCGTGGCGCAGGCCGCGTCCATTGCCGAATCCTTCGCCAATTGCGCCTGCAGGCAACGCAGGCCGCCTGCGGCATCGCCCAATATGCCGCTGACAAAGACGCCATCACCGATGCCAGCCGCATCGCGGCGCAAGGCGCGTCCGCTCGGCACGAAGCCATGCACGGCAACCGTGATCGACAGTGGCCCGCGCGTGGTGTCGCCGCCAATCAGGTCGAGCTGGTGAAGCGCGGCCAGTTCGGCAAATCCATCGACGAAGCGGCTGACGAAATCGGCATCTGCCGTGGGCAGGGTCAGGCTCAGCAAGGCCCATGCCGGCGTCGCGCCCATGGCGGCGAGGTCACTCAGGTTGACCGCGAGTGATTTCCAGCCAAGGTCGGCGGCATCGGTATCGAGCGGAAAATGCACGCCCGCAACCAGCGTGTCGACACAGCACACCAACTCGTGGCCGGCAGGAACCGCAACCACGGCCGCGTCGTCGCCAATGCCGAGGCGCACGTCGGCACGCGCCTTCGGGCAACGTCGCTTGATCAATTCAATCAGGTCGAATTCGGCCATTGCGGCAATCGCAGCGAGCGCAAGCGCCTTGCCTCAGCGACCCTTGCTGCGGTATTCGACTTGCCGCCACTCGCCGGCCAGCTTGTCGAGCACGCCGTTGACATAGGTGTGGCCCTGGTCGGCACCGAAACGCTTGGTCACTTCCAGCGCTTCGTTGATGACCACCCGATACGGCACATCCGCGCGGTAACGCAATTCGTAGGCGGCAATGCGCATCACCGCGCGTTCGATGGGATCGACTTCGGCAATCTCGCGATCGATGTATTGACGGATGCCGGCATCGAGTTCAGCGAGATGCTTTTCGACGCCACGCAGCAGATCCTCGAAATACTCGAGGTCGGCGATTTCCATGTCCTGCTCGTGGCGGAACTGCTCGATCACCTGGATCATGCGGTTGCCGCCGACCTGCCAGGCATAGATTGCCTGCAGGGCGCGCCGGCGCGAGCGCGAGCGCGCGGCAAGGTCGACGCCTTCGGGGCGCTGCGGATGATTCACAGGTTTCTCCATAGATCGATCATTTCCAGCGCCGCCAGCGCGATTTCCTCACCCTTGTTGCCATGCTTGCCGCCTGCCCGTGCTTCGGCATCGGCATGATTCTCCACCGCCAGCACGCCGTTCAAAACGGGAATCCGCTGTTCGACGGCTACACGCATCAAGCCCTCCGCGCAGCCATCGGCGACATGTTCATAGTGCCGCGTATCGCCGCGCACCACGCAACCCAGCGCCAGGATCGCCGCATGCCGACCTGCCGCGGCCAGCTTCGCGGCAACGGCCGGAATCTCCCAGGCCCCCGGCACGCGCACCAGATCGATCGCCTCCGCGGCAACGCCGTGATCGAGCAAGGCTCGATGCGCACCGGCGATCAGCGCATCGATGATGCGCGGATTCCAGCGACTCGCGATGATCGCAAGGCGGGTGTCGGCGTGGGCACGCACGGTACCGTTGATGACGGCCATCGGATCCTGCTTCTTCACGGGTCGGCCTTGGAAGGCAAGGCGCGGGCGCGCAGTCTAGCGGACAGTCGTCGCTGGCCCAAGCGATCAGGGAAAGTTGCCAGTCAAGGCAACGCTGCCCCATGGTGCAACCGCCATGCTGTCCAGCAGCTTCGCCACGCGTGCCGCGTGGCGAAGCGAAGTCGGATTGCCTTGGCACGCCGTGCGATGTGCATGGCGAACCTGGGCGGCGCAGTTCCTGCGAATCCGATCAGGGATTCTCGAAGCCGTGCTTGAAGATCAGGTCGGGCAAGGCCGGAACCGTCACGTTGTAGCTGCAACTCGTGTTGTAGGCCGAGGCCAGCGCATTGATCTGCGTGGCCGAGTAGCCCGATGCGGCGGCGGCGTTGATGATCGCCTGCGCCGCGACCTTCTGCGACGCGCTGCCGCTGGTCATGGCCAGCCCCAGCAACATGGCCTTGTCCATGGCATCGCGACCGATCGCAACCCAGGCGACCATGTTGCACGAAGCCCAGTATTGGCCTTGGTCGTGGATGCCACTGCCGATATTTCCCGGGTAGCTGTGTCCGATGTTCCAGTTGGTCACGCGACCACCCCAGTACTGGTTGTGGCCATCCCAGTGGAACATCCAGAACCATTGCGGATCGGCGGGTGTCCAGTGTCCGGTCGAACGGTTGTAGGAACTGGCGAAATAATCGCCGACGCCTTCGGACAGGCCTTCGTTCTGCGACAGGCCGCCATTGGTGATCCAGTCATGCAGGCCGTGGCCAAGCTCGTGCAGGATCACATCGGCATCTTCCGCATCGTCGACGCCACCTTCACCAAACTGCAACTGGTCGCTGCCGGACGAGAACGATGAATTGTCATCGCCATTGAACCCGTGTGGATCGAAGCGCACGCCGCCGGCCACCGTGTTCGGCACCACGGTCACGCCCAGGGTCTGGTTGAGATAGCGCATTTGCTTGTCGATCAGGTGGTAGACATTCGGGCCTTCGAACTTCTGGTTGGCGCGGGTGACGCTGAAATCGGGCGTGGCCGGGGTCGGGCAATCGTTGACGCCACCGCTGGGTGCGGCCCAGTCCTGGCAGCGTGCCCATGGGCCTTCGAGCCTGTAGACGCCTGCGCTCTGGGTGATGTCACGCAAGGTCACGCTGATCAGTTGTCCGGTCAGCCCGGCTGAATCGGCATCGCTGGCATCGGTCAATCCGCCGCTGCCGTAGGTGGCCCTGGCCGTGGTCAGCGGATCGGGATCGAAAACCGTGGCGGTGCCATCGACGTAGTACTCGGTGTTGCGGAAATCGATTAACTCGCCCGTACCCGCATCGGCGACGAGCTCCCACTCACCGGCCTTTTGCGCATCGCGGATCACATAGACCCAGGCCAGTCGCGTCGGCTGCGCATCGGCATAGACCATCAACTTCGGCGCCAGCACATCACTTGCGGCCGGCATGCCGAACGCCTGCACGACCTGCTTGCGCACATCGTCGGCGGTGCGCGCGGGTTGAACCGGAATGGCGTCGATCGACGGCCTTGCCTCGCTGCTGACGAAGATCACCTCGCCATCGGGTTTCACCGATACCGCGATATCGCTGCCATATACGGGCACGCCATCCAGCGCCTGCTGGAAACGCACGACGGAAAATCCGCCATCGTTGCGTTGGTGGGCGGTGGTCAGTGTCGCCGGACTGCTGGCGATGCCAAGCTGGGCGGCGCGCTCCGCCATGAATTCCCTGGCCATTGCTTCGGCGCTGCCACGCACGCGCGCGCGAAAGCCAGGTTGGTACAACGTGGTCGCGCGACCGTCGGCGGCAAATCGCCCTTCGGCGGTTTCGAGTGCGGCGGTGGCATTGAAAGCCGGCTTGTTCTGCAATGATTGCGCAACGGGTTGCAGGGCCAGTGCCGAGCCGCAGAGTCCGCCCAGGGCGATGGTGATTGCAGCAAGCAGGATGATGGATGGTTTGCTCATGGAATCCTCGTTGATCAGTCGGCACAGCCCGATGCGCGATGGCGGAGTTCAAGCGCTGCCCGGGATCGGGATTGCTCCGCAGTGCGTGGATTCTGCCACCGGATGGCCGTGATCCGCTCATTCCCGAGGCGGAATCATGGTCGATCGACCTGCATGTTGTCGTGCGCAATACTTGCCCGGGCCAGCTTTGCTACCCTGCAAAACCCCGCGCAGGCGTGTATCATGCGCGCCCCATTCATCCATCCATCCGCATTGAAGGATATATGACGAAATGAGCAGCACCCTGTTCACCTCCGAATCGGTTTCCGAAGGCCATCCCGACAAGGTCGCCGACCAGATTTCCGATGCCGTGCTTGACGCGATCCTGCTGCAGGACAAACGCGCACGCGTCGCTTGCGAAACCATGGTCAAGACCGGCGTCGCGATTGTCGCCGGCGAGGTGACCACGAGTGCCTGGATCGATCTGGAAACGCTGACGCGCAAGGTCATCCTCGACATCGGCTACAACAGCTCGCACGTCGGTTTCGATGGCGAGACCTGCGGCGTGCTCAATCTGATCGGCAAGCAGTCGCCCGACATCAACCAGGGCGTCGACCGCAAGAAGCCGGAAGAACAGGGTGCCGGCGACCAGGGCCTGATGTTCGGCTATGCGACCAACGAGACCAAGGATTTCATGCCGGCGGCGATCTACTACTCGCATCGCCTCGTCGAGCAGCAGGCCAAGGTGCGCAAGAAGAAGAACTCGCCCTTGCCCTGGCTGCGCCCGGATGCGAAATCGCAGGTGACCTTGCGCTACGAGGACGGCAAGGCGGTCGCCATCGATGCCGTTGTGCTTTCCACCCAGCACGATCCTTCGGTCAAGCAGAAGGATCTGATCGAAGCCGTGCGCGAGCACATCCTCAAGCCCGTGCTGCCGGCCAAGTGGCTGCACAAGGGCACCAAGTACCACATCAACCCGACCGGCAAGTTCGTCATCGGCGGCCCGGTCGGCGATTGCGGCCTGACCGGTCGCAAGATCATCGTCGACACCTACGGCGGCTGGGCCCGCCACGGCGGCGGCGCGTTCTCGGGCAAGGATCCGTCCAAGGTCGATCGCTCGGCCGCCTACGCGGCGCGCTACGTGGCCAAGAACATCGTCGCCGCCGGCATTGCCGACCGCTGCGAGGTGCAGGTCAGCTACGCGATCGGCGTGGCCGAGCCGACTTCCATCTCGGTGACCACCTTCGGTACCGGCCGCATCAGCGACGAGAAGATCGAGAAGCTGATCCGCAAGCATTTCGACCTGCGCCCGTACGGCATCATCAAGATGCTCGACCTGGTCCACCCGATGTACCAGCGCACCGCCAGCTATGGCCACTTCGGGCGCACCCCGGAACTGGTCACCCTCGCCGATGGCTCGTCGTTCACCACCTTCTCGTGGGAAAAGACCGACAAGGCCGACGCATTGCGCAGCGATGCCAAGCTGAAATAAGCGTTGCACGCGTGCCCGTCACTGCATGGTGACGGGCATTGCGGTACTTCGCCGCAGCCGGCGAAGCCGATTGCCTGGCGTGCATGCGCCTCGCACAATGCCTGTCCGATCCGTTGCTTGCAGGCCTGCCAACCGTGACCTCCCCTCTCGCCGAGCTGCGCGCCGGAATCGACCAGGCCGATGACGAGCTGGTGGCCGTGCTGGCGCGGCGGATCCGCCTCACCGCCGAAGTCGGTGCCTTGAAATCGCGCCACGGCCTGCCCCTGTATGTCCCCGAGCGCGAAGCGCAGTTGCTTGCCGCCCGCCGTGAAAAAGCCGCAGCGGCCGGTGTCGATGCGGATTTGATCGAGGACATTCTGCGCCGGGTCATGCGCGAGAGTTACAGCGCACAGGGAACCGACTTCCCTGCGGCGGGTGATTGCAGCCGCGCCGTGGTCGTGGTCGGCGGCGGCGGTGCCCTCGGCCGCTGCCTGGCTTCATTCTTCATGCGCTCCGGCTACACCGTGCGCATCCTCGAGAAAGACGACTGGGAGCAGGCCCCGACCCTGCTCGCCGACGCCGGCCTGGTGCTCGTTGCCGTGCCAATCGAACATACTCTCGCGGTGATCGCGAAGCTGCCGCAACTGCCGGATGACTGCATCCTCGCCGACATCACCAGCATCAAGCAGGCCCCGCTGAAAGCCATGCTGGATGTGCACAGAGGCCCGGTGCTGGGCCTGCATCCGATGTTCGGCCCCGACATCAAGAGTCTCGCCAAGCAGGTGGTCGTGGCCTGTGCAGGCCGCGACGCGCAGCGCTGCCAATGGCTGGTCGACCAGTTCGGCATCTGGGGCGCGGTCGTGCGCGAGGAATTGCCCGAGCGCCACGATCGGGCCATGGAGTTGATCCAGGCCATGCGCCACTTCACCAGCATGGTCTACGGCATTTTCCTGCAGCGCGAGAACGCCGATCTCGATGAACTGATGCGCCTGAGTTCACCGATCTATCGCCTGGAACTGGCCATGGTCGGGCGCCTCTTTGCGCAATCACCGGAACTCTATGCCGACATCATCATGGCCGCGGACGGTCTGCCCGCCCTGCTCGATCAATACCGCGGCGTCCTCGATGATCTCCTCAAGCGCGTGCGCAACCACCAGCGCGCTGAATTGATCGAGGACTTCAACCAGGCCCGCGACTACTTCGGCGATCTCGCCCCGGCCCTGCTGCGCGAAAGCAGCGAGCTGCTGCGCAAGGCCCATGATGCGCGCAGTCCGCTCAGGGCGATTGATCGGGGTCCGAAATAGTCGCTGCTGCATGCCACGCCGGTACCCGTCACACCCGCTTGGCTTCCTTCGAGATCGCCGCTATCTGCGCTTCGCTGAATTTCGACAGGCGCACAAGGGTGGATCCTCTGTTTGCCCCCTGCCCAGTAACCGGTGCCAGCCAAAACCAGAGGGTTTCGGCGAAACTGACCCAAAAAGAAGCGGTATTTCCGCCATGAAAAAGTCGAAGTTTACTGAGCCATTCTCCGGGAGATCACCGAGGACAGGGCCAATAGCCGCAACTCGTCGCCCCAGTCGGGGCTGACAGGTTCCACGACAAGCCAAATTCATCGTGCTCCGTATTGCTCTCCACTCTTCATGTCTAGCTCTTGCTTTTGAGGTCGTTGACAAGATGCCCAGTTGCAAGGAGCACAAGTCCTGCAAGCAATGATAACGATCCAGAAATTACAGCCAGGAAAACAATGGGCTTTGCCGCACTGATCCCTGAAAACGCTGCTGCTGTGCTGCACACTGCAAGCAACAGACTAGCAATGAGCCATTTGAACAAATAACTGGCCTTCATATTAATCTCACATGCAGATTCGAGTTGTGTGGCACCCCAGTATTCCCGCCCCTCCCATCACACCTTCTGGACTTCCTCCCACACCAAGAAAACCTCTTGAGACCGATGTACCACTGGTACTTTGCATCACCTGTCCCTGGCCTGCTATTCCCGCGCCGCCGATCCAATACGCACCCACGCTCGACTCCCCTCCTGAACAGATTTCCCCGGTTCCAAAGCTACCGGTAAATCCAAGCTCACCCTGCAATGGAATTCCAAGTCCGCCACCATTACATACCGTGCCATAAATACAGATATTTCCTTTAGTATCTACAGCAATGCCAGAGTCGGCCGATCCTGCCATCACGAACGCTTGGCCAAAGCCACCGGCACCGAACGAGAAGTTGTAGGTCACTTCTCCTCGCTGGTGGGCGTAGAATGATTCGCGCATTGGACCAGCTGGATACGTCCAAGGCCCTACGCCTTCTAAACCAAATGGGTCCACGATCGAAATCGGATTCCCTGCAACATAGGCATACGTATTCAACCCACCCGCCAATCCAATTGGATCGCTCTGCAGATAGCGCCCGGTGACCGGATCATAGTCCCGGAATCCGTTGTACCAGGTCCCCGTCTCGGCATCACGGATCTGCCCGGGGAAACCGAGGTTCAGGCCGCCGAATCCATCCAGGGTCACCGTGCTGTCGAACGCTTGATTGGAGGCGCGCCAGACGACAGCCTTTGATTGATTGGTCACAACCTCGGGCCTGCCAAAGTGATCGCCGTGGATGAAATAAGGGACATTTGCCTTCATTACCGCGATGGGTTCGCCACCAAGCCATGCAAACTGGCTCAATCCATTCACTGTATCGTAGTCCACCACGGTGGCACCCGATGGATCGTAGGCGAACACGCTCTGCACGACGCTCCCGCCCGCCGTGACCCGCTTGTACATTCGCTGCCCCATTGCATTGATGCGGTAGTCCACCGTAGTTGCGCCGATCGTTGCCGTGCGCAGTCGATTGAACACGTCATACGTGAATGTCTTTCCCGCCATGCTCGTGACATTGCCGTTGTTGTCATGGCCATAACTGCGCGCCGTGGCGCCAGTGAGGTTGGCAAGCCGATTGCTTCCGGGGGGAGTGACATAATTGGTTGTTGATCCGCCCAGGCTATGCGTCATTCGGTTGCCGTTTTCATCGTAAGTGTAGCCCCGATTGCCGGATGCGGAAGTCCGCCAAGCAATCGGAGACACGACAACAACCAAAAGTCAGGGCAAGTCTGGAGTACATACCTTTACTTTACTCCTGTACGCATCCAACTGATCCCGAGCCATCACGCTCCCCAGTTTTGTTGACGACTCCAGCCATGCCAGCGCTTCCCCCATTTCAGCGCAGTGATGACTCTCTCTCAATAAAAACCACATGTTGTACTGCGCTATTGAATCGCCGCCCAAAGCAGCAATAAGCAACCAATACCTGTACTTTAGAAAATCTTTTTTTGCGTCGAAGTGCCTTGATAATCGAAAAGCCGCATCGCTATCCCCGTTCTCGGCACGGCCAGCAAGCTCCTTCACTTGCCTGTCTTGAAGAATTGCTCCCTTCGATATGGCCACAGCATCTGACACAAAAATTATCGGTGCTGGTTCCGATGCTGGGAGGTTCGGCAGTACTTCCTGGGCCCTTAGCGCACATGGAAAGCACACCAGAGCACAAGCAAGCATCAAAGTCTTTTCCACTATTGACCCCCAGCATGGAAATCAACCCACCGACCTGGATCGTTCAAGTTTTTGTTGCCGCTACCATCGTAGCCATAAATTCCCTGAAATGGCGCAAAAGGTGAGAATGCTATCCAAACCGCCTTATCAGGCGCACGGACACTCATCTGAAGAATGCTTGACAAGGTTTGCGCGGGAATTTCCCCTGCACGATTTTTCGACCCAACCTCACAGGAATATACCTGAACTACTCTATAGGAAGATAAATTTGGCGTGTCTTTCCTAATCTGCTCTGCCAGTTGCATCGGAGCAACGCGAACACCGCAACTTCGACGACGCGCAGCGCGCCGGCGCGGCGTGGCTGCAACAGCACGGCGGCGACGGCATCGACCAGTGGATGGCGCAAGCGGCGCAGGCTTTGCGGCGCATGGGCTGGGATCACGACTACCGCAACGCGATCAGCAAGCGCGGGTTCTGACGGCAACAACAAACAGCGGCTAAGAAGAAGCCCCGCGATGTGCGGGGCTTCGATGGATCCAATTCGGATTACAAGTTGCCGCAATACGAAGAATAATTTCCCCAGCTAGCTTCCAAGTAGTAGCTGCGGCGATCACCCGACAGCAAAGTTGGACCAACCACTTTAAGAACCATTGGACTTTTACAAAACACCGCAGTTCGGATAAGTCGCGTATCAGTTTTCTTCCAGCCAAGTTGCGTCACGTTATTAGCGATGTCTGTTCCCGCATCTTTCCCAGAAGAAATGACTGTTGTGCTCGCAGCCGCGTAAATCGTCTTATCCAGGAAATCCACTTTGCCACTTTCATATGCGTGCGGTATCGCAGATAACAAGGACGTTTTAATCTGCTCGTTGCTCGGCCTTGGCTGCTTCGTGTTGTTCGAAATACTTCTGAACACTAGGAAGCCGATTCCAGCAATCGCCAACGCACCTATGACATTGATCCAAATTTTCATTCACCAGCCCCAGCCAGTCTGAATAATGGGACCGCTCCCGACGGTGCCAGGCGAAACCTCTACCCCAGTGCCAAAGCCGAACAACACGGCCCCGCCTGTTCCAGGGGAGTATTCATATCCTCCGCCAATCAACGCATGTGCGGTTGCGGAATATGAAAGTCCCGTGATTTGTTTGTCGGCTGCAGCCGCTTGTTGATCCCGAGTGGGGCATTGCTTCAACAAATTTGCGCTATTGACCGACACGCCCAGCCCTCTAACAGGGTTTGGATACCCCCGGGAAATTCCCGCCGATCCGTAAAGATTACCGCTACGGCTCAGCGTGAGGCTGCCAGAGAACACATAGAGCGACACCGATAGTTGGATGTAGTCCGCTCTTTGATTCCATGGGACATTCCCGGGCGTCTGCCCGAGCGAATACTGTGGCGACTCCAACCCCAACGGGTCGGTCAAGCTAACCGGATTCCCACCCACATACCCATACGTATTCAACCCACCCGCCAATCCAATCGGATCGCTTTGCAGATAGCGCCCGGTGACCGGATGATAGTCGCGGAATCCGTTGTACCAGGTCCCCGTCTCGGCATCACGGATCTGCCCGGGGAAACCGAGGTTCAGGCCGCCGAATCCATCCAGGGTCACCGTGCTGTCAAACGCTTGATTGGAGGCGCGCCAGACGACAGCCTTTGATTGATTGGTCACAGCCTCGGGCCTTCCCAGGTGATCGCCGTGGATGAAATAGGGGACATTTGCCTTCATTACCGCGATGGGTTCGCCACCGAGCCATGCAAACTGGCTCAGTCCATTCACCGTATCGTAGTCCACCACGATGGCACCCGATGGATCATAGGCGAACACGCTCTGCACGACGCTCCCGCCCGCCGTGGCCCGCTTGTACATTCGCTGCCCCACTGCATTGATGCGGTAGTCCACCGTAGTTGCGCCGATCGTTGCCGTGCGCAGCCGATTGAACACGTCATACGTGAATGTCTTTCCCGCCATGCTCGTGACATTGCCGTTGTTGTCATAGACATAACTGCGCGCCGTTGCGCCAGTGAGGTTGGCAAGCCGATTGCTTCCGGCGGGAGTGACATAATTGGTCGTTGATCCGCCCAGGCTATGCGTCATTCGGTTGCCGTTTTCATCGTAAGTGTAGCCCCAGTTTCCGGATGCGGAGGTGACGCTGTTCAATCGCGAGAGTTCGTCATATCCAAAGGTCTGTGACAGGCTGGAATTGACGCCATTGATCAGCGTTGTCATGCGGTTATTGGTGTCGTAGCCATGGGTCAGGTTCTGGATACCGGTAGCACCTATAACCTTGGTACTGGTGCGCCGACCATTTGTGTCGTACCCAATGTCGCGAACCAGTCCATTGCCATACGTGAAACCGGTCATGGGACCCATTGGAGCGTAAGTGATGTTTGTGGCGAGATTCTTCTCCGTCGAGCCATCCCACCATTTGACGCTGCTGACCTTTCCGCGACTGTATTCGTATTTGGTGCTTGGGCTGTTCGGCACCAGGCAGTGTATGAACTGCTGGTGATGACGCCACGCCTGCGCCGGCTCGTCGTGCCCGGCGCCGATGCGGAAGCCCTGCATGCGGCGGCGATCGTCGAAGGCATGGTGCCGATCACCCAGGCGGCCCTTGCCCTCGCCCGCAGTGGCGTGATTTCGCTGGCCGAGGCCTGGCGAGTCCGCAGCGACTAAGGATCCTGCGGTGGCAATACGCCTGGCTGGCTGCCGCCGGTGCGTGCGTCGAGGCCATTCATCCCTTCATCGCGAATAAGCGATATACTGCGCGACCTTTTTGCTGCCGAGGGGCGCTGCAGGTCGAATCGCCAAGGCGATTCCGAACTCAGGCTCGGCCTGCAATTCCCGTACAACGGCGCCCGCCCCAATGCAACGGAGCGAACCGCATGAATGCCGTAGTAAAAAACCCCACGAACGCTGATTACAAGATTGCCGATATTTCCCTGGCCGACTTCGGGCGCAAGGAAATCGACATTGCCGAGCACGAGATGCCGGGCCTGATGTCGATCCGCAAGAAGCACGCCGCCACGCTTCCGCTGAAGGGCGTGCGCGTCACCGGATCGCTGCACATGACGATCCAGACCGCGGTGCTGATCGAGACACTCAAGGACGTCGGTGCCGACGTGCGCTGGGCTTCCTGCAACATCTTCTCGACCCAGGACCATGCCGCCGCCGCGATCGCCGCGACGGGCACGCCGGTGTTCGCGTGGAAAGGCGAAACCCTCGAGGAATACTGGGACTGCACGCTCGATGCGCTGACTTTCCCCGGTGGCAAGGGCCCGCAGCTGGTGGTCGATGATGGTGGCGATGTCACCTTGCTGATCCACAAGGGCTTCGAGCTGGAAAACGGTTCGAAGTGGGTCGACGAAGCCGCTTCCTCGCACGAGGAGCAGGTCATCAAGAACCTGCTCAAGCGCGTCGCCAAGGAGCGCCCGGGCTTCTGGCACGAGGTGGTCAAGGACTGGAAGGGTGTTTCCGAGGAAACCACCACCGGCGTGCATCGCCTCTACCAGATGCTGGAGGCCGGCAAGCTGCTGGTGCCGGCGATCAATGTCAACGATTCGGTGACCAAGTCGAAGTTCGACAACCTCTATGGCTGCCGCGAGTCACTGGCCGATGGCCTCAAGCGCGCCATGGACGTGATGCTGGCCGGCAAGCTGGCGGTGGTCTGCGGCTATGGCGATGTCGGCAAGGGCTGCGCGCACAGCCTGCGCGCCTACGGCTCGCGCGTCGTCGTCACGGAAATCGATCCGATCAACGCGCTGCAGGCGTCGATGGAGGGTTTCGAGGTCAACACCGTCGAATCGACCCTCGGTCGCGCCGACATCTACGTGACCACGACCGGCAACAAGGATGTGCTGACCATCGAGCACCTGAAGGCGATGAAGGATCAGGCCATCGTCTGCAACATCGGCCACTTCGACAACGAGATCCAGGTCGATGCGCTGAACAAGCTGGCCGGCGTGAAGAAGGTCAACATCAAGCCGCAGGTCGACAAGTACGTCTTCGCCGATGGCCATGCCCTGTTCCTGCTGGCCGAGGGCCGCCTGGTCAATCTCGGTTGTGCCACCGGCCACCCGAGCTTCGTCATGTCGAACTCGTTCTCCAACCAGACCCTCGCCCAGATCGACCTGTGGGCAAACAAGGACAGCTACGAGAACAAGGTCTACATCCTGCCGAAGAAGCTCGACGAGGAAGTCGCCCGCCTGCATCTGGAAAAGATCGGCGTCAAGCTGACCACGCTGAGCCAGGAACAGGCCGACTATCTCGGCGTGCCGGTCGAAGGCCCGTACAAGCCCGAGCACTACCGCTACTGAGCAAGCACGATTCCGGCGGGCAGCACGCCCGCCGGACCCGATCCGCTGCTGCCGGCGGTTTCACCAGCGCATGCGCCAGGGCAGGCCACGATCGCCGGCCGGAAACCGGCCCCGCACAATACATATACATCCATCGCGATGAAGCGATAGACTGGGTGCCTTGCCGCCGTGGACTGCCCAACGATGTCGATCAGCTTTGAATTCTTTCCGCCGAAGACCGACGAGCAGCGCCAGGGCCTGGAAAACGCCGTCCGCCAATTGAAAAGCGTGGCGCCGGACTATGTCTCGGTGACCTTTGGCGCAGGCGGCTCGACACTGAATTACACGGTCGAGGCGGTCAGGAACCTGCGCCAGCAGCACGGTCTCGATGCCGCACCGCACCTTTCCTGCATGGGCGGCTCGCGCGCAGAGATCCGCGCCCTGATCGCCGAATACCGGGCACTCGGTATCCGTCGCATCGTCGCCCTGCGCGGTGACCTGCCCTCGGGCATGGCCAGCATCGGCGACCTGCGCTATGCCAGCGAACTGGTCGAGTTCATCCGCGCCGAGAGCGGCGAGCATTTCCATATCGAAGTCGCCTGCTATCCGGAAGTCCATCCGCAGGCCAGCGACGCACTCGCCGACCTGAGCCACTTCAAGCGCAAGATCGATGCCGGCGCGAATGGCGCGATCACCCAGTATTTCTACAATGCCGACGGCTATTTCCGCTTTGTCGACGCGGTGCGCGCGCTGGGTGTCGAAGTGCCGATCGTGCCGGGCATCATGCCGATCGCCAACTTCAGCCAGTTGCGCCGCTTCTCCGAGATGTGTGGCGCCGAAATTCCGCGCTGGCTGGCCAAACGCCTCGGCGCATTCGGCGACGATGCCGCGGCGATCCGCGAGTTCAGCAGCGATGTCGTTGCCGAATTGTGCCGCAAGCTGCTTGCCGGCGGCGCGCCAGGTCTGCATTTCTACACATTGAACCGGGCCAAACCGACCCTGTCCATTCTCGAACGCATCGAACGCTGACGGAGTTGTCGCAAAAGAACCCGCGGCCTTATGGCTTCGTCCGGTAATGAGCAGGACTTTGCTCTATCTCCTGCCCTTGGTGGGTCCGATCTTTGATCGAACATTGCTGCCCGGCTGGAGGAGAAGTGTCAGCGCACAGCGCTGACCCACAAATCCCGGCTGGTGCTGGCTGCCCGTGCCCTTGGTGGCTTCTCAATAACGACTATTTCCGGGCCTAATCAACAGGCGATGCCGAGACCTTCGATCTGCCCGATCAAGCCGGCATCGAATCCGGCCAGCTCCGCAAATGCGCGCCCGCGTGCGGCGTAATCGTGGAACTGGTCGAAGCTTGGCGCGCCGGGTGAAAGCAGGATCGTTCCGCCGATCGGCGTCTGCTTGCGCGCCAGGGCCACGGCTTCGGCGAGGTTAGCCACGCAATCATGCTGTCCACCATAGGCGTCGTCGAGCAAGGCATGGATGCGCTTGCCATTGGCACCGTTGGCGATGATCGCGTGCGGCGGATGATGGCGCACATGCTCGGCAAACACGCTCCAGTCGAGGCCGCGATCATGGCCACCGACAATCACGCTGACCTGGCTCCCATGCAGGCTGCGCAGCGCTTCGATGGTCGCCTGCGGGGTGGTGGCGATGCTGTCATCGATCCAGGTCACGCCATCGCGCACGCCAAGTGTCTGCAAGCGATGCGGCAAGGGCTGGAACGTCACCAGGCTTGCGGCTGCGGCGAGTGCATCTTCGCCAACGGCCTCGAGCGCGGCGAGTGCGGCGCAGGCATTCAGGGCGTTGTGCGATCCAGGCAAGTGCAGCCGTGACCGCTCAAGGACGCGCTGCGTGCCACGCATGATGAATTCGCCATCGACATGCCAGCCTTCGGCCGTCGCGAAAAACAGGCGCTGCGGATGCCCTGCGGTATGCGTGCGCAATGTTGCTTGCGTGGCGTTGAGCAGGACCCGTTCGGCTGCCGCAGCCAGGGCCAGCTTGTCGCGCACGTAGCGCTCGCGACTGCCATGCCAGTCGAGGTGCTCCTCCTCGATGTTGGTGATCACGGCCAGTTGCAGTCGGCTCGCCTCGCGCGTCTGGAAACTCGACAGCTCGATCACCCACCAATCGGGTTCCTGCGGCGGATCGAGCAACTCCAGCACCGGCAAGCCGATGTTCCCGGCCAGCGCCGTGCGCCGGCCAAGGCTGCGCAGCAGGTGTGCGATCAGTGCACTGGTGGTGCTCTTGCCCTTGGTGCCGGTGACTGCAATCACGCGGGAATGCGCATGTTCGGCAAACCACAGCGCCGTCGCCGAGGTGAAGCGCGTGCCTTTGCGCTGCGCTTCAAGCAACTCCTCCCGATAGGCACTGATGCCCGGCGACTTGATGACGATGTCGAATGCCGAAAGATCCGCCGCCGTCGGTGCCTCGGTGACATGACGATCCTGCGCCTGATTGCTGGCCAGGGTTTGCGCCTCGGCAGCGCTGCAGAATACGGTCAGCGGCAACTCCGGCAAGCGCCGGCGCAAGGCCGCATGCGCCGCATGGCCCTCGCGCCCGAGCCCCCAGATGGCGACGCGAAGCCTGGCGAGATCGGCAATGCGCATCACTCACTCCTGCCCGATCAAGGCCAGCAGCCGGGGCGGAATGCGCTGCTCGCCGGCGACCACCAGCAAGGGCGCGATCGCCAGTTCGGCGGCATCGAGCTGGGGCAGGATTTCATGCGCGAAGCGCTCGATGATGGCATCCTCGCGCCACTCGGCCCGACTCGCCAGTTCAGCCATCGCCGCGCGCGACTCGCGTCCTTCGCCGACGCACTCGAACGGCTTGTGATCGCGGTATTCGATCAAGGCATCGAAACCGCCCACCTGCGCCGGATCATCGAGCAGGTTGCGCCCGAAGATGCCGAGCAGGCGTGGCTTGGGCATGAACGGCGCCAGGGCGAGGAAGACGAAATGGCATTTGGGACACTGCCCGCACCAGCGATCCGAAGGCTTCGGCCCGAGGATGCGGAAATTGCGGTTGCAACTCGAGAACACGTCATCGTAGCGGTTGCTGCGCGCGAAGCGTGAGGCCACCGCCAGCTCGGACAGCGGTCGCAGCAGCGAGTAGTAATGCAGATCGGCGGCAACGCGCGTGCGCACGAGGTCGGCAAAGCTGCGCTCGAACTCCCAGCCCTTGCTCCACTGGTGGTTGATCGGCACGCCGTCGTATTCGAGGGTAGCGCTCGATGCCGAACGCTCGTTGGAGAAGGCGATCGCGTCGTGGCCGTAGAGGATGGCGGCAACGACGAGGATCGCCGAGTTGATCGCCGTCACCGGGATGTGCCCGTTGAAGGCACCGGCACGGTTGTAGTCAAACAGCACCGGCGAGATCGCGCGGGTGATGTTGAGCATCGGCAAGCCGGTGCGCCGGGCGCAGGATTCGATCAGGCCCGAACTGCCGATCCACACCGCCGTGGCGTTTTCACCGGCATGCTTGAGAAGTTCGACGCTGACCAGCGAATCCTTGCCGCCGCCAATCGGCACCAGGGTGCTGCGCGGCAAGGCCAGCGCAGGCACTGGGTCTGGCGAGGCCACGGCAGCTGCGGGGAAGCGGATGCGCGAGCGCAGGTCAATCTTGTTGTGGTAACCGAACTCGCCGAGTCCGTGCACGTACAAGGCATCGAGAAACGCCGCCGATGCGGCATCCAGCTCGGCGCTTTCAACGCGGATCTGCGCGGGCACGCCGGCCTTGTAGTAACTGACTCCGGCAATCCAGTGCAGCAGGTCGAGTGCCGCATCGAACGCCGCCTGGCGCTCGCGCGGCAGGTCCGGCGCATGCGGAAATCCTATGCGCTCGATCAGCTCGGGGCCATCGTCGAAGGCATAGGCGAGCGAAGCCACACCGTCGGCATAATCGCGACGGATGAAACGAAAAGTCTGTGCCTGGCGTGGATCAGGTATCGACATCGGCCAGTTCCCTGCGACGCAACACTGCAATCCAATGTGCCATCAGTGCGGTTACCGGAAAGGTGATCGCGCCAAGTGCGAACAGGGACATCGCGACGAAAAACAACACCTGTATGACGGCGCTGGTTACGCCGCCACTGCCAATCGCCTCGTGCCAACCGCCGGCGGCGGCGATCAGCCACACGTCGCCCAGCACACCGAACAGCACGTGGGTGATCGCCGCCATGCCGAAGCCGACCACCCACGCGTCGCGGCCTTCGCGCGCACGCCGATCAAGTCCGCGCCAGCCCAACAGCGCGGCAATCTGCGCACTGAGCACGCCAATGCCGCCAAACAACAGGAATTGCGTCGAGGGGAACCCGCCATATATGCCAAACATCAAGGCACCCCACAGGCCAGCCGCAGCCAGTGGTGCCAGCAATGCGGCGAGATGCAGGTACAGGCGCGCACGACTCACAGCATATCCTCCATCGCCGGTTCACGCAGGTTGTAGCGCGACGCCATCACCGCGCCATAGGCACCGGCTTCGGCAATCAGGATCACGTCGCCTTCCCGGCACATCGGCAGGCGCCGGTTGTTGCCGAGCACGTCACCGCTTTCGCAGATCGGGCCGACGATCTGCACCAGCTCGTCGGCCGGCGCGTCGAGACGGCTCAGGTTGACGATCTCGTGCCAGGCTTCGTACAGGGCCGGACGAATCAGCGAATTCATGCCGGCGTCGACGCCGACATAGTGCACATCGCCCTTGCGCTTGGTCTGCGTCACGCGCGCCAGCAGCACTCCGGCCTCGGCGACCAGATAGCGACCCGGTTCCATCCACAACTGGAATTGCGGATAGGCCTGCTTGACCTCCGCCAATGCCTCGCCGAGTGCGGCAAGGTCCAGCGGCACATCGTCTGGCCGCGACGGCACGCCCAGCCCGCCACCCAGATCAAGCACTTCGATGCGATTGAAGCGTTCGGCCAGGCTGGCTAGCTGCACGTGCACGCTGCGCCAGTGCTGCGCATCGAGGATGCCCGAGCCGAGGTGCGCATGCAGGCCGACGATGCGCGCGCCATGCCGGCGCGCGTGGCTGCGGAAGGTTTCGACTTCATCCAGCGCCACGCCGAATTTCGATTGCGCGCCGCCGGTCCTGACCTTGTCATGATGGCCGCGACCGATGCCGAGATCGACGCGCAGGAAAATATCGTGGCCGGCGAAATCAGTTCCCCATTCGACGATCGGATGCAGGCCATCGAGGGTCACGCGCACACCGGCGGCGAGTGCCGCCCGGTATTCCTCGCGCGGCGCGAAGTTCGGCGTGAACAGGATGCGCTCGGGCGGCAAGTCCGGCAGCGTCGCGCGCAGCGCGGCGACTTCGTTCCATGAAACACACTCGAAGGCGAAGCCTTCGGCATGCAGGCAACGCAGGATCTGCGCATGAGGATTCGCCTTCAGCGCGTAATGCCAGCGATCGACCATGCCCAGGCCGAGCAAGCCGCGTGCCTGTTCGCGCACCTGGTCGAGGCTGTAGACATAGCGCGGCGTGGTTGCCGCGGCGAGTTCAAGCAGGCGCGCACGTTCGCGCTGCCACCACGGCGGCTGGCGAATCGAAGTCGCCTCCTCGGCCATTTCGCGCCAGCTTGGGCCAAACACGGCTGCATCACTGACACGCATGACCTCGGCGCGGATCAGCAAGGCATGCAAGCGGGGGATCAATTCCTCGACCACGGCCTCGTCGATGACGAAGGTCAGGTTGAGATTGTTCGAGGACTGCGAGATCAGGTGCACATCGAGCGCACCAAACTCCGCAAGCACGGTGGAAAGCCGGTGCAGCATCGCGCGCATGCCGCGGCCAACCAGGGTGATCGCGGCACACGGCGCAATCACCTTGACCCGGCAGAACGCTTCGAGATCCACGCACAAGCGCGCCAGCACGTCGGTGTTGAGCAGGTTTTCGGAGGGGTCGAGCGAGACGGTGACATTGGTTTCCGCCGAGCCGATGAGGTCGACCGACAAGCCATGGCGCTTGAAGGCCTCGAACACATCGGCAAGGAAACCGACCTGCTGCCACATGCTGATCGATTCCATCGACACCAGGGTGATGCCCTTGCGCGAACTGATCGCCTTGATGCTGGGTGCCGTCGATTGCGTGTTCCAGAGGATCTCGGTGCCCGGCAGTTGCGGCCGGTTGGTGTCCTTGATGCGGATCGGCACGCGCGCGTCACGCACCGGATGGATGCAGCGCGGATGCAGCACTTTCGCACCCGTCGTGGCGATTTCCTGGGCCTCGGCGTAATCCAGCCGGGCCAACAGGCGCGCATCCGGAACTTGCCGAGGATTGGCGCTGAACATGCCCGGCACATCGGTCCAGATCTCGACCGCTTCGGCTTTCAGCAGGGTGCCGAAATACGCGGCCGAGGTATCCGAACCGCCACGGCCGAGCACCGCTGTCGCGCCATTGCCGCTGCGCGCGATGAAGCCCTGGGCGATGAAGACATCGCCGCGCGCCGCCAGCTCCGCGGCAATCTCCGGATCATGGCGAACGCGCACCGAAGCCGACAACCAGCGTCCCCACGGGCTCTGGTTCGGCAAGGCTTCGGCCTGCAGGTACTCGCGCGAATCGAGCCAGTGCGTGGTCAAGCCCAGCGCGTTCAGATACATCGAACCGAGCGTGCTCGAGGAGAGTTCGCCAATCGCCAGGACTTCGGCCTGCCAGTCGAAATCACCGCTGCAACGGCGTGGATCGGCGAGCAGGTGCTCAAGTCGCGCCATCCATGCATCGATGGCATTGCGCCTTTGCAGGCCCAACTCGCCAAACAGCGTGCGATGGCGCGCGACGATGGTCTCGCGCAATTCCATGCAGCGCGGCAGGTCGGCGCAGCCATCGCCGATGCCCTTCAGCAGATCGGTGATGCCCGACAGCGCCGAGACCACGATCAGGACGCGTTTGCCGGCCTCGCGATGCGTCGCCGCAATGCTCGCGATATTGTCCCAGCGCGGACGCGTGGAGACGCTGGTACCACCAAACTTGACGACAACCCAGGGGGCGTCGGCGGCGAGGGAGGTATTGGGCTGGTTCACGACTTGAGGATGTTGGCGGGCTCGGGCAGCGAGTCAGGCATTCTTCGATGCATTGCAGCAAAAGGCAATCGCCACAACGCACCGACGCGCCCGCACCTGCCCTGGATCCACCATGACGCCCGGATTCACTGCCGCGCTGGTGTGACCATCAAGCCGGCCTGGCACCGCTCAATGATGGTGTTCGTGCCCGTCGTTGTCGCCCGCGTCAGCGGCCTGCACATCGAAAATCGCCGGCACCCGCGTGCCATCCGAAATCAGCAAGGTGATCTCGATGCGATCTCCGGGATTCACGTCCTTGCGCGGCTGCATCAACATCAGGTGCATGCCGCCCGGGGCGAACTTCACCTCCTGGCCCGGCGCGATTTCGAGGCTGTTGAGCTCACGCATCCGCGCCACGCCATTCTCGATGACGGTCTGGTGCACGGAGACAGTACGGAAACGGTCGCTTTGCGCCGCAAGGATGCTGACCGGCGCATCGCCGGTGTTCTTGATCGTCAGGTAACCGGCAAGCATGGCCGCACCCGGCGGCGCCTGCGGTATCCACGCGTTCGATACGCCAAGCTGCGCGGCAGCCAGCGCCAATGGTGCCAGGCAGAACAAGGCAAGGATGATGAGCAGACGGTGCAGGGATTTCATCGGCATCTCCAGAATGAAGGCCCATGATAGCGGCAGCCGGCCCCGCAGGCCTGCCACCGGTTGCCGCAGCCGCCAACGCATCGCGACCGAACCCGGTCTCCTTCACTGGATGACTGAATCCGGGCCGGACGCGTGCAGGAAATTGCCTTGGCTTTGCTGCGCACGCAAGGGCATGGATGCCCGAGGTACGAGCCCATGAATGGGCATTGCAGAAGACATCCCGCTCCGCCTGCCCTTGTCTGTTTCGCCGGATCCGTACCATGATGGTCGAAGGCCAACAGCCGACATCCACCGCCGGAAAATCCCATGACCCTTCTTGAAACCATCACCCACGACTCCGTCCACGAGCTGCGCCTGGCGCGACCGCCGGTCAATGCCTTGAATCCCGAACTGGTCGGCAAGCTGCGCGATGCGGTGTTGTCGGCCCCCGGCAAGGGCGCGCGCGGCATCGTGCTTTCCGGCCACGCCGGCATGTTTTCGGCTGGGCTCGACGTGCCGAGCCTGCTGCAACTGGATCGCCCGGCCATGGGCGCGTTCTGGAAGGTATTCATTGGTCTCTGCGAAGCGCTGGCACGCTCGCCGATCCCGATTGTCGCGGCGATCACCGGCCACAGTCCTGCCGGTGGTGCCGTGCTCACGCTGTATTGCGACTATCGCATCATGGCGCGTGGCGATTTCCGCATCGGACTCAACGAGGTGCAGGTCGGACTCGTGGTTCCGGGGATCATCCAGGCCGCCATGCGACGCCTGCTTGGCGCGCATCGCGCCGAACGACTGATGGTCGCCGGTGCCATGATCGACGCCGAGGAAGCGCACCGCATCGGCCTCGTCGACGAGCTGGTGGAAACCGAACTGGTCGTCGGCCGCGCCATTGGCTGGCTGCAGGACCTGCTCAGGCATCCGCCTGAAGCCATGAGCGAAACCCGGCGCATTGCCCGCGCCGACCTGCACGCCGAATTCGACCGCGTCGACCAGGCCAGCGACGACGAATTCGCCAAGCGCTGGTTCAGTGCCGAAGCGCAACACGTGCTGGGCGACCTGGTCGCGAAACTCAAGGCCAAGCGCGGCTGAACGAAACAACTCCGCCTGCGGCGAATTCCGCGGATGCATTCGCGCGCGAGCCAGCGCGGTCAGCGGCGATACGGCGCGAGCAGCTCGGGTTCGGCGAGCACGCCAGCCGGGACCAGATAGCGCGGCTCGCGGCCTGCGGCGAGTTCGTGGCGGATCTGCGTGGCGGAGATTTCCAGGGCGGAAACACGAATCTCGATCACCGCACCGTTTGCGCTTTGTCGCAGTTGCGCCGGGGAATTCGTGCGGCGCGTGCCGATTTGTCCGCTCAACTCAGGCGATTCGATGATTTCGTGGCCGGCGCGCGTGAGCACGCCGATATGGGCGAGGTCGAACAATTCGCGCCAGCGATGCCAACTCGGCAGGCCGGAAAACGCATCCGCGCCGACCAGCAAGACAACCGGCCGCGTCGCGCCGATTTCCTTGCGCAAGGCGACCAGCGTGTCGACCGTGTAGGAGGGGCCCTCGCGGCGCAGTTCGCGCTGGTCGAGGATCAAGCGCTCCTGGCCCTGCAGTGCGGCACGCAGGATGGCCACGCGCTGTGCCGCGCTGGCGACGGGTTGCGCACGATGCGGCGGCACGTTGGCGGGCATCAGGTGGACATCGGCACCGAGAAACTCTGCAGCCTCCCAAGCCACGCGCAAATGACCGAGGTGCACCGGATCGAAGGTGCCGCCAAGAATGGCCAGCGGTCGGTCGGTCACGGTGCTCATCGGCGTATCGTGCGTGCCGCTCAGGGGCCGGCGACAAGCAGCCCGGCACCACGGCGCGGCATCGCGATTGCCGTGACCAGGCGTTCGATCTCGCGCCAGACATCGCCCGAGTCGCGACCCTTGGCAATGCGGTCGATGCGACCGAGATGGATGATGCAGCGCTCCCAGTGCGCGGCATCGCCGGCTTTCAGCGCGCGCTTGAAAGCGGCCTGCCTGGCATCCCAGATGCGCTCGGTCTTGAACGCTTGGGCGAGATTGCCGCCGGCGTTGGCCAGGCGATAAAGCACGCGCAACTGGTTGAGCAGCCAGCCGAGCAGCGGGATCGCCTCGGCTCCCTCGGCGCGCAAGCCCTCGACCATGCGCAAGGCGCGTGCCGCATCGCCGGCAATCGCCGCATCGGTCAGGCGAAAGGCATCGAAGCGCGCATCGTCGGCAACACTGCGTTCGAGCAAGTCGATATCGAGCAGGCTGTCGCCAACCAGCAGGGCGAGCTTGTCGATTTCCTGTGCTGCCGCGAGCAGGTTGCCCTCGATGCGTTCGGCCAGCAATTCGATGGCATCCGCCGTTGCCCTGAGGCCTCGCGATTGCATGCGCGCGGAAATCCACGCCGGCATTTCCTCGCGCTTGAGCGGCCACACCGGCATGGCCACGCCAAGGCGCTCGACGGCGCCGTACCAGACCCCCTCGTGCCCCTTGCTCCATTCCTGCGCGGTGATCAGCAGCAAGGTATCCGGCGGCGGATCGGCGCACCAGGCGCTGATCGCGGCGGAACCCTCCTTGCCGGGCTTGCCGGTCGGCATGCGCAGCTCGATCAGGCGACGCGTGGAAAACAGCGACATCGCAGCGCCCGACATGGCCAGTTCGTTCCAGTCGAAGCGATGGTCGACATCGTGTATCTCGCGCTCGGCAAAGCCCAGTTCGCGGGCACGCGCGCGCAAGCGGTCGGCGGCTTCCATGACCAGCAGATGCTCGGCCCCGGCAATCAGCCAGACCGGTTTGAGCGGAGAGGCGCCGAGCAATCGCGGCAGATCGGTGATTCGTGCAGGCATTGGCTGATTGTACGGGAGTCGACCACGGCGTGACCCCTCGGCGAATCCGCAGGTTTGCGCGGAGCGCGACGAGGCGCGGGAGTCGTGCTTGTGGCCGCGATCAACCCGGCGCGCGCGTGGTCTCGATGAAGACATCCACGCGCAGGCCCACCGGCAAGTCGGGATGGCCTTCGAGCAGGATCAGCGCTTCGAGGATCTTGGCATCCTGCTTCTCGGCCGGATCACCCGAACTGAGATTGCGCCGGCCCATGCGCTGGCTGACATGGATCACTTTGCCGGGGAAACTCCGCCCGGCAAAGGCATCGCTGCGCACGTCGACCGTCTGGCCGACGCGGACGCGGGCGATATCCAGCTCGTCGATGTCCGCACGCACGCGCAACTGGCTCGTGTCGCCAATGCGCGCCAGCGGCACAGGTGACAGCGCCACCGCCGTTTCACCTTCACGCAGGTCGCGCTTGAGGATGACACCGTCGATTGGCGAACGGATCTGCGACTTGCCGAATTGCGCGCTGGCACGCTCGCGACTGGCGACCGCCGCGGCCAGGCGCGCTTCGCCGGCATGGATATCCTCGATGCGTGCCCCAGCCTGCAACAGGCGCAGTGCCGCGGCGGCGCGCTGGCGTTCAGCCGTGGCCATTTCCAGTTCGGCGCGGCTCTGGTCCCAGCGTGACTGGCTGATCAGCTTGCGCTGCAACAGCGGCTGATCGCGCCTCTGCGCCGCCTCGGCCAGGTGTTCCGCAGATTCAGCCGCGGCAAGTCCGGCAGTGGCCTCGGCGATTTCCTCGGCACGCGCGCCGTGGCGCAGGCGATCCAGTTCGGCCTGGCGCAGATCCACTTCGGCAGCCGCCGCGGCCATGTCCGCGCGCAGGTCGGCATTCTCGATTTCGGCAATCAACTGGCCGGCGCTGACCACATCGCCTTCCGCGATGGACACCCTGGCCAGGCGTCCGGAAATCTGCGGGATGATCACGCGCTCCTCGCTGACCGGCTCGACCAGGCCACCAGCGGCCACCCGCGAGGAGTCCATGCCGGGGCGATCCGGGGCTGCCGGATCGGCACTCCCCGCACGGCAAGCAGCAAGCACGAACATGGCCACGCCGAGCGTGGCAACGTGCAGGACAGGCGTGTGACGGCGGCACGCGGCAAGGGCAGGAATCATGCGCGCCATCATGCCTGATTGCCGTGCCGGCGACGGTCATCGACGAGGCGACCGTCTTCCAGGTGCAGGACCCGATCGGCATACGGCTCGACGCGCGGATCATGGCTGACGATGACCACGGCGCAGTTTTCCCGGTGCGCCAGCGCCTGCAGCGTGGCGACGACATCCTGGCCACTCTTGCCATCGAGCGCGGCGGTCGGCTCATCGGCAAGGATCAGGCCGGGCTTGCCCGCCAGTGCCCGCGCAATGGCCACGCGCTGTTTCTGGCCACCCGACAGTTCGGCGGGAAAATGATTGGCGCGATTGCCCATGTCGAGGCGCTCGAGCAGTTGCAGCGCCGCCGCCTGCTGCTGGCGTGGCGGAAACTGCTTGAGATCGAGCGCGACGGCGACGTTTTCCCAGGCGCGCAAGGTCGGAAACAGGTTGTAATGCTGGAAGACGAAGCCGACATGGGCAAGGCGCAAGGCCGACAGGGCTTCGGCATCGAGCGCATGCAGCGCCTGTCCGTGCAGGGAGACACGCCCCTGGCTTGGCCGCAGCAGGCAGCCCATCACCTGCAGCAAGGTGGTCTTGCCCGAGCCGCTCGGACCGAGCAGCAAGGTCACCTCGCCGGAGCGCACGTCGAGCGAGATGTCGCGCAGCGCCGACAAGGCAGTCGCGCCCTTGCCATAGGTGACGCCGACATCCTCGATGCGCAGCAAGGGTTCGCTCATGCAAACACGCTGCTTGGATCAATGCGCACGAGGCGGCGGATCGAGATCAGCGCACCAAACGCGCACATCAGCACGGTGAGCGCGGCAAGCACGACGAGCAGCCACCACGGCACGATCACGGCGACATTGCCGTAGGCGCTGATCGCCACGATCACATACGCGGCCAGCGTGCCGAGGCTGAAGCCGAACGCGGCGCTGATCGCCGCCTGCTTGAGGATGACCCGGTTCAGATACGACGCCGGCGCACCCATCGCGCGCAGCGTTGCATACTCTGGCAGGCGATCCACCGTGGTCGCGTACAGGGTCTGGCCAACGATGACGATGCCGACCACCAGGCCCAGCAAGGCCGAAAGCAGCAAGGCGGAACCGGCACCGGTGGTGATCAGCCAGTATTTCTGCGCCTGGCGGGCAAAATCGGCGCGCTTCCAGACATCCACCCGACCGAGGCGCTCGCCCAGCGCGTGGCGCACGACCTCGACATCCGCGCCCGGCTCGAGGCCGACCAGCAGGTAGGTGGTCTGCTCGGGCTGGTATCGCGAATAGGCCAGCGCATTGCGATGGGTCATCCAGACATACGGACTTTGCGTGAAGGTGCGCAAGCCGCGGGTGAAGCCGACCACGCGCGCGCGCTGCGAATTGATCTCGATGGTGTCGCCGATGGCCTTGACGCCGAGCTTGTCCGCATACAGGCGATCGATGATGACCGCATCCTGCTGCTGCAGGTCGGCAATGCGGCCCTCGACCAGGTTCCACGGCTGCAGCGCATCCGATTCAATCTCGAAACCGACCAGGGCGACGCTTTCATTGCCGCCATCGGGCTTTTTCCAGAAGCCGAACTGCAGCATCAGTTTGCCGACCGAAGCGACGCCCGGCACGGCCAGCGCCTGGAAGCGACGGCGTTCGTCCAGGCGTCCGGCAATGTCGACATTGGTGGTGCCGGCCGGGGTGATCCACAGGGCGGCACGGGAATGATCGACCAGGCCCGACGTGGTGCGCGCGAAACCGACCAGCAAGCCCAGTTCGACGCCCATCAGCAGCACGGCAAAGCCGACGCCGATCAGGGTGACGATGAAGCGCGCGCGATCATGGCTGAGGTTGCGCCAGGCCAGCAGGCTGGTGCCGATGAGAGCGGGCGAAGGCGGCACCGGCACGCTCAGGGCGTGGCGTCACGCCCGATCACTTCAAGCCTGCGCAGGATTGCCTGGACCATCTCGCGCTGCAATTCGTCGGTGAGCAGATCCTGCTCGGCGGCAATGCCGAGTGCCTGCGTTGCATCGAAGGTGAAATCGCGGGTCAGCTCGATGGTCTGCATCGCCAGCAAGGGCGCGCCGCTGGCGCCGAGCACATCGAAATCGACGTGGTAGCGGATCGTGTATTCGTTGGCGCGGGCGTTGCCACCCACGGAAAGCACATCGGTGCGAATCGTGTTGCTGGCGATGCGCAGCACCGCGCTGCGCCCAGCGGAACCTTCGACAACCTCGGCACCAGCGCGGGTCAGCGCCTTGCGCAGATCGCGGCCAAGCGGATTGAGCGAATCAACCCCTTCGACGGCAATCCGCTGCATGCCGCTCGCCAGGCGCACCTCTTCGCGCAGGTGGAAGCCGCAGGCGGAAACAGCCAGGGTGAAAATCGCGATGATCAGAAGACGATGGAGTTTCATGGGAACCTGATGCCGGGGCAGATGCGAAGCATAACGGATGTTGTTGTGGGGGCATGTCGGGGACGAATCCCCTGGAATCAGGCATGGCATTCCCTTCTCCCCTCGGGAGAAGGGAGAGCTACACAACGATATTGACGATCTTGCCGGGCACGACGACGACTTTCCGGACCGTCTGGCCTTCGACATACGGCAACACCGACGGCTCGGCCAGCGCCGCGCGCTCGCACTCCTCCTTCGTCGCCGCAACCGGCATCTCGATCGTGCCGCGCAGCTTGCCGTTGACCTGAACCGCCAACTTCACTGCATCGCGAACCAGCGCGGCGGGATCAACCTTTGGCCACGGCTGGTCCTCGATCAGGGTTTCCTTGTGGCCAAGTGCCTGCCACAGCGCGTGGCAGGCATGCGGGGTGATCGGATTGAGCAGCAGGACGATCGTCTCGAAGGCCTCGTGGCGCACCGCCCTGCCCTGGTCGCTCATGTCGTCGAACTTCGCCAGCGCATTGAGCAGTTCCATCAGCGAGGCAATCGCCGTGTTGAAGGCATGCCGACGACCGAAATCATCGGAAACCTTGTTGATCGTCTCGTGCACCTGGCGGCGCAGGTTTCGTTGCGCGGCATCAAGCCGGCTGGCATCAACCTGTGGATGATCGGGCTGCGCCACATGCGCATGCAGATCGCGCCACAAGCGCTTGAGGAAGCGCGACATGCCCTCGACGCCGGCCTCGTTCCATTCCAGCGATTGATCCGGCGGCGCGGCGAACATCGAGAACAGGCGGACAGTGTCGGCACCAAACCTGCGCACCATCAGCTCCGGATCGACGCCGTTGTTCTTCGACTTGGCCATCTTCTCGGTGCCGCCGATCCTTACCGGCTGGCCGTCGCTTTTCAGGACGGCACCGACGATGCGCCCCTTGTCGTCACGCTGGACATCCACTTCGGCAGGATTGAACCATTCCCGATTGCCCATTGCCGATTCGCGATAGAAGGTTTCGGCGATGACCATGCCCTGGCAGAGCAGGTTGACCGCCGGTTCGTCGCTGTCGACGAAACCGCAGTCGCGCAACAGCCTGTGATAGAAACGGAAATACAGCAGATGCAGGATGGCGTGCTCGATGCCGCCGATGTACTGGTCGACCGGTGCCCAGTAGTTGGCGCGCGCATCGACCATGTCGCCGGCACCCGGCGAGGTGTAGCGCGCGTAGTACCAGCTCGATTCCATGAAGGTATCGAAGGTGTCGGTCTCGCGCTCGGCGGGGCCGCCACACTTCGGGCAAACGGTCTGGCGCCACTGCGGATCGGCCTTGATCGGCGACTTGACGCCGGTGAACTCGACATCTTCGGGCAGGACGACCGGCAATTGGTCGTCGGGCACCGGCACCGCTTCGCAATTCGCGCAGTAGATGACCGGGATCGGGCAACCCCAATAGCGCTGCCGCGAGACGCCCCAGTCGCGCAGGCGGAAATTGACCCGCCGCGTTCCCTTGCCCAGCTTTTCCAGGTGCGCGGCAATCGCATCGAATGCCTGGCGGAAATCAAGGCCGTCGAACTCGCCGGAATTGACCAGGAAACCGTAGTCGGTGAACGCGCCTTCGCTGATGGTGGCGTTCCGGAAATCATCCAGCACATCGATTTCGCCAGCCGGCTCGACCACGTCGATCGCGCGGCTCTCGCCCAGCGCGGCCGACATCGCATCCTTGTTGCTGGCGGCATCGCGATCGAGCTCGCGCACCGCGTCGCGCACGCCGACGCTGACGATGACCATGCGGATCAGCAGATCGTACTTCGTGGCGAATTCCCAATCACGCTGGTCATGCCCGGGCACCGCCATGACCGCGCCGGTGCCGTAGTTCATCAGCACGAAATTGGCCACCCACACCGGCACGCTTTCGCCGGTGATCGGATGGATCGCCTTGAAATGCGTCTCGACGCCCTTTTTCTCCTGCGTCTCGATATCCGCCTCGGCGGTGCCGCCGTGGCGGCATTCCTCGATGAACGCGGCGACTTCCGGCTGCGTCAAGGCGGCCTTTTGCGCCAGCGGATGCTCGGCGGCCACGGACAGGAAGCTCACTCCCATCAGCGTGTCCGGGCGCGTCGTGAACACCGTCAGCGGAGTCGCTTCGCCTTCGATCGCGAACTGGATCTCGAGGCCTTCCGAACGCCCGATCCAGTTGCGCTGCATGGTCTTCACCGAATCCGGCCAGCCGCTCAGCGTGTCGAGGCCATCGAGCAGTTCCTGCGCGTAGTCGGTGATCTTCAGGAACCACTGCGGAATCTCGCGCTTCTCGACCACCGCGCCGGAGCGCCAGCCACGGCCATCGATGACCTGTTCGTTGGCGAGCACGGTCTGGTCGACCGGATCCCAGTTGACGATGGAATTCTTGCGATAGACCAGGCCCTTCTGCATGAGTCGCGTGAACATGCGTTGCTCGTGCACGTAGTACTCGGGCTTGCAGGTGGCGAACTCGCGCGACCAGTCGATCGCGTAACCCATCGCCTGCAACTGCGCGCGCATGTGCTCGATGTTGGCGTAGGTCCATTTCGCCGGCGCGGTCTTGCGCGCGATCGCCGCATTCTCGGCGGGCAGGCCGAACGCATCCCAGCCCATCGGCTGCAGCACGTTCTTGCCCTGCATGCGCTGGTAACGGCTGATCACGTCGCCAATCGTGTAGTTGCGCACGTGGCCCATGTGCAGCGCACCGGAGGGATACGGCAGCATCGACAGGCAGTAATACTTGGTTCGGCTGGGATCCTCGACCACCTCGAAGGCGCGCGTCGTCGTCCAGAAGTGCTGTGCGGCGGCTTCCACCACCTGCGGATCGTAGATGTTCTCGGTCATGTTCAGGTTGCTGCCGGATTCCGGCAATGTGTCAAAAAATGTGCACCAGACTAGCGCAGCGGGCGCATTCGCGCCATGCAGGAGCCGCCGGGCCGTGCCGGAAGTCGGATTTACCGGGCGTGTTCGCCGCGCTATAACGCAGCGTGGCGTATCGATGCCATCAAGCCATTGCTTGCCGCTAGACAGGGGAAACCGATGAAACTCCGATTGCTCACCGCCGGCATGCTTGGCCTGCTCGGCGCGAACGCGATGGCGGACACGGCGCCATCCGGCCCCGTTGTCGTGCATTGCGCGCATCTCTTCGATGCCAACAGCGGCACGATGCGCGGCGAAACAACGATCCTGATCGAGAACGATCGCATCTCCGCGTTGCTCGATGGCCACGTCGTTCCGGAAAAGCTGCAGGCGGAATCAGACATTCCAGGCATGACCTGCCTGCCCGGGCTCATCGACAGCCACGTCCATCTGACCGGCGAGACCAGTCCGACCGGCTACACCGACCAGTTCCGCTGGAACGTCGCCGACTACGCGATCCGTTCCACCGTCTACGCACGCCGCACGCTCGATGCCGGATTCACCACGGTACGCAATCTCGGCGACGGCGCAAATGCATCGATCGCCCTGCGCAACGCCATCAACAAGGGCATCGTGCCGGGGCCGCGCATCTTCACTGCCGCTGGCGCGATCGGCACGACCGGCGGCCACGCCGACGATACCGACGGCTACCGCGCCGACCTGCAGGGCGATCCGCATGCGAAGGACGGCATCATCAACGGCACCGACGACGCGTGGAAGGCAGTGCGCCAGCATTACAAGGACGGTGCCGATCTCATCAAGATCATGCCTTCCGGGGGCGTGCTCGACGAAAGCAGCAGCGTCGACAACGCGCAGATGACGCTGGAAGAGATCAAGGCCGTGGTCGCCGCCGCACACGATTATGGTTTCTCCGTTGCCGCCCATGCGCATGGCGCGGAAGCCATCCGGCGCGCCGTCATCGGCGGCGTTGATTCGATCGAGCACGGCACCTTCATGAGCGATGCCGACATGAAACTGATGAAGGAACACGGCACCTGGTACGTGCCGACCATCATTGCCGGTCGCTACGTCGCCGAGAAAGCCGCCGTGCCCGGTTACTACCCGGAACAGATCGCCGCCAAGGCCCTGCAGGTCGGCCCGCTGATCCAGCAGACCGCGGCGCGCGCCTACAAGGCCGGCGTCAAGATCGCCTTCGGCACCGATGCCGCGGTCTATCCGCACGGGGAGAACGCGAAGGAACTCCAGTACATGGTCGAGGCCGGCATGCCAAACGCCTTTGTCCTGCAGACCGCAACCACGCATGCGGCCGAACTGCTCCGCCGCTCGCGGGATCTCGGCTCGCTCGAAGTCGGCAAGTTCGCCGACATCATTGGCGTGAAGGGCGATCCGCTGAGCGACATCAAGGTCATGCAACACGTCATGTTCGTCATGAAGGGGGGCGTCATCCATCCCACCCCGCCTGCATACTGATCCGGGCAATCACCCCGAATTCCCGGGCGGCTGGTGAGATCGTCGGCCGCCTGTGCCATGCTTGCGCAGTGTTCCTGAAATCCTCGACAGGAGACTGCGATGAACGTGAATTCCAAGACGCCAATGGCCTTGTACAAGGCCAATCTCGAACTGGTCCTGCGCATCGGCACCTTGCTCCAGGAAAATCGCCAACGCTGGATGCAGGCCGGCGCCGCGGGAACCAGCGAGGCGGTGCAACGCACCCTGGCTGAAACCGAGCGCATGCTGACCACCAACGACTGGAACGCACTGGCGAAAATTCCCGGCGCTGAATTCTGGAATTCATTGGGTACCGGCACCGCGCCCTTGCAGGGCACGGTCGAAACAGCGGTGCGCAGCCAGACCGAATTTGCCGAAGGCCTGAAGCAAGCCTTCGCCGAATGGCAACAGCAGTCAGCCGAGGCGCTTGGCGGCCAGGGCGCGTACGCCCTGCCATGGACATTCAGCGAAGTGCTGCAGGCGTTCAATGCCCCTGGCCGTGGCAGCGCTGGCGAGACCGCAGCCAAGGCAAAAACGCAAAAGCCGGCAAGCGCATCGAAGTCAGGCAAAGCCGGTGCATCCGCCAAGGCCGCTCCGGCGAAGAAGCCGGCGGCAAAGCCGAAGGCGCGCAAGCCCGCGAAGCAATAGCCCCGTTCCGCAGGCAAACCGATGCCTGCCGGCTGACGTATCATCGTGCCGGGGACAGGGGGGCACATGCGCGGATTTCTGCTCGCACTGCTGTTGGCGCCATGTTGCGCAAACTCGGCCGGACTCGAAGGCAAGGTCAGCCTGATGGTCGACGGCAAGTCCTTGCGCGCCGAAGAAGCCGCCGAAGCGGTGGTTTATTTCCGCCCCGCGTCGCCGGCCCGGCTGGAGCCATCGGTCAGCGAATATTCGATGAGCACCGAACGCAAGCAGTTCGTGCCGCATATCCTGCCGATCGTGGTCGGCAGCGTGGTGCGTTTTCCGAATCAGGACGCGATCCTGCACAACGCCTTCTCGACGTCACGCAACAATGCCTTCGATGTCGGCCTCTATGCCCAGGGCGAAGGCCACACGGTGACCTTCAGCCATGCTGGCTATGTGCGTGTCTACTGCAACGTCCATCACTCGATGATCGGACACATCCTCGTTCTCGACACGCCCTACTTCACCCACCCCGATGCACAAGGCCGGTTCAGCCTGGCCAATCTGCCAAACGAGCGCGGCGACCTGGTGGTCTGGCATGACCGCGCCAAACCCTGGCATGTCAAGGCAACGCCCGGCGAGACTGCCGCAGCGGAGGTCGTCCTTGACCTCAACCTGCGGCGCATCCCGCAGCACATGAACAAATTCGGCAAGCCCTATGGAACGAGCGACAAAGCAGCCTATTGAACGACACCGGCAGGCGGGGCGGATCAGCGTTCCCCTGGCCGTGCGCCTGTTTCTCGGCATGGCTTTCCTGATTGCCCTTGCCGTCGGCAGCGCCGTCGTCGTGACCTGGGTGCAGGGCCGCGAGATAGCACGCCAGGCCGTCGACAAGGCCGTCGACACCAGCGCTGCGGTACAGCGCGAATTCGAGCAACGACGCCTCGACCAGCTGCAATTGGCGGTGCGCCTGATCGCCGCCGACGCCGGATTCATCAAGTACATCGCCGATGCCTCGGGAAGTGGCAGCCTGCCGGGCCTTGGCGGCGAGGAAAGCGACGACAGCGGCACGCGCGACACGCGGTCGATGCGCGACCTGCTGCTGGAGCGGCAGCGTGATTTCGGCATGGATCTGGCAATCCTGCTCGACTCCTCCGGCGAAGTGTTGGCACGCACCGATGAAAATGATGCCTTTGCCGCCTCGCTGGCCGAGGATCCAATGGTGGCGCCGGCGATCAGCGCGGCAACACCGTTCAGTGGCTACTGGCGCGAGGGTGATCGTCTTTATCAAGCGGCCATCATGCCGCTGGCGCGTGACCAGGACCTGCTCGGATTCCTGCTCGTCGCCCTGCAAGTCAACGATGCGCTGTCGCAGGCCGTGGCCAAGGTGAGCGGCGCGGAACTGGCATTCTGGTTGCCGACTGACAACGACGCCGTGCTGGTCGCCAGCTCGCTCGATGCAGCGGCCGCAGCGGAACTTCGCGCCGCGTTCGCCAGGCACAAGGCGCAATGGCTGCCGACCATGCAAGCCGGCGGCTCGATCGATCACGTGCCCTTGCGTTTGTCCGCGCAGGAATGGAGCGCGCGCATCGTTCCGGCCGCTGCCACGGGCCAAGGCCAGCTCGGCAGCGTGGCGATCATGAGCCCGACCGACCAGATCACCGGCAGCTATGGCGCCATCCTCAATCGGGTCGTGCTGGCCGGCCTGGTCTCGATGCTGATCGCAATCCTGCTGGCAATCTTTTTCGCCCGGCGCATCCTGCGCCCGATCGCGCACATGGCAAAGGCAGCCGAGGCCGCGGCAGCGGGTGATTACCGCACCCATATCGGCATTGAAAGCAGCGACGTGCTCGGACGCCTTGCCAGCGCCTTCGATTCGCTGCTTTCGGACCTGCGCGAGAAAAACGACATCGAAGGTTATATCGGGCAGATGGCCCGATTCCTGCCGGAACCCGGCAACGAATCCGGCTTCCCCGCGGAAAAGATCCAGGCCGCATCGTCGGCGCCGCAGCATGACTCAGCGGCCTTGCTGGAAATCGAGTTCCGCCATCTGCTGGGCCCGGTCACGGCGCAGACCGACATCGGCCAGCGCGCCCTCGCCTACGGCGGCACCGAGGAGCTGCTTGCCGCATTGGCCGCCAGTGAGGGCGTGGAACTGCTGGGCATGGACGGCGCACGCTGGCGCATCCTGCTCCGCGGCCAGCAGCGCCTGCCTGAAGCCGCACGCTTCTGGGCCACGCTGTTGCGGGATTGTGCACAACTGAACATTCCTTTGCCTGCCGGGGCACTGGTCGATGGCGAGATCGTTCGCACCGATCGCAACATCACCCTTGGCACGCCGGTCGCGCATGCCGATTACCTGCTGTGCGACGCCCCCGCCGGGCAGTTGCTGTTCACGCGCAGCACGGGTGAAGCACTCAAGGCGGAGTTGCCAGTCGCTGCATTGACCGTCCTCGACGGGATTTTCAGCGGCCGGAAATACTATGCCCTCGTCGCCGCGGCGCTGCCCGAGCCTGGCGAGCGCAGCGCCCTTACCCGCAGCAAGCGCACCATTGCCGCGAAAGCCGTGGCAACCCCGGCACCATCACGCGGCAACGCAATCGCCGCCGGAAGCGTCCTCGGTGGCCGCTACCGGATCATCTCCGCCCTCGGCGAAGGCGGTATGGGCATCGTCTACAAGGCGCACGACATCGAACTCGACGACATCGTCGCCTTGAAGATGCTGCGCCCCGGCCTGCTCGTCGACGTCGAGCAGCTTGATCGCCTGAAGAGCGAAATCAAGCTCGCGCGCCGCATCACCCATCCCAATGTGCTGCGCACGTTTGATTTCGGCGAGGTCGACGGCCGCCCGTTCATCTCGATGGAATACGTGCGTGGGCTGACCCTGCGTTACCTGCTCAGCGAAGCCAAACGCGTGCCGTATTCGGCGGCCCTGCGCATCGCCCGCCAGCTCGCTGCGGGCCTCGCCGCCGCGCACGAGGTGGGCGTACTGCATCGCGACATCAAGCCGGAGAACCTGATCCTTGAAGCCAACGGCAACGCCAAGCTGATGGATTTCGGCATTGCCCGACCACTGCGGCGCAGCACGCCGGGCCATACCGAAGCCGGGACCTTCGTCGGCACTCCCGACTATTGCTCGCCCGAACAACTTTCCGCAGGCGAAGTCGACGAGCGCTCCGACATCTACGCATGTGGCGTGCTCATGAGCGAAATGTTCTGCGGCGGCAAGCCTTTTGCCGGCGGCAACACGATGGAGATCTACCAGGCCCAGGTCAGCGATGCGCCCGTTCGCCCTTCGAGCTTGTGGGCCGGGATCCCGCCGGAGCTTGAAACGGTGATCCTGCGCTGCGTCCGTTGTGCGCCCGACGCGCGTTTCGCCAGCGCCGCGGAACTGGGCCTGGCCCTTTCGCGGCTGCGCAGCTGAACCTGACATCGGCAACGCTCTGCAAACCCCGGGGACAACAGCATGAAGACTGCACATCGGCAACTGGCACGCGAGGCAACGGGATTCGTCCTGATCGTGTTCGCCTTCATCGCCAGTACCTGTGTCGCGCAACCGCCCGGTGATGATGCGTTGCTGCTTTCCCAGGATCAGGATGAGGCTGCATCGGGCACGCGCTTCATCGCCGATCTGTGGCTGAACCAGGATCATGTTTCGGGGCTGCCGAACAACCGTGACAACCTTGATCGAACGCGCGGACGCTTGCGCTTCGGCATCAGCGGGCTGCTGGGGTCAAGCTGGGATTTCACCACGACCGCACGCATCGCCCAGGGCAGCGACCGCAATCGCGACAACCGGCGCAACAACGACAACGAGCGCAGCGACGCGATCGGCATCGATCAGGTCCTGCTGCGCTGGCATGCCAGCGAAATGGCCACCCTGCAGTTTGGCAAGGCACCCTTGCCGCTGGATCTCTCGCCCATGCTCTGGGATCCGGATCTCCGCCCGGCGGGAATCGCCTACGCGCACTCGTTTGCAGTCGGCGAAATCGATCGCCTGCATCTGCTTGCCGGCTACTTCGCCGGCCAGCACCTGTACGGGGACGATTCGCGCATCCTCGCCACGCAGTTGGCGTGGCGGTGGCGTGATGGCGCACCCACGCGCGCCAGCGCAACGCTGTCGTGGCTTGGTTTCAGCGGACTCGGGGAACTTCCCCGGCAAGGACTTGGCCGCACCAACGCAGTGGCCAGCGAGGCCTTTGTCAGCGACTACCGCCTGCTCGACCTGCAACTGGCCGCGCACACCGATGTGGGCAACTGGCCAATCGACCTGCAGCTGGATCTGGTGCGCAATCTCGGTGCCGATTTCGCCCGGGATGGTGCCCGCCTGAGCCTCAGCGCCGGCGATCACCGGCAGCCCGGAGGCATCCAGTTTGGCGTGGCCATCGAACGCATCCAGCGTGAAGCGGTCCTTGCAGCCTTCAATTCGGACGACTGGTGGTTTCACAGCAACATGCACGGCCAGCTCGCCTGGATCGCCTACGCGATCGACCGCACCTGGAACCTGCGCCTCTCGGCATTTCGCGAGTTGCGCGACGGCCTCGATGAACCCACGCATCGCCTGATGCTGGATGTCGCCGCCGACTGGTGAGCGGGTGCGGCTCGACCGCCCCACGCGACCCGCCATGCGTGCCCGCAGCGCCTGGGGGGCGTCAGCCGGCCGTGGTTGTCGATGTCGCGTGCCGGTTCAGCGAACGCCGTGCATCAGGCGCTTGAACAAAGGCGTCAGCAACAGCACGAGGATGCCGCTGCCGATGCCGATCTTTGCCGAGAAGGCGAACAGTTCGTCGTACCTGGACAGGGCCTCGGCGACATCCAGCACCGCGCCTTCGGGAATCTCGATCGAGGACAGCTTGCCGAGTTCGGCAGCAAGGATCTCCGAATACGAGGTACCGAGGAACCAGCCGCCCATCATCAGGCCGACGACACGCGGCACGGACAACTGGGTGACCGCCGAAAGCCCAATGGGCGACAGCATCATCTCGCCCACTTCAAGGACGAAATAGGCAAGCACGAACCACCAGATGTTGGTCAGGCCGTTGGCTTGCGGATTGCGCGCGCTCCACACCAGCACCAGGAACGACACGCCGGCGAGGATCAGCCCGTACGCTGATTTCGCCGGCTTGCTTGGATTCCAGCCGCGCTGCTCAAGACGCGGCCACAGCCATGCAAAGATCGGCGCGAGCACGAGGATGAAGAAGGCGCCAAGGAAGGTCAGCTGGCTGGCCGTCCATTCGATGCCGAGCGCCTGGTGGTTCATCGCGCGATCCGAAAACAGCACCCACGAGCCGTAGGTCTGTTCGTAGAGCGTGAAGAAGATGAGGCAGAAGCCGATGAAGGCAAGCACGGCGAACATCTGCTCGCGCTCCACCTTGCTGCAATGCTTGAACATGAACCAGAGGATGCCGCCAAACAGGCAGACCGATACCAGGTGCATCGACAAGACGACGGGCGTCGGCTCGAAGAAACCCGGAATGAGGACAAGGATCAGCGAATGTGCCTGGATCAGGATCCAGATCACGAACAGACCGGCGATGGCGCCGAGATAGATCAGGTGCTCGCGCGTCAGCGGCCCGAGCAGGCGCTGGCGCAATTTCCCCGGTTCGCGTGGTTCGGCGTGTCCGAGCAGATGCTTCTGGCCGTACAGGAAGTTGGCCAGACCGGCGATCATGCCGATGCCCGCTGCACCGAAGCCCCAACCCCAGCCCCAGGTCTCGCCAAGCCAGCCGCACAGCAAGGCCGACACGGTCGCGCCGATATTGATGCCGGCATAGAAGATGCTGAAACCCGAATCGCGGCGCGGATCGTTTTCCGCATAGAGCTTGCCGACGATGGTCGAGATGTTCGGCTTGAGGAAGCCGACGCCCATGATGATCAGCGCCAGCGAAAAGTAGAACACCTGCAGGGCGCCTTCATCGCGCCTGACCACGCCATCGACCAGCGTCGCCTGATCACCCTCGATGGCCATGCCGAGATGACCGAGCACGAGCAGGATGCCGCCAAAGACGACCGCCTTGCGCATGCCGAGCCAGCGATCGGCGACCAGGCCGCCAATGACCGGCATCGCATAGACGAGGCCGCCGTAGGCACCAATCAGGTTGTAGCCGAAATCATCCGTGAACAGGTGGTACTTGATCAGGTAGAGCAGCAGCAAGGCCTTCATTCCATAGAATGAAAAACGCTCCCACATCTCGGTGAAAAAGCAGATGTAAAGGCCTTTGGGATGACCGAGGAACTCGGCGGATCGCGGGCTCGCGGACTCGACAGGCATCTCGGCTGGCATGCGTGCTCACGACTCGGGAAGGCGGGTGATTATAGCGATCAGCGATCCCCCGCGACTGCCACCAGCGCTTGCCCGGCACCTTCAATGCCGGCGCACGGCCCGCCTGCCGCCACCGCCCGCAGCGTCAGCTCAGGCGCATGGTGTCGATGCCGTTGCCTCGAATTTCCCGAGATAGCGGGCGCGCTTCTTCGCCTTGAGCATGTCCAGGTCGACCAGGATCAAGCCGTCGATGGCATTGCCGAATGTCGGGTCGATGCCGAAACCGAGGAAACACGCGCCGCCGGGTTCGCAGAGTTCGGTGTACTGCTTGTACAGGGTTGGAATGCGCGCGCCGAGCGCATCGAGGCGGTTGCGCAGGAGCGGCATCGCGGCCTCGGCATCGAGGCCCTCGAAATCCTGCGGCAAGTCGACAAACTGGAATGGATGTGGCGCCCGCGCCAGCGTCTCGTCGTGGCCGAAATAACGGGAGTAGTAGGCGACCAGCCATTCACGCGCCTCGCGCGGCAAGTTGGCGCTGATCGATACCGGCCCGAACAGATAGCGGATTTCCGGATGCTTGCCGAGCCAGGCACCGATGCCGAACCACAGGTAGTCAAGGCTGCGCGAACCCCAGTACCTTGGCTGCACGAAACTGCGACCCAGCTCGACGCCGCGTTCGATGCTCGGCAGCAGTCGCCCATCAAACTCGAACAAGCTGTCCGTGTACAGGCCATCCTGGCCAACGCTTTCGAGCACGCGCTTGCACGGCACGGCGCGATAGGCACCGGCGATCTCGCTGGCCTCGGCATCCCAGAGCAGGATGTGGTCGTAGTTGCTGTCGTAACGATCCGTGTCCATGCGCTTGCCGGTGCCTTCGCCGACGCGGCGAAAGGTCAGCTCGCGCAGGCGTGCAATCTCGCGCAGCAGCGCCGAGTCACTGTCCAGGCGTCCGCTGTAGATGCGTTTGCCATCGGCGGTTTCACCGAGCAGTTCAAGTTGTTCAAGACCCGCGCGGATCGCGCTGATCGATGGCCGATGCACGAGCGGTTGCATGGCCGATGCCCAGCGATCGTTGCGTCGCCCGATCGAGTAGACCGCGCGACGCACGTCGCGACTGGCCCGCTGCCGATCACCGATCCCGTCCATCAACTCGCTGACGGCGCGTGGCGCGCCGACACGGATGACGAGGCGCTTCTCCCTGGCAAACATTTCCCGCGCCAGCAGGCTCGTGCCCAAGGGCTTGAAGAACGCCGAAACACCGTAGAACAAGGCCGAATTGCGCCCCTCGATGCGCACCGGGACAACCGGTGCGCCGGCATTCCCGGCAAAGCGCAGGAATCCGTGCCGCCACGGTGCATCACGAATTCCCATGGCCGTCATGCGCGAGACTTCACCGGCCGGGAACACGATCACGGCTTCTTCGCGATCGAGCGCCGCACCGATCTGGCGCAGGCTGTCCGCACCGGGCTTTCCGCCGAGTATGCGCAGCGGAATGAACAGCTCGGAAAGACCCTTGAAGGCGAGCAGGAAGTCGTTGGCGACAATGCGCACATCGCGGCGCACGCTGCCGACCAGGGCCAGCAGCACCAGCGCATCCAGCGCGCCGAGTGGATGGTTGGCGACGATGACGACGCGACCACTCTCGGGGATGCGCTCACGCTCGACCTGGTCGACGAGGAAGCGGCAGTTGCGCCATTCCAGCGCCGCTTCAATCAATGCAAAACCACGCAGATGCGCATTGTCGCGGAGGAATCCATCGATAGCTTCGATGCGCGAGAGTCTCGTCAGCGAACGTACCAGGGGGCGCGCAATCGTGCCGCGACGGCCAGCGAACCAATGCGGAAAGCGCGCCTCGATCTTCGATTCGAGATTGAGCATGCCGGTGCATTCTCGGTACAGGGTGGCGCCCATCCTCGCCAGGCCAGATTGCAGCGTAATGACGATTTCCATCACACGCCTGTCACACCGCAGCGGCAGGATGGCGCCTCGAACGCCCCGCTTCGGATTGCCGCGATGCCTCTCGCCCTAGTTGCCACCCGGCCGAGTCTGCGCGATCACATCGATCGCCGGATATTCAATGCGATCTGGTCGCGCAGCCTGGTCTACAACACCTGCTGGGAAGATCCGGCCGTCGATCGGCAGGCGCTTGCACTGGGCCATGATGATGTGGTCCTGGTCATCACCAGTGCCGGCTGCAACGCGCTCGACTATGCCTTGCGCGCACCGAAACGCATTCATTGCGTCGACGCGAATCCACGCCAGAACGCCTTGCTCGAGCTGAAGATCGCGGCGATCCGCACACTCGCTTTCGAGGACTTCTTCAGGATTTTCGGCGAGGGCTATCACGAACGCTTTGAATGCCTGTACCTGGAACGCCTGCGCAGCGAGCTGTCGCCGTTCGCCCGGCAATGGTGGGATCGGCACACGCACTGGTTCACCAGTCGCCGCGGCAGCTTCTATTTCCATGGGCTCTCCGGCATCGTCGCGCGCTGCGTGCGCGGCTGGTTCAGCGCACAACCGAAGTTGCGCGCAGCCACCATCGACCTGCTCGACGCGCGCAGCCTCGACGAGCAGCGGCGCATCTACGACGAACGCGTTGCGCCGGTGCTGTGGAATCGCGCGGTCAACTGGATCATCTCGCGCCAGTTCGTCATGAACCTGCTCGGCGTGCCGCATCCGCAGCGACGCCTGGTCGAAGCGCAACACGCCGACGGTGTGGCCGGCTTCATCCGTGAATCGGTGCAGTACGTTTTTCGCCAGTTGCCGCTGGGCAACAACTATTTCTGGCGCGTCTACCTGACCGGCCGCTATGGCGAGGATTGCTGTCCCGAATACCTCAAGCGCGGGAACTTCGAGCGGCTCAAGGCCGGTCTCGTCGACACCATCACGGTGCACACGAACACGGTGACCGGCTTCCTGCAGCAGACCGACGAGCGCATCAGCCGCTACGTCCTCCTCGACCACATGGACTGGATGAGTTCTTACCATCCGGAAGCGCTGCGCGAGGAGTGGGAGGCGATCCTGGATCGCGCCGCGCCGGCCGCGCGCATCCTCCTGCGCAGCGCACAGGCGCGGCCGGCCTGGCTTGACAGTCAACGAGTCGGTGCCGGGGATCGCCCGCTGCGCGAGATACTGCGCTTTCATGACGACATCGCCGACGCCCTGCAAGCGAGCGATCGCGTGCATACCTACGCCGGCTTCGTGATCGCCGATGCGCCGGCTTGACACGCTGCGCGCGGATCTCTCGGTGCTGCGCGCAATGGCACGCGGCATGCCGAAGACACACTCGCACGCCGACGACCTGGCGGCGTTCTACGCGCCGCAGATCGAGCACTACGACCGCTTCCGCGAGCGCCTGCTGCAGGGCCGCGAACAGCTGATCTCCAAGCTGCCCCTGCCGATGCACGCGCATGTCGTCGATCTCGGCGGCGGCACGGGTCGCAACATCGAGTATTTCGGCGAGCGCGCATCACACATCGCGCGCTACGACGTGGTCGATCTTTGCGCGCCGATGCTCGCGCACGCGCGACAGCGCAAGCGCCGCTTCCCGCAACTGCACGCGATTCACGGCGATGCCACAATCTGGACTCCGCATGAACCGGTCGACGTGGTGATCATGTCGTATGCACTGACCATGATTCCAAACTGGCGCGCGGCCATCGTCAATGCACTGAGGATGCTCAAGCCCGGCGGTACTCTGGGCGTGGTCGATTTCTATGTCGCCGCCGAGTCGCCGCTGCCCGGCTGCAGCCGGCATTCATGGCTGACCAGGAAGTTCTGGCCAGCCTGGTTCAAGCACGATGGGGTACGCCTGGACAGCGCGCAGCTGCCAACGCTCTGCAATGTGTTGAAGACCTGCGAGTTGACCGAGGCAAGTGCCCCGGTCCCGTATCTGCCGCTCGTGCACGTGCCCTGGTATGCGTGTATCGGGCGCAAGCCATGACGCCCCCTGCACGCGTGCGCTCGGTGTTCATTTCCGACGTCCATCTCGGTACGCGTGCTTGCCAGGCCGACAGCCTGCTCGAGTTCCTGCGCGCGTACTCCGCGGAGAACCTGTTCATGGTCGGCGATATCGTCGACTTCTGGGCGATGAAACACAAAGTGTGCTGGACGCTCGCGCAAAGCACCGTGGTGCAGAAGATCCTGCGTCGCTCACGCAACGGCGAGCGCGTGTTGTTCATCCCCGGCAACCACGACGAAGCCCTGCGCGAGCATGTCGGCATCAGCTTTGGCGATATCGCCGTGGTTCGCGAGCATGTCCATGTGCTGGCAGATGGCAAACGTTTCCTGATCATCCACGGCGACGAGTTCGATCAGGTCACCCGCTACCACCGCTGGATCACCGTGCTTGGCGATGGGGTGTACAACGGCCTGGTTCGCGTCAACATCTGGCTGTCCTGGTTGCGGCGACGCCTTGGCATTGCCGGCTACTGGTCGCTGGCCGGCTACGCCAAGCGCAAGGTGAAGCTGGCGGCGAGTTTTGTCGGCGATTTCGAAAGCTCGGTCGCTCGCGCGGTTCGCGAGCGTGGCCTTGATGGCGTCATCTGCGGCCATATCCATGTGGCCGCGATGCGTGAAGTCGACGGCATCGACTACCTCAATTGCGGCGACTGGGTCGACAGCTGCGCGGCCATCGTCGAGCATCATGATGGCCGGCTCGAGTTGATCGAGTGGGGCAAGGATCGCATGCGGCCAATCGATGCCGAACTGGTTTCCACATTGCGCGGACTGGCAGGCGAAGCCCACGCTGCCAGGCTTGGCGAGGCCATTGAATCGTGAGTCCTGCGTTCTCAGAACGCGGTAAGAGTGCCCAGGAATTCCTCGCCATAACGGGCCAACTTCATCTCGCCGACGCCGCTGATCGTGGCCAGTTCGGACAATGACTGCGGTTGCTCGCGCAACATCTGCAACAGGGTGGCATCGGCAAAAATCCGATAGGCTGGAACACCCTGCTCCTTGGCCAATCGGGCGCGTGTGTTGCGCAGGGATTCCCACAGCCGCGATTCATGCGGCGCAATTTCCAGCGCCTGGGTCTTGCGTTCGCTGCGCACGGTTTTTTTCTTCGCCCTGCGCTCGACCTTGTCGGCGACGTGGCGCATGCGTACCTCGACTTCGCCGCGCAGGACGGGACGACTGGCGTCAACCAGGCGCAGGGTTCCAAATCCTTCATCATCCGGAGCCAGGAAGCCTCCCGCTACAAGCTGGCGAAAGATCGCACCCCATTGTCGATCATCGAACTCGGCACCAATGCCGAACGTGCTCAGTCGATCGTGATCGAACTTGGACACCTTTTCACCATCGATGCCCCGCAAGACATCGATCAGATGCCGGGTGCCGAAACGCTGGCCAGTGCGGTAGACGCAGGAAAGTGCCTTTTGCGCCGCCACCGTCGCATCCCAGGTCTGCGGTGGATCGAGGCAGTTGTCGCAATTTCCGCATGCGCCGGCAGGCGTCTCGCCAAAGTAGCTCAACAGCTGGCGGCGTCGGCAGCCAATGCTTTCCGCGTAGCCGATCAACGCATCAAGCTTGCTGCGCTCGACCCGCTTGCGCTCTTCCGCTGCATCGGATTTCGCGATGAACTGCGACAAGGTGACGACATCGGCGAGGCCGTAGGTCATCCAGGCCTCGGACGGCAGGCCATCGCGGCCGGCACGCCCGGTTTCCTGGTAATAGCCTTCGAGACTCTTTGGCAGATCGAGGTGGGCGACAAAGCGCACGTCCGGCTTGTCGATGCCCATGCCAAACGCAATCGTCGCGACCATGATGATGGCGTCCTCGCTGAGGAAGCGCCGCTGGTTTTTCGCACGCGCATCGGCGCTCATGCCGGCGTGATAGGGCAAGGCAAGGAAGCCGTCTTCGGTCAGTGCGGCGGCGGTAGCATCGACCTTCGCCCGTGACAGGCAGTAGACGATGCCTGATTCATCGTGGTGGCGTGCCAGGAAATCCTTCAGCTGGCGGCGCGGATTGTCCTTCTCGACGACGCTGTAGCGGATGTTCGGCCGGTCGAAACTGGCAACGAAGCTGCGCGCCGTCTGCAGGCCCAGGCGTTCGATGATCTCCTGCCGCGTCGGCGCATCGGCCGTCGCCGTGAGCGCGATCCGTGGCACCTGCGGAAAGCGTTCGTGCAAGATCGTCAGCTGCCGGTATTCCGGGCGGAAATCATGTCCCCATTGTGAAACGCAGTGCGCCTCGTCAATCGCGAACAGACTCACCTCGACCTGCCCCAGCAGATCGAGAAAACGTCCCGTCAGCAGACGCTCGGGCGCAACATAAAGCAGCTTCAGGTCACCGGCATGAAGCCGATGTTCAACCTTGCGCTGGGCAACGGCATCCAGACTGGAATTGAGAAAGGCGGCCTCGATACCGAGCTGATGCAGGGACTCCACCTGATCCTGCATCAAGGCAATCAGCGGCGACACGACGATCGCAGTACCCGTGCGGATCAAGGCCGGTATCTGATAGCAAAGCGATTTGCCGCCACCGGTCGGCATCAGGACAAGTGCATCGGACCCGCTGGCGACATGCTCGATGATGGTCTGTTGATCGCCACGGAACGCGGCATAGCCGAATACGGAATTGAGTATCTGCAAAGGAGTTTCAGCCATGGCGTGATGCTACCAGCTGGGGCCAGGTCTCATGGACTCCGATTGGCCGGGCGGAGCGCTTCGACGATGCCCGCGTTGCCGCTTGCTTGCAGGAAGCATCAACGCGGGCACAGCAAAAAGCCCCGCCCGATTTCTCGGGCAGGGCTTGGGGTAAAGCGCTCAGCGGTGACCTACTCTTGCATGGCTTGAGCCACACTACCATCGGCGCAGCTGCGTTTCACTTCCGAGTTCGGGATGGGATCGGGTGGGTCCACAGCGCTATGTTCGCTGAGCAAGCGGTGGAGACAGCGCACGGGTGCGCCAGTCTCGCGTATGGTCTTGGGACGTAATAAGTCGTTTTGGCTCGAGAGTGTTCGTGAAGCTGAGGCATTGCGAAGCAACTTGGAGTTATATGGTCAAGCCGCACGGATCATTAGTAGTGGTTAGCTCGGCATTGCTGCGATACACACCCACCCTATCAACCACGTAGTCTTCATGGTTCCTTCAGGAGCCTTGTGGCTCGGGAGGTCTCATCTTGAGGCGCGCTTCCCGCTTAGATGCTTTCAGCGGTTATCGCTTCCGAATGTAGCTACCCGGCAGTGCCACTGGCGTGACAACCGGAACACCAGGGATTCGTCCACTCCGGTCCTCTCGTACTAGGAGCAGCCCCTCTCAAACCTCCAACGCCCACGACAGATAGGGACCGAACTGTCTCACGACGTTCTGAACCCAGCTCGCGTACCACTTTAAATGGCGAACAGCCATACCCTTGGGACCGGCTACAGCCCCAGGATGTGATGAGCCGACATCGAGGTGCCAAACTCCGCCGTCGATATGAACTCTTGGGCGGAATCAGCCTGTTATCCCCGGAGTACCTTTTATCCGTTGAGCGATGGCCCTTCCATACAGAACCACCGGATCACTAAGTCCTACTTTCGTACCTGCTTGATCCGTCGATCTCGCAGTCAAGCACGCTTATGCCTTTGCACACAGTGCGCGATGTCCGACCGCGCTGAGCGTACCTTCGAGCTCCTCCGTTACTCTTTGGGAGGAGACCGCCCCAGTCAAACTACCCACCATACATGGTCCCCGATCCGGATTACGGACCCAGGTTAGAACGTCAAGCACATCAGGGTGGTATTTCAAGGTTGGCTCCATGCGATCTGGCGACCACACTTCAATGCCTCCCACCTATCCTACACAGACGAACTCAACGTTCAATGTAAAGCTATAGTAAAGGTTCACGGGGTCTTTCCGTCTTGCCGCGGGAACGCTGCATCTTCACAGCGATTTCAATTTCACTGAGTCTCGGGTGGAGACAGCGCCGCTGTCGTTACACCATTCGTGCAGGTCGGAACTTACCCGACAAGGAATTTCGCTACCTTAGGACCGTTATAGTTACGGCCGCCGTTTACCGGGGCTTCGATCAAGAGCTTCGCCTTGCGGCTGACCCCATCAATTAACCTTCCGGCACCGGGCAGGTGTCACACCCTATACGTCCACTTTCGTGTTTGCAGAGTGCTGTGTTTTTGATAAACAGTCGCAGCGGCCTGGTCACTGCGGCCCAAGAATGCTCAGCTCCGCATGGAGCCACACTCCTGGGCGCACCTTCTCCCGAAGTTACGGTGCTATGTTGCCTAGTTCCTTCACCCGAGTTCTCTCAAGCGCCTTGGGATTCTCACCCTGCCTACCTGTGTCGGATTGCGGTACGGTTCTATCGCAGCTGAAGCTTAGAGGCTTTTCCTGGAAGCGTGGGATCAGTGACTTCAGCTCCAATGAGCCTCGTCTCGGTGCTCGGCATAAAGAAGCGCGGATTTGCCTACGCCTCATGCCTACCTCCTTTCCCCGGGACAACCAACGCCCGGTACACCTACCCTTCTCCGTCCCCCCATCGCACTGCGATAAAGTGCTGGAATATTAACCAGCTTCCCATCGACTACGCGTTTCCGCCTCGCCTTAGGGACCGACTCACCCTGCGCCGATGAACGTTGCGCTAGGAAACCTTGGGCTTTCGGCGGGGAGGCTTTTCACCCCCCTTATCGTTACTCATGTCAGCATTCGCACTTCCGATACCTCCAGCAGACCTTACGATCCACCTTCACAGGCGTACGGAACGCTCCTCTACCGCTTGCTCCTAAGAGCAAACCCCGAGCTTCGGTGCATGGCTTAGCCCCGTTAAATCTTTCGCGCGGGCCGACTCGACCAGTGAGCTATTACGCTTTCTTTAAAGGATGGCTGCTTCTAAGCCAACCTCCTGGCTGTCTATGCCTTCCCACTTCGTTCACCACTTAGCCATGACTTTGGGACCTTAGCTGCGGGTCTGGGTTGTTTCCCTTTTCACGACGGACGTTAGCACCCGCCGTGTGTCTCCCGTGCTCGCACGTGTTGGTATTCGGAGTTTGCAATGGTTTGCTAAGTCGCAATGACCCGCTAGCCATAACAGTGCTCTACCCCCAACAGTGATACACGAGGCGCTACCTAAATAGCTTTCGAGGAGAACCAGCTATCTCCGGGTTCGATTAGCTTTTCACTCCTATCCACACCTCATCCCCTACTTTTGCAACAGGAGTGGGTTCGGGCCTCCAGTCCGTGTTACCGGACCTTCACCCTGGGCATGGATAGATCACCCGGTTTCGGGTCTACGCCGTGCGACTGTGCGCCCTATTCAGACTCGGTTTCCCTTCGCCTCCCCTAGACGGTTAAGCTCGCCACACAACGTAAGTCGCTGACCCATTATACAAAAGGTACGCCATCACCCCACGAAGGGGCTCTGACTGCTTGTACGCATACGGTTTCAGGTTCTATTTCACTCCCCTCTCCGGGGTTCTTTTCGCCTTTCCCTCACGGTACTGGTTCACTATCGGTCGGTCAGGAGTATTTAGCCTTGGAGGATGGTCCCCCCATGTTCAGACAGGGTTTCACGTGCCCCGCCCTACTCACTTTCATCGCACCAGCCCTTTCAAATACCGGGCTATCACCGTCTATGGCGGGCCTTTCCAGACCCTTCTTCTAGAACTGATGCAACTTTTGGGCTGTTCCCCGTTCGCTCGTCGCTACTGAGGGAATCTCTGTTGATTTCTTTTCCTTCAGGTACTGAGATATTTCAGTTCCCTGAGTTCGCCTCCTCACGCCTATGTATTCAGCGTGGGATACTCCTTGCGGAGTGGGTTTCCCCATTCGGACATTCCCGGATCAATGCTTGTTGCCAGCTCCCCGGAACTTTTCGCAGGCTGCCACGTCCTTCTTCGCCTCTGACCGCCAAGGCATCCACCGTATGCGCTTAGTCGCTTGACCATATAACTCCAAGTCACCTCGGAGCCATACGGCAACAACTCATCTCAATTACTTCGCCTACTTGCCTCAACGACACGTTCGACTCGTTCGAGCCAAAACGCTTATTACGTCCCAAGTTTTCAAAGATCACGACACAGGCCTCAACGCCAGGTCGTTCCTAAAAGATGTGTGCGCATCTACATTCAGAGTTTGATCGAAGCGATCGGATTCGCGTAAAAATCACGACAGTGGTGGGTCTGGGAGGACTCGAACCTCCGGCCTCACCCTTATCAGGGGTGCGCTCTAACCACCTGAGCTACAGACCCAAAATGAAGGGAGTGACAGATGGTGGAGCTTGTCGGGATCGAACCGACGACCCCCTGCTTGCAAAGCAGGTGCTCTCCCAGCTGAGCTAAAGCCCCAAGCGTTTGCCTGCGCCAATCCTCCAGCGCAACAAAACAGGACGCTCCCGCGCCAGTCTCTCGACCAGCCGGAACTCTGAATGCAGGTAACTTGTGTGGACGCCTTGAAGCGGCGAAGCCGTTTACTTAAGGAGGTGATCCAGCCGCACCTTCCGATACGGCTACCTTGTTACGACTTCACCCCAGTCATGAACCACTCCGTGGCAAGCGCGCCCCTTGCGGTTACGCTACCTGCTTCTGGAGCAACCCACTCCCATGGTGTGACGGGCGGTGTGTACAAGGCCCGGGAACGTATTCACCGCGACAATGCTGATTCGCGATTACTAGCGATTCCGACTTCACGGAGTCGAGTTGCAGACTCCGATCCGGACTGAGATCGGCTTTCTGGGATTGGCTCCACCTCGCGGTATCGCAACCCTCTGTACCGACCATTGTAGTACGTGTGTAGCCCTGGCCGTAAGGGCCATGATGACTTGACGTCATCCCCACCTTCCTCCGGTTTGTCACCGGCAGTCTCCTTAGAGTTCCCGACATTACTCGCTGGCAACTAAGGACAAGGGTTGCGCTCGTTGCGGGACTTAACCCAACATCTCACGACACGAGCTGACGACAGCCATGCAGCACCTGTGTTCCGATTCCCGAAGGCACTCCCGCATCTCTGCAGGATTCCGGACATGTCAAGGCCAGGTAAGGTTCTTCGCGTTGCATCGAATTAAACCACATACTCCACCGCTTGTGCGGGCCCCCGTCAATTCCTTTGAGTTTCAGTCTTGCGACCGTACTCCCCAGGCGGCGAACTTAACGCGTTAGCTTCGACACTGAGCACCTAAGTGTGCCCAACGTCCAGTTCGCATCGTTTAGGGCGTGGACTACCAGGGTATCTAATCCTGTTTGCTCCCCACGCTTTCGTGCCTCAGCGTCAGTGTTGTCCCAGATGGCCGCCTTCGCCACTGGTGTTCCTCCCGATCTCTACGCATTTCACCGCTACACCGGGAATTCCACCATCCTCTGACACACTCTAGCTTGCCAGTATCCATCGCCATTCCCAGGTTGAGCCCGGGGCTTTCACGACAGACTTAACAAACCGCCTACGCACGCTTTACGCCCAGTAATTCCGAGTAACGCTTGCACCCTTCGTATTACCGCGGCTGCTGGCACGAAGTTAGCCGGTGCTTATTCTTTGGGTACCGTCATTCAGCCGAAGTATTAATCCGGCCGGTTTCTTCCCCAACAAAAGTGCTTTACAACCCGAAGGCCTTCTTCACACACGCGGCATGGCTGGATCAGGCTTGCGCCCATTGTCCAATATTCCCCACTGCTGCCTCCCGTAGGAGTCTGGACCGTGTCTCAGTTCCAGTGTGGCTGATCATCCTCTCAGACCAGCTACGGATCGTCGCCTTGGTGGGCCTTTACCCCGCCAACTAGCTAATCCGGCATCGGCTCATCTCATCGCGTGAGGCCCGAAGGTCCCCCACTTTCACCCGTAGGTCGTATGCGGTATTAGTCCCGGTTTCCCGAGGTTATCCCCCACAACGAGGTAGATTCCGATGCATTCCTCACCCGTCCGCCGCTCGCCGCCAGGGTTGCCCCCGCGCTGCCGCTCGACTTGCATGTGTTAGGCCTGCCGCCAGCGTTCACTCTGAGCCAGGATCAAACTCTTCAGTTGAACCTTCCAATCAGGGGCGAACCCCCGATTTATTCCTGAACGTTTAACCCAAGCATCTTCAAACTATGGCTTATAGCTTTTGCTTGATTCTTGCTTGGACGCTCGTATTGCTTTGGACTTTCATCCACCGCAAGGCGCCCACACAAGATACCTGCGCACACTGTCAAAGATCGTTCACGACGCGGGTGGCTTGTCACCCCCCGCAACCGGCAACCTTTCGTCGCCAGCGAGCCGCACATCATACAACCAAATTCTTGACCGTCAACACCCCGCGAAAACTATTTTCGCCATCCCGCAGAGCCGACTGCCTCACCGCAAAACACCGCACATTCCTCATGCCTGCGTTCGCGGGGCGCGCATCCTAACCGCAGCAGCGGGAGAACGGAAGGGGTTTCGACAATGAAATCGGCACATCCATTGCGGCAAGCCCGCAAACCCTTGTTTCAACTGATGCCGGATCACGCTTCCTTCATCGTCGATGCATCCGATTCAGGAGGACATTCAAGCGACGGGGCATCCAGGTTCCATTCGTCGAATCCACGCAACTCGTGCGCACAGGCAAGTCCGCAGCGATAAGGCACCAGCAAGGGAATGCCGTTGCCGGAGAGAGCATCTTCAGCCGGTACGAAAACTCGCATGACTTCCGCCTTCGCCACGTTGGCGCTTGTTGACCGGGTACCAGTCAAACAGCGGTGGCGGCAATGCCGCTGATCGCGTGTGTCGAAGGCCGGGAGACATGTGGCGGAACGCGGGCATTGCGGCGCAGCGGAACGCGGCTCGAATCAGAGCTCGATCATCTCGAAATCGGACTTGGTCACGCCACAGTCCGGGCAAGTCCATGTTTCAGGCACATCTTCCCAGCGCGTGCCGGCCTCGATGCCGTCATCCGGCCAGCCCTCGGCTTCGCTGTAGAGAAATCCGCAAACCACACACATGAACGTGCGAAACGGTGTATCAGCCTGGGTCATGATCACTCGGTATGAATGGAGGATGCGCGCGAGCGCAGCGCATATCATTGTGTCAGCTTGCGCATGCCGCGCAAAGTCGAAAGCGACGAGCACATGCCCAGCCTCCGCGGTCTTTACGCAATCACCAATGGTCCACGCGACGACCTGCGGCAAGCTGTCGCGGCCGCGCTGAGCGGTGGCGCCCGCGTGATCCAGTATCGCGACAAGACCACCGACCAGGCGCGGCGCCTGGCCGAAGCAAACGCGCTTGCCGGACTCTGCCGCGAGCATGCGGTTCCGCTGATCATCAATGACGATATCGAACTTGCCCGCGCCTGCCGTGCAGCGGGCGTGCATCTTGGCGCGGACGACAGGGACATCGCCACGGCACGGCAGCGCCTCGGCGACCAGGCCATCATCGGCATTTCCTGTTACGCCTCGCTCGAGCGCGCGCGATCCGCAGTCGATCAGGGTGCCGATTACGTCGCCTTTGGTGCCTTCCATGCGTCCTCGACCAAGCCGCTGGCGCAGCGCGCGACCTCGCAGATCCTGCGCGAGGCAACGACACTTGGCGTGCCGGTGGTGGCGATTGGCGGGATCACGGCCGACAATGCCGCAGCCCTGATCGATGCCGGTGCCGATTGCGTGGCCGTCATTTCCTCGCTGTTCGACGCGGACGATATCGAAGCGGCCGCGCGAAGCTTCAGCCAGCTTTTTTCCTGATTCCAACGAGAAGCCCATGAGTTCAAATCACGAGTTGTTCCAACGCGCCCTGGCCTTGATGCCGGGCGGCGTCAATTCGCCCGTTCGCGCGTTCAAGTCGGTCGCTGGCGAGCCATTCTTCACGACACGTGCGGACGGCCCCTGGTTGTGGGATGTCGAAGGCAATCGCTACATCGATTATGTCGGCTCGTGGGGACCGATGATCGTCGGCCACAACCATCCGGCCGTGCGCGAAGCGGTCGCCAGGGCCATCGGCAACGGCCTGTCCTTTGGAACACCCTGCCCGGCCGAGATCACCATGGCCGAGACGATCAGCAAGCTGGTGCCGTCGATCGAAGTCTCGCGCATGGTCAACTCGGGCACCGAGGCGACCATGTCGGCGATCCGGCTTGCGCGTGGTTTCACCGGACGCTCACGCATCGTCAAATTCGAAGGCTGCTACCACGGCCATGCCGATGCCTTCCTGGTCAAGGCCGGATCCGGCGCGCTGACCTTCGGCACACCGACCTCGCCAGGCGTGCCCAAGGCCCTGGCCGACCTGACCCTGACCCTGCCGTTCAACGATTTCGATGCGGCGACGCGGATGTTCGACGAGCTCGGCAGCGAAATTGCCGGGCTGATTGTCGAGCCGGTGCCGGGCAACATGAACTGCATTCCGCCACGTGAAGGCTATCTGCAACACCTTCGCGACTTGTGCACGAAACATGGCGCATTGCTGATCTTCGACGAAGTCATGACCGGATTCCGCGTTGCCCTTGGCGGCGCGCAAGCGCACTACGGCATCACCCCGGACCTGACCACGCTCGGCAAGATCATCGGCGGTGGCATGCCGGTGGGTGCCTATGGCGGCAAGCGCGAGATCATGAACCAGATCGCGCCGGCCGGGCCGATCTACCAGGCTGGCACGCTGAGCGGGAATCCGGTTGCCATGGCCGCAGGCCTGGCCATGCTCGAGCTGATCCAGGCACCGGGGTTCCATGCGGAGTTGAGCCGCCGTACGCAACTGCTGGTCGACGGCCTGCAGGCGCTTGCCGACGGTGCGGGCATTCCATTCACGACCACGCGCGTCGGCGGCATGTTCGGCCTGTTCTTCAGCAGCGAGAAAATTGAAACCTACGCCCAGGCCACCGCTTGCGATACGACGCGCTTCAAGCTGTTCTTCAAGGCCATGCTGGATCGCGGGGTCTATCTCGCGCCCTCCGCCTTCGAGGCCGGCTTCATGTCCATGGCCCACGACGAGCAAGTCATTGCCGACACGCTGAAGGTTGCCCGCGAGGCATTCAAGGCGCTGGCGGCCTAGGCATCCACGATCAAACCTGCATTCCTGCGGAGACCCAGCCATGCGCCTTGAAACCCTTGCCGTGCATGCCGGCGGTGAAAGCGATGCGGCGACCGGAGCAGTCGCTCCGCCGATCCATCTGGCGACCACGTTCCGGCACGGCCCGGCGGCCGAAAGCATTGCCGGCTACGAGTACCAGCGCGGCGGCAACCCGACCAATGATCGCCTGTGCGCGGCGCTTGCCGGGCTGGAAGGCGGTGCGGCGGCACTGACCTTCGCCTCGGGCATGGCCGCCATCAGCGGCCTGCTCGAATCCCTGCAGCCGGGCGCGCACATTGCGTTGCCGGATGATTGCTATACCGGTTTGCGCACGCTGGGCGCGGAGTTCCTGCCGCAACGCGGCGTTCGCGTGAGTACGCTGGACATGAGCGATCTCGACGCGCTGCAGCGGCTTTGCCGGGATGGCGTCGACATGATCTGGGTCGAGACGCCATCGAATCCACGCATGAACGTCAGCGACATCCGGGCCCTGGCCGGCATCGCGAAAGCGCACGGCAGCGTGCTGGTTTGCGACAACACCTTTGCCTCGCCGGTGCTGCAACGCCCGTTGCAGCTTGGTGCCGATATCGTCATGCATTCGACGACAAAGTATTTCGGCGGCCACAGCGATGTCCTCGGCGGTGCACTGGTTTTCGCGCAGGCTGGCGACTGGCACGCGCGCGTTGCCCATCGCCTGCACATCACCGGCGCAACGCTTTCCCCGTTCAGCGCCTGGCTGACCTTGCGCGGTTGCCGATCATTGCCGGCGCGCATGGCCATGCATTGCGCCAACGCACGCGCAGTCGCGGGATTTCTCGACGCACATGTGGCCATCGAGCGCGTCAACTATCCGGGCCTCGCCAATCATCCCGGGCACGCGATTGCCGCGCGCCAGATGAGTGATTTCGGCGGCATGCTCAGCATCCAGGTGCGCGGCGGGCGCAACGCGGCAATCAAGATGGCCGGCCGCTTGAAGCTGTTCACCAATGCCACTTCGCTTGGCGGCTGCGAATCGCTCATCGAGCATCGCGCCTCGGTCGAGGGAGCCACGCCGACGTCGCCGGACAACCTGCTGCGCATTTCCGTGGGACTCGAACACCCGGATGACCTGATTGCCGATCTCGCCCAAGCCCTCGATTAGGGTGCGGACAAGGGGCACACCGACTGCGCCAGCGTATCCGCGCGCAGGCCGGGTTCAATGGTTGTTGCGGCATTCGCTTCGGCGGCGGCGATTGCCTGCGGGACATAGCTGGCGATGATGCCGGCCAGCAGCGGATTGCAGTTGTTGCTGGTGGCGTAATTGGTGATCGTCACCACTGGCGGCATGAGGTCATCGCTGTAGACGCCGTCGACGCCATCGGCCTGCATGAGGTAGTCAAGCAGGTAGCCAAGCGTGATGGCGGTCAGGTTGATCGTGCAGTTGCCGAACGCCGTGGTCGTCACCGGGATGGCAATGTTGTTGGCGCTGCCGGGACCGGAAAATTCGCCATTGACAAAATTGCCGGAGAACGCACCGGCATGCATGGTCACGGCGCATCCATTGACGGCGGTGCCACAGCCGTTCACCGTCTGGCAGATCGTGTAGCCCACGCCGGATTGCTCCCCCGATCGCGGCGGAATGCAGGCGGTCGTGCCTTCGATGCTCGTGCGCATCGACTCAAGGAACTGCGGCCTGGTCTTTGCCGATGCCCAACAGGTCTCGAAACCGTCGTGGATCAGCAGGTCGCCTGCACTCGAAGGTGACGCGGCAACGGCGAACGCGGCAAGCACGGCGAATCGAATGGCGTTGAGCATGATTTCCTCCCCGAAAGATCGCTGATTCTGGGCAAGCGCGCACGAATGCGCCATGCCCAGGGCAACGCTGATTAAGTAGCGCAACCGTCATGGCGTTCGAAAGGTTCGCCATGCGTGCTGCGTGGCGAAGCGAAGGCTGGTGGCCTTGGCGAGCCGCGCGGTGCGCGTGGCGGACCTTCCGAGCGCCACCGTTTCAGATATGAATCAATGAGTTCGGCGACACCTGTCTGCGCGCGGATCTTTGTTGCGCTGCCTTGAAGGACGGCCAGTCCATCTGCGTCAGCGCGCCGTGATCTGCACGCAGACAGGTGTCGTGACGGTTGTGCCACTTGATCAGCGTTGCCCTAGTCGAGGAAAAGATCAGGCAGCAGGGGCTTCCCGGGCGAAACCGCATAGCGGTCAAGATCGGTCACGCCTTGCGCCGCCAGCACTTCTTCATCGATCAGGAATCCGCCGGTTTGCGTGCGGCTGGGCAGGGTCAGGATCGCATGCGCGGCATCGGCGACAATCTCCGGCGTGCGCGCATTCTCGGTGTTGACCCCGGGAATCATGTTCAAGGCATCGGTGGCGATCACCGTGCGCGGCCACAACGCATTTACGGCTATGCCGTCAGCACGGAATTCCTCGGCCATGCCCAGCACGCACAGGCTCATGCCGTACTTGGCCATGGTGTAGGCCACATGTGGCGCAAACCATTTTGCATGCATCGACAGCGGCGGCGACAGATTCAGGATGTGCGGATTGGCCGCCTGCTTCAGGTATGGCAGGCAGGCCTGTGAACAAAGGAAAGTGCCGCGTGCATTGACCTGATGCATGAGGTCGTAACGCTTCATCGGTGTCGCGGCGGTACCGCGCAACCAGATCGCACTGGCATTGTTGACGAGGATATCGATGCCGCCAAAGCGATCGGCGGCGGCGGCAACGGCAGCAGTGACACTTTCCTCTTCGCGGATGTCGACCTGCAGCGGCAAGGCCTGGCCACCGGCCGCTTCGATTTCGGTGGCGGCGCTGTGGATCGTGCCGGGCAGTTTCGGATTGGCCACGGCACTCTTGGCGGCAATGACGATGTTGGCGCCATCGCGTGCCGCGCGCCTGGCGATCGCCAGTCCGATGCCGCGCGAGGCACCGGTGATGAACAGGGTCTTGCCTTGCAGGGTGCTCATGTCGATCTCCTTCAACCGCCCTGGAAGCGCGGCAGGTAGTGCATCAATTGCCTGAGCCGTTCGATGGGATCGGACATCTGCAGCAGCAGTTGCCGCTCCGTCTGCTCCAGCGCAAGCGCTTCGGCAAGCCGCCAGGCGACCCAGCTCGCGTCATCATAGCGGGCACGTTCGATGCGCGCGTATTCGCCACCGGCCTGCTCGTGGAAGCGTTCGAGGATGGTTGCCAGCAGGCCGCATTCGGCGGGAACCGCTTGCGGCTCGTCTTCCTCGATCCATTCGACCTGCGCATGGATCAGGCCGTTGTCGCGCACGCGCGTGTGCTGCACGCGGAAGCGACGCTCGCCGCGGGCGAGAATGCCGAGCAGGCCATCCGCCTGGACATTGAAATCGACAATGCGGGCGCATGTTCCCACCGCGGCTGGCGTCGCCGGTTCGCCGACCTCGCCACCTTCGAGGATGAGGCAGACGCCAAATCCCGAATCGTTGCGCGCGCAATCGCGGATCATGTCGAGATAGCGGGGCTCGAAGATGCGCAGGCTGAGCGTGCCCTGCGGGAACAGGGCCGAGGACAGCGGAAACAGCGGCAGGTCGAATCCGCTCATGCCGCGATCAAGCCTTCAGTCGATCCGCGAACCGACGCGGTGCCGATTCAAATCCGCCATTCGACATGAAGACGACGTGGTCACCCGGCCGGGTCGCCGCGTGCAGGGCAACGAGCAAGGCATCAACGTCGGCGAGCGCCTGCGCGCGACCATCGAGTTGCGCGATCACCTTGTCGGCGTCCCACGGCAGTTCCGCGCGGCGCAGCAGGAACACCTGATCGGCCGCAGCCAGCGACGGCGCCAATTGCGCGGCGTGCGCGCCAAGGCGCATGGAGTTGGAGCGCGGCTCGATGGCGACCAGGATGCGCGCCTTGCCGACTTTCGCGCGCAGGCCGGCCAGGGTGGTCTCGATCGCGGTCGGGTGATGGGCAAAATCATCGTAGACGACGACACCGGCATGCTCGGCAATCTGCTCCATGCGCCGCTTGACGCTGCGGAACTCCGCGAATGCCGGCAGCACGCTCGCCGGATCGCTGCCGAGCGCATGCACGGCGGCCAACGCAGCCAGCGCATTCATGACGTTGTGCCGACCAAGCAGCGGCCAGCGGATCGTGCCTAGCAGATTGCCATGATGGCGGACCTCGAAGACCGAGCCGTCCGCTTCAAGCAGGCGCGCGCGCCAGTCGCCGGCATCGATGCCAAAACTCTCGACACGCGACCAGCAGCCCATCGCCAGCACTTCGGCCAGGTGCGCATCCTCGGCGTTGACGATGATCAGGCCGTTGCCGGGGATGATGCGGACCAGGTGATGGAACTGGCGCTGGATTGCCGCGACATCGGGAAAGATGTCGGCATGGTCGAACTCGAGGTTGTTGAGGATGGCGATCGATGGGCGGTAATGGACGAACTTCGAACGCTTGTCGAAAAACGCGGTGTCGTATTCATCGGCCTCGATGACAAACGGCGCGCCCTGGCCAAGCCGCGCCGAAACCGGGAAATTGCCGGGCACCCCGCCAATCAGGAATCCGGGATCAAGTCCTGCCGCCTGCAGCAACCAGGCGATCAGCGAGGTGGTCGTGGTCTTGCCATGCGTGCCGGCCACGGCGACCACGCGGCGTGGGCCAAGCAACTGCTCGCCCAGCCATTGCGGGCCGGAAATGTAGGCAAGGCGCCGGTCGAGCACGTGTTCGACGGCGGCGTTGCCACGCGACAGCGCATTGCCGACGATGACCTGATCGGTGTCGCTGGCGATGTTGGCAGCCGTGTAGCCCGGCTTGAGGGCGATGCCGAGCGCTTCAAGCTGAGTGCTCATCGGCGGATAGACATTGCTGTCGCTGCCTTCGACGTCGTGACCCAGCTCGCGTGCCAGTGCGGCGATGCCGCCCATGAAGGTGCCGCAGATTCCGAGGATATGAAGTTTCATCGTGCCAGTTTAGGACAACGCCGGTCAGGGGGCAGCGACAAAGAGGACCCGGCTGAGGGCGAAATCGGCAACCGACCAGGCCAGCGCCAGCGCAAACCCGAGCCAGAACGGTGCCTCGATGGCCTGGCGGACATTGTGCGCATCCACGGCGATCTTCCAGACGAGTACGCCAAGGCCCAGCCAGGCAACGAGGATCTGCTGCGGACTGAGCACCGCCTCGGCACCGTCCGGCTTGCCGAACAACCAGGCCAGCGGAACGATGAGGATCGAAAAGATCATCGCGCAGCCGACCAGGGCGATTGCGGTCTGCACGAAGCGGGCAAGCATGCCGCGGATGCCCAGGGCGATCCAGCACAGGGCCAGCAACAGGGAAGTCGAGAACAGGCTGCGCGCGAGCGCGTTGTCGCCGATATCGAGCAGGTTCGCCGAGCTCAGGTCGAGGATGACGCTGGCGACGAGCAAGCCGATCAGCAAGCCGGGCTTGTGCGGAAGATCCTGCGGGCCACCGCGGAAGCGGCAAAGGTTGATGATCTGGCCAATCAATCCGGACATCAGTGCTGGCAACTCAAGTCCGCACCCCGCGACACGGGTTGCCGGCGCACGAGGCAGGGCCCGCGGACAGGCCGACGCCCGGCAACGGCATCAAGCTGGCAGCGCCTTGCGGATGCGCTGGAAGACCTCATCGAGCTCACCGACTCCATCAACCGTGACCAGCTTGCCGATCTCGGCAAAATGGTCGGCCACCGGCGCAGTCTGCTCGGCATACACGCGCAAACGTGCACGCACCGTTTCCGGCGTGTCATCGAGGCGACCCTCGGCCGCCGCGCGACCGGCGATGCGCTCGACGATCAGTTCATTCGGAACCTCAAGCTTGACCGCGACATCGAGTGGCTGTCCCAGGCGTTCGAGCAGCGCTTCGAGCGCGGCACACTGGGCGACATTGCGTGGATAGCCATCAAGGATGAAACCCGCCTTGGCATCGACCTGCGCCACGCGCTCTTCGAGCATGCCGAGGACGATGTCGTCGGAGACCAGGCCGCCGGCATCCATCACCGACTTTGCCTGCATGCCCAGCGGCGTCCCGGCCTTGACCGCGGCACGCAGCAGATCGCCGGTGGATACATGCGGGATTCCCAAGGTGTCACGGAGTCTGGCCGCCTGGGTGCCTTTGCCCGAGCCGGGCGCGCCGAGAAGCACGAGTCGCATACAGTTCCTTGAAGTGATGCGCACGCGCGGAAATCCGTTGACGCTGCGCTAGACTTTGAGCGGTTGAATCCAGCGTAAAGCTATCCGCTGGAGGCATTTCAGTCAAACCTTCACACTGTCCCATTCCCTGTCACCAAGGAGCCTCCTCGATGCAAGGCAACCTGCTCTATGCGCAGTCCGGCGGCGTCACCGCCGTCATCAACGCCAGCGCCTGCGCGGTCATTGAAACCGCACGCAAACACAAGGTTCGCGTTTACGCGGCGCGCAACGGCATCATTGGCGCCCTGCGCGAAGAACTCATCGACACCTCGAAAGAGTCCGCCAGCGCGATCGCGGCATTGCGCCACACTCCCGGCGGCGCGTTTGGTTCATGCCGCTTCAAACTCAAGTCGATCGAGGAGAGTCGCCCGCAGTACGAGCGCCTGATCGAGGTCCTGCGTGCCCATGACATCCGCTGGTTTCTCTACAACGGCGGCAACGATTCGGCGGACACCGCCAACAAGATATCGCAGATCGGCAAGGCGCTTGGCCATGATGTCAAGGTGATCGGTGTGCCGAAAACAGTCGACAACGATCTGGCCGTGACCGATTGCTGCCCCGGCTTTGGTTCGGTGGCCAAGTACACGGCGGTGTCGGTGCTCGAGGCGAGCCTGGATGTCGCCTCGATGGCCGAATCCTCGACCAAGGTCTTCGTCATGGAGGTCATGGGCCGGCATGCGGGATGGATCGCCGCTGCCGCCGGGCTTGCCGGAAAGACCGCCGATGACGCCCCGCACATCATCCTGTTCCCGGAAATCCCGTTCGACGAGGAAGCCTTCCTGGCCCGCGTCAAGGCCACGGTCGAGCGGGTTGGCTGGTGCACCGTGGTTGTCTCCGAAGGCGTGCGCAACAAGGACGGCAAGTTCCTCTCCGAAGTCGGCACGCGCGATGCCTTCGGCCACGCCCAGCTCGGCGGCGTCGCCCCGCTGCTGGCCGACCTGGTCAAGCAGAAACTCGGCTACAAATACCACTGGGCCCTGCCCGACTACCTGCAGCGCTCGGCCCGTCATATCGCCTCGAAGACCGATGTCGAGCAGGCTTACGCGGTAGGCAAGGCAGGTGTCGAATACGCGCTCGCCGGAAGGAATGCCGTGATGCCGGTGATCGTGCGCACCTCCGATGCGCCGTATCGCTGGAAGATCGAGCCGGCGGCGTTGAGCAAGGTCGCCAACCACGAGAAGACCCTGCCAAAGAACTACATCCGCCGCGATGGCTACGGCATCACCGAGGCCGCGCGCCGCTACCTGGAGCCGCTGATCCGCGGCGAGGATCCGCCACCATCGGGCAAGGATGGCCTGCCGAAGTACGTGCGCCTGAAAAACGTGGCGGTCAAGCAGAAGCTTGCCGCATACAACATAAATGACAAATAGCATTGTTCCTCGGTAGCCGCACAATGCAGGGCACGCATGCGGGTGACAGCGACACCATGGCCGGGCCGATCGGAGTTTGGCTGCTGGTGTCGCTGGGGTTCTGCATTTCCCTGGCCTTGCTCTATCCCGGCCATTATCCGTTCGATTCCGCCTATCAATACTGGCAGGCACGCAGCGGCGAGTTTTCCAACATCACGCCGGTGCCCATGATCGGTGTCTGGTCATTGCTGCTGGCCGCCTTTGGAAATCCGGCCAGCCTGCTGTGCCTGAATCTCGGCATGTTCTGGGCCGGCATGGGCTGGTGCCTTGCTGCCAGGAAGCTCTCGTTCGGCTGGCTCCTGGTCGTGGTGCTGGCGGGCGGCCTGAGTCCGCTGGTACTCGTGCAGATGGCGCATCTCCTTTCCGATGCGCACATGACGGCCGTGCTCGTGCTGGCCATGGGATTGCTCGCAAGGCATCGCCCAGGCCGGTCACCTTCGGGCATCTGCATGGCCCTGGCCTTGATCGTCTACGCGGGTTGCATCCGGCAGAACTCCCTTGTCGCGGTGGTCCCGCTGGGTGCCACCGCGGCATGGATGATGTCGACGTTGGCCACCTCGCGATATCGCCTCGTGCTTGCCGGTGCCCTTGCAACCGCCTTGATCGGCGTGGCGGCAAGCATTGCTTTCGATCGCGCCCTCGCCGACGAGCGCCGTTCCTTGTGGCCCATGCTGGCATTGTGGGATCTGGCCGCCGTGTCGGTGGCCACAGACCAGTTGCTGCTGCCGCACTTCACCCACGGTGCGGGACTGGACGTGCAGGAACTTCGCGACAGCGGGGCCTTCGATCCCTCCTCTGCGACGCATTTGTTTGCCCGCTCGCGCTCCGGTATCGGCAGCGGATTCATACGCCCCTATGCCGCCGCGCAACAACGGCAGCTGGCCGCCGCCTGGTGGTCGGCGCTGCGCGAGCATCCGCGCGAATACCTTGCCCATCGATTGAGGACGACCCAACTGGTGTTCGGCAGGCACGATGGGGCGACTGCAGGGCTGGCCTATTACACCGATCGCTCCAGCTACCGCGACAATCCGCCATTGCCGGAAATCCTCAATCCACGCGCCCATCAGGGGTTGCTCGATATGGCGGCGCGCCTGCGACCGACCTGGATCTTCAGTGCATGGCCGTACCTGCTGGCCCATCTCGCCGTGCTGATCCTCGCCTGGCGAGGCCGTCAGGATCCACGGGCGGCGCTGGTTCTTGGCGTGACCTCCAGCGCGCTCGTATATGCCGCCAGCTTCATCATCCTTGCACCGAGCGCGGAGCTGCGCTTCGTGACCTGGCCGATTGTTTCCGCAACGCTGGCCATTGTGCTGTGGTTCGCGCCCATGCAGGCCCGGCACCCGGACGCGCAGTCGGGCGGCGCACCTCGATCAGTCCCGGCGCGGTCCGCCGCCGGTTGATCGGGCCGGCAAACGCGGCGGCCTCGATCCTCTCCTGTTCTCGCCCGCGCCCGAAGCATCGGCATGCAGCCAAATCCGCATCGCCACCGCGCCTGCGCCGGATGCTGCAGCGCAAGGCTGTGATGCCCGCGCAGGCACGGCTATACTCGACCGGATAGGGATGCCTTGATCCCTGCCTCGTTCCGGCCATGACCGGAAGGAGGCATGCGCATCACGAGCATCCATGGTGGGGTTTTCAGTGGTCCTTGTCCTTTGCTTGCCTGCTCCCTGGGAGGAATGATGTTGCAGCAACATGGTTTACTGTTTTCATTGATTTGCGCGGGTGTCGCCCTTGTCTATGGCGCATGGTCGATCCGCTGGATCCTCTCCAAGCCGGCCGGCAACGAGCGCATGCAGGAGATCGCCGCGGCGATCCAGCTGGGTGCGCGGGCCTACCTCAACCGCCAGTACATGACGATTTCGGTTGTCGGCGTGGTCCTCTTCCTTGCGATCGGGCTTGCCCTCAACTGGCTGACGGCGATCGGCTTCGCCATCGGCGCCATCCTCTCCGGCCTCGCCGGCTATATCGGCATGAACGTCTCGGTCCGAGCCAACGTGCGCACCGCCGAAGCGGCACGCAGCGGCATCGCCGCAGCTCTGGCAGTTGCTTTTCGCGGCGGCGCGATCACCGGAATGCTCGTGGTCGGCCTTGGCCTGCTGGGCGTCGCCGGCTATTTCGTCCTGCTGGCGAAACTGGGCTACGCCTCCGACCAGGCCTTGCACGCGCTGATCGGCCTGGCCTTCGGATCATCGCTGATCTCGATCTTCGCCCGCCTCGGCGGCGGCATCTTCACCAAGGGTGCGGACGTCGGCGCGGATCTGGTCGGCAAGGTTGAAGCCGGCATCCCGGAGGACGATCCGCGCAACCCGGCGGTGATCGCCGACAACGTCGGTGACAACGTCGGCGACTGCGCCGGCATGGCCGCCGACCTGTTCGAGACCTACGCAGTGACCCTGATCGCGACCATGCTGCTCGGCGGCGTCATGTTTGCCGGCAACCCGAATGCCGTGCTGTATCCGATCGTGCTTGGCGGCGTTTCCATCCTTGCCTCGATCATCGGCACGTTCTTCGTCAGGACCAGCGAAGGCGGCAAGATCATGAATGCCCTGTACAAGGGAGTCATCGTCTCGGCCGTGCTCTCGGCGATTGCCTTCTGGTTCGTCACCCACGAACTCTTTCCGACCGGCCTCGATGTCGGCAACGGCGTCAGCATTTCCTCGAACAGCATCTTCTACTGCTCGCTGGTTGGCCTGATCCTGACCGGTGCCATGGTCGTCATCACCGAGTACTACACGGCCACCGAATATGGCCCGGTTCGCCATATCGCCAAGGCATCGACCACCGGACATGCAACCAACATCATTGCCGGCATCGGAATTTCGATGAAGTCGACGGCATGGCCGGTGCTTTCCGTGTGCGTGGCCATCTGGGCTGCCTACTTCTTTGGCGGCCTGTACGGCATTGCCGTCGCCGCCACGGCAATGCTGTCGATGACCGGCATGATCGTCGCCCTCGATGCCTACGGCCCGATCACCGACAACGCCGGCGGCATCGCCGAGATGGCCGAGCTGCCAAGCGAAGTGCGCGCCGTGACGGATCCGCTGGATGCGGTCGGCAACACGACCAAGGCCGTGACCAAGGGCTACGCGATCGGTTCGGCCGGCCTCGCCGCGCTGGTGCTGTTTGCCGACTACACGCACAAGCTCGCCGTGGAACACCCCGACAACATCTACACCTTCGACATCTCCAACCACTACGTGATCATCGGCCTGCTCATCGGCGGCCTGATTCCGTACCTGTTTGGCGCCATGGCGATGGAGGCGGTCGGTCGCGCGGCAGGCAGCGTGGTCGAGGAAGTGCGCCGCCAGTTCCGCGAGATCAAGGGCATCATGGAAGGCACGACCAAGCCCGACTATTCGCGTGCGGTCGACCTGCTGACCAAATCGGCAATCAAGGAAATGATGGTTCCGTCCCTGCTGCCCGTGCTCGTGCCCGTGATTGTCGGTTTCGGCATCGGCTGGATTGCCGGTCCGATGGCCGGTGCCCAGGCCTTGGGCGGCGTGCTCATCGGCACCATCGTCACCGGCCTGTTCGTGGCGATCTCGATGACCACCGGCGGCGGTGCCTGGGACAATGCCAAGAAGTACATCGAGGATGGCAACTTCGGCGGCAAGGGTTCCGAAGCACACAAGGCCGCCGTCACCGGCGACACCGTCGGCGACCCGTACAAGGACACCGCCGGCCCCGCCGTCAACCCGCTGATCAAGATCATCAACATCGTCGCCCTGTTGCTGGTGCCGCTGCTCTGATGTGCTGATTGCACGGCTACACCCGCACAAGAAAAACCCCCGGATTCCGGGGGTTTTTTCTGAACGCAGGTACCACCCGGGAAACCCGTACCGGTCGTCCCGGCTTGCTCAGGAAGGGCCTTCAGGCCCGATGCTCTTCACCGCGTTGCGACAAGTGCATCGTGGCTGACTCCGCTTGCCGCGAAATCACGATGCATCACGGGCAAATCAGGATTTCCGCGAAACCAGCCCGCGCAACTTGCCCATCGCATCACCGAGGCGATTGAAGCGCGCACCCAGCCCGTATTCGCGCTTGAGCATGGCGATGTCTTCCTGTTGACGCGAGGCGATCTGCGACTCCCAGCGCCGCTTGACCTCATCGTGATGGACGCGGGCGCGCAATTGGCTGCGGTAATCCTCGGGCAGCACTTCGCGCAACAGTTCGGTCGGCTCGCGCATCAGATAGCGACCGATCTGGTCATACAGTGCCTCGCTGACCTGATCCGACGCAACCGTCTTCACCGCCGTGGCGAAGTCGTCGAAATTCGTGAAGCTCATGCGCAACTGGCCAGTCGCGGCATCGGCGCTGAACACGGCGGTCAGCGGCACGCGGCCCTTCGCCTTGAAGGTTGCCCCGACGATTTCACCAGACGCATCCTTGCTCGCCGCCAAAGGCGCACCCAGGCGATGGCGCTGGAACAGCGCCGAAACGGCTCGCACGCGCGCCGAGCCCTCGACCTGCACGTTCGGGCATTCCGAACTCGCCACGGTGGCAAAGAATGCCAGGGTGATTTCCCTGGAAGACGGCTGGCGCGCCTCGCGAACGTCGTATTCGTGCTCGACATAGGCCACGACATCACCGTAGCCGGCCAGCGCATGGCGGATGGCGATCTTCGGTTGCAGTTGCTTGAGCTTGGTCACCAGTTCGGTGAGATAGGCGAACAGCTTGCCCATGGCCGGCTCCAGCGCCGTGCGATACGCCGTCTCGCGCGCAGCCTTCAGCGCAGCCGCGTCGTCGTCGTTCGACTTGCGCCGTTGCGCTTCACTTTCAAGTTCGTCCAGCAATCCCACGATCTGCCCCCTGCCGATGGCGTACAGCCTGCTGCGGAATCATCGCCCGTGACCATGTGGTGCAAGGTGTCCGCCTGCCGCATCCGCCCGTGGACGATAGCCCCGACCCATCAGCGAAGCAAGATTCAAGGCCGTACAGCCGCATGCCGCCCATGCGGGCGTTGCCCACCCACTGCGCCCGGATTCCCGGAATACTGAGGCCAGCCCCGATACAATCCCCGGTTCCCATACCGCCACGAACTCCGTCCATGCACGCAGCGGCCGAATCAGTACTTGTCCTTGGCTCGGCCGGCTTCATCGGTTCCGCCCTGTGCACGCACCTGGCAAGGCAGGGCCATCATGTCCACGCACTCGGGCGCTCGCAGGCCGATGGCAACCAGGCCGGCATCACCCACATGCGCGGCTCGATCGAGGATCGCCACCTGCTTCGCGATGCGCTGGGCAAGTGCAATCGGGTTGTCTATGCCGCGTCGATGACGACGCCCGGCGTTTCGGCGCGGGATCCCTCGCTGGAGGTGCTCGGCAACCTGCTGCCGCTGACGCGCCTGCTCGAATGCGCTGCCGAATTTCCCGGGCGCCGCATCGTCTACCTGTCCTCGGGCGGCGCCATCTACGGTGACGAGGCGGCCAATGCCGTCGAATCCAGGCCGCTTCGCCCGCGCTCCTACTATGGCGCCGGCAAGGCTGCCGCCGAGGCTTTCCTGCACGCCTGCGTGGCAACGGGTGACTGCTCGGCGGTCATCCTGCGACCGAGCAATCTCTATGGCCCGGGTCAGCGTGTGACCAAGGGATTCGCCATCGTGCCGACCATGTTCGACCGCGCCAGCGACGGCAAGGCATTCCAGATCTGGGGCGATGGCTCGACCGTTCGTGACTATTGCTATATCGATGACCTTGTCGAAGCGGTGACTGCCGCGTTGTTCTCACCACTGCAGCGCCAAGTCAATGTGTACAATGTCTCCAGTGGCCAGACGGCATCCATCCTCGAACTGATCGATGCCTGCCAGATCGCCAGCGGTCGCAGCATAAACGTGGAATTCAAACCGGCGCGTGGCGTCGACGTGGCCTGTGTTTCACCTTCTCATCAGCTGATCGCAGATGAGCTGGGCTGGACGGCACACGTCGACCTCGCCAGCGGATTGCGAAGAACCTGGGCCTGGCACCAATCATCAACGCTTGCCTGAACCACCCATCGAGACCTGGCCAAATGTTTCATCCAAGCATGCCCCCTGAAATCGACGTCACCGTGGTCGTGCCCGTGTTCGGCGGCAGCGACGCCCTGGCGGAACTGCATCAGCGCCTTGCCGCCAGCATGGCGAAAGCCGGATTGTCCTGGGAGTTGATCCTCGTCGATGATCGCGGACGCCCGCAATCCTGGCCGGCAATCCGTGCACTGGCGAACAACTCCAAGGAAGTGACCGGACTGCGCCTGAGCCGCAATTTCGGCCAGCACGCCGCGACCATCTGCGGCATCGAGCACGCACGGGGGCGCTGGATCATCACCATGGATGATGATCTGGAGCATCCGCCCGAAGCCATCGCCTCGATGCTCGAAGCCGGCAGCGAGGAAACGCCCCTGGTCTACGGGCTGTTCCCGCGCCGCACCCATTCCGGCGCGCGCAACCTCAGTTCGGAACTGATGCGCTGGACGCTCAAGCGCGCGTTTCCCGAACTCAATGAACACTACTCGTCGTTCCGCGCCATCCATGCACCGCTGGCCCGCCAATTGACCGGATTCCGCCTCGCCCGACCCTACATCGACGGCATGCTGTCGTGGATGACCTCGTCGGCGAAGACTGTCGAAGTCACCCACGGCGAACGCGAATACGGCGAGAGCGCCTACACCTGGCGCAAGCTGATCTCGCATGCGCTCAACATCTTCGTGACGTTCTCGCATCTGCCGCTGCGCATCGCCAGCTACGGCGGTGCGGCAATCGCGGCAATCAGCTTCCTCTACATGATGTACGTGGTGTACGGCTATTTCAGCGGCCAAATCACCAACCCCGGCTACACCTCGCTGATGTCGGTCATCCTCTTCGCCTGCGGCATCCAGTTGCTGATCCTCGGCATCATTGGCGAGTATCTTGGGCGACTGATGGGCGCAACCTATCGCAAGCCGGTTTATCTGGTGGAAACAAGACTGAGCTCCCGCGCGCAGCCCGGTTCGGATGAAACCTTGTGAACCCGGAGCCTGCTTCACGCAATGACGTGGCACCGGTTGAGCACGTGCAGCGGCATCGGAAAATGGCGGGAGAATTCCTGCGCTTCCTGATCATGGGCGGCACCAACACGATTGTTGCCTACGCGATCTACCTGCTGCTGCTGCAATGGATGCGTTACGAAATCGCCTACTCGATCGGCTACGCCGTCGGCATCGTCCTGGCCTATGCCCTGAGTGCCGCGTTCGTGTTTCGCCAACCCATGCGCAGGCGCTCGGCGATACGATTTCCGCTGGTCTACCTGGCCCAGTTCCTGATCAGCCTGGGACTGCTTCGCCTCGCCGTCGAGGTCATCCACATCCCGCAATGGCTGGCATTCGCCTTCGTTGTCATCTTGACCATCCCGGTGACGTTCCTGCTTTCACGCTGGGTTCTGCGCTCCGGCTGATTCCGATCCCAGCGGGCGACGTCCGCAAACGACGTACTGCGCACCGAGCGGCAACCAGCGCAGCAGGCGATCAAACCGACGCGCCCACGGACGATCAAACGGCATGAAGAAAAGATATCGGCGCGTGACGATCTCGAAACCCTGATCGCGCAGTAATTGCCGGACCTTGCCAGCCCGCAGCAGCACGGCATCATGATCGAACGGGCAACGCCAGACCGCCCAGCGCGTCATTGGATTTATCGGGTTGTGCTCATACACGGCGAACAGCCCTCCCGGCCTGGTCACCCGCCAGGCCTCGGCGACAAACGAAGGCCATTGATCGGGTGGGACGTGATGCATGACACATGCAGTGTTGCAGAAATCAAAAGATCCGGATGGAAACGGTATCACTCCATCGTGCTGTACCCGATAGTCGACATCTGCGTTTGACTTGCGTGCGACATCAATGGCTTCATCCGAAACATCCACAGCCGAAAGGCACGCCACCATGGGTCGGATCCTGGGGTGCGATACCCCAATACCGCAGCCGATATCGAGACATTCCGACTTGCCTGGCGCCCATGTTGAATGGCTGCGCAGCAATTCCAGCATGTCTTCGACCTTGCCACGCGCGAACATGTCCACGTCCAAACCGGAAAATGCGATGGACTCGTTGACATCTTGCCGATAATTGGAAGGAAAACTCTCCGATGCCCAGCGATTGTCACTCATTGGCTTCGTGTGCCGGTTGTTTGCAAAATTGACTGCCTGGACGAAACTACCCGTCGGGGCAATGCCAAGCATATCCAATTTCCACTGATCCTATTGAAAGGAGTTTTTTGATTGAGCACTTCAAGTACCGACTTTCAATTGGAAATCAACCGGATGTGGCGGTGGTTGGGTGTACTTGTCTGGATCTCTGTCGCCATGGCAACCCTCGCGCATTTCCATGACCGACTCTACTCGACAAGCATCGATGTCGGATTGCACGGCACTCTGGTTGCCCGGCTCATGGAGAGCTCGAATCTGCCGGCCGTCGACGAAAACCTGTCGATGATGGCGACTTATCCACGCATTGCCCATGCCATCGCCTCTGCGGTAGGAGCGGAAGTCGATTCGGCTCTGGAAGGCATGCAATACATCGCCTATCTCTCCGTCTTCCTCTTGTGGTCGGCGATTGGATTCGCCTTTCTTCGACTTCCGCCTCGAACCCGTCTCGTTGCGTTCAGCGCATTGGCCATGATGCTGCTGGCCAATCGACAATGGTTCGAGCTGGAAATTTTCGGCAGCGAATTGGTTGCCACCTATTTCTTTGCACACTTTGTCGCACAGGCGCTCGCGCTGTGCCTGCTTGTCTGCGCCATCCAGCTGGAATGGCGCAGGCCTGATTCAGTCGAAAACCTCCTCGTTCTCGGGTTGGGCGGCGCACTGCTCACCAGTGTCCACCTGTTGCCTGCGGTTGAGCTGATTGGAACACTCGGTGTGCTGGTGCTGTTGAATGCAATAACCGATTCCAGGGAAAAGCGAACACGAAGCCTCCTCGCCGGGGCTGGCATCAGCCTTTTCAGCCTCGGCCTGATGGTGGTCAACCCTGATTTCCTTGCCATGTACCGGGTCAGCTCCAACAACGGACTGATGCTGCTGAAATACATTCACAGTATCCGCGGCATGGCCGTGCTGGCTGTCGGAGTCGCCTTGTTTTCGCTTGGCCTCATCGCCCTCTGGTGGCGAAAGCAAAAAGTGGCAGTCACTTACGAAGGACTCCTGCTCAAGTATTTCGGCGCTTTCGGTTTGGCGATTTCCGGATTGTGCGTGATCCAGATCGCACTTCTTGTCGGTCTCTCGAAAGGCTCTGAGTACGCGTGCTTCAAATACGCCAACGCTCTCCAGTCGATGCTTGTTCTCGATTTCATTCTACTTGTTGCGCAACTCGGAAAGGATCGCCTCCAAAGCACTGGCAGCGGTCCCGGCGTTTTCGCCCCGAGCGCCTTGGCACTGCTGGCTTGCGTGTGTGTTTTTTCAAATGGGAGCTTCATCCTCACTGGGAAGATCATCTCGGCCGAGCGAGAGGCCCGGGCATTCGCAAAATCGGCTGGACAACCTGCTCCCGGCACCCATGATTTCGCCATCGGAATTGCCGAAATCGGCGGTTTCGGCAATTACCTCGTTTCACGTTTCTCCCTGGGCACGCCCGCGCTGGACGACTCGTTTGAGATCTTTCAGGGGAAATTCCCGAAAGATGCAACGAGGATCAACCGCATACTGAGCAGCAGCGGCTCAGACCCGTGGGACAGGAAAGACTGCCGCCGAGGCACCGCTGGTTCGCTGATCGTACTGGATGGTGATTGCGCCTACGCTGGATTCACGACCGTCAATTGCGCCGGCGTGATCGAGTTCGCTTCTAGAGGTGCTCTTGACACGGCCAGCAGCGGACTCTCAAAGGCTGAAGTGAATGGCCGATGGAGTGAAGGGTCGTCCGCTACGCTGACCTGCAAAACCGACGGGAATTCCCCCCGCATGGCCTATCTTCAGGCCACCGGCTTGGTTACCGAAACGCACCGCCAACGCATGACCGTACGTGTCAACTCAGGCGACCTGCAAAGCGTAGAGTTCAACGCCCAATCACCCTCGCAACGAGTGCGAATAGCACTCCCCCGTGACCAATCCGCACAATTGGTTTTCCACTTCTCGTTTCCAGATGCGATCGCTCCGAACGCGCTGGGGATAAACAACGATCTTCGAACGCTTGGCGTCTTCATGTATTCGATGAGTTTCGCAGATGATTGAATACCATGTTCGTTAGCGAAAGCCACGTTGCACAAGTTGCTCGTATCCCTTGGTCGAACCACCCGCAATAGGTGACCACCACTGGGGGCGTACGACAGCCTTTGGCAAGACTCGTCAATCTTCCCCAGCCGATCGATCAAACCCCGCGCCAAAGATCTCCGGCGATAACCCGACCAGGAATGGAACCTCCAAGCTCGCTTCGCTGAGCTCCCTAAGCCCGTCCGGAAACTGCTGCACCAATGCAATCCTGAGCTTGCCCGCGCCAGAAGGAGCTTCAGGCAACTTGATCTGAGCCGAACGGGTTTCACCCGGAAGGATTGCGCAAGGAAGCGGGATTTCCACGGAAGAAGTAATCGAGTCGCTTTCTGCACCACGGACCCACGCGAATGCCAGCGCAATGGGTGCCACACCCTGGCCAGCGAGCACCTGGGTTCCGCGATTGCGAATCAGCACGCTGACCACATCGTCGGCATTCATCGGATTCCTTCTTGCCAGGCTTGCAGACAGGATATTCCCGCGCGCGTGGTTTGATTCATCCGGCGCAAGCATCAATGATGACTGATCGCAGGAAAATCCACTGGCGATATTCCAGTCGTAGACAAAAATGGTGAATTCGTCCGAGTTGATCGTTCTGTTCGCTGCCCCCAGCAACATCCCAATTGAAGACAACTTCTCCTGAGTGGCCTCACCTCGTGAGAGAACGAGAAAAGTCTCGCCCGTCCAACTCGCTGGCTTGTACCAACGACGATGGATCATCGTGCTGAAAGGTACCAGCCCCTGTTCGGATTCATAGATCGGGCTGACGCGGCTCGCGCCTGCCGAAAGTACCGTCGCTGCACCGGCATTCCACCAAGTGGCATAACCCCACTGCAACCTTTCCTGCACGAGAAGTTCCGCAAGCCTTATTGCATGGGAACTCCGAGTTTGAAGAAACCGCATTTCCGGATTTGTTGCCGCGGGAATGAATCTCACACTCGATACGGCGATCAGGAAGGAGCTCATCAAAATGCCCGCTGCTGGGGCAAATACCTTCCATGACTCTCCGGCACTGGCCACTCGAATCGCGGCCATCGCCAACAGCATCAGCAATGGCAAAGTGAAGTAGCGCATCGTCGAGGAATCGATCGCCAACGGTGCAAACACAATGAAAAGCATGAGGGTTGGAATCAGCGCAGCCAACCATGCCAGCACAAGCGCAGTTCGCAAGGGATTTCGGTTTTGGCGCAGTCGCATGACCTCTGCGAGCGCGACCCATGTCAACCAGGCTGCAAACAAAACTCGAATGTGTCCAAGCCATCGCTCCAGGGAACCGGGGGTCGCGATGAACTCCGGACCACCGCCCAAACTTGGCAGCCATCCCCGCAGAAAGACCTCCGCATGCTTGCGGAGGCTTCCCAATCCGTCCCAATAGAGTCTTGACGCATTGTGTGTTGTTTCGACAATTCCTAAATGGAACAAACACATGTAAGAAATCGAAGCGACCAAGAACGGCAATGCAAGGCCAACCAGCACCGAGGCATCGTTCAGGCCGACCATGCCAGCAAATTTGCGCAGTCCTGCGCCCGAGCGTGGCAAATGCAGAACCAATGCGCGATCGAACACATAGAGCGGCAACAGCAACATCACCAATGCACGCCCCGGATTTGCGAACAAGAGCAGGAACACGATCACCGCCAAACTGATCAGGCCAGCGATACCTGGCCGTTGCCCTGTTTCTCTTGCGCAAAAGCGCCGCCAGATCAAGGTAACCGAAATGAAGAATCCTGCAGCCAACCATACATAGGTGGTCTGCAGGAAGAGCATGATCGCCAGAAGCCTGGAGGGCCCCGTTGCGAGCACTGCCGTTGCCAGTAGAACAATCGGGATCGGCACCCGAGCCGATTTCAAGAATGTGAAGAACGACAGCAGCATCAATGCAACGGCGAGAACACCCGCAACCGCATGGAGCGCAAAACTGTTGGAGAACCAAGCAAGCAACGGCGCGAGGATAAGAGCACCCGAAGGCACCATGAGGTCGCCATTGTTGGAGACCCAACCGATTGGAAACAGGGCTTTTTGCTGCGCAATCGCCTCAGCGAGCATATTGAGCACGGCATCGTCGCTGCTGAAATCCGCGCGGCCGAAATGCGTGACATAGAGCAACAGCACGCCAATCACCACAACGAACGCGGTGATGATCGCGAATTGTGCAATGCGCATCAGAGCGGGGGTGCAACCCGGAGCCCCAGGGTTTGTTGTGCGCTTCACAAACACCCCCAACCTTACCGATACGCGGCGGTTCGACCCGGACTCATCAGGATAATGCAGCCTCCAACTCGCTGGCCAAATCCGCAACATCCTCGACACCCACCGACAGCCGTACCAGTCCATCGCTGATACCAAGCCGCTTGCGGTTGGCAGGGGGTACCGAGGCATGGGTCATGATCGCCGGATGCTCGATCAGGCTTTCGACGCCGCCGAGCGACTCAGCCAATGCAAACAGCTTGCAGCGCTCCAGCATGCGTCGCGCCTTGCGCAATCCGCCCTTCACTTCAATGGAAATGATGCCGCCGAAGCCGTCCATCTGGCGCTTGGCCAGCGCATATTGCGGATGCGACTTGAGGCCGGGATAAATGACCCGCTCGACGGCAGGATGCTTGTCCAGCCACTGCGCGAGGATCATGGCGCTTTCGCAATGCGCGCGCATGCGCAAGTGCAAGGTCTTGAGGCCGCGCATCGCCAGGAAGGAATCAAACGGGCCGGCCACGGCACCGACGGAGTTCTGCAGGAAGGCCATCTGCTCGGCCAACTCGGCATTTTCGCCGGCAATGACGATGCCGCCGACCATGTCGGAGTGCCCGTTGAGATACTTGGTCGCCGAATGCAGGACAAGGTCCGCACCGTGTTCGAGTGGGCGCTGCAACATTGGCGAGCAGAACGTGTTGTCGACGACAAAGATCAATCCATGCTTGCGCGCGAACGCGCCAATCTTCGCCAGATCGACCAGCTTGAGCATCGGGTTGGTCGGCGTCTCCGCCCAGATCATGCGCGTGTTGGGCTTCAAGGCAGCTTTCAATGCCGCACCGTCATTCAGATCGACAAAGCTGAAATCGAGTCCCGCTGATCGCCTGCGCACACGCTCGAACAAGCGATAAGTGCCGCCATAGAGATCATCCATTGCGATGACATGGCTGCCCGAATCAAGAATGTCGAGAACCGTGCTTGCAGCAGCAAGGCCGGAGGCAAATGCATAGCCCTGGCGACCACCTTCCAATTCCGCCACGCAACGCTCATAAGCCATGCGGGTCGGATTCTGCGTGCGCGAATACTCGTAGCCCTGATGCACACCCGGACTCTTCTGCACATAGGTCGAAGTCGCGTAGATTGGCACCATGATCGCGCCGGTCGACGGATCCGGGCTCTGCCCGGCGTGGATGGCGCGCGTGCCGAGCCCCATGCGATCGACGGACTTTCCGGGTTTGCTCATGTCAAAGATTCTCGTGGAATGGAAGCTGTCACGCTGCCTGGAGGAATCCAGGCGCGGTTTGTTGTCTGGACCCGCATTGTACAGAACGGACTTGGCCATGGCCCGGCGACACCGATTCAGGGCGTCAATTCAAAGCCGTTGGTGAAGATCAAATCAGGCAGATAAACGCCGCCGTTGATGGCATCACGGCGAAACATCGGCCAATCCATCAGTCGCGGATCCGCCGTACTGCTGTTGAACGTCCACGCGTAAACAGTCACAAACGACCCCGACTGCCCCGGTACGTTGCTGTTGGTACCCGCGCCGATGACTTCCAGCCTGCCGTTCCTGTCAATGTCAGCCACGGCTGCAGAATTGAAGAATGCATCGCTGTTGGTGCTCAGGTTCAATGTTCCTGCCGGGATGGGGCAACCCGTTGCTGCCGTCAGTTGTTGACCCGCCCGATTCCAAATGACGAACTCATTGGCAGCCGGAAGGATGATTTCCGGATCCGTGTCGCCGAGAAGATTCGCCACCACGGGCGACGCCTGGGTTCCGTAGTGCCAGGAATTCCCCACGCAATCCGCCGCAATGCTGGGTTCGCGCGGCCAACCAGGTAGCTCCACGCCGTTTGGCTGGATGGCATGCACAACACCAGTCTCATCGTCATTTCGCAAATTGTTGATCACGCTGACGAGCCCATTGACCCCGGAGAATTTTGCCAATGCGGGTGATGCGACGCGAGAACTCTCCGCTGGCGTCGCAACCGGCCAACCCGGCAAATCCTGGCCATTGGACTGGACGCCGAGCATCTGTTTGGTAACCGGATGCACGACAGCGCAACTTGGCATGTCCCAGCAGCGGCCGCTTCCAATCGTGATGGCTACTTCACCGATTCCACGGATATCGCCTATTGCGGGTGAGGAATAGATGACCTCGTCATACAACTTTGGAAATCCCGGAAGCTCTCCACTGCCATTGCCGTGCATGGCGCGCAACAAGCCTCCGTCTGGCAAGGTGATTCCCGGCAATTGGTGAAAATTGCTGTCTGCGCCGACAACGATGTCCATCGTGCCATTGCGATCAAGATCGACGATCGAGGGCGACGACCAGATCGAATCAACGACATATTCCTGCACGCCTTTTTCCCACCATACCGAGCAATCATGGCGCAGTACGCGGAATTTGAAGTCGAAACTTGCCACGGCAATCTGCATCTTCGTCGGTTGGGACGGATCCAGACGCCCAACGGCCGGTGAGCTGTACATGCCCTGTGGATGCGCTGGATTCAACGCAGTGAACGAACACTGCAATTGCCCCGTGTTGCTGAGGACGTAGATGCCGCCACCATTGAAACTCGGCGACCCCACGCCGACCACGACCTCGACCAGACCATCGCCGTCGATATCAGCTATCGCAGCCTTGCTTTGGACAGGAACCGCACCCGTATCGTAAGTCCACAGCAGGGTTCCATTGGATCTGACGGCAACAACACGGCCACCTTCGGTTCCAAAGACGATCTCCGGATCACCGTCGCCATTCAGGTCCGAAATGGTTGGGCTTGATGGCCCCACGCGGTCGTTGCCCAACTCAGTCAGCGCAGAAGGAAATCCGGGCTGGCAAGGAGGATCGTTTGGAATTCCTGGATGATTGCGCGTCGGGCACGGCAACGTAACAGCTGCGGAAGCGAATCCGCATGCGAACGCACAAACAATGAGCGCCCCGGCAACGAATGCCAACGCACGGAGTTTCCACTGACGAGCTCCTGTATTTCTTATGCCATCTTTACAGATGTTCAATCGACGTTGCAGCCTGCATGCCAGCGCAACCGGAAGCAAATGTCCCGGGCCACATTCGACTAGTCGAATGAACAATGCATCGGCTGACAAGTCACTCATGGTTCCGTGCTCCCGTCCGCTCAACAACCAAACATTCGCGCTGCAGAGATGTTGATGCTACCTCGCTAGCGGCCTTGCAATAACGCCGAGATGAGTCTTGCCACGGCGCAGCGAAAATCAGCGGGGGTTGCAGTTGCTCGTCGACAGGTGCGTCTATTCGGTAAAATCACAACTTTCGAAGTACGACCTGACTGATACTGATTTTGGTACGTCCGTCGATTTGAATCCGGAACTCAACGTCGTTTGCTGCCTGGACAATCCTGAATCTGGTGTGTGCAATTATGTTGTTCGGCTCCCCTGCAGGTCCCGGGGAAATCGAGAAGTCTGCCACGCCAAGTATCATCTGCCCCCCATCGCTGGCCACATCCGCCCGACCAGTTGACGGGTTCCCCATTGCAAGCCCAAGCCATTGGACTTCGTAGAACCCTGCATCAAGCTTCGCATAAGGTCCGTAAACAAGAAATCCCGCTGCGCCAGTCGACTCGATAGCGCGCGAATCAGAGGTCAGAATCCCCACCTGCGTGCGCAGTTCTGGATCCTTGGCCTCCCAAGTTGCCATGACTTCGTTGCCGCTGGGCATTGAATAGATGCTGTGACCCTCCGGACGCCTTGCGATCCATATATCCATCAGCGGCAAGGCTCGATTCGGCTTGAAAGAGAGGCTCCAGTCCATGCTTTCCAACAGGCTCCTGAAGTAGTCCTCCTTGAATCCCAATTCCATCCACCCGTGTCGGCGGATGCACCAAAGACTGAGTCCGTCCATGCGCAATCCCCAGGGATAAGGAACAGCAAGGGAGCCCTCAGGCACTATGGGCTCGCCACCAAATACCAACACACCGTTTGGCTCCAGCAATCGGGGCAACGCCTTCAGCACGGCTGCATGGTCGGCGGCATGATGAAATGACTCGAAGAATACGATCGCATTGAAACTGCCCTTGAGTTCCAGTGAATTCATATCCGCAACCAATGTCTCGACATTCCCGGGGAGGCCTCGAGTACGCTCGTCGACATAAGCGAGGAGCGGCTCGTGCACATCGACACAGGTGACGTGAATACCCATGCTGGCCAGATGCCAGGTCAACGGGCCATATCCCGATCCGATTTCCAGAACGCGCGCACCTTGCGCGAGATTCATGGTCTTGATCAGGTTGCCATAAGTCATCAGGTAGTCGCCGACGAGCGATGCGCTGCGCGTCGAATAGGGAAACGGCCAGCGCAACATCTGTTCACGATCGAATGGCGTGCTTTCGTTCTCCGTCGTGTAGTTCCGCTCAGCCAGAAATTCGTACAATTTCATCTGCTGTTCGCGGTATCTGTCGCTCCTGGGATTCGCGTCGAGGCGGCCCGCCAGTTCGCCAGGATCGAGCACGAAGCTTTCCAGCACCCGCCGAAAATCGTCGCCGGATCGGTTGGCCGCATCAGCTGCAAGATTGAGCTTTTCGTCCAAAGCTGCGATCGAATTGATGATCTGCATGGCTATTCAGCTCCGATGCCGAACTGGACCCACGGCGTATCCATGCAAGCTGGATTGGGTGATTCGACGCACCTTTACTGCACGCGCCTGCGCAAATAGTTCAATAGGTCAATCCGCGTGATCAAGCCGAGGAATTTCTCGCCATCCATGACGATGGCGACATGGCCGGCATCGAACAGTGGCAGCAGGCTTTCGATCGGCGATTTCACGTCGAGCTTTTCCAGGCGGCTGACCATCGCGGTCGAGACCGGATCGCGGAATTTCGATTCATCGGCATAGACGTGCATGAGAACATCGGATTCGTCGAGGATGCCGACGATTGCGTCACCTTCCATGACCGGCAGTTGCGAAACATCGTAGAGCTTCATGCGGTTGTAGGCGGTGACGAGCAGATCCCTTGGCGCAACGACAACCGTGTCGCGCAGCGAATACGGCCTCAGGATGAGATCGCGCAAGTCGCCATGGCGTTCGCGTTCGAGGAAGCCGTTGTCGAGCATCCAGTAATCGTTGTACATCTTCGACAGGTACTTGTTGCCCGTATCGCAGACGAAGACGACGACGCGCTTGGGTTCGATTTGTTCCTTGCAGTACTTCAAGGCGGCTGCGACCAGGGTGCCGGTGGATGAACCGCCGAGGATGCCCTCTTTCGCAAGCAACTCGCGGGCAGTGAGGAAACTCTCCTTGTCGCTGATCGCGTAGGCTTTCTCGACCCGCGAAAAGTCGCTGATCGAGGGCAGGAAATCCTCGCCAATGCCTTCGACCATCCAGCTCGCCGACTTGTCGGAAAGCACGCCATCGTTGATGTATTCGGCAAGGATCGAGCCGACCGGATCGGCGAGCACAAACTCGGTTTCCGGCGAATGCTCGGCGAAGTACTGCGAGAGTCCGGTCATAGTGCCGGATGAGCCACAGCCGAAGACGATCGTATCGACCTTGCCACCCATCTGTTCGAGGATTTCCGGTCCGGTGGTCAGCTTGTGGGCAAGCGGATTGTCCGGATTGCCGAACTGGTTGATGAAATAGGCGCCGGGTGTTTCCTCGGCGATGCGAGCGGCGAGGTCCTGGTAGTAATCGGGATGGCCCTTGGCCACATCCGAGCGGGTCAGGATCACCTCGGCACCCATGGCCTTGAGGTTGAAGATCTTCTCGCGACTCATCTTGTCCGGCACGACGAGGATGAGCCGATAGCCTTTCTGCTGGGCGACCAGGGCAAGGCCGATGCCGGTATTGCCGGCGGTGCCCTCGACCAGGGTGTCACCGGGCTTGATGCGGCCATCGCGTTCGGCGGCCTCGATCATGCTCATGCCGATCCGGTCCTTGATCGATCCACCCGGGTTGTTGCACTCCAGCTTGAGGAACAGCTCGCAGCTTCCGGTTTCGAGGCGCTGGGCCTGAACCATCGGCGTATTGCCGATCAGTTCGAGGACGCTTTGATGGATCGACATGCAGGCTCCGCGTGACTACAGGGGGTCCCGGCATGATAACCCACGGTGGATTTTGTGCGTCTCCAGGCAGCGGGCGTGGAATTGAAGGATCGGCCTGTCAGCCACGTCACCGGAAGCTGAGGTCGGTTTGCTGGGGGATTGGTGGATGCATTGCGCTTGTCCACCATACCGATGCCAGTCGCGCCACTGCCTGGTGACGGGCAGCGGCGCCGGAAATACGGTTGGATCAGCGTGCGGGGGGAGTATGCATGTGTGCCCACATGGTAGTGAGCTTGTCCTTCGCGAGAAGCTTTTCCTTCTTGAGCGTGTGCAGGGTGACGACATCCATCGGCAACACGCCGAGTTCGGCATCACGTACCTTGTCATCGAGTTCGCGGTGCTTGTGATAAAGCTGGCGGAATTCGGTGTTGCCATGCATCAAGGATTCCAGATCTTCTCTCTCAGCTTGTTCGAACATCAGGCTACCTCCTCTCAGGACGGAAATGCAGACACCATGACGCGACACCTTTCGGCGTCGCGTCATGGGTTGCAGGGACGATGGAACAGACACGCTATGGCCTGGATTCAGGCCGCCTGAGCCGCTGAGGTCAGCGCTCGGATCGCAATCGGGCTGCGACACGGGCGTGCGCCACTGCCAGGCACCCGACCGTGCGTATCGGCTGGCTGGTGCCGATCTCGCGGGATGAACGGTCTTCTGTGCTGAACTCATGGGCTAGGCAATATCCCATGCGGGTTCCAGAGAAACACCGGGTCGCATGGGGTTTAGAAACTACTCCTTTGCCTACCCCTTGGCAACCGCTTTTCCGGCAGTTTTCGAATTGAAAATAATTCGTTAACTCATTGTTTCTCAACAAGAATAACGTCAACCCGCCGATTTCTCGCGCGCCCGTCGGCATCCTCGTTGGAGGCTACCGGCCGCTCCGCTCCGACGCCGACCGCGGTCATCCGCGAGGCTTCCACGCCAAGCGCCACGAGTGCATCGCGCACGGCCTCGGCACGTTTTTGCGAGAGCACCTGGTTGGCATTGGCGCTGCCGGTGGAATCCGTATGCCCCTCGATGCGGATCAACTTGGCCGGATCCTGGGCGACAAACTCGGCTACCTTGGCCAGCGAATCGTTTGCTTCGGCACGCAGCCGCGATTGTCCGGGCGCGAAGGCGACGTCATCCAGTGACATCTGCATGCCCTGCGTACCGCGTGTGGCGCGCATGGTGGAGATGCGCGTGCGCAAGGCATCGGCGGCGGCACCGGCAAGCTCGGCCTCCCGGCGCGCCAGGGCAGTCTCTCGCGCCTGCGCGTCGGCGAGGCGCTGTGCCTGATTGGCTTCCTCGCGCGCGGCAGCCGTCTCCTGCTCACCCAGTGTGCGTGCCTCCTCGGCCTGACGCTCCGCCTCTTCGAGGCGGATTTGCGCCAGCAGGCGTTGCTGGTCGAGTTCACGCCGCGCCTGCTCGGCTTCGTGGCGAGCGGCGGCAAGCTGCAGGCGGCTGTGCTCACGCTGCAACTCGGCTTGCTGGTCCTCCAGATCGAGGACATTGGCGGTCGCCCAGGCGATATCCACCCGGCGTTCGGCCATGTACAGAAGGTGCGCGCGCTTCTTGCCCTTGCCGCTCTCGCCGAGGGTCACCAGGGCAGCGCGGGCGCGGGCAATCTCGGCCGCCGCATGACGGCCGAGCCTGGCATCAGCTTCGAGCTGGCTCAGGCTGCGCGACAGGCGTTCCTGATCGACATCAAGCTTGGCTGCCCGGGCTGCGGGTGCCAGCGAGAGCACAGCGAGCAAGACCAGGGCCAACACGCCGGGGCGAGTCATGGCGCACCCCCTGGAACAGCGCCTGCAGACTGCAGGACCCGGTTGATCTCGGCGTTGTCTCGCTTCAGTTGATCAATCGATTCGCGCAGCTTGCCAAGGCTGGCCTTGATCGTGGCCAGCTCGCTGTTGGCGGCGGATTCATCGGCCAGATTCGCGGCCAGGTTGAAATCGTGTTCCAGCATCGCCGTCTGGGCTTGGCTGAAGCGCTCTTCGGCGAAACGCAGCTCAAGTGGCGCGAAAGTTGCAGCGCCTGAACTGCGCGCGCTGGTCAGGCGCTGCTGGGCATTGCCCAGCAGATCCGGTGGTGGTTTTGTCGGCCCGCAAGCCACCAGGATCAGGGCCAGCGAAAGAACGATTGGGCCATGGATTTTCAAACCGCTTGGTGTCATAAGAGTAGTCTGCGCCCGGGGCGATCCCCTATTGTGGGAAGGCTGCCAGGCATTCGCAATGTTCACGGCGATTTTCCTGCCGAGTTTCCGAGGATTTGATCAGATGGACATCGGATATTTTCTCAAGCTGATGACCGAGAAAGGCGCGTCGGACATGTTCCTGACCACAGGCGCCCCGGTGAACATCAAGGTCGAGGGCAAGCTCTATCCGCTCGGCAATACCGGGCTTCCCGGCGGCATGGTCAAGAAGATCGCCTATTCGCTGATGGATGAGGGCCAGGTCCCGCTGTTCGAGAGCAAGCTGGAATTGAACATGGCCATTGCGGTCAAGGATGCCGGCCGCTTCCGCATCAACGTGTTCAAGCAGCGCGGCGAAGTCGGCATGGTCATCCGCGCGATCAAGAGCGAGATCCCGAGCATCGAACAGTTGCGCCTGCCGCAGTTGTTCAAGGAACTGATCATGGAGCCGCGCGGCCTGATCCTGGTGGTCGGTGCCACAGGTTCGGGCAAGTCGACCACGCTGGCGGCAATGATCGATCATCGCAACACGAACACTTCCGGTCACATTCTGACGGTCGAGGATCCAATCGAATACCTTTATCGTCACAAGAAATCGGTGGTCAATCAGCGCGAGGTCGGCCTCGATACGCACAGCTATTCCGAGGCGCTGAAGAATGCGATGCGCGAGGCGCCCGATGTCATCCTGATCGGCGAGATCCGCGATGCCGAGACCATGGAGGCAGCCATCTCGTTCTCGGAAACCGGCCACCTGTGCCTGGCCACCCTGCACTCGAACAACGCCGACCAGACCCTCGAACGCATCCTCAATTTCTTCCCCGAGGCCGCGCATCGCAACATCCTCATGAACCTGGCCCTGAACCTGCGCTCGGTCATTTCGCAGCGCCTGGTCATGGGCAAGGACGGACGCCGCCTGCCCGCCGTCGAAGTACTCCTGAACACGCCACTGATCCGCGACATGATCCGGCGTGGCCAGATCCACGAGATGAAGGAAGCCATGGATCGCAGCCTGCAGGAAGGCATGCAGACCTTCGACCAGGCGCTGTACGCGCTGTACAAGGATGGCCGCATCGAACTGGAAGAGGCATTGTCGAAAGCCGATTCACGCGACGGCCTTGCCCTCAAGATCCGCCTTGCCGAAGGCGGCGAGACGCCGATGGACGAAGGCTTCGAGGATTCACACTTCTGATTGCGGTCTGGCGGCCTACATGGCCGCCGCAACCGGTGCCGAACGTTCGTCGGCCAGCATTTCCGCATCCGCGTCATTGATGGCGACGGCGACGATCAGGCTGTTCATGGCCTTGATCAGCCCGGTGCCATTCTCCAGCTTCATGCCTTCGCCGATCCGCGCCAACTCGTCGGCGAACAGCTTCAGTGCCTCCGCGTAGTCGGCATGGCCACCGCCCGCGTCACCGTGCATGGCCCAGAGTGATCGCCAATGCCGATGAAAGTGGCCGGCCAGTTGATGCACCATGCCCAGCGCGGGATGCGGCAGCGCGCCTTCGAGGACAAAGCTCAGCTGATCCTGGACTTCCCACGGCGTCATCACCGCCGGCACATTGAACGACTCCAGACGCAACTCGCCGTGGGCGCGCGGATTCGGTGGCCGCTCATTGGCCTTCCAGCCGGGGATGGCCGCGCCATGCGGTCGACCCGCCGCGATCAGGTTCCACAGGCCCGGGCCGCCGACGGAATCCGCAACGAGGTGGATGCGTGAGAGTTCGTTGGTGTTGACCACCCGATGCGGTTGCCAGGTATCGAAGATCCAGCATTCACCCTTGGCCATGTGGATCGATTCGTTGCCACAGTGAAAGCGCACTTCGGGCTGGGTCACGATGGGAACGTGGACACGCATGTGGTCACGCCAGTAGTAGTCGATGTCGACGTGGGCAGTGACTTCGGCATTTCCCGACAAGCGCATCAAGCGGCTGCGTCCCCAGACGCCGCCAATCTCGCTCAGCACCTGGAGCAGATACGGACAGCGCTCAAGTTGCGGGGTGGGCCTCATGGCACCCTTCACCGCATCGCTTTGCGGATTGCCATCGCGGGCGATCAATGGCACGGCGGAATTGCCCTTGAATCCCTGCGGATGGGGCCGCCATACGGACTCGCCAAGTGCGGCGATTTCCGCGGCAAGGAGTTCGGCGTCAAAGCGCAGGGGCAGTTGCAGAAAGGGAACCTGGAGCTTCATGTGTCTGATCCAATCGGGTTTTCGACGATGCGACGCGATGAATCCGGCGCAAGGCCGGGAATCATAGCAAGGCCGGCCAGTGCGGGCTGTATGGGCCATGCCGGTGCGGCGGATACATCGCTGGAAGGCGGCGGCAGGCATGCGACAATAGCGGTTTGCCCCGCGGAATTCACGCGTCGATGATCATATCCAACCGGCACCGGTTCATTTTCTTTGCAGTCCCGAAAACCGGGACGCATTCGGTTCGCCAGGCGCTGCGCCCGTTCCTGGCGGAAGACGACATGGAACAGGTTGGCCTGTTCGTGCAGAAGCGCATTCCATTGCCGCAGCTTGGCGAACTGGGCCATGGCCATCTCAGCGTCGCGCAGGTCCGGCCGGTACTTGGCGAGGAGATCTTCGGCAGCTATTTCAAGTTTGCGTTCGTGCGCAATCCGTTTGATCGCTTCATTTCCTATTGTGCTTTCATGAGTCGCAACAACGGGCAATTCGAGGCGAATCCGCAGGCCTTCATGCGCTTCATCATCCGTGACCGTCCACCCCTGCAACACATCCTGTTCCGGCCGCAACACGAGATGCTCTGCGACGCCGACGGACGCCTGGCCATGGATCAGCTCGGCCGCGTCGAGACCATGCAGGCCGATTACGATGCGATCTGTGCGCGGATCGGAATTCCTTCGCTGGCGCTTGAACAGGTCAACGCCTCGCGTCATCGCCATTACGCCGAGTACTACGATGACGAACTGCGCGAGCGGGTCGCGGCCATGTATGCGCGCGACCTTGAATTGCTCGGCTACCGCTTCGAATCAGACCGCACGGTTCAAACCGGATAGTTCCAACGCTCGATGTGTCGGCGCAGGATCGGAATGGCCGGTTCGAGATATTCCCGGTATTTCTCCCAGCGCGCGACACCGCGGCGGTTGATCGGTTCGACAACCTGCTGGTAGCTCGGCGTACCGATGAAACCCCGATCCTTCGCGCGCTCGTGGAAATTGACCATGCGCTCATCCCAGTCGATGCCGATGAAATCCGCGATCCGTCGCGATTGCGCGTCGATGTCGTCGACGACATCCTCGTAGCGCAACTCAAGCACATCCGGCGACAGCACGCCCGCCTGGTCAATCCAGAAATCAAAGGTGTCGGCGTAGCCTTGCGCGGTCGACTCGATCGTCGCGCACATGGCAATGTAGGCCGGCGCGCGGAAGGTCTGCATGAAGTTGCTGAGGACGACATCGCAGGGATGGCGCAGGGCAAGGATGATCTTGGCCTTCGGGAAAAGTCGGACGATCAGCGGCAAGCGCATGATGTTGAGTGGATTCTTGTCGACCAGACGCAGGGTCGGATCGACCCGGGCCTGGGTCTTCACCAGATTGGCATACGTCGCGCGCAGGTGCGCGCATTGCGCGTCGTCAAGCTCGCCGAGGCCGTCGGGATAAGCGAAACCCATCTTGTGCATTTCGTCGACGACATCCTGGATGAATGCGCGCTCGTCCATGCTGGCCAACTGCGGATGTGCATCGAGCATGGTTTCAAGCATGGTCGTGCCGGAGCGAGGAAAGCCCACCACGAAGATCGGTGATTCTTCCGCACTTGGAGCCGTGACGGGTTTCCAGGCCGCAACCTGTTCCGCGGACAGCGGCTGGCGGATGATGCGCAAGGGATCCGCACCCTCTTCGAAAATCTGGGGTGCGCGTTCGCGCAGTTGCGCCAGATGCAGCGCACGACCGTGGACCAGCCACATCATCGCCGCGGCAGGATCACCCAGTCGATCACATACGCGGGCCAGTTGCGACGGCAGTTGCGGATCACGACGAACCAGATCAGCGTCTACAACAAGCTTTTCGTAGAGATGACGCGCGCCTTCCAGATCGTCGCCGCGTGCGGCCAGATCGGCGCGCAGGATCGTTGCATCGGTGCCAAGACCTACCCGGTCGAGCGCCTCCTGCGGAATCTGCTGGAGCAGCGCGCGCGATTCCGCGACGCGATTGGTCCGTTCGTAAAATGCCGCACGGCGCAGGTCGACGCGGGTGTTGTTCGGCATCATCTGTGCCGCCATCTCGAGTGCACGCCCGGCTTCTTCGGCGCGTGTCAATCGGGTCAATGTCCAACCGAGATCGGTGAGCACCTCGACGTTGCCGGTTGCCCATCGCTCCCAGTCGACAAGCAGGCGATCGGTCTGCTCGAAATCGGCGCATTCAAAGCACGCGGCGACGGCAAGCGCACGGATTGACGGGTCTTCCGGCGCGGTCTCCAATGCCCGCAACAGAAGGCGGCGTGCTTCGCCGTAGTTTCCCTTGTCGAAGCTCAACGAACCGAGGTTGAACAGCGAGTTCGCGTCCCCGCCGTCGCGATCCAGGGCAGAGCGAAATGCCTGCTCGGCCTTGTCGGCTTGTCCGGCCGCACGCAACACGGTGCCCAGATTCGCCCAATTCGCGGCTTGTTCCGGGGACAAGACGGTCAGGCGCTCGAAGAGCTGGATCGCTTCAATGGTCCGGTGTTGGGCATCGAGGCTCATGCCCAGGAAAAGCATGGCCACCTGGTCATCCGGTTTGGTCGCAAGTATTTCCCGGCAAAGCGTCTCGGCCAGCTTGGGGTTGCCCGATTGATAGGCTTCAAACGCACGCTGCAACATTGAATGGCTCCTGCATTCGGACGCTGGCCGTGCATTACCCGCACGGCAGTACACCTTCACAATGAAAAGGCCGCGTGGCTTTCGCCACGCGGCCTCCTTTTACACGCGTGAAACGTCAGATCAGAACTTCACGCCAACACGAGCCCAGTAGTAGCGGCCGACGACGTCATAGGTACGCTCGTCGGTGTTGCCGTTGAAGCCGTACTGCCACAAGATCGGCGGCTGCTTGTCGAAGACATTGTCCACGCCGATTTCAAAGCGCGTGTTGATGGCTTCGGCATTGTATCCAGCCGTCAGGTTGTGGAACGTCGAACCGCCGATGCGGAACGAGTTGTCGAGCGGATCGCCACCCGGAGCGATGACCTGCGAACCGTCGCCAGCGGTGGCGTAGACACCGAAGCGGGTCGGGCCGACGAAGCGCATGCGCCAGCCTGCATCGAACGCACCCATGTTCCAGCTGATCGCACCCAATCCGCGCCAGCGTGCGTAGTTGCCATCACCGCCGGTCGAAGACGAGGTGTAGGTTCCTGCACGATGGTAACGCGTGGTGATGTCGCCTTCGATGACTTCGGCGTCATACTTGGCGACGTAGGTCGTATCCAAGGAGACGTTGAAGTTGCCGAAGCGGGTTTCCGGCAGACGATACTTGATGCTGAAATCCACGCCGTTGGTATCGATGCGACCGATGTTCTGGGTCAGGTTGCTGACGAAGTCGATGTCGCCAGTGCCGCCGGCACCGAGCTGACGCGAGAACAGGTTGCAGAAGCGACCGAAGGTGAAGCACTGGTCAATGATGACCTGGGTGCCGATCGCGCCGATGGTGTCGGTCAGCCTGACCTTCCAGAAGTCCAGGGAGGTCGACAAGCCCGGCAGCCACTGCGGGTCATACACAGCGCCCCAGGTAAAGGTACGGCCCTTTTCCGGCTGCACGAACGCATTGGCACCGTACAGGGCCTGAGTCTGTGTCGTCACCTGCTCGAAGCCCGCTGCCAGGCCGGCGCAAGCCGGATTGGACAGGCGCGGATCACCCGCAACGAGCCCATCGCATGGATCGTTGTAGGTATCGGCGCTCGGCGTGGTGCCGCCGTACAGATCGCTGATGGTCGGCGAACGGAAGACTTCCGCGATCGTGCCACGCAGCATCAGGTCGTCGATCGGACGGTACTCGATGCCGATCTTGGAATTGGTCGTGGTGCCGAATGCCGAGTAATCCGAATAACGCGAACCCAGGGTCACGTTGAGGGACTTGGCAAACGGAAGGTCGGCCAGGACCGGGATGAACAACTCGCCGTAGAACTCACGCACGCTGAGCTGGCCACTGGAGGGCGAACCGCAGGCGTCGGTGAAGGTCAGGCAGGTGCCCTGATTCGGATCGAGAATGGTCGAAACGAAGTCCGGCTGGAAGTACTGGTAGTCCTTGCGGTACTCGCCACCAACCGCGAGACCGACCGCACCGGCGGGCAGATCGAAGATTTCGCCGGTGAGGTTGAACTGTGCGCTCTTCTGCGTCGAATAGCTGTGCGAACGTACGATCAGCTGGAGCTGATCGAGCTGGGCACGGGTCAAGGCGCCGGCAGCCGTCGTGGCGTCGAGGTTGAACAGGTTCAGCGGCGTGCAGTCAGCGATGGGTGCGTCCGGCGTACCGCAGGTCGGCACACCATTGTCGTCATAGAACGACGGACCGATCGCATTGGCAAAAGCCGGCAGGTAGTAGTAGCCGGTGTTGCCCGTATCCTGCGAGGTGCGCGCCCAGGTGATACCCGCATCCCACTGCCAGGTGTCGCCGAAGCTGCCGCGCAGGCCAGAGCTGAACTGGTCGGCCTGGGTTTCGAACATGCCTTCACGATTGCCGCCGAAGGTATCGCGGATACCACCGGACGAGATATCGACGCCAAACGGGTTGTAGATGTTGTCGGCCGAAATCGGCGCACCCAACTGGGAGACGATCAGCGGCAGCGGCGCGATGATGTAGCGCGAACGGGTCTTGTTGGTGAACGCCGTCACGTACGCTTCGATCGTGTCGGTGAGGCGGTAATTGCCGTTGACGAACAGGCCGCCGCGTTCCTGCGGGGTCAGCTCGAGGTTGTACGGCGAATAGTTGTAGGTGTCGTTGTTGTCGCCACTACCCCTATAGCAACGGAAGTCCGCTTCCGAGCCGTGGACACGGGTAACCTGGACGTTCGTAGTGGTGCCAGGGCAGAGGACGCCAGCGGCTTCTGCGTTAACGCGAGGAATGACGAAACGACCATCCGGGACGGAGCCGGAGCCAAGGGAAATAACCGTGCCGTAGTAGTTGTACAGGGCCGGATTGGAGAAGCTGCGGTCGCCAGCACCAATGGCGTCCTGCTTGTTGTAGGTCGCACCGATGTTGATGCTGCCGCGGTCGCTCGAATGACCGAGGTTCATCTGGAAGCCACGACGCTCGCCGTCATCACGATCGGAGATGCCGTAGTCGAACGATGCCGAGAGACCCTGGTAGTTCTTGCTCAGGATGAAGTTGACCACGCCGCCGATTGCGTCGGAGCCGTAGATCGCCGAGGCGCCATCCTTGAGGATGTCAATGCGCTCGACCATGTTGATCGGAATCGAGTTCACGTCCGCATAAGCAAGACGACGTCCGTCGACCAGCAACAGGGTGCGCTGTGAGCCGAGGCCGCGCAGCGAAACCGTCGAAGCACCGCTACCACCACCGTTGTTCACGGACGGGTTGGTTGCCGCGCCCGAGATTGACGGGCTTTCCTGGATCAGGTCACCGATGGTGAGCTTGCCGCTCTTCTGGATATCGGCTTTCTCGATCGAAAACACCGGGCTTGCGCTTTCGACGTCAACGCGACGAATGCGTGAACCGGTCACTACGATGGTTTCCAGCCTTTCGCTGCCCTGCTCGTTGTTGTCCTGGGCAAAAACCGGCATGGAAGTCAGACCCACGGCGGCCGTGGCACTCGCATACAGCGCGAGTCGCACAGCTTTCAAAAGCTCGTTGTTCGTTAATCTCATTACGCTCTCCAACGTTTTTAGAGTGGTGTTACAGGTGACACGGATTCGGGACGTTGCGCGGAAAGGAACTATGAGGCACTCATTCCCTGCTGCTGGGTAGCCAAAAACAGACCAGATGGCTGCTGGCATTGGCGGGATACTAACAACATTCTCACGTTATGGGAATCCCTGATTGCGCTCTTAACAAGACCCGCAAATTCGACACTTAATTCATCATATTCAGGGACTTAGATTGCGGTCACACGATCGCCGGCCGCAGACCCGTTTGCACCGATCCGACTTCAAAGGGGGGGGGTGATGCCGACACGCGCGCGATGGCTCAGGCGCGAACTGCGCCTGCCAAGTGAAGACGGGAATCGGAAAGGGCCGCCGGCTCAAGGGCAGCGGAGTGCGCACAACAGGGCGAAGCCATGTCGAAGCCGGCAACGCGGATTGGCTCAGAGATCCTGCCGATACTGCACGTAGGGCATGCGCGCCTGGCTTGGATCGGCCTCGCGGGGTGCCGATGCATCAAGCTGGGCAGACCACACGTTTTGCGCGCCAACGGTGACTTCGCCGCGCCAGGGCGTGCGCCATGAGACACCCAGATCCAAGCCGCTCCAGCGACGAGTGCCGATCTGGCCGGGGACATCGATGCTGCTGATCCTGCCAACGATGCTGCCACGCAGGGGGCCGCTGGCCAGACCCAGTCCGAGTGAAGCCTGATCCAGATCGAGTCCGGAATTCGCCAGTCCGTACCAGATTGGCGAGACCTTGGAGCGACCGATGGCAGCACTGAGATCGACGACCTTGTCCTGCCCCAGCTGCCAGACACCCCGCGCATTCACCTGCCGCGAAGAATTCAAGCGGTAATCAACCAGGCCGGGCATGTCGACAAGGGCCAGGTCAATCGGGCTGGTATTGGCCGCAAAGCCCGACAGCAACGGCAACTGCTGGTTTTCGACATTCAACCAGGACAAACCAAACGAGAGATCCGGGCCGTACCCGGACAAGGACGTCCAACCCAGACCAATGCTCGCGGCCAACGCTTCGGCCGGGGCCAACGCGTCGGCGTCAGCGAAACATGATGCGGACAGGCAACTTGCATGGGCTGCAAAACCTTGCGAAAGCGGCGAGGACGCCTCGCGACCAAGCGCCAGGTCGGCACGCAATCCATGGCCCATGCGCAAACGCAGCCCGGCCGAGAACAGATCGGTGGCATCAACGATGCGCAGATCCGAAACGCCACCAAATGACGGCGAGGGCGGCAAAGCCGGCGCACCTGCATTGCGCGACATCGCGACAATGGCGAGCAGGCGACCGTCCGGGCTGGCCCACAAGGGAACGACCTGTGTGGAACTGCCGGCCAGCGGCGCATCCACCTCGATCGACAGCAGGTGGTCCACCAAGGGGCGCTGCGCATCGACCAGGGTCGCAGGTGCAATCTTCTGCGCGACGGCATCAACCGACAGCAGCAGGGACAACACGATGATGGCAAGGCGCGACAACATCTCGATCTTGGCGAATCCGGTCGGGGTGACAGGTGACTGTGGCGAGCCTCGCAAGTTCCCTGCGATCCTTGTCTGGAGCGCGGGTTTCACGGTGGCCTTCTGCCGTTGAGTTTATCCGCATTCACGGAAAATAAACAGTCTACCGGGTCTCAACTATGCACCGGTAATGCTTGAATCAACAGAAGTTTTCGATTGCCGGTCAAGGGCTTGCGATAGTGCTGGCCATGCCTCGCGCAAAGCCAGTCGATGGGCAATTGGGCGGCTGGAACCGCTTTGCCCTCCTGGCTGGGCGATTGCCGCCGGAGCAGGAGCCCGGCTACTGGGCGGTTGCTGGACCAGGTGCCTGGGGGAATTTGGCGAACTGGCCGGCAAGATCGACTTCATCCAGCAGGTAGTCGCGATTGCAGAACTCGCAGGTCACCTTCAGCTTGCCCGACGCGTCAAGGCCGGCAAAAGCCTCCTCACGTCCCAGTGCTCGCAGCATGTCCAGCACACGCTTGCGCGAGCAACTGCAGCGAAAGCGCAGCGGGCGCGCGTCCTGCAGGATCACCCCTTCTTCATGGAACAGGCGCAGCAGCAAGGTTTCGACCGGCAGATCGAGGAGCTCGTCCTCGCGCAAGGTCGCCAGCAGGTGGCACACGCGGTTCCACGCATCGCCATCGCTTGCCGCCGCCAGTCCACCCGCTTCGGCAACCCGCTGCAGCATGATTCCGGCGCAACGACCATTGCGCTCGACCAGCATGAGGCGGGTTGGCAACTGTTCGGAACGCTCGAAATAGCCCTCGAAGGCCCCGGCCAACTGGTTTGCTTCAACCGCGACCAAGCCCTGGTAACGCGTTTCGGTTTGCGTGTTCTCGATGGTGATGGCGAGCTGGGTCCCGGGCTGGGCGAGATCCACGCGCACATCGCGCACGCCTTCCTCGACACGCGCGATGCCGCGCAGATCACCCGCATGCGTGCATTCGGCAAACAGCAGGCGCAGCGCACCGCTGCCGCGCAGGTGAATCGACAGGCTGCCCTCGAATTTCAGGGCACCGGCAAACAGGGCGCTGGCCACCAGCGATTCGCCGAGCAGCCGGCGCAGGCTGGCCGGGTAGTCGGCGGTGGCGAGGACCTGCTGCCAGCTCGACTGGAGATGCACGACTTGCCCGCGCACGTCGGCATTCTGCAGGTGGAACGAATAGGCCTTGTCGTCATTCACATTCATGGTTTTGCGGTGATGGATACGGTTCAACGAAATGCGGACTGCGCTGGCGGATGCAATGGCGGCATGGAACTGCGGAAAGCCGGCCGTGGCCCGGCCAACCGGGGCTCTGGACACGGCAGGGTGTTCAGGCGCAATTTCCGCACTTCAAACGCAAAACGCGTGGTTACCGATCCGCCGCTGGAATGGTCGCGGATCGTTCCCGGGCTGGAGCATTTGAACGGCGGCTCAAGTCAATATCAGGATTGCCGGAAAACCCAGTGACCGGATCGGCATCGCACGAGCTCTTGCACTGTCAATCGAATTCGTATCCCACCGCAACCAACCTTCGAAAATCGAATCTCCCGGGGAACCACATGAAATCGAAAAACCACGTTCGCTCGGCTCTCGCCGCTGCGATCCTCCTTGCAATTGGCAACGTTCACGCTGCGACCGACAACTTGCCGCGCGTTGCTCCCGAAGCCGTGACGCCCGACCAGTTGACCGACGCGCGTGCGGGCGACAGTCATCTCTTGCTGCTTCGATCAGGTCTCATTGATCCAACCAGCGAACGCATCGATTTTTCCGCGACGGGTGCTGCCGCCGATGTGCAATCGGGCCGCTACGCCATCGTGCAGTTCAATGACGATCCGGCAAAGGCGCGGGCCCGGCTTGAGCAGCGCGGCGTGCGCTTCCTTGGCTACGTACCAAACAACGCCTATCAGGTTCGCCTCGAAGGCAACGCGCTGCGTGAGTTGCACGCCGATGCCGACGTGCGCTGGGTTGGCGTCTACCAGCCCGGACAGAAACTGGATCCCGCACTCTGGATCAGCGTCCGTGCAGATTTGATACTCGCTCCGCAAGGGGGACTTGAAATCGATGTGTTCGGTTTTGCCGGCGAATCAGCCAGCCAGATCGGCGCCGCCCTTTCGAAAGTGCCGGGTACAACGATCGTCTCGGTTGCGGAAAGCGATTCCGTACCTTTCACCCGCGTGCATGTCGGCGAACAGGGTCTTGACGCCCTGGTTCGTGCGGCAACCGCCGAGGACAGTGTCGCCTGGGTTGCCCCGCATCTCCAGGAATACGTCAACAATTCGGGCGGCATCAGCGCAATCCAGGGCGATTCCCCGACCGCCAGCACGCCTGGGTCAGGTGCCGTCGAGGCGGGACGTCAGCCGCTCTGGGATCACGGGCTGTTTGGCACAGGTCAAATCATCAGCATTTCCGATTCCGGCCTCGATGCCAATGAAGCGTGGTTCACGACACTCAACAAGGGTGCCGGCGACCACATCGAGATCACGACGGCCGACACGCCGGTACCGCCGGCACTCGGCGTCGCCCACGCCGACAACAAGGTCTATGCCTACTGGGTACAACCAGGCGCGACCGCTTATGACAACACCACCACGTGTCCCGGCGGCAACCCGACCGGCTTTCACGGCACCCACACCAGCGGCACGATCGCTGGTGATGCCGGCGGCGCGGTTGGCGCCACCACCTATACCGCATCGACGCCGACTTCATCGGGCCACGAACTGGCCGATGGCATGGCGCCGAATGCGCAACTGCTGTTCCAGGATATCGGCAACGACACCACGGGCTGCCTGTCCATAACCAATCTTGGCGGCACGATCAGGCAGGCGCACAGTGCCGGTGCACGCATCCACAGTGCGAGTTGGGGAAGTGCGAGCGCGGGCGCCTACAGCGGCAGTGACCGCATCGTCGACAATACGTTGTCGCTGATCGAAGACATGATCTTCGTTGTCTCGGCGGGCAATAACGGCAGCGGGCCAACCACGACCGGATCGCCGGGAAATGCCAAGAACGCGATCACGGTCGGCGCGCTCGGACATTCCGGCAGCAAGGTGGTTGCGAGCTTTTCAAGTCGGGGACCGACTGTCGACGGACGCCTGAAACCGGACATCATGGCTCCCGGGAGCAGCACCGTTTCCGCATCGGGTGATGCCAGCACGACGGGCACGATCGAGGCCGCCGTGTCGAAAGGGCTTTCCGGAACATCGATGTCCGCACCGACGATCGCAGGCAATGCCGGACTCGTGCGCCAGTTCTTCACTGACGGTTTCTATCCACGCGGAACAAAGACCATCGCCGACTCCTACAACCCGAGCGGCATGGCGTTGAAGGCTGTGCTGCTGAATGGCACAAACCCGATCCTGAACTCGAACACCGCGCCGACCGACCAGTTCTTCAACGGCAACTACGGCTGGGGTCGCGGCTGGACCGACTCGAACCTCTGGTTCACGACTACGCCGAGCGCATTCGGCAACGACAATCGTCGCCTGCGCATTTTCGAGCGCACCAACGTGGCCGGCGTGCAGACCGGCGACACGCAGGAATACACGATTGCCAACGTCGCGGCGGGTCAGGAGTTGCGTGCGACCCTGACCTGGTATGACCCCGAGGCAACCAGCGGTGCCGCGCTGAGCCTGGTCAACAATCTCGACCTCGAAGTGGTCGGCCCCGGTGCCACGCTGTATCGCGGCAACGTGTTCACCGCCGGTGTATCAACCACCGGCGGCAGTGCGGATATTCGCAATACGGTCGAGCAGGTGCGCCTCACCGCGCCGACCGCCGGCAGCTACACGTTCCGTGTGAAAGGCACGGCGGTCCCGGGCGGTTCGCGGCCGAACACGAATCGGCAGGGCTATGCACTTGCGGTATCCGGCGCATTCGGCCTGCCCAACACGCCGGCCTTCGCGGCACCAACCGGACTCAGCGTAGCGCCGGTGGCAGGCGGCACCCAGGTCGCCTTCAGTGCCGCTGGTGGCGCCCAGGGCTTCCAGCTCTATCGTGCGGCCGGCACATGCGCGGCAGCGGCAGCCGGTGATTTCCGACTGGTTGGCTCGTCCGCATCCAGCCCGGTGGTTGATTCCACGAGTCAGGGCGGCTATCCGTATGCCTACAAGGTTCGTGGCGTCAGCAACGATATCGAGGGTGATGCCTCGGCCTGTATCGATACGACTTCCAGTGGTGCATGCAACCTGCAACCGTCATTCGACGGCACCAGTGTGGTCGGCGGCGCATCGCTCAACGCAACCTGCAAGGTGCCACTGAACTGGGCGGCCGCGACATCGAACTGCCCGCTTTCTCCCAGCGTCAGCTATTCGGTGCAGAGATCCTCGGATCCCTATTTCACGTCGCCGGCCACGATTGCCACGAACGTTGCAAGCACGAGCTATGAGGATTTCGCGGTCCTGCCCGCGGCACCTTACTACTACAAGGTTCTGGCGACCGATTCGCAAGGCAACAGCGCACCAATCAGCCAGACCGTCGGTGGCACGGCGATCGGGCCCAGCGGCGTCGATGGCAACACTTACCTGGATGATGGCGATACCCATGTCTACTCGAACCTGGCTGCTCCGTGGCAAGTCACCAACACGGCGGCCACCTCGGGCACCCTCAGCTATCACAGCGGTGCCGATGGGGCGAACTATCCCGCCAGCAGCTGCGGCGCGATGACGACACCGCCGATTGTCGTACAGCCGAGCGCTACGCTCGACTTCAAGATGAAGTACAACATCGAGACGGGCTGGGATGTGCTCATCCTGGAAGTCTCGACCAACGGCGGTGCCAGCTGGGCCGATCTGCCACCCAACGGTGGCTACCCGGCCTCGGGTACGGTGACCAATGCCGGCAATGCCTGCGGATATCCGGTTGGCAAGACCGGATTTGCCGGCTCGACGTCCGCGACACCGACCAATGACGCGGCGGTGGCTTCGTTCCAGAACTTCTCGGCAAGTCTCGCTGCGTATTCCGGCCAGACGATCCAGTTGCGCTGGCGCTTCTCTTCGGATGGTGGCTACGAAGTGGGCGGTGCGTTTATCGATGAGATCAGTCTGAGCAGTGCCGATCGGATCTTCGTCGACGGCTTCGATCCGGCCAACAGCGCCTACGTGTGCACACCGCTGTAAGAGCTTTCTCGCGATCGTGAAGGCAGCAGACGGGCGCGGATTTCCGCGCCCGTCTGCATTTCTACAGCCATTCAGCGTTCGCTGGATGGCACAATCGACGCAATGGAATCCCGAAAGTTGCCGCGCCGATCCCTGCCCCACCGCATCGTCCGCTGGGTGGCAGTTGCCTTGCTGCTTTGGTTCGCCTTGAGTGTGTTGGTCGTGGTGATCCTGCGCTTCGTGCCGCCGTTGACCTCGGCCTTCATGATCGAACGCCGCCTGGAAGCCCTGGTCGAGGGTCAGCAGGATTTCACCCTGCGCTATCGCTGGACGCCGCTGGCCCAGGTTTCCACGAACCTGCCGATTGCCCTCGTCGCGGCCGAAGACCAGAAATTCCCAAATCACCATGGCTTTGATGTCGATGCGATCCAGTCGGCGCTGGCCGATGCCGAGGACGGCGCGCGGCTGCGCGGTGCCAGCACGATCAGCCAGCAGGTGGCGAAGAACCTGTTCCTGTGGAATGGCCGCAGTTTCGTGCGCAAGGGCCTGGAAGCGTATTTCACCGCCCTCATCGAACTGCTCTGGCCAAAGCAGCGCATCATCGAGGTCTATCTCAACATCGCCGAATTCGGTGACGGCATCTACGGTGCCGGTGCGGCCAGTGCGCACTTTTTCCGCAACACGCCCGCGCAATTGAATCCACGCCAATGCGCCCTGCTCGCCGCCGTGCTGCCAAATCCGCGCAAGCTGCACGTCGAGCGGCCTTCGACCTATGTGCAGCGGCGCGCCAACTGGATCGAGCGGCAGGTCCGCCAACTCGGCGGCGCCGACTGGCTGAAACCCTGATCGCCTTCGATCAGGGTTGCGGCCTCCGGAAGATCTATTCTTCCGCGGCAATGCCCGGCATGCTGCCGCCGGCCGTGGAATGCCCGAGCACCGCTTCGGCGCTGTGCGTTGCCGAGAGGCGCTTCATCAGCGGCAAGACCGCGATCGCGATCAGCGCGCAGAGCAGGGCGGCGATGCCTAGCCGATTGAACAGGCTGGTGTAGATCGGAAGGGTTTGCAGCGGTTCGGTGATGTCCTGCGGCACGCTGGCGTAGGTGGCGACGACACCGCCAAGGTATTGCGAAACGCCCGAGGCGACGTAATAGGCACCCATCATGAAACCGCCCATGCGCGCCGGCACGTAGCGCGCGATCATCGCCAGGCCGAGTGCGCTGACCAGCAGTTCGCCAAGCGAGATCGCGCCATAGCCCCAGACCATCAGCCACGAGGAAACCTTGCCGCTGGCATCGGCAAAATGACCGGCCGCACCATAGATGAAGAAGCCTGCCGCGACGATGACGAAGCCCAATGCAAACTTGCCGGCGATCGACAGATCCTTCTTGTTGCGCCCGGCGACCGCATAGACCCATGCGAGAATCGGGCTGAGGATGAAGATCCAGATTGGATTGAAGGCCTGGAACTGCGCCGGCGACCAATCCCAGAGATGGTTGCCGAACACGTTGAACGCCGGATCGATATTGCGCAATGCAAACAGGCTCAATGACGTCGACATCTGCTGGTAGAAGATGAAATAGAACATCGTCTGCACGACCAAGACCAGGGCGGCGATCAGGCCGGCCCGCTCGCCGCGTTGGCCGGTGGCAATCAGCCAGCCGAAGATGCCGACAACGGTAATGGCGGCGATGTAGACAAAGGCACGAGCAACGCCCTGATGCTCGAGGATGTAGGCCGAAGCGAAAACAGCGACGACACCGAGGCCGAGGACCATGCCGAGCTTGCCCCAGTCAAGCGGGCGCGAATCGGGATCAGAACCGATATGCGACATCGCCTTGCGCATGAGGAAGTAGTTGGCCAGGCCGAAAACCAGGCCGATCGCGCAGACTGCGAAGGCGACATGCCAGCCGAGTTCGTTGCCGTAATGTTCGTTGACGTAGTCCTTCAGCCAGGGCGTCAACAACTGCGAAATCATCGCACCGAGATTGACCGCCATGTAGTAGATCGTGAAGGCGCTGTCGATTTTCGAATCGTCGCCTTCGTAGATCTTGCGCACGAGGTTGCCGGCATTGGCCTTGAACAGGCCATTGCCGACGACGACCACGCCGAGCGCGCAGAACAGGAACCACACGCTTTCGCCCGGCACCACCATGAGGCCATAGCCGATGGCAAGGATCACGGCACCCAGCAACATGGTGCGCCGCGTGCCGAGGATCTTGTCGCCGATCCAGCCACCGATCGCCGGGGCCACGTAGATCAATGCGGCCGCGGCACCCCAGACCAGGGTCGCGCGTTCGTCGGCGAAGCCGAGGCGCTGCACCATGTAGTAGACGATCAACGCCTGCATGCCGTAGTAGCCGAAGCGTTCCCACATCTCGATCAGGAAGATCGTCGAGAACGATCGGGTCTGGCTGTTTCTGGCGCTTGCTGCGTTCATCGTCGGCGTCCACGGGCTTGCGGAAAGTGGGCGAGACTAGCGCATGCGTCCGGTTTGCGCTTGTGCGAATGCACAACGTCGCGGACAGCGCTAGACTTGAACTCCGCGATTGTGGCGGGCATCGGATCCCAGCGGAGGCAGCCATGCTTCAGGTCAAGCACCTACTCGATGACAAGGGCCACGAGATCCTCGCCATCGCCCCGGGTTCGCCCGTGATCGACGCGATCAAATCGATGGCTGAACACCGTATCGGTGCCTTGCTGGTGATGGATGGCGGCGAGCTTGTCGGCATCATCAGCGAGCGCGACTACGCGCGCAGCATCGTCCTCAAGGGGCGCTCGTCGGCGACGACCCTGGTCAGCGACATCATGGGCAGCGGAATGATCACGGTCGGCCCCGACGACAGCATCGACCACTGCATGCGCTTGTGCACAAACGAACGTGTCCGATATCTGCCGGTGCTCGACAAGGGCAAGGTCGTCGGCGTGCTTTCCCTCGGCGACCTGGTCAAGGCGGTGATCAGTCAGCAGAGCGAGCAGATCGAGCAGCTGCAGCGGTACATCGCCGGTTGAACCGTCAGGCGGTGCCGGCCCGCTTCGGCGCGTCGGGCTGATTTTCAGGACGCGCGCTGTCGAAGGCAGGCAGGCTGAGGCATTCCTGCTCGATGCGTGAAATCACCGGGTAGGCGCTCATGTCGATGTCGTAGCGACGCGCGTTGTAGACCTGCGGAATCAGGCACAGGTCGGCCAGGGTCGGCGTATCGCCGTCGCAATAGATGCCGGTACCGGAATTGTCATCGAGCATCTGCTCCAGGGCGCGGAATCCCTGCACGATCCAGTGCCGCGCCCAGCGCTCACGCTCGACTTGTGGCGAACTGAATTCATGCTCGAGGAATTGCATGACGCGCAGATTGCCGAGTGGATGGATGTCGCAGGCAACGACCTGGGCAAGTGCGCGCACGCGCGCACGCTCGCGCGCCGTCGAGGGCAGCAGCGCCGCGCCCGCGGGATAGGCTTCCTCCAGATACTCGATGATCGCCATCGATTGGCGGAACACGCGCGAACCATCAAGCAGGGTCGGCACGCAGGCTTGCGGATTGATGTCGCGATAGCTGGCAGCATGCTGCTCGCCGCCATTGTTGACGAGATGCACGGGCACGATTTCGTGCGGCAATTGCTTGAGGTTCAACGCAATCCGCACGCGATAGGCGGCACTTGAACGCCAGTAGCTGTAGAGCTTGATGCTGTCGGACATGGCCCACCCCTGCATTCCGGAACGGTCGACGATCGCGCAATCACCGCGCAACCCCGCGCGGATGTTCAGGCTGGCGAATACTTCGCGACAACCTGCTCGATCGCGCCGAACACCGATTTCCCTTCGCCATCGGTCATTTCAATCCGCACACGATCGCCAAACTTGAGGAACGGGGTCGTCGCCTTGCCGTCGCGCAGGGTCTCCACGGTGCGCTGCTCGGCCAGGCAGGACGCTCCCTTTGCCGTGTCCTCGTTGGCAATCGTACCTGATCCAATCAAGGTTCCGGCAGCCAGTGGTCGGCTTTTTGCAGCGTGTGCGATCAGCTCGGCAAAGCTGAATTGCATGTCGACACCGGCTTCTGCCTCGCCGAACCAGTGGCCGTTGATCCAGGTGCGCATGGGCAGGTGCAGCTTGGAATCCCGCCAGGATTCACCAAGCTCGTCCGGCGTGACAAATACCGGCGACAGTGCCGAGCGCGGTTTCGATTGCAGGAAACCAAAGCCCTTGGCCAGCTCGCCCGGGATCAATCCACGCAACGAGACATCGTTGACCAGACCGACCAGCTGGATATGCGCGGCGGCGCGAGCCGGGGTGGTGCCCATGTTCACGTCATCGGTGACGACGACGACTTCAGCTTCAAGATCGATGCCCCACTCCTCGCTGGCGGCCAGGATCGGATCGCGCGGTGCGAGGAAGCCGGCGCTGGTCGCCTGGTACATCAGTGGGTCGGTGTAGAAACTCTGTGGAACTTCGGCACCACGCGCACGACGCACGCGCTCGACATGCGGCAGGTAGGCGCTGCCGTCGACGAACTCGTAGGCGCGCGGCAACGGCGAGGCAAGCTTGTCGACATCGAGCGCAAACGCATCGGCGGCCGTGCCGGATTGAAGTTGTTCGAACAGCGCATTCAGCCGGGGCGCGATGTTGCTCCAATCCTCCAGGGCGGTTTGCAGGGTTGCGGCAATGCCGGTGGCGCGGACGCCGCGGCTGAGATCGCGATCGACCACGATCAAGGTACCGTCGCGGCCACCTTCCTTGAGACTTGCGAGTTTCATTTCGGCTCGGTTTCCTGGTTTCCTGTCAACGACGCTGCGGGTCGAAATGCTTGCGCAACCCTTGCCAGCATTCAATGTAGTCGTGTTGCAGCTGCGGCGATTCGAGGGCTTGCCGGGTCGGCTGGATCACCGCGCGGGTCTCGAACATGAAGGCCATCGTATCGGTGATGTGATCCGGTTGCGAGGTCTCGCTGCGCGTCGCCTTGTCGAATGTCGCCGCATCCGGTCCATGCCCGGTCATGCAGTTGTGCAGGCTGCTGCCACCGGGCACGAAACCACCGGCCTTGGCATCGTATTCGCCATGGATCAGGCCCATGTATTCGCTGGCGATATTGCGATGGAACCACGGCGGCCTGAAGGTGTTTTCCGCACAAAGCCAACGCGGCGGGAAGATGGCGAAATCGATATTCGCCGTACCCGGCGTGTCGCTCGCCGAAGTCAGCACGGTGAAGATTGACGGATCGGGATGGTCGTAGCTGATCGAGCCGATGGTGTTGAAGCGGCGCAGATCATAGCGATACGGCACGTGATTGCCGTGCCAGGCGACGACATCAAGCGGCGAGTGCCTGATGGTCGCTGTCCACAACCTGCCCTGGAACTTGCTGAGCAGTTCGAATTCGCCTTCGACATCCTCGTACGCCGCCACCGGCGTCTCGAAATCGCGGGCATTGGCCAAGCCGTTGGAACCGATCGGGCCGAGGTCGGGCAGGCGAAAGGCGCTGCCGAAGTTTTCCGCGACATAGCCACGCGCTGCGGCATCGAGCAGGTCGACGCGAAAGCGAATGCCGCGTGGAACCACGGCAATCTGCTGCGGCTCGATTTCGATCACGCCAAGTTCGGTGGCAAGGCTCAGGCGCCCCTGCTGCGGGACGATCAACATCTCCGCATCGGCATTGCAGAAGAAGCGGCCCTGCATCGAGCGGTTGGCCGCGTAGACGTGGATGCCGATGCCGCACTGGGCAGCCGCACTGCCATTGCCGGCCATGGTTTCAAGGCCATCGATGAAATCGGTGGGTGCTGCAGGGATCGGCAAGGGATCCCAGCGCAACTGGTTTGGATCGGCCGGAACCTCGGCGAAGCGGTTGTGGAATCGTCCGCCCTCCAGCATGACGAAGCGCGTGTGCATGGCCGCCGGGCGAATCCGGTACAGCCAGGCGCGGCGGTTGTGCGAACGCGGCGCGGTGAACGCGGTGCCCGTCAGTTGTTCGGCATACAAGCCATAGGCCACGCGCTGCGGCGAATTGCGCCCCTGCGGCAGCGCACCAGGCAAGGCCTCGCTGGCAAACTCGTTGCCGAAACCGGTTTGGTAGGGATCACGGTTCATGTTGAAGACTCATGGATGGTGAGCCGCTCTCCCGACGGGAGAGGGTGCTGATGGCTAGAGCACGCCACGGCGCATCTGGTCGCGCTCGATGGATTCGAACAATGCCTGGAAGTTGCCTTCGCCGAAACCCGGATTGCCCTTGCGCTGGATGATCTCGAAGAAGATCGGACCGATGCAGTTCTGCGTGAAGATCTGCAGCAGAAGTTTCTTCTTCGTTTCGGCATCGGCGTCGATGAGGATCTTGTTCGTCGCCATGCGCGGCACGTCTTCGCCGTGGTTCGGGATGCGCTCGTCGATCACCTCGTAATATGCCGCCGGTGTATCGAGGAACTCGACGCCTTGCGCGCGCATGGCCTCGACCGTGGTGTAGATGTCATCGGTGAAGCAGGCAATGTGCTGGATGCCTTCGCCCTTGTATTCGTTGAGATACTCGTTGATCTGCGATTTCTCGTCCGAGGACTCGTTGAGCGGAATGCGCACCATGCCGTCGGGTGCGGTCATCGCCTTGGATACCAGACCAGTCTTGGCGCCCTTGATGTCGAAATAGCGGATTTCGCGGAAGTTGAACAGGCGCTCGTAGTAGTCCGACCACTTTTGCATGTTGCCGAAGTACAGGTTGTGGGTCAGGTGGTCGATGAAGGTCAGACCGAAACCTTTCGGGTTCTGCTCGGCACCGGCAATCGGCTCGTAGTCGGCCGAATAGATGTCGCCGGCGTCGCCATAGCGATCAACGAGATAAAGCATGCAATCGCCAATGCCCTTGACCACTGGCGCGGCAACGGCCTTGCTCGCCGCCTTGTGCGTGATTGCTTCGCCACCGTTGCCGATCACCTTGGCACAGACCTTGTCGGCCGGCTGGTTGACGCGAATGGCGAAACCGCAGGCGCTGGGCCCGTGCGCCTTGGCGAAATCGGCGGCAAAGGAATCGGCATCCTCGTTGACGAGGAAGTTGACGCCGCCCTGGCGATAGACCGTGATCGGCCGGCGCTTGTGCCGGAGTACCGCGCTGAAGCCCATCAGGCGAAAGTATTCATGCAGTTTCCGCGGCTCGGGCGAGGCGAATTCGACGAACTCGAAACCGTCGATTCCCATCGGATTCTCGAACGTCGTAACCTGCATGCCGGCGTTGGCGGATTCGAGCTGCGCGTTCATGATGATTTCCTCGATGCCTGCGCAAATCGCGCATTGAGCCACCCACCTTAGTTACATGTGCAACCACTTGCAAGAGACGCGCGATGGCCGGTCATGCCCTGCTTGAACTTGAAACCTTCCTGCCGTACCGGCTTTCGGTGCTTTCCAACACGCTGAGCCAGGCGATAGCCAAGGTGTATGACAAGCGATTCGACCTTTCAGTGACCGAATGGCGAGCCATGGCCGTGCTCGGCAATCGACCGGATATCTCCGCTCGTGAAGTCGCCGAGCGCACGGCAATGGACAAGGTGGCCATCAGCCGCGCCGTGGCGCGCATGCTGAAGAAAGGCCGCATCGAACGCAGCAGGGCGCGCCACGACAAGCGCCAGTCGGTGCTGCGCTTGTCCGAGGAAGGCTGGAGGATCTACAACCAGGTCGCGCCATTGGCCCTTGAACACGAGCAACGCCTGCTGGCCCATCTGGATACCGAGGAGCGCCAATGGCTGGCGCGGATCCTCGATACCTTGTGGAAGGCCGAATTGGCCGAGTCGATCGACTGAGGCGCGATTCCCTGGCGCTGACGATCTGCACGGACGAGCCGGGTGACTCAAGAACAAGATTGCAGGTCGTGCTTCGTGCAATCTTCCCGTCTCACCCGCGTGCAGGCATTCGTTGCCGGCACGGGGTGAATTCATTCCCCCATGGATCCCGTGTCATCGGCCATCCATGGCCGGCACGGGATGAGTCCATCCTGAACTCACTTTACGCCGTGCATGAGTTTGTTGATGAGGGGGGCGATCAGGAACAGGAACGCGCCGGAGCCGACCAGCACCCAGAAACCGAAGGTGTAACCGGACAACGCCGACTCCACGCTCATGCCGCCTTCACCGCTGACGTGGCTGGCGAAGATGCCCGAGAGGTTGTTGCCGATCGCGGTGGAGAGGAACCAGCCGCCCATGCCGAAGCCGACCAGGCGCACCGGCGCGAGCTTGGTCACCATCGACAGGCCGATCGGCGACAGGCACAGCTCGCCGATGGACTGGATCACGTAGACCATGAACAGCGTCCAGAAGGGGATCTTCAGGGACTGCGGATCCACCATGCTCGACAGCGCGATCATCAACAGCAGGAAGGCCAGGCCGTTGAAGATGATGCCGAGGCCGAACTTGCGCGGGATCGACGGATTGGCGCGCCCCAGCTTCACCCAGATCCATGCGACGACCGGTGCCAGGGTGATGATCGCCAGCGAGTTGACCGACTGGAACCAGCCGACCGGGAAGATCCAGCCGCCAAAGTCGCGATTGACGATGTTCTGCGCGAGGAAGTTGAACGAGCTGCCGGCCTGTTCGAAGAACATCCAGAACAGCACGTTGAAGGCGAAGATGATCAGCATCGCGATGGCCATGTCGCGACGCACCGCGCCATCACGAAAACCTTCGCGCAGGATCAGCACGCACAGTGCCACGAACAATCCGGTCAGCAACCACTGCAACTGGCTGGCGTCGATGGAGAGCAGGAAATAGATCACCGGGATCGAAACCAGCGTCCCCAGCAGCGTGTACACCACCCGCGGCATGCCGCCGCTGCCTTCCGCCGGGCGACCGATGCCCGCCAACTGTTTGCGGCCGAACCAGAACCACACCAGGCTGATCAGCATGCCGATGCCCGAGGCGATGAACACCACCTTGTACGCCGGCATGTCGGGCGAGCCGCCGAACATGCGCTCGGCCAGCCAGCCGGTCAGGACCGGCGCGATCAGGGCGCCGGCGTTGATGCCCATGTAGAACAGGGTGAACCCCGAATCGCGGCGCTCGTCGCCGGTGGCATACAACTTGCCGACCATGGTCGAGATGTTCGGCTTGAACAGGCCGTTGCCGGCAATGATCGTGGCCAGTCCAAACTTGAACACCTGTTCGTTGGGCAAGACGATCATGAACAGGCCGGCGGCCATGATGACCGCGCCGAGCAGGATCGAGCGCTGGTAGCCGATCACGCGATCGGCGACGTAGCCTCCGAACAGCGCGGCCGCATAGACCAGGGCGAGGTAGGCACCATAAAGTCGGCTGGCCGGTGCTTCACCCGCACTGTCGCCGGCGTAGAACTGGGCAACGATGTAGAGCGCCAGCGCCCAGCGCATTCCATAGAACGCAAAGCGTTCCCAGAACTCGGTCATGAAGAGCATCCACAACGGCCGCGGGTGCCCCAGGCGATCCTGGAATTGGCGGGGCGGCGGTGCGGGTGTTGCTGCGTCGGTAGCGCCGGTCATGCATTTCTCCGTCGAGGATCAGTGGCTCAACTGGCGAGGATCACCGACCGCAGGCTGCGCCGTCAAATGCGCCGATGGATGCTGCAACGCAGTATCGCGGACCCGCGTCAGGCCCAGGGCAACGCCCTAGACCCCGATCACCGTGCGCACATCGAGCAATTCCGGGAAGAAGGTCAGGTCGAGCGCCTTCTTCAGGAAGCCAACCCCGGACGATCCGCCGGTGCCGCGCTTGTGGCCGATGATGCGTTCAACCGTCTTCATGTGGCGGAAACGCCAGAGCTGGAAGGATTCCTCGACATCGACCAGCTGCTCGCAGAAATGGTATTCGGACCAGAACTCGTCGGCGTTTTCGTAGATGCGCTTGAATACCGGCACCAGGTCCTCGCGGCGACGATGCGGCAGCGACCAGTCGCGCTCGATGCAATCCGCCGGGATGGCATGGCCGGCGCGGGCGAGATGGCGCAGGAACTCGTCATACAGGCTCGGTGCCTCGAGTACGGCGCGCAACTCGGCCTGACGCAGCGGATCGTGATTGAACACGGCGAGCATGTCGGCGTTCTTGTTGCCGAGCAGGAACTCGATCATGCGGTACTGCTGCGACTGGAACCCCGAGGCCGGACCGAGGACATGGCGGAATTGCTGGTACTCGGTTGGCGTCAAGGTTTCCAGCACCGCCCATTGCTCGAACAACTGGCGCTGGATCTGCTTGACCCGGGCGAGGATCTTCAGGGACGTGTCGGTCTGGTCGGTCGACAACAATGCCGTGGCCGCACGCAGTTCGTGGATGATCAACTTCATCCACAGTTCGCTGACGTGGTGCTGGACGATGAACAACATCTCGTCATGGTGTGTCGGCTCGCTGAGCGGCTTCTGCGCAGACAGCAAGGTGTCCAGTTGCAGGTAGCCACCATAGTTCTGGCGATCACGCAGATCGACCTCGATGCCTTGTTCGAGTTCGCGTCGGTTTTCCATATCGGTTCGTGCAGTGTCGGGAGTGAATGTGCACGCTACCGGACGCGCCCGCGCTGCGCCAGCGCCCGCAAGCGCGGCCGAATTGCTGCAGTGAGCCTTGCGCGTCGCGGCGACGCTTGCTATCAAGTCACGGTAGTTTCACGATACCGGGAAGCAATACGGCGCAGTATCGCGCAATCCGGCACTGGATCCGGATCCCGCACGACACGTTCGCACCGCTCCCCGGAGCCGGTCGGCAATGCCGATGTCGCACAGCGACGACAACTGACACCTCCGGTCCCGACAGACCCGCATGCGCTGTCTTCGCGAAGCGCGATCCAGTGGAGAATTCCGTGCCAACAGCCGCCACGTTTGAAATCGAATACGTCCAGTATCTCAATGCCGAAGGCAAGCTGGTCCGCGACGACCTGCCCGCCTTCGCGCGCGATGTCCGACAACTGGTCAAGCTGTACCAGGAAATGCTCATGGTGCGCATTTTCGATACCAAGGCGATCGCCCTGCAGCGCACCGGCAAGCTGGGCACCTACGCGCCCTGCCTCGGCCATGAGGCGACCTACCTGGCCATTGGCAGCGCCATGCAGGAAGACGATTGCTTCGCCCCGAGCTACCGCGAATACGGCGTGCAGTTCCATCGCGGCGTGAAACCGCGCGAGCTGCTGATGTACTGGGGCGGCGACGAGCGTGGCAACAATTTTTCCGGGCCGGCGCATGATTTCGCCTGGTGCGTGCCGATCGGCACGCAGTGCCTGCACGCAGCCGGCGCAGCGCTGGCCTTCAAGACGCGCAAGGAGCCGCGCGTGGCGGTCTGCACGATCGGCGATGGCGGCTCTTCAAAGGCCGATTTCAACAGCGCCATCAATGTTGCCGGGGCGATGACGCTGCCGCTGGTCGCGGTGATCGTCAACAACCAGTGGGCCATCTCGGTGCCGCGCAGCGCGCAGACCGGGGCAAAGACCCTCGCCCAGAAAGGCATTGCCGCGGGCCTCGAATGCGTGCAGGTCGACGGCAACGACCTCATCGCCATGCGCACCGTGATGGACCACGCCCTAAAGCGCGCCCGCCACGGCCATGGCGGCATGGTCATCGAAGCGGTCACCTATCGCCTGTCCGACCACACCACTGCCGATGACGCGCGTCGTTATCGATCCGAGCAGGAGGTCAAGGATGCCTGGATGCGCGAGCCCTTGCGCCGCATGAAGGCTTACCTGATGTCGCTGAACGCGTGGACCGAGGACGAGGAAACCGCGCTCAAGGAGCAATGCACGAAATATGTCGATGGCGAAGTCAACGCCTATCTGGAAACCCGCGCGCAACCGATCGAGAGCATGTTCGACTACACCTATGCCGAACTGCCACCGGATCTGCTTGTCCAGCGCGACGAAGCGATCTTCTGGGAAAAGCGCGGCTGAAGCCGCTTCCTGAAAAGTTGCGCAACACGCATGGCACTCGCGACAACGCTGCCAGGCAAACATCCAATGCAAACCGACGAATCCAAACCATGGCCCAAATCACCCTGATCGAAGCAGTCACCCAGGCGCTGGCCTGGGAAATGAAACACGATCCCAGCGTCGTCGTCCTTGGCGAGGATGTCGGCGTCAATGGCGGCGTGTTCCGCGCCACCCAGGGCCTGCTCGACAAGTTCGGCGCGGAGCGCGTGATCGACACGCCGCTCGATGAAACGACGATTGGCGGCATCACCGTGGGCCTTGCCGCGCAGGGCATGAAACCGGTTGCCGAAGCGCAATTCGAAGGCTTCATCTACGCCATGCTTGAGCAGATCATTTGCCACGCCGCGCGCATGCGCAATCGCACGCGCGGACGCCTGACCTGTCCGGCCGTCTGGCGCGCGCCCTGGGGCGGCGGCATCCGCGCGCCGGAACACCATTCCGAGGCCAATGAAGCATTGTTCACGAATGTACCTGGCTTGCGCGTGGTCCTGCCGTCGTCACCCGCACGCGCCTACGGCCTGCTGCTCGCCTCGATCCGCGATCCCGATCCGGTCATCTTCTTCGAGCCCAAGCGCATCTATCGCCAGTACAAGGAAGAAGTACCCGATGACGGCGAAGCCTTGCCGCTGGATGTCTGCTTCGTGCTTCGTGATGGCAGCGACGTGACCCTGGTCACCTGGGGCGCGCAGGTCAAGGAAACCCTTGAAGCCGCCGAGGCACTGGCCGCCGAAGGCATCAGCGCCGAAGTCATCGACGTGGCCACGCTGAAGCCGCTTGATTTCGACACCATCCACGAATCGGTGCGCAAGACCGGGCGCTGCGTGATCGTGCACGAGGCACCGCGCACGGCCGGCTTTGGGTCCGAGATTTCCGCACGCCTGGCCGAGCACGCGATGTACGATCTTGTCGCGCCGGTCGAGCGCGTGACCGGCTACGACACGCATATCCCGCTGTTCCGACTTGAAATGAAATACCTGCCGAGCGTCGACAAGATTGTCGCCGCCGCCAAACGCACCCTGGCCGCAAGCTGAGCCGACGGAGTCGATGCATGAGCGAGACAAAAACATTCCACCTGCCCGACCTCGGCGAAGGCCTGCCCGATGCCACCATCGTCGAATGGTTCGTCAAACCCGGTGACGTCGCCAGGCTCGATGAGCCGCTGGTGTCGATGGAGACGGCCAAGGCCGTCGTCGAAGTGCCCTCGCCGTTCTCGGGCAAGGTCGTCAAGCAGCATGGCAACGCCGGCGACATCATCGAAACCGGAGCGGCGCTGATTGAGATCGAGATCGATGCCAGCCTGCCGCAACGCGCCGACGCCGAAGCCACAGGACATCATCACGGGCCGCCAAAGCCGGCCGCGCCGAAAGTCGAATCCAGTGTGGCAAAACCGGCGCCGGCCGAAAGCAAGGCCAGCACGGAGCGCGCCGACTCGGGCACCGTGGTCGGCGCGATGGAAGCGAGCGATCGCGTGCATGCCGAGCAGACCTCGAATGTCGGCGGCGTCAAGGCCGTGCCTGCGGTGCGCGCGCTGGCGAAGAAACTCGGCATCGACCTGGGCCGGGTCAAGCCCAGCGGTGCCGATGGCGTGGTCACCCTCAAGGACGTCAAGGCCGCCGCTGAAGCCGGAAGCGCACGTATCGGTGCGACACCGGCCCCGGAGCGTGCAGCCGCCGCAGCGAGCCCGCCGCCTGCCGCGGCGGTTGCGCAAAGATCCGCAAGCGAGCGCACCACGCTTTCCGCATCCGGCCAGCCGATGCGCACGACGCCGCCGACACAGCGGGTCAGCGGCCAGCCCGAGCAACTCAAGGGCGTGCGCCGCAACATGGCGCGGGTGATGGCCGCCGCGCATGCGCAGGTCGTCCCGACCATGGTCAGCGATGACGCCGACATCCACGCCTGGCTGCCGGGCAATGACATCACCGTGCGCCTGATCCGCGCGATCGTGCGCGCAGCCCAAGCCGTGCCGGCGCTGAATGCCTGGTTCGACGGCGAAAACCTGACCCGCACCCTGCATCCACACGTCGATATCGGCATCGCCGTGGATACCGACGACGGCTTGTTCGTGCCGGCCTTGCGCAATGCCGACGTGCTCGATGCCAACGGCATCCGCCAGGCGGTCAATCGCTTGCGCGACCAGGTCATCAACCGCAGCATCCCGGCCGATGAACTCAAGGGCTACACGATCTCGCTGTCGAATTTCGGCGTCTTCGCCGGCCGCTACGCGACGCCGATCGTGGTGCCGCCCACGGTTGCCATCATCGCGGCCGGCAAGGGCCGCCACCAGATGACCCCGGTCATGGGCGGCTTCGAATCGCACAAGGTCATCCCGCTGTCGCTGACCTTCGACCATCGCGCCGCCACCGGCGGCGAGGCAGCACGCTTCCTCAAGGTGATGCTGGACGATCTGGCGCGGCCGGCCTGATCCGGCGGATTCGCGATCGCCGCGGTTCAGTGTTTTTGGGTTTGATGCTCGGGATCAGGAGTCCCTCATCCGCCCTGCGGGCACCTTCTCCCGCAAGGGGAGAAGGAAAGGAAAAGCGCGATGCAGAAGCATGCGGAAATCTGCTTTGGCGTTGCTGCGCAGGATGCGCAGTGAATGGGGCCCCTATGCAGCGGCAACGTGATGGAGGGATAGCCCGCAGGGTGGGCGCAGGGGATTGCGCCCAGTTCGACGTCAGTCCAGGGATGGACTGTCGGCGAACCCCCGGAGTCGCGTTGCGCAGTCGGAGGGCAGGATGCCCGGAGACCGCTGCATCGGGGTGGCCTTTCTTTTGGTTACTTTTCTTTGGCCACGCAAAGAAAAGTGACTCGCTCGCCGGAGGCGAGTGAAAAAGGACAGGATGCCGCGCTCCGAAGGAGCGTGCTCTGAAGATGCAAGGAGCACAGTCACTGGATCCGAAGGTGATGGACTCGAATGCAGGAAATGCAGGAGCAGTTTCCTGCCGGCCTGCGCCGGGATAGCAATCAGCGAAACCCCAGGCTATCGATCGTTCGATGGCACGGAAACATCCTCGTAACCGACGATATCGAGGTCGAAACCTGCCAGGCCGACCAGCTTGCGCGGCGTGCCGAGCACGCGCAGGTGGCGCACGCCGAGATCGGCGAGGATCTGCGCACCGAGTCCATGGCGGCGCCATTCGCTGGCCGGATCGCTGGCTTGCTTTGCCGTCGTTCCCGCCAGGCAATCGAGCGCGGCTTCAGCCTCGCCAGCCTCGCTCAGCACGACGACGACACCGCGATCTTCGTCGGCAATGCGGCGCAGGGCCGCGGTAACGCTCAGGCCGAGATCGTCGCGCCGCAGGTGCAGCACGTCGGACAGCGTGTTGCGCACGTGCACGCGGGTCAGCACCGGCTGGCCATCGGCGACGTTGCCGCGCACGAGGGCAAAATGCAGGGCCTTCTGCACCAGATCGCGATAGACGACCAGGTTGAACGTGCCGAACTCGGTATCGACGGCGACATCGCGCACCCGCTCGATGGTGTTCTCGGTCTGCAGGCGATAACGGATGAGGTCGGCAATGGTGCCGATCTTCAAGCCGTGCTTGCGCGCGAATTCCTCCAGCGCCGGCCGCCGCGCCATGGTGCCGTCGTCGTCCATCACCTCGACGATCACGCCGGCCGGTTCAAGGCCGGCCATGGTGGCCAGATCGCAGGCTGCTTCGGTATGCCCGGCGCGCACGAGCACGCCACCGGTCTGCGCGGTGAGCGGGAAGATGTGCCCGGGCTGGGCCAGGTGTTCCGGGCGCGCATCGGCGGCCACCGCGGTGCGGATCGTGTGCGCACGATCGTAGGCCGAGATGCCGGTGGTGACGCCTTCGGCGGCTTCGATCGACACGGTGAAATTGGTGTGGTGCGAAGAGGTGTTGTTGTGCACCATCGGCTTCAGGCCAAGCTGGCGGCAGCGTGCCGCGGTCAGGGTCAGACAGACCAGACCGCGCGCTTCGCGGACCATGAAGTTGATGTCCTCGGGGCGCACCTTTTCCGCAGCCATGACCAGATCACCTTCGTTTTCGCGATCCTCGTCGTCAAGGATCACGACCATGCGGCCGGCGCGGATGTCATCGAGGATATCGGGGATCGTGTTGAAGCTCATCATCTGTTTCCGTGGAAATCCATCAGTGGAGATCTGGCGTCACATTGCGGGGGCTTGTTCGCGGAACTCGGCGAGGCGCTCGGCGTAACGCGCCATGCGGTCGACTTCGATGTTCACCGCATCGCCGATGCGGCGCGTGGCAAACGTCGTCACTTCCTGCGTGTGCGGAATCAGGTTGACGCCGAAGCGCAGGCCTTCGACCTCATTGACGGTGAGGCTGACGCCATCGATGCAGATCGAGCCCTTGCTGGCGATGTAGCGCGCAAGCGTGGCGGGCACCTCGAAGGTCCAGCGCTGCGAACGCGCATCGCCGTGGACATCGATGACCCGGCCCAACCCGTCGACGTGACCGGACACCAGGTGCCCACCGAGCCGATCACTGAGGCGCAATGCCTTTTCCAGATTGACCGGCGCACCCGGCAGCAAGGTGCCCAGCGTGGTCAAACCCAGCGTTTCCAGCGAGACATCGGCAGCAAAGGTATCCGCGGTCAGCTCGAGCGCAGTCAGGCAGACGCCGGCCACGGCAATGCTGTCGCCCTGGCGCACGTCATCAAGCGCCAGCGTTCCGACATGGAAAACCATGCGCCGATCGCCACCGCGCTCTTCACTGCCGAACAGTCGGCCGATCGACTGGATGATTCCGGTAAACACTCACGCCTCCAGGGGTCGCAACAGCAAACGCCAATCCGCGCCGATCATGCGCTGATCGACCACACCCAGTTTCCAGCGCGCGGCCATCTCGCCAAGCGCGGGCAGCGCCAGCAAGGGACGTGCGCTGTCGCCAAGCAGGACCGGCGCCACATACAGCAACAGCTCATCGACCAGGCCAGCGGCAAACAAGGCTCCAGCAAGCGTCGGCCCGGCCTCGACCTGGATCTCGTTGATCTCGCGCGCGGCAAGCAAGGCCAGCACCGCTGACAGGTCGAGCCGCCCTTGGCGGATTTCAACCGCGGCCAGCTCGACATGCTCGAAACGTCGATCGATTGGTCGCGCCCCAGGCCCATGCAGGACCAGGGTCGGCAGCGAACCATCAAGGACCTGCGCAGTAGCTGGAACACGCAGTTCGCGATCGAGGATGACGCGCAGCGGCGGCAGCGGTGCCATGGCGGCATCCGTGGCATCTGGCAGGCGCAGGCTCAGCGCCGGATCGTCGGCGAGCACGGTGCCGATGCCGCTCAGGATCGCCGAACTGCGTGCGCGCCAGCGCTGCACATCGGCGCGCGCGGCCGCTGCGGTAATCCATTTCGACTCGCCGCTGGCCAGCGCCGTGCGGCCATCGAGGCTCATCGCCAGCTTGACCCGCAACCACGGCCGGCCACGTTCGATGCGCGAAAGGAACCCGCGATTGATCTCGCGCGCGGCACTGGCCATAAGGCCGCTCTCGACGATGATCCCGGCCTCGCGCAATTTGGCTGTTCCGCGACCATCGACCTCGGCAAACGGATCCGCATGCGCGATGACGACCCGTGCGACGCCCGCGGCGATCAAGGCATCGGCGCAGGGCGGCGTGCGCCCGAAGTGCGCGCAGGGTTCGAGCGTCACATAGGCGGTGGCGGCGCGTGCGCGATCACCCGCTTCGTTCAAGGCAAAGACTTCGGCATGTGCGCCACCGGCACGCTGGTGCCAGCCACTGCCAAGGATCTGCTCGCCGTGCGCGATCACGCAGCCAACGCGCGGATTGGGGTCGGTGGTGAACAAGCCGCGTTCGGCCAGGCGCAGCGCAAGCGCCATGTGCGCATGGTCGACGGCGCTGAATTCCACCGCGCTCACGGCAAGCCGGCCATGCCGCTTCAGCCCCTGGCCTTGCGTGCGGGACCTTCCTCAAGCAAGGGCAGTTGCAGGGTTTCCAGTCCGGGCAGGTCGCGTTCGAGCTTTTCGATTTCCTCGCGGAAGGCCTGCACGTCCTCGAAACTGCGATAGACGGAAGCAAAGCGCACGTAGGCGACCTGGTCGAGCTTCTTCAATTCGCGCATGACCAGTTCGCCGACATGCATCGAGGCAATCTCGCGCTCGCCACTGCGCCGCAGATCATCGATCACGCTGCGCACGGCCAGGTCGACCTCGTCGCTGGCAACCGGACGCTTCTGCAAGGCCCGACTGAAACTGGTGCGCAGCTTGCGCTCGTCGAACGACTCGCGACGGCCATCGGACTTGACCACCGCCGGCAATTTCAATTCGGCCGTCTCGAAGGTATTGAACCGCTCATTGCACTTCTCGCACTCACGCCGCCGCCTGATCGTCGTGCCATCGTCGGACACGCGCGAATCAATCACCCGGGTATCTTCGTGCTGGCAGAAGGGGCAGTGCATCTAGGGGAACGGGAATGGGGAATTGGGAATGGGGAATGGGTTGAAAGCAGTCCTCGCACCCTTGGCGGACTCCCGCACGGATATCGAAATCCGGCTCTTGCCGATTCCCGATTCCCTGTTCCCCATTCCCTGCACCTCAGCCATACACCGGATACTTCCGGCATTGCGCGGTGACTTTCTCGCGTACGGCCTTGATCACTTGTTCGTCGGCTGGCGCATCGAGGACGTCGGCGATCCAGTTGGCGAGGTCGATGCAATCGCTTTCGCCATAGCCACGCGTGGTCACCGCCGGCGTGCCGATGCGCAGGCCGGAGGTGATGAACGGCGAGCGTGGATCGTTCGGCACGGCGTTCTTGTTGACCGTGATATGGGCCTTGCCGAGCGCGGCTTCAGCATCCTTGCCGCTGGACTCGCGACCGATCAGGTCGATCAGCATCAGGTGATTCTCGGTGCCGCCCGAGACAATCTTGTAGCCACGCGCCATCAGGGTCCTGGCCATGGCCTTGGCGTTGACGACCACCTGCTGCTGATACGCCTTGAACTCGGGGCTGAGGGCTTCGAGGAAGGCCACCGCCTTGGCCGCGATCACATGCATCAGCGGGCCGCCCTGGATGCCCGGGAAGACGATCGACTGCAGCTTCTTCTCGCCTTCCTCGCCGAGTCCCTTGGCAATCACGAAGCCACCGCGCGGACCGCGCAGGGTCTTGTGCGTGGTCGAGGCGACCACGTGCGCATGCGGCACCGGATTCGGATAGACGCCGGCGGCAATGAGCCCGGCGACGTGGGCCATGTCGACGAAGAAGAGAGCGCCAACCTTGTCCGCGATGCGGCGCATGCGCGCCCAGTCGACAATCTGCGAATAAGCGCTGAAGCCGCCGACCAGCATCTTCGGCTTGTGCTCGACGGCAAGGCGCTCGACTTCGTCGTAATCGATCAGGCCGTTTTCATCGACGCCGTACTGCACGGCATGGAACAGCTTGCCCGAGATGTTCGGCTTGGCACCGTGGGTGAGGTGACCGCCGTGGGCGAGGCTCATGCCGAGGATGGTGTCACCCGGCTGCAGCAAGGCCAGATAGACCGCCTGGTTGGCCTGCGAACCGGAATGCGGCTGCACGTTGGCATAGTCGGCACCAAACAGTTCCTTGAGCCGCGCGATGGCCAGGCGCTCGGCGACATCGACATGCTCGCAACCGCCGTAATAACGCTTGCCCGGATAACCCTCGGCGTACTTGTTGGTGAGCACCGAACCCTGCGCCTCGAGTACGCGTGGACTGGCGTAGTTCTCGGAAGCGATCAGTTCGACATGGTCTTCCTGGCGCACGGCTTCGGCGGCAATTGCCGCGGCCAGCTCAGGATCCAGATCCGCGATTCGCAAACCTTTGGAAAACATCGACATACTCTCGGCAACCATGACGGAATGCGCATGTTACCGCGTTGCAGCATGAAGCATCGAATCAGCCAGCCTGCGGGTGCCAGGGACTCGCTCATCGATGCGCGGTCAAGGCAGGCTCAAGGACCCCATCATCCGCCCTTCGGGCAGCTTCCCCTTTGTGCTCCGTGGGCAGAAAAAGCACGCTTTCCCTATTCCCCATTCCCGGTTCCCGGCCCCAGCAGCTCGATAGCCATGACCAGCGCATCCTCGCGCCCGCGCTTGCCCGGGTAATAGTTCGGCCGCCGCCCGATCTCGTTGAATCCGCTGCTGTGATACAGGGCAACAGCGGCCGTGTTCGAGGGGCGCACTTCGAGGAAGACGCGCTCGGCATGATGCCAGCGGGCCAGATCGAGCAGGCGGGCGAGGATGCGGCGGCCGAGACCTCGGCCCTGCTCGGCCGGGGCAACGCAGATGTTGAGGACATGCGCTTCGCCGCCGGCGACCGAGAGCACGCCGTAACCGATCACCTCGCCGGCGCGTTCGAGTACCCAGCATTCATAACCGGAGGCCAGGCAATCGCGGAAGATCGTGAACGTCCACGGATGCGGATAGGCGCTCAGTTCGATCCGCGAGACAGCCTCGAGATCGCTCGCGCGCATGGCACGGAAACTCGAAATCGGATCCTGCAGGTTGGCAGCCATGGGCGTTCCGGCTCAGCCGCCGGCGCGGTGCTTTGCCTGCGCACGCGACAGGCGCTTGATCTCGCCCCAGAGCGAGCGCTTGGCCTCGGCACTGCCGGCGAGCACGGCGGGTTCGCTGCTGATGATCCAGGCCATCTCGTTCTGCCGTTGTGCCGGAATCCCGGCGCCCAGCGTCCGCACCAGGGTTTCGCCGAGGATCAGCAAGCCCCGCGCGGCGGCGATGGCTTCGAGCCGGGAGATATCGGCCATTGCCGCATCGAGCCTGGCCATGCGCAGACCACGCAGCAAGTCGTCAAGCAGGCGTCCGTGCCGTGCCTCGCTGCAGACAATCAGGATGGGCGCCGCACCCACAGCCCGCGCTGGCGGTACGGAGTTGCCGGCAGCGACGCTGTCCTGCGGCTTGTCGTCGGCTTGGTGCGCAGCCAATTGCACGGCAGGCGCGGCGACAGCGGCACGCGGCACATAGACTTCAATGCCGATTTCAGCGAGCAGGCGCAGGCTGTAGTCATCGAGCATGCTCGTGGACCTCGCTCTGCAGCAGATCGGCGTGGAACTCGGCAAAGGCCTGGTCGACGGCTCGCGACAAGGCCACGGCGGTCGCGCCAAGGCCCTTGTCGGCGGCAACGACATCGGCATGATAGATCTCGTCCAACTGGGGCGTGCCATCGGGTCGATCGACGCGAATCCGCACCACCACGCTGGCGAGGAAGCCGCCATCCACGCTTGGCACGCGCTCGAAGCGCAGGATGCTGCCGCTGATGCGCAGGGCCGCCTGGCTCGCCGCGAGCTCATCGGTCACCAGCGGCGCCACGGCGGCGTCGCGCAGCACGATCAGCAATCGGCGCTGCAGGGATCGGGTCGGTGGATCGGTCCACAACTGGTAGTGGTACTGGCGCAACTCGCTGCCGGCGGGATCGAGCGCATAGATCAGGGCGCGATCGGCATAGAGCCCGTCGGCGGCGAACAGGTTGACCACGATCGGCGTGTTGAAAACCTGCGCCTTGCTGACCGGCAGCGGTTGCGGCTCGGCCATGCGGAAATACGTGTGGTCGGGCACGCCCGGGATATTGCCGCAAGCGGCGAGAACGAGCGCACACAGTGCAGCGATGAGGGCTCTCATTTGCCGTCGTCCTCCAGCTTGTCGGGTTCCGGCGAGCGCAGCAGTTGTCCCGGGTTGCGGCGGATCTCGCGGCTGAACTCGTCGAGGTTGCGCGTGGCCGATTCCAGATGATGGGTGATCACGTCCATGCGGCTGGACAGGCTGGCCATGACGGTCGCCAGATCGGTCATCGCGCCACGGATGTCGCCGCGATTCTCGCGGGCGATATCGGCCAGTTCGCCGACCGTCTGGTCGAGCGTCTTGCGGGTCTCGCGCAGCTCGCCGCTGAGCCCTTGCACATTGCCGAGGATGCTGGCGACGGCGGCGCGATTCTGCGGTTTGAGCAGGTCATCAAGGGCGCCGGAGGCATCGTTGAGCTTGCCAAGCAGGGTCTGTGCCTGGCCGAGGATTTCCGGGGTGTTGTGATCCAGCGAACCGGTGATCGAATCGACACGTTGCGAGAGCCTTGCGACCATCGGCGTGATCTGCTCGCGGGTCAGCGCGGAAACCTGCCCGGCCAGTTCGCCGACCGCGGCGAAGATATCGGCATTCTCGGCACCGCTGATCTCGGCACCGCGCGCCAGCATCTGCTTGCTGGCACCTTCCTTGATGCCGATCGACATGTCGGCAAGCAGGCCGCTCGATTGCAGGCGGGCGACGCTGTCGACCGGAATCGTCCAGTCGCGCTTGACCGACACGGTGACCTTGTAGCGCGTTCCCTCGCTGCTGCGCTCAGGCTCGATGGCGGCAACCTCGCCAATGCGGTAACCCTCGTAGAACACCGGCGCGCCATAGCGCAGGCCGGTGACATTGCGGTAGTGGACGAGATAATCCGTCGAAGCCCCGCTGCGTCCGGTGATCAGGGCAAGGCCAACCAGCAGCAGCACGATCGCCACCAGGACCACTGCACCGACCGCCACGTAATTGATCGTGTCGCGCTTCACCCGATCTCCCCCATTGCCATCGGCCGCATTCTACCGTCGGATCGAAATTCCATGCGCGCAGGCCCGATCATGCGCTCGTCCCGACCAGGCGCCGCAGGTAGTCATCGGCATCGACCTGGATCTCGCGCGGACGCCGGTTGAGCAGATCCTGGATGCGCTCGTTGTCGGCAGCGCGCACCTCGGCCGTGGTGCCCGTCATCAGCACGTCGCCCTGGTCGAGCACGGTGATCGTGTCGGCGATCTTGAACGCACTTTCAAGCTCATGGGTGACGACGACGATGGTCATGCGCAAGGCATCGCGCAGGCGCAGGATCAACTCGTCCAGTTCAGCCGAGACAACCGGATCGAGACCTGCCGAAGGCTCGTCGAAAAAGAGCAGCCGCGGATCCATGACGATGGCGCGCGCCAGTGCCGCACGCTTGATCATGCCGCCGGAAAGCTGGCCCGGCATGAGGTCCTGGAAGCCGCCGAGATTGACCACCTCGAGCTTGATCCGGCTCATGATGCGGATCGTCTGCTCATCCAGGTTGGTGAGCTCGCGCAACGGCAAGGCGACGTTGTCGCCGACCGTCATCGAGGTCAGCAGCGCGCCGCCCTGGAAGGAAACACCGATGCGCTTGCGCACATCGAGTTTCTCGCGGTCGCTGGCTGCGGCCAGGTCGATGCCGAACAACTTGACCGTGCCCGACAACGGCCGGTTGAGGCCGAGCATGTGCCGCAGCAAGGTGCTCTTGCCGGAACCCGAGCCGCCCATGATCACGCGGATCTCGCCGGCATGGACGCTGAAATCGACACCATTGAGGATGCGCCGCTTGCCGTACCAGGCTTCGAGCTTCTCGACTTCGATCAAGGGAGCGGCAGTGGTCATGTCTAGCGATTGAGAAAAAAAGAAAAGATCATGTCGGCGACAATGATCCAACAGATCGAAAGGACGACCGCGCGTGTCGTCGCGCGGCCAACGCCTTCGGCACCACCGCTCACCGAAAAGCCGGTGCTGACGCCGATCAAGGTGATCAGCAGGGCAAACACCGCACTCTTGGCAAGGCCCTGGCCGATATCGCCAGGATCAAGCAGCGACATCGACTGCAGCATGTAGGCAGTCGGCGTGACGTCGAGCGCCGGCGCGCTGTACAGGGCGGCGCCGAAGATCGCCACCGCATCGGCGAACACGGTCAGCAAGGGCAGCATGATCAACATCGCGATCAGCGCCGGGGCGACCAGATAACGCACCGGATTGATGCCGATCACGGCCAGCGCGTCGACTTCCTGGGAAACGGTCATCGAACCTATGCGTGCGGCAAGCGCCGAACCGGAGCGACCGGCGACGAGGATGGCGGTGATCAGCGCGCCGAATTCACGGGTCACCGACTTGGCCACGGCAACGACAACCTGCGATTGCGCGCCGAACTCGCCGAGCGCCGAGATGAACTGGATGCCGAGCATGATGCCGACGGTGAAGGCAAGCAGGCAGACGATCGGCAAGGCATCGACACCGACCTGGCGCATCTGCTCGAAGACCGCGCGCAGGCGCAGCGGCTGGCCAAGGCGCCAGCCCCAGACTGCCAGGTACAGCGACTCGACCAGCAGCATCGCCGCATAGCCCATGCCGCTGAGCGCACCGACCGCGCCACGGCCGATCTTTGCAAGGGGTCCGGTCAGGGCTTCCAAGCCGACGCGCCGTTGGCTTCGGGAATCGCCGCGACATCGGCAACGATCGGGAACACGCGATCGAGTCGCGCCAGTTCAAGCACGGCGCGCACCGCGTCGCTGATGGCGACCAGGGCAAAGCCGCTGCCCCGCGAGCGCGCATTCTGGAACCCCTCGACAAGGGCGGCGATGCCGGAGGAATCGATGTAGCTGACTTCGCTGAGCACGACCCCGACCCGCGCGCTTTTCCCCAGCGCCGCGAGTACCGCTTCGCGCACCTGCTGCGACCAGGACAGGTCAACCTCGCCGCGCAGGCGGATCAACATGCATCCATCGGCCGATTCGTGTTCGATCGCATTCATTCCTGGTCTTCCCCGCTTGCCTGGTTGGCGCTCACTTTCTTGTGCATGACCATGCAGTTGCCGCGCCCGTCCGGACGTTGCTGCATGGCCCAGTCGTCCATCACCGTATCGATCAGGGCGATGCCAAGTCCACCACTGCGGCATTCGCCGAGCGGCTTGGCGCGAACGCAATGGGGATCGACGACGGGCGCCGTATCGAGCAGGCGGAATTCGAGCTTGCCGGCATCGCGGGTGACGCGCAGGTCAATGTCACCCGAGCATTCCGGCCCGTAGGCGTGCCGGATCACGTTGCAGCAGGCCTCATCGACAGCGAGGACGAGTTTATCCCGGATTGCCGCCTCGACACCGGCATCATCGAGCGCCGTGCGCAGCAGCGAGCGGATCCCGCGCATCTGCTCCGGGCGCGCCGGGAAACGCCGCTTGAGCAGCACTTCCGGGCCATGCGCCTGCATGCGTTCGATCAGCAGCAAGGTCGTGTCATCGACCAGGCGCAGGTGCTTCAACTCCGAAAACATGCCGCGCAGGCGCGGCTCTGCCGAAGCCCCGGCGTGTCGGGATATCAGTTCGCGAACGCCCTCCGAGCCGATCGTGCGGCGCTGCGCATCGCGCACGTCGGTGACGCCGTCGGAATAGCAGTAAAGCGAAGCATCGGTGAGATCGATGTGATGCCCTTCGAAGGTTTCCCCGGCAAGGATGCCAAGTGGCGCGCCGCCGGAGAGGAATTCGGTGAATTCGCCATGCCGGTGCAGCAGCGCCGGGGGAAAGCCGGCCGCGGCAATCTCGACCTGCTGCGCGTTGCGATCGCAGTGGCCGACCAGGGCGCAGACGAAACGGCCATCGAGGCTGCCCTGGCAGAGTTCCTCGTTGACCTTCTGCAGCCATTCCGAGGGCGGCGTGCCGTCCTTGCCAACCCAGCGCAACAACGAAGCCACGCGCACCATGAGCAAGGCGGCGTCCAGTCCCTTGCCGGAGACATCGCCGATGAAAAAACCGATGCGCCCGTCAGCGAGGTCGAAATAATCGTAGAAATCGCCGGAGATCTCGTGCGCCGGCAAGTTCATGCCGATCAGCGGGAAGCCGTCGCGCCGACGCTTGGGCAGCAGCGATTTCTGCATGCGCCGGGCGAGGTCGAATTCGCGGCGCATGCGCGCCTGCTGCACCAGCTCATGGGCCATGCGCGCATTGTTGATGGCCAGCGAGGTCGGTGCCGCGACCAGGCGCAGGATTTCGGCATCATCCGCGCTGAACGCACCGCCGGTGCGCTTGTTAACCACCTCCAGCGCACCGATCGGCCCCTTGGCCGTGGCCAGTGGCGCGCACAGCAGGCTGCGCGTGACGAAGCCGGTATCCACATCGTTGCTGCGGTCGACGCGGGCATCGCTGAGCGCATCGGAGACGACCTGGTTGCGGTTTTCCGCAACCGCGCGGCCGACCACGCCCTGGCCAAGCGGAATGCGCAAGCCGGTAATGTCGATCGGACCGACGCAGACCCGGCATTCGAGCATGTCGCCGTCTTCCTCGAGGAGGAACAACGAGGCGGCCTCGGCATCCATGAAATCGGCAATGCGGGTGACCGCTTCGCTCAAGGTCTGGCGCAGGTCGAGGGAAACGGCCAGGGTTTCGGAGAGATCGGCGAGAAAGGCGAGCGCGCGCGCTTCACTGGCGACGGCCACCGGCATGGACATGGCCGGCTGCGGACTCATTCTTCGCTGCGCTCGGTGCCGCGCAGGGCACGCTGTTCGCGCCAGCGGCGCAGGCCCCACAAGGTCATGATCGGCCCGGACAGCACATAGAGGACGCCGATGCCGAACAATACCCGCGGCGGATCAATGGCCAGCGCAACCAGTATCAGCAATGCCGCCGGAATCCAGATGAAGGGCACGCGATCCGAGGTTGGCCAGGCCTTGAAGCTGAAATAGCGAATGTTGCTGACCATGAGCAAGCCGGCGAGGATGGCAATGACCGGGGTGACGAATTGCACATCGATGCCGCTCAGTTCGAATTTCTCGTCGACCGTCCAGACGAAGGACATGCACAGTCCCGCCGCCGCCGGACTGGCCAGGCCCTGGAAATAGCGCTTGTCGGCAACACCGACCTGGGTGTTGAAACGGGCCAGGCGCAGTGCCGCGCAAGCCGCGTAGATGAAGGACGCCGCCCAGCCGAACTTGCCCCACAGCGGACCGTATTCGACCAATGAAGACAGCGACCAGGTGTACATGACCAGGGCCGGAGCGAGGCCGAAGCTGACCAGGTCCGACAAGGAGTCGTACTGCACGCCGAACTCGCTCTGCGTGCCGGTCATGCGGGCGACGCGACCGTCGAGGCCGTCGAGGATGGCGGCAATGAACACCGCCAGCGCGGCGTCCGAATAGCGCCCGCCAATGGCCGCGACAATCGCGTAGAAGCCGGCGAACATTGCCGCGGTCGTGAACAGATTCGGCAGCAGGTAGATCCCGCGCGATCGCTTGCGTGGACTGGGGGATGTTTCTGCCATGCTCGGGGCCATTCGGAAAAGTGTGTCGAGTTTAACTGATCGTTGCGATTTGCCACCGAAGTGCTTGTCAGACAACGAAACTAGTGCTATCCAGTGCGCTGATTGAGGGCCCAACAGTCGGCTCGCACCGACGCGGAGAAAATGATGAAGCCCAGTTCGATTGTACTGATCCTCGCCTGCCTGAGCGCCGTCCCTGCGGTGGCCCAGCAGGTCTACTCGTGGACCGACAGCAACGGTACCAAGCATTTCTCGGATACCCCGCCACCACCGAATACGGCGTCGGCAAAGAAGCTCATCGTCCACAGCGGGGTCACCAGCACCGCTACCGAACCCGAGGCCGAGCAGCCCAAGGCCGGCCCGAGCATGGCTGCAGCCGCCGGCTACAGCGAGGATGACATCAAGCGCAATTGTGCCGCCGCGCGCAAGAATCTCGATATCTACAACGCCTCGGCACCCGGCGACGAAGCCCTGCCGGAAACCCAGGTGCAGTACCAGATGAACCTGAACAAGGCCAAGGAACAGATCAAGCTGTTCTGCGGCTGAGCGCTGGCCAACCGCGGCTGTTGGCCAGCATGGAAATCCGTTGATGGCCACCACGGCCTGGCGACTGGGAGTCGTCCACTCGATCAGGTCGACGCGCCCGGCGCGGTGAAAACCCACCTGCTTCTGTAGAATTGCCGATCCACTGCGATCGAAGCAAACCCATGCGCCTGTCCCGTTTTCACCTCGCCACCGTCAAGGAAGTCCCCGCCGATGCCGAAATCATCAGCCACAAGCTGATGTTGCGCGCCGGCATGATCCGCAAGCTCGCCTCCGGCATCTACACCTGGTCGCCGCTTGGCCTGCGCGTCTTGCGCAAGGTCGAGGCGATCATCCGCGAGGAAATGAACCGCGCCGGCGCGATCGAGCTGCTGATGCCTTCGATCCAGCCGCAGGAACTGTGGGAGGAAACCGGGCGCTGGGAGAAATTCGGTGGCCAGTTGCTGAAGATCAAGGACCGCAAGGACGCCGGCTACTGCTACGGCCCCACGCACGAGGAAGTGATCACCGATTTCGCCCGCCAGGAGCTGAAGTCCTACAAGCAGTTGCCGATCAACTTCTACCAGATCCAGACCAAGTTCCGCGACGAGATCCGCCCGCGCTTCGGCATCATGCGGGCGCGCGAATTCCTCATGAAGGATGCCTACTCGTTCCACATCGACGCCGACAGCCTGGCCGCCGAATACCGCAACATGTACGACGCCTACACGCGCATCTTCACGCGCCTTGGCCTGCGCTTCCGCGCCGTCGATGCCGACACCGGTGCCATCGGCGGCAGCGCCTCGCACGAGTTCCAGGTGCTTGCCGATTCGGGCGAGGATGCCATCGTCTTCTCGACCGGTTCGGACTATGCGGCGAACGTCGAAAAAGCCGAGGCGCTGGCACCGGCCGGCAAGCGCCCCGCGCCCGCTGCGGCAATGGAAAGCATCGACACGCCAACGCAGAGGACCATCGAGGAGCTGACCGCCTTCCTCGGCATCGACGCCAGCCAGTGCATCAAGACCATCATCGTGCGCGGCAATGATGGCCTGGTCGCCTTGTGCGTGCGCGGCGACCACGAGGTCAACGAAGTCAAGGCGGCGCGCCTGGAGGAACTGCCCGGCGAATCCGCACTCGCCGATGAACAGGAAATCGTCCGTGCAATCGGCTGCACGCCGGGCTTCATCGGCCCGGTCGGCCTGCCCGCGTCGATTCCGGTCATCGTTGATCGCGATGCGGCGCTGGTTGCCGATTTCGTCTGCGGCGCGAATGCCGCAGGCAAGCATCTGCGCGGTGCGAACTGGGAGCGCGATGCCCGCATCACGCGCATCGTCGACCTGCGCAAGGTCGTCGAAGGCGACGCCTCGCCGGATGGCAAGGGTCATCTGTCGATCGCCCGCGGCATCGAGGTCGGCCACGTCTTCCAGCTCGGCAGCAAGTACGCCGAGGCGCTGGGCGCGAGCGTGCTTGACGACCAGGGCAAGGCACGCATCATGTCGATGGGTTGCTATGGCATCGGCGTCAGCCGCATCGTCGCTGCGGCGATCGAGCAAAACCATGACGAAGCCGGCATCCTCTGGCCCGCACCGATGGCGCCCTGGCAAGTGGTCATCTGCCCGATCAACATGGCCGGCAGCAGCGTCGTGCGCGAGGAAGCCGAGCGACTTTACGAGGAACTCGCCACGCGCGGCATCGAGGTGGCCCTGGATGATCGCGGTCTGCGGCCGGGCCCGATGTTTGCCGATGCCGAGTTGATCGGCATTCCGCAGCGCATCGTCATCGGCGAGCGTGGCCTTGCCACGGGCACTTTCGAATACCGTCGCCGTGACGAGGCTGAAAATCGTTCATTGTCGCGTGATGCGCTGCTCGCGCTGTTTGCCTGAGCGGCCTTGGATCATCCCGCCATGCCGAGGATTGCTCGCCGCGGGGTGAGGCGCATCAAGGGGGAACCGCATGGACGCCGATGAGCCGGAAACGCCGCAGGCCGAGCGCCGGCGGCAACTGCTCGGCGGCGAGCTGCGTTCTTTGCTGCCGCTGGCGCTGGCGGTGATCCTGGTCGTGGTTGCCGTGGTCGTGCTTGGACACGAAGCCGAGCTCCACCTGCAGGCGATCGAAGCGGCGATCGCCGCACTCGGCCCGTGGGGTCGCGTGGCCTTTGTCGGCTTGCTGGTCATCGGCACTTCGATGCTGGTTCCCGAAACATTGTTTGGCCTGGTTGGTGGTGCCTTGTTTGGACTCGCCTGGGGAATTGGCCTGCTGCTGCTTGGCAACCTCATTGCCGCCGCGCTGCAATACGGTCTCGCCCGCCGCCTGCTGCATGCGCGGATCCAGAACGCACTGCAAAGCCGCCCCCTGCTGCGCTCGATCCAGTCGGCGGTGATCCGCGACGAGTTGCGCCTGCAGGTACTGCTGCGCCTGACCCCGCTCAATCCGGCCTTGATCAGCTATCTGCTTGGCGCGGCCGGCGTGCGTTTTGCCGGCTTCATGCTTGCCAGCCTGGTCCTGCTCAGCCACTACGCGATCGAGGCGTATATCGGCCACGCCGGCAAGCAATGGCTGACGCGTGGCCTTGCCGGCACGCAAGAAGGCTGGCAACACGATCTGCCGATCTATGCCGCTACTGCCGTCGGCGTGCTCGCCATCATCCTCGTCTCCAAGGCCGCGCATCGCGCCGTGCTGCGCGCGATTGCCGAGAACCCGGCTGGCCCGACCGCCACGCGCAAGCCGTAGCGGCCCGGGCGGAAGACCGCGAGCCTCAAGTGCCGGGACCGCAATCCAGGCATGGCGACGGCGGCTTCGTGGCCATGCCGAGTTCCTTGAGCAGCGCGCGCAAGGCAGTGCGCAGGCCTTCCTCGATGACCGGGTGATAAAACGGCAACTCCAGCACTTCTGCGACGCTCTTGCGCAATTGCACGACCCAGGCCAGCAGGTGCGCCAGATGTTCGGCGTCCGGGCCAAACATCTCGGCACCCAGCAGCAGGCCGCTGCCGCGTTCGGCATAGACGCGCAGCAGGCCCTGGTTGACCTGCATCACGCGCGCACGGCCCTGGTTCTCGAAGGAAACCTGGGCGCTTGCGAAATCGATCTTGTCGGCAAGCAGCCGTGCATGTCGTGCACCGACAAACGCCGCTTGCGGATCGCAGAAGACGATGCCCATCGGCGTGCGTCGCGGCTTGCGCAATACTTCCGGATAGCGTCCCGCATTGCGTCCGGCCAGATGGCCCTCGTCGGCTGCCTCATGCAGGATCGGCCGGTCCGCCGCCGCATCGCCGGCGATGAAGATGTGCTTGACGCTGGTCTGCATGGTCAAGGGATCGAAAACCGGCACGCCGCGTGGGTCGCGTTCAATGGCGGTGTTTTCCAGGGTCAGGCGATCGACATTCGGCGTGCGTCCGGTGGCCGCCAGCAGCCAGTCGAAGCGCTCGCTGCGCGGACGCCCCTCGTCGTCGATGAAGTCGATGCACACGGCATCGCCATCGCGGCTGACGCGCACCTCGCGGGCATCGAGACTGACCGGCATTTCCGCGGCCAGCGTGCGCACGGCGACTGCGCGAACCGCGGCATCCTGCAAGCCGGCGATGCCGCCACCGCGGCCGAACAGACGCACGCGCACACCCAGCCGATGCAGGGCCTGGCCGAGTTCGACGCCAATCGCGCCAGCGCCGAACACGGCGACCGATTGCGGCAGATCCTGCCAGTAGAACACCTCGTCGCTGCTGATCAGGCGATCGCCCGCCGGCTTCAGGGCATCGGCAATCATCGGTCGCGAGCCGCTGGCAATGACGATGCGCGCCGCCTCGATGCACTCGATATCCGCTGCCGGTGCCTGTTCCGCATCCGGCGCGTCCAGATGCAGGCGATGGGCTTCGGCGAATCGTGCGTAGGCACGCACGATGTGGCCCGGGTCGAATGCGGCAACGGTATCCGTGGCAAAGCCGACAAAGCGATCGCGCTCGGCACGCACGCGCCGCATCAGCGCCACGCCGTCCACCTTGCCGGCATCGCTGCCGATACCGAACGCCGGCAGAGCCTGCAGGCGGTGGCGCGCCTCCGCGGGCGCAACCAGCAGTTTCGACGGCATGCAGCCGATGCGCGCGCAGGTGGTGCCAAATGGCCCGCCTTCGATCAAGGCGATGCTCCCGGTGTGCTTGCGCACCTCGCCATAGGCGACCATGCCGGCGGTTCCGCCACCTATGATCGCGACATCGACCTTGCGGGTTTTCATGGCCTGATACCTCGCTTGCAGGGATCGCCCGGCCTGGGCAGCGCATCGGCAAATGCTGCCCGATGATGAACATGGAATAAGCCTCGCGGACCTCGATGCTGCGTCGCAGCAACGAGTCCCGTATGATGACGCCCCCGAAAATCCCGGCGCTCATGCGCTGTGCGCGGATGTCCTCATCAAGGAGTTTCCATGGCTTTGCAGCTCGTTTCCACCGGCAAGGACGTGCCGAACGAAATCAACGTCATCATCGAGATTCCCAAGGATGCGGAACCGGTCAAGTACGAGGTCGACAAGGCCAGCGGCACGATCTTCGTCGATCGCGTGCTGTCCACGCCGATGCGCTATCCGTGCAACTACGGCTACATCCCGCAGACCCTGGGTGGCGATGGTGATCCGCTCGACGTGCTGGTCATCCTGCCGCTGCCGCTGGTACCCGGCTCGGCAATCCGCTGCCGTCCGGTCGGCGTGCTGCGCATGAGCGACGAGGCCGGTGCCGACGAGAAGCTGGTTGCCGTACCGATCCCGAAGGTGTTCGAAGGCTACGCCCATATCAGCGACATCGATCAGGTCTCCAGGCATTGGCTGGAACGCATCGGCCACTTCTTCGAGCATTACAAGGATCTTGAAAACGGCAAGTGGGTGAAGATTGAAGGTTGGGCCAACGCCGACGCCGCCAAGCAGGAAATCCTCGCCAGCGTCGAGCGCTATCGCAACTCGGAAAGCTGAGCTCAGACGAGGAGATCCTGGTAGTCGGGGTGCTTGTCGATCCACGCTTGCACATACGAGCAGGCCGGCACCACCTTCCATCCTTTCGCACGCGCCTCGTCGAGGGCAAAGCGCGCCAGCTGGCCGGCAATGCCGCGTCCGCCGAGGCTGGCCGGCACGCCGGTGTGGGTGATCGTCATGGTGTTGCCCGACAACTGGTATTCGACCACGCACTGCTGCCCTTCGACCACGGCGACAAATCGCGTGGCGGCGGGCTCATGGACAATCTCGATACTCATCGGCACTCCCTGGTGGCATCCACAGTGGATCCAGCGAGGGTTTCCGTTTTGCCGGCGCAGGTCAAGCGCAATTTCCCGCCTGAGGGAATTGCGCTTCGATCCATTCATTCAACGCCGCAATCCGTCATCGAGCACTATTCCTCCTCGAAACGCCGGATCTCGTCGAGGATCGATTGTGCCTTGCGCAGGCTGCTGCCGGTCATGTTGCTGTCCATGGCCTCGCGCAGCCGCGTGCGGCCACTGCGCTGGGCCCATCGATGGAAAGCCCATGTGCCGAGCAGGCCGACCACTCCGCTGGCGATGCACCAGCCGATCGCGGCGCCCATGTTGGCGTAGAAATCGACGCCGGCCAGCCAGGCGAAAAGGCTGGCCACGAAAGGAATCCAGAACAGCCACCACGACAGGCCAATGATCATCCCGCTGCGGATGTAGAACCCGCGCAACCGTGCAAGTTGCTTCTGGATCGTCAATACCGGTGCGGCATAGTCGAGCCGCTGGATCATGCCCAGCGTGATGCCGGCGAACATGATTGCGAGCACGCCGTAGACGTGCACTATGATTCCACTGAAGAACAGGCCGACGACCTCGCGCTGGCTGCTCCATGTCGAAACGCCAAGCAGGATCATCAATACACCAAAAATGATCTGCGCGATCTGGCCCCAGAACAAGGGTCGCAAGCCGCTGCGCGCCTTGTCCGCGCGCGAATCGCGGAAGAGTTGCAGATTCAGCGCGTGCTGCTGTTCGAGGCGCCGATCGAGGGTTTGCCATGCGGCTTTCATGTCATCGAATTCCATCGTCGTATCCATGTTGGTTCAGCCTTTGAATGAGGTGTCGTTGCGGATGCGTTGCTTGAGGCGCGATATGCGTGTTGCCACGTTGGTTTCGCTCAGGCCGAGGATCTCGGCAATCTCGCGATAGCTGCGCTCTTCGAGGACAAGCAGCAACAAGGCACGGTTGAGCGGGTCGAGTCGCGCCATGAAATCCTCCAGCGCACGGACGCGCTCGTCTGGCTCGTCGATGCCACCGACAAGCGCTGCTTCGTGCGCGGATTCGTCGAGTGGCAGGCTGTGCCGGTCGCGTCGCTCGGCATCGCGCAGATGCGAGATCGCCACGTTCAACGCGATGCGGTACATCCAGGTCGGGAACGAGCGCGATTCGTCATAGCCGGGAAACGCCCGCCACAGTTGCGCACGAATCTCCTGGGCCAGGTCGGCCCGATCGGTGGCCAGCCGGGCATAGCTGCCGGCGACCTTGAAAACGATCCTGTGATGCTGTTCCAGCAACTCGCCGAAGCGTTCGCGTCGTGATCCTGGCGCCGTGAATGCCATGGTCTGCATGATCCCCTTGCCCGTCCGATTGTGCCCGTGTGCCTGCATGATTCGCCGCACAGCGGAAAAAATCACAGTGGGCCGAAAGCCGGGAATGGGGAATCGGGAATCGAGAGTCGGATCGTGGAGACGGCATGTCGGAACGAACAGCGCAGCCGCTCCGAAGAAAGCGCTGCAAACGGCGAATCAATTGGAAGCGGAAAACATGAAACATTGCCACCAGGGCAGCGCCTCCACGACGCGTGCTTTCGCATTGCCTGTTCCCTGTTCGCCATTGCCGCCTACCCGCGCTTGAGCAGCTCGCGCAGTTCGATCAGGGCGGCATTGGCGCGCGAGATGTAGTTGGCCAGCACCAGCGAGTGGTTGGCAAAAAAGCCGAACGGCGAGCCGTTCAGGACCATCGGGCTGCTCAGCGGGTTTTGCGCTTCCTCGATTTCGCGGATCACCTGCTCGAGGCTGATCATGGCGTTCTTGTCGCGCAGCACCGGGCCGAAATCGACGCGGATCGCCTCCAGCTGTTCGCGAATGGCCCAGGTATAACCGCGCGCCTCGTAGAAGTTGTCGTCGATCTTGGTCCACAGGGTCTTGACGATGCGCGAACCGGCGGCGGGCCTGGATTGCTGGGCATTGGGATCATTGGCCAGATCGGTGTCGATGCGCATCTGCCCGACACTCGCCGAAAGACGTTGCGACAGCGAACCAAGCCGCGTCGAGACAACCGAAAGGAAATCGACCAGGTTGTCGGCACGCGCATAAAACTGCGCATCATCCTTGTCGGCGTCGGCGAGGCGCGCGGAGTAGCTGTCGATGCGCCCGATCGCCTTGCGATACTGGCTTTCCGAACTCGGCAGCAGCCAGCGGTCGTTTGGCGAACTTATCAGGGGTTCGGCCTCCTGCAGATCCTTGTCCTCGACCGACTGCGTCTGCGAACGGCTGAACTCGTTGCGCAGGGCGCGGGTCAGGTCGCGCGATGCGGTGACGACGCCAAACTCCCAGTTCGGGATATTGTCCAGCAGCACGCCCGGTGGCAGCTTGTCGTTGCTCAGGTAACCGCCACGCTTGTCGAGCATCACCTCGAGGCTGCGGATCAGCGCCGTGGTCGTCGCCGAACCCACCACCACCGGCTGCTGCCGCTCGGTGGCACGCTGCTGGGTTGCCTTGATCGGATCGAAATAGCCGGGCTCGGTATCCCACCACCACATCATCGCCAGGATCGAGAGGCCCACGGCAAGCAAGAGGGCCAGCAGGCCACGGACGAACCATGACGAGCGGCGGACGACAAGCGCTGACGATTCCATGAAGCCTCCTGGGAACGACCCGGATCCGCTTGGCCCGGTTGATTGGCAATGCCGGGCAGGATCTTCGAGTGCGCATCTTCGCACGGCGCAAATGAATCGTGCAGACCTGCAAGCCGCCGGAAATCCAGCGTCCGCGCCACCTTCATTTTCGCAATCGTGTGCTGGCCATGACTCTGCGCCGTACCGATTGCCGGGGCGGCAATGGCCGGATCCGGGAACTCCTGCAAGGCGTGTAGGAAATTTCCTACAGGCAGACGCGATGAAACCCTGACGACAGCCAAACAGCGTTGCCTGATGCTGTCGCCCTCATCCGCAACGACGCCGCGCGAGCACAACGGATCGAACCGCAGCGGCATGGGTACTTCCAGGAAATCCGCAACATGCGCAAAGAAGCACGCGACACCCTCGCCACGATCAAGACGCTGACCCGCCTCGAAGCGTGGATCCGCTGCGCCAAGGCCGAACTCGCCAGCACCCCCGGGGACGAATTGCTGGCCGAGTTCATCCGCGTCAATGAGCGCCTCGTGCAGATCGAGCGCAACAAGCTGCTTGCCGCCTGAGCGCAGCCGCGCGCGTGCGGCGCGGGTGCCATGCCGCGCCGATCCACTACAATCGGTCCCCCGGGAACGCGCCTCGGCAAACCGATGCGCGCCCTTGCGATCGAGGCGACGATGTCCAGGCAAAACACGCTTGCCGAGCAATTCCGCGCGCTCCATGTCCGCGGAAATCCGCTGCTGCTGTTCAATATCTGGGATCCGGGTTCGGCACGTGCCGTGGCTGCAGCCGGTGCCAAGGCACTTGCCCTTGGCAGCTGGTCGGTTGCTGCCGCCAATGGCTATGACGACGGCGAACTCATCCCGCTCGATTTCGCCGTCGGCAATCTGCAACGCATCGTCGCTGCCGTTGACCTGCCGGTTTCAATCGATCTGGAAAGCGGCTACGGCGAGAAGCCCGACGACGTTGCCGCCACGGTTGCCCGCGCGATCAAAGCCGGCGCAATCGGCTGCAACCTCGAAGACAGTTTTCCGCAGGACGGCCGCTTGCGTGAACCTGCCGACAATGTGCGACGGCTGGCGCGCGCCCGCGCTGCCGCGGAAGCAACCGGCGTGGCGTTCTTCATCAACGCGCGCACCGATGACTTCATGCAGGCACCCGCCGAAAACCACAATCTCGCGCTGCTGCGCTCGGCACTCGAGCGCGGTCGCGCCTATGCCGACGCCGGTGCCGACGGCCTGTTCATCCCGGGCCTCGTCGATCCGGCCCTGATCGAGCGCGCGGCCCGCGAATCAGCGCTGCCGCTAAACATCATGAAAAGCGCCAGCGCGCCGTCCCTGCGCCGCCTCGGCGAGCTCGGTGTCGCCCGCGTCAGCCACGGCCCGGGGCCCTATCGCGCCATGATGAAGCACCTTGAGGATGCAGCCCGCGAAGCGCTGATCGCCGGCTAACGCGGCACGCCCTGGCAAACTCGCCTAGTCCTTTTTTTCCAGCGCCTGCACCGCTTTCAGGGTCTCGCTGACATGGTGATCGGGGCTGAGATCCGAATGCACGTGCACGATCGATCCCGCGGGCGATATCACGTAGGAGGTGCGATTGGACCAGCCCGGCTTCTTCGTCAGCAATGCATCGTACTGCCCGGCAATTTTCGCCCCGGGATCGGCGGCAACGGGAAACTTGCCGCCGCAGTATTCGGTTTCCCTGGAGAAGGCGGCAAGTTCATCGACGTTGCCGGCAGTCACGCCGATGACGCTCGCACCCGCCGCCTTGAACTCGTCGATGGCTTCCGAAAACAGATGTGCCTCGATGTTGCAGCCCGGCGTGTGCGCGGCGGGAAAGAAATAGACGACAACCGGACCCTTCTTCAAGGCATCGGCAAGCGAATAGGTGAACGGCTCGCCGGCGAGGAAGGCGGAGGCGGTGAAGTCGGGCGCTTGCGACCCAACCTTCAACGCCGCCTGCAAGGGCGATGCCGGCACCAGGGCAGCCAAAGCGAGAAGGACGGCAAGTGGATGGATAAGCCTCATGACAGGAGCTCCGCAGCGGGGAAGAAAGCCTTATACACCCGCATGGTCAAAGGAGGGCATTGACGGCAACCGGTTGCGTGCTTGCCTCAGCGCGCGGACTTGCGCCTGCGCTTGTCAGGCGGGGCCCTGCGCGGCGTTGGTTTGGCCGGCTCGCCTTTCTTGCCAAGCTGTTCCAGCAAGGTGCCCATGTCCTCGGCATGCTCTTCCTCGACCTCGAGGATTTCCTCCATCAAGCGCCGCGTGGTCGGATCGGCGGATCCCAGGTAATCGACGATCTCGCGATAACTGTCGATGGCAATCCGCTCGGCGACGAGATTCTCCTTGATCATGTCGACCAGATCATCGCCTTCCACGTAATCGGAATGGCTGCGCGTCAACAAGCCATCGGGGGAAAAGTCCGGCGCGCCACCCAGCTGCGTGATGCGCTCGGCAATGCGGTCGGCATGGCCTTGTTCCTCGTTGGCATGCGCAAGGAATTCAGCCGCCACGCTGTTGGCATTGATGCCCGAGGCCATGTAGTAGTGGCGCTTGTAGCGCAGCACGCAGACGATCTCGGTTGCCAGCGCGGCATTGAGCACCTTGATCACCGTGTCCCGATCGGCCTTGTAGCCTTCGGTGATGGCACCGCGTTCGATGTGTTCGCGGGCGCGTTTGCGGATGTTCTCGATATCGGAAACAAAGGGCTTTTTCGTGGCCATGCTGTCAGCTCCTCGGGTCAGGGACGGTTCGGACATCGCCACGCGCGGGAGTATCCCCGCGCTCGCGACAATGACATGAGGGGGCCATTCTCCTCAGTACATTGCAGCGCAGGCTGAACAAGCGGCTGAGACCGCGATCACTGGGGCGCTAGCCGGTATTTCCGACCAACCAAATCGCCAGCAGCGGCGCAAGATTGAACAGGAAAATGCCGATCTTGTACGCCGCCATTCCCGCGTAGTGGACACAATCGAACTGTTCCGGAGACAAGCGGAACCAGCGTGAATGCAGCTTGCGCATCGCCTCATGGGCGAACACAAAGCCGCAAAACCAGACCAGCAGGATCGCGTAATTCACTGCCAGCGAATAAAGCAGGAATTGCTGGATGGACAAGACATTCATGAGCTTCTCCAGAAATCTCCGTCCTGCGAATCACGCCGCCGCAGCGATCCTTCGGCCACGAATCTCCTATTGATAGACATCCCCGCCGCTGGCACGGAACTCGGCGGCCTTCTCCGCCATGCCGGCGTCAAGCGCGGCCTGCTCGTCGGTGCCGAGTTTCGCGGCATAGTCGCGCACGTCCTGGGTGATCTTCATCGAACAGAACTTCGGCCCGCACATGGAACAGAAATGGGCGGTCTTGTGCGCCTCTTTCGGCAGGGTCTCGTCGTGGAACTCCTTGGCCTTTTCCGGATCGAGGCCGAGGTTGAACTGGTCGGCCCAGCGGAATTCGAAACGTGCTTTCGACAGCGCGTTGTCACGCGCCTGTGCGGCCGGGTGGCCCTTGGCGAGGTCGGCGGCATGCGCGGCGATCTTGTAGGTGACGATGCCGTCGCGCACATCCTGCTTGTTGGGCAGGCCGAGGTGCTCCTTCGGCGTGACGTAGCAGAGCATGGCCGTGCCATACCAGCCGATCATCGCCGCACCGATCGCGCTGGTGATGTGATCGTAGCCCGGCGCGATGTCGGTGGTCAGCGGGCCGAGTGTGTAGAACGGCGCCTCGCCGCACTTCTCCAACTGCCGCTCCATGTTCTCCTTGATCAGATGCATCGGCACGTGGCCGGGGCCTTCGATCATGGTCTGCACATCGTGCTTCCAGGCGATCTGCGTGAGCTCGCCAAGCGTGTCGAGTTCGGCGAACTGCGCGGCGTCATTGGCATCGGCGATCGAGCCCGGGCGCAGGCCGTCGCCAAGCGAGAACGCCACGTCGTAGGCCTTCATGATTTCGCAGATTTCCTCGAAACGCTCGTAGAGGAAGGATTCCTTGTGATGGGCCAGGCACCACTTGGCCATGATCGAGCCACCGCGCGAAACGATGCCGGTGACACGCTTGGCGGTCAGGTGGATGAAGGGCAGGCGCACTCCAGCATGAATGGTGAAGTAATCCACGCCCTGCTCGGCCTGCTCGATCAAGGTATCGCGGTACAGCTCCCAGGTCAGGTCCTCGGCGATGCCGCCGACCTTCTCCAGCGCCTGGTAGATCGGCACCGTGCCGATCGGCACCGGCGAGTTGCGGATGATCCACTCGCGCGTCTCGTGGATGTGCTTGCCGGTGGACAGATCCATCACCGTGTCGCCGCCCCAGCGGATCGACCAGACCATCTTCTCGACTTCCTCGGCAATCGAACTCGACAAGGCCGAGTTGCCGATGTTGGCGTTGATCTTCACGAGGAAGTTGCGGCCGATGATCATCGGCTCGGATTCGGGATGATTGATGTTGTTCGGGATGATGGCGCGACCGCGGGCGACTTCATCGCGGACGAATTCCGGCGTGATCAGCTTCGGCAGCGAAGCACCAAACGATTCCCCGGGATGCTGCTTGAGCAGATGCTGTTCACGGATGCGCTCGAGATTCTGGTTTTCGCGGATGGCGATGAATTCCATCTCCGGGGTGATGATGCCCTGGCGCGCGTAGTGCATCTGCGTGATGTTCCTGCCGGCTTTGGCCCGGCGCGGCTTCGGCACGTTCGGGAAGCGCACGTGATCGAGCTGCTGCGCATCGGCATGCCTGCGCGTGAACGGCGAGGAGAATTCGGAAAGCGGCTCGCTGTCGCCGCGCGCCTCGATCCAGGCCGCGCGCATTGCCGGCAGGCCGGCGGCGAGATCGACGCGGTAATCCGGATCGGTGTACGGCCCCGAGGTGTCGTAGATCGCGAACGGCGCGTTTTTCTCGACGCCGAACGTGCTTGGCGTATCTTCGAGCCGCACTTCACGCATCGGCACGCGAATGTCCGCCCGGCTGCCCTGGACATGGATCTTGTGCGATCCCGGAATCGGACGCACGACCGATTCGGAGAGTTCGGCGGCTTCGCGCAACAGGGGAGCGGGTACGGCGTTCATGGATTCGGGTCCTGCGTTTCGTGAATGTGGCACGCGATAGTCGGCGCGACGATGGGTCTTCACAAAAGCGGGCGTCGACGAACGCGTGGTGGCGTGCGTCTGACGAAGCTCCCTACGCCGGTACCAACCGGATCAGGTTCCAAGGGACTCTCTCAGCCGACATTGCGGCACCCCCGCTTCCAGACGCGCATTCAAGCATGTTCGTGCCGCACAGGCCAGCCATTGCCGGAATCGGCGATGGTCCGGCCGCATTGATTTGCGGATGCGCTGCAACTGGCCGAATCGGCGGATGCCCCGGCAGCACTTCGGGTAGGTTGGCGGATCGCAACACGGGCACAGACGCGGCACAATGGATCCACGTCGCCAGGAGTTGCCATGGATACCCAGCATCCCGATCTGCATCCCTTGTTTGCCGCGCATCTGTCCATCCTCAAGCAGCGCAGCGATGCAGCCCTGGCACGCGGCGGCTTCGATCATCTGGTCATCCCGGCCGGTTCGCTGCGTTACCAGTTTCTCGATGACCGCGATTACCCGTTCTTCGTCAATCCACATTTCAAGCACTGGTTGCCGGTGACCCGCGCGCCCGGCTCATGGATCATCTACACGCCCGGGCGGCGTCCCAAGCTGATCTACCTGCAACCGGCCGATTATTGGCACGTGGTTCCCGATTCGCCAGCCGGTTACTGGGTCGAGCATTTCGACATCGTCATCATCCGCCAGGCCGACGAGGCGCTGGCCGAGATGCCGAAGGACCCCGTCCGCTGCGCGATCCTCGGCGAGGAGAACTCGGCGCTGGACCGTTTCGTGCCGAACAATCCGCGCGGCGTGCTCGATTTCCTGCATTTCCATCGCTTCATAAAGACCGAATTCGAACTGGCGATGATGCGCGTGGCAAGCAAGATCGGCACGCGTGCGCACCGCGCGGCGGAGCGGGCGTTTCGCGCCGGCGAATCGGAGTTCGGCATCCACATGGCCTACCTAGCTGCGGCCAGGCAGACCGAGAACGAATTGCCATACACCAACATCATCGCCCTCAACGAACATGGCGCCGTGCTGCACTACCACGATTTGCAGCACGCGCCGCCGGCACATAAACATGCGTTCCTGATCGATGCCGGGGCCAGCTTCCACGGTTATGCCAGCGACATCACGCGTACGTATGCGGCGGCCGATGCAACGGAATTCCAGGCCCTCATCGACGCGGTTGACGCGGTGCAGAGGAAGCTTGGCGGGCAAGTCCGCGCCGGGCTGGATTACGCCGCCCTGCATATCGATGCGCATCATCAACTGGCTGGCGTGCTTGTCGAGCATGGCTTCATCCGCATGAGTGCCGAGAGCGCGGTCGAAAGCGGGGTTTCCTCGACCTTCTTCCCGCACGGACTTGGCCATCCCATTGGTTTGCAGGTGCATGACGTCGCCGCATTCGCCGCCGACGAATCCGGCAGGACGATCGAGCGCCCGCCAGGCCACCCCTATCTGCGCTTGACGCGCACGATCGAGCCCGGTGCCGTGGTCACCATCGAACCGGGCCTGTATTTCATCGACATGCTGCTGGCCAGGCTGAAGGTCGCCCGCGAAGCGCGCGACATCGACTGGAAGCGCGTCGATGCATTCCGCAAATTCGGCGGCATCCGCATCGAAGATGACGTGGCGTGCACGACGGCGGCAGCCGAGAACCTGACCCGCGACGCCTTCGCCCTGCTCGACCAGGCCTGAGCAATGCGCATTGGCGACATGGACTTAACGACTAGCCAATCTGCGCCCGAACGGCTGGGCAAAGTGCAACCAAACAGCGTTCGCCGACGTCCTTTGACCAAGGCAGCGAACCCATCGCCGCCAAATCAGCGGAGACCGACATGAATCCCATCGACTCGAATCGAACTTTTTACAGCTTGCTGTGCGGCCTGCTGCTGTTCGGCAGCCCGCTGCTGGCGCACGCCGAGGACGCCGCGAAGAAGGACCACAACAGCGATCAGGTCAGTGTGAGCTGGACGGATCCGACGCAGTTCACCGAGGCCAAGTATGGCCGACCGTTCCGCCAGCCCGAGCCTGAAATCTGGCTCACCGAATTCCAGAAGCTCGTGGTCAAGCAGGCCGGTGCTGTGCTGCAGCCCGACCAGCACCTTGATGTGACGATCACCGATGTCGATCTGGCCGGCCAGGTCGAACCCTTCCGCGGCTCGGCCGCGACCGACGTGCGCGTGATCAAGTCGATCTATCCACCGGAAATCAATCTCAACTTCACGCTCACCGGTGCCGATGGCCAAGTCCTCGAGCAAGGCGAACGCAAACTCCGCGACGCGGCATTCCTTGATCGCGGCTCGGCCAGCCGCAGCGATTCCTACCGCTTCGAGAAACGCCTGTTGTCGGACTGGATCAGCAAGGAATTCGGCAAGCGCTCGAACAAATGAGTTCCTGATGCAGCCGCGCGCGACGACGACCGGCGGTCGATTCACTCATTACAGGCGACGCGCCTGGTTGATGACGGCAAGCCCATCCGGCAAGGCAGCCGGGGTTATGTTCCGGGCCAGCACCATGGCCTGGAACTTCTCGCCCATTTCGCCGGGCAAGGTCAGGCGCTTCACTTCCTGGGCAAGTCGATAACGGCCGATGTCGTCGGCATCGGCGCTGGCCTGCTCGAAGTGTTGCGTCAGGCCATTGGCAATCAGGAATTGCGCCTGCGTGGCGTAGCCGGCGACGGCGAATCCGGCCTGGTTGCCAGCCTCGGCCAGGCCAGTGAAATCGACGAAGGCGGTGATGTCCTGCAAGCCCGGCAGGAACAGGGCATCGGCATGCGCGCGATGGCGGTAGTGGCAAACCAGGGTGCCGTCGTCGCGTTCGGCCCGGTAGTACTCGTCCCGCGGGTAGCCATAGTCGACAAACATGGCGATGCCCGCCTCGAGGCTGCCCAGCACCGCCTGCATCCAGTAGGGCAATTGCGCGAGGATCTCCGAGCGATAACCCTCGGCAAAGCTCAACCCGAGATCGCGCTCGACATGGCGCACGGCACTGGCTACAAGTGCATCGGCCGGACGATCGCAGCGCACGAATGCACCTGTCGCGTCGACCGTCACATGCTCTTCGAAGACCTCGCCGTCGTGGATGGCGAAGCGCGTGGCCGGCAAGGCGTCAATCACCTCGTTGGCAAACAGGACGCCACGCCAGGTCTGTTCCGGCGGGCGCTCCAGCCATTCGATGCGCGCAAAAAGCTCCGCGGGCAATGCGCTGCGCAGGCGCTCATGTTGGCGCTCGCGCAGATCGGCGCTCGGCTCGAGGATGCGATAGCGTCGTGGCAAGGCATTGGCCGCGGCCAATGCCCGCATCGCCACCTCGACAAATGCCCCGCTGCCGCCACCAAGCTCGCAGAAGTCCGCCTCGCTGCCGAGCTCACGCAGGCACGGCGCCAGCGCGTCGGCAATGCACTGGGCAAACAGCACGCCCAGTTCCGGCGCGGTGACGAAATCACCGGCGGCGCCGAATTTCGTCCGTCCCGCGCTGTAGTAGCCCAGTCCCGGCGCATACAGGCAGCGTTCCATGAAACGTGAAAACGCAATCGGTCCCTGCGCGGCAATCTCGGCACGGAGCAGGGCGGACAGTTGAGCGGAAAGGGCGAGTTCGTCGTCGCCCGGTGTCGGCAAGGTGGGATTCACGGCTGGCTCGCTGCGCCGAGTTGCGGCACTCTTGACAGCATACCGACGTGCACGGAGAAGACCAATGACGGAACTGCCGAACAGCCGACCGGTGGTGCTGGTTACCGGAGCGGCGCGACGGGTTGGCGCGGCCATTGCGCGTACCCTGCACGCGGCCGGTTACGATCTCGCCCTGCATTGCCGCAACTCGCGCGCCGAACTCGACAGCCTGATTGGCGACCTGGAACTGCAGCGCGGCTCAAGCACCCTCGCCCTGCAGGCCGAACTGGCCAATGTCGAGGCCCTGCCCGACCTGGTCACCGACACGATCGACCGCTTCGGCCGCCTCGATGGCCTGGTCAACAACGCATCGGCGTTCTTTCCGACCGCGCTGGAAAGCGTGACGGCGCAGCAATGGGACGAGTTGTTCGCCTCGAATGCGCGCGCGCCGTTTTTCCTCGCCAAGGCGGCGGCTCCCCACTTGCGCGAGCGCGCCGGGGCCATCGTCAACCTGCTCGACATCTATGCACAACGTCCGCTGCCCGGCTATTCGGTCTACTGCATGGCCAAGGCCGCGCAGGCGGCGATGACCGAGGCGCTGGCGCATGAGCTTGGCCCGCAGGTGCGCGTCAACGGCGTCGCCCCGGGCGCGGTCATGTGGCCGGAAAACGGCACGAGTTATGCGAACAAGGACGAAATCATCGCGCGCACCCCGCTGAAACGCGCCGGCACGGCCGATGACGTCGCCAGGACCGTGCTCTGGCTGCTGCGTGACGCAGGCTTTGTCACCGGGCAGATCGTGCGCGTGGACGGCGGACGCTCGCTGGCGATCTGAGCTTAGCTTGGCGGCCACGGCGGCTGGCTTTCGGGCCATTTGCTGGCGGGAACAGGGAATGGGATCAAGAACAAGATCCCCTCATCCGCCCTTCGGGCACCTTCTCCCGCAAGGGGAGAAGGAACAACACTGCTACCCTATTCCCTATTCCCTATTCCCTATTCCCTATTCCCTATTCCCTATTCCCTATTCCCTATTCCCGGCCTTCAAGCCTTGACCTTGAATGCCTCGGCAACCATGGCCTTGTCGAAACCCTGGCCGGCATCGCCTTCAGTGGCATAGCGGTACAGCGCTGCCGCATAGACGCCTTGCAGGGCGGCCTGGATCAGCACCAGCAGCAGGAAGGCCACGAGCACGGCGACAATGGCGGTGATGGTGATGGCGAGGACGCCACCCGAAACAGCGAGCACGATCAGGCCGCCACCGATGATGACCAGGCCAAAGAACAGCAAGCCGAAGACGAGGCCGATGCCGGTGTTGCCGATCAGGTTCTGGCCCCAGGTCTTCTTCAGCAGCTCGGCACTGCGCTTGACCGCATCGATCGGGCCGATGTCCTGGCTGACCAGCACCGGCACGACGAGGAACGAGGCCACCGTCCAAGCCAGGCCGATCAGGCCGATGACGAAACGCCCGATGAAACCGGCACGCTCCTGCAATGCGCGCAGGATCACGCCGACGGTGGCCGCGATCACGGCATAGCCAAGGATGGTCGGCAGCTTCGACATGGCGATGCGGAAACCGTCGGCAACGGTCGGATCTCCGCCGTTGAGGCGGATCATCGCCGCGCCAATCAGGGCCGAGTTGAAGAAGATGATGACGAAGTACTGCACCACGTAGAACGCGAACAGGAATAGATAGAACAAGGGATTCATCTGTTCGCGATCCATGCCGGCGAACATCCCGGAAAACATGGCCGGCACGAAGAACGTCGCGGCAACGATGATGCAACTGATCGCCGAGAGCAGCGGAAAGACCAGCAATTCCTTGTCGGATCTGAGCACCGACGCACTGGCCTTGACCAGTGACCAGCTCTGCGAAAACTTCTCGAACATTTCGACTCCCTAGGTCGCGAAAGAAAGGCCGCCTTCCGGCAGCGCGTTGAGTATAGCGGCGCGCGAACGCTGCTGCCGACGCGTCACGCTGTGCCGGGCTTGCCGATCAGTCCAGGCTGACGATGTCCGCTGCCGAGTCGTACTGCGCATGCGCGCGCCACAGCTCGGAGATGCTGCGGCCACTCTGCGGATGCCGCGCAAACGGAGCGATTTCGGCCAGCGGCGCGAGCACGAAGGCATGCTTGAGTTCGTCGCGCGGAATCTGCAGATGACCCGGGCCGTCGACGATCAGGTCACCGAACAGGACGATGTCGATATCGAGCGTGCGGCTCGAATAGCGCTCGACATCGCGGCGGCGGCCATGGCGATCTTCCAGCGCATGCAGCCAGCGATCGAGTTGCTGCGGCGTCCAGTCGGTATCCAGGCCCACCGCCAGATTGAGGAATACCGGCCCGTCGAAACCAACCGCTTCGGTGCGATGGACGCTGGATACAAGCAAATCCCCGAATTGCGCGTGCAGGGCAGCGATTGCCGCGCGCAAGTGCTGCTCGGGTTCGATGTTCGAGCCGAGGCTGAGGTAAACCCGGTTGAGCCCTGCGGCGGCGGTCATTGCCGCACGTGTATTGCCGCGTGCGCTTCCCCGCGCTCACGTTCGATCTGCACGCCGACGGAGCGGGACCCGGTCACCGCGCCGGGCTTGGCCAGGCGCAGGCGCACATGCTGCACGTCGAACTCGTCGAGGACGATAGCCGCGCAGCGTTCGGCCAGGGTTTCCACGAGCTGGAATTCCGCAGCTTCGACAAATGCGATCAGGCGTTTCGAGACGGCCTTGTAGTCGAGCGTGTCCTCGATGCGATCGCTGGCCGCCGGGCGCGTGTTGTCAAAGCGCATCTCGATGTCGAGGGCGACGACCTGGCGGATGCGCCGTTCCCAGTCATAAATGCCGATCACGGTCTCGATGCGCAGGTCCTCGATGAAAACTATGTCCATGGCGTCTCCACTCCGGAATTTGACGGTGCCGTGCCCAAGGCGGACAGGCTTTGCAGGTCCCAACGCGGGAACACCTTGATCTGCGGATCGTTGCATTGGCCGGCATGCAGGCGGATCGAGCCGGCGAGGGCAATCATCGCGCCGTTGTCGGTGCAGAATTCCAGGCGCGGGAAATAGGTCTTGAAGCCATCCTTGTCGGCCGCTTCCGCCAGTTGCCTGCGCAGACGCCGGTTTGCGCCAACGCCGCCGGCGATGACCAGGCGCTTGGCGCCGGTCGCCTGCATGGCGCGGCGACACTTGATGACCAGGGTTTCGACGATGGCTTCCTCGAAATCACGGGCAATCGCCGCGCGCACGGCATCGCCGTGGTCGCTGCGTTGCCAGGCCAGCAAAACCTGGGTTTTCAGGCCGGAAAAGCTGAAATCGAGACCCGGCCGATCGGTCATCGGCCGGGTGAAACGGAACTGGCCGGGCACGGCGGTTTCCGCCAGCCTGGCCAGGGCCGGGCCGCCCGGATAGGGCAAACCCATGAGTTTGGCGGTCTTGTCGAAGGCTTCGCCGGCGGCGTCATCGAGGGTGTCGCCCAGCAATCGGTAGCAGCCGATCGCCTCGACTTCGATCAGCATCGAGTGCCCACCCGAGACCAGCAGGGCGACAAACGGCGGCTCGGGGGAATCCTCCTCCAGCATCGGCGCGAGCAGGTGCCCCTCCATGTGGTGTACGCCGATTGCCGGGATCTCCAGCGCCCAGGCCAGCGAGCGCGCGGCAGCGGCACCGACCAGCAAGGCACCGACCAGGCCCGGCCCGGCCGTGTAGGCCACGCCGCCGAGGTCGGCCACGGCCATTCCCGCCTCGGCCAGGGTCTGCCGGATCAGCGGCAGCAGCTTGCGCACATGGTCGCGGGAGGCCAGTTCCGGCACCACGCCGCCGTATTCGGCATGCAGCTCGACCTGGCTGTACAGGGCATGCGCCAGCAAACCGCGTCCACGGTCGTACACGGCCACGCCGGTTTCGTCACAGGAGGTCTCGATACCAAGCACCGGACCGGGTTTTGCATTGATCGAAGGCATGAAATAGAATGCGCGGCTCGCCCGAGAGCCCGGGTTGTCGAGTTTAACAGCGGAGAGACTATGCCAAGCGTCAAAGTTCGCGAGAACGAACCCTTCGAGTTTGCCCTGCGCCGCTTCAAGCGCACCTGTGAAAAGGCCGGCGTGCTGGCCGAAGTGCGCAAGCGCGAGTTCTATGAAAAGCCGACCCAGGAACGCAAGCGCAAGCGCGCGGCTGCGGTCAAGCGTCACCTGCGTCGCGTCGGTCGCGATGTGACCAAGCGTCAGCGCATGTATTGATCAAGCGGTTGCGCGGTCGCTTCGGCGCAGCGCACGACCGATTGATCGCCGGATCGGCTCCGCGCTGATCCAGCAACATCCGGGCTGAAACTTTCGGCCGGCACTGCCCACGCAGCGCCGGCCGTTTGTGTTTGTGGCGCACGCATCCGGCAAGCTGCAAGCCCCCAACCAAACCATCAACGAGGTGCACGATGTCACTCAAGGCCCGCATTACCGATGACATGAAAGCCGCGATGCGCGCGGGCGAGAAGGAACGCCTCGGCGCCATCCGCCTGATCCTCGCCGCGCTCAAGCAGCGCGAAGTCGACGAACGCATCGTGCTTGACGATGCGCAAATCCTCGCCATCCTCGAAAAGATGCTCAAGCAGCGCCGCGACTCGATCGAGCAGTACGGCGCTGCCAACCGCGAGGACCTGGCGGCCGTCGAGCGCGCCGAAGTCGCCGTCATCCAGGCTTACATGCCGGCACCACTTTCCAGCGAGGAACTGGACAGGATCGTGGCCAAGGCCATCGCCGACTCCGGCGCGACCAGCGCCCGCGAGATGGGCAAGGTCGTCGGGCTGGTCAAACCCCTGGTCGCCGGCCGTGCCGACATGGGCCAGGTTTCCGAGCTCATAAAGGCTCGGCTGGCCTAGGAAATCGGGAATGGAGAGCGGGGAGTCGGGAATCGATAGAGCCACATTCCGCGGCACCCTCGCCTTTTCGATTCCCCATTCCCCCTTCCCGCCATGACCGGCCGCATTCCCGAACGCTTCATCGACGAGCTGCTGACCCGCATCGACATTGTCGATGTGATCCAGGAGCGGGTAACGCTGAAGAAAGCCGGGCGCGACTGGTCGGCGCGTTGCCCGTTCCATGACGAGCGCTCGCCGTCGTTCACGGTCAGTCCGGCCAAGCAGTTCTATCACTGCTTCGGCTGTGGCGCGCATGGCAGCGCGATCCGCTTCCTGATGGATTACGACCGCCTCGAATTTCCCGACGCGATCGAGGAACTGGCCGCGCGCGCCGGGCTCAAGGTCGAGTACGAAGGTGGCCAGCGCGACAAGCCGCGCGAAGATGCCAGCGACCTGTATGCCTTGCTGGATGCGGCCGCCACATTCTATCGCGAGCAGTTGGCGCGCAGCGCCGGCGCACGCGCGTATTTCGAGCAACGCGGCCTCGATGCGGAAACACTGAAGCGATTCAATCTCGGCTATGCCCCGAACCAGTGGGATGCGCTGAAGACCGCGCTCGGCACGACGCCGCAACGCCTCGCCCTGCTCGACAAGGCCGGCATGCTGGCCAGCGGCGATCGCGGTGGCAAGTACGACCGCTTCCGCGACCGGGTGATGTTTCCAATCCTCGACCGGCGCGGGCGCACGATCGCGTTTGGTGGTCGCATCATGGCTGCCAGCGAACCTGCCGCGGCTGACGGGCAGGCCGCGCACGGCGCTGTCCGCACGGCCGACAAGGGTGCGGGCCCGAAATATCTCAACTCGCCCGAGACGCCGCTCTTCCACAAGGGCCGCGAACTGTTCGGCCTCTGGCAGGTACGCGATGCCAACCCGAAGATCGCGCGCCTGCTGGTCGTCGAAGGCTACATGGATGTGATCGCCCTGCATCAGTACGGCATCACCCAGGCGGTAGCCACGCTCGGCACGGCGACGACCAGCGACCATGCGGAAATCCTGTTCAGGAACTCTGCAGACGTCTACTTCTGCTTCGATGGCGACCGCGCCGGCCGTCAGGCCGCATGGCGAGCGGTGGAATCGGTGCTGCCACGCATGCGCGACGGCCGCCAGGCATGGTTCCTGTTCGTTCCGGATGGCGAGGATCCCGATTCGCTGATCCGCGCAGAAGGCGTGGATGGCTTCGAACAGCGGCTCAAGCAGGCGACCCCGCTCAGCGAGTTCTTCTTTGCCGAGACCGGCAAGGACGTGAACCTTGCAACGATCGACGGCAAGGCGCGACTCGCCGAACGGGCACGTCCACTGATCGCGCAGATTCCCGATGGCGCCTTCCGCGACCTCATGCATGCCGAACTCGAACGCCTGAGCGGGGCGAGGACGGTGCTTCCTGGCGGCACCGCCCAGGTCGACATCCGCGCCACCGCTCGCCTTGGCGGCGCGCGACCCGCGCAACGCTCGCTGGTGCGCACGGCGGTCGCCTTGCTCGTGCAGAGCCCGGCGCTCGCCGCCGAGATCGAGCCGCCGTGGACCTTTTCCGAGCTGCGCCAACCCGGCATCCCCTTGCTGGTCGAGCTGATCCGGCTCTGCCGCGAGCGCCCGACGCTGACCACCGGCGCCCTGCTCGAACAGTTTGCCGGGCGCGAGGAAGCAGTCGCCCTGAACAAGCTGGCGACCCTCGACCTGCTCGTCGATGCCAGCCAGGGCCGTGCCGATTTCATCGGCGCACTGGCGCAATTGGACGTCCAGACGTCCCAACAGCGCCTCGATGACCTGATTGCGCGGCAGCTCGATGGCGGCCTGTCCGACAGCGAACGCGACGAATTGCGCCAGTTGATGGCAAACAAGCCCGCGCACCGCAAACGCTGAGCGAGTCTGCCGGCAAATCCTGCTTGACAACACCGCGCTGGATCGTATCCACTTGCTGCATGCGCACAATTATCATGACGACGACGATGACTACACCCCTTCGGGTGCGGTCCGTCGTGCGCAGATAGTTTTACCGCACCGACACCGCAGCCCGACACGGCTGCGGGATGCGTGATCCCGACCAGCCCTGGAAAGCGCGGCGCCACCCACCGGAGGCCCGATGAGTCCGTTTGCCAAGTTGTCAGCCACGCTTGCTGCCGTGCGTCACGATATTGGTGCGCTTGCGGCCGGGAATTCCGAAACGGTCATCGCGCACAAGTTCGGCGGCTCCTCGCTCGCCGATGCCTCGTGTTTTCGCCGGGTCGCGGCCATCCTTCTCGAACGCGACGATGCAACCCAGGTCACCGTGGTCTCGGCCATGCAGGGCGTGACCAATGCGCTGATCGCCCTTGCCGCGACCGCGGCGGCGCGCGATCCCGCCTGGCAAGCGCAATGGAGCAGCCTGCGCGAGCGCCATCTCGAGACCGCGCGCGACTTGCTCGATGATCGCTCCGGCGCCGTGCGGGTCTGGCTTGAAGCGCGCTTTGCCGATCTTGCCGACACCTTGAAGGCCCTTGCGGTGCTCGGCATTCCGGCACGCGAGGCGTTCGACGCGATCCAGGGCCTTGGCGAAGTGTGGTCGGCCACTCTGCTGCGCGCCCACATCGAAGCGCTCGGCGAGGATTGCGCCCTGCTTGATGCACGTGAGGTGCTGGTCGTCAGCCACGGTGAACTGGGTGTCAGCGTCGACTGGCAGGCCAGTGCCGCGCGCCTGGCCGAGTGGCGCGCACGGCATCCACAACGGCGCATCGTCATCACCGGCTTCATCGCCCGTGATGAAGCCGCGCGCGCGACCACGCTCGGGCGCAACGGCAGCGATTTCTCCGGCGCAATCTTCGCCGCCCTGTTCGAGGCCCGCGAGCTGCATATCTGGACCGATGTCGATGGCGTGCTCTCGGCTGATCCGCGCCTCGTGCCGGAAGCCGTCTCGCTGAATGCGCTGTCCTACGAGGAAGCCTGCGAGCTGGCCTATTTCGGTGCCAAGGTCATTCATCCGCAGACCATGCTGCCGGCCATGGCGCTGGGCGTGCCGATCCACATCCGCAACACCTTCAAGCCGGCGCATCCGGGCACCTGCATCGCCACTGTCGGCGATGCCGCCGAAGGCCCCGTGCGCGGACTCTCGCTGGCCGATCAACTGGCCATCGTCAACGTCGAAGGTGCCGGCATGATCGGCGTGCCGGGCACGGCCGAGCGTGTATTCGCAGCACTGCGCGAGGCCAGGGTTTCGGTGGTGATGATTTCGCAGGGCTCCTCGGAACACTCGATCTGCGTGGTCGTGCGTGGTGCCGATTGCTCGCGTGCCGAGGTGGCCCTGGATGCCATGTTCAATCGCGAGCTGTGCCAGGGCCAGATCAAGGCGATCACGGTGACACGGGACATCAGCGTGCTCGCCGCCGTCGGCGACCGCATGGCCGGCATGCCCGGTGTGGCAGCGCGCCTGTTTGCCACGCTCGGCCGCGCCCAGGTGAACATCCGTGCAATTGCCCAGGGTGCCTCGGAGCGGAACATTTCGGTGGCACTGGACAGCGCCGACGCGGCGCGCGCCTTGCGTGCCGCGCATGCCGGATTCTGGCTCTCGCCACAGACCCTGTCGGTCGGCGTGATTGGCCCCGGCAATGTCGGCCGCGCCCTGCTCGACCAGTTGCGCGAGGCGATTCCACGCCTGCGCCGCGAGGCCAACCTGGACTTGCGCGTGCGCGCGATCATGTCCAGCAGCCGCCTGTTGACCACTGAACGCGGGGATCTCTCCGCCGACTGGTCGGTGCAACTGGCATCGAGCGACCAGGCTGCCGATTTCGAACGCTTCAGCAGCCACGTGCATGCCGCGCACCTTCCGCACGCCGTCATCATCGATTGCAGCGCCAGCGACGAAGTTGCCTCGCATTACCCGGCATGGCTGCGCGCCGGCATCCATGTCATCACGCCAAACAAGCAAAGCGGTTCCGGGCCGCTGGCACGCTGGCAGGCAATCCGAGATGCCCGCGCTGGCGGCGGCGGGCGCTTGCGCTACGAGGCCACGGTGGGCGCCGGCCTGCCGGTGATTTCGACGCTGCGCGACCTGCTCGATACCGGTGATGAGCTGATCGCCATCGAGGGCATCCTCTCCGGCACCCTGGCCTGGTTGTTCAACCGCTACGACGGCAGCCAGCCGTTCTCGGCGCTGGTGCGCGAAGCGCTCGCGCTCGGCTACACCGAGCCGGATCCACGTGATGACCTGTCCGGACTCGATGTCGCACGCAAGCTGGTGATCCTCGCCCGCGAGGCCGGGCAATCAATCGAACTTGCCGACGTCGAGGTACGCGGACTGGTGCCTGCCGAACTGCTCGAACTGGACAAGGAACAAGCCATTGCTTCCCTCGACACACTGGATGCGACCATTGCCGCACAATACGCCGCGGCACGCGCCAGGAACTGCGTTCTACGCTATGTCGCCCGCCTCGACAGTAACGGCCACGCCCGAGTCGGCCTCGTCGAATTGCCCGGGACGCATGCTTTCGCCAACTTGCGCCTGACCGACAACAGCGTGCAGTTCACGACCCGGCGCTACGCCAGCAATCCGCTGATCGTGCAAGGTCCCGGCGCCGGTCGCGAAGTGACTGCGGCCGGCATTTTCGCCGACCTGCTGCGCCTCGGCGCAGCACTTGGGGCGCGCCTGTGATTTCGGCGACAGCCTTTGCGCCGGCCAGCATCGGCAATGTTGCGGTCGGCTTCGACATCCTTGGCCAGAGCATTGCCGGCATCGGCGATCAAACCACGGTGCGGCGCATCGATGAGGCCGTGGTGCGCATCGACGCCATCCGTGGCTGCGTGCGCAACTTGCCGCTGGAGCCCATGCAGAACACCGCCGGGCGCGCATTGTTGGCAATGCGTGAGGCGCTCGACTTGCCGTTTGGCTTCGCCGTCGAACTGGAAAAGGGCATCGCCCTCGGTTCGGGCATGGGCGGCTCGGCAGCTTCATGCGTCGCCGCCCTGGTCGCTGCCAACGCCCTGCTTGAAGAACCCCTGAGCGCGGAGCAGCTTTATCCTTTTGCACTCGATGGCGAGGCCGTGTCGAGCGGCAGCCGGCATGGCGACAACGTCGGCCCGATGCTGCTCGGTGGCCTCGTCCTGGCCGCACACGGGCGCTTGCTGCGGATCGAGGTGCCGGAGGCCTGGTACAGCGTGGTGGTGCATCCCGATGCCGTGCTGGAAACGCGGCGCGCACGCCAGGTACTACAAGGAACGTATGCCCTCGCCGATTTCGTTGCACAAAGTGCAAACCTTGCCCTTGTCCTCAGCGGCTGCCAGCGTGGCGATGCCGAACTGGTCCGCGCAGGGCTGGCCGACGTGCTCGTCGAGCCACGCCGCGCGCCGCTGATTCGCGGTTTCCATGCAGTCAAGGATGCCGCACTCGCCCACGATGCGATGGGCGCGTCGATTTCCGGCGCCGGTCCCAGCGTCTTCGCCTGGTTCGAGACGCGCAGCCGCGCCGCGGCGGCAGCCGCGGCAATGGTTGCCGCGTTCGAGCAGGCCGGGTTGGCCGCCACCGCCTTCCTCTCGCCGATCAATGGCCCTGCCGCGGCACTTGTCCGATGAAATATTCCAGCACGCGCAACGCAGCCACGGCTGTCGATCTCAGCCATGCCCTGATGGCCGGGCTGGCCGACGATGGCGGCCTCTATGTGCCGAAGGCTCTGCCTGCCTTCACGCCGCAGGATTTCGCTGCCGACGAATCACTGCCAGCCATTGCCACGCGCCTGCTGCAACCGTTCTTCAGCGGCGATGCGCTGGCCGACGAACTTGCCGCGATCTGCACGCAGGCATTCGACTTTCCAGCCCCGCTGAAAGCCCTGCCGGTCGCCCAGACCCATGTGCTCGAACTGTTCCACGGCCCGACCGCAGCGTTCAAGGATTTTGGCGCGCGCTTCCTTGCCGCCTGCATGCAGCGCCTGCATGCCGTTGATCAAGCGCCACTGACCATTCTCGTCGCCACCTCGGGTGACACCGGCGCCGCCGTCGCGGCGGCCTTCCATGGACTGCCGGGGCTGCGCGTTGTCGTGCTCTATCCGGATGGCCGCGTGTCGCCACGCCAGGCCCACCAGTTGGGATGCTTCGGCGGCAACGTCCGCGCCCTGCGTGTGGCGGGCAGTTTCGATGATTGCCAACGTCTGGTGAAACAGGCCTTGTCGGATCGCGAATTGCAGGCGCGCGTCCCCTTGAGTTCGGCCAACAGCATCAGCCTTGGTCGCCTGCTGCCGCAAATGGCCTACTACGCGTCTGCCTCGATCGGGCATTGGCGACGGACTGGCACGCCACTCGATTTCGTCATCCCCACCGGCAATCTCGGCAATGCGCTGGCGGCGATCCTGGCCCGGGCCTGCGGCCTGCCACTTGGTGAGATCGGGCTGGCCACAAATGCCAATCGCGTCCTGCCCGAGTTCTTCGCCGGCGCGGATTATTCGCCACAAGCCAGCGTGGCAACCCTGGCCAACGCCATGGATGTTGGCGCACCCAGCAATTTCGAACGACTGCGCTGGCTGTACCCGGATGCCGATGCCTTGCGCAAGGCGTTCAAGGCCCGCGCCGTCGATGACGAGGCCATTCGCGCAACGATCCGCCGTGGTCCGTCGCGCTACGCCGAAGTGTTCTGCCCGCACACCGCCTGCGCCGTGCGCGTGCTTGAGGAGCTCCGCGAAGCAGGCGCGACCGGCGACTGGGCGGTTGTCGCCACCGCGCACCCGGCGAAGTTCGAGCAGATCGTCGAACCCCTGGTCGGCCATCCGCTCACGCCCCCGGCCGCGCTCGCCGACCTGCTTGCCCGTCCCGCGCACGCTGAAGCGCTCGCGGCGGATTATCGGGCCTTGGCTGATGCGCTGCTCGGCAAACCGTGATCGACATGGGCTTTTGCGGCCAATTGGGCCACTGCCGGAGCCCGGTTTCGCGTGCAACCCCGATTCGGCCGGCTTTGCCGTTTCCCGATGACGGCGCTGCCCAGGAGCGGCTTGTACGCACAAGTCACTGAAAAACAAGATGTTTCATCCCGTTTCTGGACGTATTGCGCACAAAAAACCGGGCATTGCAAGGGTTATGCCGAATTTTTTTCTCCGCCACAGTCGCTTTGTAGAACAATCCTCTGTACAGTACGCGCACTGTGTTTGCCAGGGTCACTGTGAATCGTGGCCCGATGTGGTCGAATTTCACGATTCCATCGTTCCGATTGCGCGCTCCTTAGCAACCTCAGTCTCGCCCCCAGGGGATTCCCGGGGACGTGAATACCATTTCATTTGAGTTGTTAGGAGTTTCGATATGTCCAATCGCCAGAACGGTACCGTCAAGTGGTTCAACGATGCCAAAGGCTTCGGCTTCATCACGCCGGAAAGCGGCCCCGACCTGTTCGTGCATTTCCGCTCGATCCAGGGCAGCGGCTTCAAGTCCCTGCAGGAAGGCCAGCGCGTGACCTTTGTCGCCGTGCAAGGTCAGAAGGGCATGCAGGCTGACGAAGTCCAGGTTGCCTGATCTTCGCGCCATTGCTTGATCAAGAACCCCGGGTGGAAACGCCCGGGGTTTTTTTATGGCCATGGATGGCCTGTATGCCGGCAACGCAGGAGCAATTGTCGACGATGGTCAGGGAGCAAGGTGGGTTCGATCTGTGATCGAACGCTCTTCTTCGAAGCAGTTGCTGGCGATGCCAGAGATGACGTCAGCGCACAGCACTGACCCACATCAACAGTTGGCCCACATCAACAGTTGGCCCACATCAACAGCTGGCCCACATCAGCCGCTGACCCACATCAGCAATCGACCAAAGAGCAATGTGGATTCGATCTGAGATCGAACGCTCTTCATCGAAGCAGTTGCTGGCGTATGGCCATGGATGGCCTGTATGCCGACAACGCAGGAGCAGTTGTCGGCGATGGCCATGACTGCCAATACTGATGCCAATACCCGATGGCACCATCAATGCGCCGATCCCGCACCCAGATCGCGCGGCTTCTACCACTGCATCTCGCGGTGTGTGCGCCGGGCATGGCTGTGTGGTGTGGATCCCTACAACGGAACATCCTACGAGCATCGGCGGGACTGGGTGGAACAGCGCCTTCTGGAGCTGGCGGAGATCTATGCCGTGGGTTTGTATGCCTATGCCGTGATGAGCAATCACGTGCATGTCGTGCTGCACATCGCCCCGGATGCGGCCGCGATCTGGACCGATCGGGACGTGGCGGCGCGCTGGGTTCGCCTGCTCCCGGCGACGACCAATGGCGCGATCGACCCCGCGGCGTGTCGCATGAAGAAGCAAGCCCTGCTCGGCATGCCGAACGTCTGTCAGTCTGCCGTCAGCGCCTGTCCAGCCTGTCCTGGTTCATGCGCAGCCTCAATGAACCCATCGCCCGCCGCGCGAACCAGGAGGATGCCTGCACGGGCCGCTTCTGGGAGGGGCGATACAAGTGCCAGGCCTTGCTCGATGACGCGGCGGTGCTGACCTGCATGAGCTACGTCGATCTCAAACCTATTCGCGCCGGCATTGCCGGAAACCTGGAATCCTCGATGCACACCAGTGCCGCGCGGCGCGTGGCGGCGATCCGTTCGCACGCTGAGGAAGCCAAAGCACCCCTGGCACCGGTCAACGTCCTTCCGTCCCCTCAGGCCCTGCCGGTCACCTGTGCCGGCTATCTCGAACTCATCGACTGGACCTCGCGCCTCACGCGTAAGGACAAGCGCGGAGCCCTCGACAGCGCCGAGCCGCCCATCCTGAGCACGCTCGGACTCAGCGAACAGCAATGGCAACAGCAAATGCTGGGCACCGAAACCCGCTACTGGCGAGCCATCAGATCCGCCCAGACGCTGATCGAGAAGGCAGCTGCCATTGGGCAAAGCTGGCTGAAGGGAATCGGCAGCGCTCAGCAACTCCGAAGAGCGCAGGCAGCATGAGCGCTGCAAAACAGCCGAAGCCGGCGACTGCTACGCAAGTTGCTCGGTGGTGATGACCTGCCCCCATTCCTAGGGCCATCTGCTACTTCGTAGAGTCCTGGGTTGCGAGCTTATCGCTCGCGGGTTTGGTTGCAATGGTTCCATCCGCTCGAATGGTCGCTGCGAACTCGGCCGGTGTCCGTCCCTGCAGTGAGCTGTGTGGTCGCACCTCGTTGTAGTCACGCCGCCATTCCGCGATCTGCGCCTTGGCCTGCTCGAGCGTGACGAACCAGTGCTCGTTGAGGCATTCGTCGCGGAACCGTCCGTTGAAGCTTTCGATGTAGGCGTTCTGCGTCGGCTTGCCTGGCTGGATCAGCATCAGCTTGACGCCGTTGGCATGGGCCCATTGGTCGAGCGCGCGCCCCGTGAACTCCGGCCCCTGATCGGTGCGGATGATGGAGGGATAGCCGCGGAATCGACACGCGGCGTCGAGCAGATCTGCGACGCCCTGTCCGTTGATCCGACGCGCGACGGCGATCTCGACCGATTCCTTGGTGCAGTCGTCGACGACCGTCAGGCACTTGATCGGCTTGCCGCTGGCCAGGGCATCGAAGACGAAATCCATCGACCAGGTGTGGTTGGGGCCCGGCGGAATCTGCAGCGGGCGCCGCTCGATCGCGACAGGGGCGCGCTTGCGCCGTTGGCGCACGGCCAGGCCGGCCTGCCGGTACAGCCGATGGACGCGCTTGTGATTGACCTCGAACCCCTCGCGCTCGACCAGGATGTGCAACCGCCGGTAGCCGAAGCGCCGGCGCTCGCCGGCGAGCTCGATCAGGCGCTTCTGAAGCCCATCCTCCTTCCGCTGTGAGGCGTAGTGCAGCACGCTGCGCGACAAGCCCAGCACGCGACACGCCCGCCGCTCGGACACCTGACTTGCAGCCCGCACGGCGGCGACGGCATCCCGTCGCGCCTGCGGGCTCAGAATTTTCCCCGCGCGACGACCTTCAATGCCTCGTTGTCGAGCATGGCTTCGGCCAGCAGCTTCTTGAGCTTGGCGTTCTCTGCCTCAAGCGCCTTCAGCCGCTTGGCGTCCGGCACGTCCATCCCGCCGAACTTCCGGCGCCACAGGTAGAACGAGGCGTCGCTGAAGCCGTGCTTGCGGCACAGCTCCTTGATCGGCGCGCCCGCCGCCGCCTGCTTCAGGAACCCGATGATCTGTTCTTCGGTAAATCGCTTCTTCATGTCCGCCCTCGCTGGGTTGGCGGACTCTACTTAAGTCAGACTGGTCCTGAAAATGGGGAGCAGGTCAACTCACCGAGCTTGCTCCGATCCGACGCTCGGCTGGTTATCCAGAGCTCGTCTAGCCCTATCCACTTCGAAGTTAGCCTCACCTCAATCAAGACAGTGATCAGAGTTTTTGTATAGATACAATACACCATTAAAATCATATCTTTTGGAAATACGTTTCGGCGTAGAGTAGCTCCACAAAAATGTTAGCTCGCTAATGTCTTCAAGAGAACCGACATCAACAAAATGCCGATCAAGCATCATTTCATTAGAAATACTCTCTCCACGCGAAACTATAACGCTGCCTGGCGGAAAACTAAGGGGCCTGTGCTTCTGCTGTAGCTCGAACCCGACGCCGGGGTTCCCGCGGTATAGAATCATTATAATATTTTGATTCCATGGTAATTCGGTGTACGGGATCTCCAACTGACTACTGCCTTGGTTAGTCAGAACAAATCTAACCACAGGCCGATCATTTTCAACAAGCCAACAAGCGTCAATACCAAATGGCCTCTCGATAGCATGAGAGAGCGGCGTAATGAACATTACTATACCTAACACTTTATATAGAGTATTCATTAATACGTGAACTCGTAGTCAGCTTTCATTTTCCTGTGGACGTTTATATAGGCTTGAACTGTATCTTTGCATTGAGAGCATTGCACCAAGAGCTTCTCTAGACATTCGAGAGATACCGTGTACGCATCATATTCAGACCTATTGTGCGCTCGCGCGTCGGGTTCATATACCGTAGTTGGGTAAGGCAATGGTCCGGTACACACCCAAGGATTTACTTTCAGGTAATCACTTTTGTGAACTAATTCGTGGGCTACTAGACAACCCCGACACAGAACCAATCCCACGCGCTAGCCCTGATATAAGGAACCAATCCACCATTACCATCACATACAATGGTGCCTTGCTCCGGCGGAACCAATACGGGCCCACTATAGCGCTTATCCGCCGTTGGTATCATTCCACTTGCGTCAATAAACTTTAAAGGTTTTTGATCGGCATATATGTACCTATTTATACCTCCGTATAGACTGAGTGGGTCACTTTCTGCGTAACGTCCGGCTGAAAAACTATATTGGCGTCGGTAATTGTAATAGACATCGGTTTCTTCATCGCGATACTGCCCTGGGAAGCGCAGGGGATTATCAGTCACACTGACCGAATTTTCCGTATTTCCGAATGCCTCACTGACCGCACTCCAGGTGACGTTGCCAGCGATGTTCGTCAACCGCTGCGAGGTGCCCAGATGATCGTTGTGATAGAGGTTGAGCGTCCAGGCTGAACCTGAGACATCCGCCAGCCAGACCGGATCCGTGCCCCACAGACCGCCCGGCTTCCAGCCATAGGTTCGCCTCAGCGCGCCGTTCTGCGCGAACTCGGCGATCAGCCCTTCGTCGGCGTACTGGAACCAAGTGACGGTGCCGTTGACCTCCTTCCTGAAGCGACGGCCCATCGGGTCGTACTGGTATTTGGCGATCGTCGCGCCGTTGTCCTTGATCTCGCTCAGGCGCTCGGCCGCGTTGTAAAGGAACAGGCGGACCTTGCTCGGGCTGGCGGGGTTGCCGGTCGTCTGCTTGCTCGTGTTGCCGTTGGCGTCGTACTCATAGGTTTCGGTGTTTGCGTCGACGCCATAGCCTTGCAACTCGTTGTTTTCGTTGTAGGTCCATGGCCCGGGCTGGTGCGCACTGGTCTTGCGGTTGTGTACGCCATCATAGGTGTACTGCTCCAGCGGCAGACCATCCGGATTGCCCGGTCCTTGCTGCAAGGCAAGCGGCGGCGTGGCTGCAGTCAGGCGATCGAGTGCGTCATAGCCATACAAATACTCCCCGTCTTCGGTCGTGCGCTGGGTGATGTTGCCGGCGGCATCGTACTGGTACCGGTAGTCCATGATCGTGGCGACGAGGGATTCGCTCTTGATCCGGGTTGGGCGCTGCAGCGGGTCGTAGCTGATCGTGCGCGTGGCACCGGGCAGGATGATCGAGGTGGGCACGCGCCACAGGTAGTCCTGATAGCGGATTGTGCTGCCCTTGATGCCGATGCTGGCCAAGCGATTCTTGTCGTAGCTCGCCGTCTGGATCGTCCCGTCGGCATAGGTCAGGCTCTTCTTGAGCCCGTTGGCTTCGTAACCGTAATGGAGGGTCTTGGTGATGGCGCTCGGGCCGGAGCCGTAGGTGACGGTCTCGTCCTTCCTCTGACCCTTGGCGTCGTAGACATAGACCGCACTGCTCTCGGTGTCGCCGCTCTGCGTGTAGCCGGTCAGCAGGTTGCGCCCATCATAGCTGTAGACGATGGTCTGGCTCGCCGTCTCGCTGTTGGTCGGATAGTGGTTCTCATCCGTGCGGCGTCCGGCCTCGTCGTAGATAGAGACGCGACGCTCACCCTGCGGGCTTGTGCGCACGAGCAGATTGCCGACTTCGTCGTACTCGTAGGTGATCGGATCACCCAGCGGGCGCGCTTCGGTCTTGAGCCGATCGGCCAGATCGTAGGTAAACGTGTGGGTTTGATCGTTCGCGTCGGTAACCGTTTTGAGATTGTCGCGGGTATCGTAGACATAGGTGGTGATGCCGCCGGCCGCATCCGTCACCGTGTGCATCCGTCCAAGTGCGTCGTAGGCGGTCTGGGTCGTGCGCCCGAGCGGATCGGTCGTGCTGATCGCCTGACCCTTGGCGTCGTAGCCCGTGTGGTGTTGGCGCTCGTTGAAAACTGACCATCTCTGCTCGTTGAAAATTGACCAGGGATGGAAGCCGAGGGAAGGCTCCTTCGGCTTGGTCGGAGTGTAACTCCGAGCGTTGGGTCAATGGGATCAGAAG
>Ga0066256_1000286_pt1 | contig 193122 bp, 166 predicted proteins | sample ThiBio_1000_biof_FD_87107 | JGI IMG/M metagenome (GOLD analysis project Ga0066256, IMG submission 87107) | Wastewater bioreactor microbial communities from Cape Town, South Africa - Thiocy_expt_1000_biof (version 2) | ecosystem: Engineered > Bioreactor > Thiocyanate-remediating >...
CGCCGGCCTCGACCTCGACAAGCACCGCACCAGCGCCCTCGACCTGGTAGCGCTCGACCCCCGCAACCGTCATCCCGGGCCGCAAAACCAAACTCGGACGCGGCGGGCCACTCACTATTCCAGGATAGCTCGTCATGACACGGTTCCTCCCATTGTCATCGCGCATGTCGCTTTTGGGCGCAGGCCGCTTTTGGCAGCGGCTTCCAATCTAGTCGCAGTCTGTGAACCGGTCCGTTCCGGTTCGTGAAATTTGGCGAGCCAGTTGTGAAAAATTGTAACTGGAGAGCTTTTATTTGACCTCGAATGTGGGTTTGAACCATGCTGGCGCAAGGCTCTGATCCAGATCGAGAGACGGCACATTGGTTTTGTCGATGATGGTCACATGCGGGCCGACATGCTTGTGCTGCAACGTCCCTTCAATCGCCCGGATTGCCTGATCGATGGCGATGCGCCCTTGCATCGGCGGCGAATCCGTAGGTGCGGCCAGAACCTTGGACCGGGTAATCTCGCGGAATGTGCCGTGGGTGAAGTAGTCAGCCAAAATACTGATCTGGCCTTCGCGGTTCTGCGCGCGCAGCACGCTTACGGCAGCGTCGGCCGTCGGTGCGCTGCCAACGATGTAGTCGACGTCCGGCTGCGATTCGAGCAGTTCCTCGATGAGCAGAAGCTGTATCTCAAGGCCCGTGTCGCCCCATTTGACGGCGGCAATCCTGGCTGAACTGTCCTTGATGCCCTTCTGGAAACCTGCCTCGATGAACTGGACCCAGCCGGCGCCTTTCGGACCGGGAAACCAGGCAACCTTGACAGGTGCCGAGCCGGCAGGGTGAAGGCCGGCAAGATACGCGCCGATCGAACGGCCCATTTCTTCCCACGACACGCCGGTTTTCGCGGTGATGCCGGTGTTGGCGATGTCGTTGACGGCAGCGATCACCGGCATGCGTTTCGAAATTTCCAATATTGTGGGGGTGAGGCCGTCATAGGACACCGTGCCGACGATCAACGCATCGGCTTCGGCGCTGCAGGCCTTTATCTGCTCAATTTGCCGGTCGAGATTGGGATAGCCGCCGGCTTCCACGACGGTCAGCCCGACGCCTGCAGCCTTCGCCTGTTCGACCATGCCGTAGTTGACGCTGACCCAGTAAGAGTCCTTGAGGTGCGGATATGAGGCGCAGATCTTCCAGTGCTTCGCGGCCTTGGCGACGGGTTGATAGTCGATAGTTGTTGGAGGCCGGGAGTAGTCGAAGGGCGGGTCCCATGCGTCCAGCTGCCAAGCAGCAGGTGCGTCTTCGGCACTTGCGGGCGCTGATGCCGACACCAGAATCGCCGTGCAAAAAAGACAGCTTTGAAGGAGGCTTGCGAACCTGATCATGCCTCAAACGCTAGACGGCTTACGCTGACAGTGCAAACCGTGGTTATATTGAACGATGCTTCGTAAGCTCGGCATCGGTGGAAGGCTGTTTCTCGCCTTCCTGTGCATTTCTGGTCTGTCCCTGTCGTCCGGCATAGCAAGCTGGCTGATCCTGCGCCATATCGCGGCCGCCCAGTCGGTGGTGAACACGAAGGCGCTGCCGGCTGTTGCGGCAACCCAACACACGGCGGAACTCAGCGCCAAGCTGGTAGCCACCGCGCCGGTGCTCGCCGCCGTCCAGTCGAGTGCGGAGCTGTCGAACGAACAGGCCAAGCTTTCGCGTCTCGCGCAGGAGATGGTGGCCTCGCTTGACGAGGCGAGGAAGCTTGCCATCGACACCCAGCTTGTCGAGGAGTTTGCTGGCGCGGTCGAGAAGATGCTGGCGAATCTGAAAAGCAACTACGAGCTCGTGCGCCAGAGGTTGGAGGAGGAGGCCGCCTATCGCGACAGCGCCGAGAAGGTAGCCGATGCAGCGCAGTCCATCCTGCTTTTGTCCGAGACGTTGATCTCCAATGCTTCTGCCGGCGCTTCCGCCGTGACCGCCAATCTCTACGGTCTGATCAACGATCCCGCCCGACGCGAGGATGCCTACAGCGCCATCGACCGGCTGATCGAGCACGACATCTTTCTGATGGAGCGCATGTATGAACTGCGTCACCGCAGCGCCCAGATCAGCTTGCTTATCAACCGCCTGAACCGGGCGGAATCGGTGACTGAAATCACCGAAATCAGCCGCATCTTCCAGGACCACATGAAGGTCATACGCCGGCGCATCCTCGGCATAGACGATCCGGTGCGGCGCGCGCAGGCGCTCGAATCCTTCAACACGATGGAAGCCGCGGCGGGCGATGCGCCGGTTGCCGGTTCGCTGTTCGGGCGTCGGCAGCGCATCGTCGATCTGATCGGCAAGCTGGACACGATGGCGGAGGCCAATCGCGACCTTTCGGTGAAGCAGAATGCTGTCGCCCGAACCATTCTCGACCGGTCCGGCGAGTTTGCCCGCACGACCGCGGAACGGGCCGACCACGCCGTGCAGATCGGCGTCTTCGTGCTGATCCTGACCTTGCTCGGTGCCGTCCTGGTGTCGGGCACGATTGTGTGGCTTTACGTCGAACGCAATCTCGTCAGGCGGCTGGGTAGCCTGTCACGCGCCATGCAGCGGCTGACTGCCGGCGATCTCGCGGTTCAGGTGGCTGAAGACGGCGACGATGAGCTTCGCACCATGGCCGTTGCCGTGAACAGGTTCCGTGACGAATCGCAGCGGCGGCTCGACCTCGAGCAGGAGCGCGAGCGCATCACCGTCGAGTTGAAGCGCCACCGCGAAGAATTGCAGCAACTGGTCGAAGAGCAAACCGAGCAGATAAGGCTGGTCAATACGCGTCTTCGCCAGGAGGCATTGGATCACGCCGAAGCGCGGGAAAGGGCGGAACAGGCGAGCAGCGCGAAATCGGCTTTCCTTGCGACGATGAGCCACGAAATCCGCACGCCGATGACCGGCATGCTCGGCATGATGCGGCTGCTTTCGGACACCAAGCTGAGTTCTACGCAACGCAAGCATCTCTCCATCGCGGCCAATTCCGGCGAGGCGTTGCTGGGCATCCTCAATGCCATACTCGACTACTCCAAGATCGAGTCCGGCAATGTGGTGCTGGAACAGGTCGACTTCGACATGACGACGCTGGTTGAAGGCGTCGTCGCTTTCATGCGGCCGATCGCGACCGAAAAGGGACTCGATTTCAACTTGAAGGTCGACCGCAAGCTCGCGCCGGCGTTTTGTGGCGACGCAACGAAGATCAGGCAAGTGCTTTTCAATCTGGTCAGCAATGCGATCAAATTCACGGAACTCGGCGAGGTGAGGGTAGAGATCAGCAAGGCGGAAGCTGACAAGGGTTCGCAGCGTGTTATCGTGACCATCGCCGACACTGGAATAGGCATTTCCCCGGAGCAGCAGGAACACATCTTCCAGGCCTTCACGCAGACCGATGCCTCGATCACGCGTCGCTTCGGCGGCACGGGGCTTGGACTTGCAATCAGCCGCGAACTGGCGCGGCTGATGGGGGCAGAGCTGAAAGTCGAGTCCGCCCAGGGTGCGGGAAGCAAGTTCATTTTCGAGCTGACGATGAAAACCGCGCGCCGCCCTGGCCGTGCACAACAGCGCGGACCACGGGCGGCCAAGGCGAAGCTGGCGCTCAACATTCTGATGGTGGAGGACGACGAAGCGACACGGCTCGTTGCCGACACAGTGTTGTCAAAGGCGGGCCACCGCGTGATGGCGGTCAGTTCCGGCTACGCAGCGGTCGAAGCCGTTGCGGACTTCAAGCCGGATATCCTCGTGATGGATATCAGCCTGCCGGGTATCGACGGGCTTGAGGCCATGAAGCGTGTGCGCAAGGCTCTCAATGCGCCGGGCCTGCCGGTGATCGCCATGTCGGCGCATGTCTTCACATCCGAGGTCGAGCGCTATCTGAATTCGGGCGTTGATGCCTTTGTCGCCAAGCCCATCATCGACGAGCAGTTGCTCGAGGCCATCAGTACGCTGACGGATCGGGTTCCGGCAGGGACCGTGCTGGCCGCTTTTGACGATGCCGCGTGCAAGGCCGATGTCGATGCGCTGGGGCTTGAGGTTGTCCGCCGGCTGCACCGGATCGCGCAAGACAGCCTGCCGCGTCGCTTCGAGGCGATGCACGACGCGCTGCGCACCAACGACCGCAAGGCACTGCGCGATCTCGCCCATGCCACGAAAAGCTCGGCCGGATCACTTGGCTTTCCGAGATTGTTGGCGGCTTCGGTTGCGCTGGAGACAGCGGCAGCCTCCGGCGCTGCGGCCGAGTTGAAACACATTGTCGGCGAGTGCGAGGCGGCGTTTGTGGCCGGTTTTGCCGAACTCGATCAAATGCTGCCGACGGATGCATCTGCGGAGCGCACAGCAGCAGAATAATCAGGCTTTCAGTAGCGTGGCATCTCCCGCTCGGCGGGCTGAGTCGCTTCAGGCGTGAAAAAATAGCCTTCGCCATGCGCGGTGACGATGATGCGCGGCGCGCGCGGATTGTCGTGCAGTTTCTGCCGCAGACGCCGGACAAGTACGTCCACAGTGCGGTCGCTGGCGTCCCATTCGCGCCTCGATATCTCATGCAGCAAACGCTCGCGTGACAGCACCTGGCCCGGATTGGCGGTGAGCACCGCCAACAGCTTGAATTCGGCCCCGGTCAGATCAACGAATGTGCCGTCTGTTGCCTGCAGCGTGCGGCGGGCAATGTCGAGCGTCCAGCCATAGAAGCTGCGCGTGGAAGCATTGGCGTTCGGCTGCCGGCTCTTGCCGACACGCCGCAACAGCCCCTTCACCCTTGCGAGCAGTTCGCGATGCTCGAATGGTTTGGTGACGTAGTCGTCGGCACCGATTTCCAGCCCGACAATGCGGTCAACCGTGTCGGTGCGGCCGGTGACGAGGATGATGCCGGCATCGGACCTTTCGCGCTGTTCGCGGGTGAGCTTGAGTCCGTCCTCGCCCGGCAGGTTGATGTCGATCATCAACAGGTCGGCGGGATGGCGACCGACAATGCTGCGCATCTGTTCGCCGTCGCCGGCTTCACTGACCTTGTAGCCCTCGGCCAGAAAATAGCCGGCAAGCTTCGCCCGCGTAACCGGGTCATCCTCCACGATCACGATGTGATGCTGGAGCCGCATGCCGAATTCCTCCCGGCATCCGATTAACATCTTTTCACATGGCAAGCCACGACTTTTACACCGACGACGACACCGGTTCACGTCTCGCCGTTATTCTGGCTGGGCTGAGCGTATCAGAACTACCCGCAGAGGTGATTTTCCGCTCGTCGGGAACAACTAACTACAAAAGGGAGAAGAAATGAGAAGACTCACCAAATCCGCAAGCGTGGCCGCGATCCTGGCTTTCACCGTGTCCACCGCTTTTGCCCAGGACTCCACCGACGTCATCAAGATACCCACCCACAACTGGTCGAGCCAGATCGTCGGCGCGCACATCGTCGGCAAGCTGCTCGAAAAGACCGGCGCGAAGGTCGAATATGTCTCGGCCGACAGCCAGGTCGTCTACACCGCGCTTTGCGAGGGCGACGTGCATCTCGTCCATGAAGTCTGGGAAGGCGCTTTCGGCGTTGCCTTCGAAAAGGTTGTCAAGGAAGGCTGTGTCGTCGACGCCGCCACCCATGACGCAAAGACCCGCGAGGAATGGTGGTATCCGAAATATGTCGAGGAAATCTGCCCCGGCCTGCCATCATGGGAAGCTCTCAATGCGTGCGCCGACAAGTTCGCAACGGCAGAGACATCTCCAAAGGGCCGTTTCCTTGGCGGACCGGTTGACTGGCTGAAGCACGATTCCGAGCGCGTCGAAGCACTCGGCATGAACTTCGAGGTGGTCAATGCCGGATCGGCAGCAGCACTTTGGGCCGAGCTTGCCTCGGCCGAGAAGCGCAAGGAGCCTATCGTTCTCTTCAACTGGACGCCGAACTTCATCGAGGCCCTCTATGAAGGCGCATTCGTCGAGTTTCCGGCCTTCGATCCGAAGTGCAAGGACGATGCTTCCTGGGGAACCAACAAGGAGCTGACCTACGACTGCGGTAACCCGAAGGACGGCTACCTGAAAATCGGCGCGTGGAAGGAATTCCCGAACAAGTGGCCGAAGGCCTATTCGGTTCTTCAGAAGATCAACTTCACCAACATGGATGTCGCAGTGCAGGCCAAGCTTGCCGACATCGACAACATGGAGCCGGAGGCGGCAGCGGACAAGTGGTTGTCCGACAACGAAGCCCGCTGGAAGGAATGGCTGGGTTCCGCCAGCTGATCCCGACTTCCAGCCTTCTGCCTGTTTGACTGGTAGCGCCCGCTTGATTGCGGGCGCTCCCTCTGGCGCAGGCACGATGTTGACCCGCAACGGCAAAGGGAATTTCCATGAGCGACCCCAAGATTGCATGCCGAAACCTCTGGAAACTTTACGGCCCCGATCCGGCCGGTTTCCTGAAGCGACATGACGGCCAGCCCACAATCGAGGCCATTCGGGCGCAGGGCTACATTTCCGCCGTTCGCGACGTGTCGTTCGATGTCATGCCCGGCGAAATCCTCGTCGTCATGGGGCTTTCGGGCTCCGGCAAATCGACATTGCTGCGCTGCCTGTCCCGGCTCGTCGAACCGACGGCAGGCGAGGTCATGTTCGAAGGCCGCGACATGCTGCGCGCCACCGACAATGAACTGATCGACTTGCGCCGCCACAAGATGGGCATGGTGTTCCAGAACTTCGCGCTTTTGCCGCACCGCACCGTTCTCGACAATGTCGCCTTTCCCTTGCAGGTTCGGGGAACGGGCCGGCAGGAACGGGAAAGCCGGGCACGCGATGTCATCGAGCTGGTTGGGCTGAAAGGGCGCGAAGGCTACTATCCGCGCGAGCTTTCAGGCGGCCAGCAGCAACGCGTCGGCATTGCCCGCTCGCTCGCGGTCGGGCCGGACCTCTGGTTCCTCGACGAACCGTTTTCCGCGCTCGATCCTTTGATCCGCAAGGAAATGCAGGACGAGTTCCTGCGGCTCCAGAAGGTGCTTAACAAGACCATCGTTTTCATCACGCACGATTTCGATGAAGCCATACGCGTCGCCGACCGCATCGCCATCATGAAAGACGGCGCCATTGAACAGCTCGGCACGGCGGAACAACTGGTCACCCGTCCGGCCACGCCCTATGTCGCGAAATTCACCGAGAACATTCCGCGAGACCGGTTGTTGTCGGTCCGAAGCGTCATGGAGCCGTCGGCTCCGCGCAAGCCGGCCAAGGACGCGATCCGGGCAGATGCGCTGCTTGCCAGCGTCGCACGCCGGATCGTAACCACGGAACACTCGATCGACGTGGTCGATGACGAGGGCATGCTGGTGGGCACGCTCGACCGGGGCAGCTACATCGACGCCCTTTACGATCAGGAACCGGCCCGATGAGCGCGGTGGCCATGGAGCGGCCGACCAAGGCTGACACGCCGGGAGCACTCGCCAAGGCGGCGAAACCGGTGCTTTCGGTACTGCCTTTCCTGATCCTGTTCCTGTGCGCGCCGCTGTTGCCGGGCTGGATGATGAAAGTGCCGCAGGCATGGGCGATCCCGTTCATCGACTGGACGAACGCTTTCATCGATCATCTGCGTGAAGACGCCATTTTCGGGCTTTTCTCGTTCCGGGACATTACCCGCTGGATTGCCGAGCTGATCACATGGCCGCTCGCCCTGGTCGAAGGCCTGCTTGTGTCTGGCTTTCCGGATGCCGGCCTGCCGGCGATGCCGTGGGTGATGACAGCCGGCCTCTGCGGCGTTCTGGGCTGGTCCTTGCGCGACTGGCGGCTTGGCGCGCTGGCGGCGGGTTGCGTCGCCTATATGGCGATATTCGGCAAATGGGAACTGTCGATGATCACGCTGTCGGTCGTGCTGGTCGCAGCGCCGATTGCAGGTAGCATCGGCTTCCTGCTGGGCATACTGGCGGTCAAGAAGCCGTGGTTCGAGGCGGCCATAGTGCCGGTCCTCAACGTGCTGCAATCGTTGCCGCATTTTTCCTATCTCATCCCCATCGCCGTTTTTATCGGCGTCGGCCACAAGGCTGGAACAATCGCCACGGTCATCTTCGCCATACCGCCCATGGCGCGGCTGACGATCCTTGGTCTCAAGGGTATAGCCGAAGAGATCCGTGAAGCCGGCAAGATGGCGGGATGCACGCGCTTGCAGATGCTGTGGATGGTCGAGATTCCGGCCGCTCGCCAGGCTCTGCTTGTGGGCGTCAACCAGGTCATCATGCAGTGCCTTGCCATGGTCGTCATCGCGTCATTCGTAGGCGCGCGCGGGCTTGGGCACGACCTTCTGTTTCGCCTGCAGTCGCTCAAGATCGGCCAGGCTCTCGAAAGCGGTGTTGCAATCGTCTTGATGGCCATCGTGCTCGACCAGTTGAGCCGTGCAGCTGCCGAGAAGCAGCCAAGCCACGTTGCCGAAAACGCTTCGTGGTTGGCGCGCTTCCCGTTCGTGTCGGCGGCGATTGCCGTCTGCGTCGTCTCGCTCGTTTTGTCGGCGATCACGCCTTACGCCAGCGTTTGGCCGACCGATTTTACCTTGAGCACGGCACCGCTGTGGGACGGACTGGTTGACTGGATCACGCTCTACTTCTTCGATCCGCTCCAGTATTTCCGGGATGGCATGCTGCTTTACGTGCTGATCCCGATCCGCGGGCTGTTCCAGCAGATTCCATGGACTGCCATGGTGGCGCTGGTGGCGGTGGCGGGCTGGTCGCTCGGTGGCTGGCGTCTTGCGTTGATCGTGTCCGGCTTCGTTTTGTTCATCGCCTTTGCCGGGTTCTGGGAGCGCTCGCTGATCACCGCCTACATGGTGACGGTCGCAGTCTTGCTGTGCATCCTCATCGGCCTGCCGGTCGGCATTTGGGCGTCGAAGACGGAGCGCCGGGCACAATTGGCGAAGCTCTGGTGCGACACGTTCCAGACCTTCCCGTCCTTCATCTACCTGATCCCGGTGATCATGCTGTTCAAGGTGGGCGACGTGGCGGCGATTTCGGCGATCATCATCTACGCCATGATCCCGATCATCCGCTACACCGTGTTCGGGCTGCGCAACGTGCCGCAGGACATCGTCGAAGCCGGCATCACTTCAGGCTGCACTCAACGCCAGCTTTTGTGGAACATCCGCATGCCGCTGGCCTTCCCGGAAATCATGCTCGGCATCAACCAGACCATCATGTTCGCGCTGTTCATGGTCATCATCGCTGCCTTCATCGGGACGAAGGATATCGGCCAGGAGATTTTCAAGGCGCTGACCTTCAATGATGCCGGCAAGGGTCTGGTGCTCGGCCTTTGCGTTGCCTTCATGGGCCTTACCGCAGACAAGCTCATCACCGCATGGTCGGCCGAGCGCAAGGGCCGATTGGGTCTGGTCTAGAACTGAAAACTTGGCGGGTAGGGTCTCGACGAGCCCTCCCGCTGTCAGTCGATCGTCTGGTTGTGGTTGCGGAAGACCTTGCGCAAGGCCTCGACATCGCGGGCACGCACAGCCGCGGTCATGGCCAGGTGTTCCTCGTAAAAGCGTTTCCAGGTTGCCGGATCGCCGAGAAGGACATGGCTCTTCGAGGCGAGCCGCGCCGAGATGAACGAGCGGATCGACTGCAAGAAGAAGCTGTCGCCGATGGCTTCGAGGCGTTCGTGGATCTGGAAATTCACCCGCAGGTATTTTTCCTTGTCGCGGTTTTCGAAGGCCTTGGTCATCAGCATTTCGAGGACTTCGAGTTCCGCAATGTCATCGTCGGTGACGAGCCGACAAATGCGTTCGGCGAGGATTTCGTCCACGACTGAAACGATGGCCATGCCGGTGTGATATTCCTCGTTGTCGACAACGCCGACACGCGCGCCCTTGTTGGGCGTTATCTCCACGAACCCTCGCGATTCCAGCATTCTGAGCGCTTCGCGCATGGGTGTGCGCGAGACACCGAACTGCCGTGACAGGCCCTGCTCGGTGACCTGTGTTCCGGGCGGCAGAACGCCCAGATAGATGAGATCGCGCACCTTCTCGTAGAGCTGCGCCGACAGAGTGGCACTACCCATGCCCTGATCCAGCTTCATTGAGCGCCCGCCGACGGAAGAAGACAGGCTGGCAGCACCACCGTGGACGTCGTCTATTTTCTTGGCGGGCATGTGGGAGCCTTGTTCCTGCGGAAATTGCCGGGCAGTTCGGTCAGCCGTCATCCGACAGTTGATGCATGTCGGCGGCACTCCAAGTCAATACGCCCTGTGTGCCGATGGCCGGAGGTGTGTTTGTCTTGATATGGCTGGCGAGGATGCCGAGGTCGTCCGTTTCTATGTGCAGGCGGTAGTATTCGCCGCAGAATTCCGAGCCTACGACCGTGCCGATCAGCGCGCTTGGAACAAGTCCATCGGTGTCGAATCCGACCGCATCCGGCCGGACGGCGAACTGCATGGGGCGTCCGTCGGCTGCCACGTCACCGCTGCGGGGGACGGCGACATTGCCGATCTGGAGAAGCGCCTTGCCGTTCTTGGTCAGGCTGGTTCCGGCGACGATGTTGGACGAACCCATGAATTCCGCCACGAACCGATTGCACGGGCGCTGGTAAAGGTCTTCGGGCGAGCCGATCTGCTCGGCGCGTCCGCCGGCCATGACGAGAACTTGATCGGACATCGTCAGGGCTTCCTCCTGGTCATGGGTGACCATGATCGTCGTGATGCCCGTTGCGCGCTGCAGGCTGCGAAGTTCCTGGCGCAGGCTTTCTCGCAGCCGCCGGTCGAGGGCGCCAAGCGGTTCGTCGAGCAGCAGCAGCGAAGGCTCGAACACGATGGCGCGGGCCAAGGCTACGCGCTGCTGTTGCCCACCGGAAAGCTCGCTTGGAAGGCGCTCGCCAAATCCCTCGAGCTTCACCAGCCGCAGCGTTTCATCGACCTTCCGGGAAATCTCATCAGGCGAATGGCCGCGCACCTCAAGTGGAAAGGCAATGTTGCCGCTTACGGTCAAATGCGGGAATAGCGCATAGTTCTGGAAGACCAGCCCGATGTTGCGCTGGTTCGCCGGCTGGTGGGTCAGGTCTACGCCGTCGATCATGATGCTGCCGCCGGTCGGCTCGACCAGCCCGGCGATCATGTTGAGGACTGTGGTCTTGCCCGAACCGCTGGGACCGAGGAAGGAGATGAAATCGCCTTCCTTGACCTGCAGTTCAAGGCCGTCCACGGCAAGATGGTTGCCATATCGCTTGGTCAATCCTGTCAGGACAAGCTTTTCGGTCATTCTCACCTCTATAGGGGTGTGTTTGTTCATGCCTGCCACAGCACCGATTTCTGGTGCACGAGCGACAACAGAAGTTCGCGGCCGTTGCCGTAGCCGAAGCCGCTTTGCTTGGCTGGTTCCCATGTCGACCCGGTTGCAATGCCAATCGCCGTATTGACCTTGAGAAGCCCGACATCGAGCTGGTCCATCGCCTGCATGGCGTGGCGCGAGGAGTCCGTGAACAGCACGGCGCCAAGGCCATAAGGACCTTCATTGGCCATCGCGATCGCCTCGTCGAAATCGTCGAACGGCCGCAGGGCGGCTACCGGCCCGAAGGTTTCGTCCTGCCAAAGCGCGCAATCAGCTGGCACGTCGGCAACAATTGTGGGCGGATAGAAGAAGCCTTGGCCTGCTTCGCGACGGCCTCCTGTCAGGATTTCCGCGCCGGCAGCCGCTGAGCCCGCGACATGGCTTTCGACAATCGCCAATTGGCTGGCGTCGATCAGTGGCCCGATCTGCGTCGCCTCTTCGAGGCCGGGGCCGATCTGCAGCCGCGCGGCTGCCTTGGCGAGGCGGTCTGCGAATTCCGGGTAAAGAGAGCGATGGACAAGAAAGCGTTCGCTGGAGGTGCAAATCTGCCCGGCATTGCGCATGGCGCATTCCAGCGCCACCGGCACGGCTCGATCGAGATCGCAAAGCGCATCGACGATGAAGCAGTCCTTGCCGCCCAGTTCCATGATTGAGGGGCGAAGATGGCGCGCGCATTCCTCGGCGACACGCTGCCCGGTCCGCTGACTGCCGACGAACAGCACGCAGTCGACATGCGGGTGCGCCACCAGTTCCTTGCCCGCGACGCCGTCTCCCATCACGATGTTCAGGACGCCGTCGGGCAAGATCTTCGACAGTGCGCGTACGGGCGCGAGTACGCTGTTGGGCGCCTTCTCGGATGGCTTGAGCACGACGGTGTTGCCCACGGAAAGCGCTGCGAAGACGTGCGAGAGCACAGTTAGAAGCGGGTAGTTCCAAGGCATGATGCAGGCGACGACGCCGCGAGGACGGGCATGCTGGAAACTAAGCGATCTAGCCTGCGACGCCTGTTTGCCAGTGCGAAGCTGCGTTGCCAGTTCGGCGACGGCAACGATCTCGTCGGCTGTTATCAGCGCTTCGACACGCGATTCGGTGACGGGCTTGCCATTTTCCAGCGTAATGCGCCGGGCAATCTCTTCGGCGTCGGATCGAATCTGGCTGGCGCAGCGGTGCAAAATGCTGGCGCGGTCGGTAGGCGCCAGTGCTGCCCAAGCGTCGCCCGCCTTGCGGGCAGCAGCCACCGCGGTTGCAACGATTTCGGCGGTTGCCAGCGGCATGCGCCAAAGCGGCACTTCGTTGGCGGGGTTGGACAGGAGGCGTTCTTCGCCGGCCTTGGCCGTGAAGTCGCGGCCGTCAATGAAATGGTGAAGCTGCGGAATATCAGCCATGGGCCTTTGCCTCCGCGATCCCGGTTTCCAGCGGCAGGCGCAGGATGAATTTGGGTCCGAAATAGTCGACCCTATGCACTTCGGCGAAGCCGAGGCCATGGTAGAGCGAATTGTTTTCCACGGACGTGGCGAGGAACAATTCCGCAAACCCCTGTTCTCTGGCGTAGTCGACAATGTGTTGGCAAAGCAGGGTGGCGAGACCGCGTCCGCGCGCGCCGTCATGAACAAACACGTTGCATATCCACGGTGTTGCGCCCGGCAGGAAGTCGTAGCTGTCGGTGATGCGCAGCGACGCCATCGCCGCCGGCGCTCCATTTATCGTTGCAACAAATGTTGCGGGCAGTGCGCCGGCCGGAGTGGCCGGGTCGTATCGAATGAGCGTGTTTTCCCAGCTTCTGCGCATGGGGACGGACCACTGGAAATAGACCCAGCTCGCGATGACCGGCGCGAACTGTGGACACGACCTGAGCGGCACGATGTCCACTCTGTCTTGCGGGCTTTCATTCATATTCCAGCCATCCCTGCCGTGCCGTTCGAAATCATCGCCGTGGGTGCCGCTTGACTCGTTTTAACATTCGTGCACATGTATACATGTACACATTATATGTCAACGCTTGCGGAGACGAGCATGACCATAACGCGCAGAACTGTCGTAAAACTATTAGGCTCGTCGGCGTTTGCCGGCGCAATCTCATCTACCCTGGCATCGCGGGCATTTTCCGCCGCCAGTGAACTGGTCATTGCCCAGTCGGGAGGACAAGCGGGCGAGGCACTTGAGAAGGCATATGCCGCACCTTTCACCGCCAAGACCGGAATTCCGGTTCGTTTCGTCGGACTTGAATCGGCGCTTGGCGAGTTGAAGGCGATGCTGCAGTCCGGCACCATCGACCGGCATGTCTGGGACGTCGAACTTGCCGACGTTCTTTCGCAGCCGGACCTGTTCGAAGACCTCGATTGGGATGCCATCGCGCCTGATCCCATATTCCCTGAAGCCAAACAGCCGAAGGCTATTGGCCGCCACTACTATTCCTACGTGATGTCGTGGAACGGCAAGGCCAAGCCGATCAGCACCTGGAAAGATTTCTTCGATACGGAGAATTTCCCCGGTCGCCGGGCGATGATGTCTTATGACGCCTATGCCCAGCTTGAAGTCGCGCTGCTTGCCGATGGCGTTCCCGCCGACAAGCTCTACCCGCTCGACGTCGACCGTGCTTTCGCCTTCCTTGAAGCGAACAAGGACAAGGTGCAGGTCTGGTGGGACAGCGGCTCGCAGGCTGCCGAACTGGTGACCTCGGGCGAGGTTGACTACGCGCTGATCTATTCGGGCCGTGTCGCCTACAGCAAGGATGTCGGCATGACCTACAACCAGGGCATCAGCGTCCTGAACTACCTTGCCGTGACCAAGGGGATCGACGCAGATTCCAAGGCTGCAGCCATGAAGTTCTTCCACGAAATGACGGTCGCGGAAAACGAGCTGAAGGCCGTGGAAACCATCGCCTATTCGGGGCCGAGCGAAGGTCTGGACGCATTGCTGACGGACGATCAGCGCAAGGTGCTGCCGTCTTCGGTGCAGAACAGGGCGGTTCAGGTTCCGATCAACTCGCAGTGGTGGACGGAAAACCGTGCGGCAATCGACAAGCGTTGGACCGAATTCCGCGCGAACCTTTGAACTCGGCAGCCCGACATAAAAAGGCATCGGTCATGAAGATGCTGTCTTCGCCTGCGGCAAGCCGGATCGCGCTCAATGCGCCTCTGGTCCTGTTCCTGGCTTTGACCCTCGTGGTTCCGCTCCTCGGCATTGTTGTTTTCAGCTTCGGGGCGGAGCCACACCTGTTTTCCAACTACGTGCAGGTCGTCTCCTCGCGGACTTATATGCGGGTGATCGGGATGACGCTGCTTTTGGGTGTGATCGTCGCCGCCACGACGACGGCGCTCGCATTCCTGTTTTCGCTTTGGGTGCTCAATCTTCCCAAAAGGTGGAAGCCTGTTGTCATAGCCTGCATCGTGATGCCGTTCTTCATCAGTTACCTGGTGCGGGCGCTGAGCTGGATGCCGGTGCTTGGCTTCAATGGCCTCGTCAATCGCAGCCTCTTGGCAATGGGTGTCATCGATGCGCCGCTGACGCTCATCTACAATCCGCTGGCGGTCGTACTCGGCACGGCCAACGTGCTGTTTCCGGTCGCGGCCCTGCCGCTGCTCGCCGCATTCCACAAGGTCGACAAGCGGCTGCTTGAGGCTGCGAAAAGCCTTGGCGCGTCCCGCTGGACGACATTCAAGCGCATATTCCTGCCGCTGGTTGGCCGCGCCACCTTGTCGACCTTGATCATGGTGTTTGCCATCGCAACCGGCTTCTACATAACCCCTTCCGTTCTCGGCGGCGGCAAGGTGCTGCTTGCGCCCAACCTGATAGAACTCCTCATCCACCGGCGTGGCGAATGGGGAAGCGGTGCGGCGCTGTCGGTCATCCTGCTGCTTATCTTCCTGGCATCGATTGCGCTGGCCAAAAGGCTCGGCAATCCGCGGCAAAGGCGGGTGGCGCGATGACCAAGGCACGACCTCGCCCACGGCGCCGGGCACTTCACATCGCGGCCGACTCGACGCTTGCCTTCGTCGGCATCGTCACATTGGCATTCATATTGATGCCCGTCGCGGTGGTGTTCGCCGTCTCGCTGACCGCAGGGGAAAGCTTCGCGATCCCGACCGGCGCGCTTTCGCTGCGCTGGTATGGCGAACTGTTTGGCGATGCCCACTGGCGACATGCCTTCTTTAATTCGGTTTCAATCGGCGTGCTCTCGACCCTCGGCGCGCTGGTGCTGGGGCTGCCGGCGGCCTACGCGGCGACGCGCTATGACTATCGCGGCAAGTTCGTGGTCGAAGGACTGGCGCTCAGCCCGCTTCTCTTGCCGACCGTTGCCATCGCAGCTGGGCAATATCTCTTGCTGGCCAAGCTCAGCATCAGCGGCACAATGCTGGCGATCGTGCTGACCCACATCGTCTATGTGATGCCGTTCGTTTTCATCATCTGCGGGCTCGGCATTGCCGCCATAGATCCGCAACTCGAAGCGGCGGCCTTTTCGCTCGGCGCGAGCCGATGGACGATATTCCGCCGCATCCTGCTTCCCAACATGCTGCCCAGCGTCGTTGCAGCAGCCTTGCTCTGCTTTGTCAGCAGCTTCGACGAACTAGTGCTGGCGCTCTTCGTCGGCGGCGGCGTCAAGACCGTGCCGCTGACCATTCTTGGCGAGCTCAAATACCAGCTGAAGCCGACGATTGCGGCGCTCAGCGTCAGTCTCAGCCTGTTTACCGTCACCGCTGCCAGCCTCGCCATCCTCCTGATGCGGCGCGGCAAGGTGAAACTCGGCGCGGTCGTCTCGTGACACCCCGCCACTATTTCGAATGGACCGAATGAAATGGCCTATGAGTTCCTTGCCAACCGCATGTACCGGATGCCCACGCATTTCGGACCGACCCTCGGCCCGCGTCACAATCCGGATGGCGGCAGGTATGACTGGAGCGACCACGAGTTCGACGCCATAAGCGCCTATTTCCTGTCGGAACGGCCTGCGCTGGAGGCGCTGCTGCCGCCAGGTTTCGAAATCTATGGCGAGCCGGTCGTCAAGATAACCTTCGCCTATCTGCGCAACCTGCCATGGCTTGCAGGCCGCGGCTACAACACGCTCGGCGTCAATGTTCCCGCCCGATACAAGGGCAAGGTGGACGAGGTGGTCGGCTCGCTTTGTCTCGTGCTTTGGGAAAACATGGCCGATCCGATCATGACCGGGCGCGAGGAACTGGGAGTCGCCAAGATCTACTGCGATCTGCCGCCGCCGCGCGTCGTGGCCGGACGCATGAATTGCGAGGCGTCCTGGTATGGCTTCCGGTTCCTCGATGTGGACCTGGATGGTTTGCGCGACGCCGATCTTGCAAAGGACAGGCTGGACCCTGGTCCCGACACGCAAGGCAATCTGCTTCACTATAAATACATGCCGAGGACAGGGGAGTGGGGCACGGCCGACGTGGCCCATGCGGCGCTGTCGCCTTCGCTGACTGCCGGCGAGGTCGTCGGCGCCAAAATCGGCACGGGATCGATCCGCTTCCAGCGTCCGGCATGGGAAGACATGCCGACGCAGTTTCGCATCGTCAACACGCTGGCCGATCTTCCGGTTGTCAAATCGCTTGGAACCTCGACCATAACGGTCCGGGGCGGCAATTTCGATCTCTACAACCAGCGTGCCCTATCGTGAGCGCCGACAGGATAAACGGACTTCACGACGAAGCCGCGGCGATCGGCCGGGCGAACCTGAAGACAGTGGCGTGTGTCGGGCTCGGCCTCATCGGCACGAGTTGGGCGGCGGTCTTCCTGTCACGCGGCTTTGCCGTTTGCGCCACCGACACGGAAGAGCGCTCATGGCAGCGCGCACTGCCGATCATCGAGGCCAACATGGCCGATCTCGCCAGGATCGGTCCGGTGGTTGGCGGTTGGCGCGAGCGGTTGCGGTTTGAGCCCAATCTGGCATCGGCGGTGCAGGGAGCCGACTTTGTCCAGGAAAACGGACCGGAACAGGAAGCGGTTAAGGTCGACCTGTTCACGCAGTTGGATTGCATGCTTGCGCCCGATGTGGTGATCGCGTCCAGCACATCTGGCATCCCGATGTCCACCATCCAGAAGAATTGCAGGCATCCCGAGCGCTGCATCGTCGGCCACCCGTTTACGCCCGCCCACCTGGTTCCGCTGGTGGAAATCGTCGGCGGGGCGAAAACCAGTCCCGCCGCACTTCAATGGGCAAGGACGTTCTATGAAAGCTTGGGCAAGACAGTGGTGCATGTGCGCAAGGACGTGCCGGGCTTTCTCGCCAACAGATTCCAGACCCTTGTTTTGCAGGAGGCGTTGAGCCTTGTGAAGAACGGCGTCGCGACCGTCGAGGAAGTCGACGAGGCCTTCGTCAATGGACCTGGCCTCCGCTGGGCGCTTTACGGCCCCTTTGCCCTGACGGCCTTTTCTGCCGGCGAAAAGGGCATTGGCGCAGCACTTCGCCGCTACAAGGGCCATCGCGAGAACGTGCTTGCCTCAATCCATCCGGTCGAAGTCGACAATGCCTTGATCGATGAAGTCGAGCGGCAGGTTGGCGAGTTGCCGGAATTGAAGGAGCCCGGTAAGGCCCTGCGGTATAGGGACCGGCAATTGCTGGAGCTGCTGCGTCACCTGCGGCAACAGGTTTTGACCTGAATTCACCCTTGAGGACATGCGTTGAAGGTTGCTTTGTGCAATTTTCGGTGTTCGTGTCGGTGCAATCTTGCCCGAAATTGCCATCGGGCGTAGGCAGCATGATCAGAGGTGATGAGAATGAAAACGCCATCCGATCTGCCCGTTCTTCTCAAACGCAGCCTGCAAGCGCAGGTGATCGGGCCGATCCATGCCGAGATGGTCGAAGCGTTGGGCAAGGAAAAGGCCGACGCCATTCTCGATTCGGCGATCCGCAAGGCGGCTATCGCAGAGGGTAAGTCGTTCGCAGGGAAGGCACCGGGGGGTGAAACCTCGATGGCAGAGTTCATCAAGCTCTACGATTTGTGGACGGCGGATTCGGCGCTGGAAATCGAGGTGCTTGACGCGACCGAAGATACGTTCAACTTCGATGTCGTCCGTTGCCGCTATGCCGAGACTTATCGGGAGATGGGGCTTGGCCATATCGGCCATCTGATGTCCTGCAATCGCGACGGCAACTTCTGCACCGGCTACGATCCGAACATCCAGCTCGAGCGCACCCACACCATCATGGCAGGCGCGCCGCGCTGCACCTTCAGATACACCTACGAAAAGGCCAAGTGATCGGTGCCGAACGGGTCAGGCAACGCATCTGGATTTGCGCCAGCGCATGACCAGCCGATCCCTTATCTTCAGCGGGTTCGAACCTATTATCAGGCGTTGGGGTATGGCGCGCCTTACGAATGGGCGCACTATGCCGATGTGCCTTTTCACCAGTTGCAAAAGCCGCTGGCTGAGTGCCGGGTGACGATTGTCACCACCGCCGCGCCTTACCAGCCTGACAAGGGCGATCAGGGGCCGGGCGCGCCCTACAATGCCGCCGCCAAATTCTATCAGGTCTATTCGGGCGATACCGCAACCGATCCCGATTTGCGCATTTCGCATGTCGCCATTGATCGCAAGCACACGACCGCAGAAGACGTTGCGAGCTATTTTCCATTGGCCGCATTGCGGCGTGCGGCAAAGCGCGGGCGCATCGGTTCGGTCGCGACCCGCTTCCACGGACTGCCCACCAACCGCAGCCAGCGCACCACGCTGGAGACGGATGGTCCGGACATACTCGCCCGATGCAAGACGGATGCGGTCGATGCTGTGGTGCTCGTCGCCAATTGCCCGGTCTGCCATCAAAGCGTCAGCATTGTCGCGCGGCTTTTGGAAGCTGACGGCATTGCAACGGTCGTCATGGGCTGTGCCAAGGACATCGTGGAATATGTCGGCGTGCCGCGCCTGTCGTTTTCAGACTTTCCGCTTGGCAATGCGGCCGGGCGACCGGGAGATCTGAATTCGCAGGATGTGACGCTTGAGCTTGCGCTCGCCTTGCTTGAGGCGGCGCCAGCAGCGCGAACCACGGTACAGTCGCCGTTGGTGTGGAGCTCAGATCCGGACTGGAAGCTCGACTATTGCAATATCGAGCGGCTTTCGCCTGATGAGATCCGGCAGAAGCGGGCCGATTTCGACGTGCAAAAGACAGTGGCTCGAGAGCTTCGTGAGGGGCAGGGCGGCAACCATGACCGATAGCATGAATGCCTGCCTCGATCTGCTCACCATTCGAAATGGCGAGTTGTCGGCCAGCGTGCTTGCCTATGGCGCGACGCTTGCCGATCTGGTCGTGCCGACGCGCGACGGACCGAGGAGCATCGTGCTTGGGTTCGACAATCTCGAAGCCTACAAGAGCCATGGCGCGTTTTTCGGTGCGATCGTCGGTCGCTGCGCCAACCGGATTGCCGGCGGCAAGGCGACACTTGGCGGCAATGACTATCAACTCGACCTCAACGAGAAGGCCAGGACGCACCTGCATGGCGGGGCGGGTGGTTTCTTCGCTCGCAACTGGCACGTCGAACGACATGACGAGACTTCGGTTCTGCTCAGTCTTATGTCGCCCGACGGCGATCAGGGTTATCCAGGTGAAGTGCGCGCGAGTTGCAGATACACGCTGGGTCCGGATCGCCTCGTCGTTGAACTTCGGGCTGAAACGAACCGCGAAACTCTGGTCAACATGGCGGCCCATCCGTATTTCAATCTCAACGGCGCTGGCTCGGCACTCGACCACCGCCTGATGATCCCCGCGCAAGCCTATACGCCGGTGGACGACGCTTCGATCCCCACCGGGGAAATCCGGCAAGTGGACGGCACGGCGTTCGACTTCCGCGCCATGCGTCCCATCCGCAATGAGGTGCGCGGGACCCATACCGGCTACGACCACAATTTCGTTCTGGCGCTTGCGCCGTTCGCAAAGCCACAGCTTGCCGCTCGCCTCGAAGGCGAAATGTCAGGCGCGGCGATGGAGGTCTGGTCTACCGAACCTGGTTTGCAATTCTATGATGGCGGCTCGCTGCCCGTTGCCGAACCGTTGCGTGGCGGCGCTTCATCCCAACGCTTCGGAGCCGTGTGCCTTGAACCGCAGCGTTTTCCAGATGCAGTCCACCACCCGGGCTTTGCCGGTGCCGTTCTGCGGCCCGGCGAAATCTATTCGCAGGTTACGGAATTCCGCTTTTCAGTGATCTGAGCGCCGGCCTGTGGCCGCCTCAGGTCAGCGCCTGCCAGAGCCATATCCAGAACAGCGTGTTGCTGGCGATGAGGAATGTCCAGGTTTGGGCGCGGTGCGTCATGGCGAAACACGCTAACGTGCCACGGTTAACGGATTGATTGCGTATCAGTTGCGCGCGCAGAACCATTTGTCCCATATCGGCACAAATCCGGCTGGCATGGAAGCTGCATTCCGTTGCGGTATGAAGATATCAGTGCGCCCAGCCAAACGAGACGGTAACCCGAAGGAGCTCTTCGAGCGAGCAATCGTGCCCGAAGACGTGACCATGGACGGGGAGGAGACCGTGCTTACCCTGATTGTGAAGGACATTTACAGCAAGGGTTCGAACCAGCGCTACACGATCACGCTGAGCGCCGACGACCTGGCGATGATCCTCGATAGCGCCGATATCGCCGAAGTGCTCAAGGCGGCGGAATAACGGCATCGCGCTGCGCCGCGACGCCACACATGCATCGAACGATTGTCGACGTTCTGGCCAGCCTCGGGCTGGCTTTTTCGCGTTGAGCCCTATGATCGGGCAGAATTCGGCGAAAGGTGAACATTCGACTTGATTGAAAGACACATGTTCATTAATCATGACTCAGCGGCAGGCTATCGCGGAGGAGTGAGGAATGAGCATCAACGTTGCCCCCATCGGTTTGGCACGAGACCTGAAGGAGCGTGCAGCCTCCGGCAAGCCGATCCGTATCGGGCTTATCGGCTCCGGCGAGATGGGGACCGATATCGTGACCCGTGTGGCGCACATGTCGGGTCTCGAAATCGGCGCCATTTCAGAGCTCAACATTCCCAATGCGCACCGGGCCGTTGATATCGCCTATCGCGAGAAGGGCTATTCGCGCGAGGTCTCCAATGCCGGCGACATGACCTCGGCCATCGAGGGCGGCAAGATTGCCGTGACCAACGATGCCGACCTCATCATCAACAACGACCTGATCGACGTGGTAATCGACGCAACCGGCGTTCCGGCGGTCGGGGCCGAAATCGGCCTGCGCGCCATGGAACACGGCAAGCACCTCGTCATGATGAATGTCGAAGCCGACGTCACCATCGGCGCCTATCTCAATAGCGAAGCGGACCGCCTCGGCGTGACCTATTCGCTCGGCGCCGGCGACGAGCCGTCGTCCTGCATGGAACTGATCGAATTCGTCTCCGCGATGGGCCATCCGATCGTTGCCGCCGGCAAGGGCAAGAACAATCCGCTCAACATCGACGCGACGCCGCCCGCCTATGAGGAAGAAGCCAGGCAGCGCAACATGAACGTGCGCATGCTGGTCGAGTTCGTCGATGGTTCCAAGACGATGGTCGAGATGGCGGCGATCGCCAACGCCACCGGCCTGGTGCCAGACAAGCCGGGCATGCACGGCCCTGCCGCGACTCTCGGCGAGCTTTCCAAGGTGCTGGTGCCCGAGAAGGATGGCGGCGTTTTGTCGAAAGTCGGCGTCGTCGACTACTCGATCGGCAAGGGCGTTGCGCCCGGCGTGTTCGTCATCGCCGACATGTCGCATCCGCGCATTTCGGAGCGCATGGAAGATCTGAAGATGGGCAAGGGCCCGTACTTCACCTTCCATCGGCCCTATCACCTGACCTCACTCGAAGTGCCGCTCACCTGCGCGCGCGTCGTGCTCTACGGCAAGGCCGACATGGTGCCGCTGGCCAAGCCGGTCGCCGAAGTCTGCGCCGTTGCCAAGAAGGACATGCAGCCGGGCGAGAAGCTCGATGCGATCGGCGAGTTCTGCTACCGCGCCTGGATCATGACCGCGCCTGAGGCGCGCTCTGCCAAGGCCATTCCGTGCGGCCTGCTGCAAGGCGGCTCAGTCACCGCGCCGATCAAGAAGGGCGAACTCATCACCTATGCCAATGCGGTGCCGGCTCCGGGTTCGAAGATTGCCGAACTGCGCGCCCGCCAAGACAAGCTGGTCTACGGTTAAGGAGGCCCAAGATGGCCATAGCCAGGAAAGCGATCTCGCCCGAGCAAACCAACCTGCCGTTCGCCTACCGGCAGTATTCGCCTGACCAGCTCAGGGATGTGCTGCGCAAGATGTATCTCATCCGCCGCTTCGAGGAAGGCGCGGAGGACAGCTACATGCGCGGCCTCATCCACGGCACCATGCACCTGTCCATCGGGCAGGAAGCGAGCGCCATGGGCATCTGCATGCCGCTCCACGAAGATGACCAGATCACCTCGACGCATCGCGGTCACGGTCACTGCATCGCCAAGGGCGCGGACGTGAAGCGAATGTTCGCCGAATTCTTCGGCAAGACCACCGGATACTGCAAGGGTCGTGGCGGTTCGATGCATATCGCCGATGTGGCCAAGGGCAATCTCGGCGCCAACGGCATCGTCGCCGGCGGCATTCCAATTGCGGTTGGTGCGGCACTTTCCTCCAAGCGCATGAAAACCGGCAAGGTCGTCGTCTCGTTCTTCGGCGATGGCGCAAACAATGAAGGCGCGTTCCACGAAGCGCTCAACATGGCTTCGATCTGGAAGCTGCCGGTGATCTTCGTTTGCGAAAACAACGGATACGGCATGTCCACTTCAACGGCGCGCTCGACCGCGGTGAAGAACATTGCCGACCGGGCCGCCGCCTATTCGATGCCGGGCGTGATTGTTGACGGCAACAATTTCTCGGAAGTCGCGGAGGCTTCTCACGCTGCCGCCGAGCGGGCGCGGGCAGGCGAGGGGCCGACGCTGATCGAGTCCAAGACATACCGCTATCGCGGCCATTCCAAGAGCGACCGCAACCGCTACCGCACCAAGGAAGAGATCGAGGACTGGATCACCAATCGCGATCCGATTCTGCTGTTCGAAACCGAACTCAAGGAGTTCGGCATCATCGACGACAAGGGCATCGAGGCGGTGCGTGAATCGGTCAAGCAGGAGATCGCCGACGGCATCGAGTTCGCCAAGCAAAGCCCGGCTCCGGAACTGAGCGATCTCGACCGCTATGTCTATACAGAGGTGGCGTGATGGATACCGCGGTACGTGAACTGAGCTATGCACAAGCCATCCAGGAAGCGATGGCGCTTGCCATGGAAGCCGACGAGCGCGTGTTCCTGATGGGCGAGGACATCGGCGTCTACGGTGGCGCATTCCAGGTCACCGGCGACCTCGTCGAGCGCTTCGGCACCGACCGGGTGATGGACACGCCGATTTCGGAGCTTGGCGGTGCCGGTGTCGCGGTGGGTGCCGCCGTTACCGGCATGCGGCCGATCTTTGAGTTCCAGTTCTCCGATTTCGCCACGCTCGGCATGGAGCAGATCGTCAACCAGGCGGCAAAGATGCGCTTCATGCTTGGCGGTGAAGTTTCGGTGCCGCTTGTGATGCGGTTTCCGGCAGGCTCGGGTACGGGCGCCGCCGCCCAGCACAGCCAGAGCCTCGAAGCATGGCTCGGCCATGTGCCGGGACTGAAGGTGATCCAGCCGGCGACCCCTCACGACGCCAAGGGCTTGCTTCTGGCGGCAATCGCCGATCCCGATCCGGTCATGATCTTCGAGCACAAGCTGCTCTACAAGATGAAGGGGCCGGTGCCGGAGGGCCACTACACGGTGCCGATCGGCAAGGCCGAGATACGCCGCGAGGGCCGCGACCTCACAATCGTCGCCACTTCGATCATGGTGCACAAGGCGCTTGAAGCGGCAGAGACGCTTTCGGGCGAGGGCATGGATATCGAAGTGATCGATCTGCGCTCCATCCGCCCCATCGACCGCGAGACGGTGATCGAAAGCGTGAAGAAGACATCGAAACTGCTTTGCGTCTATGAAGCAGTGAAAACGCTCGGCATCGGCGCGGAAGTCAGCGCCATGATCGCCGAGAGCGAAGCCTTCGACTATCTGGATGCACCTATCGTGCGGCTGGGTGGAGCGGAAATGCCGATCCCTTACAATCCCGACCTGGAAAAGGCGACCGTGCCGCAGGTGCCGGACATCGTTTCCGCCGCGCGTGATCTGGTCAAGGGAGTGCGATAGGCGATGCCGGTCGAGGTCATCCTTCCCAAGGTCGACATGGATATGGCGACCGGGCAGATTTCGCGCTGGTTCGTCGCGGAAGGCGCAAGCGTCAAGCAAGGCGACGTGCTGTTCGAAATCGAGACCGACAAGGCCGCGATGGAAATCGACGCCCCTGCCAGCGGCATCCTCCGCAACATCACCGGCAAGGAGCGCGTCGATATCCCCGTTGGTCAGGCCGTGGCATGGATCTATGCCGAAGGCGAAGCCGCCGGGGCATCGCCGGTCGCGCCGCCTGCGGGTGAGACTCCGGCGAAGCCGGCAGAAGTTACTGCTGCCCTGCCGATAGCAAGCCAAGATAAGGACGAGGCTTCTGTCCCGCAGAACAGGTCGGAGAGCGACAGCGGCGGTGTCCGAGCCACGCCACTTGCGCGCAGGCTGGCGCGTGAAGCAGGGCTGGACCTCACTTCCGTTTCCGGCACCGGTCCGCATGGCCGCGTGGTGAAGGCAGATGTCGAGGCTGCGATTGCCGGCGGTGGCGCGAAGCCTGCCGCGCCTGCCGCTGCTGCTCCGTCGGCCGGTTCGGCTGCCCCTGCGGTCAAGCCGATGTCGGATGACGCCGTGCTCAAGCTGTTCGAGGAAGGTTCCTACGAACTTCTCCCGCACGACAATATGCGCAAGACCATTGCCAGGCGGCTGGTTGAGGCAAAATCGACCATCCCGCATTTCTACCTCACCATCGATTGCGAACTCGACGCGCTGCTTGCTCTGAGAAAGCAGCTCAACGACGCCGCCCCGGTCAGGAAGACCGAAAAGGGCGAGGTGCCGGCATACAAGCTCTCCGTCAACGACATGATCATCAAGGCGATGGCGATGGCACTGGTGGAGGTGCCGGACGCCAATGCGTCCTGGACCGAAAGCGCCATGGTCAAGCACAAGCATGCCGATGTCGGCGTGGCTGTCTCGATCCCGGGCGGGCTGATCACGCCGATCGTGCGCCGGGCCGAAGAAAAGAGCCTGTCTGCCATCTCCAACGAGATGAAGGACCTGGCTTCGCGCGCCCGCACCCGCAAGCTGAAGCCGGAGGAATACCAGGGCGGCACGACGGCGGTGTCGAACCTCGGCATGTTCGGCATCAAGGACTTTGCCGCGGTGATCAATCCCCCGCATGCGACGATCCTTGCTGTCGGAGCAGGCGAGGAGCGGGCGGTGGTCAAGAACGGCGAGATCAGAATAGCCACCGTCATGTCGGTGACGCTCTCGACCGACCACCGTGCTGTCGACGGCGCGCTCGGGGCCGAACTCATCGGCGCCTTCAAGCGCCTCATCGAAAACCCGATGGCCATGCTGGTGTGATGGCAGGCGGCCGCTAAGGCTTCTGTTTGATCTTGCGCAGTGAACCATCTGGAAGATCGGCTATATTGGGCTAGATAAAGGAGATGTCGTCCGCTTGGCGATGTCATCTCGGCTTCAAGGAGTTCACCCATGCCCCCATTCCAGCCTTCCGAGGTCAGGAATTTCGTCTCCAGGCTCATGGGAGCGTCACCAGCCGACATTAAGTTGGTGGCGCAGCGCCTGCACGACCATGCCTTCGAACAACGCATGTCGGCGGAAGACACCAAGGCCTTCGTGGGCGAACTCGGCTATGAGAGCCTTGAAGCATTCTGCGCCGACATCGGCCTTCCGGCTCATATCGCCGAACGCTGGGGCCGTTTCGGGGTTTCGGGTGAAATGCGGCAGGTGTTCACTCTGCTTGCCAGCCAGCGACAGCGCATGGCCGAAGCAATCGCCGAGTTCGAGGAAATGACCCATGTCGGGATCGATGATTTCCTGCGCGAGCGCGGCCTGATCTAGCCTTCGCTGAGCGCCTTGGCCGTTTCGCTGTCGGTAATCAGCACGTTGGCCTCAACTGCTTTAAGTGCCGCGCGGATGGCCGCGATCTTGTGGCGACCACCGGCAGCCAGCACGACGTTGGGAATGGCGCTGACGACATCGAGACCGATGGCCATGACGCGGTCGTTGACCTCGTGATCGACCAGCTTGCCCGCCGCATCGACGAAATAGGACAGGATGTTGGCCACCGCGCCCTTTGCCTTCAGAGAAGGGATAAGCGCGGCGGGCACGATTGCGTGGCGGAAAATGGTGGCGTCGGGTGAGATTTCGCCGACCGTGATCAGTGCGATATCCGCATCGGCGGCGCGTTGCCTGACCTCGAGCAGTTCCGGTTGCTCCCACAACAGGTCGCGCAAGGCAGGATCATGCACCATCACCGGCGCGGTGATCTGGTAGCTGTCCACGCCGAACACTTCGGCTACCTTTGCTGCGACGATCGACGGGTTGATCCATTGCGAGTGCGGCAGCGAGCCGACCAGCCCGATCACGGAAGCAGACTTGAGCTGGCGCCTGGCCATGAAGGCGAGGCTGGCGTGCAGCGTAGCGCCACCACCGATGGCCAGCGTCATGCCATCCTGCATCTGTTCACCAAGATAAAGCGCAACGGCGTGGCCAATCGCCTTTTCCAGATTTTCCTTGTCCGAGGGCGTCGGTATGACCACTGCGGCATCAAGGTCCCAGCGCTTTTCGAGCGCGCGCTCCAGCGCCACCTGTGCAGCCGTTTCGGCATTGATGGTGGTGATGACGACGCCTTCGGCGGTGCAAGCAGCCAAGGTGCGCATCACCTTGACCCGGCTGACGCCGAGCTTTTCGGCGATCTGCTCCTGCGTGAGGCCCTCGACATAGTAGAGCCACGCCGTCTTAACGTTGAGATCGGAAGACACCATCGGCACGTCGGTGCCAGGCTTGTCCGCCTTGCGTTTGCCCATCGCGCATGACCCTCCGCATTCGCGCACTATCCTCCCGCATAGTGTGTCCACCGTGCGTGATGATTTTATCACTCTACCAATGTTCATTTGTATTTGACAATGAACAAATGAACATATCTTATAACTGCAGGCGTGTTGTCATCCACGGGTCATATACGCCGTGCAGGGAGGAGCAGGTTGTATCCGGATAAAGTCCGGAGACACCGTGCACAGAAGATCAGGAGGTCTCAATGAAGACGCGTTTCATCACACTTTTGGCGAGCCAGATCGCGCTTGCCGCCATGCTCGTTTCGGGATCGGCCAGCGCCGATACGCTCACCCTTTATACGTCGCAGCCCGAGGCTGACGCGGCAAAGACGGTTGACGCCTTCAAGGCGGCCCATCCCGGCACGGAAGTGAACATCTATCGCTCCGGCACCAGCGACATCATGACCAAGCTGGCCGCCGAATTTGCCGCCAACAGTCCGCAGGCCGACGTGCTTCTGATCGCGGATGCCGTCAGCATGGAACTTTTGAAGAAGGATGATCGGCTGCTGGCCTATCCCGAGGCCAAGCTCGACGGCATCGAGGCCGACGCCTACGACAAGGACAAGACCTATTTCGGCTCCAAGCTGATCACCACCGGCATCGCCTACAACACCGCCGCGGCGGAAAAGCCGGCGCACTGGGCTGACCTTGCCAAGCCTGAGTACAAGGATGGCCTCGTTATGCCGAGCCCGCTCTATTCAGGCGCTGCGGCCTATCTGCTGTCGGGCTTTGCCGGCGATTCGACCTACGGCTGGGACTTCTTCCAGAAGCTGAAGGACAACAACACGGTCAGCGTTCGCGGTAACGGCGCGGTGCTGAAGTCGGTTGCGAGCGGCGAGAAGCCTTACGGAATCCTCGTCGACTTCATGGCCATGAACGCCAAGGCGAAGGGCTCGCCGGTTGAGTTCGTGTTCCCCGAGGAAGGCGTGCCTGCCGTGACCGAGCCGGTCGCGATCATGAAGAGCGCCAAGAATGTCGAAGGCGCCAAGGCGTTTGTCGATTTCATCTTGTCGGATGCCGGCCAGAAGCTGGCGCTGGACATGGGCTACCTGCCGGCCAAGGCTTCGGTCGGGCGTCCCGCCTGGTTGCCCGAGGGCGTTACCGTCAAGGTGATGACGTTCGACACCAAGGCGATCGTCGAAAAGACTGAAGCCGACAAGGCCAAGTTCTCCGAACTGTTCGGCGGCTAATCGACCATTGGTAATTTGCTGCGGCGGGTTAAATCGCCGCAGCGCCTCAATGCTTACCGCAATGCGGAAGCTTCGTTGCATCCAGCGCGCACGTCCGCCGGGATTAGGAACGCAACCATGACCGCAAGGGTGAAGGAAAGTCGGGGCCAGGAAATGGCCCTGACGGCGGCTGTAGCCGTTGTCATCGTGCTTCTGTCGCTGCTGCCGATGCTGCGCCTCTTGAAGGAGGTCGTGGCGCCGGGTGGTGTCGTCTCCGACACTGCGATCCGCCTTGGCCTGTCCAGTTCGGCGACGTGGGTGGCGACATGGCATACGCTGGTTGTCGGCATCTTCGGCACGCTGCTTGCTGTCGTGCTCGGCACGTTCGTCGCGCTTCTGGTCACGCTCACCGACATTCGCGGGCGCGGCGTGCTTGTCTTGTGTTACGTCATGCCGCTGATGATTGCGCCGCAGGTGACGGCGCTTGCCTGGCTGCAATTGTTTGGCCCGGCCAGCCCTTTCCTCAAGCTGCTCGGCCTTGCGCCGCCGCTTGGCACCCGCAATCCGCTGTATTCCACCGAAGGCATTATCCTGCTGCTCGGCGTTCAATACGGGCCGCTGGTCTTCCTTCTCGTGCGTGCCGGTCTACGCAAGCTGCCGCGTGAACTGGTCGAAGCCGCACGAGCAGGCGGCGCAGGCTGGTTCACAGTGCTGCGCACAGTGGTGCTGCCGCTCATGACGCCCTCTATAATGGCGGCAGCAGCACTGGCCTTCGTTTCCTGCGTCGGAAATTTCGGCATTCCCGCCTTCCTCGGTATTCCCGCGAACTATCTCGTGCTGCCAACGCTCATCTACCAGAAGCTGGCGGGCGGCGGTCCGGCGGTGCTGGGCGAGGCGGCGTTCCTGTCGGTGCTGATCGGCGTGATCGCCATGGCCGGCATCGTCACCCAGGAAATCATGAGCCGCCGGCGCGACTATCGCATTTCTTCGACGTCGCTGCCCGCTGAGCCCTATGAACTCGGACGCTGGCGCTTACCCGTCGAAGCTGGCATCTGGCTGTTGATCGTATTGATCCTTGTCCTGCCGCTTTTTGGACTTGTGCTGACCTCGCTGGTACCGGGCTACGGCATTGCCCTTTCGTCAGCCACCGCGACCCTCGACAACTATCGCTTCGTCCTGTTCGAGCATGCCGGATCGCGGCGCGCCTTCTTCAACAGCTTTGCTCTCTCCATCGCCGCTGCGGTGTTCGCAGTGCTCGTCGCAGTGCCAGTCGGCTACCTGATCGCATGGGGCAAGCAAAGGTGGGTCAGGCTGGTCAACCTGTTGATCGAATTGCCTTATGCGCTGCCAGGCGTGGTGCTTGCCATCGCGGCGCTTTTGATGTTCCTGCGGCCGATCCCGTTCACCGGCATCCAGCTCTACAACACCATCTGGATCATCCTCTACGCCTATCTTGCCCGTTTTCTTGTGCTGGCGCTGAGGCCCACCGTCAGCGGCTACCACCAGATCGACCGGGCGCTCGAGGAAGCGGCACAGGTTGCCGGGGCAGGGCTGTTCACGCGCCTGCGCACCATCGTGTTTCCGCTGGTGGCGCCTGCTGCGATTGCGGGCGGGCTGCTCATCTTCATGACCGCTCTCAGCGAACTTACCGTCTCGGCGCTGTTGTGGTCGTCCGGTTCGGAAACCATCGGTGTCGTCATGTTCTCCTTTGAACAGGGCGGCGATTCCAACTACGCGGCGGCAATGTCGGCCATCACGGTCGCGATCACCTTCGTCCTGATGCTGGTGACCAATTTGCTTGCCCCTTATCTTCCAAGCGGAGTGCTGCCATGGCGGGACTGACCATCAGCAATGTGACCAAGACCTTTGGCGACTACGACGCCGTCAAGGATGTGTCGCTCGACGTTCGCGACGGCGAGTTCCTCGCCGTGCTTGGGCCCTCCGGCTGCGGCAAGACCACCCTGCTCAGGGTTGTCGCCGGATTCGAGAAGATCAGTTCTGGGCAAATCCGCATCGGCAGCGATGTGGTTTCGAATGCCAGCGGCAGCGTGCCGCCGGAAAAGCGCCGCGTCGGCATCGTCTTCCAAAACTATGCGCTTTGGCCCCACATGACGGTGGCCGAAAATGTCGGCTATTCGCTCAGGGTCGCCAAGGTGGACAAGGCCGTGGCTCGCCAGCGGGTGGCGGACGCATTGTCGCTTGTCAATCTCGATGGGTTGGCTGACCGGCGGCCCGCCAATCTCTCCGGCGGCCAACGCCAGCGCGTGGCCTTGGCGCGATGCCTTGTCGCTGCGCCTTCGCTGGTGCTGTTCGACGAGCCTCTCGCCAATCTCGACGTGCATCTGCGCGCTTCGATGGAGGACGAGTTCGCCGCCTTCCACAAGCGTACCGGCACCACGATCGTCTACATCACCCACGACCAGGCCGAGGCGATGGCGTTGGCGGATCGCATCGCGGTCATGGATCATGGCAGGCTGGCGCAGCTTGCCACCCCGCGCGACCTCTACCGCGAGCCCGCCAACGAGATGGTGGCGTCCTTCATCGCGCAGGGCATCGTGCTTCCGGCCAAAATCATGAGTGCGGAGCAAGGGGGACATGTACGGGCCGAGGTCTTAGGGCAAGAGGTCGTGGTGCGCTGCCGTCCCGGTGAGCAACCGCGAGCGGACGCAAAAATCTGCATCCGTCCGCCCGATCTGGAGATAGCCGGCAAGGGTGAGGCTGGTTTCGACGCCACTGTCACACGCGCCATCTATAAGGGCGGTGCGGTGCGCGTCGAGCTTTCGCCGGTGCTTCAGCCCGACCTCCATCTGCATGTCGAGCGGCCCGAACCCGGTTCATTTGAACCCGGATCGCAGATCAGGCTGAAGATCACGTCGGGCTGGCTCATTCCGAACGGAAAACCGGCATGACGCTTTCAATCGAGCTTGCCGGCGGGTTCGGAGAAAAGGGCCGGACCAGCGTCGTCATCGATCGGAACGGACGGCGGGTGATGCTCGACGCAGGCATCAAGGTCGGTGCCAGTGGCAACGAATACTACCCGCAGGTTGGCGCCGTGGCCGATCTCGAAGCGGTGCTCATCTCTCATGCGCATGAGGATCATGTCGGCGCATTGAACTGGTTGTTATCGAAAGGATTTTCCGGCCGCATCCTGATGACGGCGGAAACGCGCGACGAGGCGCCGGCGACGCTGGAAGCCTATGCCGACCCTGCGCTTTTTCGTGCCTTTCCGTTTCCAGCCGACAGGATCGAACTGTTCCGCCCTGGCGACCGTCTGGATGTCGCCGGCTTGAGGGTCAGCACCGGACGTTCCGGCCACGTGGTCGGCGGTGTCTGGTTTGCCGTGGAGGATGACGAGAGCCGCGTCGTCTATTGCGCCGACGTGGTGCCGGACAGCGCCGTTTTCGTCATGAACCCGATCCCGGCATGCGATCTCGTCATGCTGGATGCTTCCTACGGGGCCGATCCTGTCTCCGGCACCGATCGCGCCAAACAGATTGCCGTTTGGATTGAAGCACACAGTCGCGGTTGCCTGCTGCCGACGCCGCTGTCCGGCCGGTCGCTCGAACTTGTCGCTGCGATGCCCGGCCGGTTCGCTATCCATGCTTCGATGCGGCCATCCTTGCAGGCACAGATCGAGGCTGGCTCTGCTTTGAAGTCGGGGATGGGTGAAATCCTCCGCCAGCGCCTTGCACAAGCACTAGACTGGACTGACGGCCAGCCTTTGCCTGGTTGCCCCTTGCTTGCCGATGATGGCATGGGACGCGCCGGCCCATCCTCGCGCCTGATTTCGCTGGCTGACGCGGCCAACTATCCGATCCTGCTCAGCGGCCATCTGCCGGCCGGCACGCCTGGCGAAGTCCTTCATGCCAAGGGCCGCGCGGACTGGATCAGGATGCCGACGCATCCAACCGTATCCGGCAATGTGGCGATCTGGGAGCAGGCCGGACGTCCCGCAGTGCTCGGACACTCATGCGGGGCAGGGGAACTTTCCCGGCTCGCCGCATACATACCTGCTTTGCAGGTCGACCGCCGCACCGGCGACCGGCTGGCAATACGAAACGGAGACATACGATGCGCATCCTGATTTCCAATGACGATGGCATCGATGCGCCGGGTATTGCCCGTCTTACCGAGGCGGCTCGGCGGTTAAGCGGCGATGTCTGGGTCGTCGCGCCGGAGAAGAAGCACACCGCGGCTGGGCCGTCGCTGACGCTGGCGCAACCCATCACCATGCAGCAAAGGGGCGACAAGCGCTTTTCCTGTTCCGGCCGGCCCGCCGACTGCGTGATCACGGCGATGGCGTGGCTGTTCAAGGATCAACCCAAGCCGGACCTCGTGCTCGCCGGCATCAATGACGGCCGCAACGTCGCCGAAGATCTCGCCTATTCCGGCACGCTGGGCATTGCCCGCGAGGCAAGCTTCTGGGGTCTTCCGGCAATTGGCATCTCGCGTGTGAAAAATCCGGCTATTGGTGCCGAGGATGAATCCTGGATGGCTGGCCTAATCGGATCGCTATGGTCCAAGCGCGCTGAATGGGCCGTGGAAGGGCATTGGCTCAGCATAAACCTGCCGACCGCGTTGCCTGCCGAAATCCGGCAACCGCACATTGGCCGCGACAAGATTGGCCGCAACGCCGAAGTGATTGAAACCGATGGCGACCGCACCGTGCTTGTTCTGCCGCGCGGGCGTGCACATGCCACGACGCCGGGCGATGAAAACAGCGTCGTCGACGGCGGCTCGGTCAGCATCAACCGGCTGAACTGGTTTGGCCAAACGCGCCTTGGCGACGAGCTGGTCGCCAGCCTTTGAGGCTGTCGCTCGATCAGGCGGTAAAGCCCAAAGCGCGAAGCTGATTGGCGACTTCGGTCCAATCCTTACAGATCGCATCCGCTCCGCGTGCCGATAGCACCTCGCCGTGGCCGGCATAGCTGTGGCTTCCGCCCGTATAGCCGATTGCCGTCATGCCGGCCGCGACGGCACCTTCGACCCCGAAGGGCGAATCTTCGATCACGACGCAGTTGGCCGGTTCCGCTCCCATCTTCTCTGCTGCGAAGAGGAAGATGTCCGGTGCCGGCTTGCCGCGCTTGACCATCGACGACGAATAGATCGCCTCGCCGAAAAACGGAGCCAATCCAGTGACATCGAGGCTGTGGTGAATGCGCTCGAGCGATGAGGAGGAAGCCACACAGCGCTTCGTCTTGAGCGATGACAGAAATGCCGCGAGGTCGCGCGTCTGGGTAAGCTGCTCGGTAAAAAGGGCCTTGGTTTCCGCCCAGATATCGGCACCGGCATCTGCCGGAAACTGGTGGCCGGTAAGCTCCTTGATGCGAACGATGATGTCGGCCTGCTTCATGCCGATGCACTGGGCAATGATGTCGGCGCCGACGCCGCTCATGCCGTGCTTTTCGTAGACGCGCTCATAGGCGAGTGCGGCCAGCGGCTCGCTGTCCACCAACACGCCGTCGCAGTCGAAGATGATCAGTGGGGATGATGCCACGCGCTGCCTTCTCCAATTCGCAAAACGTGCACATCGCTATAGTTGAAAATGCAAATGTTCAATAGTGCCGATGGATTACTGTGTGGGCAAACCCGTCGCAGGCTGACCTGAGAGGGATTGCAGCACCTGTTGCATGGCCCGGCGCGACGGCACATGGTCCGGCGAGATCCAGTTCGGCTCGCTGCCAAGGAAGCGATCAAGAAAAGCAACGGCATAAGTCGGCATTTCGGTGACATTTTCCCGGTAGGACCACCATGTGCGCAGGTCATCGGCGCATTTGTCGATGGTCGGAGCCGTGCCGAACTCCTGTTCGTGGATGGCTGCAACCGCCGACACGCAATAGTTGGTGTAGAGGAAGCCTTCCGGCCAGAAACGCACGATTTCTTCGGTGCTTTCCGGGCCTGCGGTCTCGTCCTTTTGGCGCGGCACTTCGCCTGTTGCCTTGGCAGGATCTTGGCGAATCAACTCGCGCAGCACGAGACCGGCCGCAAACACGATGAAATCTGCCCGGTCGATTTCCGCAAACTTCTTGTCGGCTTCGGCGATTTCGATCCAGTCGAGGAAGGCGCGGGTAAGCTTGGCGTCGTCAATGACGAAACGAATGCCGTAGGCTTCGGTCACGGCACGAGCGCTGGCGCGAAAAGTGGCGCGAAACCAACGCAGTCGCCGCAGCCGGTGGCGCAGGTCGGGCATTGACGCCAACTCATCCTTGAACCGAATATCCATCGTCAGATCCCTTTTGAAGGGTGATTCTAGCATGCCGATCCGCTGTGCCAACGGGGCTGTTTAAATCATACATATTGACACTCAAGAAAACAAATGTTCTCTAATTAAGCATGTTGCGCCACCGAGCGTACGGCCGCGCGGAGGCTTGGGAGGAAGGGCCTGATGGCAATTTGGCAATGGGCATTGCTGCTGCTGGCGCTCGTCTGGGGGCTGCAGGCGCTCGGCGTGTGGATGCAGATGCGGCACTATACCGGTGTCTTCAAGGGCATCACGGAGAAATACAGCGACGGTTTCGTCGGCGCGGGCAACAGCCGCGGGCGCTTCCGCAAAGGCACGATCGTGCTGGTGGTGGTGACGCCTGACCTGATCGTGCGCAGGTTTTTGATCATGAGCGGGCGCTCGGTGTTCACCAAGTTCAAGCGCCACGAGGAATTTGAAGGGGCAACCCTCGACAGCATCCGGTCCAACCCAGCAGTTCTTGGGGAGGGGGAACCCGGTGTGGCCGAGGCCGTGAAACGGGCGATCGAACAGATCGACCGGGCGCGGTCGGAGCCGGGGAAAGGGCCGGGCTTGTCCGGCTTGAGTGCAGCAAGCGCATAGAGGGCGCCGCAGGCCTACCGGGATAGTAGGGCAGCGCGGCATTAGGAGGAAAAATGTCTGTATTTTCAATGTTGGCGCAGCATGCCGACTTGGCCATGCAGAACCTGCATGTCGCGGGTTCGATGGTCTCGGATGCTGCCTTGCACGGCAAGCTTGCCGTGGAGCATGCCTCGGACCAACTCGTCGTTCTGGCTCAAGCGGACAGTGGCAACCTAACGGTCGACCAGTTCCGCGAAAAGCTGAACGAAGTGCAGCAGGAAGAGCAGCTTGGCTGGCTTACCGCCATCGGCAAGTACTTTATCGGCATCTTCCAGAAGGGCGGCGAAGTGTTTGCCGGCTTCGTCACCGGCATCATCCCGACGCTCGTCGTGCTGATGACGGCATTTTACGCGGTGACCGAACTGGTTGGCGAAGAACGCGTTCACGGCTTGGCACGCGGTGCCGGCAGGATCGCGCTCACCCGCTACACGGTTCTGCCTTTGCTCGCCGTGTTCTTCCTGACCAACCCGATGGCTTACACCTTCGGTTCGTTCCTGGAAGAAAAGCACAAGCCGGCATTCTACGACGCGGCAGTTTCCTACGTGCACCCGCCGCTCGGCCTGTTCCCGCACATCAATCCGGGCGAATACTTCGTCTGGGGCGGCATTCTGGTGGCGCTGCTCGAGCTTGAGAAGAAGGGCGCGGTCGCCAGCGGTTACCACATCCAGGTGGCCATCTGGTACGCCATCGTCGGCCTCGTCGTCATCCTGTTCAAGGGCATGTTGACCGAACGCATCACCGCCATCATGGCACGCCGCCAGGGCATTGAGCTCTAAGCGGGCGGGAGGACAACATGGCCAAGACATACAAAGCCGTAAAGATTTCCAAGGGCTCCGGTGGTTGGGGCGGCCCGCTCGTCATCCAGCCCACCGATCAACGCAACAAGGTGGTGTCCGTCACAGGCGGCGGCATTCATCCGGTCGCTGCCCTGATCGCCGAGATGACCGGCGCCGAAGCCGTGGATGGCTTCAAGGCGCCGCCCGTCGAAGGTGAAATGGCGGTCGTCGTCGTCGATTGCGGCGGAACCGCCCGGTGCGGCGTCTATCCGCGCAAGCGCATCCCGACCGTCAACCTGACGCCGGTCGGCCAGGCTGGGCCGCTCGCCCAGTTCATCACCGAAGATATTTATGTTTCCGGCGTCAAACCCGCCAATGTGACCATGGCGGACGGGTCCGAAGCAGCCACGACTGCAGGGGGAGCAGCATCAATGGTTTCCAACAGCGACAAGGCCTCCAGCGGACCGGCACCGTTGCCGAACGAGGGTGGCTTCGTAAATCTGATCAGTTCGATTGGCCGCGTCATGGGACGCGTGGTCGGCATCTTCTTCAACGCCGGTCGCCGCACTATCGACCAGGTGATCCGCAACGTACTGCCGTTCATGGCGTTCGTGACCATGCTGATCGGCCTCATCCTCTATACCGGCATCGGTGACGTGCTGGCACAGCCGATGGGACCGCTCGCCAACAATATCGTTGGTCTGCTGATCATCTCGGCTATCTGCGGCCTGCCGTTCCTGTCGCCCATATTGGGACCGGGCGCGGTGATCGCACAGGTCATCGGCGTGGCCATCATCGGCCCGCAGATCGCCAACGGCACGATCTCGCCGGCAATGGCCCTGCCGGCGCTGTTTGCCTACAACACGCAGGTGGGCTGCGACTTCGTTCCGGTCGGTCTGGCGCTTGGTGAAGCCAAGCCGAAGACGATCGAGATCGGCGTGCCGGCGGTGCTGATCAGCCGCCAGATCATGGGTCCCGTCTCCGTGCTGTTCGCATGGGTCGTCAGCCTGTTCGTTCTGTAAGTTAGAAATCGAGGTTCGCCACATGACCGTTCTTTTGAGAACACGGGTTACGGCTATCGGGCCCGAAGTGGCGGACCTCGCCGAAGGCGGCGTTATCATCCTGTTCGCAGATGGCTCGCCGCCTGAACTGGCCGAAGTCTCCGTTCTGCACAAAACGGAAGAGGGGCCCAGCGTCGGCGCACCGCAGGTCGGTGCGTCGATCGCCATCGGCCCGGTATCCGCCACGATCACCGCCATTGGTCCGAGCGCGTGGGCGAAGGTGCGCGAAATCGGCCATGTGGTGATCACGTTCAATGGGGCCGGAAGCGCTGAACGGCCGGGCGAGATATGCGCTTCGCCGGTCGAGACCGATGAACTCGTCGCCGCATTGAAGCCGGATACGGTCATCACGATCGCGGCCTGAAATCTGGCCGTTCCGCGGCCGCATTGAGAACAACAGAGTAGATGTGATGGAACGCTCGACGATCGTCAGGGTGCACGAAGGCCTGCATGCCCGCCCGGCCACAAGGTTCGTCAAGCTCGCCAAGAGCTTCGAATGCGAAATCGACATCATCAAGGACGGCAAGGCGGTCAGCGCCAAGAGTTCCGTCAAGCTGATGCTGCTCGGCGTCAAGGAAGGGCAGGAAGTCACCGTGCGCGCCAACGGCGCGGATGCCATCGAGGCGGTCGAGGCGTTGATCGCCTATCTCGAAAACCCGCGTGCCGGCCTGGAAGACGACGACACGCCGAATGCCGATAGCGCAGTTGCGGCCGTGCCTCAGTCTGCAGCGCCGCCGCCGCAGGCCGCCCCAACCTCCGATGCCGGTCTTGTCGGCATTGCAGCCAGCGAGGGCGTGCATGTCGGCCCGGCCTTCGCGCATTTCCCACCCGAAATCCGCTCTGATCGCCGCACGCTCGCTGCGCATGAGATCGAGCCGGAACTGACAAAATTCCAGGCGGCGATTGCGGCCGTGCGCACCCGCATGGACAAGGCGTTGGCGGACGAGACGCTGGCAGGTGGCGATCGCGGCATTGTCGCGGCGCTGCGCGACATCGCAGGCGACGATACGCTGGTGGGCGACACGGTTGCGATGATCCGCGAGGGTACCGATGCCGTTGCTGCAACCATTGCCGTGAGTTCAAGGCTGGCGGAGGAATTTGGCGCGGTCGAGGACCCGTATCTCAATGCGCGGGCCGATGACATGCAGGCGGTGGGGCGGCAGATATGCCTGGCGCTGCTGGGGCAGGACGACGTCAGCCTCGAACAGATACCCCAAGGCGCGGTGCTGATAGCCGACGATATCGGCGCATGGGATCTCGCCCGCGCACCCTTGAAGCGCATTGGCGCCATTGTTTGCGGCCATGGCGGCGCGACCTCGCACATCGCCATCATCGCGCGTTCGCACGGCATTCCCGCAGTCTTGGGGCTGGGCGAACGGGTTGCGGAGTTGCGTTCGGCAAAGGTCGTTGCGGTCAACGGCAATTCAGGCGCCATCATCGCCGACCCCGATGCCGGGGCACGCGCCGACTATGAAAAGCGCATGGGCGAGGCCAAGGCCGAACGAGACGCGCTCACCATTTTCAGGGATGCGGTGCCGAAGCTCGCCAACGGCACCGTCATCGAGGTCGCGGCCAATCTTGGATCGCTGGAGGAAATCGAGGCGGCGAAAGAAGCGGGCGCCATGGGTGTCGGCCTGTTCCGCACCGAGCTTTTGTTCATGCGCCACATGCACCTGCCGTCCGAGGACATGCAGGCCGAGACCTATGGTGCGCTTGCCAAGGCATTTGCGCCATACCCGGTCATCGTGCGCACGCTCGACATCGGCGGCGACAAGCCGATTGCCGGCATCGAATTTCCCGAGGAAGAAAACCCGTTCCTCGGCTGGCGCGGCATCCGCATGTGCCTCGACCGGCCGGACATCTTCAAGCAGCAGTTGAGGGCGCTTTTGCGCGCCGCGGTCCACGGCAACGTCAAGGTGATGTTGCCTATGGTTTCCGACCTCGATGAGGTTCGCCGCACCCGCGTGCTGATCGAGGAGTGCAAGGCGGAACTGAAGCAGCAAGGCATTGCTTTCGGAGAGTTCGCGCTAGGCGTCATGATCGAGACACCGGCGGCTGTTCTGATCGCGCCGGCATTGGCTCGGGAAGCGGCGTTTTTCTCCATCGGCACGAACGACCTGACCCAATATGTGATGTCCGCCGACCGGCTCAATCCAACCGTGGCCAAGCTCAACGACGTTGCCAATCCGGCGGTGATGGCGGCAATCGAAATGACGGCGAAGGCCGGTGTCGAGGCGGGCATCATGGTCGGCATGTGCGGCGAGGCGGCTGGCCGCCCCGATCTCATACCAGCGTTCATTCGCATGGGCCTGACCGAGCTCAGTATGAGCCCGGCGTCAGTCCCGCGTGCCAAGAAGGTGGTCGTCGAACTGGGCAAAGCCGGGTGATGCAACGCGGGCTTCCGTTGAACTTGATTCAGCGGAAGCGCTTACGGTGTTGTTTTTCCAGTCTTTTGGTTTCTTGGCTGCGGGTGCGTGTCTCAGCGCAGGTGAAACAGCAGCATCGCAAAGACCGGCGTAAGCTCGGCTATCGGATCGTTGCCGCGGCAGGCGGCTATGATCCTGTCGAGCCGCGCCTCGACCGCCAGCGCCGCGATCTCCAGAGGATCGGAATCCAGTTCTTCCGCAGCACCGATGCTGGCAAGCCCGCATGCGAGTGCCGCCGGCGCCAGAAGCGATACAGTCAGCGCGCTTTCGGCTTGCATCAGGTTCTTGACCGCACCTTCCGGTATCTCAAGCCTGAGTGGACGCTGGTGCAGGAATTCAACGACCAATGCGGCGCATATCTGCGCCACCTGCGCCGTGCGGTCGGTCTCGCCTGTCGTTTTGCCAAGCGCCGCAAGCAGGTCCGGATGCCGCTGCAGCATCGCAGCGTGGACGGCGGCAAAGCTTGCCTCATGGACGCGGTCGGCGCTGGCGTTTCGGCGCGCCAGCATGGTCTTGACCAGATAGTACATGTCGCGGCGGAACGCCCGCTCTCCGGCCAGCACGTTTTGCCTGCCGTTGAGAGGGAAATAGGTCTCGAACGAACGGGCCGCGCCTGCCTGTCGCCCATCATAGGGCACCAGCGTTTCAGCCGCCGTCATCGCGTCGTCGAAGGCGCTCACGGCATGTCCGAGCAGGCCTTCAATCTCGCGCAGCGGAAACAGCACGGAGCCGCCCGCGCCCGGCAATGGCAAGAGGTTCGAGCGGCCGCTGTCGTGGCGGCGCTGACGGATGGCCTGGCGCACATCGCGCAGCCGATCCTTCAGGTTGATGCGTACCTCTTCGGAGATTTCACGCAGCATTTAACGCCTCGGCTTCGTCTGGGTCACGTGCTGAACTGGTGCAGCGTCGAAAGTAGGATTGTTCCCAACACGCATACTCGGTCAATAGATCATATTGTGCAGTTGCGCCGAATTGCTAAGGAATGGTGAACGAATCTCGGGGGAGTTAAAAGCATTGGCAAGAAAGCCGCGCAGGAGCGCCGGGTCGGCCGACGACCAGGCAACCAGCCATCTGGCCAGCGAAAGCCGCAGCGACCGTCTCAGGATACGCGCGGCGTGGATGTATTTCATCGAGCAGATGACGCAGAACGAAATTGCCGACGTGCTCGGCATCGGCCGGGTGACCGTGGTGCGCATGCTGGCCGAAGCGCGTGCGCGCGCCGAGGTCAAGATCGCGATTGAAAGCGAACTGGTCGAGATCGTCAGGCTGGAGAGGGCGCTGGAAAAGGCGTTCGGCCTTGAACAGGCCATCGTTGCGCCACTGTCCGCGCCCGAAGCAGATCCGATCCCCGCCATTGCCGCCAAGACCGGAAGCTTCGTGTCCGAAACCATGAAGTCGGGAATGCGGGTGGGCGTGGGCTGGGGCCAGACCTTGTTCGGCAGCCTGCCTTTCATCAGCTCCAAATCGCTCAGCGACTTCAAGGTGATATCGCTTCTTGGCGGGGTTGGCGTGGCGCGCCGGTTCAATCCGGCGGAATTTGCGTGGCGATTCGCACAGGCCTTCCAGGGCGACGGCTATCTCATTCCGACGCCGGCGGTGGTCGACAGCGTTGCAACCAAGGTGGCGCTGGTCGAACGGTGCGGCCTGCAGGAAATCTTCCAGCTTGCCGATTCGCTCGATGCCGTCTTGGTCAGCATCGGCGGCATCGCGTCGGCCACGACGTTCTACCGTGGCGGGTTCCTCAAGGATTCCGACAGGGAGGCGCTGCTCGCGCGCGGGGCGGTCGGCGACCTTCTGTTCCACTTCTTCGACAGGAACGGCGATCTTGTCGATCATCCGGTCAACGATCTTGTCATGTCGGTCGAAGTGGATCGCCTGCGCCGCGCGCCCATGCGCATCCTCACCTCCGGCGGGCAGGAAAAGATCGAGGCGCTGCTGGGCGCGATGAACCTTTTTGCACCCACTGTCCTGATCACCGATGAGGAAAGCGCGCGCCGCATGCTCGACGCGCACAAAGCCGGCTAGCCTTGACACTTTCTCCTCCACCGTCTTTCTGACGCAGGCTCCGGCCGTAGGCGAGGAAAGCATGGACGATAAGAAATCCAGACCAAGGCCGTCCCGTTCGCGCGAGACGCTTTCCGATTCAGGGTCCAGCCTGCACGCCTCGCTTGCCAACGAAATCGGGCAGCGCATCGTACGCGGCGACTATGCGCCCGGAACGATCCTGCCCAACGAGGCGCAGTGGTCGCGGGAATTCGACATCAGCCGCTCGGCCGTGCGCGAGGCAATCAAGATGCTGATGGCGAAGAGCCTGTTGGCATCGCGGCCCAAGATCGGCAGCCGCGTCGAGCCAAGGGAGCGCTGGAACCTGCTCGACCGCGACGTGCTGGCCTGGTACGCGGCTGCGCCTGGTCGCGAGGCGTTCCTCAAGTCGGTGCAGGAGTTCCGCCACATCATCGAACCCGAGGCTGCGGCCCTTGCCGCGACACGCCGCACCGATGCGCAGATGGCCGAGATTTCGGATGCCTGTCGCGTCATGGGCATGGCGACTTCGCTGGAAGAGCGCACGGATGCGGATACGCGCTTCCATCTCGCCATCCTTCAGGCATCCGGCAACGATCTCATGGTGCCGCTCGGCGTGTTGATCGAGCAGGCTTTCCACCACCTTTTTCTGTTCACCACGCGCGAAGGCGACGATCTGGCAGTGGCGCAAGCACTGCATGAGACCGTTGAGCGCAACATTCGCCTGCGTCGCCCGCAAGCCGCGCGCCGCGCTGTGCGCAAACTTCTCGCCGCCACCGACAGGACTATTGCGCGCGGCTCCTGAAGGCTCCCATGATTGGGTTCGCAAACTGATTCCGGGAATGGGACCAAGTCGTTGACCGCTAAGCCGAATGTCCTGTTCATCTGCGCCGACCAGTGGCGGGCGGGGGGCAGTTCCGCCCCCCGCCCCCCCCACCTGGCCCCCCCCCACCCCCCTGCGCCCGCCCCCCGTGGCGGGCCGGGCCAGCACACCCCTTGCCCACGTCCCCCCCCCGGGGCGGCCCGGGGGGGCCCCGCCCACCCGCCCATACCAATGTTGCGCTGGAGGCGCGCAAGGCCGGTTATGAACCTGCATTGTTCGGCTATACCGATGCCAGCATGGATCCGCGTGGGCGCGATCCGGACGATCCGGTGCTTACCGGCTACGACAAGGGCGTGTTGCCGGGCTTCGACGCGGCGCTCCATCTGCCCGATGACATGGCGGCCTGGGTCGCTCATCTCGAGACGCTGGGCTACAGCCTTCCCAATGGCCGCGACGATGCATTTCGCCCGCGCCAGCCGTTCGACTTGCCGCATGATCGCGGCTTCCGCTTCATTCCCGCGATTTATCCGGCTGAGCAAAGCGAAACCGCCTTCCTGACCGACCGCTTCATCGACTGGATGTCGGAGCGCGAGCACACGCCGTGGTTCGCGCATTTCGTGTTCTATCGGCCGCACCCTCCGCTGATCGTCCCTGAACCCTACAACGCGATGGTTGATCCGAAAGACGTGGTTTTCCCCGCGCGTGCGCCTTCGCTCGCCGAGGAAAGACGCCAGCATCCGCTGCTGGCCTACGAACTGGAGCGTATCGGCGAGCCGGGTAAGTATGACGAGCACAGCCCGTTCAATCCGGTCGAGGCCAACGACCTCGAAATCCGCCAGATGCGCGCCGCGTATTTTGGTCTCGTGTCGGAGGTGGACCATCATCTCGGCCGCATCATCGCACACCTCAAAGCGACGCGGCAGTATGAGCGCACGTTGATCGTCGTCACCAGCGATCATGCCGAGATGCTGGGCCAGCATCATGTCTGGGGCAAGGAAATCTACTTCGATCAAGCATTCCACTTGCCGCTGGTGATCCGCGATCCGAGACCGGAGGCCGATGTCGCAAGGGGCATGCAGGTGGAGGCTTTCACTGAAGCCATCGACATCATGCCGACCATTCTCGATTGGCTTGGCCTTCCCGTGCCGCGCAGTTGCGATGGCGCTTCGCTGCTCGGCCATGTGAACGGCACGCCGTCGGCGAACTGGCGCGAGGAAGTGTTTTTCGAGCACGATTTCCGCACCGTGAAGGCCCAGCGCGCCGAGACCGCGCTTGGCATCAACTCGGACGAGTGCAGCTACGCCGTCATCCGCGATGCGCATTACAAATACGTGCACTTTGCGGCCTTGCCGCCGCTATTGTTCGACCTCTCCACCGACCCCGATGAAATGCACAATCTAGCCAATCGACCCGAGATGGCGACGGTCGTGCGCGACTATGCGCAAAAGATGCTGAACTGGCGTCTCACCCATGCCGAACGCACGCTGACCAACATGCAGCTAACCAGCGAAGGCGTGTTTTCACGGCCCTGAGACCGGCCGGAAGTTGGAGCGACGGCTTTCCGCGTGTGGTGCAGCAGCGCATAGGGCTGAGGGGGTATGTTGACCCCGAACCACTATCAGGCGCAATCGGACCGGCGGCACAGTGTATCCTTCCTCGACCGCATCCGGCGCTTCTCCCATTGACGGCCCCTATGCCTGGCTTCGGCTGACGATTTCGCTGATCCTCGGCACTATCGGCGGCGCAGGCATGTGGGCGGTGATCGTCGTTCTGCCTTCCGTACAGGCCGAATTCGGCATCGACCGCGCGGGTGCTTCGCTGTCCTATGCGGCGACGCTGGTTGGCGTCGCCGTAGGCAACGTCATCGTAGGCCGGGCAATCGACACGGTCGGCTATTGGCGTCCGGCGCTGATTTCGTGCCTTGCCCTCGGTTCGGGCTTCATCCTCGCCTCGCTGGCGCACTCGAACATGCAGTTCGTATTGGCGCACGGTTCCCTGATCGGCATCGGCACGGCGGCCAATTTCGGACCACTCATCGCCGACATTTCGCATTGGTTCCAGCGCCGCCGTGGCGTGGCAGTTGCGGTGGCGGCGGCAGGCAATTATCTCGCAGGCACGATCTGGCCCGCGCTGATGCCGTGGGCAATCGAGGCGGAGGGCTGGCGTTTCACCTATGCCGGGATTGGCGTCATCTGCCTCGCCGCGATGATCCCTTTGATCTTGTTGCTGAGACGGCCGGCGCCGCATGAAGCCTTTTCCGTGGAAGGCAATGCAAGGCCGATGCTGGCAAGCTCGCTTTCACCGCGCGTGCTGCAAGTCATGCTCGTTATTGCGGGCCTTTCCTGCTGCGTTGCCATGTCCATGCCGCAGGTTCATCTGGTGGCCTATTGCATGGACCTCGGCTACGGCATGGCGCGCGGATCGGAGATGCTGGCGCTGATGATGGCGGCCGGCATCGTCAGCCGTATCGGTTCCGGCTTCATTGCCGACTGGATCGGCGGCGTCAGGACGGTGCTGCTCGGCTCAGTCCTGCAGTGCCTTGCGCTACTGCTCTACATTCCGTTCGACGGACTTGCCTCGCTCTACGTCGTCTCGCTGGTCTTCGGCCTGTCGCAAGGCGGCATCGTTCCAAGCTATGCGGTCGTTATCCGCGAGTATCTGCCCGCGAAGGAGGCGGGGCAGCGCGTCGGCATCGTGATCACCGCGACGATCCTCGGCATGGCGCTCGGCGGATGGATGTCGGGCTGGATCTACGATCTGACCGGCTCTTACGCGGCCGCGTTCCTAAACGGCATCGCGTGGAACCTGCTCAACATCTTCGTCATGCTGACAATCCTGTCGCAATCGCGCAGGCAGGCTCAGGTCGCGGCCTAGAGTCCCGAAGCCAATTCTGCCGGAAAATCGTCGTTGTCGGCGTCGCGCATGGCGGCAAGGCTGCGGTTGTCCAGCACGTCGGCAATCGCCTGGCGCACCTCCAGCATCATGTGGCGGACTTCGCATGTCGTCTCGTCGCAGTCATCGCAACGCTGGTACTGCGTGCGGCTGGCGCAGGAAATCGGCGCCAGCGGGCCGTCGAGCACGCGGATGACATGGCCGATCTTGATGTCCGCGGCAGGGCGGGCGAGGCGGTAGCCACCGTCCTTGCCCTTGCGGCTCTGGACAAAGCCAGCGTTGCGCAGTTCGCCCAGAATGGCATCAAGGAACTTCTTGGGAATGTGATTGGCAACCGCGATGTCGTTTACGAACGCCAGTTGCTCCGGCGGCAGGCGTGACAGGTGCACGAGTGCCTTCAGACCGTATTTGCCTTTTTTCGTGAGCATGCCCGAGACAGTTCTTGGAGTGGTCATGCGGCGGTGTCACCAGCCGGCTTTACGTGGAGTCGCGGGCCTGCCGTCGCTCTGCGCAAGATAGGGCCCACTAAATCCATATACAATATAAAACATATTGAGTTTTCGTGACTTTTCGGCCGATCCGGCGGTGGGGCGCAAATGCGGAAAAGCCGGCGCGAAGCCGGCTTTCCTTTGGATTGGCCACAGACAGATCAGCGATTGCCGTAAATCTGGTCGAGCAGCGCGCCGGAGGCGAAGTGCTCAGCCTGGACCTTGTCCCAGCCGCCGAAGACGTCTTCCACCGTTACCAGCCGGACATCGGGGAAGTTGGCCTTGAACTCAGCCAGCACTTTTTCGTCGCGTACGCGCAGGCCGTGTTCAGCCTCGATCTTCTGGCCTGCCGGCGAATACAGGAATTCGAGGTAGGATTTGGCCAGGTCGCGCGAGCCGTTGGCATCAGCCACCTTGTCCACGATGGCGACGGGGAACTCGGCCAGCAGGCTGACCGAAGGCGTCACCTGCTCGAAATTGCCTTCGCCGAATTCCTTGCGCACGCCATAGGTTTCGGATTCGAAAGTGATGAGGACGTCACCCAATTCGCGCTCCACGAAGGTCGTGGTGGCAGCGCGCCCGCCGGTGTCGAAAACCGGCACGTGGTCGAAGATCTTGGTGATGAATTCCTTCACCTTGGCGTCGTCGTTGTTGAACTTCTCCTTGGCGTAGGCGGTTGCCGCCAGATAGGTGTAGCGCGCGTTGCCGGAGGTCTTCGGGTTGGGGAAGATCACCTGCACGTCGTCGCGCACCAGATCGTTCCAATCCTTGATGTTCTTCGGGTTGCCGGCGCGCACCAGGAAGGACGGCAGCGAATAGAAGGGCGAAGCGTTGTTGGGGAAATCCTTCTGCCAATCGTCCGTAACAAGACCGTTCTTGACCAGGAAATCGATATCGGTGACCTGGTTGAAGGTAACCACGTCGGCGGCAAGGCCCTCGACGATTGAGCGCGCCTGCTTGGAGGTACCTGCATGCGATTGGTCGATGGTGACGCCGGGATGTTCGGCAACGTAAGCCTTGTTGATCGCCACGAACAATTCGCGGGCAACGTCATAGGAAGCGTTGAGCAGCTTGTCGGCGGACCATGCCGAGGCCGAGGACAAAAGCAGACCCGCAGCGGCGGTGGCGGCAAGCAGAAGGCGTTTCATGATGGGCTCCAATGAGAGTGGTTCCATCATATAGCCGGAGCCGGCTTTGGCCTTCGAGGCACACCGCTGCCGCAATTGGAGGTTGAATAGAAATTCAACCTCACTAATCGCCTCTTTCGAGGTGATTATTCCAGTGTCTTCAAGTCATTCCGCGGCAGATGGAAAAACCTTCCATTTGCGCGGCCTGAACGCGATGCGGCTCTTCTGTGCCGCCGGGTGATCGACCGGAAGCTCGATCTCGACACGCTCGCGATGACCGCCGATTTCCAGTTCCACGCGTTTGGTGCCTGCCACGCGCCTGCTGGAAGCGACCGTACCTGCAAGGCAGCCGGCGCACTCGTCCAGCAATTCGACATCGTGCGGGCGGAAGAACAGCGTTGCCGGGCCGGCCGGTGCGTCGGGCGCGGCAAGACCGATCGGGCGGTCGGTCAGCCAGACCTGGCCATCCTCGACCTTGACCGGAAGCGAACTTGAATCGCCAATGAAGCCGTAGACGAAAGGCGAGTTCGGCTGGTCGTAGACCTCGTCGGCGGTGCCGACCTGCTCGATGCGGCCCTGGCTCATCACCACGACGCGGTCGGCAAGTTCCAGCGCCTCTTCCTGGTCGTGGGTCACGAACACAGTGGTGTGGCCGGTGGCATCATGGATTTCGCGCAGCCAGCGGCGCAGTTCGCGGCGCACCTGGGCATCCAGTGCGCCGAAGGGCTCATCCAGCAGGAGCACCTTCGGCTCGATCGCCATGGCGCGGGCAAGAGCCACGCGCTGGCGCTGGCCGCCGGACAACTGCGCCGGATAGCGCTTCTCGAGGCCCGACAACTGAACCAGGTCGAGCAGCGTCGAAGCGCGCCTGCGGATTTCTTCCGCCGGCGGCCGCGTCGCAGACGGGCGCACCTTGAGGCCGAAGCCGATATTGTCGGCCACGGTCATATGGCGAAACAGCGCATAGTGCTGGAACACGAAGCCGACATTGCGCTCGCGGATCGATCGTTCCGAGGCATCGTCGTCGCCAAAGAAGATCTTGCCGATCGTCGGCTGCTCCAGCCCGGCGATCAGCCGCAGCAATGTCGTCTTGCCCGAGCCGGAAGGCCCCAGCAGCGCGATCAACTCGCCTGAACGGATGTCGAGCGAGACATCGTGCAGGGCAGGGAAGGTGTCGAATTCCTTGCGGACGTTTTCTACGCGAACTTGCATGAGGTAACCCTGTCAATGTCCGCGTGTGGCGGCGATTTCAGCGCCGTAGCGCATTTCCAGAAGCGTCTTCAGCGCCAAAGTGACCAGCGCCAGCCCAGCCAGCAGAGAGGCCACGGCAAATGCTCCGGCGGCGTTGTACTCGTTGTAGAGGATTTCGACATGCAAAGGCATGGTGTTGGTCTGGCCGCGAATGTGGCCCGACACCACGGAAACCGCGCCGAACTCGCCCATGGCGCGGGCGTTGCACAGCAACACGCCGTAGAGCAGGCCCCATTTGATGTTGGGCAAGGTCACGTACCAGAAGGTCTGCCAGCCGTTTGCGCCCAGCGAAATCGCGGCCTCTTCATCGCCCGTGCCCTGTTCCTCCATCAGCGGGATCAGTTCACGCGCCACGAAGGGAAACGTCACGAAAACCGTTGCCAGCACGATGCCGGGCACCGCGAAAAGGATTTCGATGCCGTTTGCCTTCAGCCACGGTCCGAGTGCGCTCTGCGCCCCGAACAGAAGCACATAGACAAGGCCGGAAATGACCGGTGAGACCGAGAAGGGCAGGTCCACCAGCGTGGTCAGGAAGGCTTTTCCCTTGAACTCGAACTTGGCGATGGCCCAAGCTGCCGCCACGCCGAACACCAGGTTGAGCGGCACCGAAATGGCCGCCACCAGAAGGGTCAGGTGGATGGCCGACAAGGTGTCGGGCTCGCCCAGCGTTTCGAAGAAATAGCCGAGGCCTTTGCGCGAGGCCTCCATGAACACCAGAACCAGCGGCAAGACGAGGAACAGCGTCAGGAAGGTGAAGGCGATTGCCATCAACCCCCAGCGTGCCGGCCGCGATTCCGTGATTCCGGAAGCGATTTCCGGATTTGGATCTGCAGCAAAAAGAACCGGATCAGCCATAGCGTTTGCGGCTCCATGCCTGCAGCAGGTTGATGACCAGCAACATGGCGAACGAGATCACCAGCATGATCGCCGCAATCGCCGTCGCCGCCGGATAGTTGAATTCCTCCAGCCGGATGACGATGAGCAGCGGTGCGATCTCCGACACGTTGGGCAGGTTGCCTGCGATGAAGATGACGGAACCGTATTCACCGACGCCGCGAGCGAAGGCCAGCGCAAAGCCGGTGACGATGGCGGGCGCAAGGCCGGGAAAAAGCACGCGCGTGATGGTTTGCCAGCGCGTCGCGCCAAGCGTCGCCGCTGCTTCCTCAACCTCCTTGTCGATCTCCTCGATGATCGGTTGCACGGTGCGCACGACGAACGGCAAGCCGATGAACACCAAGGCCACGACAATGCCGGCCGGCGTGTATGCGATCTTCATGCCGAGCGGCGCCAGCAAGGAACCCACCCAGCCCTTGGGTGCGTAGAGGCTTGTCAGCGCTATGCCGGCTACGGCGGTCGGCAGGGCGAAGGGCAAGTCGACCATGGCGTCTACGATGCGGCGTCCCGGAAACGGGTAACGCACCAGCACCCAGGCAACGATGGTTCCAAACACCACGTTGATCAATGCGGCTGCAAGAGCCGTGCCGAAGCTGATCTTGAGCGCGTTCACGGTACGCCGGTCGGTGGCGATGGCCCAGAAATCGATCCAGCCCAGCGAAGCGGATCGCCAGGCCAGCCCGGACAGCGGTATCAGGATGATGAGGGTGAGGTAGACAAGCGAAAAGCCGAGCGTCAATCCGAAACCCGGAATGACACTCGGTTTCCTGAATCGCCACCCCGCTTGCGCGGAAGCTGTGGTCATGCGGTTCCTTGTTATGTTGTCCGGTGGTTATTGTGCCGGCTTGTAGACTTGGTCGAATATCCCACCGTCACCGAAATGGTAAGGCTGGGCCTTCTTCCATCCGCCGAAAAGCGGGTCGTCAATGGTGACCAGCTTGATATCGGGCAACGCCGCCAGATCTTCCGCCGGTACTAGGTCGCGCTTTGCCGGCCGGTAGTGGTTCTTGGCGATGATGGTCTGGCCTTCTGCGGAATAGAGGTAGCTCAAATAGGCTTCCGCGACTTTTCTTGTACCCTTCGCATCGACATTTGCATCGACGATGGCAACCGGCGGTTCGGCCAGGATCGATGTCGGCGGGATCACGATGTCGAACTTGTCCGCACCGAATTCGTCGAGCGCGAGATAGGCTTCGTTTTCCCAGGCCAGCAGCACGTCGCCCAGTTCACGTTCCGCAAAGGTCACCGTGGAGCCGCGCGCTCCAGTGTCCAGCACGGGTACGTGCGCATAAAGGTTGGCGATGAACTGCTTGATCTTGCCTTCGTCGCCACCGTACTCGGTGTTCGCCCATGACCATGCCGCAAGATAGTTCCAGCGCGCGCCGCCGGAAGTCTTCGGGTTGGGCGTAATAACCTGCACGCCTTCCTTGATCAGGTCGCCCCAGTCCTTGATGGCCTTGGGGTTGCCCTTGCGGACGAGGAACACGATGGTTGACGTGTAGGGTGCCGAATTGTTCTCGAACTTCGAGCGCCAGTCCGGGTTGATCTTCTTCGAATTGTCGACAATGGCGTTGATGTCGCTCTCAAGCGCCAGCGTCACGACATCGGCGTCAAGGCCGTCGATGACCGCGCGGGCCTGTTTGCCAGAACCGCCATGCGATTGCTGGATGGTGACGGTTTCACCGGTTTCCGCCTTCCAATGCTTGGCAAAGGCTTCGTCATAGACCTTGTAGAGTTCGCGGGTCGGATCGTAGGAGACATTCAAAATGGTCGTATCGGCGAGGGCAAAGCCCAAGGTGCCGAATTGAACCGAACCGGCCAGCAAAATGCCGAGCCACTTGTTGAGGTGAGAATGGGTCATTGGAACCCTCCGTTGAGCACAGCTTTACTCTACTGAAATTGTAGAAATTGGAATGCGCCCAGCATTGCGTTTTTACGTTTGAGACGGCGCTTCTGTTCCCAAAATGCCATCAGGAGAGGGAGATTTTTGCTCGACCATTTTCGCGCGGCTTGCTGTATGGCACAATAAATCTAGTGGCGAAGCATGTCATCGCGGATTTTTGTATCTGGATTGAGACAGGCGGATTCGGCCGAGAAATGCGAATCTTGTGAATCGCTTGGCGCGTTTTATTCCACAAACACCTTCACGCTGGCCGCGCGGCCGGCGGCATCGATCACGGTAAGAGTGGCGTAGCCCGCGCCATCCGGCTGCCACGTCGCCGTGCGGCGGCGGTCCTGCCCGACGAGAGGCTTGCCGTTGGCCAGCCATCTGAACGGCGCGCGTCCGCCTTGAAGTTTCAACACCAGCGGCGTTGCGCCGGTTGAAGCGACGTCCAGATCGACGCGGGCGCCGTCCGGTGGAAAGACGATATGCGGGGCGGGTTCGGTTGCGGCCGCCGCGACAAGCCCATCGCCCGCTACGCCGAAGCGGGCCAGCGTTACCGGCAGGTCATCGCGCCGTGGCCGCAACGTGCCGGCTGGTTGGCTGGGCAGCGGCACGGTCGCAATACCCGAACGGGCAAAGGCTTCGAACAGGATGGGAGCGGCGGAGACGTAGCCGGACAGGCCGGGCACGGCGCCTGCATCGGCCCTGCCGACCCATACGCCAAGCACGTAGCGCCCGTCGAAGCCGACCGACCAGGCATCGCGGTAGCCGTAGGACGTGCCGGTCTTGTAGGCGATGCCGCGTACCGACGCGCCCTCCGGCGGTTTCACGCCCGAGAGAATGTCTGTGATCTGCCAGTTGGCCTGCGGGTCGAGAAGTGTCGTGGCTGAGCCCGTGACCGGCGTGGCTTCGGTGCCATCGCGCAAGGGATGCACTTTGCCGCCATTGGCGAGGCCTGTGTAAAGCTGCACCAGATCGCGCAAGGTGATGCCGACGCCGCCCAAACCGATGGCCAGCCCTGGCGCTTCATTGGGCGGCAGCACGGCATTTGCGCCCGCTTGGCGGAAGCGCGCCGTCAACCGTGCCGGACCCACCGCATCCAATATGCGCACCGCCGGCACGTTCAGCGACAGTTGCAGGGCCTGGCGCACGCTGACATCGCCTTGGTAACCCATATCGAAATTCTTGGGCCGATAGCCACCGAAATCGGCCGGGCTATCCTCGATCAGCGTTTCCTGCGCCACCAGCCCTTGTTCGAAGGCGAGGCCATAGATGAACGGCTTCAGGGTCGAACCCGGCGAGCGCAAGGTGCGGGTCATGTCGATCCAGCCGGACCGCCCGGAATCCGTGAAAGACGACGACCCGACTTCGCCCAGAATGTCGCCGGTGCGGGAATCGGCCAGCACCATCGCCACCGACAGTTTCGGGCCGAGCCGGATTGCCGCCTCGCGCGCCACGGCTTCCAGCCCTTGCTGGACGCTCTTGCGGATCGTGAGCTGGGGCGGCACACCCGGCTTTGCGATCCGCAGGGCGGCAAAGCTGGCATGGGCGGCCAATGCGGGCAGGTCGCGCCGTGTCGTTGGCACGTCTTCCAGCGCCGCGCGCGCGGCCTCGCGTTCGCCAAGCATGTTGGCCGATACCATGCGCGCCAGCACCCGGTCGCGGGCCGTTTGCGCCGTCTTGGCGTTTCGGTCGGGACGGCGCTTCTCCGGCAATTGCGGCAGCGCGACGAGCAGGGCTGCTTCCGATACGGTCAGGCGCTTCGGCTCCTTGCCGAAGTAGGCCAGCGATGCCGCGCGCACGCCTTCCAGATTGCCGCCATAAGGCGCCAGCGTCAGGTAGCGCTCCAATATCTCGCGCTTCGAAAGTCGCCGCTCGATCTGCACCGCACGCGCGATCTGGCGCAGCTTTGCCCATATGCTGCGGCTTTCGCGCGGCTCGATCAGGCGAGCCAGTTGCATCGACAGCGTCGAACCGCCGGAAACGATGCGGCCATTGCCGGCAAACTGCAGCGCCGCGCGCCCAAGCGCCAGCACATCGACGCCGCTGTGGTCCCAGAAGCGCTTGTCCTCATAGGCAACGAGCATGTCGATGAAGGCCTTGTCGACCTTGTCGATGCCGGTAGCGAGCCGCCAATAGCCGTCCGCTGTTGCGAAGGCGCGCAGCAACTGGCCGTCGCGGTCAAGCACTTCGGCGGACACCGTCAGCTTCTCCGGCAGTGGGGGAGGGTAGGCGCGGTCGAGTTGCCAGAGGCCAACCGAGCCAAGCGCGACCAATACGGCCCCGCCGGCTGTCCCGATTGCAAGTTTGCGGAGACGGGTCATCTGACTACTGCGCCTTCACCTCCATCATGCCGGTGGCGGTGCGGGCCGAATATTGCGGCCGGTACATGTCCTCCACGCTTGCCGCCGGGTGGGCATAGACGCCGGGCGTCACCGCACGCACGACATAGGCCAACGTCATGTCACGGCCGCCGTCGTTTTGGTTCGGATCGAACGCGGCGACGAAGCGGTCGTTGCGGAATTCGAGATGCGCCGCCTCGGTCTGGCCAAGCCAGCCGAAGTTGGACAGTTGCGCGCTTGAGACAAGGCTCGGATTGTCGATCTCGAAGCCTGCAGGCAACAGGTCCGTCACCAAAACGCGCGACGGCCAGTCGTTCAGTTCGCGCACCTTCAGCACCACCACGTAGCGTTCGTTCTGCTCGGCTTCCGTCACATTGGCTTCTGTGCCGTCGAGGCGGTAATAGGTGCGCTCGATGGTAAAGCCGTCGCCTCCCGCCGGCAGTGGCTGGCTAGGTGCCGCCACCGTCGTCACCACGGCTTCCAGCGGCGTCTTGCCGGTGTTGGCGATGGTCAGCGGGTTCTGGACAAGATCGCCACCGGCAATCTCGTTCGAATAGGCGCCCTTGTGGGCAGCGCCATCGACGCTGAGCGAAATGGTATCGTTGCCATCCTTCAATGCGCGGGCGGCCAGCAGCATCCAGGCGTTGTCCTGCGTGCTCGTCCAGCGCGCCGCCTCGCGTTCCTTGGCCACCAGCTTCACCAGTTGCGGCACCACCGCAGGCGTCGGCTTGCTTTCCGCCGCCAGCGCCAGCATCGCGGCTCCGTCGCGCAGCGGCGAGGCGTAGTCGGCGCGGTAATAGTCGAATTCGGTGGTGTCGTCGGCCAGATTGAGCGCTGCCTCGAACGTCGCCTCCGAGCGTTGCGCATCGCCATAAAGTGCGAGCGCCGCGCCAAGCTGCGCCACCGCCATCGGGCTGGTGAAGGATTCAAGCTGCGTATCGGCATAATAGCGCAGGTCGCCGATGGAAGCCTTCTTGTTGCGCGCCAGCACGTAGAGCGCATAGGCGATATCGGTGCCGCGATCCTCTACGTCCTGATCGTAGCCGAGCGAGTTCTGCAAATTGTTCAACGCCTGGCTCAATGCCTGTGCCGGCACGACATAACCCTGTTCGCGGGCGCGGGTCAGGAAGTCGGTTACATAGGCGTCGAGCCACAAGTCGCCCGAACCCGGTCCCCACAGGCCGAAGCTGCCGGCGGAAGCCTGGTAGTTAAGCACGCGGCCGATCGCCTGCTGCACTCGCTCATGCAGGTCCTTGTCCACCGCCATGCCGTAGCCCTTCGACATTTCGCTGACATAGAGCAAGGGCAGCGCCCGGCTCGTCGTCTGTTCGGCGCAGCCATAGGGATAGCGGTCGAGCGCCAAAAGCAGCGAGGGTACGTCGAGCGCCGACGATTGCGAGACGCCGACGCTGACCGATGCGCCTTGCAACAGGCTTGCCGACAGCAGTTCCTTGTCGACTCGCAGCGATTTGCCGGGTCCGAGATCGACCACCATGCGCGTCGTCACCGGCAGTTGCGAGGGCCTTACAGGCAGATACAGCGTCTGCTCGATGGCCGGGCCATCGGCATGGGAAAGGCTCACCGTCACCGAGGCGTCACCCGGCTCGACCGCGATCAGCGGCACGGTCAGCGTCTGGCGCTTGCCCGGTTCCATCGTCAGCTTCTGCGGCACCGCGTCGTCGCCGATGGTGATGTCGCCGGTCGTGGTGATGTTGAGCGCATAGTCGCCTGCCGGACCATCCGTATTGGCGAAATCGAGCCGCATCGTCGCCGCATCGCCCGGCGCGAGGAAGCGCGGCAGGCCGGCTGTGATCACCACCGGATCGCGCACGATCACGTCGCTTGTCGCATGGCCGACCGCATCCTTGGTCCAGGCAACCGTCATCACCCGCACGGTTCCGTTGAACTGTGGGATGTCGAAGGCGACGTTGGCCTTGCCCTCGGCGTCCAGTTCAACGATGCCCGAGAAGAAGGCCACCAGTTGTTCGGTCGGAGGGCTGCCTTGCGATTGCATAGCGGCTCCGTCGCCGCCGGTGCGCAGGCGGCCCATCGCGCCGAGCGAGCCGTCGATCAGGCGGCCATAGAGGTCGCGCATCTCCAGCCCCAGCATGCGCTGGCCAAAGAACCAGTCCTCCGGATCGGGAACCTGGTAGTTGGTCAGGTTGAGAATGCCGAGATCGACCGCCGCAACCGTCACATAGGCCTTGCTGCCGGCTTCCGCGCCGGTCACCTGCACCGGGATCGAAAGTACTTGGCGCGGCTCGGTCTTTTCGGGCGGCGTCAGCGTCACCGCCAGTTTCTTTGCGCCGGGGTCGATCGACAGCCACTTCACACCGATGGCGCGAGCAGGCATTCGTGTTTCCTGTGCGTCACCGGGCCTGAACAGCGTCGCCGTGACATAGGCGCCAGCGCCCAAGTCTTCGCCGACCGGAATATCGACCGTACCACCCTCAGCCGGGATCGACGCCGTCACCGTCTTTACCAGCCGGTCCGCGCCGATCGCCACCAGAAGCTCACCGGCGAAGTGCGGCGAGACCTTGAGCTTGGCCACGTCGCCTGCCGCGTAGCTGTCCTTGTCGAGCGCAATTTCCAGCCCGTCAGGCGTTTCCGTCGAGCTTGCTTCGACATACCAGCCGGCATCGAACTCATAGCTCGTCGCCGGGCCGTCCGGGTCTGGCGAATCCACTTCAAGCCGGTAGCGGCCCCAGTCCACTGGCAGTGACACCGTGCCTTCCTTGTCGGCGGCGATATCGAGCGTGCCGTCGGCAACCGCCTTGGTGAAGGTCACCGGTTCATAGTTCCACGAATTGCCGGAACGGTACCATTGATAGTTCCGCTCGACCTTGACCAGCGACCAGTTCGCGCCTGCCAATGCCTTGCGCTGACCGACCTCATCAACAGCGATCAGGCTGAACTTCGCCGTTCCGCCTTGCGGCACTTCGGCAAAGTCGGGTCGGATGCCGATCATTTCGCCTTGCGGGCGAATGTTGAGCGTCAGCGACCGCTCGACAGCCCGCCCTCCGGTCTCGCGCATGCGCGCCGTCACCTTGGCGTTGACCAGTTGCGTCGTCGAAGGCAGTTGATCGACCGCCACGGGGAAGATCGCCTTGCCGTCGTCGCCCACCAGCGGCAGGTCGGCCAGCGGCGTCACCGAAGGTTCGCCGGCCTGCTCGTCGGCAAGGCCGAACACGAAGCCCTTGAAACGGTCCCATTCGCGCGTGGTCGAAAGCGTGCGCTCGCCTTCGATGGCAAGGCCTGCTGCCGGCGCTCCATACAGGAATCGTCCGTCAACGGTCACGTTGGCGGTCTCGCCGGCAGCGATTTCCGTCTTGTCGGCGGTCAAGTCGAACTCGATGCGATCGGGCACGAAGTCCTCGACCAGAAACATCTGGCTGGCGACCGCAGCCTGCTTGGGGTCGGTGTGGATCGCAACCGACCAGGTGCCGCGCATGGCGTTGGCTTCAAGCGCAAGCTCGACCGCATGGCCGCCGGCGGTCGCGCCGTCGCTGATGATCCGCCTGTCCTCGACGCCGTCGGGGCGGGTGAAGATAAAGGTCAGCGGCAGGTTGTCCACGGCCTTTGCCGTGTCGTCGCGGGCAAGCGCCGATACATGCACCGTTTCGCCGACGCGGTAGATGCCGCGCTCGGTCCAGGCATAGACGTCCAGTGCGCCGGGTGCCGCACGGCCCGCCACGCCACGGTCGGACAGGTCGAAGCCGGCTCGCGCCATGTCGAGGAAAACGAAATCCTGGTCACCCTGCTTGGCCATCAGCACGGCTGGAACCATGCTGCCTTCGCCGCGTGTCAGGCCGGGGTTGAACACTGCGCGGCCGTCCGCATCGGTGGTCGCGGTGCCAAGGATTTCATTGTTGCGGGCAAGCAGCGTCAGTTCGGCGCCGGCGAGCGGCTTGGCGCTGCCAAGCGAGCGGGCAAACACGCTCAGGCCGTCCTGTCCGGTATAGGTTGAAAGGCCGATGTCGGAGACGACGAACCATTGCGTCGCGCGCGAATTCCATTCGTCGCTGTGGTCATCCACCGGCTGCGCGGTCAGCACATAAACGCCCGGCTTGCGCTGCGGCAGCGCCTCGTCCACGGGGAAGGAGGTCGTGACTTCCTTGTTGAGGTCGTTGGCGATTTCGAGCTGGCCTTCCCACACGGGCGCGCCCATCTGGTCGGCGATGCTTGAGATATCGTAGCCATCCAGTTGCCGCAGGAACTGGTAACCGGAAAGAAGCTGGGTTAGCGCGCGGTCGCCGATGCGATAGAGCTTCATGTCGGCGGCGGCCATGTTGACGCTGACCATCGGGATGCCGCGCCGCGCACCGGCCGGCAGCACGAAACTGTCGCCGGTAAAGCGGGCCGAAGGCGCACGGTCCTGCACATAGATCGACAGCACAACCGGCGAAGCGATGACCTCGCCGACGGCTGCCGGCAGGCCGGAGCGGAACGAAACCTCATAATGCTGGCCGTGTTCGAGGCCTTCGACGCAAATCTGGCGATCTTTGGCTTCGATGCCCTTGGGCGGCCCACCGTCCACGCGCACGAACTGCGTGTAGTCAAGGCCGGTCTTGACCAAATCCTCGGAAAACTGCGCGCAGATGCGCGGCGCGCTGGTGTCGGCATCGACGCTGTGTTCGATGATGCGGAACCCCTTGCGCGCCTTGAGATCCTCGTAGCCGGCGCGAACGGACGCCGAGTTCAGCAAGGCAAGGCTTGCCTCATAGGCTTGCAGGGCCGGGCGGTAGAGGTCGCGGCGGTCAAGGCCGGCGGCAATCTGCGCCAGCGCATCGGCGCGCGTCGTTTGCGTGCGCAGCAATTTGTAGGCGTTGAGCGCGGCCGACGTCGCGTTCGCTTGCAGGTTTGCGGTTTCCTGGCTGTCGGTTGGCTGGGTCGCAAGCGTTGCGCGCGCCAGTTCAAGCCAGAGCTTGCCATCGTTGGGCATAGCCGAAACGGCGGCTTCATATTTCTGCATGGCGCCGCGGCTGTCGCCGGTCAGCGCCGACTGCTCGGCCTGGTTGATCAGCTCGCCCAAGCCGTCGCCGGGCTTGGGATAGTTCGGGCCGGTCAGCCTGTTGCGGTACTGGTCGGCCTGATCGGCCATCCACGCCGGGAAGAAGGAAAGCGCGGGCGGCGCGCCGATGTCGGGGTCGCTGTCGGCAACCACTACCTTGCCTGCGGTTGCGCCGTTGAAAGGCTTCAAGGCGTTGAAGTCGGACTTCAGGAAGCACCACTTCGCCTTGTTGTTATAGGTGAAGGCGCGGCAGGCCGGGTCGCCAAGGCAGGTGCTTTGGCACTGGTCGAGCGTCACGTTCTGTTCCGAGCGCAGGTCGAAGCCGAAATAGTCGGAATTCTGGGTGGTGACGATGCGCCGGGTTTCGGCGGCGAATGCTGCTCCCGTCAGAGCGAGGAAGAGGAGAATGAGGACGGGCAAACCACGAGCAGCGCGCATTGTCATCGCATTCCCTCCAGATGCTTCTGCCATGCCGGCAGGTTTCAAATTTCGCTCATGCTTGTCAATCTGGCGACGGCCATGTGCCGTTATGTAACGGTTTCATTCTGGACCGATCGCCGCTATGCAGCCTTAAATTGAAGTCACGCATTCTTGCAAAGGGACAGAAGGAGTGAATTCCAACGTCTTCTCATTTCAGACAAGTGGATTGTGGCCGCTTTACGAAATGCGTGAAACTTCAGTCGAATTTTAACTTTGTGCGTTAAACAGGGGTGATGCTGAAGAGTATTGCGTTCAGAGCAGGAGGGCGGGAAGCGAAGCTGCGGCTTACGCGCGCGCTTGTGCTCGCGCTGCTTGGCTCGGCGGTTTTGCTACCTCAGATACAACCTGCAGCCGCCTTCGAACTGTTCGGCATCAAGTTGTGGGGATCGTCCGAGGACGACGATGCCGACATTGTCGACCCGATGCGCTACTCCGTCACCATCAACGCGCCGGATGCCGACAAGGATCTCATCAAGAAACTGGAAGCGGCCTCGGCGCTGAAGAGCGACGAAGACAGGCCCGTGTCCGGTTCGCTCGGCTTGCTGACCAAGGCGCGCGGCGACCGCGAGCAACTGGTGGCGGCGCTTTATTCCGATGCCCGCTACGAGGGCGTCGTCAATGTCACCATCGCCGGCCAGCCGATTGACGACCTGCCGCCGGATGCCGAATTCAAGGGGCCGCAGCCGATCCCTGTTGTCATCGACGTTACGCCCGGTCCGAAATTCACGCTTGGCGACATCGTCCTGAAAGGCGATGCGGCGGGTCTTGCCAGTGCCGACTTCGGCCTGATCGCGGGCGGCGACGCCAGCTCCGGCGCGATCCTCAAGGCCGAGGGCCTGATCGTGCGTGCATTGAAGGAAGAGGGCCGGCCTCTTGCGCAGATCACCGACCGCGAGATCGTGGCCGACCACAAGACCACGACGCTCGACGTGACATTGACCGTCGCTGCCGGCCCGGTTGCCGGCTTCGGCAACACGACTGTCGAGGGCACCGAGCAGGTCGATCGCGAATTTACCGAATACATGACCGGCCTGAAGCGCGGCGCGCAATACTCGCCCGAGCAGATCGATCAGGCGCGCGAGCGGTTGCTCGGGCTTGAAGTGTTCAACAGCGTCACGCTCAAGGAAGCCGACCAGCTCGATGCCGACGGCAACATTCCCATCGCCGTTCAGGTCAGCGAGCGCAAGCCGCGCTATTTTGGCATCGGCGGCACGGTTTCCAATACGGAAGGTCTGGGGCTGGAAGGCTATTGGGGCCACCGCAACCTGTTCGGGCGGGCTGAAAAGCTGCGCATCGACGGTTCGATCAGCGGTATCGGCTCCAACGATCTTTCGGAGCTGAACTATAATGCAGGCATCATGTTCGAGAAGCCGGGCGTGGTCGGGCCTGCCTCGAAGTTCTTCGCCAATCTGAAAACCGTCTACGAGCATCCTGACGCCTATGACCGCTTCTCGGTCAAGGGCGGGGTCGGGCTTTCCTATGAGCTGACCAGATACCAGACGGTGTCGGCCGAGCTTTCGCTCGACTATTCGAAGATCACCGACGTCTTCGGCAAGAATGAGTTCCTGATCGCGTCGGTGCCGCTGCAATATGTCTTCGACAATCGCGACAACAAGCTGAACCCGACCAAGGGTTTCAGGGCACTTGCTTTCGCCGAGCCCAGTTACGACATCGAAAACGGCAATGCTTTCGTCAAGCTCAAGGGCGAGGGGTCTGCTTACTATTCGCTGTCGGATTCGAACAAGTTCGTACTCGCCGGCCGCGCGGCCATCGGCTCCATTCTTGGCGCCAGCGTCGACGAGGTGCCGGCGGACCGGCGCTTCTACGCAGGCGGCGGCGGGTCGGTGCGCGGCTATTCCTATCAAGGCATCGGCCCGAAGGACATCAATGGCACGCCGACCGGCGGCCTGTCGTTCTTCGAAACTTCGGTCGAGATGCGCATCGCCGTCACCGATACGATCGGCATCGTGCCTTTCATCGATGCCGGAACCGTTTCAACCAAGCAGTTTCCTGATTTTTCCGACGTGAAGGTGGGCGCGGGCGTCGGTCTGCGCTATCTGACACCGTTCGGACCGCTTCGGGTCGACGCGGCAGTGCCGCTGAACCGCGACCCGAGCGATCCGCGTTTCGGCATCTATGCCGGCATCGGCCAGGCATTCTGACGGGACTGAACGGCGAGCGGACCAAATGGCAATCGTGAGACGCATCCTGCGCGTGTTGTTTTATGCGGTCCTCGTCGTGGTGGCCGCAGCCATCGGCGCGCTTGTCGTCCTCACCACCACCGAACGTGGCCGCGCCAATCTTGCCGGGCTGATTTCCAATGCCGCCTCGTCCGAAGGCAGCAAAGTCACCGTCAGCGGCATCGACGGCATCTGGTCCGGCAACCTCACCGTCGATCACGTCGTCATCGAGGATACGCAGGGGCCGTGGCTGGTGCTGCGCGAGGTCGCGGTGGACTGGTCGCCGCTTGGCCTTCTGTCGCGCACCTTCCGCGCCGATCGCGTCGCCGTCGGGCGCATCGAGGCCGCGCGCGCACCGGTTGCCGATCCAAACGCCCAGCCGAAGAATAGCGACGGTTTCTCGCTGCCGGTCTCGGTGGACATCCGTGAAATCGACCTGCCTCAGATCGCGCTTGGCGAGGCGCTGGCCGGTGCCGGCATAGCCGAACTCGCCGCCAAGGGCGCAGTGCGCGCCGAGCGCTCGCCGCTCGCCGTCGAGGCCGATCTCAATCTTGCGCGCCATGACGGCAAGCAAGGCACGGTCGATGCCTCCGTGCATTTCCTGCCCGAAGACAACCGGCTCGACCTCGATGTGCGCGCCGACGAGCCGGCCGGCGGCATCATCGCCAACCTGCTCAAGCTTCCGGATGCGCCGCCGGTCAACATCGTCGTATCCGGCAACGGCCCGCTCGCCGACTGGAACGGCCGCGCCGCATTCAACGTCGATGGCCAGTTGATCACACAGATCACCGGCCGCCATCAGTTCACCGACAAGGGCAGCCGCGTGGAGGCCAAGGGCGACGGCGATTTCGCCGGCTTCGTGCCGTTGCGGCTCAAATCGCTGCTCGGCGGCAAGACCAATTTCGACCTTGCCGGTACGGCCACCAACGATGGCGGCATTGAAATCGAGAACGCCACCTTCGACACCGCCGCCGTGCATGGCGAGGCCAAGGGCAGCATCAACCCCAAGGGCGCCAGCGACTTTTCCGTCGAGTTCAAGTCCGCCGGACCAACGGTGCCGCTTTCCCTCGGCAGCGAGGAAAGCCCGATCGACATCGAGCTGAAATCGGCATCGCTGCGCGCCTTTGGCGAAGGCAGCGCTCCTGCCGTCGATATCGAGGCACGTCTGGCCAAGGTCGCGACCAACGTCACCAAGGTCGACAATATCGCGATGGCGCTGCATTCGGATGCGTTCGACGTTACCAATCGCAGCGGCCCCATCTCGGGCACCGTGACCGCCGACAAGATCGGCCTCGACAATCCCACCATCGCTCCGCTCATCGCCGGCAAGATCACCGCGCAGGTGGATGGCGACGTGACCAAGGACACCATCACGGTCAGCAAGGGCCTCATCACCAGCGACGCGCTGAAAGGCGGCTTCGACGGCCAGGTCTCGCTTGCGGACGGCTCGATCGAACTTAACGTCAAGGCCGATGCCGCGTCAGCCGCGCTGCCGGTCGCCGCGCGCCCGGTTCTTGGCGAACGCACCACGCTCTCCGTCGCCGTGAAGCGCGACAGCAGCGGCAACGTCACCGCCGACCAGCTTGACCTGTTGTCCGGCCCGCTGTCTGCCAGCGGCAGCGGCTCCTTCATCGACGGCCAGATCGCAGCCGACCTTAAGGGCGCGCTGGCCGACATCTCCACGCTCGCCAAGGACGCAACCGGCGCGATTTCGCTTGCCGTCACCGCCAAGGGTTCGCCGCTGGCTCCAGATGTCTCGGCGACGCTCAACAGCGACAAGCTCGTCGTCGCCAATCGCGAGATCACCGGCCTCAAGCTCAGCGCCGCCGGCAAGGCCGATGCGGCCAATCCCGCCGCCGAGGTGACGCTTGCCGCCGATGTCGCCGGTCAGGCGCTGCAGGGCAAGGCCGTTCTCAAAACCACCGATGGACGGCGCGAGATCAACGGGCTTACGCTGTCGCTTGGCAAGAACCAGATTGCCGGCGATCTCGTGCTTGACGACGCGTTCCTGCCCGAAGGCAAGATCAGCTTCGAACTGCCCGACATCGGCCCGTTGGCAGCCCTTGCGCTCGAAAAGGCCGAGGGCGAAGTGCGCGGCACCGTCGCCTTCACCAAACCGGGCGGCGTCCCGCAGGTGGGCGTCAAGGCAAGCACGGCAGGCATTACGCGCGGCGACCTCTCGGCCAAGGGCGTCACCATTGACGCGATCGTCGCCAACTATGCGGCCGCTCCTGCAATCTCGGGAACGATCCGCGCCGACGGCGTCACTTCGGGCGGCACTGTCATCAGCGCCATCGCCGTCGATCTGGCCCGCGATGGCGACTGGACGGCATTCTCCGGCGGTGCCACCGTCAAGGACATTCCGGCCAAGGCCAAGGGCCGCGTCAAGGTCGCCCGCGGCACAACCACCGTCGAGCTGGCCTCGGGAGACGCCACGTTCCGTGGTGTCAAAGCCAACATCGCCGCGCCTTCCACCATTGCAATTGCCAACGGCAAGACGACGCTGGAAAAGATCGTGCTCGCCATCGGCAGCGGCAAGGCCACCATCACCGGCTCAGTCGGCGACACACTCGCCATCAACGCGGCACTTGCCGGTGTACCGATTGCGGTCGCCAACAATTTCGCTCCCGGCCTCGATGCTTCCGGCTCAGTCTCGGGCACGGTCAAGGTGACCGGCGCACCGGCAAATCCAAACATCGCCTACGACATCAAGACGTCCGGCGTGCAGGTGGCGCAGACGCGCAGCGCCGGCCTTGGCGCGTTGAGCGTCGGCTCGTCCGGCACTTTCCAGGCCAACAAGCTGACCTTCACCGCCGACATCGCCGACGGTGCCGGCCTCGGCCTCAAGGGCGGCGGCAGCGTCACCACCGCCGGCGCGCCCAACCTGTCGCTTGATTTCAACGGCAATGTCCCGTTCGCCTTCCTGTCGCGCAAGATGGCGGCGCAGGGTCTTTCGCTCACCGGCACGGCCAATGTGGCGGTGCAGGTGCGCGGCCCCGCCTCCAAGCCCGTCATCAGCGGCTCGGTCCGTGCAAACGGCGCGCGCTTCGTTGCCGCTTCGGCGGGCATTGCGATCAACGACATCGCGCTCGACATTGGCCTTGGCAATGGTGTTGCAACGGTCAACCGGCTCACCGGTACGCTCTCTTCGGGCGGAAGCCTGACGGCCGGCGGCACGGTCGGCATCGATCCCGCCTCCGGCTTTCCGGCCGACCTCAATCTCAAGCTCACCAACGGGCGCTACACCGACGGCCGCATCGTCACCGCCAATCTCGGCGGCGACCTTGCAATCAAGGGCCAGTTGACCAATTCCCCGGTGCTTTCCGGCGTCATCAACCTTGCGCGCACCGTCATCACCGTGCCCAACAAGCTGCCCGGCTCGCTGTCGGAACTCGGCGTGCAGCACAAGAATGCGCCTGCGGCCGTCAAGGAACAGGACAGGGCACTGCGCCCGGCAGGCGGCGGTGCAAGCGGCAGCGGCGCGGTTACCCTTGACCTCACCATCAACGCGCCGAACGAGATCTTCGTCCAGGGTAGGGGCGTTGATGCCGAACTCGGCGGTTCGCTCAAACTCACCGGCCCGACGTCTTCGCCCCAGGCGGTCGGCAAGTTCACACTCAGGCGCGGCCGCCTCGAAATCCTCGGCAAGCGGCTGAATTTCACCGAGGGAAGCCTGAGCTTCTCCGGCTCGCTGGTTCCCTATCTCAACCTTGTCGCTGAATCGACCGCGTCGGATGCGACCGTCACCATCACCGTTTCCGGCGAGGCGACCAATCCGAAGTTCATCTTCTCGTCCGTGCCTACGCTGCCGGAAGACGAGGTGCTGGCGCGGCTCATCTTCGGGCGCTCGATGTCGAACCTGTCGCCGCTGCAGATTGCGCAACTGGCGTCGGCTGCCGCACAGCTTGCCGGCGTCGGCGGCTCCACGTCGCTGTTGCAGAACTTGCGCAACGCTATCGGCATCGACGACCTTGATGTCACCACCGACGAGAAGGGCGGCACTGCGGTTTCCGCCGGCAAATACCTTAACGACCGCACTTACCTTTCGCTTGAGAAGGGTGAGAAGCCCGGCTCCGGCAAGGCCCGCATCGACCTCAATGTCGGACGCGGCGTGAAGCTTCGCGGCGAAGCTTCGGATGCAGGCGAGGCCAAGGGCGGCATCTTCTACGAGAAGGAATACTAGCCGCGTCTGCTAGTTGACCGCTCGGCTTCTTCACGATGATTTGCAGTGTCAGGCAGTCGTTGCCGACACCGGGTAGGCGCGTGGCAACATCATGCAAAGGCATGAAATGCTTAGGCGATGCGTCGCCGGGAAATTAAAAAACGCATCGCCAATAACAAATTTACGCCAACTCTGTCGCAATCGCGCACACTGCCCGCTTTTCAAAGTTGCACATTTGCTGAAGTTCCAATTTGCTGCCTCTTTGACATCATGGGCGCGATGCGGAATGTTAAAAGGCGGAAAGCCAACAATGGGAGTTACAAATGAAAACCTATAAAAGTAATGGCGACCAAGTTCCCGCACATATCGTGGAAATGGCCGAGTTGGCGAAAGCCGGCAAGGTCGACCGTCGCGAGTTTCTTGCTCTCGCCAGCGTGTTTGGTGCTTCCACGGCAATGGCTTACGGCATGCTCGGCCTAGCCGCACCGACGCCGGCGCGCGCCGAAGATCAACCCAAGAAGGGCGGCATCCTCAAGGTTGCACAGTGGATCAAGGATCCGAAGGATCCGCGCAAGGCCGACTGGTCGGAGATCGCCAACGCCGAGCGCCAGGCGCTTGAGCCGCTGGTCAAGTACACCAACGACTACACCTTCCGCCCCTATCTGCTCGAAAGCTGGGACGTCAACGACGACGCCACCGAATACACATTGCATGTGCGCAAGGGCGTGACCTGGTCGAACGGCGATGCGTTCACCGCGGACGACGTCATCTTCAACCTCAAGCGCTGGGGTGACAAGAGCGCCGAAGGCAACTCCATGCCCGGTCGTCTCGGTTCCCTGGTCGATGAAAAGACCGGCAAGCTCGATGAAAGTGCCGTGACCAAGGTCGACGACAACACGGTCAAGCTGAAGCTTTCCAAGCCCGACATCGCGCTGATCCCGAACATGTGCGACTATCCGGGCCTTATCGTGCACAAGAGCTTCGATGAGAAGGGTGGCGACTTCAAGGCCTGCCCGATCGGAACCGGTCCGTTCGAACTCGTTTCCTACGATGTTGGCCAGAAAGTCGTCTACAAGCGCCGCGAAGACAACAAGTGGTGGGACGGCGAAGTCTATCTCGACGGCGTCGAATTGATCGACTACGGCACCGACCCGGCCGCCATGGTCAGCGCCTTCGAGGCTGGAGAGGTCCACACCAACTTCGAAACCTCCGCCGACTACGTGTCGATCCTCGACGGTCTCGACCTGGTCAAGTCGGAAGTCGTCACGGCATCCACCATCGTGTGCCGCACCAACGTCGCCAACAAGCCTTATGACGACGAGAAGGTGCGCCGCGCGCTGCAGCTTGCGGTCGACAACAACGTCGTTCTCCAGCTCGGCTACGGCAATGCCGGTACGGTTGCCGAGAACCATCACGTTTGCCAGATTCATCCGGAATACTATGAACTGGCGAAAGTGGCGCGTGATCCTGCAAAGGCCAAGGCGCTCATGGAAGAGGCTGGCCAGGCTGATTTCGAACACGAACTCATCACCGTGGACGAGGACTGGCACAAGAACACCGGCGACGCTATCGCCGCGCAGATCCGCGATGCAGGCATCAAGGTCAAGCGCACGGTCTTGCCGGGTTCGACCTTCTGGAACGACTGGACGAAGTATCCGCTGTCGATGACCAACTGGAACATGCGCCCGCTCGGCGTGCAGGTTCTGGCCATCGCCTATCGCACCGGCGAAGCCTGGAACGAGGCAGCATGGTCCAATCCGGAATGGGATGCCAAGCTGAACGCTGCCCTTGCCGTGGCCGACGCCGCCAAGCGCAAGGAACTCATGAAGGACATCGAGCAGATCCTGCAGGATTCCGGCATCCTCATCCAGCCTTACTGGCGCAAGCTCTACAGCCACTCGGTGGCCGCGGTGAAAGGCTATGCCATGCACCCGACCTTCGAGCATGACTACGGTAAGGTCTGGCTCGATCAGGCCTGACCACCGAACCCAACGGGGAAGGGAGACGTCTGTCTCCCTTCCCCTATGGGTGCGGTACGCAAGCATGCCGGCTTAGCGAAATCACCTGACTTTTCGGGTCGGCTCATGCCAACGTTCGTGGGTTGATTGCACCTGACCCCAACCCTGCCGGCAGGGGGCGCCATGTTATCCTTTGTTCTGAGACGCCTGGGCACAATGGCATTGACCATGCTGTGCCTCACGCTCGTCGTATTTTTCCTGGTCAATCTCGAGCCTAACCTGAAGAAGCTCGCGATCAGCCAGACTGAAATGCACACCTCGGCCGAACAACTCGAGGGGTGGCTGGTCAATCACGGCTACCGGCAGAACTTCTTTGTCCGCTATGGACAATGGCTGGGCGTCATCAAGAAAGCGCCGATCGTCGATCCGGCGACAGGCAAGGCATCGCAACGTTTCTCGTTCTGCAGCGATCCCGTCGAGCCGGTCTATTCAGGCGTGCTGCAGGGCGATTTCGGCTGCTCGACCAAGTTCAAGGCCGACGTCTCGAAGAAGCTCTTCCCAGCGCTTGGCGCAACCGGCATCCTCATGTTCTGGGTGCTGGCGGTCATGGTGCCGATCTCGCTCCTGATTGGTATCCTCGCCGGCATGCGCGAAGGTTCGCGCACCGACCGGACACTGTCCGTCGCCTCGATCGCCACCACGGCGACGCCTGAATATGTTTCGGGCGTAATCTTCACGGTCATCTTCGCCTCGTGGCTCGGCTGGCTGAACGGCTCGGCGGCGTCCGCCAGCCAGGGCATCACCTTCTACAATTTCACGCTGCCGGTGATGACGCTCGCCATCTACGGCATTGGCTACATCGCCCGCATGACGCGCGCCTCGATGGTCGAGGTTATGACGCAGCAATATATCCGCACCGCGCGGTTGAAGGGGCTGAGCTTTTCGTCCGTCGTCATCAAGCACGCACTGCGCAACGCGCTCATCGCTCCGTTCACCGTCATCATGCTGCAATTCCCGTGGCTGCTCACCGGCGTCGTCATTGTCGAGGTGATGTTCCGCTACCAGGGCTTCGGCTACGTGCTCGTCGAGGCGGCAGGCAACAACGACATCGACCTCCTGCTCGGCTGTTCGCTGGTGTCGGTGTTCATCGTGCTTATCACGCAACTCATTTCCGACGTGGGCTACGCTTATCTCAACCCGCGTATCCGGGTTCAGTAGGAGGATCCGGACGATGCAGATCGAATATATCGGAACCCTCGGCGTCATTTTCGGCGTGATCGCGCGTTTCTGGCCGACATGGCTGGCAATCGTGCTGATCATGGGCGCCAGTTTCTATTTCAAGAAGAAACTCGGCCTCTACGGCCAGTTGTTCGACAGCGGCGTCGGCATTGCCGGCGTCGGAATCTGCCTGTTCTGGCTGTTTACGGCAATCTTCGCCTCGACGATCTCGCCGTTCAATCCGCTCGAGCAGATCGTCGTCATGAAAGACGCGCTGCCCGGTGCCATCGAGCCCGCCTCGCAAAAGGTGTTCCTGTTCGGCGGCGACAAGCTGGCGAGAGACGTGTTCTCGCGCATGGTCTACGGCAGCCAGATCGTGCTTATCATCGCGCCGGCGGCAACCGCTTTCGCGCTCATGGTCGGCATCACGCTCGGCCTGCCCGCCGGCTACTATGGCGGCCGCATCGATTCCTTCCTGTCCTTCCTCGCCAACCTTGTGCTGGCCTTCCCCGTCATCCTGCTGTTCTACCTCCTGGTGACGCCGGGCATCATGGACACCCCGATCCCCTATGGCATGGCCGGGCTGTTCTTCCTGTTCCCGATCATCTTCTTCTGCACGTTGTTCTGGACGCGCTTCAAGAAGCGACCCGACAGGCTCTACATCCTGCTCGGCATCACGCTGGTCTTCGGCGGCTGGATTTATGCCGGGCTCGTGTTCGATGCCGATCCGCTCGGCATCGTCCATATCGACCCCAACCAGCTCAACATCTTCGTGGCGGTCGTCTTCGCCTCGTCTCCCGGCGTGTTCCGCATCGGTCGCGGCCTCACCATGGACCTCAAGACGCGCGACTATGTTGCCGCCGCCCCGACCCCCGGCGAAAGCCCCGGGTACATCATGCTGTGGGAAGTCCTGCCCAACGCGCGCGGCCCGCTAATCGTCGATGCCTGCCTGCGTATCGGCTACACCACCATCCTGCTCGGCACGCTCGGCTATTTCGGCCTCGGTCTCGCGCCGGAAAGCCCGGACTGGGGCACCGCGATCAAGGACGCCAGCCGCCTGCTGCGCTCCTTCATCCATCCCGCGCTGCCGCCGACGATCGCGCTGATGTCATTCGTGCTCGGTCTTAACCTGCTAGCCGACTCGCTACGCGAGCAATCGATGAAGGATTGAGGAGCCAGCCATGAACGAAGCGGTCAAAGCTACGAACACAGCAGGCGCCCAACCCATCATCGAGATCGAAAACCTGTCGATCTCCTTCTTCACCCGCAAGGGCGAGATACCGGCGGTGATGGACTTCTCCTGCACGGTCATGCCCGGCGAGGCGATGGGCATCGTCGGCGAGTCCGGTTGCGGCAAGTCCACCGTCTCGCTCGGCATCATGCGCGACCTGTCCAATGTCGGCAGGATCGTCGGCGGTCGTATCCGTTTCCAGGGCAAGGACATGGGCGAGATGTCGGAGGAGGAGCTTCGCTCCATCCGCGGCAACAAGATCGCCATGATCTACCAGGAGCCGATGGCCAGCCTCAATCCGGCGATGAAGATCGGCCAGCAGTTGATGGAAGTGCCGCTGATCCACGACAAGGTGTCCAAGGAAGAAGCCTACAAGCGTGCGCTGGAAATGGTGCGCGCCGTCAAGCTGCCGGACCCAGAGCGCATGATGCGCTCCTTCCCACACCAGCTCTCCGGCGGCCAGCAGCAGCGCATTGTCATCGCAATGGCGCTTCTGTCGAAGCCCGCGCTGCTCCTGCTTGACGAGCCGACCACCGCGCTCGACGTCACCGTCGAGGCCGGCATCGTCGAACTGGTCAAGGGTCTCGGCCAGCGCTTCGGCACCTCGATGATCTTTGTCTCGCACAATCTCGGCCTCATCCTCGAGACCTGCGACAAGATTACGGTTATGTATTCGGGCGAGGCGGTCGAAACCGGCGAGATCAAGGATGTCTTCGACCGGATGCGCCACCCTTATACGCAAGGCCTGTTCCGCTCGATCCCGTTGCCGGGCGCGGACAAGAATGCGCGCCCGCTCATCGCCATCCCCGGCCAGTTGCCTTTGCCGCATGAGCGTCCGAAGGGCTGCAATTTCGGCCCGCGCTGCCACCACTTCGTCGAAGGCGTATGCAATGCGGCTGAAATCCCGATGATCCCGGTTGCCGGGCATGAGGGTCATTTCTCGCGCTGCGTGCGCTTCAACGAGATCGACTGGGAGGCGCTGCCGCCCGGCACGAAGAAGGCCAGCGAACCGGTCAAGCCTGGCGCGCCGGTGCTCAAGGTCGATAATCTCAAGAAGTACTACCAGGTCGGTGCCGGCGGCGTCTTTGGCGGCGGGGAGGGGCGCACCGTCAAGGCCAACGAGACCATCAGCTTCGAGGCGCGCGAAAGCGAGACGGACGCCATCGTCGGCGAGTCCGGTTGCGGCAAGTCCACGCTGGCCAAAGCGCTGCTTGGGCTCGAAACCGCAAGCTCGGGCGATGTCTCGCTCGGCAACACCGAGATCGAATCGACGCCGATCGAAAAGCGCGCCGTCGATACCGTCTCCTCCATCCAGATGGTGTTCCAGAACCCGTTCGATACGCTGAACCCCAGCCACACCGTCGGCTCGCAGATCATCCGCACGCTGGAAAAGTTCAACGTCGGCACCACGCCGGCAGACCGTCGCCAGCGCATGCTGGAACTGCTCGACCTCGTGAAGCTTCCGCGTGCGTTTGCCGAACGCAAGCCGCGGCAACTGTCCGGCGGCCAGAAGCAGCGTATCGGAGTGGCCCGTGCCTTTGCCGGCCAGGCCAAGGTGGTGGTGGCCGACGAGCCGGTCTCGGCGCTCGACGTGTCGGTTCAGGCCGCCGTCACCGAACTGTTGATGGACATCCAGCGCAAGAACAAGACGACGCTTCTGTTCATCAGCCACGACCTGTCGGTGGTGCGCTATATCGCCGACCGCGTCGTCGTCATGTATCTCGGCTACATCGTCGAGCAGGGCACGACCGACCAAATTTTCTCGCCGCCTTACCATCCCTATACCGAGGCGCTGTTGTCGGCGATCCCGATTGCCGACACCTCCGTGGTCAAGAAGCACATCGTGCTCGAGGGCGACATTCCTTCGGCCATGAACCCGCCTACCGGTTGCCCGTTCCAGACCCGCTGCCGCTACAAGCATCTTGTGCCGGACAATCTGTGCGAGACCAAGGTTCCGCCGGTGAAGGGCCTTGGCGGCGGCCACAAGAGCCTGTGCTGGCTGGCAGATGACGTGCTGGCAACGATGGAGCCGGTCATCAGTTTCGACAACGGCGACGCGAAGGCTGCTCAGGCTGCCCCTGCCACGAAAGGTACGCCGAAGAAAGCACCGGCCAAGGCCGTTGCGAAAGCGAAGCCTGCTGTCGCCAAGCCGGCGGCGGCAAAGGTTTCCAGAACTGCGGCTGCCTCGAAGGCTCAGCCGGTGAAGACCAAGGCCGCGAAAGCTCAGGGCAAAGCCGCGCCGAAGGCCAAGCCGGCCAAGGGCAAGTAGCGGCGGCTCCGATCAAGCCTCGGCTCTACTGGAACCGAGGCTGCCGCTATTGCGTGCAGGTCTGTAACTGCGCCGCGTAGTTGCGGGCCATCTCGTCCGTCTCGCGCGCGTATCTCTGTATCCCGCTATTGCTGCGCCAATCGCCGCGCTTGTAGGCGGTCCAGCCGGAATAATAGGCGAGGTAGAGATTGTAGGTGTCGGTGCGGTCGATGCCGAGGCTGTCGGCGCTCTTGGCGTGATACCAGCCGACGAAGTCTATGGCGTCGGCAAAGCTGCTGCGGCGGGCGGCGAAGTTGCCGCTTTCTGCGCGGTATTGCGCCCAGGTTCCATCAAGCGCTTGCGAGTAGCCATAGGCACTGGAGGGTCGCTTCCACGGAATGAATCCAAGCACTGTCGCGCGCGGCGGCTGCGCATTGCCCTTGAAACCGGATTCCTTGCGCACTGTCGCCATCAGCACCGGCACCGGTACGCCATATTTGCGTTCGGTCTGTTCGGCAGCGGTGCGCCAATTGCCGACGAAGCCGTCGCGCTGGTCGAACACTGCGCAGACATTGTTGATCTGGCTCGGCGGCGTTGCGCAGGAGGCAAGCGCAAGCAGGGCGAGGATAGGAACAATTCGACTAAAACTGTACGCGGACATGGCCGCAGCTTTTATGCGCAATTCATAAAGGGAATCTTGCTGCGGATTTTAACACTTTTGCCGGAACGCGCGGCTTCGCGTTCCGATTCAACGTCTTCGCATTCAGAGTCTCCAATCCGGCTCAAGCCATTGGAAAACCTGCTCTGCTTCGGCTTTAGCGCACTGGTGCTACAAGGCCGAAATGCGCCCCTTGCGGGTCTACGCAGTTCATCGCCCATTGTCCGCCGGGCACTTCCATGGGGCCGAAGATGATCTTGCCGCCGCCATCGGTCACGCGCTTGGCGGCGGCGTCGATGGCCGGCACGTTGAAATAGAATTGCCATGCCGGGGACGGCATTTCCGGGGGCCGATTCATCATGCCGCCGTTCTGCTCGCCATTGACCGAAAACAGCTGGTAGATGCCCATTTCGCCCATGTCGATGCTGTTGTCCTTCTTCCAGCCAAACTGGCCGGAATAGAAATCCAGCGCCGATTGCCAGTCGGTCGCCATCAGTTCGCGCCAGCCGATATGGCCCGGCGTGCCCATTGCTACAGGGGGCTGGTCGGGGCCGTTCGGCTGCAACAGCATGAACACCGCGCCTTGCGGATCGGCAACGACGGAAAAACGCCCCACGCCCGGAATATCCGTAGGCTCTCTGTGCACCTTGCCGCCTGCCTTCTTCACCGAGGCGTAGCCGCGTCGGTGTCGTCGGAGTGGATGTAGCCCATCCAGGCTGGCGGCATGCCCATTTTGGCGGCCTCCTCGGGCAGGGTCATGACGCCGCCAACGCCGCGTTCGCCCACTTTCATCACAGTATAGCGCGGCATTCCGGAGCCGCCGTTGAACGGCTCTGCCCCCCAGCCCACAACCTTGGTGTAGAACGCTTCGGCGGCGTCCATGTCGGTGGTCATCAACTCGTACCAGAAGAAGGATTTCGCTGCGCTTGGCATGATGGCTTGCTCCTTGGCTGGGGGTGGGATCGGTGGCAGTTCGATCATAGGACGATCTTCGCGACGGAAATCCGACAATTCTTTTTACGAACCATCGAAGCTGACACTTCCCGCCAGATTGGCAGTCGCCGCTAGGCGAACACCAGCGCGCAACCTTTTCGCTGTCATCGGCCTCGCCTGAGCATTTCCGCGATGTCACGGAATGGATCCCGGACAGCTTTGCCTCACTTCGTTCGGTTCGCTTCTGGGATGACGCCGTGTGTGGATCCCACCTCATTGGGCTCAAGGCGGCCAGCCGGGCGATCCCCGTAGCAGGTAAAAGCGCATTCCCTCCACTTCGTCACCTGAAGCCGGAGCGCCGACTCCTCCGCTTCGTCATCCCGGAATTCACTTTCGAGCGAAGCGAGGAAGGAATGTCCGGGATCCATTCCGTGACATCGCGGCAGGGCTCAGGCACCTCAGAATGTGGATTGATTAGAGGCTGACGTTAACCCAACCCCTTGATCCTGCTTACTTCTCACAAAAATCTCTCATCCCACTTATCCACGCCCTCTCCGCTTCCCCCATACTCAGCCCCATCGCCCTTGCGGGAGACCTGGTGCGCACCGGGTATCAGGGAAGGGCGTCGGTGCCGGATTGGTCGCATAACGGTGTGCGGCTGGGTGATGAGCCCCCAAGTCCGGGCCTCGACCGGGCCTTTCAGCGTGAGTGCTGCTCCCTTGGTGAGGCAAGACCACCGGACGGGCGGCCGCAAGGCCGCACTACTTAACTAAACGAGCGACCGAACGGCCGCCCGTCCTCCCGACCTCTCAGATGAGGTCAGTTCTTTGACAATGGCCAGACGGCTCTAGCCGGGCGTGGCGATGAATAGACATACCCATCTCTTCGTCATCCTAGGGCGGAGCAGGCCGAAGGCCGTTGCGCAGACCCTAGGGTCCATGCCGCGGTCTGCCAGGGTAGGATGGGAGCGATTCAAAATGCTTATTCAAGCTCAAACATGACAAAAACAATCATGTTTTTGCTAAGACTTTTCAATGACTTGGCTTGAAAATTGACCAATTGATAAAAAATCAGAATGTGCTAGCATTTCCACAACGATAACAAAGGGGAATGTGGAATGGCGACAGGTCATTTCAAGGACGGCATTGCCGACAATCGGCTTGCTCCTGAAACATATGCGGACAATTTTTCGGATTTGCATCCGCCGCTTGATCACCACGAAGCGCTGGTCGAGGCCGACCGCTGCTACTTCTGTTACGACGCGCCCTGCATGACGGCGTGTCCGACGTCCATCGATATCCCGATGTTTATCCGGCAGATCGCGACCGGCAATCCCTTGGGATCGGCCAAGACGATTTTCGACCAGAATATTTTGGGCGGCATGTGCGCCCGCGTCTGCCCGACCGAGACGCTGTGCGAGGAAGCCTGCGTGCGCGAAGCCGCCGAGGGCAAGCCGGTGCAGATCGGGCGTTTGCAGCGCTACGCCACCGACGTGGCGATGGAAGAGGAAAAGCAGTTCTACAAGCGCGCTGCCTTGACGGGCAAAAGGGTTGCCGTGATCGGTGCCGGTCCGGCCGGTCTTGCCGCCGCCCACCGCTTGGCGCGCCATGGCCACGACGTCATCATTTTCGAAGCCAAGCCGAAATCGGGCGGGCTCAATGAATATGGCATCGCGGCCTACAAGAGCACGGACGACTTTGCCCAGGCCGAAGTCGACTACGTCACCGCAATCGGCGGTATCGACATCCGCAACGACATGGCGCTTGGCCGCGACGTCCAGCTTTCCGACCTCGTCCAGTCCTACGATGCCGTTTTCCTCGGCATGGGCCTTGGCGGCATCAATGCGCTGAAGGCCGACGGCGAGGATGCCAAGGGCGTCGAAAACGCGGTTGAGTTCATCTCCGTCCTGCGCCAGACCGGCGATCTCGCCAAGCTGCCCATCGGCCGCCGCGTCGTCGTCATCGGCGGCGGCATGACGGCGATCGATGCCGGCGTGCAGTCGAAGCTGCTCGGCGCGGAAGACGTCACCATCTGCTACAGGCGCGGCAAGGAAGACATGAACGCTTCCGGCTTCGAGCAGGATCTTGCCGCAGCCAACGGTGTCACCATTCGCCACTGGCTCCAGCCGAAGCGCGTGATTTCGCACAATGGCAAGGTCACGGCCATCGAACTCGAATACACCGCCATGAAGGACGGCAAGCTTGCCGGAACCGGCGAACTCCTCACGCTTCCGGCTGACCAGGTTTTCAAGGCGATTGGCCAGACGCTTGTACCGGCTGCGCTGAACGGCTCCAGTGCATCGGTCGAACTGGAGAACGGCCGCATCAAGGTGGATGCGGAAGGGCGTACGTCGATGGCCAAGGTTTGGGCCGGCGGCGACTGCATCCGCGGCGGCGAAGACCTGACGGTCACGTCCGTTGCCCAGGGCCGCGACGCGGCCGAAAGCATCCATCGCGCATTCACCTCGAACGGGAGGGCATGACCATGGCGGACATCCGCAATAATTTCATCGGCATCAAGTCGCCCAACCCCTTCTGGTTGGCGTCGGCCCCGCCGACCGACAAGGCCTACAACGTCGAACGCGCCTTCAAGGCAGGGTGGGGCGGTGTCGTCTGGAAGACGCTTGGCGAGGAAGGCCCTCCGGTGGTCAACGTCAATGGCCCCCGCTATGGCGCGATCTGGGGTGCCGACCGGCGTCTGCTCGGCCTCAACAACATCGAGCTCATAACGGACCGCGACCTGCAGACCAATCTGCGCGAGATGAAGCAGGTCAAGATGAACTGGCCGGATCGGGCGCTGATCGCATCGATCATGGTGCCCTGCGTGGAAGAAAGCTGGAAGGCGATCCTGCCGCTGGTCGAGGAAACCGGCGCTGACGGCATCGAACTCAATTTCGGTTGCCCGCACGGCATGTCCGAGCGCGGCATGGGCGCTGCCGTCGGTCAGGTGCCGGAATATATCGAGATGGTGGTGCGCTGGTGCAAGCAGTATACGCGCATGCCGGTCATCACCAAGCTGACACCCAACGTCACCGACGTGCGCAAGCCGGCAAGGGCAGCGAAGGCCGGCGGCACCGATGCGGTCTCATTGATCAACACGGTCAACTCGATTACCTCGGTCAATCTCGACACGTTCTCGCCAGAACCGTCCATCGACGGCAAGGGCTCGCATGGCGGCTATTGCGGCCCGGCGGTCAAGCCGATGGCGCTGCACATGGTTGCCGAAATCGCCCGCGACGGCGAAACGCGCGGCCTGCCGATTTCCGGAATCGGCGGCGTCACCACTTGGCGCGATGCAGCCGAATTCATGGCGCTCGGCGCCGGCAACGTGCAGGTGTGCACGGCTGCGATGACCTATGGCTTCAAGATCGTGCAGGAAATGATTGCCGGTCTCGAGAACTGGATGGACGAAAAGGGCCATCGCAGCCTCGACGACATCGTCGGACGCGCAACGCCGAACGTCACCGACTGGCAGTATCTCAACCTGAACTATATCGCCAAGGCGCATATCGACCAGGAAGCCTGCATCAAGTGCGGCCGTTGCCACATCGCCTGCGAAGACACCTCGCACCAGGCCATCACGTCGATGGTCGATGGAGCCAGGCACTTCGAGGTGATGGAAGACGAGTGCGTCGGCTGCAATCTGTGCGTCAATGTCTGCCCGGTTGAAGGCTGCATCACCATGGTGCCGCTCGAAGTTGGCGTTCTCGACCAGCGGACCGGCAAGCCTGTGTCGCCCAACTATGCAAACTGGACGACGCATCCGAACAATCCGATGGCCAAGGTGGCTGCGGAATAGGCTCCTCCTGAAGCAGACGAAACCGCCGCGTAGCGTATCGGCGGTTTCGTCTGCGGGAAGGAGTTTTCTTTTGGCCAAATTGACGATAAAAAATATCCACGATATATTATATCCATGATGGGAAGACCAATGGCATGAGACTCGGCGAAGGTGTTGAAGCTGCGATCCACTGCGCCGCCATGCTTGCCGGCGTGGATGGAAACGCCACCTTGTCTGGCTCGGCAATGGCCGAAGCCTTCGGGGTGTCTTCCAGCTATTTGCTCAAGCATCTCAACGCGTTGACCAGCGCGGGCGTGCTGGAATCTCTGCCGGGCCCCGCCGGGGGTTATCGTCTGGCCCGATCAGCGGAACGCATATCGTTGCTGGATATCGTGCTGGCGGTGGAGGGGCCCTTGCCCGCCTTCAGGTGTGGCGAAATTCGCCAGCGTGGGCCGGTCAAGCTTCCGGCCTCAGCCTATGCGAAACCGTGCGGCATCAACGTCGCTATGCTCAGGGCCGAAAAGGCCTATCGCGCCGCGCTCGCCTCCGAAAAGCTTTCCGACATCGTGACCGGTTTCCAGAATGACGCAGACCCGCGTTCTGTGTCTGCCAGTTGCGCCTTCGTGGCGCGCAATCAACGGCCGCAAAAAGTCAGTTCCCCCAAGTAGCAGTGAAAGGAAAACCCATGAAACAGAGGCTCCAGTTTTTCGCCAAGGCGCCCAAGCTTATGGAACAGGTGAGGGCACTCAATCAGGCTGTCGAGGACAGCGGTCTGGAGCGGAGTCTGCTCCATCTCATCAAGCTGCGCGCCTCCCAGATCAACGGATGCTCGTTCTGCGTCGACATGCACAGCCGCGAGGCGCGCGAAGATGGCGAAACCGAGCAGCGCCTCTATCTCGTGGCGGCATGGAAGGAATCGCCGCTTTTCTCCGAGCGCGAGCGCACGGCCTTCGCATGGACCGAAGCCGTCACCAATATCTCGCAAGGCGGCGTCTCCGATGCGCTCTACGAGCAGGCCTTGAAACATTTCTCGGAAGAGGAACTGACCAAGCTCACGGTTGCGGTTGGCATGATCAATGTCTGGAACCGGCTATGCGTCAGTTTCCACGCGCTGCACCCGGTCAAGGAAGCCAAGGCCGCCTGATCAATTCAGCAGCCTAGTGGCGCTTCCTTGCCGAGGCGTCACGAAGCTATTCGTGATTTGCAGGAGCTGCACGGCGCAATTGAATGCTCAGCGTTGAACCTTCACCGATAACATTGACCTCGCCGGTTTTTCTGAGATTCTTGAGGAACTTGCCTTTGCCGCAGATAGTCGGAGCCAATTTTGGAACTTCGTTGGTGATTGCTGTAGCGAGAAACGACAGAGGAACCGCGCCCGCCGGATTTTTGGCTGAAAGGGTTCTGATGAGGGTTGCAATTTGAGGGTGGAGTTTGATGCCGGGCTTGGGCGGTTCCACCACCGCTTTGCGCTCGCCATCAAGAACGAAGAACTTGGTGCAATTCTTGCGGAACGCGGCATCGGTCTTGCTCTCGCCAAACCCATAAACCTGTTTTCCATGTTGGCGCAGGCGCATGGCCAGCGGCAGAAAATCACGGTCGCTCGACGCAATGCAAAATCCGTCGACCTGTCCAGAGTAGAAAAGATCCATGGCGCGGATCGTCATGGCGATATCGGTAGAATTCTTGCCCTTGCCACCGGAAATTTGGAGAACCGGTTCGAGGGCAAATTCCCGGACCCCGACAATCCACTCCGAGTTTCGGTTCTCGGAAAAGTCGCCGAAGATTGCTCTCACGATGGAATTTCCAAGGCTCTCGACGTGACGCAAAATGTCGGAGAGAAGTCGAAACGGAATGTTGTCGGCGTCTATCAGCAATGCAAGGCGCGGCTTGTCCACTTTGTTCTCCAGCCAATGCTGGAAGCACAGTAGGGCTTCGACTTCAATTCCAGATTGCAAAAATCGGGCGTATTTGAACGAATTGGCGCATGCCGGCTCCTAGCCCGCAGGCTTCAATCCGTTGATGATCAGTTGCTCCAGGAAACGGGCGGCGTCTTCGAAGCGGCCTTCGCCGCCTCGATCCGAACCGAGTACCGCGCGCACCTGCACGTCGAAATCGGCATAGTGCTGGGTCGTCGCCCAGATCGCGAAGATGAGGTGATAGGGGTCCGTCTTCGCGATCTTGCCGGCATGCATCCACCCATTGATGACGGCAGCCTTCTCATCGACAAGGCTTTTCAGTTCGCCTTCCAGCATCGGCATGATGCGCGGCGCGCCTTGCAGGATCTCGTTGGCGAACAGCCGGCTTTGCCGCGGGTAGTCGCGCGCCATCTCAAGCTTGCGACGAATGTAGCTCTTGAGTTCGGTGATCGGATCGCCGACATCGTCAAGCTCCCGCAACGGGGCAAGCCATGTGTCGAGCAGCCGCTGCATCAGGGTTTCGTGGATGTCTTCCTTGCGACGAAAATAGTAGAGCAGGTTGGGCTTCGACATGCCCGCCGCTTCTGCGATCTGGTCGATGGTGGAGCCGCGAAAACCGTTCGCCGAGAACACGTCGAGCGCTGCTTCCAGGATAAGCTCGCGCTTTTCCTGCTGGATGCGGGTGCGGCGTGGAACGGACGCTTCCATTGCTGTGCTCACTTCAATCAAGCCAAGGCTTTGGCTCAAATCTGGACCAATAGTCTGGACCAGTTTTTACCGGCCTGTGGAGCGCGCTTTCAAGGGCGCATTTCAGCTACTAATAACTTGACCGCCCATGTGGCGGTGCTAACGTTTGTCCAATCGGTCAAAAAATTGCGTAGCACGGATTTATGCGAAGGACCAAGCGTTGGCCTCAACGAAACAAGAAACCAAAGGGATAGCTTGGTCATGTCTAACCGGCTCAAGGTAACGCCGAACGATCTTAGTGCATTCTGGATGCCATTTACGGCAAACAGGCAGTTCAAGCAGACGCCGCGAATGCTGGTCGCTGCCAAGGATATGCACTACACCTCGAGTGACGGTCGCAAGATCATGGACGGCACGGCCGGCCTGTGGTGCGTGAACGCCGGCCATTGCCGTCCCAAGATCACCGAAGCGATTCAAGCACAGGCTGCCGAGCTCGACTATGCGCCGGCCTTCCAGATGGGCCATCCGATCGTGTTCGAACTGGCGAACCGGCTGGTCGATATCGCGCCGAAGGGCATGGACCATGTGTTTTTCACCAATTCCGGTTCGGAATCGGTCGAGACCGCGCTCAAGATGGCTATCGCCTACCATCGCGTTAAGGGTGAGGGTTCCCGCACGCGCCTTATCGGTCGCGAACGCGGCTATCACGGTGTCAACTTTGGCGGCATCTCTGTCGGCGGCATCGTGTCAAACCGCAAGATGTTCGGAACGCTGCTTACCGGCGTCGACCACATGCCGCACACGCATTTCCCGGACAAGAACGCCTTCTCGCGCGGCGTTCCCGAACACGGCGCCGACATCGCCAACGAGCTGGAGCGCATCGTCACGTTGCACGACGCGTCGACCATTGCGGCGGTCATCGTCGAGCCGGTTGCGGGTTCCACAGGCGTGATCCTTCCGCCGAAGGGCTATCTGCAGAAGCTGCGCGACATCTGCACCAAGCACGGCATCCTGTTGATCTTCGACGAAGTCATCACCGGTTTCGGCCGGCTCGGCACGCCTTTTGCCGCTGACTACTTCGGCGTCATTCCCGACATCATGACCACGGCGAAAGGCGTGTCCAACGGCGTCATTCCGATGGGCGCGGTGTTCGTGAAGAAGGAAATCCACGATGCCTTCATGAACGGGCCTGAGCACCTGATCGAGTTCATGCACGGCTACACCTATTCGGGCAACCCGATTGCATCGGCTGCTGCGCTTGCAACGCTGGACACCTACAAGGAAGAAGGCCTGCTGACCCGTGGCGAAGAACTGTCTTCTCACTGGGAAGATGCACTGCATTCGCTGAAGGGCGAGCCGCATGTGATCGATATCCGCAATATCGGCCTCGTTGGCGCAATTGAACTGGAGCCGATTGCCGGGCAGCCGACCAAGCGGGCGTTCTCGGCTTTCCTCAAGGCGTTCGAACGCGGCCTGTTGATACGCACCACCGGTGACATCATTGCGCTGTCGCCGCCGCTCATCATCACCAAGGGCCAGATCAACGAACTGGTGGATCACGTCCGCGAAGTTCTTCGCGCGGTCGACTAAACAAAATCGACGCAACAGGCGGCGTCGGGAACCGCCGCCTGTTGTGAAATGGAATGAGAGGGAATTGCATGTCCGCACCGGGCGAGAATCTGCGCATCAACGCCGACAGGCTGTGGGATTCGCTGATGGAAATGGCGAAGATCGGCCCTGGCGTTGCTGGCGGCAACAATCGCCAGACGCTGACAGACTCGGATAGGGAGGGGCGCGATCTCTTCAAGTCGTGGTGCGATGCGGCTGGTCTGAGCATGTCCGTCGACAAGATGGGTACCATGTTCATGACGCGTCCCGGCACCGACCCCGACGCATTGCCGGTCTATGTCGGCTCGCATCTCGATACACAGCCGACGGGCGGCAAGTATGATGGCGTGCTTGGCGTTCTTGCCGGACTGGAATTGGTGCGCAGCCTCAACGACCTTGGCATCAAGACCAAACACCCGATTGTCGTCACCAACTGGACCAACGAGGAAGGCGCGCGTTTCGCACCGGCCATGTTGGCTTCCGGCGTTTTCGCCGGCGTTCATTCGGTTGACTACGCCTATGGGCGCAAGGACCTCGAAGGAAAGAGCTTCGGCGATGAGTTGAAGCGCATTGGCTGGGTAGGTGACGAGGAAGTGGGCGCGCGCAAGATGCATGCCTATTTCGAGTATCACATCGAGCAGGGACCGATCCTCGAAGCCGAGAAGAAGCAGATTGGCGTCGTTACGCACTGCCAGGGTCTGTGGTGGCTTGAATTCACGCTTACTGGCAAGGAAGCCCATACGGGTTCGACGCCCATGAACATGCGCGTCAACGCCGGTCTGGCAATGGCCCGCATCTTCGAAATGGTGCAGAAGGTGGCGATGGATGCGCAACCGGGTGCTGTCGGTGGCGTTGGCCAGGTTAAGTTTTCTCCCAACTCACGCAACGTGCTGCCGGGAACCGTGGTGTTCACCGTCGATATTCGTTCGCCGGATCAGGCCAAGCTGGACGGCATGCGTGCTCGCATCGAGAATGAGGCCGCTGAAATCTGTGCTGCGCTGGGCGTCAAGTCCTCGGTGGAGGCGGTAGGGCACTTCGATCCCGTCACCTTTGACCCGACCTTGGTCGGTCGCGTGCGCAAGGCTGCCGAGAACCTTGGCTATTCTCACATGAACCTGATCTCCGGCGCGGGGCATGACGCCTGTTGGGCAGCCAAAGTTGCACCTGCGACAATGGTGATGTGCCCTTGCGTCGACGGGTTGTCGCACAACGAGGCTGAAGACATCTCGAAGGAATGGGCGGCCGCAGGTTGCGACGTGCTGTTTCATGCGGTCGTGGAGACGGCCGAAATTGTATCGGATGGAATGGAGTGAGTTGAGAACGCTCAATGGATGTCGATGCGTTACTGCAAAGCGTAATCCGGTTTTCCAACTTCATGACGTCGAGACTGATTGTCTCCGGCGTGGTGTTTTACGTGGCGGCGGGCTTCACGCCTATCGGCAGCGCTTCGGCGGGATTCTTGCCGGATGTCGAACTGGTCAACCAGGTGGTGCAGAACTATCAGACAATCTTCGACGTCCTCGGCGTTTCGGACTTTGCGCTTCTCTTGATCCTGTTCATGTTCCTCACGACGATCCACATCATCTATGTCGTGTTCAGGCGCATCGGGGAATATTTGCCGCCGGCCATACTTCCGCTGCCCGGCTGGACGGCAACCGACGACGTCACGCTGAGCGCGTTCGACATCTTGCGGGATGCTCGCGGAGAAGAGCACACCGAGGAAGAGAACCAGCGGCTTTACGAGTTCAAGAAGAAGCTGAAGGAGATCGAGGACGGGATCGAGGAAAAGTACCGGGCAGAGCTGGAAGGCGTGAACGCAGCCTTCTCGATATCCAAGACCTTCATTCTTTTTTCAGCGGGAGCTTGGGCCTATGCGATGGTTTCGGGCGAGTATTCCGGCGACACCAACTTCCTCTTGCTGATCCTCGGATTGTCTCTGCTCACCGCGCTTTATACGACCTTCGCGATTTTCCGGGCCAACCATTTCCGCATCGCCAATCTGCGCGAAGATATCATCGTGCAGTTCCTTGGGTTCGCGAGGATCTGGCTTTCGGAAGACTACCAGCAGCGCATCGCAAAGGCGTGCACGCCCTCACGCAATCTTCGTTCGGCGCACTTCGCCGTCGTGGTTCCTGTCTATGGAACGCTCGACGTATTGATCGAGGATATGCGCCAGTGGCGCAGCCGGCGTCAGCGGAGGATTGCGAACTGAGCTGACAGCGCAGCGACGCCAAAAACTCGTACGGTACGAAACCGACAAAGAACACTACGGAAATACGGGGAATAAGAACAATGTCCAAAGTCATCAAGAACGGCACCATCGTCACTGCCGACCGGACCTACAAGGCCGATGTGCTTTTCAAGCACGGCAAGATCATTGGCATCGGGCCAGACCTGCATGGCGATCACGAATTCGATGCAACCGGCTGCTATGTCATGCCTGGCGGCATCGACCCGCACACCCACCTCGAAATGCCCTTCATGGGCACCTATTCGGCAGACGATTTCGAGAGCGGCACGCGTGCGGCACTCGCCGGGGGCACCACCATGGTGGTGGATTTCTGCCTGCCCGCGCCGCAGCAGTCGCTGCTTGAAGCCTTGCAGATGTGGGACAACAAGACTTCCAAGGCTGCTTGCGACTACTCGTTCCACATGGCGATCACCTGGTGGAGCAAGCAGGTCTTCGAGGAAATGGCGAGTGTGGTCGATCGCGGCATCACCTCGTTCAAGCACTTCATGGCCTACAAGGGCGCGCTGATGGTGGACGACGACGAGATGTACGCGTCGTTCCAGCGTTGCGCAGGGCTCGGCGCGTTGCCGCTCGTCCATGCCGAGAATGGCGACGTCGTGGCCGCGCTGTCTCAGAAGTTGCTTGCCGAAGGCAACAACGGACCGGAAGGTCACGCCTATTCACGGCCGCCCGAAGTGGAAGGCGAGGCGACCAACCGCGCCATCATGATCGCCGACATGGCCGGCGTTCCGCTCTATGTCGTGCATGTTTCCTGCGAGCAGAGCCATGAAGCGATCCGCCGCGCACGCCAGAAGGGCATGCGCGTGTTTGGCGAGCCGCTGATCCAGCACCTGACGCTCGATGAAACCGAATATTTCAACAAGGATTGGGACCATGCCGCGCGCCGGGTGATGAGCCCGCCCTTCCGCAACAAGCTGCATCAGGACTCGCTATGGGCCGGTCTTCAGGCCGGGTCGCTGCAAGTGGTTGCAACTGACCACTGCTCGTTCACCACCAAACAAAAGCGCTTCGGCGTTGGTGATTTCACCAAGATCCCGAACGGCACCGGCGGTCTGGAAGATCGCATGCCGGTTCTATGGACGAGGGGCGTCAACACCGGGCGTCTGACGATGAACGAGTTCGTGGCGGTCACCTCGACCAACATCGCCAAGATCCTCAACATGTATCCCAAGAAGGGCGCCATCGTGGATGGCGCCGATGCCGATATCGTGGTGTGGGATCCCAAGCGCAAGAAGACGATCTCGGCCGGCAGCCAGCAGTCGGTCATCGACTACAACGTGTTCGAAGGCATGGAACTGACGGGTCTGCCTCGGTTCGTATTTTCACGCGGTGAACTGACCATCCAGGAAGCCGAGGTCAAGGCGCATCCGGGGCATGGCGAATTCGTTGCGCGCGAACCCTATGCAGCGGTCAATCGGGCGCTGTCGACCTGGAAGGAAATCTCCGCACCGCGCAAGGTGGAGCGCACCGGCATTCCGGCGACAGGGGTTTGATTTGCACCTATTGTATCTTTTGGCAGCGGTCGCCATCGTCTCGGCGTCCGCGCCGAAGTCCGCGTTACTTGCTACAAACGCCCAAAAGCTTGCGAGGAGCCAAGAAAACCGTGACGTTCTGGGAGGAGCAGTCAAATGTCGATAGTGATCCCGGAACCCAAACAGGTTGCCGCCATGTCTGAGATCAAAAACCCCGTTATCGAGGCCAGCAAGCTCGGGCTGACATTCCAGACCAATGACGGACCGGTGCAAGCGCTGGCCAATGTAGATCTGACCATAGGCAAGGGCGAGTTCGTGTCCTTCATCGGGCCGTCCGGTTGCGGCAAGACCACCTTGCTTCGGGTTATCGCCGATCTGGAGAAGCCGACGTCGGGCAATATCTTGGTCAACGGCATGAGTGCCGAGAAGGCGCGCGAGGCCCGCGCCTATGGCTATGTCTTCCAGGCGGCGGCTTTGTTTCCGTGGCGCACCATTGCGGGCAACGTCGCGTTGCCGCTCGAGATCATGGGTATATCCAAGGCCGAGCAGGCCGAGCGCATCAAGCGCACGCTCGATCTGGTCAACCTGTCCGGATTCGAGAAGAAGTATCCTTGGCAGCTCTCGGGCGGCATGCAGCAGCGCGCCTCCATCGCGCGCGCGCTCGCCTTCGATGCCGACCTGTTGCTGATGGACGAACCCTTCGGCGCGCTCGATGAAATCGTGCGCGATCACCTCAACGAGCAGTTGCTCGAACTGTGGGGGCGTACCGAAAAGACCATCTGCTTCGTGACTCACTCGATCCCCGAGGCGGTCTATCTGTCGACCCGGATTGTCGTGATGTCGCCGCGCCCGGGGCGGGTGACCGACATCATTGAATCGACCCTTCCCAGGGAACGACCTCTCGATATTCGCGAGACGCCCGAATTCCTGGCGATTGCAGCGCGCGTTCGCGACGGGCTGCGCGCCGGCCATTCCTACGAGGATTGACCAGGATGGATCGTCTTCGTGACAAGATCGTTCCGGTCACCACTTTGTTGGCCATTCTGGTCGTGGCCTGGTACGCGTTTGCGGTCATTCTCAACGCGCCATTCCAACGTGACCTCGACAGGCGTGCCGGCGAGACGCCCGGTACGGTGGAGTTTATCGGCAAGACGCTGACGCAGGCGAAGCCCACGTTGCCGTCGCCGGACCAGGTGGCGACGAACTTTTTCGAGAACACGTTCCTGCGCAAAATCACCAGCAATCGAAGCCTCATCTACCATTCCTGGGTTACGCTCTCCTCGACCTTGCTCGGTTTCGCGTTCGGCACGGTGCTGGGAATCGTCATCGCCGTAGGCATCGTCCATGTGACGACGCTGGACCGCAGCCTGATGCCATGGATCATCGCCTCGCAAACCATTCCGATCCTTGCGATCGCGCCGATGATCATTGTCGTGCTAGCGGCCGTCGGCATAACCGGGCTCATTCCGAAGGCGTTGATATCGACCTACCTGTCGTTCTTCCCGGTTGCGGTGGGCATGGTGAAGGGACTGCGGTCGCCGGAACTCATGCATCTCGACCTGATGCATACCTATAACGCCAGCCCTTCGCAGACGTTCTGGAAATTGCGGATGCCCGCCTCGGTGCCGTTCCTGTTCACGTCAATGAAGGTCGCGGTGGCTGCAAGCCTTGTCGGGGCCATCGTCGGCGAACTGCCGACCGGTGCTGTCGCCGGCATCGGCGCCAAGCTGCTTGCCGCGGCCTACTACAGCCAGTCGATCGACATGTGGTCGGCGCTGGTGGCGGGTTCCGTCGTCGCTGCACTTTTGGTGGTGGCGGTCGGCATCGTCGGGCGCTTCGTCGAGCGGTCCATGGGCGGGAGGCCGGCATGAACCGCTTCAAGCCCTCATGGCAAGCCGTGCTTGCGTTCCTGCTTTGCCTCGCTTCGGTCGCGTCTGGCTCCATTGCGGCGGCAGACGCAGCAGGTGTCTACCCCTATGAAGGGACCAGGGGCCTGATCCTCGCCCTGATTGCCGGCGCAGCATTGGTCTCCATGTTCCGCATATCGGCGATATTGGAGGCATTGGTTCTGTTCATCGGAGCCCATCTCGCCGCCTGGCTGTTGATCCGGGGCATTGCCGGCGTGGAAGGGACTGCCAAGGCCCCATTTTACCTACTCATTGCAGCGGCGTGGCTGCTCGCGTGGCGCTGCGTTGCCGTGCTGTCGTCCATTCGCACCGGGTCGAAACAGGCTTCGATGGCGCTTCGTCTGATCGTTCCCACCATATTCGGCGCGTGGATCCTGATCATATGGGAAGCGGCGACACGCGGAGCAGGCATTCCCTTCATCCTGTTGCCGCCGCCGAGTTCGATCGGCGTGCGCATCGTCAATTCGCTGCCGATCCTCGCCGCTGACGTCAACCAGACGATCTTCAAGGCCGTGCTTTTCGGCTATCTCATTGGCTGCGGCGCGGGTTTCCTCGTCGCCATCCTTGCCGACCGCGTGCCGTTCATGCGGCGAGGCCTGTTGCCGATCGGAAACATGGTGTCGGCGCTGCCGATCATCGGTGTCGCGCCAATCATGGTCATGTGGTTCGGCTTCGACTGGCAGTCGAAGGCGGCGGTGGTCATTATCATGACCTTCTTCCCGATGCTGGTGAACACCGTGACCGGGCTTGCGGCTTCCGGCCATATGGAGCGCGACCTTATGCGCACCTATGCGTCCGACTATTGGCAAACGCTGTTCAAGCTGAGGTTGCCGGCGGCGGCGCCGTTCATCTTCAATGCGCTGAAGATCAATTCCACGCTGGCGCTGATCGGTGCAATCGTGGCCGAATTCTTCGGCACTCCGGTGGTCGGCATGGGCTTCCGCATCTCCACCGAAGTCGGCAGGATGAACATCGACATGGTGTGGGCCGAGATCGCGGTTGCAGCCCTTGCCGGCTCGCTTTTTTATGGAGTGGTCGCTCTCATCGAGAGAGCCGCCACGTTCTGGCATCCGTCTGTCCGAGGTGGATAGACGCGGTAGTGGGTGATAAGCTTCGAAAACTTAACTCCAGAGGGTAAAAACATGAAAAGACTTCTACTTCCTGTGTTGGCCGGCGCTCTCTCGCTGGCGGCATTTCAAGCCATGGCTGCTGACAAGGTCACGTTGCAGCTGAAGTGGGTGACGCAGGCCCAGTTCGCGGGCTACTACGTGGCGAAGGACAAGGGCTTCTATGAAGCTGAAGGCCTCGACGTCGACATCAAGCCGGGCGGCCCGGACATTGCGCCTGAGCAGGTGATTGCCGGCGGCGGTGCCGACGTCATCGTCGACTGGATGGGCGGCGCACTGGCTGCCCGCGAAAAGGGCGTGGCGCTGGTCAACATCGCCCAGCCTTTCAAGAAGGCCGGCATGGAACTGGTGTGCCCGAAGGATGGGCCGATCAAGACGGAAGCCGATTTCAAGGGCCATACGCTCGGCGTCTGGTTCTTCGGCAACGAATATCCGTTCTATGCCTGGATGAACAAGCTCGGCTATTCGACGGAAGGCGGCGCTGATGGCGTGACTGTCCTGAAGCAGAGCTTCGACGTTCAGCCGCTGATCCAGAAGCAGGCGGACTGCATCTCGGTCATGACCTACAATGAATACGGCCAGGTGCTCGACGCGGGCTACAAGCCGGAAGACCTCATCGTCTTCAACTATACGGCCATGGGCAACGATCTGCTCGAAGACGGTCTCTATGCGCTTGAAGACAAGCTCAAGGACCCGGCATTCGAAGACAAGATGGTTCGCTTCGTTCGTGCCTCGATGAAAGGCTGGAAATACGCGACCGAAAACGTCGACGAAGCAGCAGGCATCGTCGTCGAGAATGGCGGGCAGGACGAGAACCATCAGAAGTTCATGATGGGCGAGGTTGCTAAGCTTATCGACAACGCCGACGGCAAGCTCATTCCGGAAGCTTACGAGCGCACCGCCAAGGCTCTGCTCGACCAGAAGATCATCACCAAGGCTCCTGAGGGCGCTTACACCACAGCCATCACCGACAAGGCCGTGCAGTAAGCCGACAGGCTGTCTGACTTGAATTGGAAAGGGGCGGGAAACCGCCCCTTTCTGCATGGATGCTTAGAGTTGCCGGATGTTTCTCTCTGGTTTGGCTCGAAGGGGAATTCCGGGGTGACGAAGCCGAGGAGTTCGCGCTTTTGCTTGCGCAGGCGAGCGGCTGCCTAAACCCGCCGTTCCTTGATCGTGTTCATGACAAGGCTGGTTTCGATCGAAGCGACGCATTTCAGGCGCGCGATCTTCTGCTTGATGAAGCGCTCGTAGTCGCCAAGGTCCGAGGCGGCGACCTTCAGCATGTAGTCGCGCGAGCCGGTAACCAGATGGCATTCCAGCACCTCGTCCCACTCCTGCACGGCCTGTTCGAACATGACGATTTCGTCTTCGTTCTGCTGGCTGAGGCGAATGGTGGCAATGGCCATCATGGTCCAGCCGAACGCTGCCGGATCGACCAACGTGGTATAGCCCCGGATAACGCCGGTTTCTTCAAGCCGCCGTACCCGCCGCAGGCAGGGCGAGGGCGACAGGCCTATGCGCTCGGCCAACTCGTTGTTGGGCAGGCGCGCATCCGCCTGTAGCTCGTGGAGAATTTTCTGGTCGAACTCGTCGGCAATTTTCTGCTGCATGCTCTGGACCGTATGGGGCTGGATTGCGTGCAGATGCCTATACTGGCCACGAAATAGCAAGGACCCATCCATTGGGATCAGCTAAATTGTGCCGGCAATCTCATCTCGAGGAACATCATGACCGCGCCAAAGCCTTCCAAGACCCATATCGGCAACCACAAGCTCCACCCCGAAACACTGATGCTGGGCTATGGCTTCGATCCGCTGCTTTCGGAAGGTGCGGTCAAGCCGCCGGTCTTTTTGACATCGACCTTCGTGTTCAAGTCGGCGGAAGAGGGACGCGACTTCTTCGACTACACGTCCGGCCGCAAGGAACCGCCGAAGGGTACGGCGGCGGGGCTCGTCTATTCGCGCTTCAACCACCCGAACAGCGAGATCGTTGAGGACCGCCTTGCGGTCTACGAGAACACCGAGTCCTGCATCCTGTTTTCCTCCGGCATGTCGGCGATTGCGACGGCGATCCTGGCCTATGCCCGGCCGGGCGACGTGATCCTGCACTCGCAGCCGCTCTATGGTGGCACGGAAACGCTGCTTGCCCGCACGTTGGCAGGCTTCGGCATCGGTGCGGTGGGTTTCTCCGACGGGGTCGATGCCGGCGCGGTTCGCAAGGCTGCCGACGAGGCAGCCGCCAAGGGCAAGGTTTCAATCATACTGGTGGAAACTCCGTCCAACCCGATTAACAGCGTCATCGATCTTTCGCTGATGAAGGCGGTTGCCGACGAGCTTGGCAAGAAGCAAGGACATCGGCCCGTCGTGATGTGCGACAACACGCTGCTCGGCCCGGTGTTTCAGCGGCCGATTGAATTTGGAGCTGACGTTTCGCTCTACTCATTGACCAAATATGTCGGCGGTCATTCCGACCTCATCGCAGGCGCAGTGATGGGCTCGAAAGCGGTGACCAAGCCGATCAAGGCATTGCGCGGTGCTATCGGGACGCAGCTCGATCCGCATTCCTGCTGGATGCTGGGGCGCTCGCTGGAGACGCTTTCGATCCGCATGGAAAAGGCCAATGCCAATGGACGTGTCGTCGCTGAATTCCTGCGCGATCATGCCAAAGTGGCGAAGGTGCACTACCTGCCGTTCCTCGACGCGAATTCGCCTGAGGGTAAGGTTTTCGCGGCGCAGTGCAGTGGTGCTGGCTCCACCTTTTCGTTCGACATACGCGGCGGTGAGAAGGCGGCGTTCACCTTCCTCAACTCGCTCCAGGTGTTCAAGCTGGCGGTGAGCCTCGGCGGCACCGAATCGCTCGCCAGCCATCCGGCCGCGATGACGCATTCGGGCGTGCCGATTGAGGTGCGCCAGCGCATCGGCGTGCTGGATACGACGATCCGCCTGTCTATCGGCGTCGAGCATCCCGACGATCTGGTCGCGGATCTCGCCCAGGCGCTGTCCGCCGCCTGAGGTTGGCCTTAGCGTTTGTCGCGGATGTCCGAGAGCGTCCGCGACGGCGTGATCGCCTCAGGATCGAGCTTGATCTCGATCAGCGCCGGCTTGCCGGCAGCGCGCGCGCGCTCGAAGGCCGGGATGAAATCGGCCGTCTTCTCGACCGTCTCGCCATGTCCGCCATAGGCGCGGGCAAGGGCAGCGAAATCCGGGTTGACGAGGCCGGTGCCGGAGACGCGGCCGGGATACTCCCGCTCCTGGTGCATGCGGATGGTTCCGTAGATGCCGTTGTTGACCACGATCACGATGATCGGGAGGTTGTACTGCACCGCGGTGGCAAATTCCTGGCCGTTCATCATGAAGCAGCCGTCGCCCGCAAAAGCGATGACAGTGCGCTCCGGGTGGAGCGCCTTGGCCGCAACGGCGGCGGGCGTGCCGTAGCCCATCGAGCCGGAGGTCGGCGCGCCCTGCGTGCCGTAGCGGCGGAACTTGTAGAAACGGTGGACCCAGGTGGCGTAGTTGCCGGCGCCGTTGGTCAGGATGGCGTCTTCCTGCAAAGCTTCGTTGAGATAGGCGATGATCGGCCCCATCTGCACCGCGCCGGGACCGGTTTGCGGTGGCGTCGACCACTTAAGGTAGTCGGCATGAAGCTGCTTCGTCTGTTCGGCCCATGCCGGAGCTGTCTTCGGCTTGCGGCTCGAGAAGGCTTGGGCAAAGGCTGCGGGCGAGGCATTGATGGCGAGCGTCGGACGATAGACGCGGCCAAGTTCGCTGGTGTCTGGATGAATGTGGACAAGCTGCTGATCGGGATACGGGCTCTTGAGCAGCGTATAGTCCGATGACGGCATCTCGCCGAAGCGGCCGCCGACCAGCAGGACGAGATCGGAGCCCTTGATGTAGTCGCCGAGCTTCGGGTTGATGCCGATGCCGACATCGCCGGCATAGTTCTCGTCAAGATGGTCGAACAGCATCTGGCGGCGGAACTCGACGCCGACAGGCAGCGACCAGTTGCGGGCGATTTCTTGCATGTCCGCTACGGCCTGTTCGCCCCATCGGGTGCCGCCGAGAATGGCGATAGGGCGCTTGGCCTTGGCAAGCAGCGTTTCGAACTGGGCAAGCTCGGCTTCGCCGGGCCGGGTCTCGACCGGAGCCGAAGGCAGCGCTGCAGGTGCGTCGACGAGGCTGGTCAACATGTCTTCCGGCAAGGCGATGACGACCGGGCCGGGGCGGCCGGAGGTCGCTACCGAGAAAGCACGGGTTAGGATTTCGGGGATGCGGGCAGCATCCTCGATCTCCGTCGCCCATTTTGCGATAGGGCCGAAGAAGGCGCGGTAGTCCACTTCCTGGAAGGCTTCGCGCTCGCGGGCCTTCTGGGCGATTTGGCCGATGAACAGGATCATCGGGATGGAATCCTGGCGGGCAATATGAATGCCCGGCGAGGCGTTGGTTGCGCCGGGTCCGCGGGTGACGAAGCAGATGCCGGGTTTGCCGGTGAGGCGGCCGTGGCAGTCAGCCATCATCGCTGCGCCGCCTTCCTGCCGGCAGACGACGGTTTCGATCTTCGAATCGTGCAGCGCATCGAGGACGGCGAGATAGGATTCGCCCGGCACGCAGAACACGCGGTTGACGCCGTTGGCTTCCAGAGCGTCGACGATCAGTTGTCCGCCGGTTTTCATGATTTCGTCTGCTCCAGTTCGGCAAGGATTTCTCTGGTGTGCTCGCCAAGCCGGGGCGAGGGGCGATTGTAGGTCAGCGGCGTCTCAGACAAAACGATGGGGGCACGCACGGACGGCAAAGCGTTGTCGTCGCCGTCGTCGAGATCGAGGCGCATGCCGCGCGCGACGACCTGCGGGTCGGCGAAGGTCTGGCCGATGTCGTTGATGGGGCTGGCCGGCACATGCGCTTTTTCCAGCGCCGCGAGAATGTCGTCGCGTTTGCGGTCGGCAAGGGCTTCGACCATGTGGTCGTGCAGGGCGACGCGGTTGGCGACGCGGGCCGAATTGTTGATGAAGGCCGGGTCGTCGGCCAGATCCTCGCGGCCGATGATGGCGCAGAATTTGCGGAACTGGTTGTCGTTGCCGGTGGCGAGGATGAAGTGACCGTCCTTGACCGGCAAAACCTCGTATGGCGCGATGTTGGGATGCGCATTGCCCATCCGCGTCGGTGGCGTGCCTGAGACGAGATAGTTCAGGTTCTGGTTGGCGAGGACCGAAACCTGGGCATCGAACAGCGCCATGTCGACATGCTGGCCTTGCCCGGTCGCCTCGGCATGGCGAAGCGCTGCCTGGATGGCGATGACGGAATAGAGGCCGGTGAAGATGTCGGTGACGGCGACGCCGACCTTTTGCGGCTCGCCATCGGCGGCACCGGTGATCGACATCAGGCCGGACATGCCCTGCACGATGAAGTCGTAGCCGGCGCGCGGCGCATACGGGCCGTCCTGGCCGAAGCCGGTGATGGAGCAGTAGACGAGGCGCGGGTTCACGGCCTTCAGGCTCTCGTAGTCGAGGCCGTATTTCTTGAGGCCGCCGAGCTTGAAGTTCTCGATCAAGACATCGGCGCCGGCGGCGAGCTTGCGGATGGTCTCAGCACCTTCCGGGGTCGAGAAGTCGACGACGATGGAGCGCTTGCCGCGATTGCAGGAATGGTAATAGGCGGCGGAGAGGTTTTCGCCGTCCTTGCCGGTGACGAAGGGCGGCCCCCATTTGCGGGTATCGTCGCCGTCGGGGCTTTCCACCTTGATGACGTCGGCACCCAGATCGGCCAGCAACTGCCCGGCCCAAGGACCGGCGAGGATGCGGGCAAGTTCAATTACGCGGACGCCTTTGAGCGGAGCTTCGGTCATGGATTTCTGCGCCGTTGGTCGAGAGGATTGACGTGCTCTACCAACCCGTAGTGGCGATGTCACGGACCTTGCGCTGGGCCAGCAGCGGAGGCGCTATTTCAGCACGCCATCCAGCCATGCGGCGAAGTCGGCCATGACCTGATCGCGGTTGATCTCGTTCAAGCTTTCGTGCCGTGTTTGCGGGTAAATGGTTGAAACGAGATTCGAAAAGCCCATCCGGCGCATGCGCTTGGCCAGATGCTCGACCGCCTTGCCGCCGTCGGTCGCGGGGTCGTTCTCACCGCCGACGAGATTAAACGGCAGGGCCTTGCGGACGGCGGCAAAGTTGGCGTCGTCTGCTCCATCGAAGATGAAGCCGAACAGGTCGCGCCACAGCGATACCGAAGCTGGCCACCCGCAGAGCGGGTCGGCGATGTATTTGTCGACTTCGGCGGAATCGCGAGACAGCCAGTCGAACAAGGTTCGGTGGCCGGCAATCTTGCGGCCCCATGCGCCGAACGTCAAGCGCGGCAAGAGCTGTGACGGGACATCAGAGCCGAGCCGGAAGCGCTCCCAGGCGAGGATGGCGAGTGCGGCGCGACCGGGCAGGCCGGCGGTGAAGTTGGCGTTCCACACTGCGGCGGCGTGGATGCGCGCGGAATGCCGGAGCACGAAGTTGAGCGCAATGAGGCCGCCCATGGAATGGCCGAAGGCGATGACAGGCAGGCCCGGATGGCTTTTCGCGATGAGGTCGTGGACGGCGACAACGTCAGCAATAACCTTGTCGCCGCCATCCTCGTTGCCGAAGCGGCCCTGCGGAGCGTCGGGCGCACGGGTGAAGCCGTGGCCGCGATGGTCGTGGGCGTAGACGTGACAGCCGCGCATGCTGAGAAAATCGGCAAAGCGGGCATAGCGGGCGGCATGTTCGGCAAGGCCGTGGCTGATCTGGACGACGGCGCGAGGCTCACCCTCGGCGTGCTTCACGTAGAGATTGAGCGCCGCACCGGTCGGCGAAGCTAGAGTTGTTTGATCGTCGAATGACATTTTTGCCCGCCCTTCGGCTGGGAGAGTAGATCGGGCAGGGATGGCGTCAAGGCGGCATCCCGCCAGATGTCAGTGACGGCGAGCACTGCCGGTGAAGTCAGTTACCATGTCCGGCTGACAGGGTGGGGTGCGCTGCCTGTTCGCCGGCCGAAGGTTCGCCGACGATCCGGTCGCGCCCGCTCGCCTTGGCGGTGTATAGGCGCTGGTCCGCAATCGCGAACAAATCTGACAGGCTGCTGGTCGAGCTCGACAGGGTGGCAATGCCGGCGCTGATCGTCAGTTCGGAAAGATTAGCGACGTTCGCCGCCTTGACGGCATGGCGGATGTTCTCGCCAAGCAGGCGGGCGACCGCCTGCGGGGGGGGACACAGAACGGCGAATTCCTCGCCGCCGGTGCGGTAGACGCGATCGGCAGGGCCGGCGACATCGCGCAGCAAAATGGCGATCGATCGAAGGACACGGTCGCCCTCGGCATGGCCGAAGCGGTCGTTGATCGACTTGAAATGATCGACATCGAGCACGATCAGGCTGAGCGGTTTTCCTGAAGCCAGGCTTGCGGCAACGTCCTGCTCGCCATCGGTCTCGAAGCGGCCGCGATGCCACAGGCCGGTGAGGCCGTCGCGCCCGACATGCTGGATCAGGGCTTCGTAGCGTTCGCGATAGGTCAGCATCTCGAAGATGTCGCCCAAACCGCGAGGAGCGGGGATCGGGTGCGACTCGGCCCAGCGGATATAGGCCACGAGCATGGTGCTGTAGATGAGAGCCGCACCCATCTTGGCGTACCAGCCGCCAAAGAAAACTTCGTACGGTGCGCCGGTCACGAAATGGAGGGCGGTGAAGAATCCGATCTGGTCGAAGGTCAGCACGCAGGCGGTCGAGATGAGTATGCGGGCAAAAAGCGACTTGCGCAGATATTTGCCGAGCCGCTCGTAGAGCAGGATGATGAGGATGGCATCGACGAAGAGCAGGGTTGTACCCCACACCATCAGCCAGCCCATCTGGTCGATGAAGGCGATGTCGGGGCGTTGTCCGCTGGGCAGCGGGGCAATGTCGTGCTGGCGCAACAGCAGGACGAGGCCGATCATGAGCGCGTTGCCGAACAGAAGCCCGTAGATCGGCTGGCGCACGGTCGTGGCGTCTTCCTTCATATAGACCAAGAGCAGCATCACCAGCTTGCCGGAGAACAGCACCGACGAACCGGGCGAGACGATGCCGAACGGCAAGGCGACATAGAATGCGCTGGCAAGGTAGGTCTCGAGGAAATGCATGACGCTGAGCGCGCAGAAGAACACACCGATGCCGATGCGCCTGCGAAGCCGAAACAGGATCACCATCACGCCGAAATAGGCGACTGCTTCAAGGAAGAGCAGGAGGCTGTTGTGCAATACGATCGACTCCCAATCGCGGAAATCGCGAAATGCTGGCGTTTTCTGTTCAAACGTTTTGCCTCGGAAGGGTTAAAGCCCTGTTTCTTTTATGAGCTTTGTAATGTTGCCGCTACGGACCCTTGTCGGTGCGACGCCCTGCCTGTTTCGAAAGCGATTGCCGTTTGACGCCCTATCGCCTACATAGCGGCCAACCTCCGTCCAGCGTGACCGAGAAGGTCACCTTTTTCAGGGAAAGCGCGCGTGGCACGCCAGTTCATCTATCATATGGCCGGCCTTTCAAAGGCCTATGGCACCAAGAAGGTGCTGGAAAATGTCAACCTGTCCTTCTACCCGGACGCCAAGATCGGCATCCTCGGGCCGAACGGCGCCGGTAAGTCGACGATCCTGAAGATCATGGCCGGCCTCGACAAGGAGTACACCGGCGAGGCATGGCTCGCTGAAGGCGCGACCGTCGGCTACCTCGCGCAGGAGCCGAAGCTCGATCCAGCCAAGACGGTGTTCGAAAACGTCATGGATGGCGTTGCCAAGAAGACCGCGATCATCGAGCGCTACAACGAGCTTATGATGAACTACTCCGACGAAACGGCGGAGGAGTCGGCCAAGCTGCAGGACGAGATGGACAGGTTGAACCTGTGGGATCTCGAACAGCAGGTCGAAATGGCGATGGAAGCCCTGCAATGCCCGCCGGGCGATGCGGAAGTGACCAACCTTTCAGGCGGTGAACGCCGCCGCGTGGCGCTGTGCCGCCTGCTTCTCGAGGCGCCCGACCTGCTTTTGCTCGACGAACCGACCAACCATCTGGACGCCGAAACGACAGCCTGGCTGGAAAAGCACCTGCGCGACTATCCGGGCTCGGTGCTGATCATCACCCACGACCGCTACTTCCTCGACAACGTCACAGGCTGGATCCTCGAACTCGATCGCGGCCGCGGCATTCCCTACGAGGGCAACTACACCAAGTATCTCGATGCCAAGGCCAAGCGCCTGATTCAGGAAGGCCGCGAGGACGACGCCCGCCAGAAGGCGATCTGGCGCGAGCGCGAGTGGATCGCATCTTCGCCAAAGGCGCGCCAGACCAAGTCGAAAGCCCGTATCCAGGCTTATGAAAACCTGGTCGAGCAGGCCCAGACCCGCAAGCCGACCGACACGCAGATCGTTATCCCGGCCGGTGAACGCCTCGGCAATGTGGTGATCGAGGTTGACAGCCTGAACAAGGGCTTTGGCGACGAGTTGCTGATCGAAAACCTGTCGTTCAAGCTGCCGCCCGGCGGCATCGTCGGCATCATCGGCCCGAACGGCGCCGGCAAGACGACGCTGTTCAAGACCATCACCGGCCATGAAAAGCCCGATTCCGGCTCGGTTCGGGTGGGCGAGACCGTCAAGCTCGGCTATGTCGACCAGAGCCGCGATGCGCTTGATGCCAACAAGACCGTCTGGGAGGAAATCTCCGGCGGCGCCGAGGTCATCAAGCTCGGCAAGCATGAGGTCAACAGCCGTGCCTATTGCTCGTCGTTCAACTTCCGTGGCGGCGACCAGCAGCAGAAAGTTGGCAACTTGTCCGGCGGCCAACGCAACCGCGTGCACCTGGCCAAGATGCTGAAGAATGGCGGCAACGTGCTGCTGCTCGACGAACCGACCAACGATCTCGACACCGAGACGCTCGGCGCGCTGGAAGATGCGCTGGAAGCCTATGCAGGCTGCGCCGTCATCATCAGCCACGACCGCATGTTCCTCGACCGCATGGCCACCCACATGCTCGCCTTCGAAGGCGATGCGCATGTCGAGTGGTTCGAGGGCAACTTTGAGGAATACGAGAAAGACAAGGTGCGCCGGCTGGGCGTCGAGGCAACCACGCCGCACCGCATGACGCACAAGAGACTTACCCGCTAAAACTGCCTGAACGCCCCGCCGACAAGCGGGGCGTTCTTCATTTCGAGGAAATTACCATGGCCGACTGGTCTGCCGCCCAATACCTGAAATTCGAAGACGAGCGGACACGGCCGGCGCGCGACCTCGTAGCTCAAGTGCCGGTGCCGAACGCCAGGCGGGTTGTCGATATCGGTTGCGGGCCGGGCAACTCGACCGAATTGCTGGTGGAGCGCTGGCCCGATGCCGAGGTCAGCGGTTTCGACACGTCGCCCGACATGATCGACAAGGCGCGCAAGCGTTTGCCGAATGTCCGCTTCGAACTGGCTGATGCGGCCGGCTGGACGCCTGAAAAGCCCGTCGATGTCATCTTTGCCAACGCGGTGTTCCAATGGCTGCCGGAACATCCTGCTGTATTCCAGCGGCTGATGGGCCTGCTTGCGCCCGGTGGGGCGCTGGCCGTGCAGATGCCCGACAATCTGGGCGAACCGTCGCACAGGCTGATGCGCGAGGCTGCCGCCGAAATGCCGTTTGCAGCCAAGATGGCCAATTCGGCGCGCGATCCGCTGCCGCCGGTGGCCCTCTACTACGACCTGCTGACGCCTTTGGCCGACCGGGTCGATATCTGGCACACCCACTACAATCATCCGCTGGCCAATACCGAAGCGATTGTCGAATGGCTGAAGTCGACCGGCCTGAAGACCTTCACCGACCCGCTGGACGAGGACGAGAAGAAAGCGTTCCTTGCCCGCTATCTGGACAAGATCAGGCAGGCCTATCCGGCTGCCGCCAACGACAAGGTGCTGCTGCGCTTCCCGCGCCTGTTCATCGTGGCCAAGCGCGGGGCGTAGCCGCAGGATCGCTTTTTCTGGAATTGCCTATGCGTCGTCATCATCCGGATCGAGCAGGCGGGTGGCGCGCCACTTGGTCAGCCACGCATTGATGTCGTTGACGACGAAAAAGCGGGCGGCGTCGCGGTCGTAGCCTTCCGCCAGAAGCTTTTCGTAGTCGGTGTGGACATGGCGGACATGGGCCACGGTGGCGAGCCAGACCGCAATCGTCGGCGGCAGCGTTTTCAGGTGTCGCGACGAGGCGTCTTCGCGAATCCTTTCCATGTCGGCAAAGGGCGCGAGCGGCAAAAGCGCCGTCAGCGCCTTGCCGATGGCGCGGCGTCGCCCGGTCGATGCGTTCATCACCGGCCCTTGGGCGTCATGGCGTCGGCCAGCAAATCGACCGAGGGAAAATACGGCTTGATGTCGATGACCGGGGTTCCGTCGAGCGCGTCGATGGCCTCCAGTTCGATCACGCCGGTTTGCTGGTCGACGCCGAGCAGTCTTGCCGTATGCAGGCCGACCGGGTTCGGGCGGATGGGCGAGCGCAAGGCGAAAGTGCCTTGTTCCTCAGTCGCATGGCGCGGTTTTTGGATAATCAGATTCCGCGGCACCTGATGCAGCCACGTGAAGATATGAGCGTGGGTGTAGCCTTCGAGGCCGAGCAGTCCTTCGCGATAGGGCGGGTCGAGCATCAGCGACGCGCGCTGGCCCGTCTCAAGGGCGGCACGCATGTTCTTGGGGCATTCCGAACGCTCGCGCCATGGCGAGCGGATGCGGCCGATGAAAACGATGTGCGCGTCGCCGGGCAGGGCGGCAGGATCGAGCGCCATCACCTTTTCATTGGCTCGCAATTCAAACATCGAACTGGTCCCGATTCGGAATGATGATGGACAGCCTAGCAGGCCGGGGAGCGCATGGCAGCGGTGCCAAAGCGCGATATTGGTTGTTGTCTTGTGAGCAGAAATGACATAAACATATCTTTATATCTTTTCGAAAGATGGCAGATGAACGTTTCACTCGACACCATGGTGGATACATTGAAGGCAGCGGCTGAATCCAGCCGGCTGCGTATCCTGGCGCTGCTTTCGCATGGCGACCTGACCGTTTCCGACCTGACCGAGATCCTCAACCAGTCGCAGCCGCGCGTGTCGCGGCATTTGAAGCTCTTGCTCGAGGCCGGCCTGATCGGCCGCTACCAGGAGGGCTCGTGGGCGTTTTTCCGCCTGTCGGATTCGGATGCGGCGCGAGAGTTCGTGCTCGGCCTGATTGGCGGCATACGCGGCATAGATCCGCAGATCGAACGTGATCTTGAACGGTTGTCCGCCGTGAAGCGCAAGCGGCAGGAGCGGGCGGCGGAATACTTTTCCGAGAATGCGGCGAGCTGGGACGAAATCCGCTCGCTGCATGTGCCGGACCAGGCCGTGGAAAATGCGCTTTTGACGCTGGTCGGCAAGCGTCCGTTCCAATCTATGCTCGACCTCGGCACCGGTACGGGGCGGCTGCTGGAGATTTTTGCCCCGCTTTACCGGCGCGGCGTCGGCATCGACATGTCGCGCGAGATGCTGACTGTGGCGCGCGCCAATCTCGACAAGGCGGGCGTAACCAACGCGCAGGTGCGGCAGGGCGATATCTTCTCGCCGCCGGTGGAGCGCGACGCGTTCGACCTAGTGACCATCCATCAGGTGCTGCACTATCTGGATGATCCGGCCCGCGCCATCCGGGAAGCGGCGCGGCTGCTCAGGCCATCCGGCCGGCTGGTCATCGTCGATTTCGCCGCGCACACGCTGGAATTCCTGCGCGAGGAACACGCGCATCTGCGTCTTGGCTTTTCCGACAAGCAGATTGGCGAATGGCTGAACGAGGCCGGCCTCGACCTGGAGTCCAGCCAGGATTTCGAACCGCGCGGCAACAGCGAGGCGAAACTCACCGTCAAGCTGTGGCTTGGCCGCGACAGGCGCCTGCTCATTGCCGATCCCTCCAACGGCAACCAGTCCATCAAGATCGGGGAAGTCGCCTGATGAGCCAGTTCCGTTTTTCGCGCCGGCCCGACATCGGCGACAAGATCAGGGTCTCCTTCGAGTTCTTTCCGCCCAAGACCGACGAGATGGAAGCGCGGCTTTGGGAGACGGTGAAGCGGCTTGAGCCGCTCAGACCTAACTTCGTTTCGGTGACCTATGGCGCGGGTGGCTCAACCCGCGAACGGACGGCGCGCACGGTGGCGCGCATCCTTGGCGAGACGTCGCTCAGCCCGGCGGCGCACCTGACCTGCATCGATGCAAGCCGTGAAGAGGCCGACAACGTGATCCGGCAGTTCGCGTCGCTCGGCATCACGCGCTTCGTGGCGTTGCGCGGCGATCCGGCAGCGGGTGCCGGCACGCGCTACCAGCCGCACCCGGACGGCTACGCCAACGGTGCCGAGATGGTCGGCGCGCTCAAGCGTCACGGCGATTTCGACATTTCCGTTTCCGCCTATCCCGAAAAGCATCCGGAGAGCCCGGACTTCGCCACCGACATCGACATGCTGAAGCGCAAGGTCGACAACGGGGCGACGCGGGCGATCACCCAGTTCTTCTTCGACAACGATATCTACGAACGCTATGTCGAGCGGGTGCGGCGTGCGGGCATCTATATCCCGATCGTGCCGGGCATCCTGCCGGTCCACAACATCGCGCAAGTGGCGAGTTTCTCGGGGCGCGCCGGAGCCCATGTGCCGGCTTGGCTCAGGGAGCGGTTCGAGGGGCTGGAATCCGACCCGCAGACGCATGCGCTGGTCGCATCCGCCGTCGCGGCCGAACAGGTGCTGGACCTGGTCGAGCGCGGAGTGGGGGACTTTCACTTCTACACGATGAACCGGTCCGACCTTGCCTTTGCCGTTTGCCACATGATCGGCATCCGCTCCCACAAGCCCGAAGCAAGCCCGAATTCAGCGGCTGCCTAGTCATTTCAGATGCAAAAAGGCCGGGAAAAATCCCGGCCTTTTCGTCTTCTCTGCTTTGCTAAGAGCTAGCCTTCTCCGCTTAAGCGGTTATGGAAGAACGCCCACGATAAGAGCGCCGATAAAAGCGAATGCAGCGCAGATCATCAATGCGTTGATTGGCCTCGTCAGTCCCATGGATAGCCTCCTCTTGAAAAGCTATGGCTGGAATCTAGAAGCATTTCGGCCACAGGCAAGCGGAAAATGTGCTGCATTGCGACGCAAATGTGGAATTTCCGACCTGCTTTTCGCGTTAGGCGTTGAAATTCCTTGGCAAACGGCCCCGGCGCGACTGTGAATAAATTGTGGCGCGATCGTGTCATTTTCTGTGAAGGAAGCGACCGTCGATGGTCACGAGGCCAAGGGCGATAATGGCCATGCCGACGATTTCGAACGCCTCCAGATGCTCGCCGAGGAAAGCCACGCCGAGGAGAATTGCACTGACCGGCACGACCAGCGTGACCAGCGAGGCGTTGGTCGCACCGGCCGATGCGACGAGGTTGAAATAGAGGATGTAGGCGAAGGCCGTCGACAGGATCGCCAGCGCCAGAACCGCTGCCCACACAGACGGACTTGCCGAGAACAGGCCGGATGGCCCGTGAACGATGAGGACGACCGGGATCATCATGATCGTGGATGCGGTGAACTGGCCGGTTGCGACAACCGGTGAAGGCACGCTCTTGAACCGCCGGGCGATCATCAGCGCCACCGCGTAGGACATGGTCGCGCCGATCAAGGCAAACTTGGCCCAGACCGGACCGCTGAGGCCTGATGACAGGCCGGGGCCGATCATGACGACGGTTCCGCCGATGCCGAGCGCGATGCCGGCGATCTTGCCCGGCGACAGCTTTTCATCGTCGGTGAAAAAGTTGGCGACGATCAGCGTCCAGAATGGTGTCGTGGCGTTCAAGATCGCGGCAAGCCCCGCGCCCAGTTCGGTCTGACCGGCAAAGATCAGCGAAAAGGGGATGATGTTGTTGGTCACGGCCAGTGCGAAAAACAGGCCGGTATGGGCAAAGGCGATGCGGAAGGACGGGCCGCGAAGGGCGAGATAGATATGCAGGGCGAGCGCGGCAATGGAAACGCGGAAGAACACCAGAACGAGTGGATGAATTTCGGCGACGGCAATGCGGGCAAAGAAGAACGAGCCGCCCCATATCGCGCCCAGTAGAAGCAATTGCGCCCAATCCTTCAGCGCCATTGGTTCGCGCTGTACCGTTTGGGTTATCGCTGTCATTGGGGTATTCCTGAAAAATGCGCCGAAGGTGCCTGTTGCAGCTTCCTGAAGCACTTGGGCGTTACTGGCCACCCGAAATCCGCAGGCATCAACTTTACTTGAGATGGTTTAACTCCGTCCGGACGCAACCGCGAGGCACGGAGGGGTTTTCATTCTCCGTCAGCCGGGATTAGTTTTGCGTGCCGAAACAGGGATTCGCTTGATGCGGCGATTCGACAATGCGCGCGACGCAGCGCTGGCTCTGCGCCCGGACGAACCGGTCTATTGTTTCCGGCCTCAGGTGCTGAAAGCCGATGCCTTGCAATTCATGGGCATGTTTCCGGGCAAGACTGCCTATGCGGTGAAGACCAATGGCGAACCCCTCGTTCTCAAAGCGCTGGTGGAAGCCGGCGTGACTGCCTTCGACGTCGCTTCGCCCGGCGAATTCGCGGCGGTGCGGGCGGTGTCGAACGATGCGGAGATGCTCTACATGCATCCCGTAAAGGCGCAGTCGGATATCAAGCTGGCACTGGAAAAATACGGCATCCGCGTCATCTCCGTGGATCACGAGGACGAAATCACCAAGCTGACGCGGGTGGTGCGCGCGCTAGACATCGATCCCGGCGCGATCACGGTTTTCGTGCGGGTACAGACCAAGGGCCATGCCGCCTATGAACTGTCGAAGAAGTTCGGCGCCGGGCCTGCCAATGCCGTCGAACTGGCGAAGCGCCTGGCCAAGACGGGTTACAAGGTGGGCCTTTGTTTTCACGTCGGCAGCCAGATCGAAGACCCGGACACCTATGAACGGGCGCTGGCTTCGGCGGACTGGGTGCGCAACCGGTTGAGCTTCGATCTCGCCGGCCTCGATGTCGGCGGCGGCTTTCCGGCCGAGTACGGCCACGATCCGAACCGCAAGCAGGTTGAAATGCCGTCGCTCGGCCAGATCATGTCGCGCCTGTCTGGGGATATCAGGGAATACCAGTTCGACCAGATGCCGCTGGTGGCCGAGCCCGGACGTGTGATCGTGGCGCGCTGCCTGTCGCTGATCGTGCGCGTTTTGTTGCGCAAGGGCAGGCGGCTCTACATCAATGACGGCATCTGGGCTTCATTGTCGGATTCGTGGACTGGAAAGATCACGCTGCCGGCCCGCTTCATTCCCGATCCGGCCATTCGCTCGCGCAATGGCTCCGAAAAGAACATCGTGCCGTTCAAGGTGTGCGGCGCAACCTGCGATTCCGTCGATATCCTGTCACGGCCATTCTGGCTGCCCGAGACAGTCGATACCGGCGACTGGATCGAGATCGGCCACATCGGAGCCTATTCGCTGTCGCTGCGCACGCGCTTCAACGGGTTCTATCCGGATACGTTCGTCGAGGTCACCACGCCGTTCGACGAAGGTGACGCGCCGGAAGGCTTCGCCAGCCTCGAGACCATGGCGGACTAGGGCAGTAGGGTTAGAGTTTAGCCAGCAGTTCTTCGGTCGGCCAGCCATCAACGGCGAGGCCAAGCTTCATCTGCTCCTGCCGCACCGCCTCGCGGGTGTTGGTGCCCAAGATGCCATCGACCGTGCCGACATCGTAGCCCTTGGCTTCCAGCTTTGCCTGTAGCTCCTTCATCCTGTCGCCAGTCAGGCCAGCCTCGGCATTGCGCGGATCGTAGGGCGCAGCCCCTGCGAAGCGCGTCGCCAGCACGGCGGCCGTCAGCGCATAGGTGAAGGACTGGTTCCACTGCAGGTAGACGTCGAAATTGTCGTAGGCGAGGAAGGCCGGCCCCTTGCGGCCCATCGGCAAGGCAAGGCCTGCGTTGAGTCCGTTGTCCACCAGCGGCGTGCCGTCTGGCCGGGTGACGCCCCATTCAGCCCATTTCGCCAGCGGCAGCTTGTTGGTGCGACCGGTCTGGTCCCAAGGCATGTCGTCGGGAACGCGGACTTCCTCGATCCAGGGCTGATCGCGTTTCCAGCCGCGAGAGAGCACCTTGTTGGCGGTGGTCATGATGACATCGGGTGCGCTGCCGCGCAGGTCCACGATACCGTCGCCGTCGCCGTCCACGCCGCGAGCGAGATAGTCGGATGGCAGGATCTGTGTCTGGCCGACTTCCCCGGCCCATGCCCCGCTGACGTCGGCCGGCAGGACACCGCGATCGATAAGGGTGAGCAATGGCACGAGCTGGGGCCGGAAGAGCTGCGGCCTGCGGCAATCATGGGCGAGCGTGACCAGCGCGCTCAACGTGTGGAAATCGCCCTGAACCGCGCCGAAATCCGTTTCGAGCGCCCAGAAGGCGGTGATGATGGCCGGCTGGACGCCGAACTGCTGGTCGGCGCGGGCAAAGACATCGGCATATTTCTTGAGGTTGGCCGCGCCCTGCTTGAGGCGGTAGTCGGAAATCATGCGGCCGGAAAACTGGACGAAGGTCTGCGAAAAGACGCCTTGGGCGCGATCGCGGGCGAGCACCTTGGGATCGATGTTTGCCGCTTCGAATGCCGCCAGGCCTTTTTCGCCGACGCCCGCGCCCCGCGCTTCCGAGACGATGCCCTGTTTCCAGGTTTCGAAATCGCCGCCGCATTGCTCGGCCATTGCCGAACCGGCCGCGGCTGACAGCAGCGCCGCGAGAACAATCGAGTGCAGTCGCATGACAACCTTCCGGCTTGAGGCGTGTTTCGCCGCGTTTGCCTGACGCACTTGTGCGTCAATGTTGTCGAAAAGCAGGCCAGTTCCGCGCTGTCAACGGGTGTTCTGCCGCAGCCACTTGTCCCAGGTGGCCGCAGAGCCGTTGAACACGTTGATATCGGCGTCGCCTCTTATGCCCGGCACGACGCCTGTTCCGGTGTACTGCCAGAAGGTGAAGGGGTGACTGCCGTACTTCTCGGAGGGATGTCCCGCGACGGAGCGCAACCAGTAGGGATAGCCCCTGAAGGTCGAGAGATTGTTGTCGTCGAAGAAATCGATCGAGGTGTAGATGATCGGCTTCTTGCCGTAGTGGCTCTCGATGATCGACAGGAAGGTGCTCATTTCGCTGCGCACCGTTTCAGGCGGCGGCCGCAGCTTGCAGGATGGCGATAGCGGATTCCATTCCATGTCGAGCACCGGCGGCAGGGCCGAGCGGTCGTTGGGAACGTTCTCGATGAACCAGCGCGCCTGTTCCTCCGCGGGGCGGCAGAAATAGTAGAAATGGTAGGCGGCGCGCGGGATTCCGACGCTTTTGGCACCGCGCCAGTGTTCGCCGAAATAGTCGTCGACGCGGTCGCCGCCTTCCGTTGCCTTGATGAAGGCAAACGAGATGCCGCTCGCCTTGACCTGCTGCCAGTCGATGGAGGTCTGGTACTTGGAAACGTCCGTGCCGTGGACCGCATAGTGCCAAGGTGCGCGGCCGGTCCATTCATGGGGGTCTCTGTCCTGGAACCGTGGCGAATGCGATGTACCGGAAGCGGACGGGCCGCCGACGGGAGCGAGGTCATCCATGGTGGTGCAGGCACTCAGCAGCGTCAATGCAACCAGCAGCGCAAGTTTGCGCATCAGTTCCCCCAAGATCCGTCAGGTCAAAATTCAAAGGCAGGGCGCACATTGCCGATCGCCACGCCCTGCTTCTATCGTCGGAGTGCCCCATCGTCATCTATCAACATGGTTGATATTCGATTGATGGCATTCGACAGTGCGGGGCGATTTGCTCAAGCGCCAGCGGTTTTGCAAAAGGGTGGAAATGCGGCTTCTCCTGAAGATTGTCGAATGGATCGTTGTGCTGCTCGTGCTTGCGGTCATCGGCTTGCTGACCTGGCTTTATTTTACGCCGCCGAACCTGATCCGGGTGGGGTCCGGCTATTCCGCCAAGATCGTCTGCTCCAATGTGTTCCTTGCCGGCCGTGATCCCGACGAGGTGCTGGCGGTGGACGTGCAGGCCCCGGGCCATCCGCTGCTCAAGCTGATGTCTGTTTCCGTCGACAGGGAGGCCGGCACGGTCTCGGCGGGCCTGTTCGGGGTTCTGGGCAAGAGCGTTGCCGTGGTGCGTGCGGGTCTCGGCTGCACCAATGTGCCGGACGGTGACGTGGCGAAGGCAAAGGGCCTGACCGGACCGGAACTGCCATCTTCTGCGCCTGCCGATGCGCGATGGCCGGAAGGCGAGTTGGTAGAGCCGTCGCAATCGCCCGATGTTGCGGCCATCCTCGATGACAAGGCGCTGACCGGTGTGGGCATGCGCGCGGTCGTCGTCGTCAAGGACGGCAGGATCGTTGGGGAGCGCTATGGCGAAGGTTTCGACCAGAAGACCCCGCTTCTCGGCTGGTCGATGACCAAGACGGTCAATGCCGCGATCCTCGGGACGCTGGTCAAGGACGGCAGGATCGGCGTGGACGGCAGGAACCTCGCCAAACCATGGGATGCGGACGACCGCGCGGCGATCAGCGTGTCCGACCTGATGGCGATGTCGAGCGGCCTCGAATTCAACGAGGACTATGGCGACGTCACCGACGTGACGCGCATGCTCTATCTCGAACCGGACATGGCAGGCTTTGCCGAAGCCAAGCCCCTGGCCGGCGAGGTGGGCGCGGTGTTTTCCTATTCGAGCGGCACGGCAATGATCCTGTCGCGGCTGTGGCAGGAGGCGCTGGGGGACCCGCAGCAGGCGATAGGCTGGCCGCGCAAGGCGCTGTTCGATCCTCTCGGTATGCGCAGCGCCGTGCTGGAGACGGATGAGCGCGGCACGTTTGTCGGCTCCTCTTACCTTTACGCCACGGCGCATGATTGGGCGCGTTTCGGCCAATTCCTGCTCGAGGACGGTCGCTGGGATGGAAAGGAAATCCTGCCCGCAGGGTTCGTGGCGTGGATGCGCGAGGTGGCGCCGGCTTCCAACGGGACCTATGCCAGGGGCCAGCTCTGGATTTCCGGACCGGGAGACGAAGACGTGTCCGGTACAGGCGGTGGGCGGGGATTACCGGCCGATACGTACTGGCTGGAGGGCCATGACGGGCAGTCGGTCGCGATCGTGCCTTCGGAGCGGCTGGTTGTGGTGCGCATGGGGCTGACGCCGTCGAAGCTCAACTACCGGCCGCAGAGGCTGGTGTCGGCGCTTATCCTGCCGCTGCGCCAGCCGCGGTGACGACGGCGAGCGCGGCGTAGCCGCGATAGAGCTTTTCGAAACAAAGGCTTGCGCCTATGCACGCAGATTCTGATTCCAGCACTTCACGCAGCCGGTCGCGCGGCGTGACGTGGAATTTGGCTAGCCAGGTGTGAAGCAGGCCGCGGAACCATCGCGGCAAGCCTTCCTGCTGGCCGAAATCGACGATGTGCAGCGATCCCTCCGGCTTGAGGGCGCCAAGTGCTGCCGAAACTGTCTTTTCCCAGTCGGGGATCATCGACAGGGAATAGGAGACAAAAATCCGGTCGAAGTGGGCGACGCCGAACAGGGCTTCGGCATCGAACCGGGTCGCATCGCCCTGCGCAAGCTGGATGCGGTTGGTAAGCGCCGGGCTATCGACGGACCGTTGCGCCGTTGCCAGCATTTCGGCCGAGATATCCAACCCATACAGGCGGGCATCGGGATAGCGCCGCGCCGCCATGACGAGATTGCGGCCGGTGCCGCAGCCGAGTTCGAGGATGGCCGCGCCGGCGGGTGCGTCCAATCCGTTGATGAGGTGGTCGCGGCCAAGCAGATAGTATTTGCGGGTCAGGTCATAGATGTGGCGTTGCCAGCGATAGGTGCCGTCCATCAGTGCGGCGTGGCTTTGCGCGCGGGTCGAGGCGGAGCTCATGCGGCCTTCTTCACGTAGAGATGGAAGCCGCCATAGATCGCCGAGCGGTCGCGCCGTGAGAAGTCGAGCGAGGCTTTTTCCTCGTAGGCCCACTCGTCGAGCAAAGCGGGCGAGAGGCGACCCGGCAAAAGGCTCGGCTCGGCGGCGGTGCGGAAGATGACGCGCGCCTCGGCCGACGCCGTGCGGGTGATTTCCGTCCACAGGCGGTTGAGCAGATCGTCGATCATCCAGTCCTGCGCGTCGAGCAGCACGAAGCGGTCAACGGAGCCTGCGTCCTTCTCGGCCAGGAAGTCGATCATGTTGGCGTGGTGGATGGCGATGTTGCCGGTGTTTTCGCGCAGCAGGCCATGGTTCCGCTGTTCGAGATAAAGCGGCAGGGCAGCCTGGTTTTCGGCGGGATAGCGGCGCGCGAAGGCCTGCCAGGCGAAGTAGTTGTCCTGCAAGGGAAAGTCGCAGGCGAGCTTTTCCAGCCTGGCCCTGAGCACGCCGGCCATCGAACCGTCGCCGGAGGTTAGCAGCGCGTCATACTGCGCGGGCGGGATGCCGAGGCCGAACAGCGAGGATTTGCGCGATGTCGCCCATTTCACCCAGGGCCGGTCGAAAACCGGAGCCAGCTTTTCGTCGAAGAAGCGGCGCTGTTCGGCGAGCGACTTCGCATTCATGATCTCGGACGGGTCAATGCCGTGCAGTTTCGCGGCCTTGTGTCCGGCGGCGATGAACAGGCCGAGCAGGCCGGAGCGGTAGAAATTGGCATTGAAGACGTCGATGCGGCGCTTGCCGCGCCAGTTGCGCCGTTCCCAGTAATGCCGGCTCACCGGGTCGAGGTTCGGGGCGACGAACCGGTCATAGGCGTGTGAATTGTGCGGATTGTCGGTCGTGCCGAAGAAGCGGAAGAAATCGGCATGGGACGGCAAATGGCGAAGGGCCGCCAGTTTCATGCGGTTCAGCGCAATATGCGCGGCGTTGAGATCGACGGCATCGATGCGGGCGGGCAGGCGGGTGAGATAGGCGAGGAGATTGCAGCCGCCGGACGCTATGGTGACGACGCGATGGCCTTCGCCAAGCTGCATCGCCTCGATGTCGATTTCGGGATCTTCCCAGATCTGCGGATAGACGAGGCCGGAGAAGGCCAGAGCAAACAGCCGTTCCGACAAGCCGGCCTTCGAGAGCGCCTTGTTCTGGTAGACCGCTTTTCCAACCTGTTTGCCGCGCCGAAAAACCAGTTCGTTGGAAACGTCGGACATGGAATGCGATTCCCCGTTTGCAGTGCGCAAGCGGGTAACGCAGCGGCGTGACAGTCGGATGACGGGGCGGCTCAGCTAGGCCTTGCCGTACCCGCCCGCCGTCGGCGTGGTGACGGTAACCGCCTCGCCACGATCCAGCACGGTCTGGTCGCAGGCTTTCAGGGTTTCGACCGTACCGTCGTTGCGCCGCACCTTGGTCGAGCCTTGCTCGCCGTTGCCGCCGCCTGCCAGGCCTTGCGGCGGGCGGTTGCGGTGCGAGGACAGGATGGCGCATTCCATTTTTTCGAGGAAACGGATGGTGCGTCTCGTGCCGTCGCCCGCGCTCCATTTTCCCTTGCCGCCGGAACCCTCGCGAACGTGGAAATCCTCCAGCACGACCGGGAAGCGCAGTTCCAGCACTTCGGGGTCGGTGAGGCGCGAGTTGGTCATGTGCGTGTGCACGCCAGAGGTGCCGGCAAAACCCTTGCCGTCATTCTTCAGGCCGGCAGGCGAACCGGAGCAGATGGTTTCATAATACTGATAGGCGTCGTTACCGAAGGTCAGGTTGTTCATGGTACCCTGTGCGTTGGCGAGCGCCCCCATAGCCCCGAACAGCGCATTGGTGACGTGCTGCGAGGTCTCGACATTGCCGGCGACCACGGCTGCCGGATAGGACGGCTTCAGCATGCAGCCATCGGGGACGATGATGTTGATGGGCCTGAGACATCCGGCATTCATCGGGATGTTGTCTTCCACCATGACGCGGAAAGCATAGAGAACCGCGGCGCGCGTGACCGGCTCGGGCGCATTGAAGTTGTTCTTCATCACCGGCGAGGTGCCGGTAAAATCGACCGTGGCTTGCCGATTGGCGCGATCCACGGTGATGCTGACCTTGATCACCTGGCCGGTATCGGTCGGGTATTCGTACTGCGAACTGTCGGGCAAGCGTTCCAGCACGCGGCGCACGCTTTCGGCAGCGTTGTCCTGAACGTGGCCCATATAGGCCTCGACGACATCGAGCCCGAAATGGGCGACCATTTTCTTGAGTTCCGCAGTGCCTTTCTCGTTGGCTGCAATCTGCGCCTTCAGGTCAGCGATATTCTGGCGCGGATTGCGCGCGGGGTAGGGGTGGTCGGTCAAAAGGTCATGCAATTCGGCCTCGCGAAAGCGGCCGCGATCGACGATCTGGAAATTGTCGAACAGGATGCCTTCTTCATCAACGGTCGTTGCCAGCGGGGTCATTGAGCCGGGGGCGGTGCCGCCGACATCGGCATGATGGCCGCGCGAGGCGGTCCAGAACAGGATTTCCTTTTGCCTGTCATCAAAGACAGGCGTCACCACCGTGATGTCGGGCAGGTGCGTGCCGCCATTGTACGGCGCGTTGAGCGCGAACACATCACCGGGGCGGACATTGCCGGCGTTGAGCCGGATGATGGTTTCCACCGACCGGTCCATTGAACCCAGATGCACCGGCATATGCGGCGCGTTGGCCACAAGCGCGCCGGTGCGGTCGAACACCGCGCATGAGAAATCCAGCCGTTCCTTGATGTTGACGGAATAGGCGGTGTTCTGGAGCGTGACGCCCATCTGCTCGGCAATCGACATGAACAGATTGTTGAACACTTCCAGCATGACCGGATCGGCCTTGGTGCCGAGCGCTTCCTGGCGGCGCTTCTTTTCGATGCGGCGCATCAGGACGTGGTTCTTGGGCGTAATCGTCGCCTGCCAGCCGGGCTCGATGACGATCGTCTGGTTCGGCTCAATCACCAGTGCCGGACCGGCAATCCGGTAGCCCGGCTTCAGTTGCTCGCGAAGGAAAATGCCGGCACCGCGCCAGCCGCCTTCGACAAAAATCCTGCCGGTTTGCGAGGGGCTTGCGGCGATGTCCTCGATATCTGAATCAAGCTCGCCCAACCCCTTTGTGCTTGTATCCGAGCCCTCAACGCCGACTGCTTCGACGACCATAGGCTTGCCGTCATAGATGAAACCGAAGCGGGCCTTGTGATCGGTCTCGAAACTCGTTCTCGCCTGCTCGATCGATCCGTGCCCGAAGTCTACCGGAAGCGAGCTGTCCGTCCCGTCATAGCGGATGTGCAGGACCGGCTTCACGGCAATTGCCGTGCTGGCAACGCCCTGTTTCGTGAGTTCGTCCTCGACCGCCTGATTGAGCGAGCCGATCAGTTGATCGATTTCGGGCAAGGACGTGTCTTCCAGCGGCTGGAGCAGCGCCTGCTGGCGCGAGGCGAAAATCGATGACAAGCCGATTCCATAGGCGGAAAGCAGGCCCGAAAAGGGATGGATGAGCACGGCTTCCATGCCGAGCGCATCCGCCACAAGGCAAGCGTGCTGGCCGCCAGCTCCGCCAAAGCAGTTCAGCAGGTATTCGGTGACATCGTAGCCGCGCTGGACCGAAATCTTCTTGATGGCGTTAGCCATGTTCTCGACTGCAATGGTGACGAAGCCTTCCGCCACCGCTTCAGGTGTGCGGCCGTCACCGATTTCGGCCGCCAATTCCTCGAACTTCCGGCGCACGATGCCGGCGTCCAATGTTTCGTTCTGATCGGGGCCGAAGATAGCCGGAAACAGGTCGGGATGGAGCTTGCCGAGCATTACGTTAGCGTCGGTGACCGTAAGCGGCCCGCCGCGCCGGTAGCAGGCGGGACCGGGGTTGGCGCCGGCGGAGTCGGGGCCTGCCTGGAAGCGGCCAGCCTCGTAGGGGAGGATGGAACCGCCGCCTGCAGCGACTGTATGAATGCGCATCATCGGCGCACGGACCCTGATGCCAGCCACTTCGGTGTCGAAGGCGCGTTCGTAGGTGCCGTCATAATGCGCAACGTCGGTCGACGTGCCGCCCATGTCGAAGCCGATGACCTTGCCGAAGCCTGCAAGCTTTGCGGTTTCCACCATGCCGACGACGCCGCCGGCCGGCCCGGACAGAAGCGCATCCTTGCCCTGGAACATGTCAGCCGCAGTCAGGCCGCCCGAAGACATCATGAACATCAGTCTTGGGCCTCTGAATGCACCCCCCTCTGGCCTGCCGGCCATCTCCCCCTCAGGTGGGGAGATTGGCAGCGTCGACGTTGGCGATTGACCGATCTCCCCCCTTGAGGGGGAGATGGCCGGCAGGCCAGAGGGGGGTGACGAAGCGCTCAATTGGTCACCAACTTGCTTCACGTAGCGCGAGAGGATGGGCGACAGATAGGCGTCCACGACCGTAGTGTCGCCACGCCCGACCAGCTTGATCAGGGGCGAGACTTCATGGCTGACCGAGATCTGGCTGAAGCCAAGCTTGCGGCAGACCTTGGCGACGGCGTTTTCGTGGTCGGGATATTTCCAAGCATGCATGAAGACGATGGCGACGGCATCGATGCCGTCGGCCTTTGCCTGTTCAATGGCCGGCTTGACGTCGGCAATGTCCAGCAGACGCTCGACGCAACCGTCGGCGAGGACGCGTTCATCCACCTCGACCACGCGCTCATAGAGCTGCTCGGGCAGGATGATCTCTTTGGCAAAGATGTCGGGCCGCGCCTGGTAGGCAATCTTCAGCGCATCGCGGAACCCCTTGGTGATGAGGAGCAGGACGCGGTCGCCCTTGCGCTCGAGCAACGCGTTGGTGGCGACCGTCGTGCCCATCTTGAGGTCGCCGATCAGGTGCGACGGGACAGGCTGTCGGGGTTTCAGGCCGAGCAGGTCGCGGATGCCCTGAATGGCGGCATCGGTGTAGGCTTCAGGGCTTTCCGACAGGAGTTTGCGGGAATGGAAGCGGCCTTGAGGGTCGCGACCGATGATGTCGGTGAACGTGCCGCCGCGATCGATCCAGAAATCCCACTTGGCGTTCGGCATCGCCCGCTCTCCGATGACATTTCCTACGCCTGTTAGACCGCAATGGGTTGATCGACAACGGTTTTGACCGGTTGTTTGCGAGGAGACGTTGTTACAGATCGAAACGCAACGTTATGAAACGGATCGGCTTGCCCGACATTACCTCCTCGACCGCCCGCCGATACGGGGGCGTTATTGTGAAGGAGAGATAAGATGAAGAAGCTCATTCTGGCGTCCGTTTCTGCCCTTGCCCTTTTTGGCGTTGCCGCCTGCAGCGATAGCGGGACGGACACAACGACCACCCAAAGCACCAATCCCCCGGCTGCCGAGCAGCCGATGACGCCTGCAACGCCGGATGCAACGACCGCACCGGCAACGGATAACTCCACGACGCAGAGCATTACGCCTGCGCCTTCGGATGGTGCGGCCGATGATGGCGCCATGACGCCCGTGCAGCCTGCACCTGCGCCGGCACCAGCTCAGTAAGCCGTTTCATGCAACGGGAAAGGCCGGCAATCGCCGGCCTTTTCTTTTTGCGCGGCCAATCCGCGCGCAGACACCGAACATAGCTTGATAGCGGCGGGGCGTTCGCTTTATGAAGCGCCCATGTCGATCTGGCTTCGCATCGGTGAATTCATCCAGCGCATATCGGCTTCCGCGTCCCATGGGGTGGTGGAAGTCGTCGAAGCCGTGCGGACGGTGTTCGCCGGCGATCCCGAATTGCGGCGCAGGGTTGCGTTCTCGGTCGCGATGATCGCGCTTTCGGCCAAGATGGCCAAAGCAGACGGCGTCGTCACGCAAGACGAAGTGCGCGCGTTTCAATCCATTTTCGAGGTTCCAAAGTCAGAAGCGCGCAACGTCGCTCGCCTCTACGACCTCGCCAAGCGCGATATTGCCGGGTTCGAGGCCTATGCTGAGCAGATGGCGGGGCTGTGCGGCAACGGCGCGCACAACTGCATGATGCTGGAAGACATCCTCGACGGCCTGTTCTACATCGCGACCGCCGATGGCGTGTTGCATGAACGCGAAGGCCAGTTCCTGCGCCGCATCGCCGAAATCTTCGAGATCGAAGACGCGCATTACGAGACGATTTTGGCGCGCCATGTCGACCTGGGCGATGCGGACCCCTATGTCGTGCTGGGCATCGAGCGGGGCAAAACGCTGGTCGAGGTCAAGAAGCACTACCGCAAGCTGGTGGCCGACAATCATCCCGACAGGCTGATCGCGCGCGGCCTGCCGCAGGAGTTCATCAAGATCGCAACGACCCGGCTGGCGGCAATCAACGCTGCCTACGAGCTCATCGAGCGGAGCCTGCAAGCGGCATGAGCGGTTTCCTGCCCGACCACGCCGGAGCAGACGTCAGGGTTTCGCCGAATTTCGGACCGCGAGAAGGCACCCGCAGGCCCGACATGATCGTGCTGCACTATACCGGGATGGAAAGCGGGCAAGCGGCGGAAGCCTGGCTGTGCGATCCGGCGAGCGAAGTTTCGTCGCACTATCTGGTGCATGAGGACGGCCGCATAGTGCAGATGGTTCGCGAGAGCGACCGCGCCTGGCACGCCGGCAAAAGTTCGTGGCGCGGCGTTACGGACACCAATTCGCGTTCGGTGGGCATCGAGATCGTCAATCCCGGCCATACGCTTGGCTATCCGAAATTCCCGCAGATCCAGATCGATGCGGTCATTGATCTGTGCCGCGGCATCGTCGGCCGCCACGGCATCGCGCCGGAGCTTGTGCTCGCGCATTCCGATGTGGCACCTGGTCGCAAGGTCGATCCCGGCGAAAAATTCCCCTGGCCAAAGTTGTTCGAGGCGGGCGTCGGGCATCTGGTGAAGCCGTCCGCCATCAGGCGCGGGCGCGTGTCGCAACTGTGCGACGAGGGGTACGCCGTCGAAGAGCTGCAATCCATGCTCGCACTCTATGGCTATGGTGTGGAAATCACCGGCAAATTCGATCGCCAGACCGAAATCGTCGTCGAGGCATTCCAGCGCCATTTCCGGCCGCGCCGCGTCGATGGCATTGCCGATGGCTCAACCAAGCGCACGCTGGCGAAACTGCTCGCGTCGGTCGAACTGAGTTTATCTCAAGTCTGAAATGGCATGGGCCAGATTACAGCCTGTCACTCAAAGTGACTTGATCCGCCTTCTTTGGCACAATTTCAGCATTCAAAGCCCAGCCCGAGCAGGTTCCGGATGTCTTCTCGCAAGATAATCCAGCCTCGATGAAGCCCTTCCGTGTGAATACAGTGTCACGGCCTAATTAATATAGGATCTTATGAAGAAGTTGTCTGTTCTGACAGCAGCTATTGCTGCTGGTGTGTTGACTATTGCCGCAAACACGGCGCAAGCAGGGCGCATGGAAATGCCCTCGGTGATCGGGGCGACCCAATCGCCAGCGGCACCCAAGAAGGCCGAGAAAAAGCAGTCTTCGGAGAAGAGCGCCAAGGCTGATGCGACCTCGTCCAAGAAGGCCACCAAGACTGCGTCGAAGAAGTCCAAGAACGAGACCAAGCAGGTTGCTTCGAACTCTGCGAGCGGGCCGCGCTTCAACACGATCATCCAGCGCTATGCGGCCAGCTACGGCGTGCCGGTTTCGCTGGCGCATGCGGTCATCAAGGTCGAGAGCAACTACCGCACGAACGTCGTGGGAAGTGCCGGCGAGATCGGCCTTATGCAGATCAAGCCTGCAACGGCCCGGATGATGGGCTACAGCGGCTCCGCCAAGGGGCTGTTCAATCCCGAGACCAACATCAAGTACGGCATGAAGTACCTCGCCATGGCGCATGACCTCGGCGGTGGCACGACATGCGGGACAATCCTGAAGTACAATGCAGGCCATGCGGCACGCCGTATGAATCCGGTCTCGTCTGCCTATTGCAGCAAGGTGAAGGTGCAGATGGCGGCGCTCGGCTCGTCAATCTGAGGCAGCCCGCCGCTTTTTTGTTGCGTTTTGAATGGCTAACCCCTTTATACGCCCTGTCAGCTGGCCGGGCGGCCGCACCTGCGAGAGCCGAAAGGCTGCGGGTGAGGAAAGTCCGGGCTCCATGGAAACACGGTGCCGGCTAATGGCCGGCGGGGGCGACCCCAGGGAAAGTGCCACAGAGAGCAGACCGCCACGATTTTCGTGGCAAGGGTGAAAGGGTGGGGTAAGAGCCCACCGCGCGACCGGCAACGGGAGCGGCATGGTAAACCCCACCGGGAGCAAAACCGAATAGGGGCGGTGCGAGGGGAAACCCTCGGGGGCTGTTTCCGGCTCACCGCCCGGGTAGGTTGCGTGAGATGCCTGGCAACAGGCGTCCAAGATGAATGGCCGCCACGTTTCCGCGCCGCAAGGGGCGGAGGCCATACAGAACCCGGCTTACAGGCCGGCTGGCATTTTTCCTTTTATTCCAGATGCATGCGCTGGAAGGCGGTGACGGCGATTCAAGAACGTCTTGGATCGCCGCGTCGTATGCCGCTTCGCCTATTCGGACAGACGGTCAAGCGATCCCTTGATCGCTTCCCACAGTTCTTCGGCAGGCTCGCAGCCGATCGACATGCGGATAAAGCCGGGAGGCACGATGTCGCCGCGCCGCGTGCGGCGTTCGGCCGACGTGTGCACGCCGCCGAATGAGGTGGCCGATTCCATCAGTTCGCAGCCGTTGATGAAATCCTCGGCGGCGTCCTCGGAGGCGACGACGAAGCTGATCAGGAAGCCGAAGCGCTCCATCTGGGCGCGGGCGAGGTTGTGCGACGGGTCGCCTTCGAGGCCGGGGAAGCGGACCATGCGCACCTTGGGATGGGCCTTGAGGCGGGGCGCGATGTACTCGGCGGTGTCGCACATGCGCTCGAAGCGCACGTCCAGCGTTTCCAGGCCGCGATGCACCAGCCAAGCCTCGAACGGGCCGGGGATCGCGCCGCAGGTCTTGCGCCAGTCCCTCACGGCTTCGATGATATCGGGATTGCGGCTGGCGACATGGCCGAACAGCACGTCAGAGTGGCCGTTAGGTGCCTTGGTGTCGGCGGCAACGACGATATCAGCACCGAAATCGAGCGGCCGCTGGCCGAGCGGGGTCATGGTGGTGTTGTCCACGACCAGCAAGGCACCGGCGGCATGGGCAGCCTTGGCAACGGCCGCGATGTCGCAAATGTCGAGGCCGGGATTGGACGGCGTTTCCATGAAGGCGAGCTTATAGCCGGCAAAGCCGCCATCGAGGAAGGAAGCGGTCGGGCGGGTGTCGTACTCGACGCCGAACTTCTTCAGGAAACGGTCGCCGATGCCGCGCGTGGTCGGATAGCCGTCGCTTGCGATGAGAACTCGGTCGCCGGCCTGCAAAAGCGCAAAGAACACGGCTGAAATCGCTCCCATGCCGGAAGGGAAGCCAACGCAGGGCGCATCCTCCATGTGGGCGATCATATGCTCTACCGCGTCCCAGGTCGGGTTGCTGAAGCGGCCGTACTGGTGGAAGCCGGTGGCGTCGCCCGGAGCATGGAAAACCGCGGCCATGGTCAGCGGCAGCGGGATGGAATCTCCTTTTTTGAGCGAAGCGCGGCGAAGGTGGGAAAGGGCTGCGGCGCGGGACTTGGCGTTACCGGACCTCGACGGGGTATCGGACATTTATAGGCAACTTTCTTCATTCTGCAGAAACGCAAGCTGACGCTATGCCTGCAAGGCGCGCGCTGCAAGAGACAGGCGTTGCGCCAGTCAAATTCTAAACGGTTCGTTAGTCTTAATGGAACATAAAGGCGAGCATGCCGCACAAGTGCTTCGTGAGGTCGAAGCGAGCGGACAACCGAGCCTGTTCCCGTTGACGCCCATAGTTGCCCATGGTATCCCATATCGAGATTCAAGCCTTCGTTTCGTGTCAGGGTGAAGCGTACGCCAGACGGGCAGCCGCAGCGGCTTTCCGTGCGACGGAATTTGCCCTTTCAGACGGTGAGAATCGCCAACAGACGCGCCGCGGCGGCGTGGAGACGGGGAGGGATGCAGCGGCGCAAGCGGCTGTGGCGCGTAATGGACCGATTTCTGTCAAACTCAGTGAACAGGATAGACGCCAAGGGGCGCGTCTCGGTGCCGGCGCATTTCCGTTCCGTCGTGCAGAAGCGCGGCTATACCGAGCTTTACGCGCTGCGCTGTCTCGATGTTCCTGCGATGGATGTCGGTGGTCTCGACCTGCTCGACCGATACGAAGAGCGCATCGCGCAGGAGGACCCGTTTCTCCAGACCGCGGACGACATGTCGTTCTTTTGTCATGGCGACGGGACGTTTTTGAAGCTCGACCAGGGCGGGCGCATCACGGTTCCGGACTTCATCAGGGAACATACCGGAATTGGTGCGGAAGTGGCCTTCGTCGGCCGCGGCCAATTCTTTCAGATCTGGGAGCCTGGCCGGCTTGCCGCCTATGGGGCGGAAGCGCGGGCGAGGCTGTTGAAGCTTCGACAGGGGACGAAGCCTGGGGAGCGACCGGAATGATGACGGGTCGCGGCGATGACAACACCGCCGTTGGCGGACTGACCCGTCACATTCCGGTCCTTCTTGCCGAGGTGCTGGAAGCCTTGGCGCCGAATGAGGGCGACGTCATCATCGACGGGACCTTCGGTGCCGGTGGTTACACCAGGGCGATCCTGGACAGCGGCGCGTCCGTGGTGGCGATTGACCGTGATCCCGATGCAATCGCTGCCGGCAAGGCGTTGGAGACGCAGTCGCAAGGACGCCTGCGGTTGGTGCAGGCGCCGTTCTCGTCGCTTGCCGAGCAGGTAGACGAGGCTGACGGGGTGGTGCTGGACATCGGCGTATCGTCGATGCAACTCGATCAGGCTGAACGTGGATTTTCCTTCCGGACCGACGGTCCGCTCGACATGCGTATGGCGCAGGCGGGGCCGAGCGCCGCCGACATCGTCAACAGGCTCAAGTCCGGCGACCTTGCGCGCATCTTCGGTTTTCTTGGCGAAGAGCGTCATGCCGGCCGCATTGCCCGCATGATCGAGGCGCGTCGCGAAAAGAAGCCGTTCGAGCGCACGCTCGACCTGGCGGATGCCATCGAGACCCATATCGGTCGCGCGCCCAAGGACAAGATCCATCCGGCGACACGCGTTTTCCAGGCGCTGCGCATCTACGTCAACGACGAGCTTGGCGAACTGGCCAAGGCGCTGATCGCGGCTGAAAAAGTCCTGAAGCCGGGCGGGTGTCTGGCCGTGGTAACTTTCCATTCTCTGGAAGACCGGATCGTCAAGCGCTTCATCGCCGACCGCGCCGATGCTGCCGCCGGTTCGCGCCATATGCCAGAGACGCAAGCGCGGACTGCAACTTTCCAGAAATTGGGCGGCGGGATCACGCCGGGCGACGCCGAAGTGGCGCAGAACCCGCGCGCGCGTTCCGCCCGCTTGCGCGCCGCCATCCGCACCGAAGCTCCGGCACGCGGCGAAGACTTTTCGATTTTCGGCCTTCCAAAGCTTCCCGGCATCCACCAATCGGGAGAGAGGTAAGCACGTGTTCCGCACCAGTGACATCGTCCTGATAGCAGTCATGGTCGCTTCGGCGGCGATGACCTATACGATCAAGCGAGATGCCGAAGAGCAGCTCGATAATGTTCGCAAGCTGCAGGTGCAGATCCGCACGGAAGAAGACACGATTGACCTGTTGAAGGCCGACTGGAGCCTTTTGACCCAACCGTCGCGGTTGCAGCGGCTGGTGGAGCGCTATCAGGAGCAATTGGGACTTGAGCCGGTCAATCCGCACCAGTTTGCGGGCCTTGATGTTTTGCCGCCGCGCCCATTGACGATTGAAGACATCACGTCGGCGGACGCCGCAGGCACTGGTGATGAACTGCTTGATCCGACCAAGACCGGAGCGGTGGAATGAAGCTCAGGTTGAATCCATTCAAGCGAACCCGGGCCGTCAGCGAAGACGGTTCGATTGTTGTCGATGCGGCCCGCAAGGCAACCGGCGGCAAGACAAAGACGCGCGTCGTTCTCACCATGGCCGTGTTCTTCGGAATTTACGCCACGATCGGCGGCCGCCTCGTTTACCTCGGTTTCCAGGACCCTGACACATCGGGCGCGCCGGCCAGTCGCGTCACGGCTTCTCGGCCGGATATCGTCGACCGCAACGGCGAAGTGCTGGCGACCGATATCAAGACGTCTTCGCTCTATGCCGAGCCGCGCCATATCGTGGATGCTGACGAGGCAATCGAGAAACTGGCGACCGTCCTGCCGGAAATCGATTACGAGCAGACCTACAACAAGCTGAAGAGCGGCGCGGGCTTCGTGTGGCTGCAACGCCAGTTGACGCCGAAGCAGCAGGCCGAAATCCTGCAATTGGGCATTCCCGGCATTGGTTTCCGGACGGAAAAGCGCCGCTTCTATCCCGCAGGCGAAACGGCAGCCTACATCGTCGGCCTGACCAACATCGACAACCAGGGCATATCCGGCCTGGAAAAGTACATTGACGGACAGGGGCTGGCCGACCTCCAGCAGTCGGGGCTTGCCATTGCCAAGGACCTCGAGCCTGTCCGCTTGTCGGTCGACCTGCGCGTGCAGCACATCGTGCATGACGAGATTGCCGCTGCCCTTGAAAAATACCATGCAATTGCTGCCGGCGCCGTCGTTCTCAACGTCAAGACCGGTGAGGTCGTGGCGATGGCCTCGGTTCCGGATTTCGATCCGAACAACCCTTACAATGCCCAGGACAAGGACCGGCTGAACCGCATGTCCGCGGGTCTGTATGAAATGGGCTCGACCTTCAAGAGCTTCACGACGGCGATGGCGCTGGATTCCGGCAAGGTATCGCTGGACAGTACCTTCGACGCGACCCGCCCGATTACCATCGGCAAGCAGACAATCCGCGACTTCCACGGCAAGCATCGCGTGCTGACCGTGCCGGAAGTGTTCATCTACTCCTCGAACATCGGCTCCGCGAAGGAAGCTGACGTGGTCGGCATCGAGGGCCACCGCGAATTCCTGCATCGGCTGGGCATTCTAGAGAAGATGCAGACCGAACTGCCGGAAGTTGCGCGCCCTACAGAGCCTAAGATCTGGAAGAAGGTTCACTCCATCACCATCGCCTTCGGGCACGGCGTTTCGACAACACCGTTGCAGACGGCAGTTGGCTGCGCCGCCCTGATGAACGGTGGCTACCTGATGGAACCGACATTCTTGCCGCGCACGCAGGAACAGGCGATGGCACAGGCGAAGAAGGTCGTCAGCGAAAAGACGAGCAACGACATGCGCTATCTCTACCGGCTCAATGCAGAGAAGGGATCAGGCAAGCGTGCTGAAGTTCCGGGCTATCGCGTCGGTGGCAAGACCGGTACGGCCGAAAAGGTCGTGAACGGCCGCTATTCGGGCGACAAGCGTTTCAATGCCTTTGTCGCGTCTTTCCCGATGGACGATCCACAATACATCGTTCTGTCCATCGTTGACGAACCGCAGCCGGAAAAGCCCGGCATGGGTGCGACTGCCGGCTCGAACGCTGCGCCAATCGTTGCAAACATCATTCGCCGTTCTGCCTCGATGCTTGGCGTTGAGCCGGATTTCAGCCATGAAAATGCAGCAACGCTGGTTTCGTACGAGTGATTCTACGGGCGCGTTGGTGCCCATCTGCTATTGCGATTGGTCCTAGATGAAGCTGAAAGATCTAACCGGCATACTGCCTGTCGAAGAGGCGCTTGCCTCCGACACGGAGATTACCGGGATTTCGTCGGACTCGCGACAAATCCAGCCCGGCATGCTGTTCTTTGCCCTGTCCGGCACAAAGGCCGACGGCGCAACCTATGCCTCGGACGCAGCCAAGCGAGGCGCGGTTGCGATTGTAGCCGGCAAGGGCAGCGCACCCTCCGGCCTCTCTGTTCCCGTGCTGCAGGTTAGCGATCCGCGGCTGGCGCTGGCGCTGTCGGCTGCCAGCTTCTTCGGCAAGCAGCCGGCAACGATGGTCGCGGTGACGGGTACAAGCGGAAAGACATCCGTTGCCGCCTTCACGCGCCAGATCTGGGAACATGCCGGGTTTGCCGCCGCATCCATCGGCACCACCGGTGTGGTTGCGCCGGGCCGCAACGAATATGGCTCGTTGACGACGCCCGATCCGGTCGCCTTGCACCTGCTGCTCAAGGAACTGGCCGATGCGGGCGTGACGCACGCCTCGATGGAGGCGTCCAGCCACGGCCTCGACCAGCGCCGCCTGGACGGCGTGCGGCTCTCCGCCGGCGGATTTACTAATCTTGGCCGCGACCACATGGACTATCACCCAACGGTCGAGGACTATCACCGGGCCAAGCTTCGCCTGTTCGATACGCTGCTGCCGAAAGGCGCGTCGGCGGTGATCTTCGCCGACGATCCGTGGTCCGAGCCTACGATCAAGGCAGCGCAAGCGGCCAAGCTCGATGTGCGGACCGTGGGACGCCACGGCTCGTTCTTGAAGCTGAAGCGGGTGGAACATGAGCGGCACCGCCAGCGGGCGGAGGTCGAGGCTGACGGCACCCTCTACGAGATAGATTTGCCATTGGCCGGCGATTTCCAGATTTCAAACGCTCTTGTTTCCGCCGGCCTTGCCATCTCGACTGGAACGCCGGTCGCCAAGGCGATGATGGCGTTGGAAAAGCTGCAAGGTGCGCCCGGCCGTCTCGATCTTGTCGGCACGACAAGGGAAGGCGCGCCGGTCTATGTCGACTACGCCCATAAGCCGGATGCGCTGGAGAATGTGCTGACATCGGTGCGACCGTTCACGACAGGCCGCGTCGTCGTCGTGTTCGGCTGCGGCGGCGACCGTGATCGCGGCAAGCGGCCGATCATGGGCGAGATCGCCACGCGCCTGGCCGATGTCACCATCGTGACGGACGACAATCCGCGTTCGGAAGTGCCGGCCGATATTCGCGCGGCGATCATGGCTGCCGCGCCAGGCGCGGTCGAGATCGGCGACCGCCGCAGGGCGATCCATGAAGCGGTCCAGATGCTTCACGCCGGCGACACGTTGATCGTGGCCGGCAAGGGCCATGAGGAAGGCCAGACCATCGGGGCGGAAACCTTTCCGTTTTCCGACCACGAGGAAGTGCGCGCGGCGCTGAAGGATCGCGCGGCATGAGTTTCCTGTGGACCTCGGATGCGCTTGTCGCGGCAATGGGCGGACGACCACTCGGCATGATGCCGGAGGGTATTTCGGGCATTTCCATCGACACGCGCAGCCTGCAGCCGGGCGACGCCTTTTTCGCCATCAAGGGCGAGGCGATGGATGGCCACGATTTCGCCACCGCAGCTGTAAAGGCGGGAGCCGCCGTGCTCATCATCGCCGAAGGCAAGCTGCCGGCGCTGGGGCGGCTGACCGCGCCGATGATCGTCGTTCCCGACGTGCTTGTTGCGCTGGAAAAACTCGGCATTGCCGCGCGGGAGAGATCTAAGGGCAAGATCATCGCCGTTACCGGTTCGGCGGGCAAGACGACGACCAAGGAAGCGCTTCGGCGCGTGCTTGGCTCGGTCGGCTCTGTCCATGCGTCGGACAAGTCGTTCAACAATCACTGGGGCGTGCCGCTCACGCTGGCACGCCTTCCCGAACATACGCAATATGCGGTGTTCGAGATTGGCATGAACCATCCCGGCGAAATCCGCCCGCTGGTCAAGATGGTAAGACCGCATGTCGCCATCATCACGCTGATCGCTGCCGCGCATCTCGGCTTCTTCAAGAACCTCGACGAGATCGCCAAGGCCAAGGCCGAGATATTCGAAGGCATCGAACCCGAAGGCGCGGCATTGCTCAACCGCGACGACCCGCGCGCCAACATGCTGAACAAGCTGGCGCGGGCGGCCGGCGTGCAGCGCGTCTACGGTTTCGGCGAAAATGCGCGCTCCACCTATCGCCTGATCGATTGCGTGCAGCACGCCGACCATTCGACGGTGACGGCCAAGATCGCCGGCAAGGAAATGGTGCTGCGCATCGGCGCACCCGGCCGCCACATGGTGCAGAACGCGCTTGCAGTGTTGGGCGCTGCCCATCTCGTCGGCGCGGATGTCGCCAAGGCGGCATTGGCGCTCAGCGACCTTTCGGCCGAGCAGGGCCGCGGCAAGCGGCATTTGCTGCACCACCCGAAAGGCCCGTTCACGCTTATCGACGAAAGTTACAACGCCAACCCGGCTTCGATGAAGGCGGCGATGGAACTGCTCAACACGACGCCGGTTTCCGGCGACGGCAGGCGCGTGGCGGTGCTTGGCGACATGCTCGAACTTGGCGACCATTCGGCCAAGCTGCACGCAGCCCTGAGCGAACTCATCGTCGGCACCGAGACGTCGACGGTGCTGCTTGGCGGGCCGCAGATGCAGCATCTTGCCGAGGCGCTTCCCGCCGATATCCAGATTGCCTATCGCGACGGAGTTGAAGATTTGAGGCCGGTTCTGATCGATATGATCAAGCCGGGGGACGTGGTGATGATCAAGTCGTCGAAGGGGATCGGCTTTTCCAAGCTGGTCGACGCCTTGCTCAAAAAATTTCCGGCCGAAACTGAATTTTCAAGACAGACCTGACAGGTCTGGGGGACGAACAAAGCATGCTGACGCTGCTCGTTGAATTTGCAGACCGGTTCACGGCCTTCAACGTTTTTCGCTATATCACGTTCAGGACCGGCGGCTCGCTGATCACGGCGGCGTTGATCGTGTTCATCTTCGGACCGACCATCATCAATTCGCTGCGCATCAGGCAAGGCAAGGGCCAGCCGATCCGCGCCGACGGGCCGCAGACGCATTTCAAGAAAGCCGGCACGCCAACGATGGGCGGCCTGATGATCCTGACCGGCATCGTCATATCCTCGCTTTTGTGGGCAAACCTCACCAGCGTCTATGTCTGGGTGGTGCTGTTCGTGACGCTGGGCTTCGGCGCCATCGGCTTCTACGACGACTACCTCAAGGTCACAAAGCAGTCGCATCTCGGCTTTTCCGGCAAGGCGCGGCTCGCCTTCGAATTCCTGATCGCGGGCATCGCGGCGTGGATCATCATGCGCAACGGGCAGGCCCCGTTCTCGTCGTCGCTGACCTTCCCGTTCGCCAAGGAATTCCTGCTCAATCTCGGCTGGTTCTTCATTCCGTTCGCCGCTTTCGTCGTCGTTGGCGCGGGCAATGCGGTCAACCTGACCGATGGGCTCGACGGCCTCGCCATCGTGCCGATCATGATCGCGGCGGCGTCCTTCGGCGTCATCGCCTATCTCTCGGGCAACGCGGTGTTCGCGGAATATCTGCAAATCCATTTCGTGCCGGGAACCGGTGAGCTGGCGGTCATCCTCGGCGCGGTCATCGGCGCTGGCCTCGGCTTCCTGTGGTTCAATGCGCCCCCGGCGGCGATCTTCATGGGCGACACCGGCTCGCTGGCATTGGGCGGACTGATCGGCACAATTGCGGTCGCCACCAAGCACGAGATCGTGCTGGCCATCGTTGGCGGCCTGTTCGTGGTCGAGATCCTCTCGGTCATCATCCAGGTCGGCTATTTCAAGATGACCGGCAAGCGCGTCTTCCTGATGGCCCCGATCCATCACCATTTCGAAAAGCTCGGATGGACCGAGAGCCAGGTCGTGATCCGCTTCTGGATCATAGCCGTGATCCTGGCGCTCATCGGCCTTTCCACTCTCAAGCTCCGGTAGCAGTAACTTGATCCCAGCATCGGTATTTTCAGGCAAGCGGGTTTCCCTTTTCGGGCTTGGCAGTTCGGGCATCGCGACGGCGCGCGCGCTGATGGCGGGCGGGGCGGATGTGCTTGCGTGGGACGACAACCCGCAAAGCGTCGCAAAAGCCGAGGCGGAAGGCATTCCGACCGCCGACCTGCGCAGCGCCGATTGGGCAACCTTCTCGTCATTCGTGCTGTCGCCCGGCGTGCCGTTGACCCATCCAAAACCGCACTGGACGGTGGAGCTGGCGCGGGGCGCGGGCGTCGAAGTGATCGGCGACGTCGAGCTTTTCGCGCGTGAGCGCATTGCGCGTGCGCCGGATGCTCCCTTCATCGCGATTACCGGTACCAATGGCAAATCGACGACGACGGCGCTTACCGCCCATATCCTGAAGTCTGCGGGCCGCGACGCACAGATGGGTGGAAACATCGGCCGGGCGGTGATGACGCTCGATCCGCTCGCCGCCGAGCGGCACTATGTCGTCGAGTGCTCGTCCTACCAGATCGACCTCGCGCCTTCGATCAATCCGACCGCCGGTGTGCTGCTCAACCTGACGCCGGATCACCTCGACCGTCACGGCACGATGCAGCACTACGCTTCGATCAAGGAGCGTCTGGTCGCCGGCAGCGATACGGCCATCATTGGCGTGGACGATAGCTGGTGCGCCCAGATTGCGGACCGGCTGGAACGCGCCGGCAAAACCGTCGTCCGTATTTCCAAGCGCCTGCCTTTGACCGATGGCTATTTTGCCGACGGCACCAACCTGATGGAGGCTGTGAATGGCCGCTACAGCCGGATAGGTTTTCTGGAAGGCATTGGTTCGCTGCGTGGCCAGCACAATGCACAGAACGCGCTGGCTGCCGTTGCGGCCTGCCTGAAGGTCGGCCTCGAGCTTGGCGAAATCCAGACCGGCCTCGAAAGTTTTCCGGGTCTTGAGCATCGCATGGAGCAGGTCGGCCGCAAGGGTCACGTGCTGTTCGTGAACGATTCCAAGGCGACCAATGCGGATGCGGCGGCACCGGCCTTGTCCAGCTTCCCGCGCATCTACTGGATCGCCGGAGGGCTTCCGAAGGAAGGCGGCATCGAGCCTTTGCGCGGTCTGTTTTCGCGTATCGCCAAGGCGTATCTCATCGGCGAGGCCGCGCCTGCCTTCTCGGCCACGCTTGGCGAAACGGTGCCTTATGAAATTTCCGGCACGCTGTCAGCCGCGATCGAGCACGCGGCGCATGACGCCGAGCAGGATGACAGCGGCGAGGCCGTGGTGCTGTTGTCGCCGGCCTGCGCGAGCTTTGACCAGTTCAAGAATTTCGAGGTGCGGGGCGAAGCCTTCAGGCAAGCTGCGCATGCCATAAAGGGTGTAACGCCCATTGGAGGGGCACGCTGATGCAGAGCCGTCTCGACACTAGCCCGGTTTCCAACTGGTGGTGGACGATCGACCGCTGGTTCCTTGCTGCCTTCCTGTCGCTGATGGGACTGGGCATCATCCTGTCCTTTGCGGCGAGCCCTGCTGTCGCGGAACGCATCGGGCTTGATTCATTCCACTTCGCCACCCGGCAGATCATCTTCACGATCCCTGCGCTGGGCGTCATGCTGGCCGTGTCCTTCCTCAATGCGCGGCAGATTAGGCGATTGGCCGTCATCATGCTGTGCCTGATGCTTGTTCTGATGGTCGCCGTTCTTTACATCGGCGTCGAGGTGAAAGGTGCGCGGCGCTGGGTGTCCCTGGCGGGGTTGTCGATCCAGCCTTCCGAGTTTCTCAAGCCTGCCTTCGTGGTCATCTGCGCGTGGCTTTTTGCCGAGCACAAGCGTCAGCCGGATATTCCGGGCAACCTGTTTGCAATGATCCTGCTCGGGCTTGTGCTGGCGCTGCTGGTGGCCCAGCCCGACCTTGGCCAGACCATGCTGGTCACCGGCACCTGGGGCGTCATGTTCTTCATGGCCGGATTGCCGTGGATCTGGATCATTGCGCTGGGCGTCATCGGTGTCAGCGGCATGTTCGCGGCCTATGAGGTGTTTCCCCACGTCGCCGGGCGTATCGACCGCTTCCTGACCGGGGAGGGCGACACGTTCCAGGTAGATATGGGCCATGAAGCGCTGGTGAATGGCGGCTGGCTTGGGCTCGGGCCGGGTGAAGGCACGATCAAGCGCCTCATTCCCGACAGTCATGCCGACTTTGTCTTTGCTGTTGCGGGCGAGGAGTTCGGCCTCATCATGTGCTTCGGCATCATGCTGATCTTTGCCTTCATCGTGCTGCGCGGCCTCAGCACCGCGCTGAAAGAGCATGATGACTTCACCCGTTATGCAATCGGCGGACTGGTCACGGTTTTCGGGCTGCAATCGGTCATCAACATGGGCGTCAACCTGCAATTGATGCCGGCCAAGGGCATGACGCTGCCGTTCATTTCCTATGGCGGCTCGTCGCAGATCGCCATCGCCCTTTCCATGGGCATGGTGCTTGCCTTGACTCGCCGCAAACCGGAAAAGCGCAAACAGGCCGAATACGGCTTTCTGCAGCGGGCCATGCCGGCAGAGTAAATGGCAAAAGGCGTTATTCTTCTTGCCGCCGGAGGCACCGGCGGTCACCTGTTCCCTGCCGAGGCACTGGCTCACGAACTGAAGGAGCGCGGTTGGGCGGTCCATCTCGCAACCGACGATCGTGCAGAACGGTTTGCTGGACATTTCCCGGCTGAAGCCGTTCACCAGATACGTTCGGCAACGATAGGCTCGAAAAACCCGCTCGCCTTGTTGGCTACGTTCTGGAAGCTGTGGGGCGGCGTGCGCCAGGCTTCGGCGATCATCAGGCGGATCAAGCCGGCGGTGGTCGTTGGATTTGGCGGCTATCCGACGTTGCCGCCGCTCTATGCGGCGACGCGGCGCGGCGTGGCAACGCTCATCCATGAGCAGAATGCAGTGATGGGCCGTGCCAACCGGGCATTGTCGAGGCGGGTGACGGCAATTGCCGGCGGCTTCCTGCCGGAGGATGCCAGCGCTGCCGGGGCAAAGACCGTTACCACCGGAAACCCGGTGCGGCCACAGGTGATCGAGGCTTCGTCAACGCCATACTCCGTCTCGCGATCCGGTGACGCATTCCGCCTTCTGGTGTTCGGCGGAAGCCAGGGCGCGCAGTTCTTTTCCGACGCGGTTCCCGCCGCCGTCGCGCAGCTGACCAAGGACCAACTGGCGAGGCTTTCCGTCGTGCAGCAGGCTCGCGCGGAGGACGTGGCGCGCGTCAAGGCGGCTTACGAAAAGATCGGGGTGAAGGCGGAGGTCTCGCCCTTCTTCGCCGACATGGCGGCGCGCATGGCGGCCTGCCATCTGGTGATATCGCGCTCCGGCGCTTCGACCGTTTCGGAAATCGCGGTGATCGGCCGGCCGGCCTTGCTCGTTCCGTATCCGCACGCGCTTGACCATGATCAGGCTGCGAATGCGGCGGCACTTGCCGCTGCCGGCGGTGCCGAAGTTCATGCGCAATCGACGCTTTCAGTGGAGAAGATTGCCGGGCTGATCGGCGGCCTGATGAACAATCCGGACCGGCTGGCCTCGATGGCTGCTGCGGGCAAGACTGCCGGCAAACCAGATGCCACGAGGTTGCTCGCCGACCTGACAGAGGCTATTGCGTCCGGCAAATCAGTCGAACAATTCAGGAAGGAACTGCACGCATGAAGATGCCGCAATCCATCGGCCTCGTGCATTTCATCGGCATCGGCGGCATCGGCATGAGCGGCATCGCCGAAGTGCTGCATAACCTTGGCTACAAGGTGCAGGGCTCCGACCAGGCCGAGAGCGCCAATGTCCAGCGTCTGCGCGAAAAGGGCATCGAATGCTTCGTCGGCCACCGGGCTGAAAATCTCGGCGATGCCGAAGTTGTCGTGGTCTCGACGGCGATCAAGAAATCCAACCCGGAACTGAAGGCTGCACGCGAAAGGCTTTTGCCCGTGGTGCGCCGCGCCGAAATGCTGGCCGAGCTGATGCGCTTTCGCCAGGCCGTGGCCATTGGCGGCACGCACGGCAAGACGACCACGACGTCGATGGTGGCAACGCTGCTTGAAGCAGGCGGGCTTGATCCGACGGTCATCAATGGCGGCATCATCAACGCCTACGGAACCAACGCCCGCATGGGCGACGGCGAGTGGATGGTGGTGGAGGCCGACGAGAGCGACGGCACGTTCCTGAAGCTGCCGGCCGAAATTGCCGTCGTTACCAACATCGACCCCGAGCACCTCGATCATTACGGCAGCTTCGACCGCGTACGGGAGGCTTTCCGGCAGTTTGTCGAAAACGTGCCGTTCTACGGCTTCGGCGTGATGTGCATCGACCATCCGGAAGTGCAGGCGCTGGTCAGCCGCATCGAGGATCGGCGCGTCATCACCTATGGCGAAAACGCGCAGGCCGACGTGCGCTTCAGCAATCACCGCATGCACGGAGCCATTTCCGAATTCGACGTGATCATCCGCAACCGCAAGACGGGTGCCGACATTGCCATTCCCGGCCTGAGGCTGCCGATGCCGGGACGCCACAACGTTTCCAACGCCACGGCTGCCATCGCCGTTGCACATGAGCTTGGTCTTTCGCCCGAGGCGATCAGGAAGGGCCTGTCGTCGTTCGGCGGCGTGAAGCGGCGCTTTACTCACACCGGCTCATGGGACGGGGTCGAGATATTCGATGACTACGGCCACCACCCGGTCGAGATCAAGGCAGTGCTGCGGGCGGCGCGCGATTCGACCAAGGGCCGCATCATCGCGATTGCGCAGCCGCATCGCTTCACCCGCCTGCACGACCTGTTCGACGAGTTCTCGGTCTGCTTCAACGATGCCGATACGGTCATGGTCGCGCCCGTCTATGCGGCGGGCGAGGAGCCGATTGAGGGCATCAGCAGCGACACGCTGGTTGCCCGCATGCGCGCCGGCGGGCACCGCGACGCCCGCTACATCGAAGGCCCGTCCGCTATCGCGCCACTTGTGCGCGACCTTGCAAAGCCCGGCGATTTCGTTGTTTTCCTTGGTGCTGGTAACATCACCCAGTGGGCCTATGCATTGCCCAAGGAACTTGGCGAGGCGAAGATTTGAGCCGTGGCGAAGCACTGATAGAAAAGCTTGGTAGCGAACTCGCCGGTTTGCGCGGGCGCATCACGCCGAATGCCGAGATGGACAAGATCACCTGGTTTAGGGCAGGCGGCCTTGCCGATGCGCTGTTCCAGCCGGCCGACGAGGACGACCTGGCGGCTTTTCTTAAAGCTGTGCCTGAAGATGTGCCGCTGACCGTTGTCGGCGTCGGCTCGAACCTTCTGGTTCGCGACGGCGGCATCGGCGGATTTGTCGTTCGCCTTTCCGCCAAGGGTTTTGGAGAGGCAGAGGCGGTCTCGCGCACCCGGATCAGGGCAGGCGCAGCTGTGCCGGACAAGCGCGTTGCCGCAGTGGCGCTCGAAGCCGGCATCGGCGGCTTCCATTTCTATCACGGCATACCCGGTGCGATCGGCGGTGCGCTTCGGATGAACGCCGGTGCCAACGGCGTCGAGACGCGCGAGCGTGTCGTGGAAGGGACGGCGCTGGATCGCAAGGGCAACCGCCACACCCTTTCAAACGCCGACATGGGCTATGCCTACCGGCATTCGTCGGCAGCGGCGGACCTGATCTTCACCTCGGCGCTGTTCGAGGGCTATCCGGAAGACAAAGCGGTTATCAAGGCTGCCATGGATGCGGTCCAGCATCACCGCGAGACGGTGCAGCCCATTCGCGAGAAGACCGGCGGTTCGACGTTCAAGAATCCCGAAGGCACGTCAGCCTGGAAGGAAATCGACAATGCCGGATGCCGCGGGCTGATGATCGGCGGTGCGCAGATGTCGCCCATGCATTGCAACTTCATGATCAATACAGGGTCGGCTACCGGATACGATCTTGAATATCTTGGCGAGACCGTGCGCGCCCGCGTGCTCGAACATTCCGGCATCCGCCTTCACTGGGAGATCAAGCGGATCGGCAATTTCCGGGCCGGACATACGGTCCAGGAGTTTCTCGGACAGTTGCTCTGAAGACTCACCCGCGGAGTTTTTTCGCTGTTTTCGCAGAAAGTGAATCTCTCGGAATCGTAAGCACTTGTAACGGAATCAAACCTCTGATTCTCTGCTTCCGAAGCGTTTCCTGATTTGAGTCGTTTAGCGCGTTGTTTTTCTGGTGGGGTGACCCGCCGGGCGCTGTTCTTTTGTTTCAGGAAGCAGAGTTGCCAACCCGCCCAGGGGATGACGGGGAATGAAGAACAAGCACGTGGCCGTCTTGATGGGTGGGTTCTCGTCTGAGCGGCCTGTGTCCTTGTCTTCCGGGAAAGCTTGCGCCGATGCGCTTGAAGCCGAAGGCTACCGTGTCACTCGCGTCGACGTTGATCGCAACGTCGGTGCGACACTTGCCGATCTCAAGCCGGATGTCGCCTTCAACGCCCTGCATGGCCCCTTTGGCGAAGACGGCACGATCCAGGGGATCCTCGAATATCTCGCGATCCCGTACACGCATTCGGGCGTGCTTTCCTCGGCGCTTGCCATGAACAAGGGGCAGGCCAAGAAGGTTGCCAAGACCGCCGGCCTGCCGGTGGCGGAATCGAAGATCGTCAACCGGTTCTCGATTGTCGATAAGCATCCGATGCAGCCGCCCTATGTGGTCAAGCCGGTCAATGAGGGATCGAGCTTCGGCGTGGTCATCGTCAAGGAAGGGCAGTCCCATCCGCCGCAGGTGATTTCGTCGCCGGACTGGAAGTATGGCGATGTCGTCATGGTCGAGCGCTACGTCCACGGGCGAGAGCTGACATGCGCCGTGATGGGCGATGTGGCGCTCGGCGTTACCGAGATCATCCCGACCGGGCATGCCTTCTACGATTACGATTCAAAATACGTGGTCGGCGGATCAAAACACGAATGCCCTGCAAAAATTTCACCGAATATTTACCAAAAAATACTGACACTGTCGCTCAAGGCTCACCAAGCGATCGGTTGCCGGGGCGTATCCCGGTCGGACTTCCGTTACGACGACCGTCACTCCGAAAACGGCGAGGTTGTCTGGCTTGAGGTCAATACCCAGCCGGGCATGACGCCGACGTCTTTGGTGCCCGAAATCGCCGCACATGCGGGGCATTCGTTCGGCGATTTGTTGAGTTGGATGGTGGAGGACGCTTCGTGTCTGCGTTGAAGTGGGGACAAAGTAGCGGAAGGGGCGTCTTTGGCGCTGCGCTGACTGATGTCTTTGCGCCACTTGGCCGTTTCGTCCCGCGTCGCTGGCTGCGTCGGCCGCTGCGCATGGTGTCGAGGCTCGGTCAGGGTGCGTACAAGGCTCCACCCTATGCCGCGACGATGCTCTCCGCCGTGCTGCTTTCATCCAGTGCGACTTATGGCGCCTATCTCGGCGGCCATCTCGACAGCTTTGTGCAAAGCGTTACGGCGCGGACCGGCTTTGCCGTTGACCAGATCAAGGTGGTCGGCAACGAGCATACTTCTGAAATCGATATCCTCGACAAGCTTGAACTGAACGGCTGGACGTCGCTGATCGGGCTCGATGTCGAGGCTGCGCGCGAAAGGGTGGCTTCGCTGCCTTGGGTCGAGGTTGCGACCGTTCGCAAGGTCTACCCGCATACGCTTGAAATCCGTTTGGACGAGCGGCAGGCCTTTGCCCTTTGGCAGCAGGGAACGACGCTCAATGTGATCGAGCGCTCCGGCCGCATCATTGCGCCCTTCACCGGCGGTGCGCTGTCGAAGCTGCCGCTTATTGTCGGCAGTGGTGCGCCTGACCATGCCCCTGACCTGATGGCGCAGGTACAGCAATTCCCGAAGCTTGCAGCGCAGGTCAAAGGCTATATTCGCGTCGGCGACCGGCGCTGGAATCTCAAGCTTGGCAACGGCATCACCGTGAAGCTGCCTGAGAACGACGTTGCCCAGGCTCTCGCCGACGTTGAGCGGATGGACAGTGAAAACGGTCTGCTCGGCCGCGATGTCGTGGCTGTCGATATGAGAATTTCCGATCGCGTTGCCGTGGAGCTGTCGCCGGACGCGTCGGCCGCCCGCATGGCGGCGTTGAAGGAAAAGCCGAAGGGCCTTGGCAAGCCGGAGAAGAAAATATGAGTTGGCTTGGCGGGCACGGCGATTCCTCTTCGCGCCGTTCTGGCATTCTTACGGTGCTTGACGTTGGTTCAAGCAAGGTCTGTTGCGTTGTCGCGAAGCTCAAGCCCAACGAAGATGGCAAGCTGCTGCGCGGTCGTTCGCACCGCGTCCAGGTCATCGGCATAGGGCATCAGAAATCGCAGGGCGTGAAGTCCGGCGTGGTCGTCGATCTCGATCGTGCCGAACATGCAATTCGCCTTGCCGTCGATTCCGCCGAACGCATGGCGGGGCTGACCGTTGATTCGCTCATCGTCAACATGACGGCTGGCCGTCTCAAGAGCGAAACCTTTTCCGCGACCATCAATCTGGGCGGGCACGAGGTTGATGAAGGCGACATCAAGCGGGTTCTTCTGGCCGGCGCGCGGCAGGCGCTGAGGTCTGAGCGCGAAGTGATCCATTCATTGCCGGTCGGCTTCGCGCTCGATTCCGAACACGGTGTCCGCGATCCGCGCGGCATGGTGGGCGATACGCTTGGCGTCGACATGCATGTGCTGACGGGCGATGCGGCGCCTCTGAAAAATCTTGAGCTCAGCATCAATCGTTCGCACCTTTCGGTCGAGCGCCTTGTCGCCACGCCATATGCAAGCGGTCTTGCGGCTCTCGTTGACGATGAGCTCGAAATGGGTGCCGCCTGCATCGACATGGGCGGCGGTACGACGACCATCTCGATTTTCTCGGAAGGCTCCTTCGCGCACGGAGATGCCATTCCTGTTGGCGGCAACCACGTTACGCTGGACCTTGCCAAAGGCTTGTCGACCACGATCGAGGCGGCCGAGCGCCTGAAGGTGATGCATGGCTCTGCGTTGCCGGGCAGCGCAGACGACCGCGACCTGGTCACCATTCATCCCATCGGCGATGACCACGAGGCTCCCCAGCAGGTTCCCCGCTCGGTGATGACGCGCATAATTCGCGCCCGCGTCGATGAAACGCTCGAATTGCTGCGCGACCGAATCAACAAATCAGGTTACGGCAGTGCAGTGGGAAAGCGGATCGTGCTGACGGGCGGCGCGAGTCAGCTTGCCGGATTGCCGGAGGCCGCGCGGCGCATTCTTGGCAGGAACGTGCGTATAGGACGGCCGCTGGGTGTTGCCGGCCTTCCCGAAGCTGCAAAGGGACCAGCGTTTTCGACCGTGGTCGGGCTTTTGATCTATCCGCAGGTCGCAAGCTTCGAGAGTGCTTCAGCTAGTAGAGTGTCTGGTCTGAAGATGACCGGAACCGACGGACGATTGCAGCGCATGAGTCAGTGGTTGAGGGAAAGTTTCTAGAGTTGACGGGGACAGCCCCATAGGCGGCCGCCATGGCGAGGCGGCGGGAAAAGGCAAAGGACGAGGACAATGGCAATCAATCTGCAAAAGCCGGACATTACCGAACTCAAGCCACGAATCACCGTATTCGGTGTCGGTGGCGGTGGCGGCAATGCGGTCAACAACATGATCACAGCGGGCCTGCGCGGCGTCGAGTTCGTGGTGGCGAACACGGATGCGCAAGCGCTGACCATGTCCAAGGCTGAGCGGCTTGTTCAGCTCGGCGCGCATGTTACCGAAGGTCTTGGCGCTGGTTCGCAGCCCGAGGTTGGTCGTGCGGCGGCAGAAGAATGCATCGATGAGATCAACGACCATCTCTCGAACACGCATATGTGCTTCGTTACTGCCGGCATGGGTGGCGGCACCGGAACAGGTGCTGCGCCAGTGGTTGCCCGCGCTGCCCGTGAAAAGGGCATCCTGACCGTCGGCGTCGTCACCAAGCCGTTCCATTTCGAAGGCCAGCGCCGCATGAAGACGGCTGATCTGGGCATCGAGGAACTGCAGAAGTGCGTCGATACGCTGATCGTTATCCCGAATCAGAACCTGTTCCGCCTGGCCAATGACAAGACCACCTTTGCCGACGCTTTCGCCATGGCCGACCAGGTGCTCTATTCGGGCGTTGCCTGCATCACCGACCTGATGGTCAAGGAAGGCCTGATCAACCTCGACTTTGCCGACGTTCGCTCTGTCATGCGCGAAATGGGCAAGGCGATGATGGGCACCGGCGAGGCATCGGGCGAAGGCCGCGCGATGGCCGCAGCCGAAGCTGCCATTGCCAACCCGCTGCTCGACGAAACCTCGATGAAGGGTGCCAAGGGGCTGCTGATCTCCATCACCGGCGGTCGCGACCTTACCCTGTTCGAGGTCGACGAAGCGGCAACCCGCATTCGTGAAGAAGTCGACCAGGACGCCAACATCATCCTCGGCGCTACTTTCGACGAGGATTTGGAAGGCGTCATTCGCGTGTCGGTTGTCGCTACCGGCATCGACAAGTCGGCAGCGGATATTGCCGCCGCGCCGATCTCGATCCGCTCGGTTCCGCCAAAGCAGCAGGCGCGTCCTGCCGCCGTCGCGGAAGTACGTCCGGCTCCGGTGCAGCCCGCCGCTGTTCAACAGGAGCAGCGCGCACATGACCCAATCGCGGAAGCCATTCACATGGCCGAGCAGAACTCTGCTGCGATGGCCCACCGGCCGGCTCCGTCTACCCATGCCGAAGACTTCCGTCCGCAGAGCAAGCTGTTCTCGGCCCCGGCTGCGCAGGCGCCTGTCCAGCACGCAGCACCCCAAGTCATGCAGCAGCCTGCTCCGCAGCCGCGCGAGATGCCGCAGCCTGTCGCTGCCGCACCGCAGCGCATGCCCCGCGTCGAGGACTTTCCTCCGGTCGTGAAGGCGGAAGTGGAAGCCAAGTCGCATCCGGTCGATCATGAAGATCGCGGTCCGATGGGCCTGCTGAAGCGCCTTACCAATGGCTTGACCCGTCGCGAAGAGGAGCCGGCGCGCTTGCAGCCTGCCCAGCCGCGCGAGCCAAAGCTGCGCCAGGCCGCCCCGGAAGTTCGTCGCATGCCGAGCCAGGACCCGCAGCTCTACGCGCCGCGTCGTGGCCAGCTTGACGATCAGGGCCGCCTTGCATCGCCGTCGCGCAGCACCCACGAGGAAGACCAGTTGGAAATCCCGGCCTTCCTGCGTCGCCAGGCGAACTGACCGTTAACCGGTTGGAGCACTTATCAACAGGCAGGCGTGAAAACGCCTGCCTGTTTCTCTATAAATGCCTTTAAATCAAACGGTTGCTGCCGTCTCAGCAGGGCATGAGCCGTTACACGAGGTAAGAAAGCGTGATTTGGAGTCCGTCAGGCGGATTATTATCTTCGCGCCGAAATAACTGACTGCGGGTTGGGATGGGGCCTCCAGTCGTCTATACATGTAAAGCCGGTCGAGCAGACAAGGCTGGCAATGTGGGCTTGGGCACACGGGGATCGTTTTGAACGATTATCAAACGACAGTTAAGGCGCGAGTGACGCTGGCGGGCACGGGTGTCCACAGCGGCAAGCCGGTTTCCGTGAGCTTTGTTCCCGCCGATGCCGATACGGGCATCCTGTTTCATTTTGTAGGCGAGGGCGCGTCCGACAAGGAAGTGCGCGCACTGGTTTCGGAAGTCGGCGCAACCGACCTCTGCACCTTGCTGGGAGATCCGGCCGGCCAACATGTGGCAACCGTCGAACATCTGATGGCGGCACTTCTCGGCGTTGGCATCGACAACCTGATCATAGAGATCGACGGCAACGAGATTCCGATCCTCGACGGCAGTGCCGCCATGTTTGTCGATGCGATCGACCAGGTTGGTATCGAGACGCTTTCGGCCAAGCGCCGTTTCATTCGCATCGTCAAGCCGGTTCGCATCGAAAGCGGAGCTTCGTGGGCCGAGTTCAGGCCCTATGCCGGCACGCGTTTCGAAGTTGAGATCGATTTCGAAAGCCCGGCCATCGGCCGGCAGCAATTCGCCTCCGATCTGAATGCCGACGTTTTCCGCCGCGATATTGCGCGTGCGAGGACATTCGGCTTCATGAAGGACGTCGAGCGGCTTTGGGCTGCGGGCTATGCGCTCGGCTCGTCGCTGGAGAATTCGGTGGTGATCGGCGACGACAACCGCATCATCAACATGGGCGGGCTCCGTTACCCGAACGAGTTCGTTCGTCACAAAACCCTTGATGCTATGGGCGATCTGGCGCTTGCCGGCGCGCGTTTCATCGGTTGCTTCCGCTCCTACCGTGGCGGCCACAGGCTGAATGCGGCGGCGCTTCGCAGGCTTTTGTCGGACCGTTCCGCCTTCGAAATCGTCGAGACGACGCGGCCCGAACGCGGCCGTAGCGCCGAAATGCGGGCAGCCCGCTCTCCTGTCTATGCGCCGTGGGTAATCTGACCTCGGCTCGCTGCCACAAAAATGTGCGATTGCCGGACGATAGCGTTGCCGCGCGATGCTGTTATGGTCTATGGCTGCTCGCTGATGACTGAAATGGTGCCGAAAGGGCCGACTCCAATCATGTTGTTCAAACGGGCTGATCGATCGATGGCACCCGCGAAGCGTATTCTCCTGGCCCTGTCGGTTGCAACGGCGCCTTTACTGCTGTCCGGCTGCATGTCGTCTGAAAAGGATATCGATCTCTCGACCTATGTCGACCAGACCGAGCCGGCCGACGTGCTCTACAATCAGGGCCTCGCCAACCTCAACGCCGGGCGCCTCGCCGAGGCAAGCAAGAAGTTTGCGGCTGTCGATCGGCAGCATCCGTATTCCGAGTTCGCCCGCAAATCGATGGTCATGGGCGCTTTCGCCAGCTATCGACAGGGCAACTACGAAGAAGCGATCGGTTCCGCCAAGCGCTACCTGACATTGTATCCGTCTACCGAAGACGCCGACTACGCGATGTACATCATCGGGCTCAGCTATTTCCGCCAGATCCGGGACGTGACCCAGGATCAGAAGGAATCGCGCCAGACGGTTCAGACCATGCAGGAACTGGTCACGCGCTGGCCCGACTCCGAGTATGTCGAGGACGCGAAGGCGAAAATCCGCTTCGCGAACGATCAGCTTGCCGGCAAGGAAATGCAGATCGGCCGTTATTATCTCGAACGGCGTGAGTATCTGGCGGCGATCAAGCGTTTCCGCAGCGTCGTCGAAAACTATTCCAACACCCGTCACATCGAGGAAGCGCTGGCCCGACTGGTCGAAGCCTACTACGCGGTGGGCCTGACCGACGAGGCGCAGACCGCTGCTGCCGTGCTCGGCCAGAACTATCCGGACAGCCAGTGGTACAAGGATTCCTACAAGCTGCTGCAGGGCGGCGGTCTCGCGCCGCGTGAGAATGCCGGCTCGTGGATTTCCAAGGCCGGAAAGCTCATCACCGGCTGAAGGTCCTGATGCTCGCCAGACTGTCGATCCGCGATATCGTTCTGATCGAGAAGCTGGACATAGACTTTTCGCCGGGGCTCTCCGTGCTGACCGGCGAAACGGGTGCTGGTAAGTCCATCCTGCTCGATGCTTTGTCGCTCGCCCTTGGCGCGCGAGGCGACGCTTCGCTGGTTCGCCACGGTGCGACGCAGGGCCAGGTGACCGCCGTCTTCGACGTGCCGCGCAACCATCCAGCCAGACTTGTTCTTTCCGAAAATGCGATCGAGGACGATGGCGACATCATTCTTCGCCGCTTGCAGACGGCTGATGGGCGCACGCGCGTCTTCGTCAACGACCAGCCGGCCAGCGTTACCTTGATGCGCGATATCGGCCGGGCGCTGGTGGAAATCCACGGGCAGCACGACGACCGGGCGCTGGTGGATGCCGGCGCACACCGGGAGCTGCTGGACGCATTCGGCGGCCATGCCGGCGCTGTCCGCGAGACCGCCGAGGCATGGCGCACCTGGCGCGCGGCGGAGCAGGAGCTTGCGCGCCATCGCGCCAAGGTGGAGGCCGCGGCGCGGGAAGCTGATTTTCTCCGGGCATCGGTGGCGGAATTGGTCAAGCTCGACCCGCAGCCGGGAGAGGAAGGCGACCTTGCGGAACTTCGCGCCGCCATGATGCGGGCCGAGAAGGTCGCTTCTGAAATCCACGATGCGCAGGATGTTCTGTCCGGTCCGTCTTCGCCCTTGCCGCAACTGGCGAGCCTGTTGCGGCGCTTGCAGCGCAAGGCAGGCGAAGCGCCCGGCCTGCTGGACGATGTCGTGAAATCGCTGGATGAGGCGATGCTTTCGCTCGATGCCGCGCAGTCGGGTGTCGAAGCAGCACTTCGGGCGACCGAATATGATCCGCAGAAGCTTGAAAAGGCCGAAGAGCGGCTGTTTGCGCTGAGGGCCGTTGCGCGCAAGCACAATGTCGCCGTGGATGACCTTGCACGTTTGCGCGACACCATGTCGGCCGACCTTGCCGACCTCGATGCCGGCGAAGACCGTTTGCATGGGCTGGAAAAGCAGAGCGTGGCGACGCGTGCGCTCTACGACGAGACGGCGGCGCATCTTTCGGAACTCCGCCACGCTGCGGCTACCGGCCTGCTCAAGGCGGTGATGGCGGAGCTTCCCGCGCTCAAACTGGAACGCGCGGAGTTCCTCGTGGAGATGGCGAGCGAGGCCGACAACCGCATGGAAGAGGGCATCGACCAGATCGAGTTCTGGGTGCGCACCAATCCGGGCACCCGTCCCGGTCCGATGATGAAGGTGGCCTCCGGCGGCGAGCTGTCCAGGTTCCTGCTGGCGCTCAAGGTGGCGCTGGCCGACCGCGGCTCGGCACCGACGCTTGTGTTCGATGAAATCGATACCGGCGTGGGCGGCGCGGTGGCGGATGCCATCGGGCAGCGGCTGGCACGCCTTTCCAAGCGCGTGCAGGTGTTGTCGGTCACCCATGCGCCGCAAGTCGCGGCGCGCGCATCGACGCATTTCCTGATCTCGAAGTCGGGCGGCAGCGACCGGGTCGCGACCGGTATTGCCGAGATGGATACGGATGCCCGCCAGGAAGAAATCGCCCGCATGCTGGCCGGTGCGACCATCACCGATGAAGCGCGCGCAGCGGCTCAAAGGCTGCTGCGGGAAAACACGGCGGCAGCTTCCTGAACAGTTGGCGAGCTGCCAAATTGAGTCAGGATAAGCGTCTATGTGGCTGTTTCCTTGCAGCTTCCTGCGCTACAAATCCCCCATCGCTTGATCCGTCCTGTTGTTGCACCGTTCGCGTGGGAGAGGCGCCATGTCTGGAAAACCTGTCAATGCCTTGACCGAGGGCGAAGCCGCGGACGAGCTGGAGCGTCTTGCCATTGAAATCGCGGAGCATGACCGGCGCTATCATGCCGAGGATGCGCCGACGATTTCCGACGCGGAATATGATGAGTTGAGGCGTCGCAACCTCGCCATCGAGGAACGCTTTCCCGATCTGATCCGCGAGGATTCGCCGTCGAAGAGCGTGGGCGCGCCGCCGGCGGAAGGCTTTGCAAAGGTGCGCCACGCCGTGCCGATGCTCAGCCTCGCCAAGGCCTATACCGATCAGGACGTGGTCGATTTCATCGAGCGTGGCCGGCGGTTCTTCGAGCGGGACAAAGACCTCGACATCGCTTTCACGGCAGAGCCGAAGATCGACGGGCTGTCGGCGTCATTGCGCTACGAGAACGGCGTTTTCGTGCAGGGCGCGACGCGCGGCGATGGCGCGGTCGGCGAAGACATCACCGCCAATCTCAGGACGATTGCCGACATACCGGCGCGGCTTGCCGGTTCGGGTTGGCCGGAGGTCATCGAGATCCGCGGCGAGGTCTACATGACCTATGCCGAATTCCAGGCGTTGAAGGAGCGTTCGGCGGCCAGCGGCGGGCAAGACTACGTCAATCCGCGCAACACGGCGGCGGGTTCGCTGCGCCAGAAAGACCCTTCGGTTACCGCCAGCCGGAACCTGAAGTTCTTCGCCTATGCCTGGGGCTATACGACTGAAGATCCGGCACCGACGCAGTATGATGCAGTGCAGAAGTTCGCCGACTGGGGGTTCAAGATCAGTCCACTGATGGTGCGGGCAAGGTCGGTCGAGGACCTTATCGCGCAATACAAGCTGATCGAGGCGCAGCGCTCGTCGCTCGGCTATGACATTGACGGGGTCGTCTACAAGGTCGATCAGCTCGAATTGCAGCGCCGCTGGGGCTTTGTCACCGGCGAGCCGCGCTGGGCGGTTGCCCATAAATTCCCGGCAGAGCAGGCGACGACGACGGTGCGCAGGATCGACATCCAGGTTGGCCGCACCGGCACGCTTGCGCCTGTGGCGCGGCTTGCGCCGGTCACCGTTGGCGGGGTGGTCGTCGAGAACGTCACGCTGCACAACGAGGACTATATCAAGGGCTTCGACAGTTTTGGTCTGCCGATTCGCGAAGGCAACGACATTCGCATCGGCGACACGGTCGTGATCCAGCGGGCAGGGGACGTCATCCCGCAGATTGTCAGCGTGGTCATCGACAAGCGGCCCGCCGATGCCGAGCCTTATCAATTCCCCCATAGCTGCCCGGTCTGCGGCTCGCCTGCAACGCGCGAAATCAATGAGAAAACCGGCAAGGAAGATTCGCGCCGGCGCTGCACGGGCGAGCTGATCTGCGCGGCGCAGGCGGTGGAGGCGCTCCGCCATTTCGTGTCGCGCGGGGCGATGGACATCGAGGGCCTCGGTGCGGAGAACATCGACATTTTCTTCAATGCCGGCCTGATCAAGACCGCTGCCGATATTTTCACGCTGAAGGACCGACGACCCGATGTGCAACGGGCGCTGGCCGAACGCCGCGAGGAGCAGGCGAAGCTGCGCGAGGCGGCTTCGGGAAAGACGCGCAAGAATGTCCGCAGCGTCGAGGACCGAAATTATGAAGGCCTCGACAAGCTGTTTGCAGCAATCGACGCGCGCCGCGAACCGGAACTCGACCGCTTCATTTTTGCACTCGGTATCCGCCATGTCGGAGAGACGACCGCCGCGCTGCTCGCAAAGACGTTCTCGACCATCGAGGAACTGATCCGCATCGGCAAGGAGACGGCTGCAGCCGCCGATCCGCATACGGTGTTCCCTTCCATCAACGGCATCGGCGATACGGTGATCGGGGCGTTGCGCGATTTCTTCGCCAATGAGCGAAACGACGATGTGCTGGACGCGCTGCTGACCCAGGTCCACCCCAAGCCTTATGTCGTCACCGTTTCTGCCGACAGCGTCGTGGCCGGCAAGACGGTCGTGTTCACCGGTTCTCTTGAAAAAATGTCCCGTTCGGAAGCCAAGGCGATGGCCGAACGGCTTGGCGCCAAGGTGGCCGGGTCAGTGTCCGCCAAGACCGATCTGGTCGTTGCCGGGCCGGGCGCCGGTTCGAAGCTCAAGCTTGCAAGCGAGCTTGGCATCGAAGTGATCGACGAAGACGAGTGGTTCGTGCGCGTGGGCAAGGGATAGGGGGCCCGTCGGCCAAGTGCCTGCGGCCGTGAACAGTTTCGTGCTCTTCGCTGCCGCAAGCCTTTGATCGCGCTAGCTTTTGCAATAAATTTCTCGCTGGCTAATCCACGCCCTCGAAACCTCCCTCATACTCTGCCGCAGTTTCTCTCTTGGGAAAGCGGTGTCGCGACGGCGCAATCGTGGGAGAGGAACCGGCGCCTCGGTGGCGGGCTAACGTGGCTCGCGCCGGGGAGGTTTGGTCTGCCCCCCACGAAGGGACCGGTTGTGTCCTGTGCAGCGTTGAAAGGGGACGCGCTAGGCTCGCCGAGTGTTGCCCTCACCTTAGCAGCGGCATCTTTTCGGAGAGCCTGTGAGGGGACCCGGCTTGTCGATGAAAGCGGGCGGATTTGAAATCTTAAAACGCCGGACGGGCGGTCAGGGGACCGCATACTATTACTAAACGAGCGATCGCCTGACCGCCCGTCTTCCCTTACTCAATGGCCAGATGCGAATGCAGGCGTGGCAATGGATAGGTGCGAAAATTCCCAAGCTGGCCCACGGGCTTTCCGCAACACATCATTTCCGCTGAAGAGTTGGCTCAACCGAATTCGTGTGACAGGGCAGGGCCGGCCACCTACAAACCGTGCTTCCTGAAGGGCGATGCATGTCTACCGAAGCGATACCCGCAAGATCCGGATCAAGTGCGTTCTGGCAAGGCGCGCGGCTGAGCATTCCCGTCGTCGTCGCGTCGGGCCCGTTTGCGGCGCTGTTCGGGGCGATTGCGGTCGATAACGGCTTTTCGGTATTCGAAGCTTTCCTGATGAGCGCGTCGGTGTTCGGCGGGGCCAGCCAAATGGTGGGCATCGAACTGTTCGGCCACCATGTCGCGCCGTGGCTGATCGTGCTGTCGATCTTCGCCGTCAATTTCCGGCATGTGCTTTACTCCGCTGCGATTGGCCGAAGCCTTTCGCACTGGTCCGCGCCGAAGCAGGCCATCGCCTATTTCCTGCTGACCGATCCGCAATACGCTTTTGCCGAAAGCGAAGCCCAGTCCGGCCGCAAGGTCAGCTTCGTCTGGTATATGGGGGCAGCCCTTACCGTCTATTTCTTCTGGAACGTACTGACATTGGCAGGCGCGATTGCCGGCACCTTCATTCCGGACACCAGCGCGCTCGGCATCGATTTCCTTCTGCCGATCTACTTCCTCGGTCTGGTGATGGATTTTCGCAAGCGGCCCTTGTGGCTGCCCATCGTGATCGTCAGCGGGATTGCTTCCATCATCGCCTACAAGACGGTCGGTTCGCCTTGGCATGTTTCGCTTGGCGCGCTGGCGGGCGTTGCGCTTGCCGTCATCCTGCCGCCAAGCCGCAGCGGCATTGGCGTCGATCCGGAGCACATGCCATGAGCACGACATTCTGGATCATCATTGCGGGAGCCATCGCGACCTATCTGACGCGTGTCGGCGGGCATCTCGTCCTGTCGCGGTTCGAAACCATCCATCCGCGCGTCGAAGCCGGTCTCAATGCCGTTCCGGCTGCCGTTTTGACGACGCTGGTCGCGCCGGCGGCACTGGGTGCCGGGCCAGCCGAATGGGCGGCGCTGATCATCTCCGGCCTTGTAGCCCTGCGCGGCGGCCTGATGGCCATGTTCCTGACGGGGGCCGTGGTCCTCATCCTCGCCCGCCAGTTCGTCTCGTAGATTCAGGTGAGGACGGCCTGCAAGGCCGGCTTCAGCCTTTAGGTCGCCAGAGGGGCAGTGGCCTTTTCCAACCAGGCCAGGACCTCGCCGTCGAGCATCGGGCCAATCTCTTCCAGAACGCGGGCGTGGTAGGCATCAAGCCAGAGCAATTCGTCCCGAGTCATGAGGTCTGGACGCAGGAGCCGGCTGTCGAAAGGCGCAAGCGTCAGCGTTTCGAAGCCGTGCATGGCGATGTCGCCGCCGGGCAGGCTTTCAGCCGGGTCGACCACGATGAGGTTTTCCAGCCGGATGCCGTAGTGGCCTTCCTTGTAGTAGCCCGGCTCGTTGGAAAGCATCATGCCTTCAAGCAGCTTCTCCGTTCCCGTGCGGGCAATGCGCTGCGGGCCTTCATGCACGGCAAGATAAGAGCCGACGCCGTGGCCGGTGCCATGGGCATAGTCGAGGCCACGTTGCCACAGCGCCATGCGGGCAACGGCGTCGATCTCCGAACCGCGCGTGCCGGCGGGGAAGCGCAGGGTCGAAATGCCGATCAGACCCTTCAGCACCAGCGTGTAGCGCTCGCGCATCTCCTCGGTCGGCTGGCCGACGGGCACTGTGCGGGTGATGTCGGTGGTGCCGTCCTGATATTGCGCACCGGAATCGAGCAGGAACAACTCGCCTTCGGCCAACTTCCGGCTGGTGGCGCGCGAGACGCGGTAGTGCATGATCGCGCCGTTGGGGCCGGCGCCCGAGATGGTGTCGAAGGAAACGTCGCGCAGCGGCATCTGCGTTTCCTCGCCGGTGAGGCGGCGGCATTCCTCGAGCTTTGTCACCGCAGCGATCTCGTCGAGGCTGCCGGGCTTCTGGCGGTCGAGCCAGCACAGCAGCTTGGCAACGGCTGCGCCATCACGGCGATGGGCGGCGCGGCTGCCTTCGATTTCGGCGCGGTTCTTGGTGGCGCGCGGAATGCGGGCCGGGTCGGTGGCTGCGATGATGGTGCCGCCATTTTCCTCGACCAGCATCCTGAGCTTGTCTGCTGCCAGAATTGGGTCCAGCGCGATTTTCGCACCGCCGGTCGCAAGGGTTGCAATGGCGGGCTCGAATGCATCCGGTTCGGCAAGCCCGGTGAGTTGTGTCAGGTAGGCCGCCACTTCGCGGGAGAATTTGCGGCTGTCCATGAACAACTGATGCCGGCCATCGGCTGCGAGAATGGCGAAGCCGAGCGCAAGCGGCGTGTGTGGCACGTCATTTCCGCGAATATTGAAGGCCCACGCGATGGAGGATGGGTCGGTGAGGACCGCGTGCGTCGCGCCATCCTTGGCGATTGCCGCTGCGAGGCGCGCAAGCTTGTCCTTGGCCAGTTCGCCCGCGAACGCTATCGGGTGGATCTCGACCGGGGAGACGGGCGGTTCAGGCTGGTCGTCCCAGATGATGTCGACAGGGTTTTTCTCGGCGGCGACGAGCTCAGCGCCAATTTTGTCGGCGGAAGCTTGCAGCGCCTTGACTTCGCTTACCGTGTGCAGCCAAGGATCGAAGCCGAGCCGCGTGCCCTTGGCAAGATTGCTCCTGATCCACACCGGCGGCGGGTTGTCGACAAGGCTTTCGATGGAAAAGATGTCGAGATCGACCTCGGCGCGTACCTGCAGCGTGTAGCGGCCATCGACGAAGACGAAGGCCCGTTTGGCGAGGATGAGCGCAATGCCGGCGGAGCCCGAAAAGCCGGTCAGCCAGCGCAGGCGCGCGGCACGCGCCGGGACATATTCGCCTTGATGCTCGTCCGCGCGGGGCACCAGGAAGCCGTCCAACCCATTGGCGGCAAGCCATTCGCGCAGCTTCGCGACGCGGGGCTTGCCGACGGAGGGATCGCCGGCCGAATCGAAGGACTGGAACATGGGTGCAGCTCTTTGAAAGATGGATTGGCCGGACCGTAGCCGCGGGGGAGCGGACTGGCAATTGTCGAGCGGTAGTCCAGATCAGCGCTTGAGGTGGATGGTGACCCAGCCCTCGAGGTGAAGCGTGCGGATGTGGCGGAAGCCTTGCGCAATGTAGGCGTCGAGCACGGCGTCGTGCTGGCGGTCGAGGATGCCGGAAAGCACGAGCGATCCGCTGGGTTGGAGATGCGCGGCCATGTCCGGCGCGATTTCCATCAGCGGGCCAGCGAGGATATTGGCGACGATCAGCGCGAAGGGGCCGCGCTTGGCAAATACAGGATGGTCGAAGCCGGTGGCAGTGGCGGTTTCGACCAGATCCGAAGCATTGTTGAGCTTGACGTTTGCCGTTGCGACCTCGGTGGCGACCGGATCGATGTCGGTCGCCAGCACGGGGATCGCGGCGAGCTTGGCGAGCGCGATGGCAAGGACCGCGCTACCGGTGCCAAGGTCGAGCGCGTTCTTCGGATGCTCGGCCTCGACCACGCTTTCCAGCACTTCGAGGCAGCCGGCAGTGGTTCCGTGATGGCCGGTGCCAAAGGCAAGGCCGGCCTCGATTTCAATCGCGATGTCGCCGGGCTTGATCTGGTCGCGGTCGTGCGCGCCGTGGACGAAGAAGCGCCCCGCACGGACCGGCTTCAACCCTTCCAGCGACTTAGCGACCCAGTCGATGTCAGGCAGGACTTCGCGTTCCAGCGGTTTGTCGACGGAAAGAGTGGTCAGCAGATCGCGCAGTTGTGCCTCGACCGCATCGACATCGCCCTCGGCATAGAGCGAGATTTCGTGGAGGTCGCGATTCTCGTCCATTTCGAGGACCGAGATCGGCCAGCCGTCTTCCTCGAAAGCGGTTTCCATGGCGGCGAAGATGCGCTCGGCCTCGGCTTTCGACGTGGTCAAATGGAGGCGCGTCTGGGTCATGGGCGACGAGTGTCTCGCGTTGGTCGGTCAGCCTTCCGCCGCAAGCCGTTTCAACTTGGCGATGGCGTTGCTTGAACTCTCGCCATAAGCGATGGTGCCGGCAAAGTCACCCTTGGCGTTCAACAGCAGCACGGAAGCGGTGTGGTCCATGGTGTAGTCGCCGTCTTCGGTCGGCACTTTCTTGGCATAAATGCCGAATGCCTTGGCCATCGCCTCGACCTTTGCCGGTTCGCCGGTGATGCCGACGATGCGGTCCGAAAAGTTGGAGATGTAAGTTTTCATAATCTCCGGCGTGTCGCGCTCGGGGTCGATGGAGATGAAATAGGCCTTGATGTCCTTGCCTTCATCGCCCAGCGTGTTCAGCCAGCCGGCCATTTCGAATAGCGTGGTGGGGCAGACTTCTGGGCAATGGGTAAAGCCGAAGAAGACGGCGCTCGGATGCCCGCGCAGCGCGGCTTCGGTGATCGGCTGGCCAGCCTGGTCGGTGAGCGCGAACGGTGCGCCGAAAGGCTCGCCGCCATAGTGGGTGTCGTACCAGCTATAGGTGAGCCAGCCGATGCCGGCTGTCATCAGGACGAGGATTCCGACGAGGATGGAGCGCATCATGAGACGAATTCCGCATTGAACGTTGGCAACACCGTTAGCGTGTTGCGCGACACGCGCATACGCGCCGTGATGCCGCAACAGTGCAATACCGGCAGGCGTGCTTGCAATTTGACGGTGCGCACACCAATTGAACTTTCCGTGAATGCAACCCGGGAGCGTTCCTTGCGAGATTTCATCAGACGGTATCTGACCGGCGGCATTGCTGCTTTGGGCATCCTCACCGGGACAGGCGGCGCCCTCGCCCAAGAGGTCGGCAAGGTCGGCGTCGACTGGCTGGGCAACGACATCGTCATCGAGGCGATCAAGGATCCGAAGGTGGAGGGCGTGACCTGTCACGTTTCCTATTTCGACCGTGGCGTCATCGACCGCCTGCAAAAGGGCAACTGGTTCGAAGACCCTTCCGATTCCTCGATTTCCTGCCGCCAGACCGGACCGATCAAGATCGGCGACATCGATCTTGGTGAGGAAGGCGAAGAGGTTTTCAAGCAAGGTATCAGCCTGATCTGGAAGAAGCAGGTGGTGAACCGCATCTACGACAAGACCAACGATACGCTGATTTATCTTTCGCATTCGCGCCAGGTGCAGGACGGATCGGCCAAGATGTCGATCACCTCCGTCCCGCTTTACGGGCAGACTGTGGAATGGGTGAAAGGCAAGCCGCAGTAGGCGGCTTGCGGCTGAACGGGCGGCGTCGTAGAGCCGAGCGATGACCGACCAACCGACGCCAAGAGACAGCGAACCGCGTATTCATCCGACATCGGAGCTGAAAGGCTGCCGGCTGGCGTCCTTCGTTTCCGTAGGCGAGCGGGTGGTGCTGCGCGAGGTTACAGTCGGAGCCTTCACCTATTTCGAACGACACTCGGAAGCCATCTACACGACGCTTGGCAAGTTCTGTTCGGTCGCCGCCAATGCCCGCATCAATGCGCTAGAACATCCGATCGAGCGGCTGACGCAGCACAAGGTCAGTTACCGGCCGAACGAGTACTTCCGCTATCTCGGTGTCGATGACGCCTTTCGGGAACGACGGCAGGCGAAGGAAGTGACCATCGGCCACGATGTGTGGATCGGACATGGCGCGGTGGTGATGCCCGGCGTGAGCGTCGGCAACGGGGCGGTGATCGGCGCCAATTCGGTCGTGACGCGCGATGTGGCGGCTTACAGCATCGTGGCAGGCTCTCCGGCGCGGGTACTGCGGTTGCGTTTTCCGGCAGAAGTCGCAGCTCGCATCGAGCGGTTGGCGTGGTGGGATTGGCCGGTTGAGAAGCTTGGCATCGCGATCCCCGACATGCAGGCCTTGCCGATTGATGTTTTCCTGGACCGTTGGGAAAACAAGCCGGACTGACCTGTCGCGGGCTGGTCTTTCCGACCCCTTCCGCCATGCGGGGGTGGCGAGGCGGAAGGGGCCGGAGGTTACCGCGTGAAGCGGAAGGAACAGGCTCTCTTGCCTGCAACGCGACTCTCTCACTGCCATCATAAATTGCCGTGTAGGAGCGATACTCTTTTTAGTTGTATGTGGTTGCACCTGAATTCGCGACTGGTACGGAACCCGAGGGCAGGTGAGGCGGTTCTTCTGGCGGAAGAAACGAGGCTTGCTCCATGTTTGAAAAGCAGTTCACCAAGGCAGCAAATGCCGTTGCCTACCTTACCGGCTTGCCGCTGACCTTTGCGCTGTGCGTGGCTGTGGTGGTGGCATGGGCGGCGAGCGGGCCGATTTTCGGCTTCTCGGATACTTGGCAACTGATCATCAACACTGGCACCACGATCATCACCTTTCTTATGGTGTTCCTGATCCAGAACACACAGAACCGGGACGGGGCGGCGATCCAGGCCAAGCTGGACGAACTGATCCGGGTAAGCCAGGGGCACAACCACTTCATCGGCATCGAGCACCTGACCGAATCGGAGGTGGAGGAAATCCGACGCAAATGCGAGGAGGCTGCCAAGCGCCACGACGAGGAGCTGGCAAACAAGGTTGCAACCAAGACCGCGCGAAAGATGGTTTCACGCAAACGGGCGGCGTGAGGCCCGAACGGGCCATTCTTGCGCATGAGTGTCGGGCTTTGCGCTGGCTGCGCGTCCTTGGGTCGAGAGGCAGGATTGAGTAGCCTCACGAAACAACCGGAGCCGGCCAATGATCCCCACCATCACCGCCTTTGAAAATTCGCCCGACCGGGGCCAGGGACAGGCGCGAGACATGCGCGTTCGCTGGGCGTTCGAGGAGGTCGGCCAGCCTTATGACGTGCGTGTTGTTTCGTTTGCACGGCTGAAGAAGGCGGAACACCGGGCGTTGCAGCCATTCGGGCAGATACCGACCTATGAGGAAGGCGACCTTGCCCTGTTCGAGAGTGGCGCGATCGTGCTGCATATCGCCGAGACACATGCCGGACTGCTGCCCGAGGACGCGAACGGGCGGGCGCGGGCGATCATGTGGATGTTTGCCGCCGTCAGCACAATTGAGCCGCCCATCGTCGAGGAGGAAATGGCCGGCTATGTGGAGGCCGACAAGCCTTGGTACGAGGCGCGCTTGCCGATCATGCACGACCGTATCCGGAGGCGGCTGGGTGAACTGTCGCTGCGTCTTGGCGATGCCGACTGGCTCGATGGGAGGTTCAGCGCTGGCGACCTGATGATGGTGATGGTGCTGCGCCGGCTGAACGGATCGGACTTGCTGGCGGAATTTCCCAAGCTTTCGGCCTATGTTGCCAGAGGCGAAGCGCGGCCAGCCTTCCAGCGGGCGTTCGCCGCGCAACTGGAGGTTTTCGAGGCCGCGTCGAAGCACAAGTAGCGCATTGGCCATGGGCAGGGGAGGATAGTCGTGGCGAAACACCGAATCTACACAACCAGCGTTGCCAGCGTTTATCCCTTATATGTCGCGAAGGCAGAGAAGAAGGGCCGCACGAAATCCGAGGTGGACGAGATCATCTGCTGGCTGACCGGCTATGACCGGCAGGCGCTGCAAGGCGAACTGGACAAGCGGACCGACTTCGAGACGTTCTTTGCGGCTGCGCCTGCGATGAACGCTTCGCGCAGCCTTATCAAGGGAGTGGTCTGCGGTGTGCGGGTGGAGAACATTGAGGAGCCGACCATGCGCGAAATCCGCTATCTCGACAAGCTGATCGACGAGCTTGCGCGGGGCAAGGCGATGGACAAGATCCTGCGCAAGCAATGATCTGCAAACGCAAAGGCCCATCCGCTTTTTGCCGAACATGTTCCAAGGCGCGACGCGATCTTTCGGATTCAATATAGCTGTCTGTCTTGCCCGCACTCCTTCGTGCCGGGTGTCGGTTCCAGACATCGAATTGCCGGATGAGCTACGACGGGCGAGGAAAGGTCACGACCCGCAAGTGTCCCCGGCGCGCGGGCGGATGCATCGCCTCGCTGAGCGACATGGCGGTTGAGCGCCGCTCGAACGCTGCCCGGCGCTGGGCAACCGCGATCTTCCTGGACACAGGCTCGACCAGTTCCTTGAGCATGTCGTCCGCCTCGGATATCGCTTGCCTGAACGCCATCGCCCGCCGCAACAGGTCGAGGCGCTTCAGCCTGAGTTCTGTATCAGCCTGCTCGCCAAGGGCGAGGATCATTTCCGCGGCGCGCAGGCGGACCGATGCGGCGTCGATCTCGAAATCGTCCAGCACCCATGCGGCATGCAGGAGCCGCCGGACCGCTTCATGAAGCTGGCCGGTCTGCTCGTCGATATACGCCCTGCGCATGAAGCGTGTCGCCAAATCCGGCATGTTCTCGGACAGGCCGGATTCGATGAAGCCGATCTCCCTGACGACGTCGGCTTCCTCGGCGGTTGCCTCGGAAAGGTTGCGCGCCACGTAAAGGCAGTTCGGGCATTCCTGCAACCATGCGGACATGGTGTAGCGCGCCCGCGGTGGTGGCCTGCCGTCGAGGTCGGCAGAACCGGAGTTGGTGACGCTTCCAAGCTCTTCATGCATGCTCACTTCACCGCAGCGAGCGCATGCGACCTTGACCGGGCGATACATCGTCATCCTGCGTTCTTTCCGTCCTCTGGTTGTCGGTTTCATCAACTCCCGCGCCATGGCGGTGGCAGGTAATATGGGAGATGCGGGGCGGACATACACGCAATTTCGTGCTGGCTTCCGCGAAGGCTGCACTCAGCGCGGGACCGCCTTGCACGGCGCCTTGCCTTCTCCCCTTGTGGGAGAAGGTGCCTGAACGAAGTGAAGGCGGATGAGGGGTTCAGCGCTCCGTCCAACACCCCTCATCCGACCTCGCTGGCGCTCGGCCACCTTCTCCCACATGGGGCGAAGGTAGGTCGCCGCATACTTGTTCATCGCCACGCTGCCCTTTCGGCCCTGGGAGTCTTCTGCCCCGCCCTTAAGCTCCTCGCTTCGCTCGTCGCTGGCGGGGACCCCGAGGAATGGCCAGACGGCTATCAGAGTTCGCGCTTTATCGTTGCCACGCCCGGCTAAAGCCGTCTGGCCATTGTCAAAGAACTGACCTCATCTGAGAGGTCGGGAGGACGGGCGGCCGTTCGGTCGCTCGTTTAGATAAAGTATGCGGCCTTGCGGCCGCCCGTCCGGTGGCTTCCCTCAACCAGTGCACCGGCCATGCCGCAGCCCCAGCCTCAATGGCCGACAACTGCGGGCAACACTGCGCCCGATTCGAGGGCCGAACTTAGGGGTTCATCACCCAGCCGCCTACCGCAGACGACCAGCCCGGCACCGTCGCCCTCTCCTGATCCCCGGTCCGGACCAGGTCTCCCGCAAGGGCGATGGGACGGATTATGGGGGAGGTGCGGAGGGTGTGGATAAGATTTTTGGCGGGTGTAATCATCGTGGTTAAACAACAGTCGTTGTAACTGGTGATAGGTGTGGATTCCTTGAACGCCACCGATGGATATTAGTTCTTTCGGTCTCGCACGATCACAACTCCATCGATGCCGGGGTATATCTCTTTTAATCGCGCAATGAGACTACCCCGATGATCGGGATCAACGATCCCGGCCGCCTCATAAGCGAGATCAAACAGCCTATTTGTCCCGCGTTGCACTCCCGGTGGTAGTCTGTCCGGCGATTCGACGGGGAAATGTCCGGCGCGCTCATCCAATCTAAGTCGACGTGCCACGATGCCGGGGGTTCCAAATGGTCCTACCGTCCCCGTTCCGAAAGAGCAGAGAAGACAGTGGAGGGGCATTGAATGCGCGCGATGTCTATCAAAGGATTGATCGGGAAGCCCACTGAGCACGTGTTCGGCGGCTGCGATAGAAACTCCCCAAGACTCGGGCATAGGTACACCCAGTAGTTGAAGGGAGTTACAATTATCGGGTACTCGTGCTACGTTGGTGATGTGGTTATAGAAGGCGTAGTAAGCTGGGAATCCTAGCTTCCGAGCTACGTCTAAGAGGCGATCAATCTGCCGCATGGTAGTCTTGCCGATAGTGCGCTTTATTTCGTTGTACTCTTGGTCTGCGTCGTCCAGCACTTTGGCCTGCATCATCATTGGATAGGAATAGGAGCCATCCGCGCTCACGAATGACCACGCCCAATCCGAACCACTTTTTCCTTCTAACCACTTGGTGAAAGGCACTATTGTCACGGCGCCGGGATAAGTAGTGGCGAGATCGAGCAAGAAGGTTTCCGTCACCGTCTCTTCCCCGTATGGCAATCCTATTCGTTTGGCGAGACCTCGCCTCTCCCAGATTGTTTTTGCCAAAGCTTGCAAGCAGAGCTGCTGGGCTGTAAAAACGTAACTCATTGCAGTTATCACCGTTACTTGTTAGAGTTTGGTCTATTCAAAATTTTGGCGACACAACATTCTTCCAATGATCTGCATAATTTAAAAGTCGTTATGGTCACCAGTATCGAAAATATCCTACCCAGATCCCTTAGCCACTACACAACTCTAGGCGGATTAAAGGGAATTATCGAATCAGGTTCTCTTTGGGCCTCAAATGCTTCCTTTTTGAACGACAAGGCAGAACTACTCCATGCCTTAAAGGCGGCTAAGACGGCGATCTCTATGCTATCGTCAAAGAAGGCGCTCAAAACTTGGGCTCCGATGCTGCGGCAGGTTTTTGAGGAATTATCAGATGGGCAAAAGTCAAATACCTATGTGGCGTGTTTTTGCCGTGATGACGACAATCTTAGCCAATGGCGTGGATATAGCGGTGATGTACAAGGTGTAAGTGTTACATTTGATAGAGCAATTTTGGCACGTCGGTTCGAGAAAGATGAGGCTAAGCTATACAGAGTTACCTACGCACGGATATCAACCGCAAGTAAGCTCCGTGATGCACTAGCCGGTGAGCTAGCTGACATAGCGGAACTCGACGAAATATTGGGCGAATCTGATGAAGAGCGTCGATATCAAGACCTGTTGTCTAGAGTGTCTGCTCTTCTACCCAAATTTAAACATCTAGGATTCAGAGATGAGCGTGAGTGGAGGTTCGTTGTCCAAAGAAAGCAGAAAGGTGATGAGCTCTCGTTTAGAGTTTCAGGAAACAAGATGGTCCCGTACATAATGATAGGAATGGGAGCTAACCCTCTTCCTATCAAATCAATTCGAGTGGGCCCGGGAACAGACCAACAATTGACGGCCAGAAGCCTCGAAGAATTTCTCAAAGCTAAGGGTTACGGGATTAAGGTACAGTTGTCCGAAGTACCTTTTCGCCGATAAGCAGGGCTTCCAGTGTAGTTCGCTTAGGGGGCAACAAATACCATATGAGCCCAAGCCTACCCATCTCACCGGGTCACAAGCCCATCCAGCACTTTTTTCTGGCCGGCGAGGTCGATGTCGATGGTGAGTTTGTTGCCTTCGGCTTGGCAACGGACGACTGCCGGCCCTATTGTGGCCAATTCACATGATCGTCTCTCGGCCGGAGGAAAGCCGGATGGGTCTACGTCCAACGGTCATGCTCAGGCTGACGATCGAAAATCCGGTCTCGGGCGTTACCTACAGCCTTCAAGATGGCAAAAGCACGCCGGTCAATCCTGTCGTTGCAACTGACTTGCCGCTTTCACTTGATGTGCCGGTGCGCGTCGGCCCGGAATCAAAACTGACCGGTGAGTTTGTTCGGCGCGAAGGGCCCGAGCGGCGTTTCGTTTATATTGCGATCGGCGCACAGGCCGGGGATGAGGGCTCCCCTTGGAGCCGTAGGGCCAAGATCGATGTTCACGATATCTCGGTCCAGCTCTTGGAAGAGGCTGTCCAGGGAAAGGTTGTGGGGTGCAGATTGCCGGGCCGGGCCAACGATGACGGGCCTGCGTGTGGCACGGTAAGGCCGCTCAACAAATGGATCGTCATCAAGTAGCCGGCGGCGCGGCGGGGCGGAAGAAGGCCCTCAAACCGGCGTCACGAACCCATCCAGCACCTTTTTCTGGCCGGCGCGGTCGAAGTCGATGGTGAGCTTGTTGCCTTCGATGGCCGCGATGTTGCCGTTGCCGAACTTCTGGTGGAAGACGCGGTCGCCGACATTGAAGGGCGAGGGGGCGTCGGCGACGGATTTGGCAACCAATTCGCCTTCGATGGTGCGGCTTTTAACCGAGCCGCGACCGGCGCCGTAGCCGGAATCGGTTTCGCCATAGCCGATGCGTTCGACCGCATGGCCGGAGCGCGTGCCCCAGTTGCGGTCGGTCGCTTCGGTTCGGTTTGCCTGAGCGCGCTGCCAGCCCGGCGTGGCGTAAGTGTTGGAGAAGGAGCCGCCCTGATTTGCGCTCTGGTCGCCACGCGCGGCGCGTCCGCCTGAAGGCGAGCCGAGGCTGTCGAAGCGCGATGCGCCGTAAGGGTTCTGGCGTCCGCCGCGCCCGGAGGCGAAGGACGAGCCGCCATAAGAATTGCCATAGCCGCCATAGGAGTTGCCGGCTTCGGCCACCTCGACGTGGGCTTCCGGCAGTTCTTCCAGAAAGCGCGACGGGATGGTGGACTGCCACAGGCCGTGGATGCGGCGGTTGGATACGAACCAGATGTGCAGGTTTTTCTTGGCGCGGGTGAGGCCGACATAGGCAAGGCGGCGCTCTTCCTCCAGCCCGGAGCGGCCGCCTTCATCCAGCGCGCGCTGGTGGGGGAACAGGCCTTCCTCCCAGCCGGGCAGGAACACGGTTTCGAATTCGAGGCCCTTGGCGGAGTGGAGCGTCATGATCGAGACGGCGTCGAGGTCTTCGTTCTGCTCGGCATCCATGACGAGCGCGACATGCTCGAGGAAGGAGCGCAGCGATTCGTAATCCTCCATCGAGCGGATCAGCTCTTTGAGGTTTTCCAGCCGCCCCGGCGCGTCGGCGGAGCGGTCGTTCTTCCACATGTCGGTGTAGCCGCTCTCTTCGAGGATGGTCTCGGCAAGCTCGGTGTGCGGCGTGGTGTCGATGAGGCTTTGCCAGCGGGCGAAATTGGCCGCGACTTCGCGCAGCGCCGCGCGGGGCTTGGCCTTAAGCTCGTCGCTTTCGGCAAGCTTGCCGGCGGCTTCCAGCATCGGCACGCGCAGGGCACGCGCCGTGTCGTGGATCTGGCGGATGGCGGTTTCGCCAAGGCCGCGCTTTGGCACGTTGACGATGCGCTCGAAGGCGAGGTCGTCGGTGGGATTGGCGACGGTGCGCAGATAGGCCAGCGCATCGCGGATTTCCTGGCGCTCGTAGAAGCGCGGGCCGCCGATGACGCGGTAGTTGAGGCCGATCTCGATGAAGCGGTCTTCGAAGGAGCGCATCTGGAAGGACGCGCGCACGAGGATCGCCATGTCGTTGAGCGGATGCTTGCCGCGCTGGTAGGCCTCGATGGTCTCGCCGATGGCGCGGGCTTCCTCGTCGGAATCCCAGGCGGCATGGACGTTGACCTTGGCGTCTTCCGGGTCGGGCCGGTCGGTGAACAGCGTTTTGCCGAGCCGCCCCTCATTGTGGGAAATGAGGTGCGAGGCCGCGCCAAGGATGTGGGCCGTGGAGCGGTAGTTGCGCTCCAGCCGGATGACGGTGGCGCCGGGGAAATCCTTCTCAAAGCGCAGGATGTTGTCCACCTCCGCGCCGCGCCAGCCGTAGATCGATTGGTCGTCGTCGCCCACGCAGCAGATGTTTACTTTGTTTTCGCTCGCGGGCCGTGTCGCCGCCTGCGGCGGCTGGCCCTCCGCGGGGGCGGGCGAAACGTCGCCCGGCGCGCGGTCGCGCGCTCGGCCTGCGGCCGGTTGGGGGGAGGTGGGCGCGCTAGCGCGCGGCCTCTGGGCCAGCAGGCGCAGCCACATATATTGGGCGGTGTTGGTGTCCTGGTATTCGTCGACGAGGATGTACTTGAACTTGTTGTGGTATTCGGCCAGCACGTCGTGATGCGCGCGGAAGATGCGGATCGGGTGGCACAAAAGGTCGCCGAAATCGCAGGCGTTCAGCGTCGTCAGGCGGTCCTGATAGGCCTTGTAGAGTTCCCGGCCACGGCCATTGGCGAAGGCGCGGGCGTCGCCTTCGGGAATGTCGGCGGGGCCTAGGCCCTTGTTCTTCCAGCCGTCGATCATCTGGGCGAAGGTGCGCGGCGCCCAGCGCTTGTCGTCCAGCCCTTCGGCCTGGATCAACTGCTTGATGAGGCGGATGACGTCGTCGGTGTCGAGGATGGTGAAGTCGGAGCGCAGGCCGGCGAGTTCGGCGTGGCGACGAAGCAGTTTCACACCGATGGAGTGGAACGTGCCGAGCCACGGCATGCCTTCGATGGCTTCGCCGACCAGCATGCCGATGCGATGCTTCATCTCGCGCGCGGCCTTGTTGGTGAAGGTGACGGCGAGGATCTGGCTTGGCCACGCCCTGCCGGTGGCGAGGATATGCGCGATGCGGGTGGTGAGCACGCGCGTCTTGCCAGTGCCGGCGCCGGCGAGCACCAGGACCGGGCCTTCGGTGGTTTCCACGGCCTTGCGCTGTTCCGGGTTGAGGCCGCTCAGATAGTCGGGCGGGCCGATCTGGCCGTGACGTGCGGCCATGGCGCGCGCGGCGATGCCGGAGGGCGCGGACGATCCCCCCGCAGCAGCGGGCCGCCGCGCAGGTTCGTCAAAAAATGGCATGTCGTCGTCTGGAAAACCGGACATCTGGTGCGAATGTAGTGATTCGGGCCAGAAAGGCCAGCGGTGTTGGTGTTTTGTTCACGCCGGGATTCAGGTGAGGGCGGTCTGCAAATGGGCGATAGAGCGTTTCCGGAAATCCACACCGCGCAAGCTTATCGGCACAGATGGCGAGTTTGGCCTTGCCCCTGCGGCCTAGTCGTTTAAGTCTGTCGCGGTCAAAGCGCGCATCGATGGCCCGTGTTGTGTCGGGGCCGACTGGCGGCAAAGGACGAGGAATGGACGACAATTTCGACAAGGCCGGCATTGCGGTCATCATCGTGTTCGGCGCGCTTATCCTTGGCGGCCTCATGGCCGCCAATCTGGTGGCGGGCGACCGAAACGGCTTTCTTTTCGCCCTTGGCGCAGCGTTTGCGGCATGGATTGCCGGCCATGTGGTCCTGTTCGACATGCCGCGCGTTTATGCGGTGCTGATCGCCATTGCCGCGCTGATGGCGGTTGCCTCGACGGTTTCCTTCAGTTTCTAGGATTTGTGAGCTCGGGACCTAGAAGCGATAGCTTCGTGCGTTCCGCTTCAAGCGCGCCTGCTTGAGGATGGCGCGCCAGCGAACCATGTCGAAGGGGATCGGGTCGCGGTTGGCCGTGATCTCGAAGATGCGGTTTTCGAGGTTCTTCAGCGAACGCCAGAAATCATAGTCCGACAGGCGAGGGTCGGCGGCGAGTCGCTCCGCCTCCAGCTTGACGCTCTTCGCCGCTCCGCGCCGCGGCTGTCCGGCCGCCAGGTCGTTTTGCGTGTCCATGACACTGGAGTGACCGCCACGGCGATTCGATGCAAACCGAACGGGCCGTCATCCCCATGTTTATGGCTGTGGCCGTGCCCCCAGTTCAGGCAGGCTTCCTGCGGATGCCGATGGAGCGGCCCGCGCGCTCGGGCCGCGGCAGGGCGGCGTGGGCGGCATGCATTGCCTCGAGATTGGCCGCGATATCCGGCGGGAAGGAAGCGACTTTTGGGCCGCTCATGTCGACATGCAGCGACATCGATTCGGACGTAGCGGCGAGCCAGCCGTCGACATGGCGAATTTCCTGATAGGCGTGCAGGCGCTTGGCGTCCCAATCGAGCAGGTGGAAGGAGACGTTGACCTTGTGGTCGAGGTGGATTTCCTGGACGTAGCAGACGTGCACTTCCGCCGTGTAGATGGTGAACTTGCGTTCCCTGGCATAGTTCGGCCCCATGCCCAGCATCTCGAAAGCCTCGTCGGAGCCGCGATCGAACAGCACGTTGTAATAGGCCATGTTGAGGTGGCCGTTATAGTCGATCCAGTCCTTCTCGATATCCATCACGCGCGAGATCAAAGGGGCGGCGGTCATACGGGGCAGGTCTCCATTCGACATTCGATGTGCTGGACAATGCGATTTGAAAGGCACAGTACGGATCGATAGACGCGTGGCAAGGGGCGGGGCTCGCCCATTCGCGGAGGACACATGGCTCTTAGCGACCTGATGGCGGTAGAACGCAACGAGGAAGGCATCGCCGCCGTTCTCGGGATTCTCAAGCAGAGGTTTGGCGAACGCTTCCAGACCGGCCAATCGATCCGCGAACAACACGGGCATACCACGACCTATATTCCGAACCAGGTGCCGGACGGCGTGGTGTTTCCCGAGACGACGGCGGAAGTGCAGGACGCGGTGCGGGCTTGCGCCGAGCATCGCGTTCCGGTGATCGCCTTTGGCGTTGGGTCTTCGCTTGAAGGGCATGTGAATGCGCCGGGCGGCGGCATTTCGCTCGACACGTCGCGGATGAACCGCATTCTGGCCGTGAATGCGGAAGACCTCGATTGCACGGTGGAGCCGGGCGTTACCCGCGAAGACTTGAACAAGTATCTGCGCGACACCGGCCTGTTTTTCCCGATCGATCCGGGCGCGAATGCCTCGCTGGGCGGCATGGCGGCGACGCGGGCATCCGGCACCAACGCCGTGCGCTACGGCACTATGCGCGAGAGCGTGCTTTCGCTAACGGCGGTGATGGCCAATGGCGAGACGGTGACGACGGCCAAGCGGGCGAAGAAAAGCTCCGCCGGCTACGACCTGACGCGGCTGCTGGTCGGTTCGGAGGGCACGCTCGGCATCATCACCTCGCTGACATTGCGGCTGCAGGGCATACCGCAGGCGATTTCAGGCGGGGTGTGCCCGTTCCCGACATTGGACGCAGCCTGCCAAGCGGTGATCGCGACGATCCAGATGGGCATTCCGGTGGCGCGGATCGAACTGGTGAACGGCCTGCAGATGCGGGCCATGAAGAACTATTCGAAGCTCGATTACCCGGAGGGTCCGTGCCTGTTCCTCGAGTTCCATGGCAGCGATGCGAGCGTGGCCGAGCAGGCGGAGAGTTTCGGCATGATCGCCGAGGAGCAGGGCGGCGGGCCGTTTTTATGGACGAGCGTGGCAGAGGAGCGCGCCAAGCTTTGGGATGCGCGCCACAACGCCTACTGGGCTTCGCTGACGCTGAGACCGGGAGCGAAAGGGCTTTCGACGGATGTGTGCGTGCCGATTTCGCGGCTGGCGGAATGCGTCGCCGAGACTGAGGCCGACATTGCCGAAATGGGGCTGATCGCGCCGATCGTCGGTCATGCCGGCGACGGCAATTTCCATACGCTGGTGCTGATGGACCCGAACGACCGGGCCGAGATCGCCAAGGTGGAGGCATTTGTGGCGCGGCTGAACATGCGTGCTATCGCCATGGACGGCACCTGCACCGGCGAGCACGGCATAGGGCAGGGCAAGGCCGGCTTCCTGCGCCATGAACTCGGTCACGGCGTCGATGTGATGCGCACGATCAAGCAGGCGCTCGATCCGCTCAACATTCTCAATCCGGGGAAGATCGTGCGAGTGGAGACGTGAGGTGATTTGACGAGCCGAATGAAGGGTAGTGCGAACAGTTCCAAGCCAGTGCTGCCCCTCATCCGGCCCTACGGGCCACCTTCTCCCCGTTAAACGGGGAGAAGGGAACAGAGCCTTTCGATTGCCTCTTTATCGACACGCCGATGCAGGTAGAGTGCGCCGAACCTAATCGAATGATCGAGGCTGATGCTCGCGCGCCTATTTGTGATCGTTGGCGGCCTGTTCGTGCTGGTGCTGATTGCAGCGCTGGCCGTGCCGCCATTTATCGACTGGAAGGGCTATCGCGCCGATTTCGAGCGCGAGGCAAGTGCCGTGCTTGGCCGCAAGGTGACGGTGCGCGGCGATGCGACTGCGCGGCTTTTGCCGTTTCCCTCCGTGACCTTTTCCGATGTCGCGGTGGCGGGCGGGCCGGATGGCCAGCCGGCGATGACGGTCGAGACCTTTTCGATGGACGCGGAGCTTGCGCCATTCCTGAGTGGCGAAGTCTTGATCTTCGACATGCGGCTGGTGCGCCCGAAGGGCACGATCGATGTCGGCGCCGATGGCGCCATCGACTGGACGGTGCGCCCTTCTTCGCCCTTTGATGCCAGCCAGATCTCCATTGAGAAGCTGACCATCACCGACGGCGAGATTGAACTCCACCATGGAGCGGGCGGGCGCAACCATGTTCTGTCCGAGATCAACTCGACCGTTTCGGCCAAGTCGCTGGTGGGACCGTGGCGTCTCGACGGATCGCTTCTGTTCGACGGTATGCGCAGCGCGGTGACCGCCTCGACCGGGCAGGTTTCCGGAGACGGGCAACTGCGGCTGCGGCTGCGGATTGACCCGGATGCCTATCCGCTGACCATCGAGACCGACGGCAATGCGCGGGTTGAGAATGGTGCGCTGCTCTATGCCGGCCAGTTCAAGATGCTGGAGGACGACAAGGGCGAAGTAACCCTTCGCGACGGAAGCGGGGAGGCGGTCAAGGTCAGCGACGCCAAGGCCGAGCCCGGCTACCGGATGAACGGCAAGTTCAGCCTCGACCACAAGCAGCTTGCCATCGATGAATTCCGCTTCGAGACGGGTCCGCTCGACAATCCCTACACCGCCGATGGCACGGCCTCCATCGCCTATGGCGACGAGCCGCGCTTCCGCATCGAGGCCTCCGGGGCGCAGGTTCAGTTCGACGAGGCCGTGGGGGCAGAGGCGAAATCCGGCTTGACGCTGGCGGAGCGGGTGAGTGGCCTCGAAAAGGCGCTGCAGAAAATACCGCGGCCGACCATTCCGGGTTCCGTCGAGGTCAAGCTGCCGGCGGTGGTGGCTGGCGATACGACGATCCGGGACGTGCATTTCTCGGCAGAGCCGGCGGAAGGTGGCTGGACGGTGCATTCGCTGGGCGCGACGTTGCCCGGCCGCTCGACGCTGGAAGCGGCGGGCAAGCTCAGCACGGGCGATGCGTTCGGCTTCAGGGGCTCGCTTTTGTTGGCGGTGGCGCAGCCTTCCGGTTTTGCCGCCTGGCTTTCCAAGGATGTGGACGAGGCAATCAGGCGCTTGCCCGGAGCTGGTTTCAAGGCTGATGTGGACATTACCAACGGCCAGCAGACGTTCAGCAACCTCGAACTCATTCTCGGCAAGGCGAAGTTCAACGGCAGCATAGAGGCCAAGGAGCCGGGCGAGGCGCGGCCTTCCGTGGCAATGCAATTGAAGGGCGGCCAACTGGACGTGGAAGGGCTGGCGGCATTCGCTTCCATCTTCGTCAGCGACAAGGGGGCGAACCGCTTTGCCGACCATGACCTCGATTTCCAGATCGTGGCCGGGCCGGTGGATGCCGGCGGCATGACGGCGGACAAGGTCGATACGGCGCTGAGGCTGCGCGAGGGCGTGCTTGAGATCGACCGGCTTGCGGTGACCGGATTGGCCGGCGCTTCGATCAGCGCGACGGGCCGGATCAAGGATTTTCCGGCCAGCCCGACCGGCAACCTTGATGCCACGGTGGTGGCGGTCGATCTCGCGCCGCTGATCGATGTCGCTGCGGAGCGCTATCCCGGCAATGCCGTGCTGAAAGGGCTGGCTGAGCGCGCCAAGGCCTATGGCGGCCTGTTCGAGGATGCGCGCATCGACCTTGTGACAAGTGCAGCCGAAAACGGCGATGGCACGACAGGCCTTGCGGTTTCCGCGCAGGGAGCCGCGGGAGGTTCCGCCTTTTCGGCAACGCTTTCGGCGCAGGGCAAGATGACGGAGTTTGCCAAGGCCCCGCTGGCGCTGACATTCAACGCCCGCAACGATGACGCCACGGCGCTTCTGGCGCTCTACGGCCTGCCCGCGCTGCCGCTTGGCCTGACCGGCGCAGGCACGACCGACATCGCGGCCAAGGGCACGCTGGGCGAAGGCCTGGCGACAACCGCCAGCCTGAGCGGCGAAGATTTCAAGGCTGGTTTCGACGGCAGCGTAGCAGTTTCCGCCCAAGGCCCGGCGCTCAAGGGCAAGGTGAGCCTGGAAGCCGCCGACATCGAGCCGTGGCTGATGACGACGGGGGTGGCGCTGCCCGGCATGGGCACCGGCACGTCGACGACGTTCAACGCCGAGGCAGACTATGCCAACGGGTTGCTGGTATTGGGCGGGCTGACGGGTGCGGTGAACGAAATCGCGGTTTCCGGCGACATCAACGCGGCGATAAAGGGCGGCAAGCCGCTTTTGACCGGGGCGCTGGTGGTGGACGAGGTCGATCTCGACCCGGCGGCGGTGATGTTGTTCGGAGACGCTTCGTTCGCGCAGGCACCGAAAGGCTGGCCGACCGCGCCGTTTGCGCAGGCGTCGGCGGTGCCGTTTGGCGCCGAACTTGACATCAGCACGGCGACGCTGGCGGCGGGGCGCTTTGCCACCGCTTACGACGCGGCATTTTCGGTGAAGCTCGATGATGACGGGCTTCGCGTCTCTGGCCTGAAGGCAAAGCTGTTTGGCGGCGAGCTTTCCGGCATGTTCGACTTGAAGAATACCGACGGAACCGGCCTGCTCAACGGGCAGATGACGGTTTCGGGGGCGGATTTGAGCGCGGCGCTGCCCAATGGCGGCATTTCCGGCACAGGCAATTTCTCCTCCTCTGTTTCGACCAGCGGCAAGTCTGTGGATGGCATGATCGCTGCGCTGTCCGGCTCGGGCACGGCAACGCTGAAGGGCGTGACGGTCGAGAACCTCAATGCGGACGCTTTGCCGGCGTTTTTGGCCAAGGCAGATGAGATCGGGCGCGACATCAATGCCGCGCAGACGGTGGCTTTCGCGCCGGAAATCGCGGCGCAGGGCAGTTTTCCGGCGCAGGATGCCGATATCGCGTTCACCGTCGCCAACGGCATATTGCGCGCGCCGCCGGTGACTTTCGCAAATGCGGCTTCGCAGCTGACTGCCGATCTCAGCGCCGACCTTGCGGCGGGAACGGTGGCGGCGCGTGGAACGATTGCCTACAAGGCCGGCGACGATGCGCTGGTCGGGTCCGAGCCGGCGCTGAATTTCGCCATCGAGGGAACGCCTGCCGCGACGACGCGCAGCTTCGACAGCGCGCCGCTGGCGCAGTTCCTGACGCAAAGGGCGCTGGAAAAGGAACAGCAGCGGGTTGAAGCGATGCAGGCCGTGCTCCTGGAAAAGCAGAGGCTGAGGCGCGAGGCTCGTTACTATGCCGCTTTGCAGACGGAGCGCGAGCGGGCGGCGGAGGAACTGCGGAGGCAAGAGGAGGAAGCGCGGCTGAAGGCCGAGGCCGAGGCGAAAGCCGCGGAAGAGGCTAAGGCAAAAGCCGAAGCGGAAGCAAAGGCGGCTGCGGAAGCGGAAGCTGCCGCGAAGGCTGAGGCCGAGGCCGGGGCAGCTGATGAAGCTGCGAAGGCCGAAGCCGACCAGAAGGCACGCGAGGAGGCGGAGCGGCAGAAGGCCGAACAGGCCATGCGGGAGGCAGAGGCCGAGCGGGCAAGGCTGGAGGCCGAGCGCAACAAGGCACCGCAATTGCCGGGCGTGGAACGAAAACCGCTGCCGCCAGCCAACGACAATGCGCCCGCGCAAGTGCCTGCACCGCAGCAGAATGCGGAACCTTTCACGCTGGAGAATTTGCTGAAGTCGCTGGATGGCGGCTGAGCTGTAGCGCTACCGCGTCCGAGCGAATGATCTTCACATAAAAGAGGGTTTTCGGTCTTGCGCTATCGCCGCTTGGCCCAGTCCAGAACATGGAGGCGGAGCGCGGACGACAGGTTCGCGGTGCGTGGGCGATTTTCGTCGATTTCGGCGATCAGGGCGGCGAGCGGCATGTCGCGGGCGGCGGCAATGGCGACCAGATCATCGTAGAAGGGCTTTTCCAGCGAGTAACTTGTGCGGTGGCCGCGAATGGTGACCGAATGCTTTTCGACGATTGCCATCGCAGTTCACCGCGCGGCGGATGTGGGCGGGGCGCTCATTGATCGCCGGGTTCGCGGCCGGGCGAACGGCGGTGCGCGTCGAGGAAGGTTGTCGCCTTGTTCTCAAGCAGGCTTTCGCGCTCGCGCTCGGACTTGCTGCGGCCATGGATGGCGCGGTTTTCCGCGGCAACGCGCTCTTTCTCGCTGCGGGCCTTCTGCTTGCGGGCCTGACGCAGGTTGACGATTTCGGCCATCGCGATGCGTCCCTTGCGACTACTTCTTGCGGAAGGCGTCGAGCGAAACGACGTCGGCTCCCTTGCCAGCGGATGCGTCGGCGGCGGGTTCTTTCTTCTCCGCTTCGGCCGATTTCTTCTTCGACGCCGGTGCGGGCTTTGCTTCCGCAACGATGGAGATCGGCGGTGTTTCCGGTTCGGCGGGCTCGGCCGCCTCGGACGGTTCGGACTTGACGTCGAATTCGAGTTCGAAGTTCACCGAGGGGTCATAGAAGCCGCGTACGGCAGAGAACGGGATCTCCAGCTTTTCGGGAATGTCGGAGAAGGACAGGCCGATTTCGAAGCCGGTGTCGGTGACTTTCAGGTCCCAGTACTGGAACTGGATGACGATGGTCATCTGTTCGGGATAGCGCTCGCGCAGGCGGCTGGAAATGCGCACGCCGGGCGCGCCGGTGAGGAAGGTGATGAAGAAATGATGGTTGCCGGGCAGGCCGGCGCGCGCGACTTCGGCCAGCACCTTGCGCATCACGCCGCGCAGGGCCTCCTGGGCGAGAATGTCGTAGCGGATGTGGTCGTCTGCCATGGGTGGTTCCGTTGAATCGCCTGAATAGCTGTAATCAAGCTTGGGGGCGTCGTAAACCGCATATACGTCACGCCCATATAGAAGACTTGGCGGGAGACGCCAGATGCGCGCCTGCAATTTCGTTTCGAGCTACCGACGTGGGTGTGGATGAGTAGTCGAAATGCCGGGTTGCAGGCCGCCGCTTTCGGCGAGAATGAAGCGGATACGCTCTTCGACCGGAGCGAGCGGTGACGCGCAGGCGCACGGCCGCCGAAGCACGTGCAACCTGGCATGGCGGCAAGTTCGTTGGCTGGAGATGGGGGAGAAGTGGAGGTTTCTGTTGCCAGGTACCTCCGAACCCCGCCTAGAGGGGCTAACCCCTAGGGCTTGATTCGAGACTGTCGCACCGCATTAAGCAGCGAGACGTGCCTCAGCATAGTTGTCGTTTGCAACTATAAGTTTAGCCCGATAACGGTGGTACAATGCCGGGCAAAAGTACGATCTTTACACCTTCGTCGATCCTATTTCGCCCCCAGCAAAAGCCGCTCTGCTTGTACAAAGCGGTTTTTGGTGGAGGCGCCGGGTACCGCCCCCGGGTCCGAACGGCTTATTACATCGCCCATTTATCGCCATAGTCGGTCAAGCCGACGAACCGAATATAGGGGGCGGCGGCGGCAAATGGAAGAGCGGCAGGCCTGTGGTTGTCGTCTGCCGGGATTGCAACGCAAAGTCTTGACTCTCGATGCCAATTTCCCCGAAGCTCCGTCGGTGGTGCAGGGGGACTCACCTAGCGTGCAGGTTGCAGCGGATGCCCATCCCCCGGTGCCTGATGTGAAATTTGGCTCCGATGAGGGGAAATTCCATGGCTGACTACCTTGCAGACGTGAAGAAGTACGATGCCGGCGCTGATGCCGCCGTGGTCGAAAAGATCGTGAAGCATCTGGGCATTGCGCTTCGAAACAAGGATTCTTCGCTTGTTGCCGCCAGCGACAAGAAGGAACTCGACCGCGTGCGCGACAATTGGGGCGTGAAGAAGCTTGGCGTCGATGCAGCCAAGGCGGACGCCGCCGTCGCTAAGGTCGCCAAGGCCATGGCCGCCGACAGCTCGAAGGGCCGCGTGACGTTCTATTATTTGGTGGCTAAGGAGCTTGGTAAACTCAAATCCCTTTAGCTTCGGAAACTCCACTCCGGCGGCCGACTAGCAGCGTTTTCTGCGCTTCCGGTGCTCACGTACTTTAAGTACGCTCCGCTCCGGTTCTCGAAACCACAGCTATTCGTCTCCCCGGAGCGGCTTTCCCTTCACTGATCGGGACCTCCAAGCACGACGGGGTGACGTCGTTGTGCCGTGTGGTTTGTGCCGCACGGTGCAAGCGCCGAAGATGTACGCTCCGCTCCGGTTCTCGAACATCGCCATTTTCGTCTCGCCCTGACGCGAAATTTCAGCGCCCTAAATGCTGACCGTATCATGAGGGCCGGGCGGGCAGCGTTTCGTTCGGCTGCTGTGCTTCGACGCGTTGAAGCTGTGGGTGCGGCCGTGCTGAGGGCGGTTTCAGGTATTCGGTAAGAGATTGCAGGGCTATACTGGTTCCTCAATCGAATCGGACGGGACCGATGCGGCAATATCTCGATCTCTTGCAGCATGTGCTGGACAATGGCACCGACCGGGGCGACCGTACCGGGACGGGTACGCGCTCAGTATTCGGCTACCAGATGCGCTACGATCTTGAGCGCGGCTTTCCGGTCATCACGACGAAGAAGCTGCACCTGAAGTCGATCATCCACGAGCTTTTGTGGTTCCTGGCCGGCGACACCAATGTCAAATATCTGCGCGACCACGGCGTCACCATCTGGGACGAGTGGGCGGACGAGAAAGGCGACCTCGGCCCGGTCTACGGACGCCAATGGCGCTCCTGGCCCGATGGCGATGGTGGCGAGATCGACCAGATCGCGAATCTTCTCATAGAGTTGCGGCGAAATCCTCAATCACGCCGGCTGATCGTATCGGCCTGGAACCCGGCGCAGGTGGACGACATGGCCTTGCCGCCGTGCCACTGCCTGTTCCAGTTCTACATTTCCAACGGCCGGCTGTCCTGCCAGCTTTACCAGCGCTCGGCGGACATTTTCCTGGGCGTGCCCTTCAATATCGCCTCCTACGCGTTGCTGACCATGATGGTTGCGCAGGTGACCGGGCTAAGGGCGGGCGACTTCGTGCACACGCTGGGCGATGCGCACATCTACAGCAATCATTTCGAACAGGCGCGCGAGCAGCTTGCCCGCACGCCCAAGCCTTTGCCGACGATGTGGATAAATCCGAAAGTGGACGACCTGTTTGCCTTCCGCTTCGAGGACTTCCGGCTGGACAACTACGTCGCCGACGCCTCGATCAAGGCGCCGATCGCAGTTTGATCGGAAAGCTGGTTGCTAGCTTACGGCGACCATGACGTCGGAAGCCTTGATGACGGCATAGGCTTCGGAGCCGACCTTCAACTTCAGTTCGTCGACCGCTTCGTTGGTGATCGAGGCGGTGACGATTGCTCCGCCGATGTCGATGCGCACATGGGCGGTGGTCGCACCCTTGGCAACCTCGACGATCTTGCCCTTGAGCTGGTTGCGTGCGCTGATTTTCATGTGAAGTCTCCTGATGTGATGTCAGGCTGCCCTTATAGGGAAAAGCTTGTGTCTTGACGATGGCGTGGCCGCGGGCCGGCCAAAATCTTTGATTGGAACAGCGCCTTAGCCGGCCGAGTTCGGCTCGGTACGCGGGGTGTTGGCCGCCGATTGCGGGATGAAGGACGCCTTCAACTTATCTTGAAAGTACTGGCGCGTTGCCGCTTCGAGCGGAGCGCTGAAGGAATATTGTTGGACAATTCCGAGCAAAAGGCTTCCATTGTTATATTCAGGTGGATATATCGTTTTCCCGGCTTTGGCCGAAGGAATTGGCAACAAGGTTGCGACCGATCAGGGAGAGTTTCATGTTGATGGGTAAGGGTTTTGGTTTGAAGGCGCTGGCCGCTGCTGGTGGCGTGGCTGCGGTGATGATGGCGATGGCGCCGTCTGCGCAGGCCGACGATGAAGTGATCGTATTCGCGGCAGCGAGCCTGAAGAATGCCCTCGACGCGGTGAATACGGCCTGCCAGCCGGAAGTTGGCGAAGCTGCGAAGATTTCCTATGCCGCCAGCTCGGCGCTGGCCAAGCAGATCGAGGAAGGCGCTCCGGCCGACGTGTTCATCTCCGCCGATCTCGACTGGATGAAGTATCTTTCCGAGAAGAAGCTCACCAAGACCGACACCGAAGTCCAGTTGCTCGGCAACCGCATCGTGCTGGTTGCACCGAAGGATTCGAAGGCTGAAGTTAAGCTCGAGAAGGGCGCGGATCTCGCAGCCGTGATCGGCGACGGCAAGCTCGCGATGGGCGACGTCAAGGCTGTGCCGGCCGGCAAGTATGGCAAGGAAGCGCTTGAATCGCTCGGCATGTGGAGCTCGGTCGAGGGCAAGCTTGCCCAGGCCGAAAACGTTCGCGCCGCGCTGAAGCTGGTATCGACCGGCGAAGCTGCTGCCGGCATCGTTTATGCAACCGACGCGGTTGCAGAGCCGGGCGTCAAGGTCATCGGCACGTTCCCGGAAGATTCGCACAAGCCGATCATCTATCCGGTCGCGCAGACTGCAGAGTCCAAGGACGACGATACCCCGGCCTTCCTGAAGTGCCTGCGCACCGATGCGGCCAAGAAGCTTTTCGAAGAGCAGGGCTTCACGGTTCTGGCACCGGCCAGCAACTGAGTTTGCGCTGGCAAGAACGGCCGACAATGGCGATTTTCGTGGCTCCGGCAACAGATTGACGCAAGTTTTTCTCCGGCTCCCGGAAGTCGCCATTCATGGTACGTGTCGGCCTGGATTTCGACAGGCACCGACATTCAACCGACTTTTCAGAAGTAAGACATGAACTGGCTGCTGGACCTCACTCCCGATGAATGGAATGCGGTCCATCTGTCGATCAAGGTGGCGACGGTGGCGATGCTGGTCAGCATCCCCTTTGCCATCGCCATTGCGTATGCGCTGGCGCGTTGGCGCTTCTGGGGCAAGACGGTGGTGAATGGCCTCGTCCATCTGCCGCTGGTGCTGCCGCCGGTGGTGACCGGTTACCTGCTTTTGCTGGCGTTTGGCCGGCGCGGCCCGGCGGGTGCGTTCCTGGCCGAGCATTTCGGAATCGTCTTTTCCTTCCGCTGGACGGGCGCCGCGCTTGCCTGCGGAGTGATGGGCTTTCCACTGATGGTGCGGGCGATCCGGCTTTCCATAGAATCCGTAGACCGCAAGCTGGAGGCAGCCGCCGGGACGCTGGGGGCTAATCCGCTATGGGTATTTACGGTCGTGACGCTGCCGCTGATTTTACCGGGCATCATTGCCGGCTCGATCCTGTCCTTTGCCAAGGCAATGGGCGAGTTCGGCGCGACCATTACGTTTGTTTCCAACATTCCGGGGGAGACGCAGACGCTGCCGTCTGCGATCTATACCTTTACGCAGGTGCCGGGAGGCGACGAAGGGGCACTGAGACTGACGCTTATCAGCATCGTGATTTCCATGCTGGCGCTGGTTGCTTCCGAGGTGCTGGCGCGCAGGGTAGGCAAGCGGATGGATATCGAATGACGATCTCGGTCGACATTCGCCACCGGCTGGGCGCTTTCGAGCTGGATGCACGTTTCGCCAGCGAGGGACGGCTTACGGCGCTATTTGGACCATCTGGTTCGGGCAAGAGTTCGCTCATCAACCTGATTGCAGGGCTTGCCCGCCCGCAGCAAGGGCGCATCGAGAGCGATGGCCGCGTGCTGGTCGATACCGAGAAGGGCGTGTTCGTGCCGCGCTACAAGCGGCGTATCGGCATGGTGTTCCAGGACGCGCGGCTGTTTCCGCATATGAGCGTGAAGAACAACCTTAATTTTGGTCGCTGGTTCACGCCAGCCGGTGAGCGCTATGTCGAGATGGACGCGGTGGTCGAGCTTCTGGGCATCTCCGCGCTACTGGAACGGCGTCCGGGCAAGCTTTCGGGCGGCGAAAAGCAAAGAGTGGCAATCGGCCGTGCGCTTCTGGCTAGCCCGAAGCTGCTTTTGATGGATGAGCCGCTGGCCTCGCTGGACGAGGCGCGCAAGGCGGAAATCCTGCCCTATATCGAGCGGCTGCGCGACGAGATGAAGATTCCGATGGTCTATGTCAGCCATTCGATCAGCGAAGTGGCGCGGCTGGCCAGCGATGTCGTCGTCTTGCAAAACGGAAAGGTGGCAGCCAGCGGGCCGACCGTCGAGATTATGCAGCGGCTGGACCTGCTGCCCGCCGATGAACGCGGCGAGGGTGGCGCGGTGCTGGAAACCAGGGTGGCACGGCATGACGAGGCCTTCGGCATGACGGTGCTTTCCTCGGTTGCCGGCGAGATCAGGGTGCCTCGGGTCGATGTCGAGGTCGGCGCGCCGGTACGCATACGCATTCGCGCACGCGACGTGATGATCGCAACAGAGCGGCCAAAGGGCCTTAGCGCCTTGAACATACTGGCAGGAAAAGTGGCGTCGATCGACAAGGGCGCAGGGGCGACGGCCGAAGTGAGGATCGACTGCGGCGGCGCCGTGATCATGGCGCGGATCACCGAACAATCGCGTCAGGGGCTGAAGCTCAAGTCCGGCCTGCCGGTGTTCGCGGTGATCAAGACCGTGAGCTTCGACCAGGCCAATACGGCCGCCGGACTGCGCCGTGAACTGGACGCGTGACAACAATGCGACACCGCTATTCTATTTTGGAATAGCGGTAGCAACGAAATGGCTCTATGCCTGTGTGAAGTGAAGTACGGACGTGCGAGATGCCTTCCTTAAGCCTGCGCATTAATCTCGACCCTGACGGGCGTATCGGGCCCGGCAAGATCGAACTGCTCGAAAACATCGCCTCGTTCGGGTCGATATCGGCCGCGGCGCGGGCGATGGAGATGTCCTACAAGCATGCGTGGGACCTGGTTGAGGACATGAACCGCGTGTTCGGAAAGCCGCTGGTGAGCGCGCAGACCGGCGGCAAGCGTGGCGGCGGAGCGCAACTGACGCCGATCGGGCTTGCGGTAGTGAGCCGCTTTCGCGCCATCGAACGTGCCGCGGCATCCGCCGCTTCGACGCATATGCAGGCGCTCCAAGCTGAAATCGACGCTGGCTGACGGACTAGCGTGAGGACGGCCTGCAATCTGACGCTAGTCCGGCGGTGCGAGGCGGGAAGAGATGCCGCTAGTCTTCCGGTTCGCCGGGCTTGCGCAGGAGATAGGTATCCATGATCCAGCCCTTGCGGGCGCGGGCCTCCGTGCGGGTTTCGACGATGCGGTTGCCGACGTCGCCGAGGCGGCCGGAGATGATGATTTCGTCCGGTGTGCCGAGATACGCCCCCCAATGGATGACGATATCCTTGTCCGCCAAGGTCTGGAACGCGCATTTGCCGTCCAGCATGATAATGACGGAGCCTGCATTGGCGGGCATGCCTTCTTCGGTCAGCCGACGGCCGGTGGTGATGACGATGGGATCGCCGATGCGGTTCAGCGCGATCTTGTGGCTGGCGGCGAGCGCCTGCACGGCGGTGATGCCGGGGACGACCTCGACGGTGAATTCGACATTGCCGCGCTTTTTCACCCGTTCGAGGATGCGCAGCGCGCTGTCATAGAGCGAAGGGTCGCCCCAGATCAGGAACGCACCGCAACCGTCGTCGGGAAGCTCGTCGCGGATGAGCGCTTCGTAGATGCCGGCAATGTCTTCGTGCCAATCGTCCACTGTTGCCCGATAGGAGGGCGCGGGCTCGTCGCGCACGGGCACGTCGAACTCGACTTGGCGGGATTTCGGGTTGGTGACGAAGCGGTCGCAAATCTCACGGCGCAGGCCGGAGAGGTCGCTTTTCTTCGCGCCCTTGTCCGGAATGAACAGCACGTCGGCGCGGTTCAGGCCGGAGATGGCCTGGACGGTCATGTGTTCGGGATTTCCGGCGCCGATGCCGATGACGAGAAGGGTTCGCATGAGCGGATTTCCTGCCCGATCGGGACGGGCATGTCCAGCCGCGAACAGGCTTGTCGAGCACCGATCCCGCTATGAAGCCGGGAGCGGAGCCGCTACGTTGTGAAGATCACCGACGGGGAATCAAAAATGATGTTCCGCACCGCCCTGACTGCCTTGCTCGCGCTGGCCGCTGCGCCGGCTCTTGCCAATGATTCCACTGCCGAGTTGGGCACGGGCGGGCTGATCCTGTCGCGCAACGATGTCATCGCCATGCAGAGCGAGGACCTGTTCATTTCGCGCGAAGAGGTGAAGGTGGATTATGTGTTCCGCAATGGCTCGGACACCGACATCACCACCATTGTCGCCTTTCCGATGCCCGAGATTGCAGGCGGTCCGGACCTCAATGTCAGTATTCCGGACGATACGTCCGACAATTTCCTCGGCTTCAGCGGGACAAGCGACGGCCAGCCGATCCAGCCGCAACTGGAGCAGAAGGCGTTTGCCGTCGGGCTGGACATAACGGCGGAACTGACGGGACACGGCATTTCGCTCAACCCGTTCGCGGAACAGGTCTACGACCAGCTTGAGAAGCTATCCGACGATGTCGCGAACGAGTGGCGCGATCGCGGCCTGATCACCATCAACGAGTATGATGACAGCTCGGGCTGGAAGAAGGAGCGCACGCCGCTGTGGGAATTGCGCTCGACCTACTGGTGGCGCGCGACATTCCCTGCCGGCAAGGACGTGCATGTGTCGCACAGCTACAAACCGAGCGTTGGCGGCACGGCGGGGCTGTCGTTCTTCTATGACGGGCAGTTCCAGGGCGACTACGACGACTACAAGGGCCGCTACTGCATCGACAGCGGTTTCGAGAATGCCGTGCGAAAGGCGGCGAAAGCCAATGGCGACAGCTTTCCACCCTATTCGGAGAGCCGGATCGACTATGTGCTCACGACCGGCGGCAACTGGGCGCTGGGCAGCATCGGCAAGTTTCGGCTGACCATCGACAAGGGCGATGCCAAGAGCATTGTCTCGTTCTGCGGGACAGGGGTGAAGAAAATCGGGCCGACGACATTCCAGATGGAAGCCGAGAATTTTTACCCGGAACAGGATATCGAGATCCTGTTTCTAGACACCTGGAGCGATGAGGGCGGCCCGCAATGATTGTGGCGATCTACGTGGCGATTGCCGAAAACGGCGTCATCGGGCGCGAGGGCGGGCTGCCTTGGCGGCTTTCAACCGACCTCAAGCGCTTCAAGGCCGATACGATAGGCAAGCCGGTCGTCATGGGGCGCAAGACCTATGAAAGCATCGGGCGGCTGTTGCCGGGCCGACTGAACATCATCGTGACGCGCGACAAGGGCTACCGCGTGGAAGGCGCCGAGGTGACGAATTCTCTGGAGGACGCGATTACGCTGGCGACGGTGCGGACGCGGTGCAGCGGCGGTGTGGAGGAAGTGTGCATCATCGGCGGCGGCCAAATCTACGAGCAGGCGCTGCCTTTGACCGACCGCCTGCATGTGACGCATGTGCTGGCCTCCATAGAGGGCGATGCACGGTTTCCGCATATCGATCCTGCCGTCTGGAAGGCCGTTCGGTCGGAGGATACGCCGGCTGGCGAAAAGGACAGCCACGCAACGCGCTACACAGTCTACGAGCGGAGACGCTAGGTCTTTTCCGCAGAGTTTTGGCGCGAAACCGACGACAAAGGGTCGCGGCTCACCTTATCTTTAACCTAAACAACGTCTTCGACCGGGTCATCACGTTGAAAGCGCGGCTTGGCGTCCCTATAGAGGTGTTAGGGATGTTGCGCCGTCGACCGGCGCTTGAGGGACTCCGGACGAAAGGACATTCATGCCCTGGAACGACAAGAGCGGTGGCGGCGGCCCATGGGGCGGCGGCGGTGGAGGAAACGGTGGAGGCCCTTGGGGTCAGGGACCAAGGGGGCCGAGCGGCCCGCAGGGATCGCCGCCAGACCTGGAGGATATCATCAGGCGAGGACAGGACAAGCTTCGGCGCGCTTTGCCGGGCGGCGGCGGCGCAAGTCCGGCCATGATCGGGCTGATCGTGCTCGTTCTTCTTGCGATGTGGATATTCAAGGCGGTTTATACGGTGCAGCCGGACGAGGTTGCAGTTGAGCTGCGCTTCGGCGAGCCGAAACAGGAACTTTCCGAACCCGGCCTGCATTTCCATTGGTGGCCGATCGAGACCGTGGAAACGGCCAAGATTTCCGAACAACTGGTCAATATCGGCGGCGGCGTCCGCGCTGGCGATTCCGCCGGTCTGATGCTCTCGGGAGACCAGAACATCGTCAACGTGCAGTTTTCGGTCGCCTATCAGGTTTCCGATCCGCGTGCCTATCTGTTTGACGTGTCCGATCCCGATGGGATGCTGCGGCAGGTCGCAGAGAGCGCCGTGCGCGAGGTGGTCGGACGGCGTCCGGCACAGGACATCTTCCGTGACGACCGCCAAGGCATTGCCGAAGCCGTGCGCCAGATTTTGCAAACGACGCTGGACGGCTACAAGGCCGGTCTCAACGTAAATGCCATTTCGATCGAGGACGCAGCGCCGCCGCGCGAGGTGGCCGATGCGTTTGACGAAGTGCAGCGCGCCGAGCAGGACGAAGACAAGTTCGTGGAACAGTCGAACCAGTATTCCAACCAGAAGCTGGGTCAGGCCCGGGGCCAGGCAGCGCAGATCCGCGAAGAGGCCGCGGCCTACAAGAACCGCGTCGTGCAGGAAGCGCAAGGTGAGGCGCAGCGCTTCATCTCCGTTTATGACGAATATGCAAAGGCGCCGGAAGTAACACGCCAGCGCCTCTATCTTGAGACGATGGAGCGGGTGCTCAAGGATTCCAGCAAGATAGTGGTGGAATCGGGTAGTGGTCAGGGTGTCGTGCCCTATCTGCCGCTGCCGGAAATCCAGAAGCGTTCTCAGACGCAGCCTACGAGCGGAGGGACGCAATAATGGCTAATCGGCTTCCCTTTATCGTCGGCATTGTAGCCGTACTTCTGTTCCTGGCATTTTCCTCGGTCTTCGTGGTGAATGCCCGCCAGCAGGCGATCATCCTGCGCTTCGGCGAGATCGTCGACGTCAAGACCGAGCCCGGCATCTACTTCAAGGCCCCGTTCTCCTTCTTCGATGCCGATAACGTGCAGATGATCGAGAACCGCGTGCTGCGTTTCGACCTCGACGATATTCGCGTGCAGGTGTCAGGCGGCAAGTTCTACGAAGTCGACGCGTTTATCGCCTATCGCATCTCGGATGCGCGGGTGTTCCGTTCGGCGGTTTCAGGCAGCATCGAGTTTGCCGAACAGCGGCTCCGCACCCGTCTCGACGCGGCGCTGCGCCGTGCCTACGGCTTGCGCGATTTCGAAGCAGCACTTTCGGAAGAGCGTGGCGTGATGATGCGTGAGGTGCGCGACCAGTTGCGCCCTGACGCCACCTCGCTTGGCCTTGAGATCGTGGATGTCCGCATCCGCCGCACCGACCTGACGCAGGAAGTCTCGCAGCAGACCTTCGACCGAATGAAGGCCGAACGTCTGGCCGAGGCCGAGCGGCTTCGGGCACGCGGCAACGAGGCGGCGCAGCGCATTCGCGCCCGCGCCGACCGCGAGGTCGTGGAAATCATCGCGGAAGCGCAGAAGGAATCGGAAATCCTGCGTGGTCAGGGCGATGCCGAACGCAGCGCCACCTATGCTGACGCCTACACGCGCGATCCGGGTTTCTTCGAGTTCTATCGCTCGATGAGCGCCTATGGGACTGCGCTGGACAATAGCGGTACGACGATGGTGCTTTCACCTGACTCCGAATTCTTCCGCTATTTCCGCAACCCCAACAGCAATGCCGCCGGCGGAACGCCGTCGGCGCCAGCAGCAGCGCCTCAGTCTGGCAACGGCCAGTAGAGGTGCAGGATTTCCTGGCAGCCATGGGCCTGGTTCTCGTCGTGGAGGGCCTGGTCTATGGCGGTTTTCCGAAGCTTGCCAAACGGCTCGCCAGCGAAGTGCTGGCGATGCCGGAAGGCGCGCTGAGGGTTGCCGGACTGGCGGCCATCGCCATGGGCGTCGGAATTGTATGGCTGGTGCGGGGCTGAAAACAAATCAGTCCGGGAATAACGCATGATTTACCCGGGGCAGGGCACAAAGGTCGCAAACGCGCCTTATTTCATGCCATCATAGCACGCGAAGCGCGGCGCGACGCGACCTCTAAAAATCCCGGGAGCCCCTTGATGACCACCGAAGTTCTTCTGCGAACCGCGCGGAAAACCCTGTTTGCCGCAACGGCGCTTGCCTTGGTCGGCACGATGGCGGCTCCCGTCGCCATGGCGCAAACCGCCGCGCCGAGCGTGACTCAAAATGGTCCCGCTTCCGTTGCCGACCTTGCCGAAGGGCTGTTGGGCGCGGTGGTCAATATCTCGACGTCACAGACGGTGAAGGGCACCGAGGGGCCTGGCGCGGTGCCGATGCCGCAACTGCCGGAAGGCTCGCCGTTCCAGGATTTCTTCGACGAGTTCTTCAAGGATCGCGGCGGCGAACGGGGCGGCGGTTCGCAAAAGGTGCAATCGCTGGGCTCCGGTTTCGTCATCGATGCCGAGCAAGGATTTGTCGTGACCAATAATCACGTCATTGCCGATGCCGACGACATCGAGGTCAATTTCTCCGACGGCGTGACACTGAAGGCGGAATTGGTCGGCACCGACACCAAGACTGACATTGCCGTGCTCAAGGTCGATCCGAAAGGGCACAAGCTGACGGCGGTGAAGTTCGGCGATTCCAACAAGATGCGCATCGGCGACTGGGTGATGGCCATCGGCAATCCGTTCGGGCTTGGCGGAACGGTGACGGTCGGCATCATCTCGGCACGCAATCGCGATATCAATTCCGGCCCTTATGACGATTTCATCCAGACGGATGCCGCCATCAACCGCGGCAATTCGGGCGGGCCGCTGTTCAACATGAACGGCGAGGTCATCGGCATCAACACGGCGATCATCTCGCCGTCGGGCGGTTCGATCGGCATCGGTTTCTCCATTCCCTCCCAGCTTGCGGTGGGCGTGGTCGATCAGTTGCGCGAGTTTGGCGAAACGCGCCGCGGCTGGCTCGGCGTGCGTATCCAGCCGGTGACCGACGATATCGCCGAAAGTCTCGGCATGAAGAGCGCCAAAGGCGCGCTGATTGCCGGGGTCATCAAGGGCGGACCAGTTGACAATGGGACGATCCAGCCGGGCGATGTCGTCAAGAGCTTCGACGGCAAGGAAATCGACGAGATGCGTGACTTGCCGCGCATCGTTGCGGAAAGCCCGGTCGGCAAGGCCGTGGATGTCGTGATCGTCCGCAAGGGCGTCGAGCAGACCGTGAAGGTGACGCTTGGTCGGCTCGAGGACGGCGAGAAACTGGCAAGCAGCGAAGAAGGCAGCGGCGACGAAGACAGCGCCGGCGAGCAGGACAAGGCAGTGGCGACAGCCTCGGTGCTGGGCATGACCATTGGCGAACTCAACGATGAAACGCGGGGCAAGTTCGGCATCGCGGCCGATGTGAACGGAGTTGTCGTTACCGAAGTCGCCAAGGATTCGGCTGCTGCAGAGCGCGGCGTGCAGGCGGGCGAAGTCATTACCGAAATCGCCCAGGAATCCGTCTCGACGCCGAAGGACGTCATGGATCGGATCGGCGCGCTGAAAGAGCAGGGCCGCAAGAACGCGCTGTTGATGCTCGCTTCCAAGAGCGGGGAATTGCGCTTCGTAACTATCCGCATGGATTGAGTCCGAAATCGCCGACATGTGTCTGACAATCAAGTGAAAACGGCGATATTGCCGCCGGTTTCCGACCATGATTGTGAAAACGAAAAGGTGTGGCTCGACCTCGTAACATAACGAGGCCGAGGTTTCCCGCGAGTGGGAATGAATGGGGGAAGTGCGAATGGCCGGTGCTTCAAACAAGCTTCGTATTGGCGTGTTGTTTGGGGGACGCTCGGCGGAGCACGAGGTCTCGTTGCTTTCGGCGACAAATGTCGTCAACGCGTTGTCTCCAGAAAAGTACGATCCTGTCCTGATTTTCGTTACGCGCGACGGGCGATGGCTACGGAGCAGCGTTGAGGACGGGGCGCTTGCGCAACCTGGACGCGGAACCGAGATTTGCCTTGTGCCCGGCGGTTTCGGGCGGACAATCGAAGTCGGGCCGGACGGAAAGACCGATGCCGGCAAGATCGACATCCTTTTTCCAGTGCTGCACGGGATGCACGGCGAGGACGGTGCGGCTCAAGGACTGGCGGAAGTGGCGCGCGTTCCGCTGGCAGGATGCGGCATCCTGGGGTCTGCCACCGCACTGGACAAGGTGATCGCCAAGCGCTTGCTGCAAGCTGCGGGGCTGCCCGTTGCCGCTTCGGTGACGATCAGTGCAGGCATGGCGCCTGATTTCGCCACACTGGACGGCAAACTTGGGCTTCCCCTTTTCATCAAGCCGGCGCGACAGGGGTCTTCCGTCGGGGTCAGGAAAGTGTCCGGGAGCCAGGAATTCCAGCCGGCGCTGGCTGAAGGTTTCAGGCATGACAACACGCTGCTCGCTGAAGAATTCATTCGGGGTCGCGAGATCGAATTCAGTGTGCTGGAGGATGCATCCGGCGGGTTGTTCGTTTCGCGCCCCGGCGAGATCGCTCCGGCCGAAAGCCATGGCTTCTATAGCTATGATGCGAAATACATCGACGGTGACGGTGCGGCGCTGAAGGTACCGGCGGAGTTGCCGCCGGAGGTCGAGACGGCGATGCGGGAGGCGGCGGCCAAAGCGTTCCGGGCGCTCGGTTGCGATGGCATGGCGCGTGTCGACTTCTTCCTGATGGCGGACATGAGGTTTGTCGTGAACGAGGTGAACACCATTCCGGGCTTCACCAATATCAGCATGTACTCAAAGGCGATGGCGGCGAGCGGTGTAAGCTATCCCGAAATTATCGATCGCCTTGTGGCACATGGTCTGGCAAGGGCAAGCCGGGAAATCTGAAAGCGCGCGTGCGTTTGCTACCGTGCCGCCTTTTTCTGGCTCGCCCATTCTTCGGCCGTGATGCTGTAGAAGCTGTGCCGTTTCAGTTGGGGATGGCTGTCTGGAACGCGGGGGTGATCGAAGTCGCGTGCAGGGTCGGCGCGCATGCCGACGCGCTCCATCACCGCAGTCGAGCGGCGGTTGGCGGTCACGGCGAAGGAAACGATTTCCTTTAGCTTCATCGTCTCGAAGCCATATTGGAGCCAGGCTTTCGCGGCTTCGGCGACATAACCGTGGCCCCAGAATTCCGGCGCGAGACGCCAGCCGATCTCGATGGTGCCGGTGGCCATGAAGGGCGTGTCGTCTGTACGGCTGAGGCCAACGAAGCCGATGCATTCGCCGGTCGCGGCGATTTCGGCTGCCGCCCAGCCGAAACCTTGCTGGTCGAGCGTGGCTTTGAATTCATCCATCTTGGCATCCGCCTCGGCGCGATTGCGGCGAAACGGAAAGAACTCCATGACGCGGTCATCGGAGTTGATGCGATGGAAAAGCGCGCGGTCGCGCTCTTCCCAGTTGCGCAGAATGAGGCGTTCGGTGCGGATTGGGGTCAAGCGGCGAACTCCCGGCTCGAATAGCCTTGAAGATAGAGCAGGGCGGTGAGGTCGCCATGGTCGATGCGCACCTTGGCTTCGGCGGCGACCGACGGCTTGGCGTGAAGGGCGACGCCGGTCCCGGCCAGACGGATCATGTCGAGATCGTTGGCGCCGTCGCCGACAGCGATGGCGTCGGCCGCGGTAAGGCCGAGGCGCGAAGCGATGTCGTTCAGGGCATCGGCCTTGGCGGCGCGGCCGAGGATGGGTTCGCTGACTTCCCCGGTCAGCCGGCCATTGTCTTCAACCAGATGATTGGCGCGGTTTTCGTCAAAACCAAGCTGGGCTGCGATGCGGCTGGTGAAAACGTCGAAGCCGCCAGAGACAAGGGCGGTCCAGGCGCCGTTGGCGCGCATGGTGGCAACAAGAGCCTTGCCGCCCGAGGCAAGCGTCAGGCGGTTTGCGATGATGCGGTCCACGACGGCGATATCGAGGTTCTTCAACAGCGCCACGCGCTCGCGCAGCGCGGGTTCGAAGGCGATTTCGCCGTTCATGGAGCGCGCGGTGATGGCGGCGACATGTTCCTTCAGTCCCACTTCGTCGGCCAGTTCGTCGATGCATTCCTGGTCGATCATGGTCGAATCCATGTCGGCGATGAGGATTTTCTTGGCGCGGTTTCCCGCATCCTGAACGACAATGTCGAGTGGTGCGGAGGCGAGCGCTTCGCGCAGCAAGCCGCTTGTACGCGAGTTGTCTGCATCGGGCGGCAGGGCCAGATCACAGGCAATGTCCTCGGCCAGCCATAGAACGGCGCTTGCGCCGACGGCCTTTGACGCCATATTCGCAAGCGCTGGCGTCAGCGAGCGGCTGGCGGGATGGGAAATGAGCGTGGCAATGAGCGGCATTGGAAATTCCGGTGAGGGGGCGGGCGGTGGCCGCGTGAAGAACGCGATCCTGATAGCCGGGCCGACCGCCAGCGGCAAGTCGGCGCTGGCGCTTGCACTGGCCGAGAAACACGGCGGCGTCATCGTCAACACGGACTCCATGCAAGGCTATTCAATCCTCGATGTGCTGACGGCGCGGCCGGGCGCGGCCGACATGAAGCGGGCGCCGCACCATCTTTACGGGCATGTCCACCCATCGGTTGCCTATTCGACCGGCAAGTGGCTGCGCGATGTCGGCAAGCTGATCGACGCGGGAACATTTGCGCGGCAGCGCCCGATTTTCGTCGGTGGCACCGGGCTCTACTTCCGCGCGCTGAGCGAAGGCATTTCCGAAATGCCGGAAATTCCACAGCAGGTGCGCGACCGCTGGCGCTACGAATTGAACGAGCAGGGCGCGCCAAGGCTGCATCGCATTCTCATGCAAGAGGACGCCTTGGCGGCGATGAAGCTGAGAGCCAGCGACGGCCAAAGGATCGTGCGGGCCTTGGAAGTGCTCGAGGTGTCGGGACGGTCCATCCTGAGTTGGCAGGCCGAGCGCGGCATGCCGCTGATCGCCCGAGACAGCGCTCACTTTTTTGTGATTGAGCCCGACCGCGCGGCGCTGGTGGAACGTATCGAGGCACGCTTCGACACCATGATTGAGCGCGGGGCGCTGGACGAGGTTCGAGAGCTGGCGGCGCTTCGCCTTGATCCGGCACTGCCGGCGATGAAGGCCATAGGGGTGCCGGAACTGCAGGCGGCGATGGCGGGCGAGATCGAATTCCCGCTGGCGATTCAAAGGGCCAAGGCCGCGACACGCCAATACGCCAAGCGACAGGCGACCTGGTTTCGCCATCAGCTCGATGAGCGGTGGCAGCGGGTCCAGCCGACTGACGGGCTCGACCTGCCGCTGTGAAGCCGCAGTTTTTTCCTGCAATCCATAGGCCGTGACAGGAAAAATTCTCTCCCAAAGGTTGCAGCCGTTAACCTTTGTTAAGGCAGCCTGTGGCATCATTTGGAAGGGCGTTTTCAGGCGGGTTTTTATGCGCTTCCACAAGGCGGAGTGGGCATTTTTCGTCTTTATCTTCGTGATCCTGGCCGCAGGCCTGGTGATGCTGCATGCCTATGGGCAGTTGCAGTCATTTGCGCTGGAAGTCCGCAATCCCGACAGGCTCGCCAAGGTCACCTATCTCAACCAGTTGCTGTTCATCACCAGTTCCATGCTGGCGGCGGCGTTGTTTTTCGGCACCTTCTTCATCTACCCGCTGATCCGCAGGCAGGTGCAGGAAGAAAACAAGCTTCGGGCCATGACCGCTTCGCTCAGCGCGCGGTCCGAGACGATGGAAATGGCGGCGCTGACCGACAGCCTGACAGGGACGCATAACCGACGCTATTTCGACACCGCGCTCAGCGCCTACATCGAAGAGTTCCGCCGCATCGGCAAGCCGATCGGGCTGATGATCCTCGACCTCGACCATTTCAAGCAGGTCAACGATACCCATGGCCATGACGTTGGCGACGAGGTGCTGAAGGCGGTCGGCCGCTGTCTGAGGGACATGACGCGCTACCACGATGTGGTTGCCCGTCTCGGCGGCGAAGAGTTTGCGGTCGTAACGCCCAACATGGATGTCGACAAGCTCGAGCGGTTCGGCCAGCGCATCCGCAAGGCGATCGCCGACCTCACCATCCCAACCGGCAACATCCACCTGCGCGTCACTACCAGCGTCGGCCTTGCCATATGGGACGGCAAGGAATCCGGCGACGAGTTCTATCGACGCGCCGACCGCCAGCTCTACGAGGCCAAAAGGCAGGGGCGAAATCGCGTCTGCGCCTGAAATTCCGCAGAAGAATTCGTGAGGCCGACGCCTGACGCAACCTTCTCGGCTTTCGGCGCGAGGCTTTCCACACGACCCGGCCTAAAGCAAATGCCACGCCTTTGCGGCGTGGCAGAGGTTAGCTTCGTCGCGAAAGGTGCCTATTCGTTTTGCGGGCGCATGCCGAAGGTCGCCGGCTTCAGGCCATAGCGCAGGTCGAAATCGTCATTGCTTTCGATCCGCTGTGCTGCCGGCTTGCGGTAGTCGGGATCGCCGGCCTGGCGCGTGGTATCGACCGCCTCGGCAAACGCAATGGATTGCTGCGGCTTGGCGACATTGCGCAACCGATCGACAATGGTGGACAGATCGACGTCCTTGTCGTCGCCTTCGGCGGCATCGTCGTTCTTGCTGGTGCCGGGGATAAGCTTGAGATTGAGCTTCTCGAACTTCATGCGCATGGTCGTCGCGGTGCCTTCGCCGAAGATGATCGCTTCGCGCTGACCCATCGAGGACAGGAACGACAGCGTCGAGGCGGAAGAATCGGCGATGGCCGAGCGGATGATGGCCTGGTCCTGCTCGTTGGCGAGACGCATGGCGAACACCGTCGAACACTGCGACAGGATGGTTGGATCGAGTTCGCCCGGACGCTGGGTGACGATACCGAGGAAGCAGCCATATTTACGGCCTTCCTTGGCGATGCGCGACAGCGCGTGGCGGGTTGGCGCAAAGCCCAGATTGGGATCGGCTGGCATATAGCGGTGCGCTTCCTCGCACATGAGGAGCAGCTTCAAACGTCCTTCGCTCCACAGAGCGAGGTCGAAGGCGAGACGCGCCAGCACCGAGCAGACCGAATTGACCACTTCCGAAGCAAGGCCGGCCATTTCGAAACACGTCACCGGGCGTCCGTCATGCGGCACGCGGAAGATATTGCCGATGGTCTCGTGGATGGTGTCTTCGATCAGCTTGGAGTTGAACATGAAGCGATAGCGCGGATCTGCGGCTGCCGATTCGATGCGCGTCTTCAGAGATTTCAGGATTGGCCGGTCGGCCTTGCCGTCGAGGAGGCCGATACGCTCGTCGATCTGCTTGATGAGGTCGGCGATGCGGTAGGGGACCGGCGTGTCGGCGGTCATCGCATCCGAGCCGCGGCGAATGTAGCTGCCGGCACCGGGGTTGCGATAGAGGTTTTTTGCAAGCGGAATGAGGTCGCGCAGCATGTCGACCTCTTCAGGAATGGTGCCGCGACCCCGGAACAGGACTTCCGCAAATTCCTCGAGCTTGAACATCCAGAACGGCAGGTCGAGGGTGGAGGTATCGACGGTGACGCAATGATTGGGCAGCGAAGCGGCGAATTCGTTGTGCGGGTCCATGATGAGGATGCGCAGGTCGGGGCGCGCCTCGATGGCCTTGCGCATTAAAAGCGATACGGCGGTGGACTTGCCGACGCCGGTGGTGCCGACAACGGCGAAGTGACGCGAAAGCGTGTCGTCGATGGCGATATTGGCGTCGATTGCCTCGTCCTGCGACAGGTTGCCGATGTTGATGGATCGACGTCCGGCAAGATCGTAGACGGCCTCAAGGTCGCGGCTGCGGATGCGATGTGCGCTCGCGCCGACATAGGGATAGTTGGAGATGCCGCGGTCGAATATGGCCTTGCCGCCATGATCGACGCTGTCGCGCACTTCGCCGACCAGTTCGACTTCGACTTCGATCGGATTGGGAACGTCGGGGTTCCAGGACCGGTCCGACTTGCCGACGGCATAGACCAGGCCGACTGTGCGGGTCGTGCCGAGATTGATGGAAATCATCTTTCCGACGGTCCAGCGCTCCACGTTGGAGTTTTCGCTTTCGTCGGCAAAGGCGCTGATGACGGCGCGCGAACCATCGCATTGAACGACATGGCCCAGGACGCGCTCTTCCGATTGCTCGACTTCGCGGCGTTCCTGTGATGTGGTTTCAACTGCGCTTTGACGTTCTACAAACATTTACGGGCCCCCATTTCCGTTCCGCAACCTTACGTGGGTCCGGTTAAGGCGGGGTGTGACGGCATGGTTGCATCTGACCTAACGCGGTCGTTCAAATTCGTCTTAAAGGCCGCTTTGCTTAACCGGCGCGGGACATGACGATTTCACGTTGACAGGACGGGAAATTCGCAACTATTGTCCGCGCCCATGAAGACAACAATTATTATCGTAGTAGGAAGGCGCGTGGGCAAGGCGGTGTAACCGCCGGGCGAAATCCCCCCATGCGCAAGACACAGGCTCCCTCGGGGGCCTTTTTTATTGCCCAAAACAAGGCTAAACGACCAGAAAACGCTTCGCTGAAGCGAAACAAGACGGGACGAAACCGATGAGCAACGGACAGAACGAGCGGCGCGAGATGACGGGCGCCGAAATGGTGGTGCAGGCGCTGAAGGACAATGGCGTCGAGCACATTTTCGGCTATCCGGGCGGCGCGGTGCTTCCGATCTACGATGAATTGTTCCAGCAGGACGATATCGAGCACATCCTGGTTCGCCATGAGCAAGGGGCAGGGCACGCGGCCGAAGGCTATGCGCGCTCGACCGGCAAGGCGGGCGTGATGCTGGTGACCTCCGGTCCGGGTGCTACGAATGCGGTGACGCCGCTGCAGGATGCGCTGATGGATTCGATCCCGCTGGTTTGCCTGACGGGACAGGTGCCGACATCGCTGATCGGCTCCGACGGCTTCCAGGAATGCGATACGGTCGGCATCACGCGGCCGTGCACCAAGCACAACTGGCTGGTGAAGGACGTCAACGACCTTGCCCGGACGATCCACGAGGCCTTCCATGTCGCGACGACTGGGCGGCCGGGTCCCGTCGTGGTCGATATTCCGAAGGACGTGCAGTTTGCGCGCGGCACTTATGTTTCGCCGCAGACCGCGCCGCGCACCAGCTACAAGCCGAAGCTGCAGGGCGACCTCGAAAAGATCAAGGCGGCGGTCGAGTTGATGGCCGGCGCGAAGAAGCCGATCCTCTATACGGGCGGCGGCGTCGTCAATTCCGGGCCGGAAGCGAGCCATCTGCTGCGCGAACTGGTCGATCTCACCGGCTTCCCGATCACGTCCACGCTGATGGGGCTCGGCTCCTATCCGGCTTCGGGCAAGAACTGGCTCGGCATGCTGGGCATGCACGGCACCTATGAAGCCAACATGGCCATGCATGATTGCGACGTGATGGTGTGCATCGGCGCGCGCTTCGACGACCGCATTACCGGCCGGCTGAACGCGTTCTCGCCCAATTCGAAGAAGATCCACATCGATGTCGATCCGTCGTCGATCAACAAGAACGTGCGGGTCGATGTCGGCATTCTCGGCGATTGCGGACGGGTGCTGGAAGACATGGTGCGGCTGTGGCGGGCGACCGCCAAGACGGACAAGAAGACGCTCTACCCGTGGTGGGAGCAGATTGCGCGCTGGCGGGCACGCGATTCGCTGGCCTACAAGCCGAACCCGGACGTGATCATGCCGCAATACGCCATCGAGCGGCTGTACGAACTGACCAAGGACAAGGACACCTACATCACCACCGAAGTGGGCCAGCACCAGATGTGGGCGGCGCAGCATTTCCACTTCGACAAGCCAAACCGCTGGATGACCTCGGGCGGCCTCGGCACGATGGGCTATGGCCTGCCGGCGGCGCTCGGCGTGCAGATCGCGCATCGCGATGCGCTGGTCATCGACATAGCCGGCGACGCCTCGGTGCAGATGACGATCCAGGAGATGAGCGCGGCGGTGCAGTATGACGCACCGATCAAGATCTTCATCCTCAACAACCAGTACATGGGCATGGTGCGCCAGTGGCAGCAACTTCTGCACGGCAACCGGCTGTCGCATTCCTATACCGAGGCGATGCCGGACTTCGTCAAGCTGGCGGAAGCCTATGGCGGACACGGCATACGCTGCGAGAAGCCGGACGAACTGGACGACGCCATCAAGGAGATGATTACGGTCAAGAAGCCGGTGATCTTCGACTGCCGCGTGGCGACGCTGGCCAACTGCTTCCCGATGATCCCGTCGGGCAAGGCGCATAACGAGATGCTGCTGCCCGACGAGGCGACCGACGAGGCGGTGGCGAATGCCATCGACGCCAAGGGCCGGGAACTGGTGTAGGATTCAGTGAGGGTGGCCTGCAAATGACGGCTTTCTGCGCTTCCGGTGCTCACGTACTTCAATGTACGCTCCGCTCCGGTTCTCGAAAGCCACCATCTTCGGCTTACCCTCACCTGAATCGGTCGCAGCGTAAATTCGGCCGGCGGAAGCTGTGCGGAAACAGTGATTTAGCAAAAGAATTCAAGATAGAGATTCAACCATGAACGCGCAGCTTCAACCGACCGGTTCGGCCTATTTCATCGCCAAGGAAACCGAGAAGCCGGAAATCCATACGCTTTCGGTGCTGGTCGACAACGAGCCTGGCGTGCTGGCGCGCGTGATCGGCCTGTTCTCCGGACGCGGCTACAATATCGAAAGCCTGACCGTCTCGGAGACCGAGCACGAGCAGCGCCTGTCGCGCATCACCATCGTGACCAGCGGTACGCCGCATGTGCTGGAGCAGATCAAGCACCAGTTGGAACGCATTGTGCCGGTGCATCGCGTGGTCGACCTGACCGTGCGCGCGCACGAGCTTGGCCAGGAGCGGCCGCTGGAGCGGGAACTGGCGCTGATCAAGGTTGCCGGAACCGGGACGGAGCGGGTCGAGGCGCTGCGCCTTGCCGACGCCTTCCGCGCCCATGTGGTGGATGCAAACACCGAGCATTTCATCTTCCAGATTACCGGCAAGGGCTCGAAGATTGACCAGTTCATCGCCATCATGCGTCCGCTCGGGCTGGTGGAAATCTGCCGCACCGGCGTGGCTGCGATGAACCGCGGCCAGCAAGGCATGTAATCGCCGCCTACCGCTTTCTTTAGCTGCTCGGAGGGTTCTGGACCGATCTCCGGTCCGGTTCTGGCTGTTTTGTGTTACGCACGAAAAGGACAGTATTGCTGTCCTAATCAGGAGCATCCTCATGTCGTACGACACATTGCTTGCCCTGTTGGCCTATGCGTTCGTGACCTCGATCACACCCGGGCCGAACAATCTGATGCTGTTGACGTCAGGCGTGAATTTTGGCTTCGCGCGCACCATCCCGCACATGCTGGGGATCGGCATCGGCTTCGTCGTGCTGTTGCTGGCTGTCGGACTGGGGCTCGGCGCTGTGCTGACGGCGTTTCCGGCGCTGCACACCGGACTGAAGATCGCCGGCGGTGCCTATCTTCTCTATCTTGCCTGGAAGATCGCCATGTCGCGCTCGATCGAGGGCAAGAGCGAGGCCAAGTCGCGGCCGATGACATTCCTGGAGGCGGCGGCCTTTCAGTGGGTCAACCCCAAGGCGTGGGTGATGGCGGTGACGGCGATGGCCGTCTACACCGATCCGGCCGCGCCGTTGTGGTCGGTGTTCCTGATCGGACTGGTGTTCGGCATCGTAAACCTGCCCAGCGTTTCGACATGGGCCGGTTTCGGCATGGCGCTGCGCGGATTTCTTGCCGATCCGACGCGGTTGAAATGGTTTAATATCGCCATGGGTATCCTGCTGGCGGCGACGCTTTGGCCGATGGTGAAATAACCATCAAAACAACTGGATCGCCGGCTTGGTCAGCATTAGCCAAAAGATGGCCAACACGCTGAAAAACGCCGGGAAGCCGCAGGCAAACCAGATTCGGTAGAGGCGGAAATAGCGGGCTGGCAGTGCTGCGCCGCTGGAGGCTGCCGACCGCGCCAGATCGCGCATCACGATTTGGATGTACACCACCGGCAGCCAGAACAGGCCGGTGACGACATAGAGCGTGAGCGACAAGACAATCCACCCCTCCCAAAGCGACCAGCCGATTTCGTGCGCCAGCCAAGCCCCGGTGATGGGTTGGAGAACAACTGCGGTTGCTGTGAAAACCGTGTCTGCGACCACGACCGTGCCGCCGACATGCGCGATGATGGCGGGATTACGGGTTCGATGCGCCATGACCATGAAGAAGGCGATGCCGGCGCCCGTGCCGAACAGGACGGTGGCGCCGATGATATGAACGAGGCGCAGCAAATCTTCCATGGCTCAGCGTTCGTCCAGAATAGCCAGGGCAACGAGCGCAAGGGCCATTGAAGGCAGCACCTTGACCAGCGGCCCGAGCGGATCTGCCCATAGTGCCGGTGTGAGAAGCGTGGCCGCCGCGAGATAGGCAAGCGATAGACCGATCATGCCCTTGAGCGCAAAGGCGGCACGGGCGCGAAAAAAAACGCCCACGCCCAGTGCGATATCGGCAATGCTGGTGAGCAGCGTCAATATGCCGGCGACGGTCGGGGAAGCGCCTGTCTCGATGAGATGCTGCGACGACGGGCCGAACCGAAACAGCGCAATTGTGCCGGACAGCAGCCAAAACATGCTGAGCGTGCCGAATATGACTGGCTTGAGCAGATAGAGCCGGGCGAACCACAATTCCTGTATTCCTGCCGGCATGCCGGCCAGTGTTTCGGACAGGGATTTCATGGGACGGTCGGCAGGCGCAATGTGGCCGGCAACGCCACCCGCCGCTACTTCGAGCGCGGTGGAGCGCAGCGGGGACCGCCAGCCCAACCTGCCAAGCAGGTCCGCAATCGAGGCCGTGGCGTGGGCCGCAAACGACGGCACGGCGACCGGGCGTGCCTTGGGTAAGCCCAACCATTGGCGATGGATGGCGACGGCTTCTGCGAGCGTCAGGGTTTCAGGGGAGGTGAGATGGAGATCGCCACCCGGTTCGATGTGTCCTTCCAAGGCATCGGCCACGGCTGCGGCCACGTCATCGAGTGCGGCGAACTGCATTTGAGCATCCGCATGAACGAGAGGCGTCACAAGTGGAAACGCCGCCAAGGCCCTAAGTAGCGCCGAGCCGCCGTAGGCGGTCCGGCCGATGATGACGGCTGGTTTCAGCAGAACAAACGGAATGCCGGAATTTTTGAGCGCCTCGTCGGCAGCGCGCTTGGTGGACAGGAAAGGGAGGTTGGCTGCAGGACCATTGGTGTTGGCTGAAATCTGCACCAGCAGTTTGATGCTTGCGCGTTTTGCAGCTTCGTAAAGCGCGCATGGCTTCGTACTGAACGGCTGCCACATTGTCCCGCGCGCTGTCTTGCAGGGCACCGGCACAATTCGCCACCGCATCGATGTTTTCCAGCAGAGGCAACCACTCTTCCGGCCTCAACCGGGTTGAGATGTCGACCGATTTCCAGATAATCTGCGGCATCTGACGCTTTGGTTTGTCGACAGAACGACCTAGCGCGACAACGGAATTGCCGCGGTCCGAAAGCAGTTTTGCAACCGCCATGCCGACAAAGCCGTTGCCGCCCAGAATCAGAACCCGCATGCCCGGAAGATAGCGACAGCCCTGCCTGCGTACAAATCACCGTCAAGCGAGCGGGCGTGCTTGCCGACGGCACGGCGTAGGCATAGGTTCGCGGCCATGTCACACGATCACGACCATCATCACCATCACGACAATGAACTCGACCCCTTCGCCGCGCGGGTGCGGGCGCTGGAGACGATCCTGACGCAAAAGGGCTTGATCGATCCGGCGGCGGTCGATGCCATTGTCGATACCTATGAAACCAAGGTCGGGCCGCGCAATGGCGCCAAGGTGGTGGCCAAGGCGTGGAGCGATGCTGCCTATGCCGACTGGCTGAAGCGCGATGCAAATGCCGCGATTGCCTCGCTCGGCTTCGTCGGACGGCAGGGCGAGCACATGCAGGCGGTGTTCAACACGCCGGATACGCACAACATGGTCGTGTGCACGCTGTGCTCCTGCTATCCGTGGCCGGTGCTCGGGCTGCCTCCGGTCTGGTACAAGGCACCGCCTTACCGCAGCCGCGCCGTGATCGATCCGCGTGGCGTGCTGGCGGAGTTTGGCGTGACGCTGCCTGCTGAGATGAAGGTGCGGGTGTGGGATTCCACGGCGGAGCTGCGCTATCTGGTCGTGCCGATGCGACCCGCAGGCAGTGATGGCCTTGGCGAAGAACAGCTTGCCGAACTGGTGACGCGCGATTCGATGATCGGTACCGGGCTGGCGAGGGTGCCGGCCAAGGGGGCGGCATGAACGGACCGCAGGATCTTGGCGGGCAGATGGGTTTTGGCCCGGTCGCGCCCGAGAAGGATGAGCCGATCTTCCATGCCGAATGGGAAAAGCGCGCTCTTGGGGTGACGCTTGCCACCGGCGCTTTCGGGGCGTGGAACATTGACGAGAGCCGGCACGCGCGCGAAACCCTGCCGCCGGCGGAATACTACTCGTCGAGCTACTACCAGATCTGGATCAAGGGGCTGGAAAAGCTGCTGCAAAGGCACGGCTTTGTCAGTGCTGCCGACCTAGCGGCCGGCAAGGCAGTGGACGGAACGGCTCCACCGAAGCGGGTGTTGAAGGCGGCGGACGTGGCAGCGACGCTGGCGAAGGGCGGGCCATGCGACCGCCCGGTGGAGACGCCGGCGCGCTTCAAGGCTGGCGACAAGGTGCGCACGAAGAACTTCCATCCGACCGGGCATACGCGGCTTCCCCCCTATGCGCGGGCGAAGAGCGGCGTCGTAGAGGCGGTTCGCGCAGGCTATGTCTTTCCCGACCCCAACCCGGGCCATAAGGGCGAGAAGCCGCCATGGGCCTATACGGGGGTGTTCGGCGGCCC